>JABLTR010106134.1_pt1 | contig 491582 bp, 467 predicted proteins | sample 7160071 | NCBI WGS metagenome assembly JABLTR01 (sample SAMN14651230, study PRJNA627086) | human gut metagenome | isolation source: feces | host: Homo sapiens
AAACAGTAGGTATTACAGCAGGGGCATCCACGCCCAACAATATAATTGAGGAGGTTCAAAATAATGTCAGAATTAACTTTTGAACAAATGTTAGAAGAGTCTTTTAAGACAATAAGGAATGGAGAGGTCGTAGATGGTACGGTCATCGATGTAAAGCCCGATGAAATCATCTTAAATATAGGGTACAAGGCAGATGGCATCATCACAAGAAGCGAATACACCAATGAGGCCAATGCAGATTTGACCACAATGGTTTCCGTAGGCGATGAGATGACTGCCAAAGTCCTGAAAGTTAACGATGGCGAAGGTCAGGTGCTGTTGACGTATAAGAGACTTGCGGCTGAAAAAGGCAATGAGAGGCTGAAAGAGGCGTATGAGAATCACGAGGTGCTCAAAGCGCCTGTTGCGCAGATTCTTGGCGGCGGATTAAGCGTAGTGATTGATGAAGCAAGAGTATTCATTCCTGCGAGCCTTGTGTCGGATACTTATGAGAAGGATCTGAGCAAATACCAGGATCAGGAGATCGAGTTTGTCATTAGCGAATTCAATCCTAGAAGAAACCGGGTGATCGGCGATAGAAGACAGCTTCTTGTGGCTGAGCGCGCTGAGAAGCAGAAAGAGTTGTTTGCAAGGCTTCAGGTTGGAGACAGAATGGAAGGAACTGTTAAGAATGTAACAGACTTCGGCGCATTTATCGACCTTGGCGGAGTTGACGGACTGCTTCATATCTCTGAGATGTCCTGGGGACGTGTTGAGAATCCAAAGAAGGTATTCCAGGTTGGCGAGAAGGTAGAGGTTCTGATCAAGGATATCAATGATACGAAGATCGCTTTGAGCCTGAAGTTCCCGGAGACGAATCCATGGGCGAATGCTGCGGATGATTTCGCGGTAGGCAAAGTCATTGAAGGAAAGGTAGCAAGGATGACAGACTTTGGCGCGTTTGTAGAGTTAGCGCCAGGCGTGGACGCCCTGCTGCATGTTTCTCAGATCTCCAAGGCTCATGTAGATAAGCCATCAGACGTATTGTCCGTAGGCCAGGTGATCACAGCGAAGATCGTAGACCTGAACGAGTCAGAGAAGAAGATCAGCCTGAGCATGAAAGCGTTAGAGCCGGCGAATGATGAGAAGGCACAGCCGGGCACAGAAAGCGTGGAAGAAGTTGCAGAAGAGGATTCAGCAGAATAGGCAAAAGGTCGAACATAATAGAAGATAGGAGATAGAGGCCCGGTGGCCTCTATCTTTTATGTGTTAAAAATTCGACAAGATGTTCGTGGAAATATACAAAAATTTGCCCGATATCCACTGGATAAACTGGGCATTTTCATGTATAGTATATAAAGAGTAAAAAGGAAGGAAGGAAAAAGGGATGGCATTGTTAACATTTAAGGGTGGCATCCACCCGGATGACGGCAAAAGCCTGGCAAAAGACAAGGCGATTGTCGAAGTAAAACCCAAAGGGGATTTGGTGTATCCAGTTTCCCAGCACATCGGTGCACCGGCGAACCCGGTTGTGGCTGTTGGCGACCGCGTCTTAAAGGGCCAGATGATAGCAGAAGCCGGAGGATTCGTGTCCGCACCTATCTATGCGTCGGTTTCAGGTACAGTGAAAGCGATCGCACCACATTTAAATCCGACAGGAGGAACCGTTAACAGTATCGTAATCGAGAATGACGGTGAATATGAGGAAGTTGAGTATCCTGCCGTTAAGCCTCTGGATGAGATGAGCAAGGAAGAGATACTTAATATCATCGGAAATGCCGGAGTTGTTGGTATGGGTGGCGCAGGTTTCCCGACAAGAGTAAAACTGTCACCAAAAGAACCAGAGAAGATTGATTATATTATTGCAAACTGCGCGGAATGCGAGCCGTATATCACGGCAGACTACAGAACTATTATGGAGACGCCCGAGAAGCTTGTGGGCGGAATGAAGATTGTCCTGAAGCTATTTGATAATGCGAAGGGCATTTTTGGCGTAGAAGATAATAAACCAGATTGTATTGAGAAATTAAAAGAATTGACGAAAGACGAGCCTCGCATGGAAGTACTTGCGCTTAAGACCAAGTACCCGCAGGGAGGCGAGCGTCAGCTCATCTATGCGACAACGGGCAGGGCAATCAACTCAGCCATGCTTCCTGCAGACGCAGGATGCGTTGTAGACAACGTTGCGACGATGGTGAGCATCTATCAGGCGGTAGTGGAAGGAAAGCCGTCTATGGAGCGCGTGGTTACCGTCAGCGGCAACGCAGTGAACGAGCCAGGCAACTTCAGGGTTCCATTCGGAATGAATCAGGCAGAATTGGTAGAGGCTGCAGGCGGATTTAAGACTGAGCCGGAAAAACTGATATCAGGCGGACCGATGATGGGCTTTGCCATGTTTACGCTGGATGTGCCGGTTACAAAGACTTCATCCTCCATTCTTGGATTTACCAAAGATGAAGTGGCGCAGTTCGAGCCTTCCGCATGCATCAACTGCGGACGCTGCGTAGATGCCTGTCCAAGCAGGCTGATTCCGTCAAGGCTTGCAGATTACGCGGAGCACCACAATGAGGAAGCATTTACTTCCCATGAAGGACTGGAATGTATGGAATGTGGTTCTTGCAGTTTCGTATGTCCTGCAAAACGTCAGTTGAAACAGGCAATTGGCTCAATGAGAAAGATTGCGATGGCAAACCGCAAGAAGAAAAAATAAATAAGAGAGAAAAGAGGAAGAGGTGAACAAACGTGAGTGAAAACAAATTGAAAGTGTCATCTTCACCACATATACGTTCCAAAGTTACCACAGGAAATATCATGCTTATGGTAACCATTGCACTGTTGCCGGCTTCTGCCTTTGGTGTATGGAACTTTGGACTGCCGGCCCTTGTCATGCTGCTTAGCACGACTATATCCGCAGTTCTGACTGAATACATATATGAAAAATTAATGCATAAGAAGGTTACGATCAATGATTTCAGTGCTGTCGTAACCGGCTTGCTGCTGGGACTTAATATGCCTGCATCCGCTCCGTGGTGGATGGGCGCATTGGGAAGCGTATTCGGCATCCTGATCGTAAAGCAGTTGTTCGGAGGACTGGGACAGAACTTCATGAACCCGGCTCTTGGAGCAAGATGCTTCCTGCTGATTTCATTTACAGGACCAATGACGAAGTTTATCTATGACGGCGTCAGCGGACCTACTCCATTAGCACTTCTGAAAGACGGCGAGACCGTTGATACGATGAATATGCTGATTGGAAAGATTCCAGGAACTATCGGCGAGACTTCTGTCATTGCTATTATTATCGGAGCGATCTTCCTGATCCTTGTAGGAGCCATCGATCTTCGGATTCCGGGAACCTATATTGTCACATTCGTGATCTTCGTAGGCATCTTTGGCCACTTCACCAAGGCTGGCGTGGGATTCTTCGATCCTCAGTACATCACCGCTCACCTGTGCGGAGGCGGACTGATGCTTGGCGCATGGTTCATGGCTACTGATTATGTTACATCGCCGATTACGAAGAAGGGACAGTATGTATACGGAGCCCTGCTGGGTATACTGACCGGATTGTTCCGTCTCTTTGGCGGCTCTGCGGAAGGCGTATCTTACGCAATCATCATCAGTAACCTTTTTGTACCGTTGATTGAAAGGGTTACTCTTCCAAAACCATTTGGTAAAGGAGGAGAGAAATAATGAATAAGATTATTAAGAATACGGTCATTCTGACTTTAATTACTTTAATTGCAGGAATCTGCCTGGGCGCGGTCTATGAGATCACGAAGGAGCCTATCGCGCAGGCCCAGGATGCTGCCAAGAAAGAAGCATGGCAGCAAGTATTTCCGGATGCAGATGTAAATGATTTTGAGCCTGTTGACGTAGATCAGAAGGCTGCCGACAAGGCAATCAAAGATCTGGGGGTTAAGGCCACCATCGATGAAGTCTGCACAGTAGGAGAGGAAGGCTATGTCGTAACCGCTACCGATAAAGAAGGCTATGGCGGCGACATCAAGATCACGGTAGGCATTACAGCCGATGGTACGATCAATGGAATCTCCATTCTGTCTATCACCGAGACCGCGGGTCTTGGAATGAGAGCGACGGAGCCGGCTTTCTATGAGCAGTACCAGGGAAAACAGGCTGAAAAATTTGTAGTATCCAAAGACGGCGGGGACGGAGAGCCGATTGATGCGCTGAGCGGAGCGACGATCACATCAAGAGCGGTAACCGGAGCGGTAAACGCTGCCTTAGGCTATTACCAGAATGCGTTTTAGGAGGTAGTTAAGATGAATAGATGTACCGAAAGAGTTTATAACGGTTTAGTAAAAGAGAATCCTACCTTCGTCCTGATGCTGGGCATGTGTCCTACGCTTGCCGTAACAACATCCGCTATCAATGGCCTGGGTATGGGTCTTTCTACAACAGTCGTATTAGTATTATCTAATATGCTGATCGCCATGCTGCGCAAGATTATTCCGGATTCCCTGAGAATCCCGGCTTTCATCGTAGTCGTGGCATCATTCGTAACAATTGTGCAATTCTTGCTGGAAGGTTTTGTCCCAAGCCTTTATGATGCTTTGGGAATCTACATTCCTTTGATTGTTGTTAACTGTATTATTCTGGGACGTGCGGAGAGCTACGCTTCCAAGAATCCGGTTCTGCCATCCATCTTTGACGGCATTGGCATGGGCCTTGGATTCACGGTAGGCCTTACAGCGATCGGTATCGTGCGTGAATTGATCGGATCCGGCAAGATCTTCGGATACCAGCTGATTCCGCTGGCTGACGAAGCGGCTGGCAAGGCCGGCTATGTCCCGGTTACGATCTTTATCCTTGCGCCTGGCGCTTTCCTTGTGCTTGCAGGACTTACAGCCCTTCAGAACAAGGTGAAGAATAATGCGGCCAAGAAGGGCAAGAAAGTAACAGAGGCAGCGTCATGCGGAGAAGGATGCGCTTCATGCAGCAACGGCGCATGCAGCGGGAAGGTCTTCCCGACAGGAAACGAAGAGTAGGAGGAGTACATAGATGAAAGAATTATTGATTATTGCAATAGGATCAGCTCTTGTTAATAACGTCGTACTCAGCCAGTTCCTGGGAATCTGTCCATTCCTTGGCGTTTCCAAAAAGGTTGAGACTGCATCCGGCATGGGAGCCGCAGTTATCTTCGTTATTACGATCGCGTCCTTTATTGCAGGACTGATTTATAAGTTTATACTGATACCGCTGCATTTCGAATATCTGCAGACCATCGTATTTATTCTGGTCATTGCGGCGCTGGTTCAGTTTGTAGAAATGTTTTTAAAGAAAGCCATGCCGGCCTTATATAATGCGCTGGGCGTGTATCTGCCTTTGATCACGACCAACTGCGCGGTGCTCGGCGTTGCGCTTACCAATGTACAGAAGGAATATTCCATTGCCCAGGGCGTAATCAACGGTATTGGAACATCTGCCGGATTCGCGCTTGCGATCGTTATCCTGGCAGGTCTTCGCGAGAAGATGGAATACAACGATGTAACTGAGTCTTTCCAGGGAACCCCGATCGTGCTGATCACGGCAAGCCTTATGGCTATCGCGTTCTTTGGATTCTCAGGACTGATATAGGAGGGAGCAGGCTATGAGTATAACAGGTATTATTATTGCTGCTGCAATCGTAGGCGGCACCGGATTATTCATTGGTGTGTTCCTTGGAATTGCAGGCAAGAAATTTGCAGTAGAAGTAGATGAAAGAGAAGAGGCAATCCTCGGCGTTCTTCCAGGGAATAACTGCGGCGGCTGCGGCTACGCAGGATGTTCCGGACTGGCTGCGGCGATCGTCAAAGGCGAGGCAGAGGTTGGCGGATGTCCGGTAGGAGGCGCTCCGGTGGCTGCAAAGATTGGCGAGATTATGGGCCAGGAAGCAGGAGAGCAGGTTCACCAGGTTGCATTCGTTAAATGCGCGGGCACTTGTGACAAGGCACAGCAGGAATACGAGTATCACGGGCTGGGAGACTGTATTATGGCAAATATGATGCAGGACGGCGGACCGAAGGCTTGTAATTATGGATGTCTTGGAGAAGGAAGCTGCGTAAAGGCATGTCCGTTTGACGCGATTCATGTGGTAGACGGCGTTGCCGTGGTAGATAAAGAAGCGTGCAAGGCCTGCGGCAAGTGTATCGCCGTATGCCCGAAGCATCTGATCGAGCTGGTTCCGTACGACCAGAAGCATCTGGTACAGTGCAGTTCCAAGGATAAGGGCAAGGATGTCATGAAGGCATGCTCAGTGGGATGTATCGGATGCAAGATGTGCGAGAAGGTCTGCGAGTTTGACGCGGTCAAAGTGGTAGACAATATTGCGCATATTGATCCTGAGAAATGTACGAACTGCGGCGCATGCGCACAGAAATGTCCAAAGAAGATCATATTATAAGACATATAATAAAGGCGTATATCGGATGAAACGTACTCTAAAGCAAATAATGCGCGATGCGTATGCATTGCTGTGGAACGATATCAAGCAGGCAAAATGGGTGATTATTTTCATAATCGCCTATTTTGCGTTCATGAAAAACTTTTTATACAGCACGTGCCCATCCGTGCTGCTGACAGGATATCCCTGCCCTGCGTGCGGCATGACCCGGGCGGCCTTCTGCCTGCTCAGAATGGATTTTAAAGGGGCTTTTTCCATCCACCCTTTCATCTATGCGGTGGTGGCGTACATGGCAGCCTTTGCGGTAAACCGGTATATTCTGCAAAGAAAAATGGGCAGGATTCTTAGACTGGCGCTGGCAGGGATCATGGCAGGCATGATCCTCTATTATGTATGGAGAATGATCCTGTATTTCCCCGACAATCCGCCTATGAGCTATTATTCCCGCAATCTGCTGAATATGGCGCGCAGCCTCCTTACGCATGAATAGATTGCAATTCGCATCTTGCCGTGGTAGAATATCAATGAATAGCAATAAGGAGGATATTACAATGGAAAACAACTTTGACAATACGCCAGATAATAATGATATGCCAAAAGACACTTACAGCGATCCAAATGCGGGCCAGCAGTATACGGATCCGAATGCAGGCCAGACTAATACAGAGGCGGGCGCAGGCCAGTCCTATACAGACCCGAATGCGGGCCAGTCCTATACAGACCCGAATGCAGGCCAGTCTTATACAGATGCCAATGCAGGCCAGCAGTACTATGGCAATGCGAATCAGAATCAGCAGTATAACTACCAGCAGTACCAGAATGGAACCGGCCAGCAGGGCGGCTATAACTATCAGGATAATTACAATTATAATGTGGGAAATAATACCGGATATAACAGAACCTATGACACTGGCATGGATACCAGCCCAATGTCTTTGGGAGACTGGGTACTTACCATACTTGCCCTGTGCATACCATGCGCAGGCATCGTGCTATATTTTGTATGGGCGTTCGGGAAGAACGGCAATGTAAACCGCAGGAACTATTGCCGTGCCTCCTTGATCATTACAGGCGTGGTAGTGGTCATTTACATCATCTTTATGGTGATATTCGGCGTTGCCGCCTTCAGTTCGGTGGGTTACTACTAAATAAACGAATCCCCTCGGTTCATTTGAACAGAGGGGATTTTTAACGTTCTTATTGATTATTCTGAAAATTCTTTGAATAGTGGATCTGATTGTCATTCGTGATAAATACGGCATCCACATTGTCCAACTGATTGATCAGCTTCATGCCTCGATCGTAGCCGAGAAGAAAGCAGGTAGTGCTCAGCGCGTCGGCAGTCAGCGACGAGTCCGTCAGGATGGTCACGCTGTATAAGTTGTTCTCGCAAGGATATCCGGTATTGGGATCCAGGATATGGTGGTAGATCTTGCCGTCCGCTTTAAAGTAGCGCTGGTATATGCCGGAAGTTACCACGGATTTGTCCGAGATCTTGACGGAGGTTATAGGCTCTCCGGTCTCATCAAAGGGCTTCTGGATACCGATATTATAATCGGAGCCGTCCAGCTTGCTGCCCATGGCCAGCACATTTCCTCCCAGATTGATCATGGCGTGCCTGACGCCTTCCTCTTCCAGGTAATCTTTGATCCGGTCCGCAATATATCCTTTGGCGATCGCTCCCAGATCAATGCCCGCCTGCGGGTCGGCGAGCTTAACCGTATTATCCCGGATGATGATGTTTTCATAATTCACATGGCTTACCGCCTCTGCGATGGCTTCCGGGGAAGGGACAGAAGGAGTCTCGGCCTTGAAGTCCCAGAGGCTGGATACCGGGGCGATGGTGATATCGAAAGCGCCGTCCGACATCTCGCTGTAATAGATGCCCTTCTTAATCAGCTTGATGGTCTCCTTCGACACTTCTACGGGATTCCCGCCGGCAGAATTGATCCGGGAGATCTCGCTGTCTTCAATCTTGTTGGAGAACATGGAATCATACTTCTTGCAAAGCTTCTCGCAGCCTTTCAGAACGTCTTCATCTACGGAATCAAAGATCTGGACGCTGATGACGGTGTCAAACAGCGTGTCTGTATAGGTCTGGCTCCTTTCTCTGGGAAGCCCGGAGCATCCGGATAAGAGAAGAATGGATGCCGAAAGCAATGCGGTTAATCTTTTATATTTCATAAAGCACCTCTTATTCTATATAATTTCAGTCTCTGTTATTATAACATGAAAAACAGGATATGCAATCGAACATGTGGTTGAAGCAAAAGATTTGTTGTGTTAGAATAGAGCGTATAGAAATGAAGAAGGTAGGAGAGTATGAAGATTCATTTAAAGAAAAAAGACTGGATTCTGATCATTATCATCATATGTGTCGCGGGACTAGCATTCCTGGCCCATGAATTTATCGGAGGCAAGGGCGCAAGCCAGGTGACGATCAAGGTAAATGGCGAGATAGAAGGGACTTACAGCCTGTCAGAAGACAGGGAGATTAAGATTAATGACGGCAGCAACGTCCTCCAGATAAAGAACGGCAAGGCCAAGATGATCGAGGCCGACTGCCCGGATAAGCTGTGCATGCATCAGAAAGCGGTATCTAAGAACCATGAGAGCATCATCTGCCTGCCCAACAAGGTGGTTGTCGAGGTGGAAAGCAGCGAGAACAGCAAGTATGATGCGGTGACGAACTAAGGAGGAAGCACAGGTGAGAAGCAAAGTGGCATATTTCGGCGTGTTTACGGCGCTGGCGCTGATCTTCAGTTATGTGGAGACTTTGATCCCTTTTAATTTTGGGATACCCGGCGTAAAGCTGGGGCTGGCAAATCTGATCATCGTGATTGCCCTTTACAAGATGAGCTTAAGGGAGGCCTATCTGCTGTCGGTAGTCAGGGTCGTGCTTGCGGGATTTATATTTGGCAATTATTTTAGCATCATCTACAGCCTTGCTGGAGGGATCCTGAGCCTGACGGTTATGGCCTTCATGAAGAAGAAAGGCGGATTCAGCATTATGGGAGTCAGCATAGCGGGCGGGGTCTTCCATAATATCGGGCAGCTGGCGGTGGCCATGCTGGTGGTGGAGACGTTCAGCGTCATCTATTATGTCCCGGTGCTTTTGATCGCAGGGATGCTTACCGGGCTCCTCATTGGGATCGTGTCGAACGAGATGCTGAAAAGGCTTGTGAATATACAATTATAGGAGGAGTTATGATATCTTATCTTAAGGGGACGCTGGAAGCGCTGGAAGAGGATAAAGTAGTGATCGATGTAGGGGGAATCGGCTATGGGGTGTTCATGTCCGGACAGGCTATGGGCCTTCTTCCATCAATTGGCAAGGAGGTAAAGATCCATACCTATCTGAATGTAAAGGAAGATGCCATGCAGCTGTATGGATTTCTGACGAAGGATGACCTGGAAGTCTTCAAACTGCTGATCGGAGTCAACGGGATCGGCCCCAAGGGAGGGCTGGGCGTGCTGTCGGCACTAAGCCCGGATGAACTAAGATTTGCGGTAATGTCAAGCGATGTCAAGGCAATCTGCCAGGCGCCAGGCATAGGGAAGAAGACGGCAGAAAAATTGATATTGGAACTAAGAGACAAACTGCGCCTGGAGGATGCGTTGGAGCATCTGGCTTCCGAAAATGAGGTGCAGGGCGCGGCTGCTTACCAGGGAGAAGTACAAAGCGATGCCGTCCAGGCTCTGGTAGCGCTGGGATACGGAAGCACGGAGGCCCTCAAGGCTGTAAGGCAGGTGGACATAACGGAGAACATGGAAGTAGAAGAAGTGTTAAAGCAGGCGTTGAAGCTGATGATGTTTTAATGCGGGGTGGGATAGATGAGCAGACGAATTATTACAACAGAGAACCTGGAAGAGGACATCAAAATTGAGAATCATCTGCGGCCGCAGATGCTGGAAGATTATATCGGCCAGGAGAAGGCAAAAGAGACGCTTAAGATCTATATTGAGGCGGCCAAGGCAAGAGGCGAGGCCTTGGACCATGTGTTGTTCTACGGGCCTCCGGGGCTGGGAAAGACGACGCTTGCTGGGATCATTGCCAATGAGATGAATGTGAATATCAAGATTACTTCAGGTCCTGCAATCGAGAAGCCGGGAGAGATGGCGGCGATTCTCAATAACCTGCAGGAGGGAGACGTCCTGTTCGTGGACGAGATCCACCGCTTGAACCGTCAAGTGGAAGAAGTGCTGTATCCGGCGATGGAGGACTATGCAATCGATATCATGATCGGCAAAGGGGCCAGCGCGCGTTCTATACGGCTGGATCTGCCGAAGTTTACCCTGGTGGGCGCAACGACCAGGGCAGGGATGCTGACGGCGCCTCTTCGGGACCGTTTCGGCGTCGTCAACCGGATGGAGTTCTACACGGTAGAGGAATTAAAGACCATCATCCTGCGCTCAGCCAGGGTGCTGGAGGTAGGCATCGATGAGCGTGGAGCTTACGCGCTTGCAAGAAGGTCCAGAGGCACGCCAAGGCTTGCCAACCGTCTTCTTAAGAGGGTGCGGGACTTTGCCCAGGTAAAATATGACGGATATATTACAGAAGAGGTGGCGAATTACGCCCTGGATCTTCTGGATGTGGATAAGGAGGGGCTGGATCAGACGGACAGGGGCCTGCTTCTGATCATGATCGAAAAGTTTCAGGGAGGCCCGGTTGGACTTGATACGCTGGCTGCGGCAATCGGCGAGGATGCGGGGACGATCGAGGATGTATATGAGCCCTATCTTTTGAAGAACGGATTCATCCAGCGGACGCCGAGAGGCCGCGTGGTGACAGACAGCGCATACCGTCATCTTGGAATTTCACATGAAAATGAAGAAAAGTAGTTGGTTTTTACATCAGTTTAGTTTATAATAGTTTACAGATATTATGAAATTTCGAGGAGGCTTCTAATGGCATCATCAAAAAACTATACAGAAGTATTAATAGGGGGAAAGGTGTTCACCCTCAGCGGCTTCGAAAGCGAAGACTACCTGCAGAAGGTATCCACTTATCTGAATCATAAGATTGAAGAGTGCAGCAACAGCGAAGGATACAGGAAGCAGAGCGCGGAAACAAGAAGCATCTTGCTTGCGCTGAATATCGCCGATGATTATTTCAAGGCAAAGAAGCAGGGCGGCACTTTGGAAAGCGATATAGAAGCGAAGGATAAAGAGATGTATGATCTGAAGCATGAATTGATATCTGTTCAGATCAAGCTGGAGAATGCAGAAAAGGCGATGGACAAGTTAAAGGAAGAGAACAAGGATCTTCAGATGAAGATTGTCCAGCTGGAAACAGAGATAAAGAATAATCGTAAGAAATAGGCTGTCTGTGGACAGCCTTTTTTAAAGGAAAGAATGATATGAACAGACACGTTGAAATATTGGCGCCCGCCGGCTCTTATGAAAGCCTCAGGGCCGCGGTGTGCGCCGGAGCTGATGCAGTCTATATCGGCGGCATGCAGTTTGGGGCGAGAGCCTATGCCAAGAATCTGACACAGGAAGAACTGGAAGAAGCCATTGACTATGTGCACATCCATGGAAGGAAAGTCTATCTGACGGTCAATACCCTGCTAAAGGACAAGGAGATCGACCAACTCTATGAATACCTGAAGCCCTACTATGAAAGAGGGCTAGACGGCGTCATCGTCCAGGATGTAGGAGCGGCATCCTATATCCGGGAGTACTTCCCCGGCCTTGCGGTCCATGCAAGCACCCAGATGACCATAACAGGAAGAAGAGGCGCTTCTTTTATGAAGAGCCAGGGCATCGTACGCGTGGTGCCGGCCAGGGAACTGTCTCTGGAAGAAATCCGTATCATGAAAGAGGAGACAGGGCTTGAGGTAGAATGCTTCGTACACGGGGCGCTTTGCTACTGCTATTCAGGCCAGTGCCTCCTAAGCAGCATGATTGGAGGCAGAAGCGGCAACCGTGGCCAGTGCGCGCAGCCATGCAGGCTTCCTTACAGCGTGGAGGGAGGCCGGCCTTGCGATCTGATGAGCTTGAAGGATCTATGTACCATTGATCTGCTTCCAGAACTGATGGAGGCGGGGATCGACTCCTTCAAGATTGAAGGGCGGATGAAGCAGCCAGATTATGTGTATACGGTAACAAGCTTATACCGGAAGTACGCAGACCTGTACTGCCGGAAAGGCAGAGCAGGATACCAGGTATCGACAGAGGATAGAGAAAGACTGCTTGGCGCGTATCAGAGAAGGGGTTACAGCGAAGGATACTACCGGCAGCATAATGGGAAGGAAATGATATCTTTCAGACGCCCGCCGGGCCGGGAAGAAGAGATAGAAACATTTCCGGATTATAAAATACAAGAAAAAATTAATGGGAAATTAATACTTTCTTTGGGCCAGAGTGCTAGACTATTACTGGAATACAAGACATACCGCATAGAGTGTGAAGGCCCTAAGCCGGAGCCTGCCATGCGCCAGCCGCTTCAAGCATCCAGAGTGGAACAGCAGATGAGAAAGACCGGGAATACGCAGTTTGCGTTTGAGCGGATGGAAGTGTGCATGGACGCAGAATTGTTCCTGCCGATGCAGGCGCTCAACGAGCTGCGAAGAGACGGACTTGCGGCCTTGTCAGATCGCGTGCTGTCGGATTACCGCAGAAAGGCAAAGAAGACGCAAGAAGTGAAGGAAGAGGCAGCGTCGTCCGGAGAAAGAGCGGCTTGCGGGGACGCCAGCCCAGGAAAGGTATCAAAAGACCCGCGGCTCGCTCTCTTAGTCCGCTCCTTAAGCCAGTTGAAGGAGGCAGTGGAATGCAAGGATGCAGAATGCATCTATGTAGATCTGCCGCCGCAGGAGATAAAAGAGGCGGGGAGGATGATCCGGTCGGATCATTCCGTGAAAAAGCATTATTTTGCCATGCCTTATATATTCCGGGAAGATGCGGCTCTTAGGCTTGAAAAGGCCTATGAGATGATCCGGTCATCCTTTGACGGCGTACTGATTCGGAACTGGGAGAGCCTCCAATGGCTTTTTGAGCATGCATACGATAAGGAGATACGGGGAGATTATAATCTTTATGCCTGCAATCGTTTCGCCAAGAAGTTTATGAAGGATGGCGGCATCAGCCAGTTCACTGCGCCGGTAGAGTTAAACGCCAGGGAACTGAAGGAACTGGATATACGGGGACAGTCCTTGATCGCCTATGGATATCAGCCTGTCATGATTACGGCCGGCTGTATTGGAAAGACCATGGATCAATGCGATGCGAAAGAAGGCTGGCTAAAGATCCAGGATCGATATAAAAAGAAGTTTGCAGTTAAAAAATGCTGTGCATACTGTTATAATGTAATCTATAATTCCTCGCCGCTTTATCTGGCGGATAAGGCGGAAGAAATCCTTAGCCTTGGGCCGGGAGAGGTCCGTCTTGATTTCTCTATGGAAGGCCGGGATCAGATGCGCAGAATCATTCTGGACTATGTCAGGGGAATCATCCGGCGGGAAGAGGTACAGGCGCCGGATATGGAATATACCCGGGGACATTTCAAAAGGGGAGTAAAGTAGGTGAAGAATTGGTTAATATAATTGTTGAACTATCCAAATATCTGATCATTATATTGATGACGATGTATACGTACCTTTGCTTCAGCATCTTTGGCTATTATGATCCGGATAAGAAGAAGCGGATGCTTAGGAGGCAGAACGTGCTGATGTTCACGATACATATCATCGCATTTCTGGTGATGTATCTGGAGAAGCAGGATATCAAGCTGCTTGCCTTTTATCTGATGCAAGTGGTACTTTTTGGGACTACTATTTTGCTGTATACGTTTATTTATCCAAAGGTATCCAGATTGGTCGTAAATAATATGTGCATGCTCCTTTGCATTGGCATGATCATGCTAACCAGGCTGAACTATGAAAAGGCGGTCAAGCAGTATGTCATAGCAGCAGGAGCCATCGCAGTCAGTTTCGTGGTTCCAGTCATCATCCGCAAGTTTAAGAAACTGTCGGAATGGAGGAACCTGTATGCCATTGCAGGGATTGTATCGCTTGCGATCGTGGCCGTGGTAGGCCAGGTGTCCTATGGCGCGAAACTTGGGTTTACGGTAGGCGGCATCAGCATCCAGCCTTCGGAGTTGGTGAAGATCATCTTCGTATTTTTTGTAGCGGCAAGCTTCAAGCGGTCGCTGGAATTCCGGAATATTGTGATCACCACGGCTTTGGCGGCATTCCATGTGCTGATTCTGGTGGCATCCAAGGATCTTGGGGCCGCGCTGATCATCTTTGTCGTTTATCTGGCAATGCTCTATGTGGCTACCCGCCAGCCGCTGTATCTCGCGGCCGGACTTGGCGCGGGAAGTGTAGCGTCGGTGGCGGCCTATTATCTTTTTGGACATGTCCGGACGCGTGTCATCGTGTGGAAAGATCCATTTGCGTCCTACGACAATGGAGGATACCAGGTTGCCCAATCCTTATTTGCCATTGGCACAGGAGGCTGGTTTGGAATGGGACTTTTCCAGGGCGAGCCGGATACCATCCCAGTAGCGGATGAAGACTTTATTTTCTCAGCCATATCGGAAGAACTGGGATTGATATTCGCGCTGTGCATGATACTGGTCTGCGTCAGCTGCTATGTCATGTTCCTGAATATTGCCATGCAGCTTCACAACATGTTTTATAAAATGGTGGCGTTGGGACTTGGAACCTGCTATATATTCCAGGTATTCCTAACCATAGGCGGCGTGACCAAGTTCATCCCTTCCACGGGAGTAACGCTTCCGCTGGTCAGCTACGGAGGAAGTTCCCTGCTTAGTACGCTGATCATGTTTGCGATTATTCAAGGATTGTATATATTAAGGGAAGACGAGGAAGAAGATATTGAAAGAAAGAAAAAGGAAAGGCTACGAGCAAAGAGAAGCGGACAAGAGAATAAAAAGAGACCAAGAAAGACGGGAGATGTCCCGGAAAGAGCGCAAAGAAGCCAGCCGAAAGGACAAGCAAAAGGCCAAGGCAAAGCGCGCAAGGAACAAAGAATTCGCTAGGGTAACCTACATCTTCGTCGCCTTATTCCTGGTACTTATGGGCTATATTACCTATTTCCAGGTGGCAAGAAGCCGGGACATCATCCGAAGCCCTTATAATGCAAGACAGGATTCTTATGCTGACCGGGTAGTAAGGGGAAAGATCCTGGATAAGGACGGCAACGTGCTGGCTCAGACGAACGTATCAGAAGACGGCACGGAGACGAGGGAGTATCCTTACGGAAATATGTTTGCCCATGTAGTAGGATACAGCGTGCAGGGCAAATCAGGCCTGGAATCTGTGGAGAACTTTGAACTTCTGACTTCCAATGCGTTTTTCCTGGAAAAGATAAAGAATGAATTCCAGGATAAGAAGAATATGGGCGACAGCGTGGTGACGACCTTAAATCTCAAACTTCAGGAGGCGGCCTATGATGCCCTTGGAAATTATAAGGGAGCCGTGGTCGTGATGGAACCGAGCACGGGAAAGATCCTGGCTATGGTATCCAAGCCAGACTTTGACCCAAATACGGTTGCCGAGAATTGGGATTTCCTGAATACCGACCAGGACAGCGCGCTGCTGAACCGCGCGACCCAGGGCCAGTATGCGCCGGGGTCTACATTCAAAGTGGTTACGGCTCTTGAGTATATGAGAGAGAATTCGGATTACGAGAATTATGGCTACAACTGTACCGGGGCCATCGAGCAGGATGGGGTGACCATCCACTGCTATAACGGGCATGTACATGGCCAGGTAGGCTTTCAGGACAGTCTAGCCTACTCCTGCAATACCTCTTTTTCCAACATCGGCCTGTCATTAGACATCAAGAATTTTAGAGGAACATCCAAAGAGCTGCTGTTTAATTCCAAGCTTCCTTCCGTGCTGCCTTACAGCAAGAGTTCCTTCTCGCTGGAGCCGGGGGCAGGGAGCGCGGATAAGATGATGACCGCCATGGGGCAGGGAAAGACCCAGGTAAGCCCGTATCATATGGCGCTCATCACTTCTGCTATCGCCAATGGAGGCACCTTGATGAAGCCATATCTGGTGGATTCTGTCACCAATTACACCGGCGCGGTCATCGACAAGAATAAGCCGGAAAAGTATAAAAGCCTGATGACTTCCGAGGAAGCGGCCAAGTTAAAGCAGTACATGTCAGCCGTAGTGGACTATGGAACCGCGTCCGTCTTGAGCGGGCAGAGTTATACGGCCGCCGGAAAGACGGGAACCGCAGAATACAGTTCAGATAAGGAAAAGGATCACTCCTGGTTTATTGGAATGACCAATGTGGACAATCCGGAACTGGCCATCAGCGTGATCATCGAGTCCTCCGACGGGTCTGCCAAGGCGGTCAATGTGGCGAAACAGGTTTTTGATGCCTATTACTATTAGAAAAGAGGAAAATGCGAATGAGGTACTACAAGCATCTCTACCTGATGGAAGGACTGGAGAAAAAGAAAGGCCGAATCATCCGGAAACTGGAAGAGAATACGTTCCAGGCGAATATCCATATCATTACGCTGTCCCAGAACGAGAAGAACCACTTGGAGATCTATAATTCCGTGCTGCTTCTGCAGCCGGATTATCCCCATGAGGACTTCTTTGTGGTGGGGATTGCAAAAGGATATGAAGATGCGGTAGAATTGGTAGAACAAATTGTCCAGGAAGTGTATAATGAGACAAAAGGAGCTGACATCCGCTCTTATATATTAAAAAAAGAACAGGAAGAGTAAGATGCTACATATTCTATTGCTAATCTTGAAAATCATAGGGATCATAATAGCAGCAATACTGGGGATACTGGTATTGTTAGTTTGCGTTGTTCTTTTCGTGCCGATCCGGTATGAGGCAAGGGCAGAGTTTGACGGCACGCTTAAGGGAGTAAAGGCCAGGGTGAAAGTGACATGGCTTGCGCGCCTTTTTAAGGCAATAGCCGGGTATGAAGGCCAGGAACTGTCATGGAGCGTCCGGATAGCGTGGAAGACGATGAAGAGCGGACAGGATGATAAGAAGACAATCGAAAAAGAGGTGGGAGAATATGACGAAGAACTGGAAAAAGAGTGGAAAGCACTGGAAGAAGAGGTGGAAGAGCCTCCGAAGGAGCGTAAAGGCCATCCGAAGGAAGATGAGGAAGAACCCGGATTACCTGAAAGAACTGAAACGCAGCTGCAAAAAACTGAAGAAGATATGGAAAAGGCAGAAGCCGGGGCTGTCCAGGAAACTAAGGAACGCGACAGCAAAGGTACGAAAGGTAAAGAGGGCATAGGACGGAAGGCAAAAGGGCTATGGGAAAAGGCAAAGGCTCTGTATCAGAAGATAAAATGTACATTCCTTGCGTTCTGTGATAAAATAAAATTATTGCTGGAGAAAAAGGAAAGACTGGCAGAGTTTATTACTGACGAAGTCCACAGGAAGGCATTCTTTAAGGCTAAGGACGAGGCATTCAAGTTGCTTCGCCGCCTGAAGCCTAAGAAGCTTGCGGCAGATCTCCATTATGGATTTGAAGATCCCTGTACGACCGGGCAGATACTGGCGGGGCTTAGCATGCTGTATCCATTCTGGGGCGAGCATGTAAGCATCACCCCGGATTTTGAGCAGAAGGTCTTGGAGGGCAGCCTGTACATCAAGGGCAGGATCCGCATCATCCATTTTGTCAGGCTTATGTGGAACCTGGCATGGTGCAAAGAAGTGCGTATGACATACCGTCATGTGAAAGAGTTTGAATTATAAGCGGGTAGGAGGAGCAAAAATATGGCAGAGAATAACAATTTTAAAGGAACGGTGGAGGCCCTGTTTCATGGGATGGACGGAGTTGTCTCATCTAAGACGGTGGTAGGAGATGCAATTCATATAGGAGATACGATCATTCTCCCTCTGGTGGATGTCTCATTTGCGGTAGGGGCTGGCGCGTTTAACGGAGACAAAAAGGAAAAAGGAGCCGGAGGCATCGGAGGCAAGATGACGCCAAGCGCCGTGCTTGTAATTCAGAATGGGCATACTAGGCTTGTGAATATCAAGAATCAGGATACGATGACCAAGATCCTTGATATGATACCGGATGTGGTAGACAAGTTCAGTTCTTCTAAGGAAGGCAAGATGACGGAAGATGACGTAAAAGATATCCTTGATGAGGCTGATTCTTCCAAAGAATAGTCATGGATTTCCCCCTATGCGCATAGAATATTATAAAACAAGGGCAGGGGTGGCAATAATTATGAAGCGGGTAGTCGGATTCGCCCTGTTCTGGGTGGCGGTTGGCATCATTCTGGCAATGATACTGCCGAACACGTTTGTGGAAGTGCTGTGCATCGCTTTATGCATACTGGCTGGATATAACTTGTTTTGCTGCTAGTATAAGAAAATGAGAAATAGTACTTGCAATTTGATTGCTCTTCTGGTAAAATAACTATTGTTGCGAGTTCGGAATAGAACTTATTATGAGCGTTAGGAGGTGCAGTCATGGCTAAATGTGCTATTTGCGAAAAGGGTGCTCACTTTGGAAACAACGTAAGCCACTCTCATAGAAAATCACCAAAGATGTGGAAATCAAATGTAAAATCAGTTCGCGTGAAAACAGAGGGCGGAGCTACAAAGAAGATGTATGTTTGTACTTCTTGTTTAAAATCAGGCAGAGTTGAGCGTGCGTAAGGAAAATTAAAACTCAGATTTCACTATGGAATCTGGGTTTTTTGTTGTCCTCACAAGGGCTTTTTTGTTGTAATATAGAGGAAAACAGAGTATAATACTCTTATTATTATGTATTGATATTGTGGAAATAAGGATACAAGAATTGGAGGTTTTTAGATATGAAGGGATGTATGAGTACAGATCTTGGCATTATTACGATTGATCCTGAAGTGATTGCAAAATATGCAGGAACCGTAGCCGTTGAATGCTTTGGCATCGTAGGCATGGCTGCAGTGAATATGAAGGATGGATTTGTCCATCTGTTAAAGAGAGAAAGCCTGACAAGAGGGATCCAGGTAGGAATATCCGACGATAATCATATTAGCATTAACTTCCATATTATTGTTGCATATGGCGTAAGCATCTCGGCAGTTACTGAGAATCTGATCAGTAACGTAAAATATAAGGTAGAAGAATTTTCCGGTATGCCGGTAGATAAGATCAATATCTACATTGAAGGCGTCAGAGTCATCGATTAGTTAAGGAGGAGCATTAAAAGTGGCTACAAAAACTATAAATGTGGATATGCTTGCTAAGATGTTTCTGGCAGGCGCGCAGAATATCGAAGCACAGAAGGAATTTATCAATGAATTAAATGTATTCCCCGTACCAGACGGGGATACGGGAACCAATATGTCCCTTACGATCATGGCGGCGGCGAAAGAAGTGATGGCGCTTGAGAAGCCAGATATGAAGGATTTGGCGAAGGCCATATCATCAGGCTCCCTGCGCGGGGCAAGAGGGAATTCGGGCGTAATCCTGTCCCAGCTGCTCAGAGGATTCACCAAGTCGATCCGTGAAGAGAAAGAGATAGACGTGCTGTCATTAGCAGCTGCCTGCGCCAGGGCAAGAGATACGGCGTATAAGGCAGTCATGAAGCCAAAGGAGGGAACCATCCTTACCGTTGCCAGCGGAATTGCTGAAAAAGCGGCGGAGATGGCAGGAGAGACGGAAGACCTGGAAGAGTTCATCCCGGCAGTCATCGAGCATGCCGCGGCAGTGCTTGAGAAGACGCCGGATATGCTTCCGGTACTGAAGGAAGCCGGCGTAGTGGATTCCGGCGGCCAGGGCCTTCTTGAAGTAATCAAAGGCGCTTACGATGCCTTCCAGGGCAAGGAAATCGACTACAGCGCGATAGCGCCCAAGAATGCGTCAGCATCAGCGGGAGCAGTTAAGATCAGCGCGCAGGAGCCGGTGGATATCAAGTTCGGCTACTGTACAGAATTCATTATTCTGACAGAGAAGGAATTTACGGAAGACAATGAGCAGGAGTTCAAGGCATACTTAAGTTCCATCGGTGATTCCATTGTCTGTGTAGCGGATGATGACGTGGTAAAAGTGCACGTGCACACCAATGATCCGGGACTTGCGATCCAGAAGGCCCTGACATTCGGCCAGCTGTCCCGCATGAAGATAGATAATATGCGGGAAGAGCATCAGGAAAAATTGATTAAGGACGCAGAAAAACTGGCAGCGCAGGACGCGGCAAAGGAAATGCCGAAGAAGCCTGAAGGGCCGAGAAAAGCGATGGGATTCATCACGGTCTCCATCGGAGAAGGGTTGAATGAGATATTCAAGGAATTAGGCGCAGACTATATTATCGAGGGCGGACAGACTATGAATCCGAGTACCGAGGATATGCTTAATGCCATTGATCAGGTGAATGCCGACAGTATTTTCATCCTGCCTAACAACAAGAATATCGTGCTTGCTGCGAATCAGGCAAAGGCGCTCGTGAAGGACAAGGAGATTATCGTCATTCCAACCAAGACGGTTCCGCAGGGAATTACTGCGATTATTAATTTTGTTCCGGATGCGGATGCAAAGACGAATGAAGAGACGATGCTGGAAGAGATCAAGAATGTCAAATCCGGGCAGGTGACTTATGCTGTCAGGGATACGAAGATTGACGACAAGGAGATCCATGAGGGAGACATCATGGGCATCGGCGACAGCGGCATTCTGGCAGTGGGCAAGGGAATCGAGGAGACGACGAAGGAGATGCTGTCCCAGCTGGTAGACGAGGATTCAGAACTCATCAGCCTTTACTACGGAGAAGAAGTAAGAGAAGAAGACGCGCAGCGATTTACCGAAGAAGTGGAGAGCCTGTATCCTGACGTAGACGTAGATGCACATTTTGGAGGCCAGCCGATCTACTATTATGTGCTGGCGGTTGAATAAACGGATTATTTTCAGGCAGAATATAAGATAGGGCCAGACCTCTTAAGGCCATAGGGTATTGTCCCTTTGGAACCGGGGGCTGGCTTCTTTTTATGATGGAGCGGATATGATTGAAAACACAAGCATAAAAGAATTAAAGGGAATAGGCGAAAAGACCCAGAAACTATTTGAAAAGGTAGGAGTCTCTACGGTTGGAGACTTAATCAGGTATTATCCCAGAGGCTATGATGTCTATGAAGAACCTGTGCCGATCAGCGAAGTGGAGGAAGGAAAGGTCCAGACGGTGGCCGGGGCTATCTTCGGAAGGGTCCAGGTATCGGGAAACCGTAATATGCAGGTGACGACCATCCATGTCAAAGATCTGACCGGTACCATCAAGGCAGTCTGGTTCCGGATGCCTTTTCTGCGGAACACGCTCGCGGGTGGCGGAAAGATCATACTTAGAGGCAGGGTTACAAACCGCAAGGGCGGCCTTGCGATGGAGCACCCGGAAATCTTCTATCCGGCCGGGAAGTATGAGGAGAAGATTCACACGCTGCAGCCGGTCTATGGGCTGACGGCAGGCCTGTCCAATAATATAGTGGCCAAGGCTATGCATCAGGCGCTGTCCCAACTGGACCTGACCCGTGAAACACTTCCGGACGAGCTTCGTCTCAAATATGGGCTTGCCGAATATAACTATGCCATCCGGGGCATTCATTTCCCGGAGGACAAGGAAGTGTTCTATCATGCCAGGGAGCGGCTTGTATTCGAGGAATTCTTAGAGTTCATCCTGTCTATCCGAAAGATGAAGGATAAGAATGAAAGGATCGAGAATGAATACATCGTCCAGAGGAAGCCGGAAGTGGATGAATTGATTGGAAGGCTGCCATATGAACTTACGAAAGCCCAGAAGAAAGTATGGGATGAGATTGCCCATGACATGGCATCGGATACCGCTATGTCAAGGCTGGTGCAGGGAGATGTAGGTTCCGGGAAGACGATCGTGGCGGTGCTGGCTCTTATCAGCGTTGCGCTAAATGGATATCAGGGAGCCATGATGGCGCCGACGGAAGTGCTGGCACGGCAGCACTATGATTCGATTACCCGGCTGCTGGAAGAATACGGGATAAAGATCAAAGTAGAACTTCTCACCGGATCCATGTCGGCAAAAGAAAAGAGGCGAGCCTATGACCGGATCGAATGCGGATATGCCAGGATCATCATCGGCACCCACGCGCTGATCCAGGATCGGGTCTATTATGATTGCCTGGCGCTGGTAGTCACGGATGAGCAGCATCGGTTCGGAGTCAAGCAAAGGGAGGCATTTGCAAGGAAAGGCGGAATGCCCCATGTGCTGGTCATGAGCGCGACGCCGATCCCCAGGACGCTGGCAATCATCCTGTATGGCGACCTTGACATCTCCGTGATCGACGAGCTTCCGGCGAACCGTCTGCCAATTAAGAATTGCGTGGTAGATACCAGTTACAGGAATACGGCTTATACATTTATGAAAAAGCAGGTTCGTGAAGGCAGGCAATGCTATGTAATCTGTCCGATGGTGGAAGAAAGCGAGCAGCTGGAAGTGGAGAATGTGCTGGACTATGCGGCCATGCTGCAGGAAGAGATGGGAGAAGGCATCGTGGTATCCTGCCTCCATGGGAGGATGCGCCAGGCCGAGAAGGATGATATCATGGAACGGTTCGGACGCTGCGAGATACAGATCCTGGTATCCACCACGGTGATCGAGGTAGGAATCGATGTGCCCAATGCTACGGTCATGATGATCGAGAATGCCGAGCGGTTCGGACTGGCCCAGCTTCATCAGCTAAGAGGCCGGGTGGGAAGAGGAAAGCACCAGTCCTACTGTATCTTCATGAGCAGCTCCAAGGCGAAAGAAACCCGGGAAAGGCTGAACATCCTGAATGAATCCAATGACGGCTTCAAGATTGCCAGCGAAGACTTGAGGCTTCGAGGCCCGGGCGACCTATTCGGTATCCGCCAGAGCGGCATGATGGACTTTAAGCTGGGCGACGTATTCCAGGATGCAAAGGTGCTAAAGATGGCAAATGAGGCCGCGGACCTCCTTTTAAACGCTGAAAACGACTGGTTGAAAAATCTTCCAAAACATGAAGGAACTTCTAGTGTAATTATCTGATTCCTCCATATACTATGGTTGTAACAACAAAGTAAAAAGTTACAAAGTTACAAGAAGGAGGAGTATGACAATGGCAAGTCGTTCATCAAACAGAGCAGCCGTACCTGAAGCAAAGGGTGCATTGGACAAATTCAAATATGAGGTTGCAAACGAATTAGGAGTACCGTTAACAGACGGATACAACGGAGACCTGACATCTAGACAGAATGGTTCTGTCGGCGGATATATGGTTAAGAAAATGATCGAACAGCAAGAGAAGCAGATGGCTGGCAAATAAGCAGGATCATAGTTTAGCAACAACTGATTAGAAAAAGCACCAGGCAGGATGAAATAAGACCTGTCGGGTGCTTTTTTCTATATGCGCTCATCTATGCGCTTTTTTTATTCTTGTAGGCGCCGATAATATAGAAAGCGAGAAAAACATAAGGAATCAGGCTGAATATCTGGATGGCAGCCGGATTGGCGGAGGTATGGGTAGCATCCACCGCGATGCCGGCAGTAAAGTTCAAAACATTGTTTAAAATCATGAATCCGATTTCAAAGCCTAAAATGCCCTTGCCCCATTTCATGCACAGGTTCGCATGGGCGGCATCCCCGCAATACTTTTTCGCGATATACCCAGCCTTTCTGTAAAGCCAGCCGATGGCAATGAATATCACGGAAAAAAATAACAGAAGGCCAATATTGCCCAGTGGTATGGCATCCTTGGTACCGCGGTTCATCAGCCATCCAAGCAGGAGGCTTAGGATGCTCCATCCGGCAAAGAGATAGTAAAGCCCTCCCATGATACGGTAGAACCATCCGGCAGCAAATAGGAATGCGCGTCCTCTGGGAACGGTGAAGCCGGCGATGGCATAGATCAGGTCATTGCAGAAGTCCCTGGGCTTCTTGCCAATCATCATATGAAGGGGCTCGTTTCTCTGCTCGCCTTCCATAGCCATGCCTATGATGTCTTTGCGGATTAATTCCACATCGTACTCATCCAGCGGGAAAGAGTGGATGTAATGGAACATCTTATCCACAGTCCGTCTGTTTACAGGAGTAAGTCCCGATTCCATAGAGTAGTTTTCTACCTTCAAAGTTTCCAGGCTGACAGTATTCTCCATCATAGTTCATTCCTCCAATCCAAATATGGCATTCATTGACCGTACGACTTGCTTCCAATGCTGCTTGAACTCTTCCAAATATTGCGCGCCGCATTCCGTTATCGTATAGTATTTGCGGCTGGGACCAAGAGGGGAAGGACGGAATTCAGAAGAGATGATCCCTTTCTTTTCCAGACGGACCAGGAGCGGATAGATGGTGCCTTCCTTGACGTCCTCGAATCCGTAGTCCTGCAGATTGGCTACGATCTCATAGCCGTAAGTCGTCTGGTCTGACAAGATTTTCAGAATGCAGCCCTCCAGTGTCCCGCGCATTAATTGAGACTTATCATACATATTCCCACCTACCTTGTACCGCATAATAGTATCTAACTATATTGTACCACATAGTAGTCGGATGTCAACCATAAGAAAGGCGAATTACTTTTTCGACTATTGGCATATTTTTAGAGGCTGCCCATTACAATGGTAATAATAGACTGATACCTACGAGGAGTTGTCGCATGAAACAGATTCTGGCAGCAATTTTAAGCGCCTTGCTCTTTGTACAGCCCGTATTTGCAATGCCGGTCAGGGAACCGGTCTTGTATGCGGATGTACAGGGAGAAGCAGAAGATAATGATGATACGCAAAAGAACGCCAATACGCAGGAACCCGCCGAAGGGCAGGATGCCGCCAATACCCAAGGCACAGCCGAGGGGCAGGATGCCGCCGATACCCAAGATTCCGCCGAGGGGCAGGATGCCGCCGGCGCAGGAAATGAGGCTGGAACTCAGGTCAGCGCTCCATCCGCAATTCTGATGGAAGCGTCCACCGGCCAGATCATATATGAAAAGGATGCAGATGAGCAGAGGCCTCCGGCCAGCGTGACCAAGATCATGACGCTGCTTCTGATCTTTGACGCTCTGGATTCCGGAAAGATCAGCCTGGAAGATGAAGTCTCCACATCCGAATATGCCGCCTCCATGGGAGGCTCCCAGGTATTCCTGGAACCGGGCGAGACGCAGACGGTAGACACGATGATCAAATGCATCGCAGTTGCCAGCGCCAATGATGCCTGCGTGGCAATGGCCGAGTACATCTGCGGCAATGAAGAAGAATTCGTAAAGCAGATGAATCAGAGGGCAAAAGGCCTGGGAATGGAAAATACGCATTTCATAAACTGCAATGGGCTGGATACGGATGGGCATCTGACCACTGCCCATGATATCGCGCTGATGTCAAGAGAATTGATCACTACATATCCGCAGATCCACGACTACTCCATGATATGGATGGAGAACATTACGCATACGACCAAAAAAGGAACCACAGAATTCGGGCTGACCAATACCAACAAGCTGGTGAGGCAGTACGAATATGCCACGGGCCTGAAAACAGGCTCCACGGATAAGGCCAAATACTGCGTGTCAGCAACCGCCAAGAAAGACGGGATGGAACTGATCGCAGTGATCATGGCAGCCCCGGATCACAAGCAGCGCTTTACGGACGCTACCACGCTGCTCAATTACGGGTTTGGCAGATGCAATAAGTATGAGGAAGAGAAGGCAAAATCCATTCAGCCTGCCAAAGTATCACGGGGCGTAGCGGAGACGGTAAAGGTTCGGCAGAAGGCGCCCTTTGCCTATATAGATATTACGGGAGCGGACCTTAAGACTATTGAGCGCAAAGTGGCCTTGAATAAGAAGATCAAGGCACCTGTCAAGAAAGGCGACAAAGTGGGAAAAGCAAAATATTTCCTAAGTGGAAAAGAGATTGGCAGTATAGACATCGTGGCTGCTGAATCAGTGGATGAGATCAGTTATAAAAGCGCGATGGGAGACACCGTCAAAAAATTCCTGCTGTAGAAGATAGGGGGCTTTCCCCCCCTATCTTTGCTGTCTATACAGAAGATTGCAAATTCCAAAGATTAATTATATAATGGTTAAGGCGGACATGCTATAAGGATGGCGGCCGCTGCAGGAGTTAAAGGAGAAGATAGGTTGAATATTCTAATCATTGCTATTGTAATCATCATCTTGGGAATGATCGTTGAAAATATCCGGGAACTGCATGGATTCAGAACAACGGTATATAATATTGCATCCCCTAAACTGGCGGGGCTGCAGGAAGAGAAGCGGATCGTATTCTTGAGCGATCTGCATAACTACAGTTATGGAGAGGAGAATGGGAGGCTGTTTCAGGCAATTATCAGCGCCCGGCCGGATCTGATCCTGATTGGCGGGGACATGCTGGTAAGAAAGGACGGAAATTCCTATGAAGACACGCTTCGCTTTCTTTGCCGCCTTCCGTCCATCTGCAAGGTATTCTATGCCAATGGAAACCACGAGCAGAAGTTAAAAGAACAGCCGGAAGCATATAGCCAGTCCTATGAAGACTATCAGAGCCGGCTTTTAAGCGCTGGGATCGTATTTCTTGAAAATAAGTCCGTAAGGATTCCATGGGATGGCGAGAGCATCTGCATTACCGGACTTGAGATCGGGCTTGACGGCTACCGGAAGTTTGGAAGGCGGCCGATGGAAGAAGAAGAGATCGAGTCCAGGGTAGGGACGGCGGATTCTTCCTACCAGATACTGCTGGCCCATAATCCTGCCTATGTGGAGGCATATAGAAAATGGGGAGCAGATCTGATACTTTCTGGACATCTCCACGGCGGAATCGTAAGGATTCCGGGAATCGGCGGCGTGATCGCTCCGGACTTTACCCTGTTTCCCAAATACTCGGGAGACATCTACAGGGAAGAGGATGCTACGGTAGTCGTAAGCAAGGGCTTAGGCGCCCACTCCGTCCCCATCCGTCTGTTAAATCCGGCGGAAATGGTAGTTCTTGTGCTGAATGGGGATTAAAACTTGTGAAAAGCAGGAAAATCCTGTATAATAATACAATTGTGACGATAAAAGATAGAGTGTGAGGGATATCTATGGGAATTCCGGTAAAACTGCAGGTCTTCGAAGGACCGTTGGATCTGCTTCTACATTTGATAGATAAAAATAAGATCGATATCTATGATATTCCGATCGTGGAGATCACGAGCCAGTATATGGACTACATCAAGGCCATGGACAAGGAAGATTTGAACATCATGAGCGAGTTTCTTGTGATGGCTGCGACACTTCTGGATATCAAGTGCAGAATGCTTCTTCCGAAGGAAGTCAATGAGGAGGGAGAAGAAGAGGATCCCAGGCAGGAACTGGTGGAGCAGCTGCTGGAGTACAAGATGTACAAGTATATGTCCTATGAACTGCGGGACAGGCAGGTGGAGGGCGAGCAGGTGATGTATAAGGCACCTACGATTCCACAGGAAGTGCTGGGCTATGTAGAGCCAGTAGATCTGGATGCCCTGCTGGGGGATCTGACCCTTTCCAAGTTAAACCGCATCTTTAAGGATGTGATGAAGAAGCAGGTGGATAAGATCGACCCTGTCCGCAGCAAGTTTGGCAAGATCGAAAAGGAAGAGGTCACATTGCCGGATAAGCTTGATTATGTCACGGAATATGCGAAAAGCCATGGCAGATTCAGTTTCCGGGAACTGCTAAAAAAGCAGAGTTCCAAAACGCAGATCGTGGTAACGTTCCTTGCTATTTTGCAGCTGATGAAGGAAGGCGTGATCATGATCCGGCAGGAACAGCCATTTGACGATATTATGATTCTGTCGAAATGTGAATCTTAAGTGTGGGAAAGGTAGTATGGAAGAAGTGGAAATCAACAAATTAGAAGGCGTGATAGAGGCGATTCTTTTCACCATGGGCGAGTCGGTGGAACTGAATAAGATTGCGGCCGCTATCGAGCATGACGAAGAAACGACCAGAAAGATCATACATAGAATGATGGACAAGTATGATGCAGAAGACAGGGGCGTCAGGATTATCGAGCTTGAAGACGCGTTTCAGATGTGTACGAAGACGCAGATGTACGAGTATCTGATCCGGGTGGCGAAGCAGCCTAAGAAGTACGTGCTGACAGACGTCCTGCTGGAGACGCTGTCCATCATCGCCTATAAGCAGCCGGTTACGAAACTGGAGATCGAGAAGATCCGGGGCGTGAAATCAGACCATGCCGTGAATAAACTGGTGGAGTATAACCTGGTGTGCGAAAGAGGCAGGATGGATGCTCCTGGCAAGCCAATCTTGTTTGGCACGACGGAAGAGTTCCTTCGAAGGTTCAGCATCCAGTCGGTAGAGGATCTTCCAAGCCTGAATCCTGAGCAGATGGAAAGTTTTAAGGAAGAGGCGGAAGAAGAGATCCAGTTAAAATTAGATATCTGATGCGTCTTTAAGAATAGTCTTAACCCGGCCTACATATATTGCAATAACATGGTGATGTATGGTGTGGCAGATGAGAAAGAAACGATTATTAGGAATTCTCCTTGCTTGTATTTTGCTGATCCAGCCCTTTAGCACCCAGGCCAAAGAGCAGGATGCCGCGGACGAGCCGGATAATCTGTACGCCCAGTCAGCAGTATTGATGGATGCTGACAGTGGGCGTGTTTTATTTGGCAAGAATGAGAACGAGGCAAAGCCAATGGCCAGCACGACAAAGATTATGACGTGCATACTGGCCCTGGAGAATATGGAAGAGGGACAGATCGTGGCGGCTTCCGACTATGCGGCCAGCCAGCCCAAAGTCAGGCTGGGAGTCAGGGGGAAGGAAGAGTACTATCTGAAGGATATTCTGTATTCTCTGATGCTGGAATCCCACAATGACAGCGCTGTAGTGGTTGCGGAAGGAATCGCCGGCTCCGTGGAAGCATTTGCAGGACTGATGAACCAGAAGGCCAAGGAGATCGGATGCAAGGATACATATTTTGTGACGCCCAACGGGCTTGACGCTTACGATGATGGAGGAACCCACTCTACAACGGCCAGGGATCTGGCCTCTATTATGCGCTATTGTATCATGGAATCTCCAAAAAAGGAGGAATTCCTTGAGATCACAGGTACAAAGAATTATCATTTTACCAATGTGGCAGGAGACCGTGAATTCTCCTGCAATAACCACAATGCGTTCCTGGATATGATGGATGGCGCTCTGACGGGAAAAACAGGATTTACCGGCGATGCGGGCTACTGTTATGTAGGCGCGCTGAGAAAGGACGGCAAGACGTTTATCGTGGCTCTGCTGGCCTGCGGATGGCCCAATAACAAGGGCTATAAGTGGAAGGATACCAAGGCCTTGATGGAATATGGGCTTGCCAATTATGAGTACCGGAATGTGTGGGAGGAACCCGCCCTTTCCAAGATCAGAGTTCAGGAAGGAGTATCGGCCGGGAATCCATATAAGCGAGAATCCAAAGTGCAGGCTGTAGTCAAAGGGGGAGAAAAAGAAATCAACGTCCTTTTGAAGACAGATGAAAAGGCAGAGGTCAAAAGGAAGGTAAAAGACCGCCTCGAGGCCCCGGTAAAGAAGGGGCAGAAGGTAGGGGAGATCCAGTATCTTCTGGAAGGAGAAGAGATTGCGTCCTTTGATGTGGTGACGGATGGAAAAGTAGAAAAAAGAAGCGTATTCTGGTGCCTTCATCAGGCGCTTCAAAGAGTATGCCTGTAGAAAAGCAGCCGCAAGGTTGCTTTTCTTCTTCTGTAATCTTATAATGGTAGCATGATTTATATGGCAGCATGATTTATAAGGAGGATAAGAACATGTCTATAGAAAAAGTAAGAGCGTATTTCCGGCAGTATGGCATAGAAGATAGGGTGCGCGAGGTTGAGGAATCCAGCGCTACCGTGGAGGCGGCGGCTATGGCACTGGGGTGCGAGCCGAAAAGGATTGCCAAGACTCTGTCCTTCTATCTGGGCGATTCCGCGATCCTGGTGGTGACCGCCGGGGATCGGAAGATCGACAATAAAAAGTACCGCGCCCAATTCGGATGCAAGGCGCAGATGCTGAAGATAGAAGATGTAGAAAGCATGATCGGACATGCCGTAGGGGGCGTCTGCCCATTTGCCATCCATGCGGGCATAGAGGTCTATCTGGATGTCTCCCTTCAAAGATTTGATACGGTATTCCCGGCCGCAGGCAGCGGGAACAGCATGATCGAGCTGAATATCAAAGAACTGGAAGAATACAGCCATTACAAGGAGTGGGTGGATGTCTGCAAAGAAAGGTAGGAAGGGTAGTGACGAATAAAGAATTAATGTTGATGGGCGAACTCTATAAGCTGAACGATGATAAGGAACTGAATGAAGACTTTATGCGGGCCAGGAGACTGACCAGGCTGTTCAATTCCATGACGGAAGAACAGATGGAAGAGCGGAAAGAAATCATCAAGGAACTCTTTAAATCCACCGGGGAGAATGTACACGTAGAGCAGACGTTTCACTGCGATTATGGATGCCATATCAGCGTGGGGGAGAATTTCTATGCCAACTATGACTGTATTATGGTGGATGTCTGTGAAATAATCATCGGAGACAATGTGCTTCTTGCCCCGCGCGTAGGGATCTATACGGCAGGGCATCCGATTGATGCGGCCGTGCGCAATGAAGGCCTGGAATTCGGCAAGCCGGTGATTATTGGAGACAATGTGTGGATTGGCGGAAATGCGGTGATCAACCCGGGCGTCACTATCGGAAGCGGCGTGGTGATCGGGTCTGGCTCTGTAGTGACAAAAGATATCCCGGACCATGTGGTCGCAGTGGGCAATCCATGCAGAGTCTTGAGAAAGATTAACGAAGAAGACAAAATATACTGGGAGAAAGAAAGAGAAAAATACTATCAGAGAATCGGGCAGCCGTAATTTGCGGCTGCCTGTTGACGGATAGGGGAGAAGTATGATATTTTAATAGTGATTTCGGGTGATATTCGTGTTTCTGCCCCGTACAGTTCTGTATGGGCGTTTCCAATGTTTTAAGGAATTTTATATTGACATTTTGAAGCAATTATAATAGTATATTAATCATAGAACGAACGTTCGTTCGATAAGCGAGAAGGAGAATATGTTATGGCAAGTGATGATAAGAAGCGGGCATTGGATGCAGCGATAGCAAAGTTGGAGAAGGATTTTGGAAAAGGCACGGTTATGAAGCTGGGCGATCCCGCGGCTCAGGTGGCAGTGGAGACGATTCCCACAGGTTCCTTAAGCCTTGACCTGGCGCTGGGGCTTGGCGGCGTTCCGAAGGGGCGCGTGGTCGAGGTATATGGCCCGGAATCCAGTGGTAAGACGACGGTTGCATTACATATGATTGCAGAGGTTCAGAAGCGCGGAGGAATCGCTGGATTCATTGACGCAGAGCATGCCCTGGATCCGGCCTATGCCAAGAATATCGGCGTTGATATAGATGAGTTATATATTTCGCAGCCTGACAGCGGGGATCAGGCACTTGAGATTGCTGAGACCATGGTAAGATCCGGCGCTATGGATATCATAGTGGTAGACTCGGTTGCTGCCCTGGTTCCAAGGCAGGAGATCGAAGGAGATATGGGGGACAGCCATGTAGGACTCCAGGCAAGGCTGATGTCCCAGGCGCTGCGCAAGCTGACTCCAGTTATCAGCAAGTCTAACTGCGTCGTGATCTTCATCAACCAGTTAAGAGAGAAGGTAGGCGTTATGTTCGGCAATCCTGAGACGACCACGGGAGGCCGGGCGCTGAAGTTCTATGCTTCCATCCGCATGGATGTCAGAAGGATAGAGACTCTGAAGCAGAGCGGTGAGATGGTGGGGAACAGGACCCGTGTCAAGATTGTGAAGAATAAGATCGCGCCTCCGTTTAAGGAAGCAGAATTTGATATTATGTTCGGAAAAGGCATATCCAAGGAGGGTGACATCCTGGATCTGGCAGTAAGCATTGACCTGATCAACAAAAGCGGCGCCTGGTTTGCATACAATGGCGATAAGATCGGCCAGGGCAGGGAGAACGCCAAGTCATATCTGGCCGAGCACCCGGAAGTGATGGAAGAGCTGGAGAAGAAGATCCGGGAATACTATGACCTTGACCGGGATCCGTCATCTGCTGCAGAAGAAGAAAAGCCGGAAGAGAAGAAGGCAACAGGCAGAAAGGCCAAAGAGGAAGCATAAGGATGACGGTGACGAAGATAGAGCCGGTGACGAAGTCAAAATATAAGATATATCTGGACGGACAGTTCGCCTTTGTATTATACAAAGGCGAACTGTCCCGCTATCATATAGAGGAAGAAGGCAGCCTTGAGGAAGCGCAGTATCAGAAGATACGTAATGATATCGTGCTTAAGCGGGCCAAACTACGGGCCATGCATCTGCTGACCGATATGGGGCGTACCGAGTCCCAGTTAAGGAGTAAGCTTGCGCTTGGCGGGTATCCGGAAGATATTGTCGGAGAGGCTGTGGAGTATGTAAAATCTTTTGGGTACATCGATGATATGGAGTATGCGAGAAGTTTCATCGAGAGCCGGAAGGATAAGAAGAGCCGGAAAGAACTGTATGCAGCCTTGAGCCAGAAGGGCGTAGAGAAGGAATTGATCGAGCAGGCCTTTGAGGAATGTTATGGAAATGAGGATTCCCGGGCAGCAATCGAGGCGATTTTGCAAAAGAAAAAGTATGATCCGCGTACGGCAGACCATGCGCAAACCCAGAAAATACTGGGTTATCTGGTACGCAAAGGCTTCCATTATGAAGACATCCGTCAAGTGATACAAGTTTCTGAGTGGAATGCTTGACATCTTTGTGAAAACAGTATAAAATTTAAGTGTTGTATTTGTACAATGAAAATTAAATAAGGAGGTGCTCCTGTGCCGATAGGAATAGCAATTGCTGTAATCATTGTATCTATCATAGCTGCAGCGGTCATCAGCCACTTTGTGACGGTTTCTAATCTGAAGAAGAATGCAGAATCTAAGATTGGAAATGCAGATAGCAAAGCCAGAGAGATCATTGATGATGCGGTTAAGACAGCTGAGGCCAAGAAAAAGGAGTCTCTCTTGGAAATTAAGGAAGAGTCTATCAAGAACAAGAATGAGCTTGAGAAAGAGACTAAGGAACGTAGGGCAGAATTGCAGAGATACGAGAAACGCGTTCTTTCCAAAGAAGAGGCTTTAGAGAAAAAGGCAGATGCAATTGAGAAGCGTGAAGCAGGATTTACAGCGAAAGAAGAACAGCTTAGGCAGCGCGAGGCGAAAGTTGAAGAGCTGAGTAAGCAGAGAGTACAGGAACTAGAAAGAATCTCAGGACTTACCTCCGAACAAGCAAAAGAATATTTGTTAAAAACTGTTGAAGAAGATGTGAAGCATGATACTGCGAAGATGATTAAAGAAATGGAAGCGCAGGCGAAGGAAGATGCAGACAAGAAGGCAAAAGAATATGTCGTCACTGCAATCCAGAGATGCGCGGCAGATCATGTTGCGGAGACTACAATTTCGGTTGTACAGCTTCCAAGTGATGAAATGAAAGGAAGGATTATTGGACGGGAAGGACGGAACATCCGTACCCTGGAGACGATGACAGGCGTAGAGCTGATTATCGATGATACTCCGGAAGCCGTTGTATTATCAGGCTTTGATCCAATAAGACGAGAAGTCGCGAGAATTGCGCTGGAAAAATTGATTGTTGACGGACGTATCCATCCGGCAAGAATTGAGGAGATGGTTGAGAAGGCGCAGAAAGAAGTAGACGCCATGATTCGTGAAGAAGGCGAGGCGGCGGCTCTTGAAGTAGGAGTTCACGGAATCCATCCGGAACTTATCAAGCTTCTCGGACGTATGAAGTTCAGAACCAGTTACGGACAGAATGCATTGAAGCATTCTATAGAAGTAGCCCAGTTGGCGGGACTTCTGGCAGGCGAGATTGGCCTGGACGTCAGAATCGCCAAACGTGCCGGACTTTTGCACGACATCGGCAAATCTATAGATCATGATGTAGAAGGATCACATATTCAGATTGGCGTGGATCTCTGTAGGAAGTATAAGGAATCCGCGACGGTCATTAATGCGGTTGAAGCTCATCACGGCGATGTAGAACCGGAGACTCTGATTGCGTGCGTCGTACAGGCGGCGGATACGATATCCGCGGCAAGGCCGGGTGCAAGAAGAGAAACATTAGAAACATATACAAACAGGTTAAAACAATTAGAAGATATCACCAACCAATTCAAGGGTGTTGATAAATCTTTTGCGATTCAAGCAGGTAGAGAGATTCGTGTTATGGTAGTTCCAGAACAAGTATCTGACGCAGACATGGTATTGATGGCCAGGGATATTGCGAAGCAAATCGAGTATGAGCTGGAATATCCGGGGCAGATCAAAGTCAATGTAATACGTGAGTCACGAGTTACTGACTATGCCAAGTAGAAGATAAATGTGTGGCAGAGCCGGCAATATAGCCGGCTCTGTTTTTTTGTGCCCTGCATTCAAAGGAGGCTGCTATCGGTTGATTTGGCTATAATGCAGGATTTAAAATGAAAACTTGCAAAAACAGACAAGGCATCAACGCAAAATGAGGGGCGAAAAGAAAAATGAGAATTTGAAAAAAATAAATCTTGCAAAAATGACTGTTCTATATTATAATATGTAATCAGAATGCAAATTCAAGAATATGAAAGATAGGATGGATGAAACTATGGCGTTGACATTATCAAGAAAAGCGGCTCAGGTTAAGCCGTCTTCAACATTAGCAATTACTGCGAAGGCAAAGGAATTAAAAGCAGAGGGAATTGATGTAGTAGGATTTGGGGCAGGAGAGCCAGATTTTAATACGCCGGAAAATATTAATGAGGCTGCGATTGCCGCGATCAAGTCCGGATTTACAAAATATACGCCGGCCTCAGGAACCGCGGAACTTAAAAAAGCGGTCAGCAGGAAGTTCGAAGAGTTTAACGGATTGCATTATGGAACGGATCAGATCGTAATCAGCAACGGCGGAAAACATTCTTTGACCAATGTATTCCAGGCAATTATGAACCCTGGAGACGAAGTGATCATACCGGCGCCTTATTGGCTGACTTATCCAGAGATCGTAAAACTCTGCGACGGTGTTCCGGTATATGTCTATGGTACCAAAGACTCTGGGTACAAGGTGACCGCAAAGCAGATTGAGGATGCGATCACGGATAAGACGAAGGCGGTGATCCTCAATACGCCAAATAACCCTACCGGAATGGTTTATTCTGAGGGAGAGCTAAGAGCCATTGCAGACGTGGCGGTCAAAAATGATATTTATGTGGTTGCAGATGAAATGTATGAAAACCTGATCTATGGGGATAAGAAGCATGTAAGCATTGCATCCCTTGGAGAAGAGATTTATAAGAGAACGATTACCTGCAGCGGCTTGTCAAAGAGTTACTCTATGACTGGATGGAGAATCGGATATACAGGCTCCAGCGCAGAGATCGCGAAACTGATGGGAAGCATTCAGAGCCATCAGACTTCCAATCCTAACTCCATCGCCCAGAAGGCTGCCCTGGAAGCGCTTCAGGGACCTCAGGATGCAGTGGCGGCTATGAGGGAGGAATTTGACCAGAGAAGGAAATACATGTATGAGCGTGTCAGCCAGATGCCGCTTGTAGATGCGCTTGAGCCGGAAGGCGCTTTCTATACCTTCGTAGATTTTACGGATGTACTGGAAAAATCGTATAAAGGCGTGCGTATTGGCACGGCGAGCCGCGTTGCGGAGATCTTGATCGAAGACTACAAAGTTGCGGTTGTTCCCTGCCAGGATTTTGGATTTGACAATTTCATAAGGCTGTCTTATGCTATTTCCATGGAAAACATTAAAAAAGGCCTGGATCGCATCGAGGAATTCGTCTCTTCTTTGTAGGAGCGGAAAGCTCGCTTTGTAAAAGGCTGGAGGAAAGAGCAGGGATCTAAGAACAATGAGTGAAGAAGTCAGACGCGTAGGCAGAGAACTAGTATATAAAGGAGCAATCCTTGAAGTCTATAAAGACCATATGGAATTTGCCAATGGCAACCATGCGGACTGGGATTATATCCATCATGACGGGGCGGCCGCGGTCGTCCCCGTACTTCCTGATGGCAGGATACTGATGGTGTCCCAGTATAGGAATGCGCTGGAGCGGCATACCCTGGAAATACCGGCCGGAAAACTGGACAGGCCGGATGAGCCAGGCAGGCTGTGTGCAGGAAGGGAACTGGAAGAAGAGACCGGCTATCGGTCAGACAGTTTGGAATGGCTGATTACCCTCCGTACCACCGTCGCTTTCTGCGACGAGAAGATTGAGATCTATGTGGCAAAGAACCTGACGGCTGCCAGCCAGCATCTGGACGAGGATGAATACGTGGACGTAAAGGCCTATGCCATAGAGGAACTTAAGGAGATGATATTTGGCGGAACGATTGAAGATTCCAAGACCATTGCGGCAATTCTTGCCTATGAGTCCAAATATTTAAAACAGAAATAAGAATATATCAGAATGCCCGGCATATAATGAAGTATCTTGGCAAAGGGGGAACATTTGTGAGGATACGTGAGAACAAGAAGCATTTCATCTTGTTTTATATGCTGGGCTTTTTTATTGGAATCGTCTATGCGAATCTGATGTCCAAAGACTATATTACAAGCATGGGGATCTTCAATGAATTTTTTTTAAGCCAGTATATGCAGGCAGATGTGGATGTTGCGGAATATATCTGGTATGTGGTACGGATAAGGGTCGCGCCGGTAGCCGTAATCTGCGCGCTGGGATGTACCAGGCTGAGGAAGCTGGTGGTTGCGTTGTTTCTGCTATGGACAGGCTTTTCCAGCGGGATGATCATGACCTCGTCGGTGCTTAAGATGGGCGTAAAGGGAATCATCCTGTGCCTGATCGCGCTGACGCCGCATTTTATTTTCTACATAGCGGGGTATCTGATCCTTCTGTGGTATTTCTTCTCTTATCCGGAATCCAGATGGAATCTGTCCAAGACGGTCAGCTTCCTGCTCTTTATCGCCGTAGGGATTCTGCTGGAGTGCTATGTGAATCCGGTAATTATGCAGATGTTCTTGAAGACGTTATGAGGGAGTGATTGGCGAAGGCCAATTCACTCCCTTTCCCTTTTCAGATAATAATTGAGATAGATCAGGCAGAACAGGAAGATGCACAACTGGCTTGCAAGCATGCCCCAGAGATACCCCTGGATCCCTAAGACAGGGATGAAGAGCAGAACGCTGGCGATACGGATTCCGAGGCTGGCAGAATTGATTATAAAAGACAAGGTAGTCTTGCCAATCCCGTTTACGATGCTGATCAAGGTATTGTTAGTGTATAAGAACGGGCACATCCAGGACAGAGTGACGATGTACCCTCCGGCCATGGGACTGTGGAACAGCACGGTTCCAATCCAATTGCCAAACGTAAGCAGCAGCACGCAGCAGATGCTCCCCAGGAAAATGCAGGAGTAAGTAACCTTTTTCACTAGCGCGGACAGTTCTTTGTGATTCTCCATGGCCTGTATCTCGGCTACCGCGGGAAGCAGCATGGTGGATACGGAATTGGTGATCGCGGAAGGGAAGAGCACGCAGGGAAGGGCCATTCCGGTCAGAACCCCGTAGATGCTCAGCGCCTCGGCAACCGACATTCCATAGGTCTGGAGCTTCAAGGGGATGGAGATTGCCTCTATGCTTTGAAGGACATTTAGAAGTACCCGGCTTGCGGTCAGCGGGATGGACAGCGCTATCAGTTCGCGCCCATGCTTCATACAGGACGAGAGGCGTATTCTGGGCCATTTCCCAAAGCCTCCTTTGCCAAGGATGGAGCGCAGGCAGAACAGGGAGGAAAGGATCTCTCCGGCGATCAGGCCCGCGACGGCGATGGATACGCCGAAGCGGACGCCATGCCTCATACCATATATGTAGATCAGATACACGCTTAAGATTCTTGCTATCTGCTCGATCATCTGGGAGGTAGCGGGGATGCCGGTCTGCTTTAGCCCGAAATAGTATCCGCAGATGCAGCTGTGGATGGAGGCGAATGGAAACGCATAGGAAAGGATTACCAGCAACTGGGCGCATCTTGAGTCTTTTAAGAAGGTATCGGCAATAAATACCGAATATTTCTGAAGAATTACCGTCACAATACAGGAGACGGCAACCGTAAGAACCAGACTGGTGCACAATAGTTCCCGGGCTTCCTTCTTCTTTCCCTGGGTCATGCATCTTGCCACGCAGCGGGACAGTGCCAGCTGGATCCCTGCGGAGGTAAGGGAGAAGCAGAGGGCATAGATTGGAAAGACAAGCTGGTACAGGCCCACGCCTTCCTCCCCAAAGGCATGGCTTAGAAAGATACGGTAAAAAAATCCCATGAACCTGGTGGCGAAACCGGTAATGGTCAATATGAAAGTGCCTTTGATAATGGCGCGTTTTCGAGACATGGCAGACTCCTTAGAGATATTGTTATAACATATTCAAAATAGATACTTGACAGAACTAAAAAGCAGTGCTATTCTACAGAAAGAGAAATCCTAGCAAATTGCTAGGAATTGAAAAGAAGGTGAGCATAATGAAACTTTCGACCAAAGGAAGATATGGACTGCGCGCGCTCATAGACTTGGCCAGATATAGTGAGGAAGAGCCTGTGTCCATCAATAATATTTCCGTAAGGCAGGATATATCCGAACGGTATCTGGAACAGTTGGTGGCCTTGCTTAAGAAGGCTGGGCTGGTAAAGAGCATCCGCGGGGCAACTGGAGGATACGTGCTTGCGAAAAAAGCGGAGGAGATCTCGGTAGGCGATGTGCTAAGGGCTCTGGAAGGGAGCCTGGAGCCGGTGAAATGTGCCGCGTTTTATTCCGATGAAGGCTGTATGGCCGCAGATGGCTGCGTGACTAAATATGTATGGCAGAAGATTAATGACAGCATCAATAAGACGGTGGATGAGATCATGCTGGACGAGCTGGTACGGGAAAGCAAGATGATCAATCCGGAGGGCGACTGTGAGAATCCCAGATGCAATCAATAGAATATTAAGAGAAGATAAGGAGGTACGAATATGGAAAGACTTATATATTTAGACAATGCAGCGACAACGAAGACGGCGCCGGAGGTAGTGGAGGCAATGCTGCCGTATTTTACAGAAAGGTATGGAAATCCATCCAGCGTCTATGGATTTGCCGCAGCGAATAAGGAAGTAATCAGCCAGCAGAGGGATGTGATCGCGGGTGTGCTGGGGGCTAAGGGCAATGAAATCTATTTTACCGCGGGAGGCTCTGAAGCTGACAACTGGGCATTAAAGGCCACGGCAGAAGCCTACGAGGGCAAGGGCAATCACATCATCACCACGAAGATCGAGCATCATGCCATCCTTCATACCTGCGAATACCTTGAGAAGAAAGGGTATGAAGTGACCTATCTGGATGTAGACGAGGACGGCGTGGTAAAGCTGGACGAATTAAAAGCCGCCATCAGGCCGACGACGATCCTGATTTCCGTCATGTATGCCAACAATGAGATCGGCACCATACAGCCGATCCGGGAAATCGGCGAGATCGCCCATGAGCATGGAATCCTGTTCCATACGGACGCGGTGCAGGCATTCGGGCAGGTTCCTATCCATGTAGACGAATGCCATATTGACATGCTCAGCGCCAGCGGCCATAAGCTGAACGGGCCAAAAGGAATCGGATTCCTATACATCCGCACTGGCGTCAAGATCCGTTCCTTCGTGCACGGAGGCGGACAGGAAAGAAAGCGCCGGGCGGGAACGGAAAATGTTCCTGGAATCGTAGGCCTTGGGGCAGCCGTAAAGCGCGCTGCGGATACGATGGCAGAGCGGACCGGCAAGGAGACGGAACTTCGGGATTATCTCATTAACCGGGTGCTTGACGAGATCCCGCATTGCCGGCTTAACGGACACAGGACGAAGAGGCTTCCGAATAATGCCAACTTCAGCTTCCAGTTTATCGAAGGCGAGTCTCTCCTGATCAAGCTGGATATGAAAGGGATCTGTGGTTCCAGCGGCTCTGCCTGTACATCAGGATCCCTGGACCCGTCCCACGTGCTTCTGGCCATCGGGCTGCCTCATGAGATTGCCCATGGGTCTTTGAGGCTAACGCTGAATGAGGAGATAACAAAGGAAGATATCGATTACGTGGTGGACTCCTTAAAAGAGATCGTAGGCCACTTAAGGGAAATGTCTCCGCTGTATGAAGATTTTATGAACAAGCAGAAGAAATAGCAGTAGATAGATTGGAGGAAGAATTATGTATTCAGAGAAAGTAATGGATCATTTTGAGCATCCCAGGAATGTTGGGGAGATAGAGAATGCCAGCGGCGTGGGAACGGTAGGAAATGCCAAATGTGGCGACATCATGCGCATTTACCTGGACATTGACGATGACCAGATCATCCGCGACGTGAAGTTTAAGACGTTCGGCTGCGGCGCAGCGGTTGCCACCAGCAGCATGGCTACGGAACTGGTAAAAGGCAAGTCGATCCAGGAAGCGATGGAAGTGACAAACAAGGCGGTCATGGAAGCGCTGGATGGCCTGCCGCCGGTGAAAGTGCACTGCTCTCTTCTGGCGGAAGAGGCAATTCATGCGGCACTGTGGGATTATGCCGAGAAGCACGACATCAAGATAGAAGGCCTTGAGAAGCCCAAGTCAGATATCCATGAAGGCGAGGAAGAGGAAGAAGAGGAATATTAATCCGGAGAAGAGTTTATGGAGAAGAAAAAAGTCGTAGTCGGGATGTCCGGAGGCGTGGACTCTTCCGTGGCCGCCTGGCTATTAAAAGAACAAGGATATGATGTGATCGGGGTTACGATGCAGATCTGGCAGGATGAAGAACGCATCATAGAGGAAGAGCAAGGGGGATGCTGCGGACTGAGCGCAGTGGATGACGCAAGGCGCGTGGCGGCATCCCTTGGAATCCCCTATTATGTCATGAATTTTAAGCAGGAATTTAAGACCTATGTCATAGACTATTTCATGGATGAGTATCTGCATGGAAGAACTCCGAATCCATGTATCGCCTGCAACCGCTATGTAAAGTGGGAGTCCCTTCTTAAAAGGAGCATGGAGATTGGAGCAGACTATATTGCCACTGGACATTACGCCCGTATCGAGAGGCTCGGTAATGGGCGTTACGCCCTGCGCACGTCGGCCACCAGCGTGAAGGATCAGACTTACGCGCTGTATAGCCTGACCCAGGAACAACTGAAAAGGACCCTCATGCCGGTGGGGGAATATACGAAAGATGAGATTCGCAAGCTGGCTGGGGAAATTGGCCTTAATGTGGCGGATAAGCCGGACAGCCAGGACATCTGCTTTGTGCCGGATGGGGACTATGCTTCATATATAGAAGCGAATTCCGGGGCCAGGATCCTGCCTGGAAATTTTGTGCTTTCCGATGGAACGGTGGTGGGGCAGCATAAGGGAATCGTTCATTATACCGTTGGCCAGCGGAAAGGACTGGGGCTGTCTCTTGGACACCCCGTATTTGTGCTTGACATCCGGCCGGAGACGAATGAGATTGTCGTAGGGACCAATGAAGAGTCCATGACCCGCCATGTCAGGGCAGACAGAATCAACTTTATGTCCATAGAGGATCTTGCTGATAAGAAGAGAGTCTGGGCAAAGATAAGATATAACCACCGGGGCGCATGGTGCACGGTGGAGAAGACAGGAGAAGACGAGATCCTGTGCATATTTGAAGAGCCGCAGAGGGCAGTCACTCCGGGGCAGGCGGTAGTCCTGTATGACGGAGAGTATGTGCTGGGCGGAGGAACAATTATAGGAGATGAGTAGAAAGTGATAAAATCTGACGTGCATATGCACACATTATTTTCCCATGATTCTGAGGCCGCGCCAAAGGAGATGATTGAGGGGGCCATTGGGAAAGGGCTTGAGATGATCTGCTTTACCGATCATTATGATAAGGATGACGTGGAATGGGGACCGGAAAGCATCTTTGATCCGCAAGAATACTTCAGGGTCCTTGAGCCTCTTAAGGAAAAATACCAGGATAAGATTGACGTCAGAATAGGCGTGGAATTAGGATTGCGTCCCTATCTGGGGGACTATTACCGGGAGTTTGTGGAAACCTATCCATTTGAATTCATTATCGGCTCCGTGCACAGCATCCAGTCTACGGACCCGGCATCCGGGAAACTGTTCCAGGACAAGACGGATGAAGAAGCCTATCGTATAGCGTTTGAAGAAACATTGACGGATATCCATAGATTCGACGGATTTGACGTGCTGGGACATCTGGACTATGTGGTCAGATATGGAAAAGAAAGAGAGAAGCAGTATACCTATCGAAAATACGCGGATGTGATAGACCAGATTCTGAAAGCCTTGATTGAAAAGGGCAAGGGACTGGAATTAAATACGGCGGGCCTGAAATACGGCCTTCCTTTTGCACATCCGCAGCAGGATGTGCTGAAGCGTTACAAGGAAATGGGCGGCGAGATCATAACCATTGGCGCGGATGCCCACAGGCCGGAGCATATTGCCTATGATTTTCAGAAGGCAGCGGACATCCTGAAGGGCTGCGGCTTTAAATATTATACAGAATTTTCCAGACGGAAGCCGCATTTTAAGCAACTTCCATAAAAATGGGAAAAGTCCTTGAATTTTTGTATCAAATTTAGTACAATAAAATACGGTTGATGATTCTTTAACGAAGGTTGAGGGATTTCAAAAATATAAGACTGTGCAACCAGTTAATACAAACTTTAGGAGGAATTAATCATGGCAGTAAAAGTAGCGATTAATGGATTCGGACGTATTGGACGTCTTGCGTTCAGACAGATGTTTGGAGCAGAAGGATATGAAGTTGTAGCGATCAACGACTTGACATCTCCTAAGATGCTTGCCCACTTGTTAAAATATGACTCTTCTCAGGGCAAATATGCTTTGGCTGACAAAGTAGAGGCTACAGAAGATTCTATCATCGTAGACGGAAAAGAGATCAAAATCTACGCAAAGGCTAATGCTGAAGAACTTCCATGGGGAGAGATCGGCGTTGACGTTGTTCTTGAATGTACAGGATTCTACACATCAAAAGAAAAAGCATCTGCACATGTAAAAGCAGGAGCAAGAAAAGTCGTTATCTCAGCACCAGCTGGAAACGACCTGCCAACTATCGTATATAATGTAAACCACGAAACACTGAAGCCGGAAGATACCGTTATCTCCGCAGCTTCCTGCACGACAAACTGCTTAGCGCCAATGGCTAAGGCTCTTAACGACCTTGCTAAGATCAAATCAGGAATCATGTGCACGATCCACGCTTACACAGGCGATCAGATGACTCTTGACGGACCGCAGAGAAAAGGCGACTTAAGAAGATCCCGCGCAGCTGCGCTTAACATCGTGCCAAACAGCACAGGCGCTGCAAAAGCGATCGGCCTTGTTATTCCAGAGTTAAATGGAAAATTAATCGGCGCTGCTCAGCGTGTTCCAACGCCAACAGGATCTACGACAATCCTTACGGCAGTTGTTGACGGAACCGTTACGGTTGATGAGATCAATGCAGCAATGAAAGCAGCAGAGACAGAGTCCTTCGGATACAACACAGACGAGATCGTATCCAGCGACATCATCGGTATGAGATACGGCTCATTATTTGACGCTACTCAGACACTGGCACTGCCATTAGATAACGGAACTACAGAAGTTCAGGTTGTATCTTGGTATGACAATGAGAATTCTTACACAAGCCAGATGGTTCGTACAATCAAATACTTCTCTGAACTGGCTTAACACAGAGCGCTTAGCAATATATTAAGACTCACGCAGGGTCCGGTCTTATTGGACCGGATCCTTTTTATAACCTAGAACCAGTTCTTGGATGATAAGGGACATGCCCTTAAAAATATAACTGAGGAGGCAGCCATATGCTTAATAAAAAATCAGTAGACGATATCAACGTAAAAGGAAAAAAGGTACTGGTAAGATGCGACTTTAACGTTCCTCTTATCGATGGCAAGATTACAGATGAAAACCGTCTTGTCGCAGCGCTTCCGACCATTAAGAAGCTGATTGCGGACGGAGGAAAGGTAATCCTTTGCTCCCACCTTGGAAAGCCAAAGGGAGAGCCGGTTCCGGAACTGTCTTTAGCGCCGGTTGCGGCGCGCCTTTCAGAACTTCTCGGACAGGAAGTAAAGTTTGCCGCTGACAGAGAAGTAGTAGGGCCAAATGCAAAGGCAGCTGTAGAGGCGATGAAGGACGGAGAGGTTATCCTTCTTGAAAATACCAGATACAGGATCGAGGAGACGAAGAACGGAGAAGCGTTCAGCAAAGATCTTGCTTCTCTGTGCGACGTATTCGTAAATGATGCTTTCGGTACCGCACACAGGGCTCATTGCTCAAATGTAGGCGTTACGCAGTTTGTAGATACGGCAGTCGTAGGATATCTGATGCAGAAGGAGATCGATTTCCTTGGAAATGCAGTCAATAATCCAGAGCGGCCTTTTGTAGCTATCCTTGGAGGCGCAAAGGTATCCAGCAAGATTTCCGTAATCGAGAACCTGCTTGATAAAGTAGATACCTTAATTATCGGAGGCGGAATGTCCTATACGTTCAGCAAGGCTATGGGCGGAAATGTAGGAAAATCCCTCCTGGAAGAAGACTATTGCCAGTATGCCCTGGATATGCTTAAAAAGGCAGAGGAAAAGGGCGTAAAACTGTTACTGCCTGTAGACAATGTGATTGCAGACGATTTCTCGAATGACGCTAATACCCAGGTCGTGCCGCGCGGCGAGATTCCGGATGGCTGGGAAGGACTGGACATCGGTCCTGAGACAGAGAAGATCTTCTGTGACGCCGTTCAGGACGCAAAGACTGTCGTATGGAACGGACCGATGGGATGCTTTGAGATGCCTAACTTTGCACACGGAACAGAGGCAGTGGCAAAAGCCCTGGCAGATACGGATGCGACCACGATCATCGGCGGCGGCGATTCCGCGGCAGCGGTAAACCAGTTGGGATACGGCGATAAGATGACACATATTTCCACAGGCGGCGGCGCTTCCCTGGAATTCCTGGAAGGAAAAGAACTCCCAGGCGTAGCAGCAGCAAACGACAAGTAAAAAACTTGGCGAGGTATTGTCGAGCCTAGCGTTTACTTGGTTCGCCGCACTTGGCGAGGTATTATGCGAGCCTAGTGCGAGGATTATGAATAGAATAGGAGAAAAGAAGATGGCAAGAAGGAAAATTGTAGCAGGAAACTGGAAAATGAACAAGACTCCAAGCGAGGCGGTTGCCCTGGTGGAAGAGTTAAAACCATTAGTAGCAAGCGAGGATGTCGATGTGGTATTCTGCGTACCCGCAATTGATATTATTCCTGTAGTAGAAGCATGCAAGGGAACCAATATCCAGGTTGGAGCTGAAAACATGTATTTTGAAGAGAGCGGAGCCTATACCGGAGAGATTTCTCCGGCCATGCTTACCGATGCAGGAGTAAAATACGTAGTTCTTGGACATTCTGAAAGAAGAGAATATTTCGCAGAGACCAATGAGACTGTAAATAAGAAGATGCTCAAGGCATTCGAGCACGGCATTACGCCAATCATGTGCTGCGGCGAGACGCTGGAGCAGAGGGAGCAGGGCGTGACCATGGACTTCATCCGCCAGCAGGTTAAGGTTGGATTCATGGGAGTGACCGCTGACCAGGCAAAGGCATCTGTAATCGCTTATGAGCCTATCTGGGCTATCGGAACAGGCAAGACTGCTACGACAGAGCAGGCAGAAGAAGTATGTGCAGGAATCCGCGCATGCATCGCTGAGATTTATGACGAGGCGACTGCAGAGGCAATCCGCATTCAGTACGGCGGCTCTGTAAACGCAGGAAACGCTGCAGAATTATTTGCGCAGGCTGATATTGACGGAGGCCTTGTAGGAGGCGCTTCTTTGAAGGCTGACTTTGGCAAGATCGTAAACTACAAATAGGCAGGAAGAGTGCAATAACATAAGGACCGCTGGTAACTTTGCAGCGGTCCTTATGCTTAGAGGTCTGATTATGAGATATATGGAAATTCCGGTTCGGACAGAATGTTCGCAGCCTTATGCAAGACTAGAAACCTATATACTGGATACGCCTGCCGACAAGATCCAGATTGCCAGAAGGCCTATGGTGATCATCTGCCCCGGCGGCGGATATGAAAAGTTGAGTTACCGGGAGGGGGAGCCTCTGGCTGTCCATTTTATGAACCAGGGATATCATGCCTGCGTGCTTCGTTATTCCGTGGTGCCGTCTAGATACCCGGCAGCGCTTCTGGAACTGGGAATGGCCATGAAGCTAATCCATGAGCATGCCCAAGACTGGCAGGTGGATACGGATAAGATCATCCTGCACGGAGCCTCCGCAGGAGGCCATCTGGCTGCAAGCCTGGGCGTATTCTGGCATCAGAAGTGGCTCGGAAAGATGCTGAAAGTGGCGCCGGAGACGCTTCGGCCCGCAGGACTGATGCTCAGTTATCCGGTAATCACATCCGATGCTGCCACAGGGCATCTGCCAAGTTTTGCCAATCTTCTGGGAGACCAATATGAGGCGATGCTGGAAGAGATGTCTCTGGAAAAGCAGGTAACAGCAGAAACGCCGCCATGCTTTCTTTGGCATACGGCCGCAGATGATACCGTTCCTGTAGAAAATTCCCTGTTAATGGCGATGGCGCTTAGAAAGGCCGGCGTGCCAGTAGAACTGCATGTATTCCCAGACGGAGAGCATGGACTGAGTCTTGCCAGCAAGCCGGTAGAAAGGGCGGATGGCTCCGGCGTTCAGGAAGAATGCCAACAATGGATCGGGCTGGCAGACGCCTGGCTTGGCCGCTTGTGCAAAGGCGCGCAATAGATTTTGGATTGAAGGAGATTAAAGATGAGTAAAAAACCAACAGTACTTATGATTTTAGACGGATATGGGTTAAATGAGAATACTACCGGAAATGCCGTAGCAGAGGGCAAGACGCCGGTTATGGATAAATTGATGGCAGAGTGCCCGTTTGTAAAAGGCAATGCCAGCGGGATGGCGGTAGGCCTTCCGGATGGACAGATGGGAAACTCCGAGGTAGGACACCTGAATATGGGCGCTGGCCGCATCGTATACCAGGACCTTACCAAGATCACAAAGGCGATCAAGGACGGGGACTTCTTCGAGAATCCGGCGCTTCTTGCCGCATGTGAGAATGTTAAAAAGAATCATTCTTCCCTCCACCTGATGGGACTGGTGTCAGATGGCGGCGTCCACAGCCATAACGAGCACATTTACGGGCTGCTGGAACTGGCTAAGAGACAGGGAATCGAGAACGTATACGTACACTGCTTCCTGGACGGCCGTGATACGCCTCCGGCTTCCGGAAAGGAATATGTAGAGCAGCTGGCAGCGAAGATGCAGGAGATCGGCGTGGGACAAGTGGCGACCGTTATGGGACGCTACTATGCCATGGACCGTGACAATCGCTGGGACCGCGTGGAAAAGGCCTACCGGGCGCTGGTGTTCGGCGAAGGCGAGCGGGCAGATAGCGGCCCGGCAGGGATCCAGGCTTCCTACGATAAGGATACCACGGATGAGTTCGTACTTCCGACGGTGGTAGAAAAGGACGGCGTTCCGATGGCAACGGTAAAGAACGATGATTCCATTATTTTCTTTAACTTCCGCCCGGACCGTGCCAGAGAGATTACCAGAACCTTCTGTGATGAGAAGTTTGAAGGTTTTGACAGAGGCGAGCGGATCAAGACCACCTTTGTATGCTTTACGGAATATGATATCACCATTGAAAACAAACTGGTTGCCTTCGTAAAAGATGAGATTACCAATACCTTCGGAGAATTCCTGGCAAAGAACGGCAAGAAACAGGCGCGTATCGCAGAGACAGAGAAATACGCGCATGTAACCTTCTTCTTTAACGGCGGTGTGGAAGAGCCAAACGAAGGAGAAGACAGGATCCTTGTAAAATCCCCGAAGGTGGCAACCTATGACTTGAAGCCGGAGATGAGCGCCTATGAAGTTTGCGACAAGCTTACGGAAGCCATTCGGTCAGGAAAATACGATGTCATCATCATCAACTTCGCCAACCCGGATATGGTAGGTCATACCGGCGTGGAAGCCGCCGCGATCAAGGCCATCGAGGCCGTGGACGAATGCGTGGGCAAGGCAGTGGATGCTATCAAGGAAGTGGACGGACAGATGTTTATCTGCGCCGATCACGGCAATGCGGAACAGCTGATTGACGGCGAGACAGGCGAGCCGTTTACAGCACATACCACCAATCCGGTGCCGTTCATCCTCGTTAACGCTGATCCGTCTTACAAGTTAAGAGAAGGCGGATGCCTGGCGGATATCGCCCCCACATTGATCGAACTGATGGGCATGGAACAGCCAAAAGAAATGACCGGAAAATCACTGCTGGTGTAAACTTAACACGTAACATTTTTCACTTTGACACGTAACACTTTTGAAAAGTGTTACGTGTCAAAGTGCATTTTGCTATGTGTCAAATTGTTCAAACCCCTGTGTAAAATTGAAAAAGAGGTGAAATCAATGCATATTTTGATTGTGGAGGATGACGCTGCCATCCGCCAGGAACTGAAGCAATTGCTGGAAAATGCGCTGTATCAGGTGACGGCGCTTGACGTCTTCGGGGACGTGGCCGCCGATATATGGAAGGCGGACCCGGACATCGTCCTTCTGGACTTGAATCTGCCGGAGGAGTCCGGGTTTGATATCTGTACGAAGGTGCGGGCGGTATCGGAGGTGCCCATCATCTTCCTGACCAGCCGTACGGATTCGATGGACGAGCTGACTGGAATGCTCAAAGGCGGGGATGACTATATTACCAAGCCATTCCAGCCTCCAATTCTGCTGGCCCGCATTGCGGCGGTGCTGAAGCGCGCCCGGAAAGAAGCAGTAGGGGAGTCGGCCAGGCTTAGCCATAACGGCGTGGAACTGGATGTTGCCAGAGGATACATAAGCTTCCAGGGCAGGCAGACGGAATTATCCAAAAATGAACTGAAGATTCTGCATTGTCTTTTTAAGAAGAAGGGGGAGATCGTCCCCAGAGTAGAGATTATAGAATACCTGTGGGATAATCAGGTATTTATTGATGACAATACGCTGAGTGTTAATATGACCCGCATCCGAAGCAAGCTAGAGGAGATTGGAGTGGAGGGCTTCATAGAGACCCGGCGGGGAATGGGGTATCGGATATGAAGTTTATTGATTTTATCAAAGATCGGGTGATGCTCCTTTTGCTTCAGGGATTCGCCATGTTCCTCCTGGCAGGGTTCCTCTATGCCACCGGATATCCGACCGCGTATGGCGCGGTAATCTTCCTGTGCTGGCTCCTTGTGCTGCTGGCTTATCTGGCAGTGGAATACTACAGGCGGAAACGTTATTTCAAGCAGATGGAGGAGGTGCTGGAGCATGTAGACCAGCGGTATCTTTTGGGAGAACTGATGCCGGAATCTTTCCGGCTGGAAGATCACATTTACCAGGATATGATACGCAAGTCCAACAAGTCGGCGATAGAGCGGATCCGCCAGATCGAGGCAGAACAGAAGGACTACCGGGAATATATTGAAAGCTGGGTTCATGAAATCAAGGCGCCGATCACCGGCATTTCGCTGATGTGCGAGAACCACCGGGACGAACTTACCAGGCGCATCAGCCTGGAGAACCAGAAGATCGAGAATTACGTGGATATGGCGCTGTACTATGCAAGATCAGAGGAAGTGTATAAGGACTATGTAATACAGGAGACAGACTTGCAGGAGGTAGCCCGGGAGGTGCTGGCGAAGAATAAGCGTTATCTGATCCAGAACGGGATACAGGCGGAGATTGACTGCAGGCACCGGGCCTTTACGGATAAGAAATGGATCTCTTTCATCCTGAACCAGCTGGTACTAAACGCTACCAAGTATAAGAGGGATTCAAACGCATGCATAAGAATCGAGACGCAGGAGTATGCGCATGGCGTCCGTCTGCTGGTAAGCGACAATGGAATTGGGATCAAGGAAGAAGAACTGGGGAGAATCTATGACAAGGGGTTTACAGGAAGCAATGGAAGAACCCATGAACGCTCTACCGGCATGGGACTCTACCTTTGCAGAAAACTGTGCGGCAGGCTGGGCATCGACATTTCTGCCAGATCCCAGGAAGGCGCTGGCACGCAGATGATCCTGGAATTTCCGGTCAGCAGCTATCTTTCAAAACTGTAAGATAACTGCAAGGCAGGCTGATACAAACGCCGGGAAGTATCTGATATAGTCATAGTATCAAAGAAAAAGGAGTGACAGGAATATGAATGACTATATACGCGTGTGCGACGTGGAAAAATATTACGGGAATGGCTCCAATGTGACGAAGGCAATAGACCGGGTCAGCTTCCAGGTGGCAAAGGGAGAATTCGTGGGAGTCATGGGGGCTTCCGGCTCGGGAAAAACGACTCTGCTTAACATGATGTCCACCATAGACCGCGTGACTGCGGGACATATCTATTACGGAGACGTTGATATCACGGAACTGTCGGAGGATGGCCTGTCTGATTTCCGCAAGGATAATCTGGGATTCGTATTCCAGGACTACAATCTGCTGGATACGCTTACGATTGAGGAAAATATCGTGCTTGCCATGACGCTTCACAAAGAAGGAAGGGATTCGATCAAGAAGAAATGCGCCCAGATGCTGCGCCTGCTTGAGATTACGGAGATTAAGGATAACTTTCCCTATCAGGTCTCAGGCGGGCAGAAGCAGCGCTGCGCCTGCGCCAGGGCGCTGGTCAATAATCCCCGACTGATTCTGGCAGATGAGCCGACCGGGGCGCTGGATTCAAGATCAGCCCAGACGCTTCTGGAGACATTTTCTAATATGAACGCGTCGCTTAAGGCCACCATCCTGATGGTGACCCATGATGCATTCTCAGCCAGCTACTGCAGACGCATCCTGTTTTTAAAGGACGGAAAGATCTTTCACGAACTGATGCGCGGCTCTAAAAGCAGGAGGGAGTTCCTCAATGAGATTCTGGACGTCCTGGCGCTGACGGGAGGTGAGTTATCCGATGCTCGGTAAACTTGCCTTTCGTAATGTGAAACGTTCCGTCAAAGACTATCTGGTATATGTGCTCACCATGACCTTTGTGACGGCCCTTATGTTCGCGTTCAACAGCATCCTGTTTTCCAGGGATGTCCAGGAACTGTTCGAAGTTGCAGGGCTGATGGCGGCTATGGTGGGGATTGCCACATTTTTTATCGTGCTGATCGTGGCCTGGCTGATCAACTATATGATAAGATTCATGCTGGAGAAGCGCAGCCAGGAATTTGGCATCTATCTGCTGCTGGGGATGAAGAAAAAGAAGATCGCAAGTCTGTACATGCGTGAAAATCTGTTGATGGGAACGGGCGCATTCTTTCTGGGAATGCTCCTTGGGACTTTGCTTCAGCAGATCATCATGTCCGTACTCTACAGCATGATCCAGATGAAATACGACCTCCATCTGGAGTTCAACAGATACTGCATTCTGATGACTGCCGCATGCTATGCAGGCTGTTACCTGCTGGCGCTTTTCAGATGCCGCAGAAGATTTAAGAAAATGAACATCCATGACTTGATGAATGCCAATAAGCAGAATGAGGAGATTAAGGAATCCAACGAGAAGTTAAAAAGATGGCTTCTTCCGGTTTCCATTCTGTTCATGCTGGCATTTGGAGTCTTCCTGTTCTGCGGCCTGATTAATAATGCCGGGAGCGTAATCCTGTTTCTGGTGGGACTCATCCTGGTAATCTATCTGTTTTATACCGGGCTTTCCTCCTGGATCATCTGCTATGTCCGGGCAAAGGGAAAAGGAATCTATAAGGGCCAGAACCTGTTTCTGCTCAGGCAGTTTTCCTCCAAACTTAAGACCATGCGTTTTACCATGGGGACGCTGACCTCCCTTTTTACCATCGCGTTCTTAGGCTGCTCCATTGCCATGATGTTCAGCGACTGGCAGAATCAGGTACTGGGAGATAAGTTTCCTTTTGACGTGCAGGTATACAGCGCTGACGTCAATGATGACTTCCAGGACGAACTGAAGATCATCGGCAAAGAATCAGATATAGAGGATGCCTTTATCTACCACATCTATGCAGGCCAGACCAATCAGGCAAACGCGTGGCTGTATACGCATCTGCAAATATTCGGAGACTCTTATCTGAACAGCGATGGAAGTCCGAATCTGAAAAAGATTGAGAAAAATCCGGAAGAATGCTACTGCAATTATGATACCTATATGGGACTATCGGATTACAACCATCTTAGAAGGATGCTGGGATATAAAGAGGTGACGCTATCGGACGGCCAGTTTGCCATACACATCAAGCAGCGCCTGAAAGATCAGGCAAAAGGCCTTGAGGATGCTATATCTATCAATGGGGAGAATGGGAAACTGCGTTTTGCAGGCTACTATATGGAAGCCTTCTCCCAGGATGGCCATAATGGAGGGGACTATGTCATCATCGTCCCGGATCAGGTGATAACGGGCATGACTCCCTACTACAGCGAACTTGCGGTAGATATCAGAGGGGAGGCGCCGGAAGGCCTGGGGAATCAGCTGGATGATTTGAGCGACAATACTGATTTTGGTGGCCATGCCGAGATGAAAGGGAATAACTGCTATGGGACGGACACCATTGTCACATACAATGCCGTGAACCTGGTACGGGATAATCTGATACCCGAAGTAAAGTATATGCTGTCCTCCATCATATTCCCTGCGTTTTATGTGGGCCTGGTGTTCCTGTGCGTGGCTTTGACGGTGCTGTCCGTTCACCAGTTAAGCGATTCCGCAAAGTATAAGTTCCGGTACAGCGTGCTCAAGAAGATCGGGCTAAGCAGAAGAGAGGTATCCAGGCTGATCCTGAAGCAGCTGTTCGGATATTACCTGTGCCCGGCGTTCTTTGCGGCGCTGATCAGCGGCATCGTGGCAGTATTTATCAGCAATATCTTCATTTTCTATACAGGCGTAAGTACCTCGGTGTTCCAGTATTTTGCCATCTCCCTGGCGTTGTTTATGGGAATCTATATTTTGTATTTCCTGACGACTTATGTCGGATTTAAGCGAAATGTTGAAAGTAGGGAGGGCTAGGATATGCATAAGAAAAATATCTGGGTTTGCATCCTGATATCCATCCTGATTCTGGTCGCAGCGCAGACTGTCTCTGTGCTGATCGCAAGTGCAGCCTGTGCTGCAGGGCTGCCGGTTCCGGCGGGAAATATCGTGGCAGCCCTGCTCTATGCAGCCCTTGCTTTGTGGGGAATCCGCGTGCTTGGGAGGAAGGGGCTTAAGATGCGTCCTTCCTCCCTGGGGCTTTCACCAGTCAGGATCCGGCCGGCATGGGGCGTGGCGGCAGTTCTGCTTCCGCTGGCTGTATGCGGCATCTGCCTGCTGCTGCCTGGACACTTTGAAGCGGTTACAGCTAGGCAGGCGGACGTTGTCTTGATCTTAAGCGGCGCGGCCTATTATGGGATCGCGGCGGCGGTTGTGGAGGAGGCCGTATTCAGAGGGGCCATCCTCAAAAGCCTGGAGAGCAGATGGAACCGAAAGGCAGCGGTCCTGGCCTCGTCGGTCTTATTCGGGGCAGTCCATATGCTGGGAGCAAGTTTAAGCCTCGTGTCAGCTGTGCAGCTGCTTCTGGCCGGTACGGCAGTCGGAATCCTGTTTGCACTGATCGCTTATGAAAGCGGCAGCATCTGGAGCGGCGCGCTGGTACACGGCGTCTGGAACCTGTTTATGGTCAGCCAGATCTTGAGTATCGGCCCGGAGGCGGACGCATCGTCCATCTTCAGTTATGTGCTGGAGGTAAAGAATCCCCTGCTCACTGGAGGGGATTTCGGAATAGAGGCGTCGGTCATAGCCATGATGGCATATGCGGGGCTGGCGGCAGTTGCGTATAGCATGATACGAAGAAAGAGATTAAAGAGATAGCGTAAGAACAGAAAAACTTGGCAATGAAACGGCGTGGTATCAAAAGGCACCACGCTATAGTTTTCGATTTTTTTCTATCTGTGCAACCGTCAGGCCGGATGTTGTGTATACTATAATAAAGAGAAGGCAGGTGATAGAATGGACGAGCAACGATTACTGGAACAGTTAAAAAGACGGAATGAAATTGCGCTTGAAGAAGCGGTTTCTGTCTATGAGGCGTACATATCAGCCATCGTTTTCCGCATTATCGGCAGCGCGATGGCAAGGGAAGATCTGCAGGAAGTGGTCAATGATACATTCTATAGCCTGTGGGTAAATGCAGAACGGATTGATCTTGATAAAGGCAGCCTTAGAGCATACCTGGCCGCCATTGCCAGGAACAAGGCAAAAAATAAACTCCGGGAGCATAAGACGCAGACGCTTCTTATCCAGGAGACGGATCAGGTGGAAGTGACGGATTTCTGTCTGGGCCTGGAGAAGGAGGAACGGGCGAAGATCTTGAAGGATGCATTGGACATGCTGAAGAGAGATGAAAGAGAGATCATGATCCGCTATTATTTCTACTATGAATCGACAGAGACCATTGCAGGCGAGATGGATCTTAGGAGGAATACGGTGAAGTCCAAACTGATGCGCGCAAGGAAGAAGCTTAAGATCCATCTGAGGGAAAGGGGGATATGTCAATGAAAGAGAAGATTACAGACCTGTTTGACGATATTCCTGTAAAACTGCTGGATGAGATAGAAGTTCAGAAAGGAAATGGCCATGGGAGGAAGAAAGGAATCTATATTCCCAAATGGGCCGCAGTCCTGGTGATCGGGCTTCTCTGCCTGTTTGCGGGAACGGCAGGGTACGCGGCGATCAAGCACCCGGACCTGTTTAAAACGTATTTTGGCAGCGGCGACGGACAGATGGAAAAGGATCTGATGCAGGAGCAGTACCATGAAGCCAGGAATAAGGATTACTGTCTGCGGGTGGAGGACGTGCTGGCAGATGGAGATATCAAGTATATTCTCGTCTCAGTGGAGGCCTTGAATGCAGACAGCCAGAAGGCGCTTAAGGAGAGCGAGACATTCCCCGTCATCCGGATTACCGGAGATTCGAAGAAAGGCGCTGGCTCAGGAGGAGGTGCATATGAATATGGCCAATACCCGGACGATGGGAAGAAATACTTCATGTTCGAGTGGAACAGCGCGGGCAGCAACTGTACGATCCTGTATGCGGATGGAATGCCCTCCATGCCAGGTCAGGACTGGCTCGATGAGCATGGCGACGAGATTCTGAAGATATCTTTTAAGCTGCATATGAAAAAGGATAAGGCCATCGCGGTCGTTCCATACAAGAACCAATTCCCTGATCATATAGGCTTTGACAGGGTGGAGATCCGCAGGATGAGCGTCAGGGTCGCCGGGGAGTCGAGAAAGGCGGATGACAGTTCCGGCAGCATAGGAGGATGGGAGTATTATTACCCCACCGTTACGGCAGTGCTTGAGGATGGAACCAGCGTCAAAATCATGAATGGCAACATGGGATATGAGGAGGCCGGGACGGACAGGACACATCCATCCGGGGGCGCCAGCGGAAGTTATAGCGAGGGAGGAGACGGAAAGATGAAGATAGAATATATGGTCAAATTCAGAAAAGCGCTGGACATTGACAAGATCGACAAGGTTATGATCAACGATACGGAATATGACATAAAATAATATTAAAAAAATGAGATATTTTCTCCTTCTGCAAGGTATGATAGGTGAAAGGCTTTTCAAAAAAGAAGAAACTGCTTGCGGGGTGTGGCTGTTGGAAGAAGGAAAATATATTGTGGCTGTTGAAACGAATAAGAATATGGTATACCGTATTGCATTGCATGACTGCCAAAACCGGCACGATGCAGAAGACATTATGCAGATCGTGTTTCTCAAACTGTACCGCTCAGCGGTGGCATTTGAAAGTCCGGAGCACCTGAAGAACTGGCTGATACGGGTGACGGTGAATGAATGCAGGCGAATGTTCGTCTCCCCCTGGAAGAAGCATGAGGAATGCCGGGAATACCTTCCCGAAGAAAGCGCGGCCTGGGGCTTTGATTCAGAGGAAGCAAGGAGGAATCAGGTGATTCTCCAGGCAGTCATGGCTCTGCCCAGGAAATACAGAGTGCCGGTCTACCTGTATTATTATGAGGGATACCAGGCGGCGGAGATCGCCATCCTGCTAAAGAAGAATCCTTCCACCATACAGACGCGGCTGATGCGGGCAAGGAAGCATTTAAAAATATCGTTGGAGGAGGCAGGAATATATGGAAGATAGATTTCCAGAAGAAGAATACAGGAGAGTGTGCAGCGCCCTGAAACCCTCCTTCCAGGCAGAACAGGAGGTCGTGAATATGGCAGAGCCGGGGAAAAGGCCATGGCGCAAGAAGAAGGCATTCGTTACGCTGGCAGCCGTGCTGGCACTGACGCTATCCGTATCCATCGTGTCGGTTGCGGCTACGGACGGCAAGATCGTAGAGGAAGTGAAGGACAAGGTAAGCGTGTGGTTTCGGAATCTTACGCTGGATGAAGAGGCGTCAACGCAAGATCATATGGTGCTTCAGGCGGAAGACGGGACGTACATCGCCATTGACCAGGATGAACAGAATCCAAAACTGGTGTACCACGAAGACAGCAAGTCATTGGGACTGGCGATTGGCGGCCAGGAGATCGACATTACGGAAGAATTGCTGGAAGACGGCGTATATACGACGGAATATACCTATGAAGGCAAGACGTACGGCGTTACGATCCAGGGAGAATTAGAGACGGCGCAGATGAAAGTAGAGCCGCAGTAAGAAGATGGGATAGCGGGAACCTTCCGGCAAACGGAGGCTCCCGCTATTTTTGCGGCAGCCGGACGCAGAATTGCTGCTTGCAGAAGCGGCGGGAACATACTATAATCAAGGTCAGATTACATGTCAGGCAAAAGGAAGGAGTTAAGATGGAAAGTAGATATGATACATTTTTCTTTGATTTAGATGGGACGATCACGGATTCTTCCCTGGGAATCACGAATTCCGTGATGTACGCATTGGAAAAATACGGGATCGTGGAGACGGACAGGCGCAAATTGTACAAGTTCATCGGTCCGCCGCTTACGGATTCTTTCCCAAGATTCTATGGATTCTCCGAGGAACAGACCTTGGAGGCGATCGGCTACTACCGGGAGTACTATAAAGACAGAGGAATCTTTGAAAACCGGGTATACGATGGATTCGAGACGGTGGCAAGCAAACTGAAGGAAGATGGAAAGACGCTGGTGGTGGCCACGTCAAAGCCGGAGCCCTTTGCGAGGCAGATCATAGAGCACTTCGGGCTGTCGCCTTATTTTGACTACGTGGCAGGGATGGAGCTTGATGGCGGCCGGGGCACGAAGGCGGAGGTGATCCGTTATGCGCTTTCAAACTGCCAGACATCCGAGCGATCCAAGGTGCTGATGATCGGCGACCGGGAGCATGATGTGGCCGGGGCGAGGGAAAATGATATCCACTGCCTGGGAGTGCTGTATGGATTCGGAAGCCGCGAAGAATTGGAGGCGGCTGGCGCGGACTATATCACGGAGGATGTAGAAGGAATATTGGAATTTCGTTAAAATCTCCGCCATCCTATTGACAAATCTAAAAGATGTTGTTATGATTAAAAAACAGAACGCACTCTGTTTTTGAAAACGCAAATGGGAAAGAGGTGCAATATGCAAAGAGTTTATTCATTAATCGTCGACAATAATCCCGGTGTTCTAAGCCGTATCGCAGGACTGTTCAGCAGGCGCGGATACAGTATTGACAGTATCACGGCTGGCGTGACGGCAGATCCGAGATTTACAAGGATTACCATTGTTGCAAGCGGAGATGAGTTGATCTTGTCCCAGATTGAAAAACAGGTAAGGAAACTGGAAGATATCATCAAGATCAAGGTGCTTAAGCCAAGCGAGTCTGTCTACAGGGAACTGATCATGGTCAAGATCCGTGCCAATGCGGCCCAGAGATCAGAGATCATCTCTATCGCGGACATATTCCGGGCTAAGATCGTAGATGTGGAGAAGGAGTCTTTGATGGTAGAGCTTACCGGCAACCAGTCTAAGCTGGACGCTTTTTTAAATCTTCTGGACGGCTACGAGATCCTGGAACTTGCCAGGACGGGAATTACCGGGCTTTCCCGGGGAATCAAGGATGTTACATACATCGACTAGAGGCGCATTTTAAATGGGAGCAGATGATTTGTCCGCCCTTATTTAACAATACAAATTCAATTTAATCAAAAGTAGGAGGAATGCTAATATGGCAGCAAGAATTTATTATCAGGAAGATTGTAACTTATCATTACTGGAAGGTAAGACAATCGCAATTATCGGCTACGGAAGCCAGGGACATGCACATGCGCTCAACTTAAAGGAATCCGGATGCAACGTTATCATCGGCCTTTACGAAGGAAGCAAGTCCTGGGCTAAGGCAGAGGCACAGGGACTGAAGGTGTACACCGCAGCCGAGGCGGCAAAGCAGGCAGACATCATCATGATCCTGATCAACGATGAAAAGCAGGCGGCAATGTACAAAAAAGACATCGAGCCAAACCTGGAAGAAGGCAATATGCTGATGTTCGCGCATGGTTTCGCGATTCACTTCGGACAGATCGTTCCACCGGCAAATGTAGATGTGACAATGATCGCTCCTAAGGCTCCGGGACACACGGTAAGAAGCGAATACCAGGCTGGAAAAGGAACCCCTTGTCTTGTTGCGGTAGAGCAGGATTATACAGGGAAGGCTCTTGATAAGGCACTTGCATATGCGCTTGGAATCGGCGGAGCAAGAGCTGGCGTTCTTGAGACTACATTCAGGACAGAGACAGAGACAGACCTTTTCGGCGAGCAGGCAGTACTTTGCGGCGGCGTATGCGCATTGATGCAGGCAGGTTTCGATACATTGGTAGAAGCAGGATATGACCCGAGAAATGCTTACTTCGAGTGTGTTCACGAGATGAAGCTGATCGTTGACCTGATCTATGAGTCTGGATTTGAAGGAATGAGATATTCTGTCTCCAATACGGCGGAATATGGCGATTATATCACAGGACCAAAGATTATCACAGATGAGACAAAGAAGGCAATGAAGAAGATACTTGCAGACATCCAGGACGGCTCATTTGCAAAAGAGTTCCTATTGGATATGTCACAGGCAGGCGGACAGGCGCACTTCAGAGCTATGAGAAAACTGGCTACAGAGCATCCGTCAGAAAAAGTCGGCAAGGAAGTCAGAAGCCTTTACAGTTGGAGCGACTCCGAGAAGTTGATCAACAACTAGGAAGCATAAAAGGTACATATAAGAACTGGCCCCGTACTCCAATGGAGTATGGGGCTTTTGTAATGGATGCAGGCCAGGATATAGAAGATTCTGAAAAATGAAGAAATATTGCTGTATTTCTGATATCAGTATGCTAAAATGAAGGTAACAGATCAGGAACGGATGACAATAGAAGAGAAAGGAGAGTGGACTATGGACGTGAATTTACGGGATCTTCGGTCAGCCAGGAATCCAAAAGTGCGCATCAAGATCATGCAGGGACATTTTGCGAGGAGCCATTCCCATGTGAATACCTACATTGATATTTCCACCATCAAATCCAGGTGCGACCACGCTAGGGAAGCGGCCAGGATGCTGGCGGAGCCATTTCTGTCATCGGTGGAAGTGGATACCATCGTATGCCTGGACGGAATGGAAGTGGTAGGCGCTTTCATGGCGGAACTGCTCGCCGCGCCAGGCCCGGTGTCGGTAAACCAGGGGAAGAATATCTCTATTGTAGCACCCGAATCAAACCAGCTGGGACAGATGATGTTCCGGGACAATACCAAGCGCATGGTGGGTGGACAGAACGTGCTGATTCTGGCGGGCTCGTTAAATACCGGGAAGACGATGCTTCAGGCAATTGATACCATCCTTTATTACGGCGGGAATGTGAACGGCGTATGCGCGATATTCAGCGCGGCATCAAAAGTTGCAGGATTGGATATCCATGCTGCCTTCACTACGGCGGATATCCCGGATTACCAGGTATACCCAAGCCATGCCTGCCCGCTATGCAAAGCAGGAGCAAAGGTGGATGCCATCGTCAATAGTTACGGATATTCCGAACTATAGGCGCCGCATGCATTTTATGTCAATAAACTATCATATTTTACAGGGAGGAAAGACCAATGGACAAGACAATGGAAGGGTTTGAAGACCTACGCTCTAATAAGAACCCGAAAGCGCGCATCAAGGTAATGAAAGGGCATTTCGCAACAAGCAATTCGCATCTGAATACTTATATCGATATGTCTACCGTCAAGACCAGGCATCACAATTCCAGGGAAGCAGCCAGAGTGCTGGCCAATGAGTATCTGAACAATACTTATGTGAACACGATCGTGTGCCTGGATGAGACGGAAGTGATCGGAACATTTCTGGCGGAGGAACTGGCTGACACCAGCAGGCTGTCGCTCAGCGCCGACAATAATATCTCTGTTATAACGCCGGAGTACAACGCTCTGGGACAGATCATGTTCCGGGATAACAAACAGCGCATGATCGAAAATCAGCAGGTATTGATCCTTGCCGCTTCCGTCACTACGGGCAAGACGATTAGCAAGGCTATAGAGTCCATCCTATACTATGGAGGAACCGTGTGCGGAGTCAGCGCTATCTTCAGCGCCGTTACGAAGGTGGCGGGCATGGAGATCAAGACCATATTCACCAGCAAGGACATTCCGGATTACAGGGCTTATGAACCCAGCGACTGCCCGATGTGCAAGGCAGGCCAGAGAGTAGAGGCGATCGTCAACAGTTTTGGATATTCCAAGCTGTAGCAGATATTAGGAAACGCGATTTCCTGTCGCATAAAAAAACAGCCATTGACGGTATGGCTGTTTTTTGCATGCAACTCTCTATCTATTAAGCAATTCCGTTAACGGCTTTTGTTAAACGGGAAATCTTTCTAGAGCATGTGTTTTTGTGATAAACACCCTTGCTTCCTGCTTTGTTGATTTCAACGATAGCAACTTTTAATGCTGCTTTAGCAGCTTCAGCATCTTTGTTTGCGATAGCTGTTTCAACTTTCTTTACGCAAGTTTTTACCTTAGATTTGATTGCTTTGTTTCTAGCAGCTTTTGTTTCGTTTACTAAAATTCTTTTCTTTGCAGATTTGATATTAGCCAATTTGTCCACCTCCAATATCCTATATTTCGATTTTCTCGATTCCAGTTCGTTAGAGCCGGACACGGACGATCTAACGAAACACACTAATTTATTTTAGGACACAGAAAGAATTCTGTCAATACATATTTCTCAAAATATTGCAAAAACTAGCAAATAAATTATGACTAAAGTGAGGATGTAAGGGATGATTGAGAAGTATAGCATCAGAACAGACCTGGCTCTCGAGCAGAAAGAGAGATTCGAGTCGGACAATGTAGAAGTACAAGGCGTCGTGCTGGAAGAAGATTACGACGAGGAGAGGGAGATCAAGGTGACCACTGTAAAGATCGAGACAGAGAATGGCGCTAAGACGATGGGAAAGCCGGTCGGCACGTACATCACCATGGAGGCGCCGAACATGGCGGTGCCGGATGAAGACTATCACCAGGAGATATCAAACGAGCTGGCAAAATTCCTGGAGCGGTTCATAAAAAGCGACAAGGAAGAATATTCCGTGCTTGTGGTGGGGCTTGGCAACCGGAAAGTGACCCCGGACGCTCTTGGGCCGTACGTGGTGGATAATCTTAATATTACCCGGCACATCATCAGAGAATATGGCAGATATGCCATGGGAGAAGATGCAGTCAACTTAATCAGCGCTATCGTCCCCGGAGTCATGGGGCAGACAGGCATGGAGACGGTAGAGATCATCAAGGGCATCGTCAAAGAGACGAAGCCGGACATCATCATTGCCATTGACGCGCTTGCGGCCAGAAGTTCCAGAAGACTAAACCGTACCATCCAGATTGCGGATACCGGCATCAATCCTGGATCAGGCGTAGGCAATCACCGCAATGCCATCACTAAAGAAACGGTAGGCGTCCCGGTCATTGCAATCGGCGTTCCCACGGTCGTAGATGCAGCTACGATCGTCAACGATACCATGGAGAATCTGATAGCCGCACTGGAAAGTTCAGAGACCTTAAGAGGGGTGGGCGTGGTCATGCAGGGCTATAATGCGGCGGAAAAGTATGAACTGGTCAAAGAACTGATATCACCGCACCTAAACGGCCTGTTCGTAACGCCAAAGGACATCGACGAGACGGTAAAGCGCATCAGCTTCACCATATCCGAGGCATTGAATCTGCTGTTTTCCAAAGGACATGCACATATTAAGGAAAATAGCGTCATATAGTATTAAGACACAAAATATATGATGTGCTGCCCGCTTTATGCAGTGGGCAGCGTTTTCTTAAAGCGGAGTGGATAATGTGGGACAAAAACAGCGGATCAGCCGTATTATGATAGCGGCCATCGCAGGAATCCTGGTTCTGTATGCGTTTATGCAGGTATCCCTGCATCCGGTAAAGAAGGTGCAGGATGGAATCAACCGTTTCCTGATGGAGAAGTCAGAAGAAACGTATCTGACCGGGCTCGCCTATCTGGAAGGCGGCAAAGAGGCATCCTTTTCAGAATGGGTGACAGAAAGCGCTATGAAGCTGGTGCCTCTTGGAACCTATGTGGAGGGCAAGGCATCCGTCCATGCGGATGTGGAAGATGAGGAGACGTACGCGATGATTCTGGCCCAACAGGCCAATGATGAAAATGCGGTGGATGAAAACGGGCAGCTGGTGGGAGGCGATGACAAGGAAGAGGAAGTCGCCCAGACATCCGGAACGCCAATTGATACCTCCATGGAAAATCTGAAAAATTTTGAATACCTGGTAGGAAACTTCTATACGATAGATGGAAATACGATGGCAGATGGGGATCTGCTCAATGCAGAGAATCTAATGGGAAAAAACCTGAAGATCGACCAGGCTTCAGGAGGTCCGAAGGTGCTGATCTACCATACGCATTCCCAGGAGGCGTTTGCGGATTCGACAGAGGGCGACGCCAGCACCACCATCATGGGGATGGGCGCCTATCTCTCAGACCTGTTAAACAATACATACGGGATCGAGACCTTGCACCACGAAGGAGTGTATGACCTGGTGGACGGAAAACTGGACCGAAGCATGGCATACCAGCTGGCGGAGCCGCAGATCCAGAATATTCTTGCCGAGAATCCCAGCATCGAGGTGGTCATCGACCTTCACCGGGACGGCGTGGCAGAAGGGACTCATCTGGTGACGGAGATCAACGGCAGGCCTACGGCGCAGATCATGTTCTTTAATGGGCTTAGCCGTACCAAGGCCAATGGCAATATAAGTTATCTGGCCAATCCATACATAGAGGATAACCTGGCATTCTCTTTGCAGATGCAGATTGCGGCAGCCAATAAGTATCCGGGATTTACCCGGCATATCTATCTGAGAGCCTACCGCTATAACATGCATTTAAAGCCGAAGACTCTGCTGATAGAGGCTGGAGCCCAGACGAATACGGTGGAGGAAATGCGCAATGCCATGGAAGTGCTGGCAGATACACTAGATCATGTACTTACAAAATAAAAATTGTTTGATTAATACAATATTTCGTGCTAATATATTGGCAATATGGAAAAGTGTGCCCAATGGGGCACTTTTCCACGTTCTAGAATATGTAGGAATATACAGTGGAAAGGATATATGAGAATGGCTAAGAAAAATACATACGATGCAGACAGTATTTCCATACTGGAAGGACTGGAAGCGGTACGGAAAAGGCCGGGAATGTATATAGGAAGCGTTTCCACCAAAGGATTGAACCATCTGATCTACGAGATGGTGGACAATGCGGTGGACGAGCATCTCGCAGGCTACTGCAGCGAGATCAGGGTGACACTTGAAAAGGATGGATCGGCCACCATCTCGGATAACGGGCGCGGCGTTCCGGTAGATCTTCACGCAACCGGAGTTTCCGCAGAGCGCGTGGTATATACGACGCTTCATGCCGGAGGTAAATTCGATGATTCGGCTTATAAGACCAGCGGAGGGCTTCACGGTGTCGGATCTTCCGTAGTCAACGCGCTGTCAACGTATATGGATGTGAAGGTCAGTCGTGACGGCTATATCCATCATGACAGGTATGAGAGGGGAAAGCCGGTGATCGAACTGGAGGACGGACTGCTCCCCACCATAGGCAAGACCCGTAAGACAGGGACGAAGGTAAACTTTCTTCCGGATGATACCATATTTGAGAAGACCAGGTTCCGGGCCGAAGAAGTCAAAAGCCGCATGCATGAGACCGCATATCTGAATCCGGACCTTACGATTATATTCGAGGACAGGCGGGGCAGCGAGACGGAGCATATCGTATATCATGAGCCGGAGGGAATCTTAGGATTCATAGAAGACCTCAATTCCAAGAAGGAAGCCGTCCACGAACCCGTATATTTCAAAGGCGAGTCCGATGGCATCGAAGTGGAAGTGGCGTTCCAGTATGTCAATGAATTCCATGAAAATGTCCTGGGATTCTGTAACAATATCTATAACGCGGAAGGCGGAACCCATCTGACCGGGTTCAAGACTACCTTTACCACAGTCATTAACCAGTATTCCAGGGAACTGGGGATCTTGAAGGAGAAGGATGCGAACTTCACAGGCGCGGACATCCGAAACGGTATGACGGCGATCATCTCCATCAAACATCCAGACCCCAGATTTGAAGGACAGACGAAGACGAAATTGGACAACCCTGACGCGGCAAAAGCGTGCAGCAAGGTGACCAATGATGAGATCATCCGCTATTTTGACCGGAATCTGGATAATCTGAAGAAGGTGATCAGCTGCGCGGAGAAGGCGGCGAAGATCCGCAAGACGGAAGAGAGGGCCAAGACTAATCTTCTAACAAAGCAAAAGTATTCTTTTGACAGTAACGGGAAACTGGCAAATTGCGAGAGCAAGGATGCCGGGAAGTGCGAGATATTCATCGTGGAGGGAGACTCGGCCGGAGGCTCTGCTAAGACGGCCAGAGACAGGATGTACCAGGCAATCCTGCCGATCCGGGGAAAAATCTTAAATGTAGAAAAGGCCAGCATAGACAAGGTTCTGGCTAACGCGGAGATCAAAACGATGATCAATGCCTTTGGCTGCGGCTTTTCCGAAGGATATGGCAATGATTTCGATATTACGAAGCTGCGCTATGACAAGATCATCATCATGGCCGATGCGGATGTGGACGGCGCGCATATCTCTACGCTGCTTTTGACTTTGTTCTATCGATTTATGCCGGAACTGATCTATGAAGGACATGTGTATATAGCCATGCCTCCTCTGTATAAGGCTATGCCGAAGAAGGGAGAGGAAGAGTATCTCTATGACGACAAGGCACTGGAGCGATACCGTAAGACCCACGATGGCCCATTCACCCTCCAGAGATATAAGGGACTTGGAGAGATGGACGCGCAGCAGCTCTGGGAGACCACTTTGAATCCGGAGACCAGGATGCTCAAACTGGTGGAAATCGAGGACGCCAGGATGGCATCCGGCGTAACAGAGATGCTGATGGGGAGCGAGGTTCCCCCAAGAAGGACATTTATCTATGAAAATGCTACGGAAGCAGAACTGGATATATAGCGAGGTAAGGAGAGGAAAAGATGCAGGATTCACAAATCATAAGAACCGAATACTCTGATGTGATGAAGAAGTCATACATCGACTATGCCATGAGCGTCATCGTAGCCAGGGCCCTTCCGGATGTACGGGACGGGCTTAAGCCGGTTCAGAGGCGCACGCTCTACGACATGTACGAGCTGGGTATCCGGTATGACAGGCCCTATAGGAAATGCGCCCGTATCGTGGGGGATACCATGGGTAAATACCACCCCCACGGAGACAGTTCCATCTATGAATCCCTGGTCGTCATGGCCCAGGAATTCAAAAAAGGAATGATCCTTGTAGACGGGCACGGAAACTTCGGATCCATAGAAGGGGACGGCGCTGCAGCCATGCGTTATACAGAGGCGCGCCTGGCCAAGATCACCCAGGAGGCGTATCTTGCCGATCTGGACAAGGACATTGTGGACTTCATGCCCAACTTTGACGAGACGGAGAAGGAGCCGGAGGTGCTTCCGGTGAGGATACCCAATCTTCTGGTCAACGGGGCGGAAGGGATTGCAGTCGGAATGGCGACCAGCATCCCCACCCATAATCTGGGCGAAGTGATCGAGGCGGTCAAAGCCTATATGAAGAATGACGATATCAGCACGAAGCAGTTAATGAAATATATCAAGGGACCAGACTTCCCCACAGGGGGAATCGTGGTCAACAAGGACGAACTGCTGAATATCTACGAAGCAGGCAGCGGAAAGATCAAGATCCGCGGCAAAGTAGAGGTCGAGGAGATGAAAGGCGGCAAGAACCGCCTGGTCATCACAGAGATCCCATATACCATGATCGGCGCGGGCATCGGCAAGTTCCTCAACGACGTCTGCGCTCTGGTGGAGAGCAAGAAGACCAGCGACATCGTGGACATATCCAACCAGTCATCCAAAGAGGGCATCCGCATCGTCATCGAACTGAAGCGGGGCGCGGATGTAGAGAATCTGACCAACATGCTCTATAAGAAGACCCGCCTGGAAGACACCTTTGGCGTTAATATGCTGGCGGTTGCAAACGGGCGGCCGGAGACGATGGGGCTTAAGAAGATTATTGAGCACCACGTGGACTTCCAGTTCGAGCTGGCTACCAGGAAATACCAGAATCTTCTGAAAAAGGAGCAGGACAGAAAAGAGATCCAGGAAGGGCTGATCAAGGCCTGCGATGTGATCGACCTGATCATCGAGATCTTAAGGGGAAGCCAGTCCGTAAAAGATGCCAAAGCCTGCCTGACCAACGGGGTGACGGAGAATATCAAGTTCAAGTCCAGCATATCAAAGAAGATGGCAGCCATGCTGCGCTTTACAGAGAGACAGGCCACGGCGATCCTGGAGATGCGCTTATATAAATTGATCGGCCTGGAATTGGAAGCCCTGATGAAAGAGCATGAAGAGACGCTTAAGAACATCGCCAGGTATGAAGATATCCTGAACAACTATGATTCTATGGCGGAAGTCATCATGGCGGATCTGGACAAGATTAAAAAAGAATTCGCCAGAAAGAGGCGCACAGCCGTTGAGAATGCCGAAGAGGCGGTTTATGAGGAAAATAAGATCGAGGAGCAGGAAGTCGTATTCCTGATGGACCGATTTGGCTATGCCAAGACGGTAGATACGAATATCTACGAGCGGAACAAAGAAGCCGCGGATGCGGAGAACAAGCATGTGCTTTCCTGCATGAACACAGGGAAACTGTGCATCTTTACAAATACTGGGAAGATGCATCAAGTCAAGGTGCTGGATCTGCCTTATGGAAAGTTCAGGGACAAGGGGCTTCCCATCGATAATGTAAGCAATTACGACAGCACCCAGGAAAACATCGTCTATATCTGCGACGCGGAACAGATGCGCTACGCAAGGCTGCTTTTTGCGACGAAGCAGGGGATGATTAAAAAAGTAGAAGGAAATGAATTCCAGGTGGCTAAGCGCACCATCGCGGCCACTAAGCTTCAGCCGGAGGACGAGCTGATCAGCGTGCAGGTGATCACCGACAACCAGCAGGTCGTCCTGCAGACCAAAGAGGGCTATTTCCTCCGCTTCCCGGCACAAGAAGTGTCCGGGAAGAAGAAGGGAGCCATCGGCGTCAGAGGGATCAAACTGAGGAAGAATGATGAATTGGAACATGCGTACCTGTTTGAGGAAGGTACGGAGGCCAAGGTCATCTTTGGCGAAAAAGAAGTGACGCTTAACCGTCTGAAAGTGGCAAAAAGAGACGGGAACGGCACAAAGGCCAGATAAAAAACATAAGGAGACCACTAGTTATGATACAGGATATTGAACCACATGAATACCGGAATGAATACCAGCCGCTGCCGCCGGATGAAGACAGCATCTTCCTCGCCTACAGTGGCAGGACTATCCTGGCGGCGATGGAAGGGCGGCAGATTCGTTTCCCTACATTTGGCGAAATGGAAGCCTATATGGACAGGCAGAAACTATACGAAGATTATACCTATCTATTTGCCATTGACGGGATGAGATTCTATCTGGGAAATCCGCTGGGCATCTCAGAAGAAGAGCAGGAGATCGATTTCAGGACGATCAAAGGATATGAAATGCTGGATACCCAGACTCTTCGGGAGGGAGGGCCAAAGTACCTGAACTTTGCCGGAGTCACCGGATGGCAGCTGCACAGATGGTATACCAGCAGAAGATACTGTGGAAGATGCGCAAGCCCAATGGTAAAGGACGCTAAAGAACGGATGATGTTCTGTCCCGAGTGCCATTTGATGGAATATCCGAAGATATCGCCGGCGGTCATCATCGCGGTGACTGATGGCAACAGAATCCTGATGTCCAAGTATGCCGGGCGGGAATATAAGAAATACGCCCTTTTGGCAGGATTCAACGAGATCGGAGAGACCATAGAGGAGACGGTAAAGAGAGAAGTCATGGAAGAGGTCGGCCTTCAGGTTAAGAATATTACCTATTATAAGAGCCAGCCCTGGTCTTTTTCCGACACGCTGCTTTTGGGATTCTTCTGCGAGCTGGACGGAGAGGATAAGATCACGCTGGATCAAGAGGAACTCGCGCTTGCCCAGTGGTTTGAGCGGGAGGATATTCCGGTGAAGGAGGATGACTTAAGCCTCACCAATGAGATGATGATCGCGTTCAAGAATGGCAGGAAATAAGAGAATAAGAGAAATATATGAAAATCCCTTGCTTTTGCCAGGATATGGTGTTATACTAAACAACAGTTACATAAAGAAATCGGCAGAAGAGTGAACGCAAAGTTCACTCTTCTTTGTTGATAAGGAGGAAATTTATTTGTCAAAAAGAGAAATTTACGAACAGAAGACAGAAGCCATTCTGATGCCAATTGTAGAGGAGCACGGATTCGAATTGGTGGATGTAGAGTATGTAAAAGAAGGCGGTACCTGGTATCTTCGGGCCTACATTGATAAGCCGGGCGGGATCAACGTAGATGACTGCGAGGTGGTAAGCCGCAGGCTGTCAGACATCTTGGACGAGAAAGACTACATTGAGGAAGCATATATCCTGGAAGTCAGTTCCCCGGGCCTTGGAAGGCCTCTTAAGAAAGAAAAGGATTTTAAGAGAAGTCTGGGAGAAGAAGTAGATGTGAGGACATACCGTATGATAGAAAAGCAGAAGGAATTTACCGGACTGCTTAAGGATTACGATGATGCGACTGTTACCATCGAGATGGAGGATGGGACACTGAAAACATTTGAAAAAAGCGATATCGCGCTTATTCGTCTGGCGTTTGATTTTTAAATTAGGAGGAGAATAGTAATGAACACAGAATTATTAGAAGCGTTGAATATTTTGGAAGAGGAAAAGGATATCAGCAAAGAGACTTTGCTGGATGCTATCGAGAATTCTCTGCTGAATGCCTGCAAGAATCATTTTGGCAAGGCTGATAATATCAAATTAATCATGGACAGAACCACCTGTGACTATCAGCTCTTTGCTGAGAAGACGGTAGTGGAAGATGTGGAGGATAAGTTAGAGCAGATCAGCCTGGAAGATGCAAAAGAGATCGACAGCCAGTATGAACTTGGCGATATTGTGCAGATCCCCATCGAGTCCAAGTCATTTGGCCGTATTGCCACGCAGAATGCCAAGAACCTGATCCTGCAGAAGATCCGCGAGGAAGAGAGGAAAGTCGTGTATGACCAGTATTTCGAGAAAGAGAAAGATATCGTCACAGGTATTGTTCAGCGTTATGTTGGCAAGAATATCAGCATCAATCTTGGCAAGGCGGACGCGATGCTGACAGAAAACGAGCAGGTGAAGGGCGAGGTATTCAAGCCTACCGAACGTATCAAATTATACGTAGTGGAAGTAAAGAACACGACCAAGGGGCCAAAGATTCTGGTTTCACGCACGCATCCGGAATTGGTAAAGCGTCTGTTTGAATCCGAGGTGATCGAGGTTAAGGAAGGAATCGTGGAGATTAAGAGCATTGCGCGAGAGGCAGGAAGCAGGACGAAGATTGCCGTATGGTCCAACGATCCGGACGTAGATCCGGTAGGCGCATGCGTCGGCATGAACGGGGCCAGAGTCAATGCCATCGTCAATGAACTGCGAGGCGAGAAGATCGACATTATTAACTGGAGCGACAATCCGGCTATCTTGATTGAGAATGCGTTAAGCCCGGCAAAGGTCATTTCTGTAATGGCCGATCCGGATGAGAAGGCGGCCAGTGTTATCGTCCCGGATTACCAGTTATCGCTGGCAATCGGCAAGGAGGGGCAGAACGCAAGGCTTGCTGCAAGGCTTACAGGATATAAGATCGACATCAAGAGCGAGACACAGGCCATCGAGTCAGGCGAACTTCCGGAGAACTATATGGAATTAAGCGAAGGCGTATATGAAGAAGAGATGTACGAAGAGCCTTATGAAGAAGATTACGAGGAAGGATATGAGGAAGACGCGTATCCGGAAGATGAGATAGAATTTGAAGAAGTAGATGATACAGAGGAATAGGTGATTGTTTGAGCGGAAATAAAAAGGTGCCCATGCGCAAGTGCGTGGGCTGTCAGGAAATGAAGAGTAAAAAAGAGATGATTCGTGTTATCAGGACTGCCGAGGGCGAATTTCTTCTGGATTCCACCGGAAGGAAGAATGGGCGCGGAGCATACATCTGTCCGGCCAAAGAATGCCTGGAAAAAGCCAGGAAGAGCAAAGGCCTGGAACGTTCATTCAAGCAGTCCATTCCGGAAGAAGTATATGATGCGCTGGAAAAGGAGATGGATATACTTGAATCAGAATAAGATACTGTCGCTCATTGGTCTGGCCACAAAGGCAGGAAGGACGGTAAGCGGGGAGTTCAGTACGGAAAAGGAAGTAAAATCCGGCAGGGCAGCTTTGGTGATCGTTGCCGATGATGCGTCTGATAACACGAAGAAAAAATTCAAAAACATGTGTGACTTTTATCACGTGCCAATCTATTTTTATAAAGATAAAGATACCTTGGGGCATGCAATGGGAAAACAGTTCCGGGCGTCCCTTGCGATATTGGATGAGGGATTTGCAAAAGGAATCAGGAAGCATATGGATACAGAAGAGAACACAATTGCATAGAGGAGGTAGTTAGTATGTCAAAAATCAAAGTATATGAATTAGCAAAGGAGTTGGATGTTCCAAGCAAGGAAGTCATCGAATTCCTTGGTGGAAAGAATATAGAAGTAAAGAACCACATGAGTTCCCTGGAGGATGCGGATGCCGATATGGCAAGAAAGGCATTGGCGAAAAGTAATAAGGATGCGGCTCCGAAGCCGGAGGCCGAGGCGCCGAAAAAGAAGAACATTGTTCACGTGTTCCGGCCCCAGAATACCCAGAATGGCGCAAAGCAGGGCAGAAGGCCGCAAGGACAGGGACGCCCGCAGCACAACCGTCAGGCACCACAGCAGGGAAGGCCGATGCAGGTCAATAATGGACGCCCTGCAAAACAGCAGGCCCGTCCGGCAGCGCCAGCCCAGGAGACTACCCAGCAGGCAAGGCCACAGGAGAGACCGGCAGATAAGTCCTTTGAGCAGGCAAAACGTCCGGCAGCCGCAAGCCAGGAAAGAGCCCAGACGCAGGAGAGGCAGGCAGAAAGACCGGCATCAGACAGAAGCCAGGCGCCAAGACGTCAGGAAAGAAGCGATGACCGCCGTCAGGATACCAGAGGAAATTCCGGAAATCGTCCGCAGGGAGGTCGTCCACAGGGAAATCGCCAGGATCGCCCGCAGGGAAGCCGTCCGCAGCAGGGAGGCCGTCCACAGGGAAATCGCCAGGATCGTCTGCAAGGCGACAGAAATCAGAGCCGCAAGCCAGGCGAAAGGCCGGACAGGCGCAATAACGACAGGAGAAGCAATGATGCCATTCCAGCGCCTGAAGCACCGGCACAGAAGCCGCAGCGCAGCAAGGTAAAGGGCAAAGACGATCATAAGAAGAAGGAGTACCGCCGCGGGGAAGAAGACGGGCTTGGAAAGGGCAAAAAAAAGAACGAGCCAAAGCAGCCGCTTCAGAAGCCGCAGCAAAGAGTGCAGAAAGTGGAAGAGCAGATTAAGTCGATCATCATTCCGGAAGTACTTACGATTCAGGAATTGGCAGATAAGATGAAGATCGTTCCTTCCGTGATTGTAAAGAAATTGTTCTTACAGGGCAAAATCGTTACGGTGAACCAGGAGATTGATTATGAGACCGCGGAAGAGATCGCGCTGGAGTTCGATGTCCTCTGCGAAAAGGAAGAAGTCATAGATGTAATTGAAGAACTATTGAAGGAAGAAGAAGAGGATGAGAAGAAGATGAAGAAGCGTCCTCCGGTAGTCTGCGTCATGGGCCACGTTGACCACGGCAAGACTTCCCTTCTAGATGCCATTCGCCATACCAATGTGATCGACAGGGAAGCCGGCGGAATTACGCAGCACATTGGAGCATATGTCGTAGAAGTAAACGGAGAAAAGATCACATTCCTGGATACGCCGGGACATGAGGCGTTCACGGCTATGCGTATGCGTGGCGCAAGTTCCACGGATATCGCGATTCTTGTAGTTGCTGCGGACGATGGCGTGATGCCGCAGACGGTAGAGGCGATCAACCATGCAAAGGCTGCTGGCGTAGAGATCGTGGTTGCCGTCAATAAGATTGATAAGCCAAGCGCGAACATCGACCGTGTAAAACAGGAATTGACCGAGTACGAGCTGATTCCGGAGGACTGGGGCGGCAGTACCATCTTTGTTCCGGTATCTGCCAAGACCGGAGAAGGCCTGGAAGATCTGATGGAAATGATCGTCCTTACTGCAGAGGTTATGGAATTGAAAGCCAATCCGAACCGCCGCGCAAGGGGACTTGTCCTGGAAGCCGAACTGGATAAAGGAAGAGGCTCTGTGGCCACAGTTCTGGTACAAAAAGGGACCTTAAGGGTCGGCGATTCCATCGCGGCAGGCTCCGCCCACGGCAAGGTAAGGGCCATGATGGATGACAAGGGAAGGCGCGTTAAGGAAGCCGGCCCATCTATGCCCGTGGAAATCCTTGGCCTCAATGACGTCCCAAATGCAGGAGAAGTATTCGTAGGATGTGCAAATGATAAAGAAGCAAGAAGCTTTGCGGAGACATTTATTTCTCAGAGCAAGGTAAGACTGCTGGAAGATACCAAATCCAAATTGTCCCTGGATGATCTGTTTACCCAGATTCAGGAAGGCAATCTGAAAGAACTTGGCATCGTTGTAAAAGCAGATGTTCAAGGCTCCGTAGAGGCAATCAAGCAGAGCCTTCTGAAACTGTCCAACGATGAAGTCGTAGTTAAGATCATCCATGGCGGCGTGGGCGCGATCAATGAGTCGGATGTAAGCCTGGCTTCCGCATCCAACGCCATCATTATCGGATTCAATGTCCGCCCGGACGCTACGGCAAAAGAGACTGCAGACCGCGAGGGAGTAGACCTTCGCCTGTACCGCGTAATCTATAACGCGATTGAAGATGTAGAAGCAGCGATGAAGGGAATGCTGGATCCAGTCTTTGAAGAAAAGGTTCTGGGCCATGCGGAAGTCCGCCAGATATTCAAGGCTTCCGGAGTGGGAACCATAGCCGGATCCTATGTCCTGGATGGCACGTTCGAAAGAGACTGCTCTGTCCGCATTACAAGGGATGGAATCGTCATATTCGAAGGCCCTCTGGCATCCCTGAAGCGCTTTAAAGATGATGTAAAAGAGGTTAGAGCAGGATATGAATGCGGATTTGTATTCGCCAACTTTAATGATGTAAAAGAAGGCGACATCGTCGAAGCATTCAAGATGGTCGAGATTCCCAGATAATTCGGGGCTCTGGCCGTCTCCCTGCGGAAAAGAGGGAGTAAAATGAGAAAAAGAAGTATAAAGAATACAAGAGTCAGCACAGAAGTGCAGCGGGAACTGAGCAATATCATAAGAGGCGGAATCAAAGATCCCCGCGTAGCGCCCTGGACTTCCGTGGTCACGGCAGAAGTGGCTCCGGATCTGAAGACCTGCAAGGCTTATATCAGCGTGCTGGGCGATGCGCATGAGCAGGAAGAGACCATCAAAGGGCTGCAGAGCGCGGAGGGATATATCCGCCGGGAACTGGCACGCACGCTGAATCTGCGCAATACGCCGGAGATCCGGTTCGTGCTGGACCAGTCGATTGAATATGGAGTAAATATGTCCAAGAAGATCGATGAAGTGACAAAGGGATTAAAATCAGAGGGTGATGCAGATGCTGAATAATATTCTTGGTGAGGCTTTTCGTATTGCGATTGGCGGCCACGTGCGTCCGGATGGGGACTGCGTAGGCTCCTGCATGGGGCTTTATCAGTACATTAAGGAGAATTATAAAGACAGGCGTGTAGACGTCTATCTGGAGGAGATACCGGAGGCCTATCGGTGCATAGAGGCCACAAAAGACATTAAGCATGAGGTGCCGGAAAATACAAAATATGATTTGTTCATCTGCCTGGACTGCGGCGACAAGGATCGGCTTGGATTCTCGGCTTTACTGCTTGATCAGGCAGTACGCACCTGCTGTATCGACCATCATATCAGCAATACGGAATTTACCGACTATAATTATATCGTGCCGGATGCCAGTTCCACATCGGAACTGATCTATAATCTGCTGGATGAAGAGAAGATTACGCTTGGGGTGGCAGAGGCTTTGTATCTTGGAATCGTGCATGATACGGGAGTATTCCAGTATTCCTGCGCGGGCCCTTCTACGTTTTTGACAGCGGCAAAACTGCTGGAAAAGGGCGTGGACGCGCCGCGTATCATTCAGGATACGTATTATGAGAAGACCTATGCCCAGAACCAGATTCTTGGCAGGGCATTGCTGGAAAGCATCCTGTTCATGGAAGGCAGATGCATTGCATCCTATATCACAAAGAACACTATGGACTTCTATGGCGTAGACCCCAAGGATCTGGACGGTGTGGTAAGCCAGCTGCGTGTTACGAAAGGCGTGGAAGTGGCGATCTTTATGTACGAGTTGGAGACCAACTTATATAAAGTCAGCCTGCGCTCCAAGTATGACGTGGATGTAAGCAAAGTAGCACAGTACTTTGGCGGCGGCGGGCACAAGAAGGCGGCAGGCCTTACGATGACAGGAACGCCCCACGATGTGCTTTGCAATCTGGCAAGGCAGATTGAACTTCAGATTGAAACTACATTAGATAAATAGGATGGGAGAACTATATGATACACGGCGTGTTAAATGTGTATAAGGGAAAAGGGTATACATCCCATGACGTTGTGGCGAAACTCAGAGGAATCACAGGGCAGAAGAAAATTGGGCATACGGGTACGCTGGACCCGGATGCTACCGGCGTCCTGCCGGTATGTCTGGGAAAAGCCACAAAATTGTGCGATATGCTGACGGATAAGGACAAGACCTATGAAGCCGTTCTTCTGCTGGGCGTATCTACCGATACGCAGGATGCAGGGGGCGAGGTTCTTGGCACGTCCGATACGGCAGGCCTTGGCGAAAAGGAGGTTCGGGAGGCGATACAAAGCTTCGTGGGCGGATACGACCAGGTTCCGCCGATGTATTCGGCGCTGAAAGTAGGCGGGAAGAGATTATATGAACTTGCAAGAGAAGGCAAGGTGGTGGAGCGAAAGGCACGCCCGGTGGATATTTACCAGATCCGTGTGCTTAAGATGGATCTTCCCAGGGTATGGATGGAAGTCTCCTGTTCCAAAGGGACTTATATCCGTACACTATGCCATGATATCGGCGAAAAGTTAGGCTGCGGCGGCTGTATGGAGGAACTGTTCCGTACAAAAGTCAGCAGTTTTCTCTTGTCAGACAGTCTGACGCTTGCGGACATCAATAAGAGGATGCAGGAGGGAACGCTAGGGGAAGTCCTGGTGCCGGTAGATGCCATGTTTGGCGGATATCGGAAGATTGTGGTAAAGGAGCCGTGGATATCCCTGGCCAGAAATGGAAACTCCCTGCCCATAAAGGCGGTGACTGGCGGGGAAGGGATAGAAGACGGGGAAGAGGTAAGGCTGTATAACGAGGCCGGACAGTTTATCGCAATCTATGCCTGGAAGGAAGAGAGAAAAGAATATCACATCGTAAAGATGTTTTTTAACGAATATATCTAACGGTTAAGAGGGACAAGTATGCAATATATTAGAGGACTGTCTAACTATAATGACAGCGGGAAATCAGCAGTTACGTTTGGAAAGTTTGACGGCCTGCACAAGGGCCACCAGAAACTGGTGAAAAAGGTACGGGAATTTGGAGAAAAGAATAAGATCAACAGCATTGTATGCGCGTTCGACATGCGGCCGCTGTGGGAAGAAAAGGGCCTGAATCCGCAATTACTGATGAATGGCAAAGAGCAGCAGATGCATCTGGAGGGTCAGGTGGATTATCTGATCGAATGTCCTTTTACCAGGGAGTTCAGCCAGATTCCGGCAGAAGAATTTATTAAGGATATCATCAAAGGACTTTTTCACGCGGATTATGTGGTAGTAGGAACAGATTTCTGCTTTGGGCATGACAAGCAAGGAGATATTCACATGCTTGCAGCCTATGAAAAAGAGTGCGGATATGATCTGGTGGTAGTGGAGAAAGAACGGTATGAAGACCGCATTATCAGCAGTACCTATGTAAAAGAAGTGTTAAGGACGGGGGACATGAAGCTGGCTTCCCGGCTGTTAGGCTATCCTTATGGCCTGACGGGAATCGTGGAGCATGGAAAGAAACTGGGAAGGACGCTTGGATTTCCCACTTTTAACGTGGCCTGGCCCAAAGCGAAGATCGCGCCGCCCAACGGCGTGTATCTCTGCGATGTGACTGTAGACAAAGACAGATATCACGGAATCGCTAATGTAGGGGTGAAGCCTACGGTGACCAGTGAGAATCGGTTGTTGATAGAGAGTTTTTTATTCGGCTATGCAGGAAGCGCTTATGGAAAAGAAGTGACCATTGAACTGCTTTCCATGTGCAGGCCGGAACAAAAGTTTGACAGTATTGAAGAGATGAAGGCATGTATTGACAGGGACATCGAGGCGGGAAAGCATTTCTTCGGGATGGATAAGTAAAGGAGAATACGAATGAGTATCACAACATTTTTTATGTTGCTTGGGGGACTAGGCTTATTCCTGTTCGGCATGAAGTTAATGAGCGAGGGGCTGGAGAAAGCTGCAGGCGCCAAGATGCGCGGCATTCTGGAATTTTTCACAAAGAACCGTTTTATCGGCATGCTGGTAGGTATCTTGTTTACGGCTGTAGTGCAGTCTTCAAGCGCGACTACGGTCATGGTAGTCAGTTTTGTGAATTCTGGGTTGATGAATCTGCTTCAGGCTTCCGGGGTCATACTTGGAGCCAATATCGGTACCACGGTGACAGGACAGCTGATTGCATTCAACCTGTCCGATATCGCGCCGCTGTTCGTCATGGCGGGCGTGATCATGGTCATGTTCTGCAAGAAACTGAGCATCAAGAGGGCAGGAGAAGTCGTGCTGGGATTCGGCATCCTATTTATGGGTCTGAGCATCATGGGTGATGCCATGACATCGTTCAAAGAATCCCCGCACATTATAGAACTGCTGAGGACGTTGCGCAATCCATTTGCGGCAATCCTGGTAGGATTCGTGATTACGGCGATCCTGCAGAGTTCTTCGGCAACCGTCGGCATCGTAATCCTGATGGCATCCCAGGGACTGCTGGCATTTACAATCTGCCCGTTCCTGATCTTGGGATGTAATATCGGGTCCTGCGTATCTGCGCTTCTTGCCAGTCTTGGCGGAAAGAAGGATGCAAAACGCGCGGCCATGATTCATTTTCTGTTTAATGTCGTAGGATCGGCTATTGCCTTCATTATTCTGATGGTAGCGCTGGATCCGATCACACAGGGCATCCTGCACCTGTCCCGAGGAAATACGGCCCGGGCGGTGGCCAATGCCCATACGCTTATGAAGGTGTTCGAAGTGGTCGTACTGTTCCCGTTCATGGGATGGATCGTGAAGGCAACCTACATGGTAGTTCCCGGGAAAGACGCCACGCTGGAGGATGAATACGAACTGCTCTACATAGGCGGGGGCTCAATCCTGTCACCGACAACGGCAGTGCTGGATGGAATCCGGGAAATCGAGCACATGGGAAAGATCGCGATCAGCAATCTGAAAAAGGGTATGGATGCGCTTTGTACCTTGAATGAGGAAGAAATCGATGCGGTATATCACAAGGAAAAATACATAGACTTTATGAACCGCAAGATCACGGATTATCTGGTCAAGGTCAATGAAATCGAACTTCCGATTGCCGATGCAAGGCTGATAGGCGGATTGTTCCACGTGGTCAATGATATCGAGCGTATTGGCGACCATGCGGAGAACTTTGCAGATTCGGCAAAAATGCGGATTGATGACGGGGTGGAGTTCAGCGACAAGGCAATAAAGCAGCTGCAGGACATGACGGAAAAGGTCATTGAGATCCTGGAATACTCGCTGGATATGTTCACTAACAGGAACCAGGAGCATATGCAGGAGATCCTGAATCTGGAAGACGAGATCGATGACAGGGAGAAGAAGCTGCAACGCGCCCACGTTAAGAGGCTGACGAAGAATAAATGCACGCCGGAAGCGGGAATGATATTTTCAGACACCATCTCCGGACTGGAACGTGTGGCGGACCATGCCACCAACATCGCATTTGCTATCCTGGAGCCGGACGAAGGCATGGAAGATGAGGACGAGGAATAATTTTTGCCTTTACAAGACAAGGCCGCTGTGCTATACTAACCCAGTATGAATAGCCGGTGTTCGGTAAATGGAATCTCCAACCATTGCTTAATATCAGGCGTTTAATAAAGAATTATAGGAGGAAATGACAATGATTTCAAAAGAGCAGAAAGAACAGATTGTAAAAGATTTCGGAAGGACACCTGGAGATACAGGGTCACCGGAAGTTCAGATTGCGATTCTGACAGCAAGAATCAATGATCTGACAGATCACTTCAAGAGCAATCCGAAGGATCATCATTCAAGAAGAGGTCTTCTGAAGATGGTTGGACAGAGAAGAGGTCTTCTGGCATATCTTAAGAAGTCTGATATCGCAAGATATCGTGCACTGATTGAAAAACTTGGATTAAGAAAATAATTTCAGGCAGTGATAGGAAGGGGCGTTCAAAAGAACGCCTCTTTTAATTTAATAGTGGCACATTTTTATCATATATGTTATAATATTTAAGACTGTGGGCGGGGAAATTACACCCGAGACCACTGAAAAGCATATTTGTCCTGGCAGATGGCCGGATAAGTATATTTTTCAGTAGTTTCGGTGTTCCTCTCCCAGGTAATTTCAAGAATTAAAGGAGAACACTATGTATAAGAAATTTGAGATGGAACTTGCAGGCAGGACTCTGCGCGTAGATGTGGACAGGGTTGCCAAGCAGGCAAATGGAGCGGTACTGATGCATTACGGTGACACCACCGTGTTATGCACGGCAACGGCTTCCGAGAAGCCGAGAGAGGGAATTGATTTTTTCCCGCTAAGCGTTGAATACAATGAGAGATTATACTCTGTAGGAAAGATTCCTGGAGGATTCAATAAGAGAGAAGGAAAGGCATCTGAGAATGCAATCCTTACCTGCCGTGTCATTGATCGTCCGATGAGGCCTTTATTCCCGAAGGACTACCGCAATGATGTGACGTTAGAGAACCTGGTATTATCCGTAGACCAGGACTGCTCTCCGGAACTTACGGCAATGCTCGGAGCGGCAATTGCCACTACCATATCCGATATTCCGTTTGACGGACCGATCTCTACGACACAGGTAGGCATGGTGGATGATGAGTTCGTATTTAATCCGACTGCAGCGCAGAAGGAAGCATCAGATCTTGCGCTTACGGTTGCCTCTACAAAAGAGAAGGTGATCATGATCGAGGCTGGCGCCAATGAAGTGCCGGAGCAGAAGATGATCGACGCGATCTTTGCTGCCCACGAACTGAACCAGAAGGTCATCGCGTTCATCGAGACGATCGTGGCAGAGTGTGGAAAGCCGAAGCATGCATATGAAAGCTGCGCGGTTCCGGAAGAACTGTTTGCCGCAATCAAGGAGATTGTTCCTCCGTCAGAGATGGAAGAAGCCGTATTTACGGATGACAAGCAGACCAGAGAAGAAAATATCCGCGTAATCACGGCAAAGCTGGAAGAGGCATTTGCAGACAACGAAGAATGGCTGAATGTGCTTGGAGAGTCTGTATACCAGTACCAGAAGAAGACGGTGCGCAAGATGATCTTAAAGGATCAGAAGCGTCCGGATGGAAGAGCCATCGACCAGATCAGGCCGCTTGCTGCAGAGATTGACCTGATTCCAAGGGTTCACGGCTCAGCCATGTTTACAAGAGGACAGACTCAGATCTGCACCATCACCACCCTGGCACCGCTTGCAGAAGCCCAGAGGCTGGATGGCTTGGATGAGGCAGAGACTTCTAAGAGATATATGCACCACTATAATTTCCCATCTTACTCTGTAGGAGAGACAAGGCCATCAAGAGGCCCGGGACGCCGGGAGATTGGACATGGAGCATTGGCAGAGCGCGCACTGATACCGGTACTTCCAAATGAGGCAGAGTTCCCATATGCGATCCGTACCGTATCTGAGACATTTGAATCCAACGGCTCTACCTCCCAGGCCAGCATCTGCGCGTCCTCAATGTCCCTGATGGCAGCCGGCGTGCCGATCAAGGCCGCAGTGGCAGGAATCTCAGCAGGACTGGTGACAGGAGATTCTGACGATGACTATCTGGTATTGACAGATATTCAGGGTCTGGAAGACTTCTTTGGAGACATGGACTTTAAGGTGGCCGGAACCCATAAGGGAATCACAGCCATCCAGATGGATATCAAGATTCATGGCCTGACAAGGCCGATCATCGAAGAAGCGATTGCGGCAACGAAGAAAGCAAGAACCTATATCCTGGATGAAGTAATGTCCAAGACCATCGCAGAGCCAAGACCGGAAGTAGGCCAGTATGCTCCGAAGATCATCCAGATGCAGATCGATCCACAGAAGATCGGCGATGTAGTGGGACAGCGCGGAAAGACTATCAATGCAATTATTGACCAGACCGGAGTCAAAATCGACATTACCGATGACGGAGCCGTATCTATCTGCGGAACCGATGCTAACAGCATGGAAGAGGCAAAGAGACTGGTTCAGATCATCGTGACCGATTTCGAGGCAGGCCAGGTACTGGAAGGAAAGGTCGTAAGCATCAAGGAATTCGGCGCATTTCTTGAGTTCGCGCCTGGAAAAGAAGGAATGGTACACATTTCCAAGATTTCTAAGGAAAGAATCAACCATGTAGAAGACGTGCTGACATTGGGCGACGTGGTTAAGGTCGTATGCCTTGGCAAGGACAAAATGGGCAGACTGTCATTCAGCATGAAAGACGTGGCAAAATAAGAAGTGAACACGTAACATTTTTAAGTTGGGCACGTAACATTTTTAAAAAATGTTACGTGCCCAACTTGCATAACTGGTGTGTAAAATTGAAAAATACCCGTGTAAAAATGAACCAAATATGTTTCTTTAGTAGGTGACTTTCCTAAAGTTATCCTGTTAGATTAACCAGTCTGGTTTGGCTGCTTACTCCGGGGCCGCTTAAGACTACAGATACGGTGAGGCTTATACGGTTGTCCTGAACAATCAACACATGTCTCATACAAAGTCCGAATCCATTCTTTTATAGCTTATTTAAAAAGCAACTTCCACCGTAAGCCAATATAATAACGCTCGCATTATCCAAGAATTACCAACAGATTGCAGCCGGCCCGCTTGCATCCTCCAATCCCCAAAATTCTACTGAAACCCCACATCTATCACGCAGATCTCGCTCTTAGTCCCCACTCTCATATTAGGCCCGAATACGCCCACTCCGGAGGTGACGATATTGTGCATCTGATCTTTTTTCAGATAGCCGCAAGGATTCTCCCAGAGCAGCTTAATCGTTAGATTGCCAGGAAACATCTGGCCATCATGGGTGTGCCCGCACAGATCTATGTCTACGCCCGCATCGGCAAGTTCCTGCAGTTGATCCGGCTCATGGTCGATGACAAGGATAGGCTTGTCCGTATCCATCTCCTTGGTCAGCTCCTTGGGGCTTAAGCGCTTGGAGATGCCCCGTCCGGGACGCTCCCTGTCGGCTCTGCCGAAGAGATAGAAAGAGTCGTCGATCAGAACCCCTTCATCGTGCAGAAACTGGATATTGGCATCCTTAAGGAACTGATCCATTCTGGGATCACTCATTTTTTTCTTGTCGTGGCTGAAGGTGAAGCCGGCCAGAATCTTTTCCTGGATATCGTGATTGCCGTAGCAGGCATATACGCCGTAGTTGCTTTTAATACCACGCAGCGTGCGGGCGATCTTATCTGGATTTTTCAAAGCATCGTAATTATTGTCGAAGATGTCCCCCGCGATTACCACCAGATCCGGATCCTGGGCATTGATCTTCCTGACCATCTGGGACATCTGCGCATTTCCCACGCTGTAGCCCAGGTGGAGATCCGCTACCAGGACGACTTTCATGGAATCCAGATCTTTGCAGGATTTCTTAATGGTTACGGAATAATCTGTGGTATGTATTTGGCGGGCATTTAGATATCCATAGACGGAAAGGGAGAGGATCAAGGAAATGCAGAGGGTGCCGCTGGCGACGAAGAGCCTCCGGGATTCCTTCCATTCCCGCTTCTTCATGCGCTTGACGATCAGTTTTGCGATCAGGCGTATGCCATCTGCAACCAGGATGGTAAGCAGGATATAGCAGAGGGTGCCAAACCAGATATTTGAAATGTAGATCAGCCATCTGGCAGGCCAGAAGAAGGCCAGCAGGATGGATAAGGCCAAAAAGCCGTAGACGGCCAGAACGATCAGCCTGACCCAAGTCTTTTGGAAATGATGCGTGCAGGCTCCCATAAAGCGGATCAGCCAGCGGAAGATATAAGCATTTAATATTAGGTAGACAGGCGCAAGAAATACAGCGATCATAGCAAATTCATCCTTTCCGTAGAAATCAGATACTTGAATATACGGATTGTAACATATTTGGGAATAAATTAAAAGTCGTCTCATATATTGGTGTAAAGAGGTGGACAAATATGCAGGAGAACAGAATCTTAAATGTCTTGCCGCGCAGCGTACGCATTCTGATCCATAAGGAGCAGCTGCAGTACGAGCACCTGCAGGAGATCAAGCTGCGGGTAGAAAAGCCGCTGCTTCTGATCTACAGAGGAGAAGAACTGATCCTGGGAGGGCAGCGCGGCAAGCCTTATATGGTTACAAAAGAAGATGTAAGGGAGATGCTGGAATATATCAGCAATTATTCCTTATATGCATACGAACAGGAAATGAAGCAGGGATTTATCACGATTGAAGGAGGACACAGAGTAGGAATGACAGGACAGGCAATTATAGAGAACGGAAAAGTAAAGAACCTGAAGCACATCTCATCCGTCAATGTGCGGATGTCCCATGAAGTACTTGGTTGTGCAGATAAAGTATTTCCCTATATTACCTATAACAGAAGCCTATACCATACGCTGGTCATATCGCCGCCAAGATGCGGCAAGACAACGCTTCTTCGGGATATGATCCGTCAGATCTCCGATGGAAATGACTGGGTGAGGGGCATGGCTGTGGGGGTGGTGGACGAAAGGTCGGAGATTGGAGGCTGCTATATGGGGGTCGCCCAGAACCATCTCGGAATCCGCACGGACGTGCTGGATGGGTGCCCCAAGGCAGAAGGCATGATCATGCTGATACGCTCCATGGGACCGGAAGTCATTGCCGTAGATGAGATTGGATCGGCAGAAGATGTACATGCCATCGAATACGCAATGCACTGCGGCTGCAAGATGCTGGCCACTGTCCATGCAGGTTCCATGGAAGAATTAAGAAAGAAGCCTCTCCTTGACCAGATGATCGACCAGGGACGCTTTGAACGGTACATTCTTTTGGGAAACCGCGCGCACGTGGGGCAGATCGATGGCATCTTCGATCACCGGGGCAGCCTTCTGTACAGGGAAGATGTCAGATGACGGCAATGGTAAAGACCTTCGGGGCTGTCCTGATCATAGGAGCCACCTCTTTATGGGGCATCCGGGCGGCAGACCGTATCAACGACCAGTATGTCCAGATGCAGTATCTCAAGAAGCTGATCTACCAGTTAAGAAGCGAGATACGGTATGCCAGGTCTTATCTGGGGGAAGCGTTTCGTCACATTGGGACATCTTCCAGGGAGCCGTATAAAGGATGGATTCTGGAAATATACGACAGGCTGGAGCATAAGAACAGGGGAACGCTGGCGGATATATGGGAAGATACGGTAAGAGAATATCTGGGGGCATCAGGCCTTCCGGATGAGGAACTGGACAAACTGATAAATCTTGGAGGCCAGCTGGGGGTCGCGGATATTGAGATGCAGGTAAAGACTCTCGACCTCTACCTGGAGGAAATGAGCCTTTCCATGGAAGAGATGCGGGGCGGGATGAAGGCAAAGGTGAGATTATGCCACTGCCTGGGTGTGATGAGCGGGATATTTATTACCGTCCTGTTAATATAGAGGAGGCGTGCATGAGTGTAAATCTAATATTTAAAATAGCTGCGGTGGGAATCCTGGTCTCCGTCTTAAGCCAGGTCTTAAAGCACAGCGGAAGGGAAGAGCAGGCGTTCCTTACAAGCCTTGCGGGGCTTCTGCTGGTGCTGTTCTGGATCGTGCCATACATCTATGACCTGTTTGAATCCATCCAGCATTTATTTTCGCTGTAGAAAGAAGGAATGCCCATGAATATGATACAGATCGGGATCATCGGGGTCGCCGGCACCCTGCTGGCCGTACAGTTTAAAAGCGGAAAGTCTGAGTATGGCATCTATATCAGCGTGGCACTCAGCCTGGTCATCTTCTTTGCCATTATCGGCCGGCTGGAAGTGATCATCGATGCCTTGAGAACCATCGCCAATTATATCAATATGGATACCGCCTATATCGGGACGCTGATAAAGATGCTGGGGATTACCTATGTGGCCGAATTTTCCGCGGGCATCTGCAAGGACGCGGGCTATCAGACCATCGCGCTGCAGATAGAGATATTCGGCAAGCTGGCGGTTCTGGTATTGAGCATGCCGGTTCTGATGGCGCTTTTAAATACCATAAAGGACTTTCTGTCATGAGGCGGCGAAAAATGGTACAGGCAGCCATCCTGTGGGTTATCCTGCTCCTAATATTTTCCCCGCTGCCGGCACAGGCCAAAGAGGCCAGGCAGTCGGGAACTAATGAGGATAAGGCAGAGAGTTCCGGGATGCAGGAGGATTTGATCGGGGAGTTCGATTTTGGGGAGATTGACGATTCCTTAAAGGAACTCTTTCCGGAAGAGAAGCTGGACTTTAAGGAAACGCTTATGGGAGTCATTTCCGGGGATCTGACATTTTCCGCCCAGCTGCTGAACCGGCTGGTATCGGATCAGCTGGGATATGCGTTTAGAAGCTGCAAGGACAATCTGGTACATATCCTTCTGATCGCGGTCATTGCGGCCGTATTCAGCAATTTTTCAAACGTATTCCAGAGCCGCCAGATATCGGAAATCAGTTTTTACGCCCTGTATCTGCTTCTGATCGCATTGGCATTAAGTTCATTCCAGGTGGTGGTGGAGTGGGTAGGCCAGGGGATAGACAGCCTGACCTCATTCATGGGCGTATTCTGCCCCTTATATTTCCTGGCAGTGGCAATTGCAAAAGGCAGCGTTACTTCCATTGCGTTTTATAATCTGGTGCTGTTTTTAATCTTTCTTGTAGAACTTCTGATCACCAGCTTCCTTCTGCCCGTGATCCATATCTATATGATGGTACGGGTGCTGAATTACCTTTCCTCTGAGGAATATCTAAGCAAGTTTGCGGAACTGATACAGGTTTCAGTGTCGTGGATATTAAAGACGCTGCTGGCCTGCATCATCGGGCTGAACGTGATCCAGGGAATGATAAGCCCGGCCATTGATTCTGTGAAAAGAAGCGCCATCGCCAGAGGCGCGGAAGCTATCCCTGGCATCGGGGATGCCATAGGCGGCGTGGCGGAGGTGGCTCTTGGCACGGCGGTGCTGGTGAAGAATGGAATCGGGATGACAGGGGCTCTCATCTGCATCGCCCTGTGCGTGGTGCCGCTGGCTCAGATTGCCTGCATCGCCTTTTTATATAAGCTGGCGGCGGCAATCATACAGCCGGTATCCGACAAGCGTATCGTAGGCTGTGTTGAGACAGTGGGAGACGGATGCCAGCTTCTTATGCGGGTGGTATTTACTACGGGCCTTCTGTTCCTTCTGACCATTGCCATTGTATCTGCAGTAACCAGTCATGTCTGAGGTGTGGCTATGTTTGAATATTTATATGAATGGATGAAGAATATTGCGTTTTATATGGTGCTTATTACGGCGGTCATCCATATCCTTCCGAATTCGGATTATAAAAAGTATATTCGGTTCTTTACCGGAATGGTGCTGGTCGTCATGCTTGCCACGCCTTTACTTAAGATATTCGGCATGGAGCATCCGCTGGGGAGTCTGTATGACAGCAAAGAGTATCAGGAGCAGATGAAAAAGATAGAGGAAGAATCCAAGTATCTTGGCGAGACGCTGCCAGAAGGTTATCCGGACGATGCCGGGCAGGAACCGGAAGATGAGGAAACCGGGATAGAGGTGGAGGAGATAGAGATTGGACGTTAAGAAAAAGAAACGATTTGAAATTCCGAAGAATTTTTCGATTAAAAAGTTAAAAAAGGACCAGCTGATGATTCTGCTTCTGGTGGGAATATTGCTGGTCGTAATCGCCATTCCCACAGGGAAGGGGAAGGATGCTGCTTCCAAAGATGCAGGGAGCAGCACGGCGGCAGAGGGAGGAGGAGAGGCGGCGTATGGCAATTACGCTTCTTATATGGAAGGGCACCTTGAGGGCGTGCTGTCACAGATGGCCGGGGTCGGGGATGTGACCGTCATGATAACTTTAAAATCCTCAGCCGAGAAAGTGGTGGAGAAGGATGTGGAGGCACAAAGCGAGACGGTTACGGAGTCAGACAGCCAGGGAGGGACGCGCACGACCCAGAACAGCAGCCATGGAGAGTCCACCGTATATGACGGAGATGGATCCCAGGGGCAGGCGCCTTATATCAGCAAGGAACTGAGCCCTCAGGTAGAAGGAGTGGTAGTCATAGCCTCCGGAGGAGATAATGCAGTGGTAAAACAGAATATTACTGAAGCAGTTCAAGCATTATTTGGGATAGACACGCATAAGATTAGGATAATGAAGAAGAATTCATAAACGATGTGGCAAGGTAGGAGGATGAACAGTGAAACGAATCTTTAAAAAGAACCAGATTATTATTGCAGCATTGGCCGTAATGATTGCGGCGGCAGGATATCTGAATTACTCCGGAAAATTATTCGGGGATAAGGATACGGCAGAAAAGACGAATGCAGAACTTGCAAATAAGGAACTTCTGGACATATCTGAGGAGGATGTGACGACAAGCGCGTCCGATGATATCAAGAGCCAGGACGGCACCGACAGCGACGGAAGCGTGGACGGGACGCCGGGAGAGGCTGTACTAACAAGCGGCGAGGCAAGCGCCGTGGTTGCAGAAGCAAAGGTGACCAGGGAACAAGTAAGAGCCAAGAACAAAGAGTCCCTGATGGAAATCATCGACAACGAGAACTTAAGCGATGAGCAGAAACAGGACGCGGTGAACCAGATGGTGGCAATGACGGATATTGCGGAAAAAGAAGCTGCAGCCGAGACGCTTCTGGCATCCAAAGGCTTCAGCGAGGCCGTAGTAAGCCTGACCCAGGATGCGGCAGACGTAGTCGTGAATGCGGCAGAATTAAGCGACGCCAACCGGGCGCAGATCGAAGACATCATTACCCGTAAGACTGGCGTGGCGGCACAAAACATCGTGATTACGCCGGTGTATTCCGAAGGAAAGTAGGGGGGATTGGCGACCCGCCCGCGAGGCTGGGGCGGTGATTCCTGCGACGCTTTGGCGCCTGCATCTCTTGCACTGATCTGTAAGCCCGCGAAAGAGTCGCCGATAGCGGCTTATCACCCGCAGACTATACATAAAACTACATAAACCAGTTTGCAGGCCAGTCTAATAGGAGGCAATTATGCTTCTTATATAGGCTGGCTTTTATCTGTTCCGGCGAACGGCGTATCCTAAAGCCCGCTCCCATCCCCCCCTAATAAACAAAATTCCTAATTGAGGATTGATTCCAGGTGTGTTATACTGTCTAATAGCGTCTATATGCGGATATACTATTTGTAGGAGTGTTTGAATCTATGTCACAGATAAATAATCAAGTAAAAGAGCAGATAAAAAAGAGAAGGACCTTTGCCATCATCTCCCACCCGGATGCCGGCAAGACTACGCTTACGGAGAAGTTCCTCCTGTACGGGGGAGCCATCAACCAGGCGGGAAGCGTCAAGGGAAAGGCCACGGCTAAGCATGCGGTGTCCGACTGGATGGAGATCGAGAAGGAAAGAGGTATCTCGGTCACCTCCTCAGTCCTTCAGTTTAATTTTGACGGCTACTGCATCAACATCCTGGATACGCCGGGCCATCAGGATTTCTCGGAGGATACGTACCGTACGCTGATGGCGGCGGACTCCGCGGTGATGGTAATCGATGCGTCCAAGGGTGTGGAGGCGCAGACCAGGAAACTTTTCAAGGTATGTACCATGCGCCACATCCCGATCTTTACCTTTATCAATAAGATGGACAGGGAGGCAATGGATACCTTTGAACTTCTGGATGATATCGAGAATGAACTGGGAATCGCCACCTGCCCGATAAACTGGCCGATCGGCTCAGGCAAGGAATTCAAAGGGGTCTATGACAGGGAGACGAAGAAGGTAGAACTGTTTTCTGACACCCGCAAGGGCACTACCCAGGGAGAGGTGAAGAAGGTAGATATCGCCGATCCGGAGATCGCATGGCTTATCAGAGACTCCCAGAGAGTGCAGCTGGAAGAGGAAATCGAACTTCAGGATGGAGCCGGGGCTCAGTTTGACCAGGAACTGGTGAGCAAGGGCGAACTCTCGCCGGTATTCTTTGGCTCAGCCCTTACGAACTTCGGTGTGGAAACGTTTCTAAAACATTTCCTTAAGATGACCTCGTCCCCGCTTCCAAGAAAATCTGACAGGGGCCTGATCGATCCCATGGAAGAGGGTGACTTTTCTGCCTTCGTGTTCAAGATTCAGGCCAACATGAATAAGGCTCACCGGGACCGGATCGCCTTCATGCGCATCTGTTCCGGCGAATTCGAGGCAGGCATGGATGTCTTCCATATACAGGGCGGCAAGAAGGTGCGCCTGTCGCAGCCGCAGCAGATGATGGCAAGCGAGAGGAAGATGATAGAGAAAGCCTATGGGGGAGACATTATCGGAGTCTTTGATCCGGGTATCTTCTCGATCGGAGATACCCTTACCAATGCCGGTGATAAATTCGTCTACGAAGGCATCCCTACATTCGCGCCAGAGCATTTTGCAAGAGTGCGCCAGGTAGATACGATGAAGCGGAAGCAGTTCATTAAAGGAATCAACCAGATTGCCCAGGAAGGCGCGATCCAGATCTTCCAGGAATACAACACTGGAATGGAAGAGATCATCGTGGGCGTCGTGGGCGTCCTGCAGTTTGACGTGCTCAAATACAGGCTGGAAAACGAGTATAATGTGGAGATACGCATGGACACTCTTCCATACGAGCATATCCGCTGGATCGAGAATACGGAGATTGACCTGGATAAACTGACAGGCACATCCGACATGAAGAAGGTGAAAGACTTGAAGGGCCGTCCGCTGCTTCTGTTCATCAATGAATGGAGCATCCGCATGACCATAGAGCGCAACGATGGGCTTGAGTTATCCGAATTCGGCAGATAAGACTTTGCAAACGTAGGTAAATTTGATATAATTACTAGAAGTGTAAAACCAGACAGGAGGTTCAGGTAATGAGTAGAGAAGAAAGAAATACGTATACAATAAAGGGCGATGAGAATCTCGGCGAGGTGAAGATTGCGGACGAAGTAGTGGCGATTATTGCAGGCCTTGCTGCTATGGAAGTGGACGGCGTCTCTTCCATGGCGGGAAACGCGACAAGGGAACTGATTGGCAAACTGGGCATGAAGTCTTTGTCCAAAGGCGTTAAAGTTGATGTGCTGGATGGGATCGTGACGGTATCCCTGGCACTGAATCTGAAGTATGGCTACAGTATCAAAGAGATTACTACGAAGGTGCAGGAGAAGGTTAAGGCGGCAATCGAGAATATGACAGGCCTCGACGTTGCCGATGTAAATATCCGCATCGCCGGAGTAGACGTGCCGGAGGAAGCATAAGTGAAGAGGACAGAGCAAAGAGAGCACATCTTCAAGATGCTGTTCGGAGTGGAATTCAACGCTGGCGAAGATATGCCGGAGCAGCTGGAACTCTACTTCGGCCAGCTGGAGGGTGCGGGTGAAAAGGACCTTGACTATATCAGGGAGAAGGTACAGAAGATCGCGTCGAAGGTAGAAGAGATTGACGCGCTGATTAACGAGCATACGACCAGATGGAAGACGAGCCGGATGAACAAGGTGGATCTGACGATTCTGAGGCTGGCAGTATATGAGATGAGATGGGACGAGGATGTTCCTACAGGCGTGGCCATCGACGAGGCTGTGGAACTTGCGAAGAAGTATAGCAGCGAGGACGGCCCTTCCTTTGTCAATGGCGTGCTTGCAAAACTTGTAGATTAATCAGAGGTAGGTTATGACTCGGAATGTATATACGGTAAAACAGGTGAATGCCTACATTAAGAATATGTTTACCCAGGACTACATGCTGAACCGCATCTACGTCAAGGGCGAGGTTTCTAATTGTAAGTATCACACATCGGGACATATATATTTTTCATTAAAAGATGAGTCCGGAACGATTGCCTGCGTCATGTTTGCCGGGCAGCGAGGCGGACTCTCTTTTCGTATGAGCGAGGGCCAGCAGATCGTGGTCCTGGGCTCTGTAAATGTGTATGAGCGAAGCGGCTCCTACCAGCTGTATGCCAAAGAGATAAGGCTGGATGGAGATGGGCTTCTCTATGAGAAATTCCAGATGCTGAAAAAAGAACTGGAAGAGATGGGGATGTTTGCACCGGAATACAAAAAGCCGATCCCATCCTTTGCAAGCAGAATTGGCGTTGTCACCGCGCCCACCGGAGCGGCAGTGAGGGACATCATGAATATTGCAGGACGCCGCAATCCCTATGTCCAGCTGATTCTTTATCCGGCCCAGGTGCAGGGGGAAGGCGCCAAGGAGAGCATCGTGCGTGGAATCCGGATGCTGGAAGCATACGGAGTGGATGTGATGATCGTGGGACGCGGAGGCGGCTCCATTGAAGACCTGTGGGCCTTTAACGAAGAGGAAGTGGCCCGGGCGATCTTCGAATGCAGCGTTCCGGTAATCTCGGCAGTGGGGCATGAGACGGACACCACCATTGCCGATTACGCGGCCGACCTGCGGGCGCCGACGCCGTCGGCAGCCGCGGAACTGGCCGTCTATGATTACCGGCAGGTGCAGATGCGTTTGCAGGAGTACCGCTTGCGGATGAACCGGCTGCTGAATCAGAAGATACAGGTATCCCGCCTGAAACTTAGGGAATGCCATACCCGCCTGAAGTATCTTCATCCCCGGCTCAAACTGCAGGAACAGCAGCAGAGGCTATCTGAGATGGAAGACAGGATGAAGGTGCTGATGGAGGGGAAGGTAAGGGATGCGAGGCACAGGCTGGCGTTATACGTGGAAGTGATGAAGGGCCTGTCGCCGCTTCAGAAACTCAGCCATGGATACGCTTACGTGGAAGGAAAAGATAAGAAGGCCATCAAGAGTATCAGGCAGGTCCAGAATCAGGACAGGCTGTCCATATATGTGACGGATGGAATCCTACAGGCAACTGTGGAAGATGTGAAGGAGGAGCAGCATGGATAAGGATGAAAAGATTCAGGAGGATAAAACCCTGGAAGAACTGTTTGCGCAGTTGGAAGATGCGATCCGCAAGATGGAGAAGGAAGACATCTCCCTGGAAGATTCTTTCAGCCTGTACCACAAGGGAATGGATATGCTGAAACTGTGCAATGAAAAAATAGATAAGGTAGAGAAGAAAATGCTGGTATTAGATGAAGAGGGAGATGCTCATGAATTCTAAATATACATTATCGAATGATGGCAATACAGGATGCCCGAATGGGTATCAGTTTCAGACACAGATGAAGCATAGGGTGGAAAAGATTGAAGGAATCCTTACGGAGTACCTGCCCAGGCAGGAAGGATTCCAGAGCGTCATCATGGAGGCTATGAGCTACAGCCTTATGGCTGGGGGAAAGCGCCTGCGTCCGATGCTTATGAATGAGACTTACCGGCTGTTCGGCGGGGAAGGCCCGCTGATCCGCCCATTCATGGCAGCCATCGAGATGATTCATACATACTCCCTGGTCCATGATGACCTGCCGGCTATGGATAATGACGAATATCGCCGCGGACGCAAGACCACCCATATCGTATACGGGGAAGATATGGGAATCCTGGCAGGCGACGCCCTGCTTAACTATGCCTTTGAGACGGCCTTCAAGGCGTTTGTCATGGAGCCGGAAGAGAGTCTTCTCATCGGAAGGGCGCTGGGAGTGCTGGGGGAAAAGGCAGGCATCTACGGAATGATCGGGGGACAAGTCATTGACGTCAAAGAGACCGGGCATTCCATATCGAAGGAAGTGCTGGATACGATCTATGAATTAAAGACTTCCGCGCTGATCGAGGCATCCATGATGATCGGGGCAATTCTTGGAGGCGCTTCCGAGGAGGAAGTAAAGATCGTAGAAAAGATTGCAAGATATGTAGGAATCGCGTTCCAGATCCAGGATGACATCCTGGATGTGACCAGCACCAAGGAGGTGCTTGGCAAGCCGACCCACAGCGACGAAAAGAACGAAAAGACTACGTATGTCACCTTGATGGGGACTGCTGAGGCAGGGAGAATGGTAGAAGAACTATCCGATCAGGCGGTAAGCCTCCTGCATCAGTTATCAGGAGAAAATGAATTCCTGGAACAGCTGCTGCTCCAGCTGATTCACAGGGAGAAATAGCGGGGTAACTGATTATGTTAGAGCGTATACAGAAGGAAAATGATATTAAGGAACTGAACTTGGAGGAACTGGAGGAACTGACTTTGGAGATCCGGGAATTCCTGATCGAGAAGATCAGCAAGACCGGCGGCCATCTTGCGTCCAATCTGGGCGTGGTGGAACTTACCATGGCCATGCATCTGATGTTCCATCTTCCGGAAGATAAGATCATCTGGGATGTGGGCCATCAGGCTTATACTCATAAGCTGCTGACCGGCAGGAAGGCAGGATTTGACGAACTTCGCAAATACGGCGGGATGAGCGGATTCCCTAAGCGTAAAGAAAGCGCCTGCGATGCGTTTGATACAGGCCACAGCTCGACTTCCATCTCCGCTGGCCTTGGCTATGTGCGTGCCAGGGATTTGAAAGGAGAAGGCTACAGCGTCATTTCCGTGATCGGGGACGGCTCTTTAACCGGAGGCATGGCCTATGAAGCCCTTAATAATGCCTCTTCTCTTAAGACGAATTTTATTATCGTATTGAACGATAACCATATGTCGATCTCAGAGAATGTAGGAGGCATGTCCAAATATCTGGCAGAACTTCGCACGGCGGACATCTATACAGGGCTGAAAAAGGGCGTTACCAATGCGCTGGAGAAGGTTCCCTTAGTGGGAGATTCCATGATCGAGCATATCCGCAGGACCAAAAGCAGCATCAAGCAGCTGGTGGTTCCGGGAATGTTTTTTGAGGATATGGGAATTACTTATCTGGGACCTGTACCGGGGCACAATATCGGGCTTCTTTGCAAGGCATTTAAAGAAGCCAGGAAGATCAATGGTCCGGTGCTGCTTCATGTAATGACAAAAAAGGGAAAAGGCTACGAGCCTGCGGAACTTAAGCCGGATAAATTTCACGGCGTAGGCCCGTTCCAGGTGGAGACAGGCGAACTGGAAACACCGAAAGACAAGGATACTTATACGGATGTATTCGGCAAAGTCCTGTGCGACGAGGCAGGGAGGAATCCGGATATTGTAGCCATTACCGCAGCCATGGCAGACGGCACGGGGCTTACCAGATTCCGGCAGATGTATCCGGACCGGTTTTTTGATGTGGGAATCGCCGAGGAGCATGGGGTGACCTTTGCGGCAGGCCTTGCGGCAGGAGGAATGAAGCCGGTATTTGCGGTATACTCTTCCTTCCTTCAGAGGGCCTATGACCAGCTGATCCATGATGTAGCGCTTCAGAATCTTCCGGTCGTGCTTGCAATAGACCGGGCAGGCCTGGTCGGAAGCGACGGAGAGACCCATCAAGGAATTTTTGACCTGTCTTATCTGAGCAGCATACCGAATATGGTCGTTATGACTCCGAAGCATAAATGGGAATTGGCGGATATGCTGCGCTTTGCCCTGTCTTATGATGGGCCTGTGGCGATCCGCTATCCAAGAGGGAGCGCATTCGATGCGTACAGGCAATTCCGGGCGCCGGTCGTATACGGCAAAAGCGAGATGCTCTATGAAGAAAAGGATATTGCGATCCTGAGCGTTGGCCACATGTTTGAAAGCGCCCTTCAGGCGAGAGAGCGCCTGAAGGAAAGCGGATACAGCTGTACTCTCGCCAATGCCAGATTCGTGAAGCCTATCGATGAAGCGATGATCGCGTCCTTGTGCCGGAATCACCGGCTGATCGTGACGGTGGAAGAAAACGTGCAGACCGGCGGATACGGCGAGCATGTACTGGAATATGCGTGCAGGAAGGATCTGGGCGTGAAAGTACTGACGCTGGCTTTGCCGGATGACTATGTAGAGCATGGGAATATCGGCGTGCTGCGTAAGGAGACCGGAATCGACGTGGAATCCATTATAAGAAGAATAAAGGACGCTTATGGCAAATTATAGGAGTTAATATGAAAGAACGTTTGGATATATTACTGGTAAAAAGAAACCTTGCCGCTTCCCGGGAGAAGGCCAAGGCAATCATAATGTCGGGCAGCGTCTTTGTTGACGGGCAGAGAGAGGACAAGGCCGGGGCCACATTTCCGGAGAAGGCTGCAATCGAGGTGAGGGGACATACGCTTCCTTATGTAAGCCGCGGAGGGCTGAAATTGGAAAAGGCGCTTCGGAACTTCGATGTGACGGTGGATGGAAAGGTGTGCACCGACGTTGGCTCATCCACAGGGGGATTTACAGACTGCATGCTCCAGAATGGGGCCAGGAAGGTCTATGCCATTGATGTGGGAAGAGGCCAGCTGGACTGGAAATTAAGGCAGGATGAGCGGGTCGTCTGTATGGAAAAGACCAACATCCGGTATGTGACGCCGGAAGACATCGGAGAGCCGGTAGATTTTTCTTCCATCGACGTCTCCTTTATCTCGCTTACGAAAGTGCTGCTGCCGATTCATAATTATCTGAAAGATAAGGGCCAGATCGTGGCGCTCATCAAGCCGCAGTTCGAGGCAGGCAGGGAAAAAGTCGGCAAGAAAGGCGTAGTACGGGATAAGCGCACGCATATGGAAGTCATCGCTATGGTAATTCAATATGCCTTATCCATAGGATTTTCCATCCTGAATCTGGAGTTTTCGCCAATCAAAGGACCAGAAGGCAATATCGAATATCTGATCCATCTGGAAAAATGCGGGGAGGATGCCAGGATAGCAGAAGGAATCGAAGAAGAAAAGACGGTGGAAGAGGCATTTTGCACGCTGGCAAAAAATTAAAAGGAATGCAGGACAATATGGACAGGTTTTTAATCGTTACCAATGACGGCAAAGATGTAGATCACATCATTACCAGGAAGGTAAAGGGGCTTCTGGAGACAGAAGGAAAGAAATGCGTCTTATGCCAGAAGGATGAAAAGAAGAATATCATAAAAGAATCCATACCGGAGGATATAGAATGCGCCATCGTTATCGGCGGAGACGGAAGCCTGATCGAAGTGGCAAGGCTTTTGTGGGAGAGGGATGTGCCTATTCTGGGAATCAATATGGGAACCCTTGGCTATCTTACAGAGGTGGAAGTCGGCAATATCGAGGAAGCCATCGGCCAGATCGTAAGCAATGACTATACATTTGAGGACCGGATGATGCTGGAAGGAATCTTTGAGGACGGTTCCAAGGACGTGTCTCTGAATGATATCGTGATTTCCAGGAAAGGAGAACTTCGGGTCATTCATTTCCAGCTGTATGTGAATGGGGAACTGCTCAATTCCTATGAGGCAGATGGCATTATCATCTCCACGCCCACCGGATCCACGGCTTATAATCTGTCGGCAGGCGGGCCGATCGTGGAGCCTACGGCATCCTTGATCGTGATTACCCCCATCTGTTCCCATGCGCTGAATACAAGCAGCATCGTCCTGTCTTCGGATGATGAGATTGGGATCGAGATTGGCATGGGGCGCCATGAGTCTAAGGAGGAAGTATTCACCACCTTTGACGGCGCGGATACGGTGGTACTGACCACGGGCGATAAAGTAACGGTGCGCAGATCTGAGGCTTCCACCAAGATTATGAAGTTAAGCAAAGTCAGCTTTTTAGAAACGCTACGTAGAAAGATGAAAGGAAATTAACATCATGAAAGTAAACAGACACGCAAAGATTATTGAACTGATCAATAAGCACCACATCGAGACGCAGGAAGAACTGGCTGAATACCTGAACCAGGAAGGGTTCAAGGTTACCCAGGCCACCGTGTCCAGGGATATCCGGGACTTAAAGCTTACAAAAGTCCCTTATGAGAACGGGAAGCAGCGCTATGCGGTGCATCAGAGCGCAGAGAACGGCATGAGCGAGAAGTATATCCGGGTGTTAAGGGATGGCTATGTCTCTATGGATATGGCACAGAACATTCTGGTCATCAAGACGGTAGCGGGAATGGCAATGGCAGTCTGCGCGGCGATCGATGCCATGCAGTGGAATGAAGTAGTGGGAAGCATCGCGGGCGATGATACGATCATGTGTGCCATCCGAAGCGTGGACGATACGGTAAAGGTAATGGATAAGATTAGCAAGATTGTCTTGTAGGAGGCAGTATGTTACAGAATTTACATGTGAAGAATCTGGCATTAATCGACGAGATCGAGGTGGAATTCAAGGATGGGCTTAACATCCTGACCGGGGAGACCGGGGCGGGTAAGTCCATTATCCTGGGTTCTATAAGCCTTGCCCTTGGCGGACGCTATACCAAGGATATTCTGCGCCAGGGCGCGGAGTATGGATTCGTGGAACTGACATTTCTGGTGGAAAATGAAAGCCAGCAGAAGAAATTAAAAGAAATGGATATCTATCCGGAAGAAGGAATGGTTACGCTCTCAAGGCGGCTGATGGCCGGAAGAAGCGTAAGCAGGATCAATGGAGAGACGGTGCAGATGGGGCTTCTTAAGGAGGTGTCATCTATTTTGATTGATATTCATGGGCAGCATGAGCATCAGTCTCTGCTGTACAAGAAGAATCATCTTGGCATCGTGGACGCATTTGCAAGGGAATATCTGGCAGAAGACAAGAAAAAGGCGGCACAGGCTTACAAAGCATACAAAGCCTGCGAAAAAGAACTGAAAGAGGCCATGGCGGATGAATCCCAGCGGGCCAAGGAATTATCCTTCTTAAAGTTTGAGGTGTCCGAGATTCAGGAAGCTCATCTGCTTCCCGGGGAGGATGAGGAACTGGAATCCCTGTATCGCCGGATGACGAACAGCAAGAAGATCGCGGACAGCGTAAACGAGGCGTATCTTTATACCAGCGAGGGAGGCGGCAATGCAAGCGAGGCCTTAAGCCGCGCCATCCGCGCGTTATCCGAGGCATCCGAATATGATGACAGGGCCGCGCAGCTTTATGACCAGCTGGTGGAAGTGGACAGCCTGTTGAACGACTTCAACCGGGAACTTGCGGATTACAGCAAGACCTGCGAATTTTCCGATGAAGAATTCTATGAGACGGAAAACCGTCTGAATGAAATCAACCATCTTAAGAGAAAATATGGAGATACAGTGGAAAAAATACTGGATTATTGTGCCAGCCAGGAAGAACGGATCGGGATACTGGAAGATTACGACAATTATATCCTGCGGCTGAAAGACCAATGTGCCAAGGCCGAAGAGGCGCTAAGGCAGTCAACAGCCAGGCTTACGAAGATTCGAAAGAAGCAGGCCAAGATACTGGAACAGGCGATTGAAGAGGGGCTGAAAGACCTGAATTTTGAAAATGTGAAGTTCCGGATACAGTTTGAATCCACGAAGGACTATACGGCTGAAGGCATGGATGATATCGAATTCATGATCTCTTTGAATCCGGGTCAGCCGGTGAAGCCGCTGGCAGGCGTGGCAAGCGGAGGAGAACTGTCGCGAATCATGCTGGCCATCAAGGCGGTGATGGCAAAGCGGGATGAAATCGAGACGCTGATCTTTGATGAGATTGATGTAGGGATCAGCGGCAGGACCGCGCAGAAAGTCTCGGAAAAGATGGCGTTTATCGGAACGAAGCATCAGGTCATCTGTATTACGCACCTTGCCCAGATCGCTGCCATGGCAGACCATCACTACATGATCGAGAAGTCGACGAAGAAAGGCGACACAAAGACCAGCATAGAACTGCTGGATGAGAAGCGTTCCATCGAGGAACTGGCAAGGATACTGGGCGGCGCAAGAATTACGGATACAGTGGTACAAAGCGCCGTGGAGATGAAGGAACTTGCGAAACAGACAAAATAAACCAGAGTAATTTATAAAGAATTGCCACATAATAAGATAGATACCCGAGAATGGGTATCTATCTTTTTCTTGGAGGTTTTGAAGCATGAGGAAATACTGGTACCGGAGAATCTTGATCATGATCGTTACATTTACGGTTGCAGTGGGAGGAGGCTACTACCTGATTGAAGCCAAGCACAGCCAGCTGCGACAGGAAGTAAGCGCCGGGACATCATCCAGAAATATGGTGATCCCAGGAGGCATGCCCATCGGCATATATTTGGAGACTCAGGGCGTCATGGTGCTTGGCACGGACGCGGTGACAGCCATGGACGGCATGGAGTATGAGCCTGCCTCCCACCTGGTTAAGGCAGGGGATTACATCGTGGGCCTGGATGAGGAAGAAATCAGCAGCAAGTCGCAATTAGTGGATGCAATGAAGAAGATTGACAAAGATGAAGTGGTACTCAAGGTGCGCCGCTCAGAGGATCTGATCGACATCAAGCTAAAGCCGGTCAGATGCAGTTCCAAAGATTACAAGTTGGGCATATGGGTCAGGGACAATGCCCAGGGACTTGGCACCATTACATTCCTGAATGCGGACAGCCAGTTCGGGGCGCTGGGACATGGGATTCATGATGTGGATACCAATACGCTGCTGGAGATTAACGACGGCACCGTGTACGAGACCAGCATCAAAGATATCCAGAAAGGCGTAAACGGCACGCCGGGAGGGATGGAAGGAATCATAGTCTATAACAATTATAATGTGCTTGGAAGCATAACCAAGAATACGGACTGCGGCATCTTCGGAAAGATCGACCGCATTGACGCACTGTTTACAGACCAGACGCCTATGGAGACGGCATCCACAGACGAGATCGAGGAAGGGCCTGCGACAATTCGTTGCGCCGTTGAAGGAGAAGTGAAGGATTATGAGATTCATATTACAAAAGTCGACAAGCATACAGATGAGCTCAACAAAGGGCTCGTCATAGAAGTCACGGACAAGAAACTCCTTGAAGTTACAGGCGGAATCGTACAAGGCATGAGCGGAAGCCCAATCATGCAGAATGGGAAAATCGTGGGCGCGGTTACGCATGTTTTCGTCCAGGACTCTACGAAGGGATATGGCATTTTTATTGAAAATATGTTGAAAAATGTCACTTTGTCATAAATTTGTCGATTCGGGTCAAGTTTTTACGACAGCAATTTCTTGCTTTGCAATATGTCAAATTATATAATTTAAATCGACGGTTTTCATGTAAGGAAGGGAGGCAATACGTAAAAATGGGAGAGATAAACGTAGCAATAGCCGACGACAATGAGAGAATTCTAGATTTGCTTGGCGAAATTATCAGCAGCGATAAAGAATTAAATCTGGTCGGAAAGGCGAACAATGGAGAGGATGCGTACCATCTGATAAAAGAAAAGCAGCCGGATGTCGTACTGCTGGATCTGATTATGCCGAAGATGGACGGATTAAGCGTGATGGAAATGGTAGGAGGTGATAAAGACTTGAAGAAACAGCCGGACTTTATTGTCGTCACGGCAGTCGGGCAGGAGCGGATCACAGAAGATGCGTTCAGGAAAGGCGCTAGCTATTACATCATGAAGCCATTCAACAACGAGATGGTCTTGAACCGGATTAAGAACGCCAATCACCTGATACGCCATGAGATGAAGACGCAATCCGCCCAGGGGCTTAAGATGGAAGAAGCGCCCGAGGTGAATCTGGAGAACCGGGTGACGGATATGATCCACGAGATTGGCATTCCGGCGCACATTAAGGGATACCACTATCTAAGGGATGCCATTATCATGGCAGTGGAGGACATGGATGTGCTCAATGCGATCACGAAGGTACTCTATCCTACGGTGGCAAAGATGCATCAGACTACGGCAAGCAGGGTAGAGCGGGCCATCAGGCATGCCATTGAGGTGGCCTGGAGCCGTGGGAAGCTGGATACCCTGGATGACCTGTTTGGCTACACGGTCAGCAATGGCAAAGGAAAGCCGACGAATTCGGAGTTTATCGCATTGATTGCAGATACGATCAGATTGGAATATAAAAACAGATAATACTTTTCTTCTTAAAAAAAATACGCTATAATAGGTGTATATTGAAGGGTTGGGAGGAAAAGCAATGAAAAAAATACTTTTTGCGGCTTCGGAGGCGGTTCCGTTTATAAAGACAGGAGGACTTGCCGACGTTGTTGGTTCTTTACCGAAATATTTCGACAAAGAAAAATATGATGTACGGGTTATGCTGCCTAAGTACATGTGCATGAAGGAAGAATGGAAAGAAAAACTGAGTTACCATACGCATTTTTATATGGATTTAAATTGGAGAAAACAATACGTAGGAATTTTGGAATTAGAGTACGATGGAATTACGTTCTATTTTATAGATAATGAATACTATTTTAATGGATTTGCGCCATATGGCGATATGTACGCGGATATCGAGAAGTTCGCGTTCTTCTCAAAAGCGGTTTTGAGCGCCCTCCCGGTAATCGGCTTTCGGCCGGACATCATTCACTGCCATGACTGGCAGGCAGGACTAATACCGGTATATCTGGATAATTTCCGCTATGGGGATGAGTATTACCGGGGGATCAAGACGATCATGACCATACATAACCTGAAGTTCCAGGGGACATGGGATACCAAGAGGGTAAGAGATATTACGGGACTTCCGCAGTATTATTTTGCGCCTGACAAGCTGGAAGCGTACAAGGATGCCAATTACCTGAAGGGCGGCATCGTGTATGCGGACCGGATCACCACGGTGAGCAACTCCTATGCAGAAGAGATAAAGACTCCGTTCTACGGGGAGAAGCTGGAGGGCCTTATGAATGCCCGCTCGAACTGCCTGTCCGGCATTGTGAACGGAATTGACTATGAAGATTACGACCCTGCCACGGATACCCACATCGAGAAAAACTATACATGTGACAGTTTCCGGAGGGAGAAGATAAAGAATAAGATCGCGCTTCAAAAGGAATTGAACCTGGAGCAGGATCATCACATTATAATGCTTGGAATCGTGTCCAGGCTCACGGATCAGAAGGGGTTTGACCTGATCGCCTATGTGATGGATGAACTTTGCCAGGATGCAGTTCAGATCGTGGCGCTTGGAACAGGAGATGAAAAGTACGAAAATATGTTCCGGCATTTTGCATGGAAATATCCGGGCAAGGTATCGGCGAATATCTATTATTCAGAGGCTTTGTCCCATAAGATATACGCTTCCTGCGACGCGTTTCTGATGCCGTCCCTGTTCGAGCCTTGCGGCTTAAGCCAGCTGATGAGCCTTCGCTACGGCACCGTGCCGATCGTTCGGGAGACCGGCGGACTCAAGGATACGGTAGAGCCATACAATGAATATGAGAAGACTGGTACGGGATTCAGCTTCATGAACTATAATGCCCATGAGATGCTGGCAACGATCCGCTATGCGGAGCGCATTTACTATGATAAGAAGCGTGACTGGAACAAGATTGTGGAACGCGGCATGAATCAGGATTTCTCATGGAAGAATTCCGCAAAGCAATATGAGGAATTATACGATGGCATTTAAGAAGTATGGGATTAGAAAGATACGAAAAGAGGAGCATTGACATGAAGATAAGAGATATACTGAAAGATAACTCTCCCCATGTATCCTTCGAGGTATTTCCGCCTAAGACGGATGCCGGCTATGAAGGAGTGAGAGCGGCAACGGAGAAGATCGCGGCGCTTAGGCCCTCTTTCATAAGCGTGACTTATGGAGCGGGCGGAGGCACCAGCAGAAATACGGTTAGGATTGCCTCGCAGATCAAGAACGACCTTGGCGTTACAAGCCTGGCCCATCTTACCTGCGTATCGTCCACCAAGGATGAGGTGCACGGGGTGATCGGGCAGTTAAAAGAGCAGGGCATTGAGAATATTCTGGCACTTAGGGGCGATATTCCGGCGGACGGGGAGTTCCCTCTGCCAAACCATTACAGATACGCCTGCGAGCTGGTAGAGGATATTAAGAGCCAGGGGGATTTCTGCATTGGAGCGGCATGCTATCCGGAAGGACATGTTGAGGCGGCTCATAAGAAAGACGATATTATGAATCTGAAGCACAAGGTGGACTGCGGGGTGGATTTCCTCACGACACAGATGTTTTTCGACAATAATATCCTGTATAATTTCTTATACCGGATCCGGGAAAAAGGGATCACGGTTCCGGTGCTTCCAGGCATCATGCCGGTTACCAGTGCAAAGCAGATGAAGCGCATCTGCGATCTGTCCGGTACCGTCCTGCCTGAGAGATTCCGCGCGATCCTGGACCGCTTCGGGGAGGATCCGGATGCGATGAAGCAGGCAGGGATCATATATGCCACGGATCAGATAATTGACCTGATAGCAAATGGGTTGAACCATATACATATTTACTCCATGAATAAGCCGGAAGTAGCAGAGGCGATCATCGGCAATCTTTCTACAATTATAAAGGTATAGAGGGCAGGAAAATGGATGCAAGGGCGAAGGAAGCAGTTCGTTACTTGGGATATGGAAGGCATGCGGTAGATGATCACACGCTTGCGCTGGTGGATAGTTCCTTCGTGGAACTGGAAGAGGCGGCGGGCAGAAGAATCATCTATCGCATTTTTGACTTGGATTTCCAGGACGACGGCTGCATACAGATCGGACAGATGAATATTGAAAGCAGGAATCTCGGGAAGAATATGAACGGATGCGAGAAGGCGATCGTTCTGGGGGCAACTTTGGGTGCCCAGGTGGACATGCTGATGCGAAAATATGCCCTGGCAGATATGGCAAGGGTAGTCACGCTGCAGGCCTGCGCCACTACGATCCTGGAGGAATATCTGGATGACTGGCAGGGAAAGATGGAAGAAGAGATGGCGGGGGAAGGTCTTTATCTAAGGCCCAGGTTCAGCCCCGGGTATGGCGACTTCTCCATCGGGCATCAGGAAGAGATCCTTCGGATGTTGGATGCCGCCAAGACCATCGGGCTTACGATGACGGCAGGAGGCATGCTGACCCCCATGAAGTCTGTGACGGCGGTGATCGGCCTTAGCAGGATCAAGGCGCCATGCCATATCAAGGGATGCGAAGCCTGTGAAAAGACAGACTGCATATACCGGAGATATTCATAGACGAGACAAGAACAGACAGAGAAGATAAGAGCGCAAAAGGAGCAGACAGATGATATTAGAACGACTGGGAAAAGAACTACTATATTTTGACGGAGGAATGGGCACCCTGCTTCAGTCTAAGGGTCTGAAGCCCGGCGAGCTTCCGGAAGTATGGAATATCGAGCACGCGGACGAGGTGGTGGATATCCACCGTCAGTATTTTGAAGCCGGAAGCGATATCGTGCTGGCCAATACGTTTGGCGCCAACGCATTGAAGTTCCACGATGCCTCCTATGACTTAAAAGAGATTGTCAATGCGGCGATCGAAAATGTCAAGAAAGGCGCTTCACTGGGGGCAGACGCTGGCAGGAGGACTTATACGGCGCTGGATGTGGGGCCCACCGGAAAACTGTTAAAGCCCATGGGAGACTTGGGATTTGAGGATGCCTATGAGGCCTTCCGGGAAGTAATGAAGTATGGGGAAGAGGCGGGAGCCGATCTGATCCATATTGAGACTATGAGCGATACCTACGAGGTTAAGGCGGCCGTGCTGGCAGCGAAAGAAACTACGGATCTTCCCGTATTTGCCACGATGATCTTCGATGAGAAGGGCAAGCTTCTGACCGGAGGCGATGTGCCATCCGTTGTCGCCCTGCTGGAAGGCCTTCGGGTGGATGCGCTTGGAATCAATTGTGGAATGGGGCCAGAGCAGATGCTTCCCATTCTGGAAGAGATTCTTGCCTATACGTCCCTTCCCGTCATTGTCAAGCCCAATGCAGGGCTTCCGAAGCAAAAGGATGGACAGGTCTATTATGACGTGGATCCGGATCAGTTCGCCCAGACGATGGAAAAGATTGTCCATATGGGAGCCTGCGTCATTGGAGGCTGCTGTGGGACGACGCCCGGGCATATCCGCGCCATGGTCGAAAGAACGAAAGGACTGTCCGTTATCCTTCCATCCCACAAAGATCTGACCATCGTATCTTCTTACGGGAAGGCGGTCATGCTGGGAGAGAAGCCGGTCATCATCGGAGAGCGGATCAATCCTACCGGAAAGAAGAAGTTCAAGCAGGCGCTAAAGGATCATGATCTGGATTATATCCTGAAGGAAGGAATCACGCAGCAGGATAAGGGCGCCCATATATTAGACGTGAATGTGGGCCTGCCGGATATCGACGAGTCGGCCATGATGCAGGAGGTGGTGACACAGCTCCAGAGCGTGACCAGCCTGCCGCTCCAGATCGATACCGTTGACGCAAAGGCTATGGAAACTGCCATGCGGATCTACAATGGAAAGCCTATGGTAAATTCCGTCAACGGGAAGAAGGAATCTATGGATGAGGTATTCCCGCTGATTCGGAAGTATGGCGGCGTAGTGATCGGCCTTACCATTGACGAGGATGGCATTCCCCAGACAGCAGAAGGCAGAGTCAAGGTAGCAGGAAAGATCATTGAAGAGGCCGGAAAGTACGGGATAGACAAGAAGGATATCGTGATTGACGTGCTTGCCATGACCATCAGTTCGGAGCCGGAAGGAGCGAAAGTGACCCTGGATGCCTTAAAGGGCGTCAGGGAGGCTTACGGCGTCCGCACGGTTCTGGGCGTATCCAACATATCCTTTGGGCTTCCGTACCGGCCTGCGATCAATTCCAACTTTTATACCATGGCCATGCAGAACGGGCTGAGCGCGGGGATCATCAATCCCTCCTCAGAGGATATGATGCGTTCCTACTATTCCTTCTTGGCGCTTATGAACTATGACAGCAACTGCGAGGCTTATATCCGCCAGTATGGAAGCCAGCCTGTACCTCCTGCGGCATCCTCAGGTTCCAGGATGACCCTTAAGGAGGCCATTGAAAAGGGCCTCAAGGAAGAAGCGCACCATGCGACGCGGACGCTTCTAAAAGAGCAGGAGCCGCTTTCCATTATCAACCAGTATCTGATTCCGGCCCTGGACGTGGTGGGAAAAGGATTCGAGAAGGGAACCATCTTCCTTCCGCAACTTCTGATGAGCGCGGATGCAGCCAAGATCGCCTTTGCGGTGTTAAAAGATGAACTGGCGAAAAGCGGCGGGGATATGGAGAAAAAGGATAAGATCATTCTGGCCACAGTCAAGGGAGACATCCATGATATTGGCAAGAATATCGTGAAGGTGCTGCTGGAAAACTATAGTTTTGATGTGATTGATCTGGGAAAGGATGTCCCCCCTAAGACGATCGTGGAGACGGCCATCAAGGAAGAGGTAAGCCTGGTGGGCTTAAGCGCCCTTATGACCACCACTGTGACCAGCATGGAAGAGACGATCCGGCTGCTGCGGAAGCATAAGCCGGACTGTAAAGTCATGGTTGGCGGAGCCGTGCTGAACCAGGATTATGCGGATATGATCGGAGCGGACTTCTATGGCAAGGACGCCATGCAGTCCGTCTATTATGCCCAGCGCGTTTTCGGGCATGAATAGCCAGAACAAGATATTCATGCTGTAAAATTTTGTAAGATTGTATGGAATCCTGAACATGAAAACATATTGACATTTTTTTGTCAATTAATTATAGTATTACCTGAATCTACGAAAGTTTAGGAGGGAGTTCGGCTTATGATGAGAGGAATCGATACGACCGTCAGAAGATTAAGAAGAAGAGTATTCGAGGAAGTGGCAAGGCTTGGATTTAAAGCCAACGCTGACACGCTGAATGACGATATGGAAGCCATTCCATATAAGATGGTAAATGAAGAGACACAGAAATACAGAGAGAGCGTCTACCGCGCCCGTGCGGTCGTGCGCGAGCGTCTCCGGCTTGCCATGGGACTATCCCTGCGCCCGGAGAATAAGCCAGTACACCTGACCGCCGGCGTGGAGGCCAGCAATATATCCGACAAATATTATGAGCCCCCGCTTATGCAGGTAATTCCTTCTGCCTGCGAGGCCTGCGAGGAACGAGGGTACGAGGTCAGCAACATGTGCAAGGGCTGCCTCGCCCATCCCTGTATAGAGGTCTGCCCCAAAGACGCGATTTCCATGGTAGGGGGGAAATCCTACATAGATCAGGATAAATGCATCAAGTGCGGAAAGTGCAAGTCCGTCTGTCCTTACGATGCCATATCAAAGAAAGAACGTCCCTGTCAGAAGGCCTGCGGCGTAGGAGCCATCGAGTCGGACAACATGGGACGCGCCCATATCAATAATGACAAATGTGTTTCCTGTGGAATGTGCATGGTCAGTTGTCCATTTGGAGCCATTTCTGACAAGTCCCAGGTATTCCAGCTGGCAAGGGCATTGACGGAAGGGGACAAGATCGTGGCCGAGATCGCGCCTGCGTTCTACGGGCAATTCGGGGACAACATCACGCCAAGGAATTTAAAGGCCGCCCTTCACGAACTGGGCTTCTGCGAAGTGTATGAGGTAGCGCTGGGGGCGGACATCGGAGCGATAGCCGAGGCTCATCATTATGTGAATAAGGTTAGTACCGGAGAACTTCCGTTCCTGCTTACGTCCTGCTGCCCATCCTGGGCAATGCTGGCGAAAAAGCAGTTCCCGGATCTGATCGACCAAGTATCCCAGGAGTTGACGCCGATGGTAGCCACTGCCCGGACCATCAAAAAGGAACACCCGAACGCGCGGGTGGTATTCATCGGGCCATGCGCGGCCAAGAAACTGGAGGCAATGCGAAGAAGCGTCCGAAGCGACGTGGACTTCGTGGTGACCTTCGAAGAACTGCAGGCCATGTTCGATGCCAAGGATATCGACCTCAAAGAATACGAGGCAGAATCCTCCTTCCATGATGCCACCGGAGCAGGAAGAGGATACGCGGTGGCCGGGGGCGTTGCAGAGGCCATTGAAAAATGCATCAACGAATACTATCCCGGTGTGGACGTTAATATCGAGCATGCGGAAGGGCTTGCCGAGTGTAAGAAGATCCTGGCTCTTGCAAAGGCAGGCAAGATGAATGGATGCCTGATCGAAGGCATGGGATGCCCGGGCGGCTGTGTCGCGGGAGCCGGAACCAACCTCCAGGTGGCGAAGGCTCAGAAGAAGGTAAAGGAATTCGTGGCCGGCTCATCGAAGAAAATACCGTCCAAAGAATTAGAAGAAATTGAATTAAAGTAAGAATAAAGAAGCAGGCGGAGCGTTGACAAACCGCCTGCTTCTCTTTATAATTAAAACTTAGCCATACCGTTGCATTACAAGGATATGAACCATATATTGAATTAGAAAGCAGGAGGAAGTTATGCAGAAATACGGAGTAAATGAATTAAGAAAGATGTTTCTTGAATTTTTCGAGAGCAAGGGACATCTGGCAATGAAAAGTTTTTCGCTGGTGCCCCACAATGATAAGAGTCTGTTGCTGATCAACTCAGGCATGGCGCCGCTGAAGCCATATTTTACCGGACAAGAGATTCCGCCGAGCAAGCGGGTGACCACTTGCCAGAAGTGCATCCGCACCGGGGACATTGAGAATGTAGGAAAGACGGCCCGTCATGGCACGTTTTTTGAGATGCTTGGGAACTTTTCGTTCGGAGATTACTTTAAGAAGGAGTCTATCCGCTGGACGTGGGAATTCCTGACGGATGTCGTCGGACTGGATCCGGACAGGCTCTATCCCTCCGTGTATCTGGATGATGATGAGGCATGGGAGATCTGGAATAAGGACATTGGAATCCCGGCCGAGAGAATCTTCCGGTTCGGAAAGGAAGATAATTTCTGGGAGCATGGCTCAGGCCCCTGCGGACCATGTTCCGAAGTATACTATGACAGAGGAGAAAAATATGGCTGCGGCAGCCCTGACTGTACGGTGGGCTGCGAATGCGACCGTTATATGGAGATCTGGAACAATGTCTTTACGCAGTTCGACAATGATGGCAATAACAATTACACGGAATTGGAACAGAAGAATATAGATACCGGTATGGGGCTGGAACGTCTGGCCTGTATCGTGCAGGAAGTAGACTCCATGTTCGACATTGACACCATGAAAGCCTTAAGGGATCATGTCTGCCGACTGGCCCATGCCGAATATGGCAGGGATGAAGAGACGGATGTCTCCCTGCGTGTCATCACCGACCATATCCGTTCCGTAACCTTTATGATCTCTGACGGAATCATGCCTTCCAACGAGGGCCGTGGATATGTGCTCAGGCGTCTCCTGAGGCGCGCCTGCAGGCACGGAAGGCTGCTTGACATTCCGGGAGAGTTCTTGGTTGAACTGGCACAGAATGTGATCGAAGGCTCCAAGGATGGATATCCCGAACTGGAAGAGAAAAAGGAATTTATCTTCAAGGTAATTGCCAAGGAAGAAGAGCAGTTTAACAAGACCATTGATCAGGGACTGTCCATTCTGTCCGATATGGTGGCGGAGACAGAGAAAAAGGGGGAAAAGACCCTGGATGGCCAGAATGCGTTCAAACTTTATGATACCTACGGATTCCCGCTGGATCTGACGAAGGAGATCTTGGAAGAGAAGGGAATGTCTGTCGATGAAAAAGGCTTCAAAGAAGCCATGGAAATCCAGAGGAAGACAGCCCGCGAGGCCCGTGAAGTCACCAACTATATGGGGGCGGACGTGACGGTATACGAGTCCATCGATCCTGGCATTACCACGGAATTCGTCGGCTATGACAATCTTTCTTATGAGTCCGAAGTTTCGGTGCTCGCCACGGATACGGAACTGGTAGACGCGCTTTCGGATGGCGAGCGGGGAACTATCTTTGTGGAGAAGACCCCGTTCTATGCCACCAGCGGCGGCCAGGAGGCGGATAAGGGAATCATCCGCACCGCGGACGGCGAATTCATCGTGGAGGATGTGGTAAAGCTTATGGGCGGCAAATTCGGCCATATCGGCCATGTATCAAAGGGCATGATAAAGGTTGGAGACAAAGCAGCGCTGGAAGTGGATACGGATAACCGGATGCTTTCTGCCAATAACCACAGCGCGACCCATCTTCTTCACAAGGCGCTGCGCATGGTCCTGGGCAATCATGTAGAGCAGGCCGGATCCTCCGTCAATGCGGACAGGCTGCGTTTTGACTTTACGCATTTTTCTGCCCTTACGGAGGAAGAATTAAAGAAGGTGGAAGCAATCGTTAATGAGCAGATCATGAACTGCCTGAACGTAAAGGTTCAGAACATGCCCATCGAGGAGGCGAAAAAGACTGGCGCGGCTGCGCTTTTCGGAGAGAAATACGGCAGCATCGTCCGCGTGGTAAGCATGGGAGACTTTTCCATCGAATTCTGCGGCGGCACACATGTGGCGAATACAGGCGTCATTACTGCCTTCAAGATTCTTTCCGAGACAGGTGTCGCAGCAGGCGTTCGAAGGATTGAGGCATTGACATCCAAAGGACTTTTAAAATATTATGACGAACTGGAAGAGAAACTTCACGAAGCAGCGAAACTGTTAAAGGCCGCCCCGGATAAACTGACAGATAAGATTTCCCATCTTCAGGCGGAAAATAAAGCGCTCCACAGCGAGGTGGAGAGTTTAAAGAGCAAGCTTGCCCAGGATGCCATGGGAGATGTGATGGACCAGGTCGTAGAGGTCAAAGGCATCAAACTCCTTGCGACAAAGGTGGAGGATGTGGACATGAATGGCCTGCGCGACCTTGGAGACCAGCTGAAGAAAAAACTAGGCGAAGGCATCATCGTGATCGCGTCAGCAACCGACGGAAAAGTAAGCCTGATGGCCACAGCTACTAAGGGAGCCATCGACAAGGGAGCCCATGCAGGAAACCTTATTAAGGCAATTGCCGGCCTTGTAGGCGGTGGCGGCGGCGGACGCCCGAACATGGCCCAGGCTGGCGGCAAGAATCCTGCAGGCATGGATGAAGCAATCGCGAAAGCCGCAGAAGTTCTGGAAGGCCAGCTGGCGTAATAGTCTGCTCCTTGTCAGGAAAGTTACAAAAATAACTATGGTTGACAGCAAATAGGATTTCACATATACTATTTACAAATGAATATTGCCAGATGAAGTAGCGAGGAAGATTTCCGTATGTTAGCACACGGAAAACCGATGAAGCAATCAGAGAGGCTCCTAACCGCTCTGAGAAACTTTCAGGTGCCAATACCCGCTATGGATGGGACTCTGGAAAGAGCCTTTTCGATAAGGCCACCGTAGAAGTAAAACTTTCAGGTAAAAATACAGAGGGTACAGGACCATTATATGCGTGTCTTGTACCCTCTTTTTATCTGAAAAAACATTCAAAAAGGAAGCAAAGGAGATAAGAGTTATGGAAGAAAAGAAGGGACTGAAGAAGAATCTGGGCGTTGCGACTGCCATGGCGATCGTGGTTGGCTGCGTCATCGGCTCCGGCGTGTTTTTTAAGCCGCAGGCCATCTACACAGCTACAGGAGGGGCGCCGGGACTCGGCATGATTGCCTGGATCATCACCGGGCTTGCAAGCATTGCGGCGGCGCTTACCTTCGCGGAGGTGGCTATCATGATTCCAAAGACCGGAGGAATGGTGGCGTATCTGGAAGAAATCTACAATCCGGTGGTAGGATTCCTGGCAGGATGGGTACAGACCATATTGTTCTACCCGGCCATGACGTCTGCCCTGGCAGTTGTATGCGCCCAGCAGGCGGCACTGTTTATCGGCGATGGCTTCACGGTGCCCCTTGCGATTGGCATTATTATCCTGATCATCTTTTTAAATAGCCTGGGCTCAAAGGTAGGCGGCAGCGTGCAGATCATCTTTACCGTCTGCAAGTTGATTCCTTTGATTCTGCTGATGATATTCGGATTCGTAAAAGGTGGCGGGGCGAACCCGATCTTTACGCCGATGGTGGGAGACGGACTTAGCCCGGCGGTTGTCCTTGGACAGCTGATGGTTGCCATCCTGTTTGCTTTTGAAGGCTGGACCAATGTAGGCGCCATTGCCGGGGAGATGAAGAATCCGGGAAGGGATCTTCCCATTGCAATCGTTGGCGGCGTATCCGTGATCATGGGCGTCTACTTTATTATCAACATCTCTTACCTCTGGGTTCTTCCGGCAAACGAGCTGGCGGGAATGACAGCGCCTGCTTCTGCAGTAGCCCTGAAGATCTTCGGAGATGTGGGAGGCAAGATCGTTTCCGTCGGCATCATGATATCCGTGTTTGGCGCCTGCAACGGATTTGTATTATCCGGCTCCAGAGTGGCATATTCCCTGGCGGAGGAAGGCAATTTCCCCTTCAGCAAATCTCTGGCAAGGCTGAATAAGGCGCAGGTTCCAACCAACTCCATCATCCTGGTAGGAGGAATCAGCTGCATTTATGCAATCAGCGGGCAGTTCAACCTGCTGACGGACCTTGCCGTATTTTCCAGCTGGACCTTCTATACGCTTACCTTTATCGGCGTTATGAAACTGAGAAAAGACCGTCCTGATGCGGTCAGGACTTATAAAGTACCGCTGTATCCGGTGGTGCCATTGATCGCGATCGTAAGCGGAATCTACGTGATCATTAACCAGATATTCATGTCCGGGCTGCAGTCAACGCTGCTGTCCGCAGGCAGTATCGCAGTGACGCTGATCGGCCTCCCGGTCTATATGGCAGTCAGCAAACGGAAGTCAGTAAATAATATCGTGGAAAATGATGAAAAAATATTGACGTAGAGGAAATATGTGCTATAATCTTATGTAGTGCAATAAAAATACCCGAACAGTCGTATGATGCACAATATAGGACTGGAGGGAGGTTAGGTGTGAGACTATGTCAAATGTAATCGTTAAAGAGAACGAGACGTTAGATAGCGCTTTACGCAGATTCAAAAGAAACTGTGCGAAAGCTGGCATTCAGCAGGAGATTCGTAAGAGAGAACATTACGAAAAGCCAAGCGTAAGACGTAAGAAAAAATCTGAAGCTGCTAGAAAACGTAAGTATAACTAATATGTGCAATAAATAGAGTGTTGGACGATTCAACACTCTATTTTTATGTAATAGGAAATTGCGTTTCCTATCGTTGCACGTTTTTTCTATAAGGAGACTATTATGTGGTGGAACAAGGTGATATTTGGATGGAGTGCTTATCATGTGGTGCTTTGGTTTCTGGTCTATAGCATTATGGGCTGGATTGTGGAATCTATCTATATGTCAGTCTGTAATCGCAAGCTGACCAACAGAGGATTTGCAAAAGGGCCTTACTGCCCGATATATGGAGTAGGGGCGCTGACGGTATTCTTTGTATTACGGCCATACAGCCAGAATCCTTTCACGCTGTTCGTTCTGGGAATGGTGCTGGCTACGGCTATCGAATTTCTGACCGCATTGATCATGAATAAGATATTCGGTGAGATCTGGTGGGATTACAAGGAGAAGCCGTGCAATTATAAAGGAATTATCTGTATGGAAAGTTCGATAGCCTGGGGATTCTATACGCTTATGCTGTTTTTCTTCCTGCATAACGTTGTGGTAGATCTGGTGGATGCCATTCCGGTCATTGCCGGAAGAATTGGCGGAACGCTTATTATCGCATTGTATATCTGCGACTTCTTTCATACCATGTATCAAGAGAAGAAGGATGACATCCCGGACAAGGTCTGGGAACTGAAAGACAGTTTCAGAAGCCTGTTTTCCAAAGAATCATAAAAAAGTATTGACCTTTCAGAAATGGGAGTATATACTGGAAGCGTTAAAGGCGAGGGTGTCGTATCATGGATACGGCGCCCTTTTTGTATTTGGATTCTGGACAATGACCTGAGTAAAAGCATGAGGTGCTGAGCAGGCATGCCTTGATCACAGCCATTGGAGACAAGGTGAACCGGATGATCCCGCCGCTGACTGTAACGAAAAGGCAGGTAGATGAATTGATGGCGATCATGAAAGAGTCTATCAGCACGGCAGTAAAAGAGTACTGTGAAAAAGGCCAAAAATCCGCCTAGGATTCCGTCATTTCCTTAGACTTCCGTCTCGTCATTGTATTCAATGTCAGGAAGCAGTTCGAAATAAAAATCCTGGTACTCTTTGGAGAGGGCCTGTATGATGAATTTCTGCACGATGCGGAACCGGGAGATGGAGACCTCATCGCGGTCAAAAGTAATATAGACGCTGATCCATAATTTACGCCCTGTCCGAACGATGTCGAAGTAGAGCTTGTCGTAGCCGTAGGCATCCAGTATCGGCGTTATAATGTCTTTGATATTCTGCACCGTCTCTTCTTCGGGCGGCAGAAGGAACAGGTCTCTAAGGCCGGTTGTCACGGCGCGTACCGGCACCGGGAGCATGAAGATGGAAAGGATGATGGCGATGGCCTGGTCGAGATATTTGGTAAGGGGAACAAACCATTCGGCCTGGATGATCAGAGGGAGAAAGAAAGCGGCAGACATCCCTAAGGATGCCACCGCGTCAATCTTCCATTCCTGAATCTCCATGGTGACGATAGGCGAAGTAAGATCCGCGTTCATACGCCTTAAAAGAAGGATGACGATAAAACTGATCACGGTAGCAGCAAGTTCAAAATAAGCCACTGCGGAAAAGTTCACGTGCCGGCCACCGTGAAGGATGATCTGGATATTATTTACAATCAGGCCTACGGTTACGGCAACCATGATGGCGCCCCTTACGACGACAAACAGGGATTCAATCTGCAGATAGCCAAAGGGGCGGCTTTCGTTGGAAGGCTTATAAAGCAAGGGAACCAGAGACAAGGATACGAAGATCATCAAAAGTTCCACGCCGTCGTAGACGGCATCCAGAAGGACAGCCTGGGAACTGGTATAGATTGCCATGAGCAATTCCAGTCCAACGAAGACGGTGCTGCCGGTCAGGGATATTTTTAAGGCTGATTTTTCGGATTTTTGCTTTAACTGGCTTGAGTGCATGATCATTCTCCTTTTTTTGCTATGGAATATAATAACATAGGAAGAAAAACGCTGCAAGGACAGAACGGGAGGAATGAGTATGTATCCGGATCCTATGGAACTGCTGCGAAAATGCGGCGGATATCTGGATATCCATGGCATGCTGCAGCTGGGGCAGGGATTCGTGTTTGACAAGAATACGCCTCCTCACAGCGAAGCGTTCGGACATTATGCGGAAAGCGTCCGTGCCTATTGCGGCGAACAGGGAATCATGGGGCTTAAGAATGTGACGCAGGCACGGATGCTGCATCAGTTCCGTATGTACATCGACCGCCACAATATCCGCTATATCAGAGGGCGCTTTAAGAAGCCTGGAATGACGGATGAAGAGGCTCTGGAATTATACGTGCATAAGCCGGCAGTTGAAGGAGGGCTGGGAGGGCAAAGACTGCTTCGGGAGCCTGCCCGGCTTCACAATAAATACCCGTCCGATTCCGATTACAAAAGGTATGCGAAAGGCAGGGAAAATAAAAAGCGCCTGGCGCCGGATTTCCATGCGGAATTTATTGTAGATATCCATGGGAATTTTGTGAGCCAGTGGAACGTGCTGGAAGAAGATCAAAAAGGCAGGGTCATCAGCGACATAGCATACTATCGCCGCAAATATCAGAAAACAGGAGAAGCATATGACTGGGAAGGCGCACAGCGTCAGATTATGGATACGGAATCCTTTAATTACGCCAACGCCAATGATGTGATGCATAAAATGCTGGATATCAAGCCGCCGCAAAGGTATGATACAGACCTGCGGCGGCAGATCTCCTCAGGATGGAAGAGCCCTTCCAAAAAAAACTACGATTATGGAAGTGACAAAGGAGATACGTACTCCCGGAGCAGTTCCTGATAGAGCCTGCTGACGGGAAGGCCTACTACATTGTTATAGTCTCCCCGGATGCATTTGACATGAATGGCAAAAGGCCCCTGGATACCGTAGGCTCCCGCCTTGTCTAAGGAATCCCCTGTCTCTGCATAAGAACGCAGGTCCTCCTTGCTGATCGGATAGAAGGTGACATCAGTGGCTTCAAAGAAGGTACGGGTATGGACCTGGCCTCCTTTGGCCATGATCAAAGAGACGCCGGTATAGACCTGATGGGTCCGATCTGCCAGCATGGCCAGCATATCATAGGCTTCTGACTGAGTGGCGGGCTTTCCGAGAATTTCCCCGTTGTATGCGACGATGGTATCCGCGCCGATCACCACGCAGTCTGCATCCCCATAATGTTCATATACATCACGTGCCTTCTGGGAAGCCAGTTCCATGACGATTTCCGAAGGCGCGTCTTTTGTGATCTTTTCTTCTACTGAGGAAGGGATGACCTGAAAACGGAATCCTGCCTGCTCTAACAATTCTTTTCTTCTGGGGGATGCCGAGGCTAAAATGTATTTCATTGATGATTCTCCTTTTATTTTAATTCCTTTATTTTGATTCCTTTGTGCATATTATAGCAGAATATGATATAATATGCACATTGTATTATGCGAAGGATTTGCAAAGGCGTCAAGGATTCGCTATAATGTTTAAAATAGGACAATAGGATAATGGAGGAAGAAGAAAATGTATATCAGTGAAATCAGGACATCGGCTCCGACAGACGAAAGAATGCCATTGGAAAGAAAGATGTATGACACGCTGGACAAGCTAAAGATACCATACGAGCAGGTGGACAATGATCCGGCGGCTTCCATGGAAGAATGCGCAGCAATCGATAAAGCCATCGGCACTCAGATCCGCAAAAACGTATTTTTATGCAACCAGAAAAAGACGACCTTCTTTCTGCTGGTAATGCCTGCGGACAAGGCGTTTGACACGGCATCTTTCAGCAAGAAGCTGGGGGTATCCCATATGTCTTTCGCGCCGCCGGAAAAGATGATGGAGCATTTAGGGACGACGCCAGGCTCAGCAAGCGTGGCAGGGCTTCTGATGGATGAAGACGACTATGTGCAGGTTATCGTGGATAAAGAAGTGGCTGAGGCAGAATGGTTCGGATGCAACCCGGGTATCAATACCAGTCACTTAAAATTCAAGACGAAGGATCTGTTGAACAAGTTCCTTCCTTCCATCCACCACAGAGCCAGAATCGTGGATTTATAAGATTGGATTTATAGAGTAGGAGAACAGTGGCAGATGAAGACAGCAGAAGATTTAAGACGGTTATTGGAACGAATAGACCACCGGAGTTATCCGGCCTACAAAGATACAAGGGGCGCATACCAGTTTGGCAAATATGTGCTGTCCATAGACCATGTGCAGGGCGATCCTTTCGCTGCGCCATCCAGATTAAGCGTCAAAGTGCCGGGAAAGGCTGCTGCCTTTCCAAAGGAACTGTATGACAAGAAGCATAAGCGGATCGCGCTGCAGGATTATCTGACCCGGAATTTCTGGAGGCAGACGGAGCATTATTCTTATCAGGCCAAAGGTTCCGGGAAAAGCGGCGTCATATCCATCTCCAGATGCGGACAGGAAGTCCTGGAGAGAACTGCCTGCAAGGTTGATGAAAGAAGCGGGGAGGTGACAGTACGATTCGAGGTAGGCTTTCCGGCAAATGGAAGGACCATCAATGCCAGGGAACTGATTAAGATCTTGTATGATTATCTGCCGCCTTGCGTGGACAAGGCTTTGTGTTACCCCAGTCTGGATCCGGAAAAGGCAAGAAGGGTCATGGAACTATCCGTTGACCAGGCTTATATTCGAAGCCATCTTGATGAGATGGGCCTGGTGGCATTTATCGCAAACGGATCGGTACTGCCAAGGGAATCCGGAGTATCCCAGCGTCCGATGAAGGGAGGGATACCTTTCGTATCTCCTTCTTCGATGGAAGTGACCCTGGATCTTCCCAATAGGGGAAGGATTACGGGGATGGGAATCCGTAAAGGGGTAACACTGATCGTAGGCGGAGGATATCACGGGAAATCTACGCTTTTAAAGGCTCTGGAAACAGGCGTATATCCGCATATCGCCGGAGACGGCAGGGAGTATGTAGTTACCGAAGATACTGCGCTTAAAATACGGGCGGAAGATGGAAGAAGCATTAAGCAGACGGATATCTCCATGTTCATAAGCGATCTTCCAAACGGCAAAAATACCGCTTCCTTTGAGACGGAGGATGCCAGCGGAAGTACTTCACAGGCCGCCAATGTAGTGGAGGGCCTGGAAGCGGGAGCCAGGACATTCTTGATCGATGAAGATACCAGCGCCACCAACTTCATGGTGCGGGACGAACTGATGCAGAGAGTCATCCACCGGGATATGGAGCCTATCACCCCTTTTATTGAGCGAGTGAGGGATCTGTATGAAATATTCGGGATATCCACGGTCATTGTGGCTGGAAGTTCCGGGGCATATTTTGAAGTGGCTGACCAGGTAGTGCAGATGGACCGGTATGTGCCAAAAGAGATTACCGCTCTTGCAAAAGACGCGGCCAAAGAGTATCCGAAACTAATGCTGCCGGAAGAGAAGCCGGCGCGGCCTTCCTTTGAGCGCATGGTCAGAAGCAATCCGGGCATCAGGAGCAAAGGAAGAGTCAAGTTAAAGACATTAGGCAGGGACGGCGTGATGCTGAACCATGAAACCATTGATTTGAGATATGTAGAGCAGCTGGTGGATTCAGAGCAGCTGACCAGCCTGGGGAATATCGTAAGATATCTGGAGGAAGAATTGTTTGACGGCAAGAAGACCCTGGGACAGGCCATTGAAGAGATGAATCGGAGGCTTGCAGCGCAGGGGCTTGACGTATTAAGCGAAGGCGGCTGCGTGGCAGGAAATCTGGCGATTCCAAGAAAGCAGGAGATCTACGCCTGCCTGAACCGATACCGGCAGTTAAGGGGGAGTGGAAGATGAGAGTGATCGCAGGCAGCGCAAAAAGAATCCAGTTAAGGACGCTGGACGGGATGGATACCCGGCCGACGACGGACCGGATCAAAGAGACTTTATTTAACATGCTGGCGCCATACCTATATGACTGCATGTTCCTGGACTTGTTCGCGGGAAGCGGCGGCATCGGCATCGAAGCGCTGAGCCGTGGAAGCATGGAGACCGTGTTCGTAGAGAAGAATCCGAAGGCCATGGCCTGCATCAAAGAAAATCTTACGCGTACCCATCTGGAGCATAAGGCCATGACCATGACGATGGACGTCATGACTGCCTTATATAAGCTGGAGGGAGAAAAGCAGTTTGACTATATATTCCTGGATCCGCCTTACGGGAAAGAACTGGAGAAGCGGGTACTTCAGTACCTGGCAGATTCGAGCCTTGTGGCTGCAGAAGGCGTAATCATCGTAGAGGCGCTCAAAGAGACGAAGTTCGACTATGTGGAGGACTTGGGGCTCAATATCATCAAGACAAAAGAGTATAAGACGAATAAGCATGTGTTTATAGAGCCGTCAGGAAGGAAAGAAATATGTTAAAAGGAATCTATCCGGGCAGCTTTGACCCGGTCACTTATGGACATCTGGACGTGATTGAAAGATCTTCAAAATTGGTTGATGAATTAATCGTCGGAGTATTGAATAATAAAGCAAAAAGCCCGTTGTTTTCCGCAGAAGAACGTGTTAGAATGTTAAATGAAGTAACAAAAGACATGCCAAATGTGACGGTAGTTCCATTTGAGGGACTGCTGGTGGACTTTGCCCGTAAGATGGATGCGGGATTGGTTATACGTGGATTGAGGGCAATTACAGACTTCGAATACGAACTGCAGATGGCTCAGACGAATCATAAGATGGAACCTGATGTTGAGACTGTATTTTTAACCACAAGCCTGGATTATTCGTATTTGAGTTCTACCACAGTAAAAGAAGTGGCGGCTTTTGGAGGGGATATTTCTCAGTTTGTACCAGGAATCGTTGCAGACTTGATAGAAGAGAAGATGAATAAAAGGAGAGTGTAAATTATGAGCAGCCGTATTGAGCAGATTATTGAAGAGATTGAGGAGTATATTGACAGTTGCAAGTTCCAGCCGCTGTCTACGTCGAAGATTATCGTGAACAAGGATCAGATGGATGAATTGCTCCGGGAACTTCGCATGAAGACGCCGGATGAGATAAAGAGGTATCAGAAGATCATCGCCAACAAGGATGCGATCCTTGCGGATGCCCAGGCCAAGGCTGACAGTATGATCGAGGAAGCGCAGATCCATACCAATGAGTTGGTAAGCGAGCACGAGATCATGCAGCAGGCGTATGCCCAGGCCAATGAGATCGTGACGGCAGCCACAGAGCAGGCGCAGCAGATCCTCGACAACGCAACGAATGATGCCAACGATATCCGTATTGGCGCGATGCAGTATACGGATGATCTTCTGTCAAACGCAGAGAGCATTATCGGACATACGCTTGACAGTTATACTACCAAATATGATGGTCTTGTGAATTCCTTGCAGGAGTGTTATGACATGGTTCGCAACAACCGTTCGGAACTGGAGATTCCGGAACAGTCCCAGAGAGGTCTTGAGGCAGAATACGGAAGTTATGAGCCTGAACCGGAATACGACCTGGATGATGAAGACAGCGAATTAGAATAATCGTATATATGTATAGGCAAGCAAGCTGGTTACCAGAGTGGTAATCAGCTTTTCTATTAGGTAGGGCGTGATAGGAAGCCTGGTTCCCTGCACCATGGACCGGGTCTGGGCAACGCTGCACCATCCTCCGAAGGAAGTAAGTGCCAGGGACAGGACGAAGCAGGCATCCGCAGGCAGGGACGAGGCGCAGATCAGAGGGATTCCATTGGTCATTTCCAGGGATGGAAGGAACAGGAGAGAGAACAGGAAATGATTAAGAGGCAGATTCTGGAATAAAGCGATCAGAATGGAAAAGAGCATAATATATCCCCCTACCTTCGTGATGGCCTCAAATCCGTTCATGATGCAGGAATCCATCAGGCTTCCGGCGGCTGCTCTTGGAAGCGGCGAGCATTTAGAGGAACGGGATCTCGCACCTGGCCGGTAGTAGATTCGAAAGAGGAAGCTGCATAGGATCGGAGAGAGAATCAGAATCAGCAATGCAGGCATGGTGCGGGAAGTATCCTTTAGATTCTGCCATACGACGTAGCTGATGATGAACATAGGACTGATGTTGTTGGTAAACGACAGCAGATATTGCCCTTCCTGCCAGGTGATGTACTTCTTTCTGACCAGGTCGGCAGTCACTTTTCCACCCATGGGATAACCGCACAGGAAGCCCGCGATGATGGCAAAAGAGCCATATCTGGTCACGCCGAAGAGCCTGCACAAGAATGGCCCGAAGACTTTTGAGATGGCATCAATGGCCGGGGTACCGATCAGCAGGTTTGAGACGATCATAAAGGGAAGCAAAGTTGGCAGGATTACATTGAACCATAAAAGCAGCCCGGAACTTGCGCCTTTGAACACCGGCTGCGGGAATAGGAGCATAAGGACGAAGAGCGCGATGACGCAAAGGGAGGTAAAGTATCGTTTCATGCGGTTTTAAATCCAGTCATATTTCTTTAGTTTTATTCTATGGAAACGGTTGATTTTTTATGTGGGCTGTTTCATAATAGAACATAGATATAGGTTAATTTAAGAAAAGAGGATAACTAAGATGGCAGTATTAGAGAAGGTAGAACCTGAAAAAGTATTTCGATTTTTTGAAGAATTATCCAGGATTCCCCATGGCACTTTCGATACACGGCGAATCAGCGACTATTGCGTAGCATTTGCGAAGGAAAGAGGCCTGGAGGTGATTCAGGACAAAGTGGGAAATGTCATAATCAAGAAGCCGGGGACGCCGGGATACGAGGACTCAAAGCCAGTAATCCTCCAGGGGCATCTGGACATGGTTTGTGAGAAAAAGCCTGGATCTGCCCACGATTTTACAAAAGACGCCCTTGAATTATATGTGGAAGACGGCTTTGTAAAGGCCAAAGACACTACGCTTGGCGGAGATGACTGTATAGCGGTGGCGATGGTTATGGCAGTACTTGACAGCAGCGATATTGCGCATCCTCCGATCGAGGGCCTGTTCACCATCGACGAGGAAGTGGGAATGACAGGGGCAAAAGCGGTGGACTGGACATTGCTTAAGGGACGGATGCTGATTAATATCGATTCTGAAGAAGAGGGGATCCTTACGACGGGATGCGCAGGCGGGATCCAATATGAGACAAGGATTCCTATCCACAGGGAGAAGAAGTCCGGCAGCCTGATCACCATCAAGATTCATGGCCTTAAGGGCGGCCATTCAGGCGCGGAGATCCACAAACAGCGTGGAAACGCCCACAAGATGATGGGACGACTTTTATACCGTATTACCAAGGAGATGCCTGCAGATCTGGTGGAGATTAATGGCGGCACCAAGGACAATGTGATTGCCATGGAATCTATGGCGGAGATCCTTGTTCCAGAATTCCAGGCGGAGAAGGCGATAGGCATGATTCGCGAGATGACCGGGATATGGAATGAGGAATTCTTAAATGACGAGCCGGATCTGGCGGTGGACATGAAGGTATCTCATGATTCTACGGTGGACGTGTGCGATCAGTATTCTACGGATCGGATCGTGGCATACCTGGAGATCTGCCCCGATGGCCTGCAGGGATTCAACCGCAGCCTGAAAGGAGTGGTAGAGTCCTCCCTGAATATCGGTATTGTGGAGACGGCATCCGATTATATCAGAACCGTTCATTTAATCAGAAGTTCCGTGGAAAGCAGGAAGACCCAGCTCTTCGAGCAGGTGGAGCAGTGCGTGAAGGCGCTGGGAGGTACGGGAACGATCACCTCGGAGTATCCCGCATGGCAGTTTAATCCGGATTCAAGGCTTCGAAGGATCATGGAAGATACATATGAAGATCAGTATGGCGCTAAGCCGGATATATCAACCATGCATGCAGGGCTGGAATGCGGACTGTTCGTAGGACAGCAGCCGGATCTGGACTGTGTTTCCGTGGGACCAAATATACCGGATGTCCATTCTTTCCGGGAAAGACTGGATATTGAGTCTACCGTGCGTACCTGGGAATATTTGAAAAAGATTCTTGAAAATTGCAGATAGTCCGGCAGTAAGAGCCGGATCCCTACAGGCATAGGGATCCGGCTCTTTTGCATATAGTGATAAAAAAAGGAATTGACCCTATGAATCAGAAAACACCGGGAAGAATTCTGCTGGCCATATTGCTGCTGGCCTTATTTACAGTGCTTGGAACCGACTATTTGAAAGAACTTAGCCATTACAATACCCTCCAGAAAAAGACGATAGAGGACGAAGAATATCGGAGAGAATTCTTTTGTGACGCTATGAGAAAGAACAAAGGACTCATGTCTGAAGCGTGCAGAAAGATGCTCTCCAATGTGGAAAACGAAGTGACTTATTTCCCAATTCCTGAATCCACTGTGGATAAGTCGCTGAAAGTCTCCTATGTAGACAGTTGGATGGGAGAACGGAAATATAAAGGAACCAGCGGGCATGAAGGGACGGATATTATGGCATTGAAAAACGAAAGAGGCGTCTATCCCGTGCTCAGCATGACGGACGGAACAATTACAAATCTAGGCTGGCTTGAGAAAGGCGGGTACCGGATCGGTGTGACTACAGATAGTGGTACTTATTATTACTACGCACATCTGGATTCCTATGCAAACATCCAGAAAGGGAATCGGGTGAAGGCCGGGGAACTGCTGGGCTATATGGGGGACACTGGATACGGAGAAGAAGGGACGAAAGGTAAATTTGATGTGCATCTCCATGTGGGAATCTATTCTTATGAAGAGGGTAGGGAAATCAGCGTAAATCCTTACTATGTGCTGCTGTATCTGGAAAATAAGAAATTAAAGTATGCATATTCCTAGAGTTATACCATGGAATGTGTTATACTTAACTACATATGTAAAAAAATACTTACTGACGGAGGATGGATAATGAATCTGCCCAGTGCATTCGAGGAAAAGATGAGAGGACTCTTGCAAGAAGAGTTTGACGAATATATAGACTGTTACGAGGAGCCAAGATACTATGGCCTGCGGGTTAATACCGCCAAGATAACGGTAGAAGAATTTGAGCGGATCTGCCCTTTTGAGATAACGCCGATTCCGTGGATTGAGAATGGATTCTATTATGATGGCGAGAATGTGGCGCCGGCGAAGCATCCATATTATTTTGCGGGCCTTTACTATCTGCAGGAACCAAGCGCTATGACGCCGGCCAGCCGTCTTCCGGTGGAGCCGGGAGACAAGGTGCTGGACGTGTGCGCCGCGCCGGGAGGCAAGGCGACGGAACTGGGAGCAAGGCTAAAGGGGCAGGGAATGCTGGTTGCCAATGATATCAGCAGTTCCAGGGCTAAGGGACTTCTTAAGAACATGGAGGTCTTCGGGATTGGCAATATGCTGGTGCTAAGCGAAGAGCCGGGAAGGCTTGAACAGTATTTCCCGGAGTATTTTGACAAGATACTGATCGACGCCCCCTGCTCGGGAGAGGGAATGTTCCGCAAGGACAAGAAGATGGTGAAGGCCTGGGAAGAGCATGGGCCGGAGTTCTTCAGCAACATCCAGAAGAACATCATCCTCCAGGCAGCGCGGATGCTAAAGCCCGGGGGCATGATGTTGTACTCTACCTGCACCTTTGATGGCAGGGAGAATGAGCGGATCATAGAGCACCTTAAGGAATCCTGTCCCGAATTCCAGATTTTGAAGATTAGCCCTTATTCCGGCTTCTGCCAGGGAATGCCACAGTGCTCGGAGAACAATGATCCGGAACTTGCGAAGACGGTGCGGATCTTTCCGCACAGAATGAAGGGGGAGGGACATTACCTGGCGCTTCTGAGAAAAGGCGAGGCGCAGAAGAAAGCGCCGGAAGAATTAAGAAAGAAGAACACCCGGAAGATGCCGGAAGAGTTGGAGCAATTCTTTCGCGACGTATCCTGGAATCTGGAAACGCAAAGGCTGGATATCCGGGGAGAACGGGTTTACTATATGCCGGAAGGACTTCCGGATGTGCGGGGAATCCGTTTCCTGCGAACCGGCCTTCTTCTGGGCGAATTGAAAAAGAACCGGTTTGAGCCAAGCCAGGCACTGGCTATGTGCCTGAAAAAGAGCGAGTATGCTCATTGCATTGATCTTCCGGCAGAAGACGAACGGGTACGAAGGTATCTGAAGGGCGAGACGCTGGAACTTGCTGACATGACGCTGCCCATCAGCAAGGGATGGTGCCTGGTGTGCGTGGACGGATATCCCTTAGGCTGGGGCAAGCTTGCCGGAGGAGCATTGAAGAATAAGTATCTGCCGGGATGGAGGCTATGCTGATGATACGGCTGGATAAGTATCTGGCGGATATGGGAATCGGAACCCGCCAGGAAGTAAAAAGATACATCCGTCAGGGACGGGTGAGCATTGACGGCAATCCTGCCAAGTCGCCGGAGACGAAAGTAGAGGAAAAGGCGTGCAAGATAACCTTTGACGGCAGAGAAGTGGATTATGCGGACTATGAGTATTATATGCTAAATAAGCCGTCCGGCGTCGTATCAGCCACGGAAGACGCAAGATGTGCTACGGTCATCGACCTGATCCGGGATAAGAAGCGAAAGGATCTCTTCCCGGTTGGCCGGCTCGACAAGGACACGGAGGGACTGCTTCTTATCACGAATGACGGACAGCTCTCCCACCGGCTGCTGTCGCCCAAGAAGCATGTGGACAAGACCTATTATGCCAAAGTGGCCGGGAAGGTTACGAAGGAGGACGCGAAAGCCTTTCGGGAGGGCGTCAATATAGGAACCGAAGAGAAAGAAGAATGGACCAGGCCGGGCGTGCTGGACATTCTAAAGAGCGAGGAAGTATCAGAGATCCGCCTTACCATCCAGGAAGGGAAGTACCATCAGGTGAAGCGTATGTTCCAGGCCGTCGGAAAGGAAGTCCTTTACTTGAAGCGGGAATCGATGGGCTGCCTGAAACTGGATGAGACGCTTAAGCCGGGGGAATACCGGCCGCTTACAAAGAAGGAGTTAGAAAATGTTGCAGACGAAAATGCTTGAAGATGTGGAAGCGATTATATTTGATATGGATGGAACTCTGATTGATTCGATGTGGATCTGGCCTTCCATTGACGACGACTATCTGGCAAAGTATCATTTGACGAAGACCGACAGTTTCCATGAAGATATGGAAGGCATGAGTTATACGGAAGTTGCCCAGTTTTTCCTGGATACGTTTCCGGACCTTGACCTTACCCTTGAGGAAGTGATGGATGAATGGATGGATATGGCGTATGATAAATATATGACACAGGTAGAGTTAAAGGAAGGGGTTCATGATTTTATCCTGGAGATGAGAAGGCAGGGAAAGAAAATTGGAATTGCCACAAGCAATGCAAGGAAACTGGTGGATGACACGCTACGGGCTCTGGAGGTAGAAGGACTGTTTGATTCGGTAAGAAGCGCCTGCGAAGTGGCTGCGGGAAAACCTTCTCCGGATGTGTACCTTCTGGTGGCAAAAGAGATGGGCGTGCATCCGGAAAACTGCCTGGTGTTCGAGGACGTCCCCATGGGCATCCTGGCCGGGAAGAATGCCGGCATGAGAGTATGTGCGGTGGATGACGACTTTTCCAGGCCCCAGGAGGATAAGAAAAAGAAACTGGCGGATTACTACATACAGGATTATTATGACATCAAGAAAGAGACTTACGAGGTATTGTGATGGGAACAGGATTTTTGCCGATTTGCAGGAAGGATATGGAAGAATTGGGATGGGACAGGCCTGATTTCGTCTATGTGTCAGGGGACGCATATGTGGATCATCCTTCCTTTGGCCATGCCATCATTACCCGTTTATTGCAGGCGCATGGGTATAAGGTATGCATCATCGCGCAGCCGGATTGGAAGGACAAGCAAAGCGTTACGGAATTCGGAGAGCCAAGGTATGCATTCCTGGTGTCTGCCGGCAATATGGATTCTATGGTAAACCATTATTCCGTGTCAAAGAAGCGCAGGCGTACGGATGCATTTACCCCGGGAGGCGTGATAGGGAAACGACCGGATTACGCTACGGTGGTTTACAGCAACCTGATCCGCCAGGTCTATAAGAAGACGCCGATCATTCTGGGCGGGATCGAGGCAAGCCTAAGGCGGCTTGCGCATTACGACTACTGGTCTGACAGGCTGAAGCGCTCCGTTCTTCTGGATTCTGGTGCGGATCTGATCTCCTATGGGATGGGGGAACGTTCTATCGTTGAGATTGCCGAGGCGCTGGAGAGCGGAATCGATATCAAGGATATTACCTTCATTCCAGGAACCGTATATCGGACCAAAAGCCTGGAGAGCGTCTACGACGCTATATCCCTTCCAGAATATGAAGAGATGAAGAGAGAAAAACTTGCGTACGCGCGCAGTTTTTATACCCAGTACAAGAATACGGATCCATTTACCGGAAAGAGGATGATAGAGCCGTATAATGAGCATCTGTACGTGGTACAGAATCCGCCGTCCATGCCGCTTGACGAGTCGGAGATGGATCAGGTTTACGGGTATCCGTATAGGAGGACGTACCATCCCTCCTATGAGAAACTGGGAGGCGTGCCAGCCATCGCGGAAGTGAAGTTCAGCCTGATCAGCAACCGGGGATGCTTTGGGGGCTGCAACTTCTGCGCCCTTACCTTCCACCAGGGAAGGATCCTGCAGACAAGAAGCCATGAATCCCTGCTTGATGAGGCCAGGAAGCTTACGGAGGATAAGGATTTCAAAGGATATATCCATGACGTAGGAGGGCCAACGGCGGATTTCAGGCAGCCTTCCTGCGAGAAGCAACTGACTTGCGGCGTGTGCAAGGAAAAGCAGTGCCTGTTTCCGAAGCCTTGCAAGAACCTGAAGGCAGACCATAAGGATTATGTCCGGCTGCTGAGAGAATTAAGGGCGCTTCCAAAGGTGAAGAAAGTGTTCATTCGTTCGGGTATCCGGTTCGACTATGTCATGGCGGATAAAGACGACACTTTTTTACGGGAATTGTGCAAATATCATGTCAGCGGGCAGCTGAAGGTGGCTCCCGAGCATGTCTCGGACGCAGTTCTTAAGAAGATGGGAAAGCCGGAGAATGGCGTATATCAGTCATTTGTAAAAAAGTATATGAAGATCAACCAGGAGATTTCCAAGGATCAGTATCTGGTTCCCTATCTGATGTCTTCCCATCCGGGATCCACCATGAAGGATGCCATCAAGCTGGCGGAATATCTCCGGGATCTGGGATATATGCCGGAGCAGGTGCAGGATTTTTATCCTACTCCGTCAACCATATCTACCTGCATGTATTACACAGGCGTCGATCCCAGGGATATGTCGCCCGTATACGTGCCGAAGAATCCGCATGAGAAGGCCATGCAGCGCGCGCTGATCCAATACCGGGATCCCAAAAACTATGATCTGGTAATGGAGGCCTTGCGAAAGGAAGGCAGGATGGATCTTGTGGGATTTGAAAAGCATTGTCTGATAAGACCCAGAAAAATAGGAAAGAAGCAAGGAACGGATTCTTATGCAAATGCAAAGAAGAAGACGATCCGTAATGTGCATAGAAGAAAGAAAAAGTAAGGAGATGGTATGATGAGAATAGCGGTCATAACCGGGGCATCTTCAGGAATCGGCAGAGAATTTGCCCGGCAGATTCCCAGGCTGTATCATAGCCTGGATGAACTGTGGGTAGTAGCGCGCAGGACCGACAGGCTGAAAGAACTGGTGAAGGAATCGGAGGTTCCCGTCCGGATCTTTGATGGTGATATGATGCGGGATTACATCTTCTCGCGGATAGAAAAGGAACTGGAAAGATATAGCGCGGATATCCGGATGCTGGTAAATGCAGCAGGTTATGGAAAGATCGGAGCAGCGGAGGAATTGGAGATGGAAGAGCAGTGCGGCATGATCGATTTAAACTGCAGATCCCTGACCAAGCTGACACTCTTATGCTTGCCATATATGACAAAAGGAAGTAGAATAATTAATATTGCGTCCGCGGCAGCATTCGCCCCGCAGCCGGGATTTGCCGTGTATGCGGCTACAAAATCCTATGTATACAGTTTTTCACAGGCGATACGGGAAGAAACGAAAGGCCGGGGCATTGTAGTCACGGCAGTCTGCCCGGGCCCCGTGGACACGGAATTCTTTGATCGGGCAGGAGAACTTAAGAATTTCTGGAAGGCGACCGTCAGGGCGGATGCCCCGGGCGTAGTTAGACAGGCGTTAAGGGATTCTGTCAGGAGAAAGCCGGTATCTGTGTATGGCGCCGCCATGAAAGGAGCCAGGGTGCTGGCAAAGATCGTGCCGGATGCGCAGATTGCATCCGCTATGGCGTGGATGAGCAAAGGAAGCCGCGAATCAGGATAAAATGGGAAATAAGGGAGAGTGTACAAAATGATGAAGATTGAGAAAGGACAGCCGGGATATGTGAAGGCCCGCAAGGTCAAGTATCTGATCTGGACCATTGCAGAATTTGGGGTAGTGATTGCTATATTCGTGCTGGGATACATGCAGACGGGAACACGGATGAACCTATTTACGATCGTGGCAATCGTAGGCTGCCTTCCGGCGGCCAAGATGCTGGTGGAATTGATCACGATGGCGCCTCACAAAAGCATTGTGCCGGATAAGTACAAGGAGATTGAGGAAAAGGCGCCTCTGGTTACCAGAGTCTATGATATGGTGATCACCAGCAGAGATAAAGTCATGCCAGTGGACGCGATCGTAATATCCGGCCATGTGGTATGCGGATATGCCAGCAGCCCCAGGACAGACGAGACCCTTCTTGCGAAGCATATAAAGGATATGCTGAAAGCCAGCCACTATGACAAGATGACGGTAAAGATCTTCCACGATTACGTCGCCTTCTTGTCCAGGGCCGAAGGGATGAACAATATTGCCTCGATTGAAAAGGCGGATACCAGGAAAAAAGAAAGAGAGATCAGAAATATCATTCTGAATCTTTCAATGTAACAAGTGTTTCCAAAAAGGACTACTATGAAAGAAATAATAATTAGCCAGAATGAAGCAGGCCAGAGGCTGGATAAGTTCTTAAAAAAATATCTCGCCAAGGCCCCGGGAAGTTTCTTATATAAGATGCTGCGCAAGAAGAATATCGTGCTCAACGGCAAGAAGGCAACAGGAAATGAGAAGTTAGGCGTGGGGGACAGCGTGAAACTGTTTCTGGCGGATGACACGATTGGGAAGTTTGCCGGCCTGGCGCCTATAAAAGAAGAGTACCAGGTATCCGTGAATCTGGATATCATTCATGAGGATGCTAATGTCCTATTCATCAATAAGCCTGCGGGGATGCTGTCCCAGAAGGCCGCAAAGGACGATGTGTCCATGGTGGAGCATGTGATCGCCTATCTGCTTGCAGAAGGGAGCATCACGCAGGAGGAATTGCGGACATTCCGCCCGTCCATCTGCAACCGCCTGGACCGGAATACCAGCGGCCTGATCGTGGCAGGAAAGACCCTGATAGGGCTGCAGGCCATGGCAAGACTTTTCAAGGACAGGACCCTGAAAAAATACTATCTTTGCTTTGTAAAGGGCGGGATCCGTAGGCGGGAGCATATCTACGGCTATCTAGCCAAAAATGAAAAGACCAATAAGGTTACGATAAGGGAGGCAGGGGATACGCCGATCGAGACGGAATATGTTCCAATTGCATATAACCAGGAGATGACCCTGCTAAAGGTGCATCTGATCACCGGGCGTACCCATCAGATCCGGGCGCACCTTGCTTCCAAGGGACATCCCCTTCTGGGGGACTATAAATACGGCGATGCAGGATGGAACCGGCAGTTTCAGGAACGCTATCAGGTAAGAGCCCAGCAGCTGCATGCATATCAGATGAAACTCCCCTGGATGGAGGCGCCTTTGGATGAAATATCCGGGATGACTTTTACAGCCAAGGTTCCGCCTCTATTCTGGAGACTGATAAAGGAGACAACATGGGAACATGGAATTCAAGAGGCCTTAGAGGTTCAACATTAGAAGAGATGGTCAACCGGACCAACGAATGGTATCTGGAAAAAGGGCTTGCCCTGATGCAGAAGATACCAACGCCCATCACTCCGGTAAAGATGGACAAGGAGCACAGGCAGATTACGCTGGCCTACTTTGACCAGAGGAGCACCATCGACTATATTGGCGCCATCCAGGGGATACCGGCGTGCTTTGATGCCAAGGAATGCGTGGCAGAGACATTTCCGCTTCAGAATATTCATGAGCATCAGGTGACATTCATGGCGGAATTCGAGAAGCAGGGAGGAATCGCCTTTATCCTGATCTACTATATATCCAGGAATATTCTGTACTATATGCGATTTGAGGAACTTTACAGATTCTGGATGCGGGCCAAAGAAGGCGGCAGAAAAAGTTTCCGGTTCGACGAACTGGATTCCAGATTCTTCCTGGAGTTTATGAGGGGCTACTACGTCCCCTATCTGGATGCTATGAATCTGGATCTGGAGTTGCGGGAGGAACTTGACAAAGAGTAGGAAAATGCTTATAATTCAATAGGGTTTTTAACATGGTAGCACACTAAAGTGCGGAGGATATATGAATTTGGAGGATATATGAAGAAATTATTACATACTCCGGAAGGAGTCAGAGATATATATAATGTAGAATGTGGGAAAAAACTAGCATTGGAAGGACGTATCAAAAAGGTATTCCACTTATATGGGTATCATGATATCCAGACGCCTACGTTTGAATATTTTGATGTGTTCCGCAAAGAAATTGGGACCGTTCCTTCCAACGAACTGTATAAATTTTTCGATAAAGACGGAAATACGCTGGCCCTCAGGCCGGATATCACCCCGTCCATAGCCCGCGCGGCGGCCACGCTGTTCCAGGATGAGGAACTGCCCATCAGGCTTTGCTATACCGGCAGCACCTTTGTCAACCATTCCAACTATCAGGGACGTCTGCGGGAGACCACCCAGATGGGCGCGGAACTGATGGGAGATGACTCCGTGGAGGCGGATGCGGAGATGCTGGCGCTGGTGATCGAGTCCATGCTAACCATCGGCCTTAAGGAATTCCAGCTAAGCGTAGGCAATGTAGACTTCTTTCAGAGTCTGATAGAGGATGCCTGCCTGGATGAGGAGGCGGAATTGCGTGTGCGGGAATTGATCAATAACCGGAATTATTTTGGCGTGGAAGAGTTCCTTAACAGCATTCAGGTAAAGAGAAGTTCCAAGGAAGCGTTTTCGGCCTTGAATGAATTGGTGGGCGGGATCGACATCCTGGCGCAGGCGAAGAATATCGCGCCGAATTCCAAGGGCGTGATGGCAGTAAAAAGGCTGGAAAAGATCTATGACACCTTGAAACTCTATGGCGTGGAGAAATTCGTGACCTTTGACTTAAGCATGAGCGGAACTTACGGATACTATACCGGCATCATCTTCCGGGGCTATACCTTTGGCACCGGGGATGCCATCGTTAAGGGAGGCCGCTATGATCATCTGCTGGAGAAGTTCGGCAAAGAATTCGCGTCCATCGGCTTTGTCATCGTGATTGATGAGCTGATGAACGCCCTGATCCGTCAGAAGGTCCGCATCGTTTATACCAGGAAGAATACGCTGATCCTCTATGATGAGGGAAAGCAGCGGGAAGCTATTGCCCTTGCCAAAGATTTCCGCCGGAAGGCTAAGAATACGGAATTGATCAAGAAATCCAAAGGCAAGCTGCTGGAGGAGTATGTAGAATATGGAAAAGAATACTATGCCGGGAACCTGATTTATATTAAGAAATCTGGCGAGATCACCATGATTAATCTGGTCACCGGAGAGCATAAGATCGTGAATAGCACAGATAGGAGTTAGACCAAATATGAGATACTTGACATTTGCTTTGGGAAAAGGACGTCTGGCGAACCAGACGCTGGAATCGTTTGAAAAAATCGGAATTACCTGCGAGGAGATGAAGGATAAGGAGTCCCGGAAGCTGATCTTCACCAATGAGGAGTTGAAGCTTCGCTTCTTCCTCGCAAAGGGGCCGGATGTGCCTACTTATGTCGAATACGGCGCTGCCGATATCGGCGTGGTAGGAAAGGACACGATTCTGGAAGAGGGACGCAAGGTTCATGAAGTCCTGGATCTGGGATATGGGAAATGCAAGATGTGCGTCTGCGGGCATAAGGAGGCAGCGCCGCTTCTGCAGCATCATGAATTGATCCGGGTAGCCACCAAATATCCGAATATTGCTAAGGATTATTTCTACAATACCAAGCATCAGACCGTGGAGATCATCAAGCTGAACGGCTCCATCGAGCTGGCGCCTATCGTGGGGCTGTCGGAAGTAATCGTGGATATTGTGGAGACAGGCTCCACGTTGAAGGAAAACGGTCTGGAGGTACTGGAAGAAGTGTGCCCGCTATCTGCAAGGATGATCGTTAATCCGGTGAGCATGCGTATGGAGAGCGAGAGGATCAAATCCCTTCTTACCAGATTGCGCGCGCAGATCGCGATATAAAGAAAGGAAGAGGCTATCATGAGAATACAACGTTTAGATGCGGATACAAGACAAAATCTTCTGGAAGACCTGCTGAAGAGAAGCCCCAACAATTATGGTGAGTACGAGAAAGGGGTGGCAGAGATTCTTGCGCGCGTGAAAAGAGAAAAGGACGAGGCTGTCTTTGACTATACGCGTAAGTTTGACCAGGCAGTCATCAGCGCCGCGAATATCGAGGTAACGGAAGATGAGATAAAGGAAGCCTATGAACTGGCTGACCCGGCACTGGTGGAGATTATCCGAAAGGCCCTCAAGAATATAGAGGCTTACCATGAGAAGCAGAGGCAGTACAGCTGGTTTGACAGCAAGCCGGACGGGACCATGCTGGGACAGAAGGTAACGCCGCTTAAGCGGGTAGGCGTATACGTGCCGGGCGGAAAGGCAGTATACCCATCCTCCGTGCTGATGAACATCATGCCTGCGAAAGTGGCAGGCGTAGAAGAGATTATTATGGTGACGCCGCCGGATAAGGACGGGAAAGTCACCCCGAATACCCTGGTCGCCGCCCATGAGGCAGGCGCTACTGCCATCTATAAGGTGGGCGGAGCCCAGGCAATTGGCGCGCTGGCGTATGGAACCCAGAGCATTCCGAAGGTGGACAAGATCGTAGGCCCGGGCAATATCTATGTGGCTCTGGCGAAAAAAGCCGTGTATGGCCACGTAAGCATTGACGCCATTGCAGGCCCAAGCGAGATCCTGGTGATCGCGGATGAATCTGCCAATCCCAGATATGTGGCGGCGGATCTTCTGTCGCAGGCAGAGCACGATGAACTGGCTTCCGCGATCCTGGTAACCACAAGCGAGGAACTGGCAGGACAGGTATCGGACCAGGTTGACGCATTCTTAAAAGAACTGCCAAGAAGCGGGATTATCAGCAAGTCTCTTGACAATTACGGCTACATATTGATCGCGGATTCCATGGAGGACGCCATTGAGACCGCAAACGAGATCGCGTCCGAGCACCTGGAGATACAGACGAAGGATCCTTATGACGTGATGACAAAGATCCGCAATGCAGGCGCTATCTTTATCGGCGAATATTCCAGCGAGCCGCTGGGAGACTATTTTGCCGGACCAAACCATGTACTGCCCACCAATGGCACGGCTAAGTTCTTCTCGCCGCTGTCGGTGGACGACTTTATCAAGAAATCAAGCATCATTTCATACTCCAGAAACGCGCTGGAGGCAATCCATGAGGATATCGAGGACTTTGCGAAGGCGGAGCAGCTGACTGCTCACGCTAATTCCATCAAAGTCCGCTTTGAATAGACGGATGTAAAATACGAAGACAGGGGGCTAGAAGCATGAATCGAACAGCCAGTTGTACAAGAACCACGAAAGAGACGGATATTGATCTTACGCTGAATCTGGATGGCACGGGAAAGACGCAGATCGACACAGGAGTTGGATTTTTTGATCACATGCTGGATGGATTTGCCAGGCATGGATTATTCGATCTGACGGTGAAGGTCATAGGAGACCTGGACGTGGACTGCCATCATACGATAGAAGATACGGGAATCGTCCTGGGACAGGCAATCCTTGAGGCCATCGGCGATAAAGCCGGAATCCGGCGCTATGGGCATTTCATGCTGCCGATGGATGAGACGCTTGCCTTATGCGCCGTGGATCTCTCAGGAAGGCCCTATCTCAGATTCCAATCTGAGTTTACAGCAGAGCGTATCGGCGATATGGATACGGAGATGATCAAAGAATTCTTCTATGCAGTGTCTTACAGCGCGATGATGAACATCCATCTTCGCATTCTGGATGGGGAGAACAGCCATCACATGGCAGAGACGCTGTTTAAGAGTTTTGGAAAAGCACTGGACATGGCAACGCTACCTGAGCCAAGAATTCAGGAAGCATGGACTACAAAAGGGAGCCTATAGAGGAGGCGGCATAAATGATGAGTTATAAAAGATTGATTCCCTGCATATTTATTGCAGGCGGCAAAGCGGTAAAATGGTTCGACGACGATACGGTTATGTCAGATGACGTCATCGGGCTTGCAAAATATTACAGCGACCATGGGGCTGACGAACTGCTGGTCTTTGACCTGTCTGATTCGGACGAGGAGCATGACGAGGCGATAGACTTGATGAAGCGGATGAACCGCATGATACGGATTCCCATGGTTGCAGGCGGAAACATCAGGAGGCAGGAGGATATTAAGAAGATTCTGTATGCAGGTGCCAAGCGCGCCATGCTGAATTTCTCCAAGTCGGACAGCGTGAAGTTGATCGAGGATGCCGCGAAGCGCTTCGGAAAGGAGAAAGTGGCGGTGTCCTTGAATGACTTTGACGCGCTGTTCAAGCATCAGCACCTGATTAATGACTATAGCAGCGAGATTATATTCATGCATCGTCTGGATCTCAACTCTGTTATGAATGTGACAGAGGTGCCCTGCGTAATCGTGACCGACACCATGGAGGAGCCGGAACTGTACAAGATATTGAAGTGTCCGGGAGTCAAAGGCCTGTCTGGAAAGTTCGTCAGCCAGACGGATATGGATTTCGTGGAATTCAAGGAAAAATGCGGCCAGGAGGAGATTAAGATGACTTCTTTTGAAAGCATGATGGAATTCTCCCAGTTCAAGACGAATGAGCAGGGGCTGATCCCGGTGGTCGTACAGCACTATAAGACTCAGGAAGTCCTGATGCTGGCATATATGAACGAGGAGGCTTTCTATAAGACCATTAAGACGGGGAAGATGACCTACTATAGCCGCAGCAGGCAGCAACTGTGGACCAAGGGGGAGACCAGCGGACATTTCCAGTATGTCAAATCCCTGACTATCGACTGCGACTACGACACCTTGCTTGCAAAAGTGGACCAGATCGGGGCGGCTTGTCATACGGGCAATCCTACCTGCTTCTTCCAGCCTCTGGTAGGCAACGATTATGACGAGACCAATCCCCTCCAAGTATTTGAAGCGGTGTACGACACGATCGTAGACCGGAGGGAGAACCCAAAAGAGGGCTCCTATACCAACTACCTGTTTGATAAGGGAATCGACAAGATATTGAAGAAGGTGGGAGAAGAAGCCACTGAGGTAGTGATCGCTGCCAAGAACCCGAATCCGGAAGAGGTAAAATACGAGATGGCCGATTTCCTGTACCACGCTATGGTACTAATGGTTGAAAAAGGCATCAGCTGGGAAGATATCATAAAAGAACTGGCGGACCGCTAGAAACAGGAATGAACAGGCATGGGTCATGCATATACTTTCTTAGGCTATGATTGTTTCATAAGTAAGAAAGGAAGATCAGCATGAATGATTCTGAAAAACGAAGACGCCAGCTTCTGGAGGAGACCCGTTCCTTATACAGCGACAGAAATTCGCCGCCGGCAGTCCATCCAAGGTACAAGTTCGCCTACGCAAGGCTGTACGGGAGTGAGGATGAGATGGCGCCAGGCACGTTTGGTCTGCGCCTGTTCCTGTGCTTTATGCTTTTTGCGGCATTTGTAGCCATGGATAATAATGGGATTACCGTAAAAAGCGTAAGCAGCGACCGCATCGTCCAGGAGATCACGACGGATCTGGATGTGGCGGAAGTATGGAAGAACCTATAGATTTCAACATTTGTTGACACAGGAAAAAGAAATTGATATAATAGTCTCCGTGAGAGAAGAAAAAAGCGTTGATTTACTCTAATCAACGCTTTTATTATGCTAAGGAGGGTGTTAGAATGATCAAAATTTGGATAGTAGGTTCCTCCGGACAGATAGGAACTGCAATTAATGAAGTCCTGGATCCGTTAGAAGTGGAAGTCTTCAACACGGATAAGGACGAACTGGATATAACAGAAACGGACGAGGTGCTGAATTTTGGCGAGATCAACCGTCCGGATGTTATTATCAACTGCGCGGCGGTCACGGACACGGATGTATGCGAGAGGGAGCCGGAACTGGCTTTCCGCGTCAATGCGCTGGGCGCGCGCAACTTAAGCATCGTGGCGCGCAAAGTAGGGGCCAAGATGGTCCAGTTGTCTACCGATGACGTGTTTGACGGGCTGAGCAAGACTCCCTACAGCGAGTTTGACGATACCAATCCAAAGACCGTGTACGGCCGCTCTAAAAGAGCCGGGGAAAACTATGTAAAGGAGTTTACCCATAAGCATTTCATCATCAGGAGCAACTGGGTCTATGGACGAGGGAATAATTTCGTGACGAAAGTACTTGATGCGGCGGATGAGGGAAGAACGCTTGCAGTGGCATCCGACCAGTTTGGCTCTCCGACCAGCGCCAAGGATCTGGCAAGGATTATCCTGTATCTGATCCCTACCAATGAGTATGGTACCTACCACGCCACTTGCAAGGGCGTGTGCAGCCGCTATGAATTCGCCCAGGAAATCCTGAGATTTTCCGGCCGGGAAGGCAGCCTTAAGGCGGTGCCGACCAGCGAGTCGGATCTTTCTTCCGAAAGGCCTGCCTACGCGGTGCTTGACAACTTCATCCTGCGGATCATCGATGTGTACGAGATGCCGGAATGGAAGCGGTCATTGGAAGAGTATATGAAGGAAAGAGAGGAGGACTAGGATGGGAAAGACAGAAAAAGCAAAGAAGATTGGACTTACGACAAAGATTTTCATCGCCCTAATCGCGGGTGCGATATTCGGGATTATCCTATGCTATCTGGTACCTTCCGGGCATGTCAGAGATGATATCATTGTAGAAGGAATCCTATATGTAATTGGACAAGGGTTCATCCGGCTGATGAAGATGCTGGTGGTGCCGCTGGTATTCTGTTCTCTGGTGTGTGGAAGCATGGCCATCGGGGATACGAAGAAACTTGGCACGGTAGGGGTGAGGACGCTGATCTTCTATCTTTTTACAACAGCCCTCGCCATCACCGTAGCGCTGACAGTAGGAAATATTATCGATCCAGGCATTGGGCTTGATATGAGCGCGATCAAGACGAACGCTGCCGATGTGGCGCAGATGGAGGCCACATCGCTTACCGATACCCTGCTGAACATCATCCCGGACAATCCGGTCAACTCTCTGGCCAGCGGCAGCATGCTGCAGATCATCGTTTTCGCGCTGATCATCGGCGTGATATTGGCCAAACTGGGCGATCGGGCTGAGACGGTCAGCAACTTTTTCGGACAGTTCAATGATATCATGATGGAGATGACCATGATGGTCATGAGTCTGGCTCCGGTTGGCGTATTCTGCCTGATTTCCAGGACATTTGCCAATATCGGCTTTAGCGCGTTCCTGCCACTGGGGAAGTATATGATCGGGGTGCTGCTGGCTCTGGCGATCCAATGCCTTGTCGTATATCTGGGACTGCTTAAAGTATTCACGGGACTTAATCCGATCAAATTCATTAAGAATTTCTTCCCGGTGATGGCATTTGCGTTTTCCACAGCCACGTCCAATGCCACCATCCCGCTGTCTATCGATACGCTGGCGAAGAAGATGGGCGTATCCAAGAAGATCTCATCTTTCACCATCCCGCTTGGCGCGACCATCAACATGGACGGTACTGCCATCATGCAGGGCGTAGCGGTGGTGTTCGCAGCCCAGGCATTCGGAATTCATCTGACGATGACGGACTATATTACGGTCATCGGAACCGCAACGCTGGCATCCATCGGAACCGCAGGCGTTCCCAGCGTAGGGCTTGTAACCCTGACTATGGTATTCAATTCCGTAGGCCTTCCGGTGGAGGCGATCGGGCTGATCATGGGCATTGACCGTATCCTGGATATGACCAGGACGGCGGTCAATATTACCGGTGATGCCGTGTGCACGACGATCGTGGCGCATCAGAACAAGGCAATAGACAGAAGCATATTTGAAAATGCTCAGTAAAGCCGCAAACTGTCAAAGGAGAGCCTTCCGCGTGGGGCTCTCCTTTCCTTACATTGAAAATTATTTGCTTGAAGTTCTACCATAGGATGATATAATAAAAGCGTTATGTAACATGCATAAAGTATAAAGGATGAAAACATGAGAAGATTAGCATTAAGTGATGAAATATTATTAAAAATCGAAAAGCCGGCCCGCTACATCGGCAATGAAGTAAACTCGACATATAAGGATAAGACGAAAGTGGACGTCCGGTTTGCCATGTGTTTTCCGGACGTCTATGAAATTGGCATGTCCCATCTGGGAATCCAGATACTGTATGATATGTTTAACCGGCGGGATGATGTATGGTGCGAGCGGGTCTATTCTCCGTGGACGGATCTGGACGCGATAATGAGGGAGCAGAAGATTCCTCTTTTTGCGCTGGAATCTCAAGATCCTATCAAGGATTTTGATTTTCTGGGCATTACGATCCAGTATGAGATGTGCTATACGAACATTCTGCAGATCCTGGACTTAAGCCAGATTCCCTGGAAGGCCTCGGACCGGGATGAGTCAGACCCGATCGTCATCGGAGGCGGTCCATGCACTTATAACCCGGAACCGCTGGCCGAATTTTTTGACCTGTTCTATATAGGAGAAGGGGAGACGGTTTATGAACAGCTTCTGGATGCTTATAAAGAGAACAAGAAAAATGGTGGTACCAGAAAGGACTACTTAGAAAAAGCGGCTGAAATCGAAGGAATCTATGTTCCGTCCTTCTATGACGTGGCGTATAAGGAGGATGGGACGATTGCTTCCTTTACTCCGAATAATTCCCATGCTTCAGCCACGATTCAGAAACAGATGGTAACGGATGTGACCAATACCTATTATCCCAAAGCCCCGGTGGTTCCATTTATCAAGGCGACGCAGGATCGGGTCGTACTGGAAATCCAGCGGGGATGCATCCGCGGCTGTCGTTTCTGCCAGGCAGGCATGCTGTACCGCCCAACCCGGGAGAGGGACGTAGAGGTGCTGAAGGAATATGCCTACGAGATGCTGAAGAATACAGGCCACGAGGAGATATCCTTAAGTTCCTTGAGTTCCAGTGATTACAGCCAGTTAAAGGAGTTGGTCACCTATCTGATTGAAGCGTTTAAGGAGGAAGGAATCAATATTTCCCTGCCGTCCCTTCGGATCGATGCCTTTTCTCTGGATGTCATGAGCAAGGTTCAGGATGTCCGCAAAAGCAGCCTGACATTTGCGCCGGAGGCAGGCTCCCAGCGTCTGCGGGACGTGATCAACAAGGGGCTGACAGAAGAGGTGATACTGGAAGGGGCCGGACAGGCCTTTGAAGGAGGATGGAATAAGGTAAAGCTTTATTTTATGCTCGGCCTGCCTACGGAGACCGAAGAAGATATGAAAGAGATTCCGAGGCTGGCGGATAAGATCGCCCGGAGATATTACGAGATCCCCAAGGAGGAAAGAAATGGAAAATGCCAGATCACCACAAGCACCTCCTTTTTTATCCCCAAGCCGTTTACTCCATTCCAGTGGGCAAGGATGTACAGCAATAAAGAGTATATTGCCAGAGCCGCCATCGTAAAGCACGAGTTCCAGGAGCAGCTCAACCGCAAGAGTTTGAAATATAATTGGCATGACGCGGAGACTACGGTACTGGAAGGGGTCCTGGCCCGCGGCGACCGGAAGATCGGGCAGGTCATTGAGGAGGCCTACCGCCAGGGATGCCTGTATGATGCATGGAGCGAGACTTTTAGTTATGATAAATGGATGAAAGCCTTTGAGATTACGGGGATTGATATTGAGTTTTATAACTGCCGGGAGAGAGACGAATCGGAAATCTTCCCCTGGGACTTCATCGACATCGGCGTGACCAAGGCCTTCCTTCGCAAGGAGTGGGAACGCGCGATGGCAGGAGAAGTAACGCCGAACTGCCGGATGCAGTGTTCCGGTTGCGGGGCAGCAAAGTATAAAGGAGGTGTCTGTGTTGAAAGCAAGAATTAAGTTCCGTAAATTCGGAGTCATGAAATTTATCGGACACCTGGACGTGATGCGTTTCTTTCAAAAAGCGATGCGGAGGGCCCAGATTCCAATTGCCCTCAGCGAGGGGTACAGCCCCCATATGATCATGTCCTTTGCCCAGCCCCTGGGCGTAGGGATTACCAGCGACGGCGAATATATGGATGTGGAATTAAAAGCGCCGATCGCCTCTGACGAGGCAGTAGAACGGCTGAACAAGGCCATGGTGGAAGGCGTGGAGGTCGTAAGCTTCCGGGAGATTTCGGATGATAAGAAGGCCAGCGGCATGACGATCGTTGCCGCCGCTGATTATAAGGTGACGCTGCTTGCGTCTTCCCGGACGTCCGAGGTGACAGAAGACATCCCGGACCGCTGGATCGAAAAGACGGAAGAATTCATGGGCCTTCCTGAGATCGTGGTGATGAAGAAGACAAAGCGCAGTGAGAAAGAAGTGGATATCAAGCCGATGATCTATAAAATGGAGGCGTGCGAGGATGGATGGCATCTGTTCCTTGCAACCGGAAGCGAGCAGAACTTAAAGCCGGATCTGGTAATGGACGCATTTCTGAAGTATTGTGGAGAAGAGCCTCAGAATGTGCCGCTTCATTTTCATCGCCTGGAGGTATATGCCAGACAGGACGGAACGCCGTCAGGCTACGTAACCCTAGAATCATTGGGAAAGGAAATAAGCCTGTGATCGAATATATTCCCGCCAAGACCATCGTGACGAGGATGAAAAAGCCCGGGGAATGGTTTGGCGCTGATTATAATATGAATATCTATAAGGGCTGCTGCCATGGCTGCATCTACTGCGACAGCCGTTCCGAGTGCTACGGAATTCAGGAATTTGACAAGGTCATGGCTAAGGAGGACGCGCTTCGGATCATCCGGGACGATCTGCGCCGCAAGGTAAAGAGAGGAGTCGTGGCCACGGGAGCCATGAGTGATCCTTACAATCCCTATGAAAAGGAACTGCTTCTTACCCGGCATGCCTTGGAACTGTGCGATGCGTTTGAATTCGGCATTGCCATCGCCACGAAGAGCAGCCTGCTGACGCGGGATATAGACGTTCTATCAGATATCAAGGCGCATTCCCCGGTGCTGTGCAAGGTGACCATAACCACCAGCGACGATGAACTTGCTGCCAAGATCGAGCCTGGCGTAGGCCCATCCTCGGAACGCTTCCGGATGATCCGGAGACTGTCGGATGCCGGAATCTATGTAGGGATACTGCTGATGCCGGTACTTCCTTATCTGGAGGATTCCCCGGAGAATATCCGTCAGATTGTCCAAATGGCGGCGGATGCCGGAGCCAGGTTTATCTACCCGGCTTTCGGAGTGACGCTTCGGGGCAACCAACGGGACTGGTATTACGGCAAGCTGAATGAACTATTCCCGGGACAGGGATATGTGGAGAAGTATCAGAAAAGATATGGCTCTTATTATGAATGCAGAAGCCCGAAGGCCAAGAGTTTGTGGAACGTCCTGAAAGAAGAATGCGAGAAGCATCATATTCTTTACCAGATGAAAGATATCATCCACAGCTACAGGCACCCTTATGCATATGAGCAGTTAAGCTTATTCTAACATTGCGCGGCATGCACATGCGACAGGAGGAATGATTATGAGCAAGAAGGAAGTAAAGACCAATGCCATGCGCATCTTGGACCGGCTGAAGATTTCCTATGAGTATACGACTTACGAATGCGATGAATTTACGGACGGAGTCCAGGTGGCGGACAAGCTGGGCTATCCCCATGAACTGGTTTACAAGACACTGGTAACCATTGGAAAGAGTGGCGGATACTATGTATTTGTCATTCCCATAGAGGCGGAGATAGACTTTAAGAAGGCAGCCAGAACGGTGAAGGAAAAATCCCTGGAGATGCTGCATCTTAAGGATCTGACAAAAGTGACGGGTTACATCAGAGGGGGATGCACGGCAATCGGGATGAAGAAGCAGTTTCCTACCGTAATTCAGGAAAGCGCAAAGGAACTGGAACAGATTCATATCAGCGGAGGGCGGCTTGGCATGCAGCTGAAATTATCGCCATTTGACTTGCAAAAGGTAGCAAATGCCGAATTCGCCGATGTGATACGGAGGGATTGAACCGGTGCAGATGCCGTGTTCTATGATGACCGCCCTGAAAATGTAGGAACCGCACAGAGGCTTGGGATTAAGGGAATTGTATTTCATAAAGATATTTCATTGCAGATGATGGAAAAATGATGTAATATAATAGAAGTCATTTATAGAAGCCATAGGATTAAGCAGTTTGGAGGAATACAAGAAGAGATGAAGATAGTTGTAAAGTTTGGTGGAAGTTCATTAGCAAGTGCAGAGCAGTTTAAGAAAGTTGGCAAGATTATTAAGAAGGATGAGGCAAGAAAATACGTGATTCCTTCTGCACCCGGAAAACGGACGCCGGACGATACAAAGGTTACGGATCTGCTATACAGCTGCTATGGGCAGGCGATCCTGGAAGAGGACGAATGCGAGGAGAATTTTGAAAGCCTGCTTGCTGCAATAAAGAAACGGTATGAAGAGATTATAAGCGGCCTGGGGCTTACGCTTAGCCTGGATGATGAGTTCCGGACGATCCGTGAGAACTTCAGCAAGAAGATTGGAAGAGACTATGCCGCATCCAGGGGAGAATACTTAAATGGCATAATTATGGCAGCCTATCTGGGTTACGAATTTATCGATGCCGCAGAAGTCATCCTGTTTGACGCCGCCGGCAATTTTGACGCGGAGAAGACAGACAAGTTATTGTCCAAAAGGCTGGCGAAGACGGAGCGGGCCGTTATACCAGGATTCTACGGTTCCATGCCAGGAGGAAAGATCAAGACATTTTCCAGAGGGGGTTCCGACATTACGGGATCCATTGTCTCCAAAGCCGTGCATGCCGACCTGTACGAGAACTGGACGGATGTGTCAGGGTTCCTGATCGCGGATCCAAGGATCGTAAGAAAGCCCAAATCCATCGACGTCATTACATACAGGGAATTAAGGGAATTATCCTACATGGGCGCGACGGTGCTGCATGAAGATGCCATCTTCCCGGTACGCAAAGAAGGAATTCCGATTAATATCCGCAATACCAATTCGCCGGAGGACAAAGGAACCTTGATCGTAGAGGGAACTTGCAGGAAGCCTCGGTTTGTCATAACGGGAATTGCCGGTAAGAAGGATTTTGCGTCCATTACGGTGGAGAAAGCCATGATGAACTCAGAGGTGGGATTCTGTAAAAAGGTGCTGGAAGTCTTTGATGGAAATGACATTTCCATCGAGCATATGCCATCCGGGATCGATACGATGACGATCTTCGTCCATCAGGATGAGTTCGAGGAGAAAGAACAGAAGGTAATCGCCGGAATCCACAGGGCTGTGGAGCCGGATTTCCTGGAACTGGAATCAGACCTTGCTCTGATTGCCGTGGTGGGAAGAGGAATGCGCGCGACCCGGGGAACGTCTGGAAGGATCTTTTCCGCTTTGGCGCATGCCAACGTCAATGTCAAGATGATTGACCAGGGCTCCAGCGAGCTTAATATCATTATCGGAGTAAGGAACCATGATTTTGAAACCGCAGTCAATGCAATCTACGATATATTCGTAAATACAATGATATAAAGTCTTGGGGAGGTCTAAAATGAATATTTTATTTTTCTTGAAGCCGAAAAGCGAGCTGGCATACATCTATGATTACCATACGCTGCGCCAGGCTTTGGAGATTATGGAATACCACAAGTATTCTTCGGTGCCGATCTTGAATCGGGAGGGGAAATACGTTGGCTCGATTACAGAAGGCGACGTTCTGTGGTCATTGAAGAAACTGAATATTCTGAGCATAAAAGATGCGGAGGATATCAGCATTATGAAGATTGAACGCCGGATGGACTATCAATGCGTAACAGCTGAATCGAATATGGAGGATCTGATTGGAAAGGCGATGGAACAGAATTTTGTTCCGGTGGTTGATGATCAGGAACACTTTATCGGTATTATTACGCGGCGCGATATCATCGGCTATTACTCTGATAAAATGAAGGAATGTGACAAATAATTATGATAATAGATTTTCATACACATATGTTTCCGGATAAAATTGCAAAAGGGACCTTGGATTTTCTGGAGGGGATCTGCAAAGTTACCCCATATACAAACGGCACATACGAAGGGCTGAAGGCGTCCGGCGAAAGGGCGGGAGTTGATATCTCTGTGGCGTTGCCGGCAGTAACAAAGGTATCCCAGATACCTTCCATCAACAGGTTTGCCTCTGGCTATCTTGAGGGCCCGGTGATTTCTTTTGGCGGTATCCATCCGAAAAGCGAAAACTACAAACAAGAATTGCAGGAGATTAAGAGCCTTGGAATGAAAGGCATCAAGCTGCATCCGGACTATCAGGAAATGTATTTCAATGATATCCGTTACAAGAGGCTGGTGTCCTACGCCTCAGAACTAGGGCTGATCACTGTCGTGCATGCCGGACGGGATCCAAAGTGCCCGGAAGACGTCCACTGCACGCCTAAGATGGCGCTGGAATTAATCCGCGAGGTAGAGCCCGAGAATATTGTGCTTGCGCATCTGGGGGGCAATGAGATGTGGGATGACGTGGAAGAGTATCTGGTAGGTCAAGACGTCTACTTTGATACGGGCGTGGTACTTGGCAAGATACCGGATGAGCAGTTCGTCCGAATCGTACGGGCCCATGGCGCTGACAAGATCTTATTTGCCACCGACTCCCCATGGGCAGGGCAGAAAGAGTTCATAGAACTTCTGTCCTGCATGCCTCTTACGGAGGAAGAAAAGGATCAGATATTTTACAAAAATGCCTGCAGTTTATTAGCGATATAGCGAAAGGGAATGCCTATGAAGAAAATAGCCCCGTTATTCGTATTGATGGCCTCCGTCTTATGGGGTTCGATGGGAATTGTTACCAGATATGTGGCAGACATTGGATTTACTACGAGACAGACAGCAGCAGTCCGCATTTGCTCGGCTGCTGCTGTTTTGATATTGTTTCTTCTGATTACCGACCATCGGAAACTGAAGATTGAGAAGCAGGATTTGAAATGGTTCTTAGGAACAGGGCTGGGAAGCCTGTTCATCAATAACCTGGCTTATGCGGAGACGGTCCAGAGGGCGTCCCTGTCTGTGGCAGTGGTCCTTCTTTATACGGCTCCGTTCTTTGTCATGATCATGTCGATTCTGTTTTTCAAGGAAAAACTGACGCTTCAGAAAGTTGTGGCGCTTCTATTGTCTTTTGCCGGATGCGTGCTGGTGGTGGGACTGTCCGGAGCCAATGCAGGAAGCAATGGGGCGGTTACGCTGCTGATCGGCCTTTGTGCCGGATTCGGCTATTCCCTATACAGCATCTTCGGCAAAGTGCTGGTAGGAAAATACGATTCTCTTACCGTAACCGTATATACGTTCATCTTTTCCTCCATCGGAACGCTGATCATCTGCCAGCCGGCATCCATGGCGCAGCGCATCGTGGAAAATTCTTCCAAGATGCCTCTGGTTATCATCGGAAGCGTAGTGACGCTGGCGCTTCCCTATGTCAGCTATTCCATAGGGCTTAAGTATATGGAGAGCAGCAAGGCCTCCATCATCTCTTCTTTCGAAGTGGTGGCAGCCAGTTTGTTTGGCGTGGCGCTGTATCATGAGACGCTGGATGCGTACAATATGATAGGCATCATCTGCGTGGTGTCGGCCTTGATACTTTTGCAGGTAAATTTTCACAAGAATACTTGATTTTTACCAATTCCTGTGATATCATATACCAGTATGCCGCACAATGAGGTATTAAAGTTCCCACAGGGACACCGTAATTGGCGAGTAATGATAATAGGAGGTGCCATATGTACGCGATTATAGCAACAGGTGGTAAACAGTACAAAGTAGCCGAAGGCGATATCATTAAAGTAGAAAAGCTTGGTGTAGAAGCCGGAGAGACTTATACATTTGACCAAGTACTTGCAGTAAGCGATAACGGATTAAAAGTTGGAAATCCAACCGTTGAAGGAGCAACCGTAGAGGCTTCTGTAGTGGAAAACGGAAAAGCAAAGAAAGTCATTGTTTACAAGTATAAGAGAAAAACTGGATACCATAAGAAAAATGGTCACAGACAGCAGTATACTGCAGTAAAAATTGACAAAATCAATGCTTAATTTGGAGATAATCCATGATTCATGTAACCATTTATGAAAATGACAGTAAAGAATGCATAGGCTTTCAGACCAAAGGACATGCCGAATATGCCGAGATGGGACAGGATATCGTATGCGCAGCCGTTTCCGTGCTGGTCATTAACACGATGAATGCCATTGAGCTATATACGGATGACGAGGTGTCGGTACTTTCCGACGAGGAGGAAGGGATTGTTTCCTTCCATGTCAATGGCGCGCCCTCCAAGGAGGCAGCGCTGCTGTTAAAGACTATGATTCTTGGTCTGAGAGAAATGGCGGATGATGAGAACTATGCAGAATATATTGATTTAACATTCGAGGAGGTGTAACAACCATGATGAAATTAAACCTTCAGTTTTTCGCTCATAAAAAAGGTGTTGGTTCTACAAAGAACGGCAGAGACTCTGAATCTAAGAGACTGGGCGCTAAGAGAGCGGATGGACAGTTTGTAAAAGCTGGCAACATCCTCTACAGACAGCGTGGAACAAAGATTCATCCAGGAATCAATGTTGGCCGCGGCGGAGACGATACATTATTCGCGCTGGTTGATGGCGTTGTAAGATTTGAGAGAAAAGGAAGAGATAAGAAACAGGTTTCTATCTATCCGGTTGCTAAATAATAACAGACTACGAAGAAGAGTGCTGCAGATAACTGGTTCTGGTTATAAGGCAGTACTCTTTTTTTAGCGGTCAGGATGGGGATGGCAAATAGCCGTTCCTTATGATATAATATACAGGATATTGGGGAAAATAAGCAAAAAAAGAAAGAGGAACATTATATGTTTGCAGACAGAGCAAAGATATTCATAAAATCAGGAAAAGGCGGTGACGGACACGTCAGCTTCCGCCGGGAACTCTATGTGCCAAACGGCGGGCCTGACGGCGGCGATGGCGGAAGAGGCGGCGATGTCATCTTTGAAGTGGATGAGGGGCTGAATACTCTGCAGGATTACCGGCACAGGAAGAAATTTGCCGCAAAAGACGGAGAGCAAGGCGGAAAGCGCAGATGCCACGGCAAGGATGCGGAAGATATCGTGCTGAAGGTGCCGGAAGGAACCGTCATCAAGGAATCGGAATCTGGCAAGGTAATTGCCGATATGTCCGGAGACAACCGTCGGCAGGTGATCTTAAAAGGCGGAAGAGGAGGCCTGGGAAACCAGCATTTCGCAACGTCTACCATGCAGATTCCCAAATATGCCCAGCCCGGACAGCCATCCCAGGAATTGTGGGTGAATCTGGAATTGAAAGTGATCGCGGATGTGGGCCTTGTGGGATTTCCCAATGTAGGAAAGTCCACGCTTCTATCCAGGGTGACGAATGCGGATCCGAAGATTGCCAACTATCATTTTACCACGCTGAATCCAAATCTTGGCGTTGTAGACTTGCCTGATGGCAGAGGATTCGTGATGGCGGATATCCCAGGGCTGATTGAAGGCGCATCCGAAGGAGTCGGCCTGGGCCATGAATTCCTGCGCCATATCGAGCGCACCAAATTGATGATCCATGTGGTAGATGCCGCTGGTACGGAAGGCCGGGACCCGGTTGATGATATCTATAAGATAAACGCGGAATTAGAGGCCTATAACCCGGATATCGCCAAACGGCCGCAGGTGATCGCAGCCAACAAGGTGGATGTCATATACCCGGAGGGGGAAGATCCGATCCAGAGGCTGAAAGATGAATTCGAACCTAAGGGAATCCGTGTCTTCCCGATATCCGGCGTTACCGGAGCGGGAATCAAGGAACTTCTCTACTATGTATCCGACAGGCTGAGCGAGCTGGATCAGGCGCCAGTGATCTTCGAGCCGGAATATTTCCCGGAAGAAGAACTGATCCACGAGAACCTCCCATATACCGTCGAAAAGGAAGACGATATCTATGTGGTAGAAGGCCCGAAGATCGAGAAGATGCTGGGCTATACCAACCTGGACTCGGAGAAAGGCTTTGCCTTCTTCCAGAAGTTCTTAAAGGATACCGGAATCCTGGATGAACTGGAGGCCGCAGGCATCCAGGAAGGCGATACGGTGCGGATGTACGGGCTGCAGTTTGATTATTATAAATAGCGAAATAGAACAGGAGAATGACAGACGATGACGACAAAGCAAAGAGCATACCTAAAAAGCCTTGCCATGACAATGGACCCGATCTTCCAGATTGGGAAGAACAGCATGACGCCGGAACTTACGAAAGCGGTTGCGGAAGCGCTTCAGGCACGGGAACTGATCAAGATCAGCGTGCTGAAGAACTGTGCCGATGATCCCCGCGAACTGGCGGATATGATGGCGGAACGCACCAAATCCCAAGTCGTGCAGGTGATCGGAAAGAAGATTGTCTTATATAAAGAAGGAAAAGATAAGAATAAGAAGATACAGCTGCCTTAATATCCCTCAGCATTGCGGAGGCTTCATGTGGCAGAGCGAGGCAGATAATTATGAAGATTGGAATCATGGGAGGGACGTTTGATCCGATCCATAATGGGCATCTTATGCTGGGACAGGCTGCATATGAAACATTCCATCTGGATCAGATATGGTTCATGCCCAATGGGCATCCTCCCCACAAAGACAAAACTACAATTGAATCCGACGTAGATGACCGGATCGAGATGGTGAGACTGGCAATTAGCGGAAAGGAAGAATTCCGGCTGGAATTGTATGAGGCATGCCGGGAGGAAGTATCTTATAGCTACAGTACGTTGGAATTTTTTAATCAGATATATCCGGAGGATGAGTTTTATTTTATCATCGGCGCGGACTCGCTGTTTGCCATCGAGACTTGGGCGCATCCGGAACGGTTATTTCCAACCTGTACCGTACTGGCCACCTACCGTGACGAGATCAATACCAGGGCTGAGATGGAAGAGCAGATTCAGTATCTGACGCGAAAGTACGATGCCCATATCCGGCTATTGGCGACGCCTTTGATGAGCGTATCGTCGAGCGAGCTAAGAAGAGAGATTAAAAGCGGCAAGTCGATCGCAGCCTATGTTCCATCCAGCGTGGAAGACTATATTATCAGAAATCATCTGTATGAGAGGAATGGCAGCATATGAATCAAAAGATAACCAGAATACGCCGTAAGCTGATGGCGGAACTGGACAAAGAGCGTTATGAGCATACCCTGGGCGTCATGTATACTGCCGCGTCCATGGCAATGCGCTACGATGCGGACATTGATAAGGCGCTGATGGCAGGACTGCTCCATGACTGCGCAAAATGTATATCCGGCGAGAACAAGATCAAACTCTGCGGCCGATATCATCTGAGCGTTTCCGAAGTGGAGAAGGCCAATCCCAGCCTGCTGCACGCGAAACTGGGGGCTTTCCTGGCGGCAAAGAAGTACCATGTTGACGACAAGGAGATTGTGAACGCCATTGCCAGCCATACTACCGGAAGGCCGCACATGTCGCTGCTGGAGAAGATTATTTATATCGCCGATTATATCGAGCCTGGCAGGGAAGAACTTCCAAATATGGCGGAAGTACGGAAACTGGCTTTTCATGATATCGATGCCTGCCTGTACCGTATATTAAAGGATTCGCTGGTATATCTTGACAGCAGGAACATCCCGATTGACCCTATGACAGAGAAATCATATCAATATTATAAAGAGAAATTAGATCAGAAGGAGGAATAGCATGGAACAAGCAAAGGAAATGGCACGCGTCGCATTTGAGGCGCTGGAAGATAAAAAAGGAGAAGACACCTGTGTCATTGATATCTCGCATATCTCGGTACTTGCAGATTATTTTGTTATATCCAATGGGAACAGCGACAGCCAGGTAAGAGCCCTGGTTGACAACGTAGAGGAAAAGATGCACAAGGCCGGGTTTGCCCAGAAGCAGGGAGAAGGACGAAATGGCGGCTCTTGGGTGCTTCTGGATTATGGTGATATTATCGTGCATGTATTTGACGATGAAAACAGAGAATTTTATAATCTGGAGCGCATTTGGAGCGACGGAAGACGATTCGGCGACATAAAAGATTTATAGACTGATAAGAAAAGAACCGGAGAGGAAAAGCAATGTTATCTATCGGCGAGTTTTCAAACATCTGCCAGGTGTCAACCAAGACGCTTCGCTATTATGCAGAAATCGGACTGATTCTGCCGGACGAGATCAATCCTGAGAACGGGTACAGGTACTACTCGATCGAACAGTTAAAAAGGATGCTTTTTATCAACCGGCTGAAGTCCTATAATTTCTCTTTAGAAGAGATTAGGGCGATTCTGGACGCAAAGAAGCCGCAGGATGAAAAACTTTATGTGGAATTGATCAGGAAAAAAAGGGAACTTAAGAAGATGGTACAGGAACTAAGAGATACTCACGACCGCCTGAATAAGGATATCTTAACCTTGGAACAGGGAAGATCCATTATGTCTTATATGGAAAATATTGATGTAAGCCTGGTCGAAGTGCCCATGATGTATCTTGTATCCATTCGAAAGAATGTCCGTGAATGTGAGTTCGAGGAAGAATACGCCAATTGTTTTGGACGGATCTTTGAGAAAATCGAGGACTTGGGCCTGACGACAGCCGCTCCGCCTATGGCGTTATTTCACAGTGCCGAATTCAGTCCGGCAGGCCTTGATATGGAATTTGCCGTTCCTGTAAAAGAGCATGCCGCCGGAACAAGAGACTTTTGCCCGGGACTTTGCCTGAAAACAACTTTGTATGGCTCCTATTCGGAACTGTCTTCCGTATATACCAGACAGAGGGAATGGGCGGAAAAGGAAGGATATGTAAGCAGCAGCGCGGTTTTTGAAGTGTATGTGGCAAATCCATCGCAAGCACAGGAGGATAGTCTGATAACAGAAATTTACTATCCGGTCTCAAAGCGATTAACAATAAAAGACAACAGATTGCGATAGTAATCCAAATATCGCTGCCTGTAATAGAGAAAGCCCTTAATCTGGCATTACAGATCTCTAAATATCGTTGATCTGTAACTGCCGGACTATGGGCTTTCTTTATTATTTTATTAGGAACAAATAATGTTGTAGATTATGAAAGGAAACGGAAGACTCCAATCACTTTGCCGAGTATCTGAACCTCTTTTACGATAATTGGATCCAAGGCATCATTCTCGGGCTGCAGGCGAAAGACGCCTTCTTCTTTGAAAAAGCGCTTCACCGTTGCGCCGTCCTCAACAAGAGCGACAATCACCTCGCCGTTGCGGGCGGTCTGTCTTTGCTCCACAAGAACAAGATCTCCGTCAAAAATGCCTATATTAATCATGCTGTCGCCTTTGACGCGCAGCATAAACGTCTGGTTATTAGGCATGAATTCCATGGGAATCGGGAAATAGTTCTCGACGTTCTGCTCGGCAAGCAGCGGCTCGCCTGCGGCAACCCTGCCTACCATTGGCACGTTGACCATCTCCCTGCGGGTAAAGTTAAAAGATTCATCCAGTATCTCTATCGCTCTTGGCTTCGTCGGATCCCTGCGTATGTAGCCATTCTTCTCCAGCGTCTCCAGGTGGGAGTGGACGCTGGAAGTGGACTTGAGATGCACAGCCTCGCAAATATCACGCACCGCAGGCGGAAAGCCTCTTTCCAGTATCTGTGATTTTATGTATTCTAATATTTCCTGCTGCTTCGGACTAATCTTACCTTGAGCCATAGAAACCTCCTTATATATTGCCTGTATCATGCGTTCTGTAATTATTTGGTTATATTTTATCATAGCAGATTATAAAAAGCAAACAAATGTTTAGAAAATATGTTCGAATATTTTTTCTTCAAGTATTGACAAACGTGCGTTCGGGTTGTATAATTCAAAGCATAGAACAGATGTTCACGAACAAATGTTTTTACACGAGGGGATAAGGGATAATTAAGGAGGAGAGGATACTATGGAGACCAGCAGATTACATGTGGCAAGAAAAAGACAGAGACAAGTATTTATGAAGAAGTTGATATTAGGTTTTGCGGGCTGTGCGCTTGTATTGGCCTTAAGCGTTATTTTAAGCAATGGATTTGTAGACGCCCATGGCAATTCCACGGAGTCTCCGGTCAGACATAAGTATTATAAGAGTATTGAGATTGCATCCGGCGATACCTTATGGGATATCGCAAAGGAATATATGAATGAAGACTATGATTCGATCTATGCTTATATCGACGAACTGAAAGATATTAACGGGCTTACATCCGATGGCATTCAGGAAAGCCAGTATCTTACAGTCGCATACTATGATACGGCGTTCAGGTAATCGCTTTGCATGCCGTCTGTATAGTTTGTTTATTTATTACGGTATATAGGAGTTAATCATCTTATATATATTATACTCACCCAATTTGCGGCGTCCGGCAGCGATGGAGTTATTCATTTGCTGCCGGGCGCTTGCCTTTTGATTAGGCAAGGCTCCATAAGATTATATCTGTTGATAGAAATATATCTATACGACAAATACCGATTTTTCCAAAAGATATAGACGGAGGAAATGGGATATGCTATAATATGATTAATTGTAAGGTATAAATAACAATAAGGAGGTTTCCTCATGGCTGAATCAAAGTCATATCATGAACAAGTACAGGTGGAACAGACAATAAGGCTTAGGGAAGTCTTAAAGACGCTGCCGCCGTTTGCTAAAGATTTCTTCCGGGCCATTGAGCCAAAGTCATCCGCAAAGACGCGGATTAATTATGCCTATGATATCCGGGTCTTTTTTCATTTTCTTATGGAGAATAATCCTACATATAAGAATTATTCCATAGATCAGTTTACATTAGGTGACCTTGAACGGCTGGAGCCGGTGGATATTGAGGAATATATGGAATACCTGAAGGTCTACAAGCGTGACGACGAACTGGTGACCAATGGGGAAAAAGGCCTTTCCCGCAAGATGTCGGCGCTTAGAAGTTTCTATAACTATTATTTTAAGCGTCAGGCTATCTCCAGGAACCCGACTTTGCTGGTGGATATGCCAAAACTTCATGATAAGGCGATTATCCGTCTGGATGCGGATGAGGTCGCCTTGCTTCTAGATTTTGTAGAGAACTGCGGAAACGAACTGTCCGGACAGGCATTGAACTATTATAAGAAGACGAAGGACCGTGATCTTGCGATACTGACTCTGCTTCTTGGCACGGGAATCCGTGTCTCCGAATGCGTCGGCCTCGATCTTACAGATGTAGATTTTAAGAATAATGGGATTACGGTTACGCGCAAGGGCGGCAACCAAATGGTTGTATATTTCGGGGAAGAAGTAGAAAAGGCTTTGAAGCACTATATTGAGGGAGACAGAAAGGCTGCCACTCCCCTCTCCGGCCACGGAAATGCCCTGTTTCTCTCTACGCAGAAGAGGCGGATGGGTATTCAGGCGGTGGAAAATATGGTTAAGAAGTATGCCCGGCAGGTGACGCCGACAAAAAAGATCACGCCCCACAAGCTTCGAAGCACCTATGGCACATCTCTTTATAAAGAGACCGGAGACATCTATCTTGTGGCTGATGTTCTGGGACATAAGGATGTAAATACGACGAAGAAGCATTATGCGGCCATTGATGAAGACAGACGCCGCAAGGCAGCGTCTGCCGTGAAGTTAAGAGAAAGCTGACCCTGTTATCCCACGGTCCTGCGATTCTTGTAGTTCGCATACAGAAGGAGGATTCCGCTTATGGCCCCCATGAACAGGAAGGATTGTATCAAGGGCATAAAGTTATAGCTTCCGCCCTGCCACAGATCAATAAAGTCGCTGCTCACGTAAGACATGGGAAGAAGTGCGGCAATCTTCTGGAGGAATCCGGGAAGCTGGTCCGTCTGTATTCCCATCATCCCGCACAGGACCATGATTCCAAAATACAGGATCATTGCCAGTGCATAAGTAGGCCCGAACTTCCGAAAGATATTAGCCAGTCCGTGAGCCAGGATGAAGAAAATGACGCCCATCAGGTAGAGGCAGATGACCAGGGTGGCAGCCCCGGAAAAACTGGGGATTTCCAGATCCAGCGCCGTGTAGGACACCAAGGTATAGATTGCAAGCGCGGCAGTCAGAACGATGACCTGGGCAATGATTTTTGCCCGCATCATGAAACGCTCTGAGAAGCCGAATAACCCCATGCGAAGCGGAATATCATTCTCCAGTTCCTGCGAATAGGTAGCGGCATAGCCGAGAAAGATGATGGCCATCGGGGTTATCAGGGACATGGTGATAAAGATGGACGTATTGGCCTGCGCAGCCATGCTTTTTGGTACATCTCCTTTGATTGCATTGGTTATGATCAGCAGCATGAGAATCGGAAATACGATTCCGAAAAAGGAAGAAAAAGGATTCCCAATGATATTATAGATTTCATAGGCTACCAATTTTTTTGTGCTTTTCTTATTGTTCATGATACACAAGCCTCCTTCTTGCCTTCATATGCCAGTTTGGCATTGGCAGACATAATCTCAATATCGCTGCAGCTCCGCTTAAAATTCACATTCGCGTTGATGAGAAGTTCAGCAAGCCTGTGCTCTGTCTCCTCTTTGGCGCAGGAAAGGGCGATCAGATGCGCAGGGGAAGCCAGTTTGGGAAACGACGCAAGAAGACGTTCGTTTTCCTGCGTACGGTCTACAATGAAGATCGATTTTCCGCAATATTTCCGGAACAGTTCATCCGTTCTTCCGAAGTCCACGACCTGCCCTTTATCCAGAATCAGCAGTTTATCAGCCAGCATTTCTAGTTCCTCATAATAGTGGGATACAATGCATAGCGTATGGTCCTTTTTGTCCTTATACCAGGCAGATAATTTTCCCATCAGCCGCTGTCTGGTTTCAAAGTCCAGCCCCGAAGTCACTTCATCATAGAAGGTAAGAGGCGCATCCTGCATCATCACCAGAATGATCGTCAGCCTCTGCTTCTGCCCTCCGGAAAGCGCGGAATATCGCTTTCTAAGGCAAGGGCCGAATTCAAAATAGTCAATCAGTTCTTTTAGTTTCCCATCTTTCTTAATATCCGTATTGAGAACAGTTTCCATAATGACCTTTACGGGCATGGTTGAAGCATAATGATTCTGCTGCAGATGGGCCGCCATCTGTTCCGGCCTTAGGCTGGTCCGTATGGTTCCTCTGTAATGGGTCAGTCCCAGGATGGTGCGGACCAGCGTAGTCTTTCCCGCGCCGTTGGAGCCGATGATTCCTATCCGCTCTCCGGAGTCGATGGCAATAGGCTTTTGTATCTGCAAGACCGTCTGTTTTCCATATTGCACCTGCAAGTTCTGTATGGTTACGAGCATTGTGATATGCCTCCTTTTCCTTTGATGCTGTTATTCTAGCATGATGATATGAATTTCCGATGAATATGGCGTAGAGGCTGTATGAAATCAAATCAGGGAATCCTAAGTATAGCCAGCACGCCGCCGGACTCGTTGACAATCTTTACGTCGCAGCCCAGGATCTGGGCATAGTAGGAAAGGATATATAATCCCAGCCCACGCCCTTTCTTCTGTACGTCGCTGCTGACAAATGGCTCGTAGATATCAGGGAGCAGCGACTCTTCGATGTGCCCTCCATGGTTAAAGATCTTCAGGCACTTCTCTTCTAGCGTAACCTGGATCAGGTTGCCGGCAGGCGTGTAGGATACGGCATTGGATACCAGGTTGTCGACAATCTTCTTTAGCATATCCCGGTCCGTGCAGACGGGCCCGGATGCTCCCTCTATTCGGAAAGTCAGGTTATTTGTGGATGCCTGTACCTGGTAACCCAGGACAATCTCATCTGCCAGCCCCTTCAGATCAAAGGACTCCTTCTCCATATGCTCGGTACAGTGGTTCAGATACAGAATATCCTCTACAATCTTCTGCATAATCTTTAACTGCTGTTTTACCTGGGGAAGATACTTCTGGGTATCCTTATACTTGCCCACCTCATTCATCATGCCTTCTACCAGAAGCAGGGCCGCCGTAACCGGAGTCTTAAGCTGATGGGAAGATGCGCGCAGAAAGACTTCCTGGCGCTTATTCTCCTGGGCCAGGGCCTGGTTCTTCTGCTCCAGGGCCTGATATTGGAGGCGCAGCTGCCCATACAATTCGTTCAAGGTGGCGCCCAGTTCTCCAATCTCGTCTTTGGAAGTGACGGATAGCGGCTCAATCTCCATATGTCCGGCCATCTTCACTTCTTCCGCATATTGTGCAAGGCGAATGACCGGAATCACGATCTTTCTGGAGAACATGCGGGAGGCGATAAGCACGATCAGGAATACCACAGCCATCAGCATAGGAAGGCTGCTTAATACCACCGGAGTAATTTCATTCATCTGCGGGGTCATCACCGGAAGGAAGGATAGGATCAGCGCGTCTGAAGTTCTTCCCGCCGCAATATAGGAAGTGTATTCATTCGTATCATCAATGATTCCTCCCTCAAATACGATGATATTGTCAGAGATAACGTGGGTCTTCACCGCCTTTTCCTTGAACGAGTCATCGTTTAAATCGTCATCCGCTTCCAGATGGACGTTGAATGGAAGATCTTTCAGGGATTCTTTATTGAGATTGAAGATAGATTTCATCCTATCTTTGTCGATATCCGGCAGCTGAATATTTTCCATATCGTCTCCCGAGGAAAATGCCTGCTGGATTTCCTGTAGAAATTTCTTTAACTCGGGCTCATCCGCCTGTACTGTAATCCGGAAGTTCTTTCCCGCGATATACACCGTGTCTCCGGAAAGGGGAATCTCCACGGACATGGAGCCGGTAGGATTCTTCACCGTCAGGCCTTTATAGCTGCGGTTTTTCATATAGCCTTTTTGTACGTCTACTACGGACTTCAGGTCATCCTTTTTGGCATAATCCACGTACAGGGATGGCATCATAAAGCAGAAATAGACTACGACGAAGGCCATCAGGACTGCCGAGATCAGGACGCTGTAGCACAGCGTCTTCTTTGTCAGGCGCATTTTTAATTCCTCCCATCCTTTTCGCCAGGCAAGGCATACTGATAGCCTACGCCGATCACCGTCTTAATCAGGTTCATTGGCAGCTTTTTCCTTAGGTTCTTAACGTGGGCATCAATAATCCTGTCGTTTCCGATATATTCTTCATTAAATATCCGAAGAATCAGCTGCTCTCTTGTAAAGACCCGCTGAGGCTCCTGATAAAGCGTGCTAAGAAGCAGGTACTCGCTTAGCGTCAGCGGAAGAGCCTGGCCATCATAATAAGCCTGATAGGCATCCTGGTCTATGGAAAGTCCTTGCTCTGCCCTGTCCGTCTGATCTTTAATTCCTGACGAAGTTCTGTTATGCGTGGTGCGTCTTAAGATGGTTTCCATTCTTTTTAGCAGGATCAATGGTGACACCGGCTTGATGACATAGTCATCCGCATAGGCATTGAACGCCTTTACCTGCGTCTGCTCATCGTCCAGGGCTGTCAGCATGATGACGGCCATATCCGGATACTCCTGCCGAATATAGGCAAGGACTTCCAGCCCGCTTCTTTTGGGCACGATGATATCCAGCACCGCCAGATCAAAATTTTGGCTCTTAAGCAGAGCGACGGCTTCATCGCCGTCACAGGCTTCCGTGACTTCATAACGCTGCATCTTCATATATTCTGCCAATACTTCCCTGATGGTTGGCTCATCTTCCAGGAATAATATTCTTCGCATAAGTTACTTCTCCCTCTTTTTATTCATATTGATGCCATTATAACAGAAAGATATGAATTTCAAATGAAGAAGCTTAGATTCTTCTCTTTTTTCTTGTAAAATAGGCATGTATCATGTAATCTATATGTGGACTGACATTGAAGTTGGAAAGGACGGACATAGGATGAAATTACAGCAATTGTTGAGTTATACCAGAAAGGCCGTAGATGAATATGGCCTGATAGACGAAGGCGATCATATCGCCGTAGGAATCTCAGGTGGAAAGGACAGTCTGACGCTTCTGTACGCGCTCCATGGGCTTAGGCGGTTCTATCCAAAAAAGTTCGAGTTAAGCGCGGTTACGGTGGATCTTGGCTACAGCGAATGCGACTTTACCCCGGTCGTTCATCTATGCGAAGAACTGGGAGTTCCCTATAAGATCGTAAAGACGGATATCGCCCATATCCTGTTTGATGAGCGTAAAGAAAGCAACCCCTGCTCTCTGTGTGCCAAGATGCGTAAAGGCGCTCTTAATCAGGCGGTCAAGGAGATGGGCTGCAACAAAGTAGCCTACGCCCACCACAAGGATGATATCATCGAGACCATGCTGCTGTCCCTGATATTTGAAGGACGCTTCTACTCCTTCTCTCCAAAGACCTATCTGGATCGCATGGATCTGACGGTAATCCGCCCGATCATGTTCGTAGACGAGGCAGAAGTGATTGGATTTAAGCAGAAGTATGATCTGCCCGTAGTGACCAGCCGCTGTCCAATTGACGGGTATACCAAGCGCCAGTACGCAAAGGAACTGGTGAAGCAGCTGGACGATGAGCATGCCGGAGCCAGGCAGCGGATGTTCACGGCAATACTGAACGGCAACATCAAGGGATGGCCTCCACGGATTCCCCATGTACGCTGATAATAAAACTCCGGATACTAGTTTGGATAATAATTGATCACGATAAATGCAAGCAGCGTATCCTGCCTGTTGATGTAGGTGTGGCTGATGGAGGAATCAAACGCGAGAGAATCGCCTTCCTGTAAGACATATTCTCCCTTTTGCGTATCCAGGATTAGTTCCCCATTCATGACATAGATATACTCCTGCGATTTCTGGGAATGGCCAATGGATTTATTCGAAGAATGTCCATCCAATTCACAGTAAAATAACTCGAAGTTTCGTGTGGGCGTTGTCGTGAAATAGCAGTATACCCGATAGGCGCTGGACTCTCCGGATTGTTCGATGGTATCTTTCCTCTGCACAACAGTCGCCTCGTCATCAATGCCATCCATTAATTTTGTATAGGGCACGTTAAGGCCATTTGCTATCTTCCAGATCGTGTTGATGGTTGGGTTGCTGCCTCCTTTTTCAATATCCGAAAGCATGGCCTTGCTGATCCCCGCCTCTTTAGCCAGCTGTCCCTGGCTTAAGTTCCGTTCCATTCGCAATCGCTTTAGATTAAACGCAATTATTTTTCCTAATTCCATAAAAAACCTCTTTCTTCACTTGACGTTCTGTCAGTTATAGCGGATGTAAGTTCATTATATTAGAGCGGCAATAAAAAATCAAGGAAGAATACCGGAGGTTCAGGCCAGGGGTGATAATTAGTTAAAAAAGAAAGGGATCTCCCATAACTGGAATAAAATCCAGCAGTGGGAGATCCCTTTCTTTTTTAAAATGTAGGTTTCTATAATTTCTTGTCGCCTCCGCGCTCTTTAATCTCGATCAGCCTCTCGATGGCCTCCGCGGTACCTTCCCTGCCCAATTTAGAACTATCCAGGCAGATGTCATAACTCTCCGCCGCGCCCCATTTCTTATTGCTGTAGTAGTTATAATAGCTGGCGCGCTTCTTATCGGTCTTGACAATCATATCTTTGGCCTTGGCGTCTGTCAGGTCATAGATGCGGGCAATCCTGCGGATACGGGAATCCAGATCTGCATGGATGAAGACGCTCAGCACGTTGTCGTATTCTTCCAGAGCATAATCGGCACATCGCCCTACCAGAATGCAGGGACCTTCATCAGCGATCTTTTTGATCGCATCGAACTGAGCCAGGAATACCTTATGGTTAATCGGCATGTCTGTGTAGCTTCCTGAGGAATAACCCAGAGAATAGGTGTCCATTACCAGGGAATATAAAAAACTGTTGGTTGGTTTTTCGTCGTGAGTCTCGAATAACTCCTGGCATATGCCGCTCTCTTTCGCAGCCCGGTCCAGCATCTCCTTGTCATATAATTTAATATCCAGGTCCTTGGCGACTTGATAGCCAATTTCCCGGCCGGCACTTCCAAACTGCCTGCCGATAGTGATGATCGTATTCGTTTTAGCCATACCAATCACGCTCCTCTTCATAATTATACAATTATTATATATCAATTGAAGGGAAATGTATAGAATTTTCTAATGGTTTTGGGCTAGGATTTCCTTAGTTTGTCTAACAATTCTATGAAATAAGCCGGAAGCGGGGCATTTACTTCCAGATATTCTCCGGTCCTTGGATGGATGATTCCAAGCGTCCTGGCATGCAGCGTCTGTCCCTGAAGATGCGGGAAGGGGCACTTCTTCGGCCCATATACCATATCCCCCAAAAGCGGATGGCCCAGGCTTGCCATATGCACGCGGATCTGGTGCGTCCGTCCGGTCTCCAGCTCACATTGGATATAGGTATAGTTGCCAAAGCGCTCCAGCACCTGATAATGGGTAATGGCCTCTCTTCCATTCCTGCTGTGAATGCTCATTTTCTTGCGCTCCGTGGGATGCCTGCCGATCGGAGCATTTACGGTTCCATCTTCTTCCTTGATATTCCCGTGGACGATGGCGACATAGATGCGCCGGATGGAGTGTTCTTTTAACTGCTTGGAAAGACTCTGATGCGCCATATCATTTTTGCAGGCCACCAGCGATCCCGTCGTGTCCATATCGATCCGGTGTACGATGCCCGGCCGCATGGTGCCGTTAATGCCGGACAGTTCAAAGCCGCAGTGGTACATCAGAGCATTGACCAGCGTCTGGCTATAGTGCCCGGGCGCTGGATGCACGACCATCTGCTTCGGCTTATTGACAATGATGATATCCTTGTCTTCATAGAGGATGTCCAAAGGAATGTCCTCAGGCTTGATATCCGGCTCTTTTGCCTCTGGAAGGTCTATCTCTACCCTGTCACCCAAAGAAAGCCTGTAATTGGCTTTTACAGGCTTCTGGTTCACAGTCACATGATTCTCTTTGATTAATTTCTGGATGTACGATCTGGAACGATCCTCCAATTCCTCGGAAAGATATCGGTCAATACGTTCCCCATCCTGGTTCTCAACGGTGAAAAATTCTTTCAAGGTCTTCCTCCTTATAATAGATGAATACCAGAAGTATCAAGGCAACGGCAGATACCGTGACGTAGATATCCGCCATGTTGAAAATTGGAAAATCTATCAGCTTGAAGTAAAAAAAGTCGACTACATAATTCAGACGGATTCTGTCAATACAGTTTCCAAAGGCCCCCGCCACGATAAATACGGCGCACAGCCGAAGCGGCAGAAAACGCTTCTCCATAGGCACCTTGCGATAGAACCATAAGACGACCGCGCATATGACGATGACGCTTAGGAAGAAAAAGATCTTCTGATTCTGAAACAGCCCAAAGGCCGCGCCTCTGTTCTCCAGATATTCCAGCTGGAATACTTCCTTGATGATAATAAAGGGGGACTGTCCCTTCAGCCTGTCAATCGCCAGGCATTTGGTTAGCTGATCCAGGAATACCAGCACAGCTATGCCTATGACAGCTGCAATATAATGATTCGTTCTGCTTTTCTCTCTCAACATATTCTCCCTCTTCTAGATATATTTGCGGATGGATACCATATAACGGCCTTTCTTGGTCTCAGACAGGATGCCGTTATATCCTATCCGTCCCATCTTCCTGACAGACAGGATGTCTCCCTCTTTCAGACGGTATCCATTGCTGGTCACCAGTTTCCCATTTACAAACACCCGGGCTCCTTCGATGAGGCCGGTAACTTTGCTTCTGGATAGAGGATAGGCCAGCGAAAGCACGGTGTCCAGCCGCACCGATGCTACCGTCCCTTTTAATTCCTCATAACGCGGCTCATAAGAATCCTCAAATGCCGGCAGAATAGAGGTCTTTACCGTAGTGTGCCGGATCCTGGTCAGATGTTCCATAATATAGCCCGCCAATTCCTCCTTGGCAAACAGGATTGCTTTTCCATCCTCGATCAGAATATCGCCCAGCTTGCATCTTTCAATTCCCAGGTTCATGACCGCTCCCAGATAATCGCGGTGGCTTAACTCCTCTGCAAATTTTCTGTTAACTGGAGAAATCTCTATAATCTGAATAGGGTACTGATAATCATAATAAAGAGCATCAGGTAGAAATGCAGCCATCTGACGCTCTGATAAGCCATATCCGCCATAAGTCTTATACTGGGATAAGAGCATATTCTTTGGCGTGGTATGTAAAATATTTAATTCATTCAGATTTAGAAACTCGGAGAATGTAACAATCTCCCGTGCATATGCGATCCTGGAAAGTTCGACCAGGCGCTTCTGAAGCAGTAGTTCCTCTTTGTTCATGATTAGAACCTGGAACGCATAGAGGATGCGTCAAAAGAAGTATTCAGCAGATCCTGCAAGTCTCCGGAAATATCTACGTTGGTAGGCGTTACCAGGAATATGTAATTAGAAATCTTCTGCAGATTGCCGCTGATGGCAAATGTCGCGCCTGACGTAAAGTCAATAATACGCTGGGCCACTTCAAGATCCAAGCCTTCAAGATTCAATATCACTGTCCTTCCGCTCAGAAGGGTCTCCGTGATCTCGCGGGCATCGTCAACGGATGTAGGCTTGATTACGCATACTTCCATGCTGACGTTGTTCCTTCTCGCAGGCTGGCGCATCGGGGTTACTTTATTGTTAGATCGGGAAGATCTGGACTTTGCCGGAGGCGCATAGTCGTCTTCGTAATCCTCCTCTTCGTCGTAATCTTTATAATCTTTAGATTTATGGAAGAGACTTTTCTTAGGCTTTTCTTCATAGTCGTCTTCATAGTCGTCGTCAAAGAAATCATCGTCATCGTAATCGTCATCATCACTTAACTTCATGATATCTAAAAACTTATCTAATACTCCCATTTTAAAACTTCTCCTATCTTCCGTTTATACTTGAGCATAATCACGCGCACCAAAAATTCCGGTTCCCACGCGGACCATCGTCGCGCCCTCTTCTATGGCAACCTGGTAGTCATTGGTCATACCCATGGAAAGAATACTCATAGTCATATTATCAACGTTTTTCTCTGCAATGTCAACAGATAATTTACGCAAACGTGCGAAAATCGGGCGGTTTTCCTCAGGATTATCTACAAAAGGAGCAATTGTCATGAGTCCTTTTACCTGAATATGGGAAAATCCTGCAATTTTATCAATAAATTCGAAAACTTCTTCCGGCATAAGGCCGAATTTACTCTCTTCCTTGGCCACATTGACCTCCAGCAGTACATTTGCCACCAGATCGCGCTTGGCAGCCTCTTTCTCAATCGTCTCTGCCAGCCGCAGGGAATCTACGGAATGAATCAGATCCACCTTATCAATGATATATTTTACCTTATTGCGCTGCAAATGGCCGATCATATGCCAATGAATATCCTGGGGAAGGACATCATGCTTGTCTGACAATTCCTGCACTTTATTTTCTCCAAAGATACGCACGCCCAGATCATATGCCTCCTTAAGGGTCTCCACAGGCTTCGTCTTGCTGACGGCGATCAGCGTAACCTCGTCCCGGCTTCTGCTGCTTTTGTGGCATGCCGCCTGAATCTTTGCCTCTACCGCTTCCAGATTTTCCTTTAACATTTAAAATCACTCCTTTTTAAAATACCACATCATTTTCATGAACTTCGCTTCCGTCCAGCGCAATGTGATCATAATTAGCAAGTCCGTAATCATTGCCTGCCTCCACGATATAGTAGTCTTCGCTTTCGCACAGGATATGAATCTGCTTGAATACGGCATATCCTTTGTTAATATTGTATACGCCTTTCAGGCTCTTGGTCTTCTTAAGCGGATAAGTCTCGGATCCGTCAGGCTCCCTTAAGGAAGTATTCTTGTCGAATACGTTGGGGTCTAGATAGACCATTTTGTTCTCTTTATCCCTATAATAGACCTCCACATTTTTAAACTGGGCATCCTCTTTTCCATTATTGATCAGGACGCCGGTCTCCTTGCTGTTGCCCCCCTGCGTAAGATAGTTTTCTGGTACCAGATAGAACTTCTTGTCCGCCACGGAAGACTTGGGAATCTTAAGTCCCGACTCATCTTCCAGTATCAGCTCCATATCCAGATATCTTTCTTCCGCATAGCGGATCATAGAATTGTCGAATGTCAAAAATCCAAGGTTGGCATCCTTCGTATTATAGATGGAAAAGCCAGCCACTGCGGTCTCATTATCCTTGGAAAAACGGATCTTTACGCTTTTCATATCGGCCATTTCCTGGGCAGCAGCATCATCCAGCAAGATAACAGCCGTCCAGTTATTGTCTTTGATCAGCTTATAGACCGGGCTTCCCGCTTTTACCCGGCTATTGTTCTTAAGGCCGGTGGCCTGATAGTCCTTCTTGGCGATCATATCCTCCGTCACATCGCTGATCGTGGTATTTTCATATCCGTCGGTAGAATACACGATGACTCCGTCTGAAGCCGCCGAGTAGATCTGCAGCCCTTCCATGCCTTCCGTGACCATCCCATCCAGCTGGGACTGCCTGCTTTGGCTGGACTTGCTCTCCAGTATATTGGAGACGCTGTTCTTAAGCGTATACACGTCTGAAAACTGCTGCTCTTTAAAACTTTCGCAGAAAGACTGGGTCTTCATCAGTATGGAAGACTGTTCTTCCGAAGTCAGTTCCTGGGATCCGGAAGTAGCATCCGCAAATTCCAGCTTCTTGTCAGACAGCGTATAGACTCTGGTCTTGGCGCCCACCTTGCTGCCTTCCGGCGCAAAGTAGTTCACATAGCCGTCTGCCTCTGCATTCACCACCGTCTCGTCCCGGATGATCAGCCCCGTATAGGCAGTATCCTTAAGGATGGAGCCTTCCCTGACTTCATAGGCAGATACATGCTTGTTGGTCAGATACATCAATACGGTCACCACCAGATAGATAAAGATCACGCCGAAGATGATAATGCCTATATTTATATTCCATTTTTTTCGATAAACTTGTATGTTCGTCAGTTCGTCCCTAGCCAAAAATAAAGCCCCCTATTTATTGTCAGTCTAGCTGCTTTAGCGCTGCTCCGTTAAGATATTGGAATCTCCTGCCCTGAAAGCTTCCCTCTTTCTTCATCCGGCTTAAAAACTCGTCCCTAAGTTTCCACCAGCTCGTCCCCCAATTGCAGAACACGGCATCCTTTTCTGGAATGCGGCTAAAGAGCCTCTCGATGGCAGTTGCGGGATCCAGATATTCCAGGAAGGCCATCAGCCGTTCCAGGTATTCCTCTTTTGAGCATAAAGTTATTGTACCATTTTCATAGTCATCGCACAACTGTGTGTTTTTCGCAATATACAGGGAATGAATCTTGACAACCGGAATCCGAAGCGCGGATAGGACCTTTGAAGTCTCTATCGTATCCAGCATATCATCTCCGGGGAGATTCAAGATTACATGGGCACAGATCTCGAAGCCATATTGCCTTATGGCAAGCACGGCATCGATAAATTCCGCCAGCGTGTGGCCGCGGCTGATGGACGCCAGCGTATGGCAGTTGGTCGTCTGAAGGCCCAATTCGATCGTAATGCCAATGTCATGCTCCCCTTGAATTCGTTGAAGCACATCCAGATACTCTGATGTAATGCAGTCCGGCCTTGTGGAGATGGCAATCTCCGCAACATATGGCAATGCGGCCGCCTCACGCATATAGGCTTCAAACTTCTCAACCGGAAGGAATGTATTGGTATAATTCTGGAAATATGCAATAAACTTATGTGCATGATATTTCTTTTCAATACGCTCCTTTGTGACATTTAACTGCTGCGTAACAGGCGTAATGCAATCCATGGCTTCGAATCCGGTTCCTGCTTCCGCGCAAAAGGCGCAGCCGCTTCCCGCAATCCGGTTGGGGCAGCTGACGGGAAGATTTACCGGAAGTTTGTATACCTTTTCGCCATATTTATTTTTTAAAAATTCAGAATAAGGGTAATATGGCAATTTTTCGTCCATCTGATAAAATATTCCTTTCTCTGTGTATAATTCAATCCTCTTTCGGCATACTAAGATTAGCATGAAAAAAGGAGGAACTCACATGAAATGGTTTGATAATACCGCTTTGACAATCGTGATTATAGGTGCAATCAACTGGCTTTTAGTTGGGATATTCCGGTTCGATCTAGTAGCCTTCATCTTTGGCAATCTCTCCTGGCTATCCCGCATTATCTATACAATCGTTGGCTTATGCGGTCTCTATCTGATTAGTCTGTATGGAAGAATCGGAAACAATTCATAGCGTCAACGGTCATTCATAGCAAGAGGGGTATCCCATAGCGAGATGCCCCTCTTAAACTCTATTCATCCTATGGATTTCCATTATCTACATCACTCGCGGCTGCAGGCTCATCCTGCTTTGCATCCCCATCAGCCGCATCCGCGGCTGCCGGTTCTTGCTGCCCTATCCCATTGATGATTGCTGTCATGTCCTGGTATAGCAGGGATTTTGTATCTGCTCCCATGACGATAGATATGTACGGCCTGCCGGAGGCATCCTTCTCCAGAAGAATCAGGCAGTTCCCGGCAAGTTCCGTGGTACCTGTTTTTCCGCCAATAATCGTCGCGCTCTGCGGAAGTTCGGCTTCCCCAAGCGCATAGAAATTGGTCTGCTTCCAAGCCGCCTGACGCACTGTTTTGTCAGCGCCTGTAATATTTGCCGTATATTCCGCAGTATTAATAATATCCACAAACTCGTCGTGCTTGATACATTCATTGAAAATCAGGTAGAGGTCATAGGCCGTGGTATAATGATTCTCATTATGCAGGCCGTTGCTGTTTAAAAAATGAGTTTTTGTGGCCATCAAGGCCTGGGCTTCCTCGTTCATCATCTGTGCGAACTGTTCGGAATTCCCGCCTATGTAGTCGGCAATAGCGACGGCAGCATCGTTGCCTGATTCCATCAAAAGCCCATGCAGCAGATCGCCCAGGGTCATCTGGTCCCCGGCCTTGATCCCGCAGGTCTTCTCATCCGCGGCAAAGTTTGCAGCATCCGCGTCTGCCTGTACGGTTACCACATCCGTAAGGTTCCCCTTCTTAAGGGCTACCAGCGCGGTCATAATCTTCGTGGTGCTGGCTGGATAGAGCCTGTCGTGGAGATTGTATGCAAAATCCACCATCCCATCCTCTACGTCAAACAAGCCTGCCGCATGGAGTCCGGCAGGATCAGGCGCACCCTGGAACGCTACGTTTTCAGACGCTACACAAAGATCAGAGGCAAAGAGTTTGCCCGTGTACAGGTTTTTATTGTAATGTTCTGCTTCATAGGCCGTTACCACTTCCTGTGCCTTAAACTGCTGTCCTATCCGGGCGCATCCGGTCAGCAGGAATGCAGTCGATGAAGCCATCAGAATCCATTTTCCAAATCTACCGATACATTTCACGCCAGTCAAGATCCCCTCTGTCAATTGCTAATATGATCAGTTCCGCGGTAGCCAGATTTGTGGCCATAGGTATATTATGCATGTCGCACAGCCGTATTACATCGTTGACATCCGGCTCATGAGGCTTCGGATTGTTCGGATCCCTCAGGAAGATCAAGGCATCAATGTCATTCTGGGCAATCTGTGCCCCCAGCTGCTGCTTGCCTCCTAAAGGACCGGCCAGATATTTGTGAATGTTCAGGTTCGTAACCTCTTCTATCAGCCGTCCGGTAGTACCCGTGGCGTACAGTTCATGCTTGCTTAAGATTCCCCTGTATGCGATACAGAAGTTCTGCATCAGCGTCTTCTTGGAATCATGTGCTATCAAGCCAATATTCATTGTTTTTCAACTCCTTATTGATATTTTTTCGGCTGTAATCCGACATTTAAAACAAATCCGATACCAACGTACAGGCTGACCAGAGATGTCAGGCCATAACTTACAAAAGGTAAAGGAACTCCCGTATTCGGAAGCAGTTTTGAAGCCACGCCAATATTGATGAAACTTTGGAAGCCAATCAGGCCTCCTACCCCGCAGCATATGATCCTCCCTGCTAAGTCTTGCGATCGTATGCCCACTAGAATACATTGTATCACAATTAATAATAATAACGCAACAACTATACAGCTTCCTACGAAACCAAGTTCTTCTCCGACGATGGCAAAGATGAAGTCTGTCTGAGGCTCTGAGATGAAATTGCCGTTCTTTACGGAAGTGGTCGTGTTATTATTGAGGCCCTTTCCTGTCAGCTGGCCGGAGCCGATGGCCATAACGGAATTCTTCTGCTGGTATGCTTCGTCGCTTTCATATTTTTCCGGCTCAAGGAACGCCAGGATACGCTTCTGCTGATAATCCTTCAGAAGTTTCTGATCCGGCTGTACCACGATGCTTAGGAAAATGATCGCCACAGGCACCAGAATCAATAGGACCGTGCCGATGAACTTATAGCTTAACCCTCCAATATAGATCATCAGGCAGATGACCAGGGCCGTACATATGGTGGTGGAAAGGTTTGGCTCCACGATAATCAGCGCCAGAGGAATTGCCGAAAGTATCGCATACTTGATCAGCGTGACCTTATCGTTGATGTCCTCCGCATGCATCATGATAAATTTGGCAAAGAACAGGATCAAAAGGATCTTGGCAAGTTCGGACGGCTGAAAGGTAGTGAATCCCAGATCAATCCAGCGTGTCGCCCCATTGACTTTATCTCCGATCACCAATACAGCGCCCAGGATCAACACGACGAATCCATAGATGATCCAGTAAAAGTTCAATACCCACACATAGTCGATCAAGGATACGATGACCATTGCGATAATCCCTATAATCATGCCGACAATCTGTCTTGACTGGTATACTTCTTTTGCGCTTCCAACGGCAAGCACGCCTAATATGGACAGCGCGATGACCAGGACGACTAGATTGAATTTATAATCTTTTAAATGATATGGTTTTGTAAATCTGGGTAATCTCACGTTTCTTCTCCTGCGAATGTTATTACTACTTGTGTACGGTTAATCTCTACCTGAAAATCCTCTTCTGTAAGTTCCATGTACTTCGAAAGCGATTCGTACAGTTCCCTGCATATATTATCATAGGCATCCGGCGTGCAGAAAACCCGGTCTGAAGTGACCAGCGCTTTCAGCCGGTTCTTTGCGATTGAGACAGAAGACTTTCTTAACATCCTTGACTCCTCCTAATCTTTCTTGAATAAATGTGAAAGTTTGGAAAAGAATCCGGAATTGTTTTCCAGTTCTATAAATGGAACCTCAATTCCCATAATACGTTTGCAGATATTAAGATATGCCTTTCCTGCTTTTGAATCAAGCCCTACCACGGGCTCTCCCTGGTTGGTGCCGATCACCACCTGCTCATCATCGGGGAGGGCGCCGATCAGGGGAACGGACAGAATCTCTGTCACGTCGTCCACCGACATCATATCGCCTCGCTTCACCATATCCATGCGAATCCGGTTGATGATCAGGTCTATCTTCTTAAGCTGGTTGCTCTCCAGCAGCCCGATGATGCGATCAGCATCACGGATCGCCGATACTTCCGGGGTTGTGACCACGATGGCGCGGTCAGCGCCTGCAATGGCATTCTGGAATCCCTGCTCGATTCCTGCCGGACAGTCCAGAAGTATGTAGTCAAATTCGTCCTTTAGCTGGGACGTCAGTTTTTTCATCTGTCCGGGAGAGATTGCTGTCTTGTCCTTCGTCTGCGCAGAAGGCAGCAGATAGAGGTTCTCATATCTTTTGTCGCGGATCAAGGCCTGTTTTAGCCGGCATGTTCCTTCAATGACATCTACCAGGTTGTAGACGATCAGATTTTCAAGGCCCATGACTACGTCCAGATTCCGAAGGCCCAGATCGGTGTCGATCACGACTACTTTTTTATCAAATTTGGATAACCCTGCTCCTATATTCGCGGTTGTCGTGGTCTTGCCCACGCCGCCTTTTCCTGATGTGATTACGATAACTTCGCCCATGAATAACTTCCTCCTATAACTGGTTTTACTTCATTATCTCCAATACGAAGCTTTGTGGGCCTCATATGAAGTGCTGCTATGACTGCATCGCAGTCGCCGGCGGCGCCGGCAACTACGGTTCCGTAGATGGTTCCCGTCACGACGACATTGCCTTTGGATATGACTTTGGCGCCTTCTTCTACGTCGCCTACGATAACGATGCTTTTTTCAGATTCCAGAATCTGTCTTCCTCTCAGCGTACCTTTATAGAACTGTCCGTCTCTTTCATGGATGGTTTCAAGGCTTTCATCCAGCATCCGCTTGTGGAGCCGTTCCGTATAAGTATTCTTCTCAATGATGCATAGTATCCGTATCTTCGCAGCATCCTGTATGACTTCTGCCATATGCTGCTCTTCCTCTTCTGTGAAAGTACGGCCTTCAAATTCGACAGCCATGTCAGCATGATTAAAAAAATGTGCTGACGACTCGAACTTTTCTCTCACCTCCGGCAATAACTCTTCATAGGGCATGTCCGGATCAAAGTATATGGTGATGCCGTATTTGTTACTCTTAATGAGTACCGGGTCTTTCACATACGCTCATCCTTTCTGTCGCTCTCTCTCCTTTTTATTAATCTCCAACTGTCGCGCCTGCACTGATATCTGCGGCTGTTCCGGTAAGAATCTCTTCTTCCGGCGTTATCTGATAATAGTATTCCATTACGTCGTTCCCTACTTCTGCGGCATAGGTCGAACTGTATCCATTCGCAATCCTTATGGCAAATGCCACCTGCGGGCTGTCGCTGGGAGCGAATCCTACGAACAGCGCATGGTCGGGATGCGTTTCGCTTTGCTGTGCCGTACCAGTCTTGCCGAACAGTTTGACATCACTGGCGTTCAGCTTGGTAAACAGATTGCTGTGGGCGACTGACACCACGTTTCGCATTCCGTTATGGACTGCGTTCCAGGTGGACGGTGCCACGTCGGTCATGGTATTTAGAACGGATGGCTCATAATCCTTGACAGTCTTGCCATCTACGGACGTAATCTTATCAATCAGGCTTAGCTTGTAAACAGTGCCCTTGTTAGCCACTGCGGTGATATACCGCGCAAGCTGGCTGGTAGTATAGTTATTCGTACCCTGTCCGATTGCGGAAGGTACGGAGGACTTATCGGATATCTGCGGCTCGGATTCCGGGATCTCAAGTCCCGAAGTCTCTCCTAAGCCGAATTCCGTTGCGTATTTCTTCAAAGTATCGGTACCCAGGTCGCTGGAATAGTAGGCATTGGTCGCGCCTCCTTCTGCATTGTCAGAGCCAATCTGCGACAGGCCGTTATCTTTCAGGCTCATCCGGTATCCCACTTCATAGAAGAAGCTGTTGCAGGAATTCTCAATGGCGCCTTCCACATTCAGGTTGCCATGAGCCATGGGATAGATCCAGCATTTGGGGTTCGGCGATACCTTCTTGTAGATTCCATGGCATGGAAGGTAAGTATTGTTATCAATCACGCCTTCTGTAAGGCCTGCCACTGCCACCATAGGCTTGTAGGTAGAACCTGGAGCCGTTTTTTCCTGCGTCGCGTTATTATAGAATGGCCGGGCCTGATCGGTCACCAGCTTGCTGTAATAATTGGAATCCATGGTATTGGCAAGCCTGTTATTGTCGTATCCGGGATAGGATACGCAGGCCAATACCTCGCCGCTTGTCGTATCCGTCATGACCAGCGAGCCGGTACAAGGCTCCAGCGCCAGTTGGCCAGGCGTAATCTCCAGAGTCTCAATCTTGCCCCTTAAAAAGTCATAGGCGCCAATGCTCCCGGAATTCAGGCCGTTATACTGGGCCTCGTCATAGGTAAGGATCCCCTGTTCATACAGCATCAGACATATCTGACGTCCGGTGATGGCTCCTGATTTGATCATGTAGCGGTACACCAGCTTATTGAAACTGTTGTCTGAATCGATGTAATCCATAATATACGATACGATTCCCTGATAAAGTTCGTTAGAATCGGAATATTTTCCCTTGGATGATACATAGTCTTTTAACAGGGATGTATCAATCCAGTTCTTGGAAATCGCATAATTGAGATAAGTATATATATTGATGGATTCTTCATCCTTCCACGCTTTATAGGTGGCGTCGCTGGTGTCAATGGCATCCGGCATGATCACGCCGGTGGTGCCGGTCAGCACATCGGAGACGATGTAGGTCAGGTATGCCTGTATCTCCTTTGGCATATCCTTATATGCGCCTGCATTGGGATCATTTAGGATATCCGATAGCTGGTTCTTTACTTCTTCCTTGCGCGCAGTAAAGATGGAATTCACCTCCTGCTCGGTAGGCTTTGCATCCTCCGCGCCAAAATGATTCATATCCAGGATATCATTGGTAATGAATGTATTGTAAACATCCCCGATTGGGATGATAACGTCGCTTCCGTCATCTACCTGATTTCGGTCAAAATCTAGCGTATTTTGAATCTTTGCGAGAAGGATGCCTGCCAGTTCCTGTTCCAGGATATGGTATGCCGCCTTCTGGAGGTTGGCATCGATGGACAGGTATACATCATTTCCAGCCTTGGGGTCTTTCCCCTTGACCGTTTCGATCACCTTGCCCACACTGTTGACGTACAGCTTGACCTCCCCTTTTTTTCCCTGGAGGGAACTGTCAAGCGTCTGTTCCAGCCCTGATTTGCCAATGGTGTCAATCAGGGAGTACTCCTCCTGCTCTTCTTTGCTCAACGCATCGTATTCTTCCTGGGAAATCTGCCCAGTGTAGCCGATGATATTGGAAAAGCATTTGCTGTCCGCATAGCGGCGCAAAGATTCTTCTTCAATATTGATTCCCTGAAGCGTGTCCAGATTCTCCATGACATCTGCTACCGTCTCGTCACTTACGTCTTCTGCGATAGTGGTCGCGATGTATTTCTGGAATCCGTTTAACGACATGGCATAACGGACGTTGACCAATTTCAGGACTTCTGATTTTTCCATCTTCTTCTGGTTGATTCCATAGCCGTTGAGCTCATCGGTACAAAGATAGTCCACGAGACCCGCAGCAGAGATGTTCTTCTGCTTGTCCGACAATTCATCTATGGTCTTCTTGCCAAATACATCCGCTATGAATCTCAGCCTCTGGGTGTCATTCTCCGCAATGTAGCTATACTCGTTATTGTTGTCCAGGATAATGCCGAAATCGTTGATTACGGTGTCTCCATTGGACTCCACCATACCAATCACAGTGGAGATGACCTTATTCAGTTCTTTATTTTTCTGCTTGATGCTGTCATAATCTCCGTTGTCTTCAATCGTAACCGCGTAGGCCAGTTCATTGTAAGCCAGGAGGACGCCATTGCGGTCATAGATCTTGCCGCGGGTTCCCTGGACTTCCTTGGTCTTTTGGATCTGAAGCTTATAATCGTCAAAATAATCCTGCCCTTTTACAATCTGTAGATAGAACAGCCGCTGTAACAGAACGGCGGACATGATGCAGAACACGATAATGACGACGAATATACGGGATTTTACAACTTCATATATTCCGGATTTGATCCGGTCCCATAAACTATACAAATTTGCTTGCACTCCTTTGTTCTTCTGCTTCCAGTTTCTTGTTAATGTGTAATATGATCTGATACAGAACCAATGTTATCAGAATGGTATATACCAGTTCTGGCAGAATGATATGTGTCAGACAATTGGTAAAAGCGAAATTTCCTTGGAGCATGTACAGGCAGAAATACGTCACCAGCCCATAGATCAGTTCGCTTGCGCCGATAAGCGCGATCGGCAGCTTGATATCATCATCATAGAACAAGCGTCTGAAGAAGCCGTTCATGTATCCAATCACCGCAAACAGCAGCATATAAAAGCCCAGGGCGCTGCCCCAGAATATGTCTACCAGAAGGCCGGATACAAATCCCACGGCCATTCCTTCCTTCTTCCCCCGCATGAAGCCAAAGGAAGAGGTGACGATAATCAATAGGTTGGGCTTGATGGACGCAAAGGACAGCCGGTGGAATATGGTGCATTCCAGCAAGAAGCAGATCACTATAATAATAAAGGTTATGATCTTTCTTTTCATGGACTACTCTCCTTTGCTGTCTTTGTCCTTGGCATCCAGCATCTCCTGCTTTGTCGTAGTGATGACCAGGACTTCCTGAAGCTTGCTGAAATCTACGGCAGGCGTGATATAGCCGGAGCGGGTAAGGTTGTTGGAATCTACTTCCACCTCGCTGATATAGCCGATAAACAGGCCCTGAAGGAATCTGTCGCTGACATGGGAGGTAACTACCTGCTCCCCGACTTCCACCTTGTTGTCATTGTTCGGCAGTTTTTCAAAACGGATCCTGCCGTCAGCCATCAGTTTCAAATCACCCCTGACAACGCAGGTGTCTGATGTGGACAGAATCATGGCGCTTATATTGCTGGCATCATCGATGGTAGAACGGACGCGGGCATAATTAGGGCCTACCTCCGTGACGATGCCTGCAAGTCCGCTGCCCGCAAGAACATTGCAGTTGACCTTGATGCCGTCTTTGCTGCCTTTATCTATGGTAAAATCTGTAAACCAGTTGCTTCCGTTATTGGCGATTACATGGGCGCCAATCTTCTTGTAATCCGAATAGTTCTCATCCAGCTTATACAGTTCCCGCAGGCGGTCCAATTCGTACTGCTCCTGTCTTAGTCGCGTATTGTCAATGGTCAGTTCATCCACCTTGGACTGGAGGGTCTTATTCTCTTTTTTCATTTCCTCCAGAGTCTCAAAGTTGTCAGATAGGTCGCTCATGAACCGTCCTACATAACTGATTCCTTTCTGCATGGGAATTACGGTATAGTTGGCGATAAACCTTAAAGGCCCGCCACCGTCCGCAAAACGCTCGATTCCAAGCAGGATCACGCAGACCACAGCCAGAATCAGCAGCCAGTATTTACTTGGAAGGGAAGATTGGTTCTTGGTTTTCATATTATCTCATCCACCTATAATTTTCATCTAACATTGAATATGCAAGTTTTCTCAAATCTTTGGACATAATGATTTTTTTAAGTCCGGTAACCGCGCAGATGTCCGGATCCAGAGCCGTTCTGGTCTTGATTCCAACCATCTCCTCGATATAGGTTTCAAGGCCTGCCATATTAGCAACTCCACCGGTGAGAAAGATGCCGTTCTCATGAATTGCCTTACGGACCTCCGGAGGCGTCCTGTCTAAAAGGGAATGGATGGCACGCACGCATTCCAGCAGAGGATCCTTCATAGCGGCACGCACCAGGCTGATGGAGATCGGCTTCTGCATTGGCACGCCGGTGATCAGATCCCTGCCCGCTACGGTTAATACGGACTCGGAATCACTGGTGAATATTCCGAAATTCTTTCTCAGAACTTCGGCTGTCAGCCGCCCGATCAGGAAGTCATGGCTATGACGCACCAGATTGACGACTGCCTGGTCAAAGGAGACTCCTCCGATCTTAAGCAGGCGGTTCATGACCATGCCGCCTCCGGCCAGTACCGACAGTTCCGTAGTCTCTCCGCCGAAGTTGGCGATGAACAGGCCGCCAGTATTCTTGACATCCAGGTTAAGTCCCACTGCATCCGCGATGGAGCGTTCTACGATATTCACTTCTCTTGCGCGGGCCGTGGAGTGGATCACCAGGTCAAAAAAGGCTTTCTTCTCCACTTCCGTCACATCGGTTGGAACCGCGATTACATATTCGGATCCACGGGCAAACTGGCGGTCCTTCTTCAGCAGGTTCTGAAGCAGAAACTGCATGTTGTTAAACCGCGAGATTACGCCCTCTTTCATTGGAAAGACCACTTCTATATTGGATGGCGCCTTCTCGTACATCTCGTAAGCGTCATCCCCCACCGCAAAAATCTCTTTCTTATCTGCAATCGCAATTACATCTTTCTCTTTCCAGATCGTATCTTTCTTTTTATCGTAGACCTTGATTTCATAAGAGCCAAGATCTAATCCGTATATATTTCTTGCCATCTGTGATAATCCTTTCTACAGCAATCCCTCCTCCCGGAAGCTGATATAACAATTATTGCCAATGATGATATGATCTAACAGTTCGATTCCGATCAATGCGCCTGCATCAAGGATTCTCTTTGTCGTCAGCATATCTTCCCGGCTGGGAGTCGGATCACCACTGGGGTGATTATGCATGATTACTATGGATACAGCATTCTTTTGTAATGCTTCTATAAAAAGCTCCCTTGGCGTGATCAAGGAGGCATTTACCGTTCCCTTTGATATATCTGTCTCGCCAATGAGTCTTGATTTCGAGTTCAGCATCAGAAGCTTCATCACTTCCTGCTTTTCATGCCTTAAGTCTTCCATATAATATCTGGCAATCGTAGCGGGATGTGAGAAACTTAATCGATCCTGGTAGCTGGCCTTGGAAAGTCTCTTGGCAAGTTCCGATATGCAGGATATCTGGATTGCCTTTACTTTCCCAATGCCTTTGATCTTCAGGAGTCTTTCCATACTAAACTGATGTATGCCCAGTATGCCTGGCTCTCCTGCGTGATAGAGGATCCTTCTTGCCAGGGAAAGCACATCCTCTCCGCGAGTGCCTGTACGCAGCAACACAGCCAGCAACTCTACATCGCTTAAACTGGCAGCCCCTTTGCGCTCACATTTTTCATATGGGCGTTCCATCTCGGGTATCTCTTTTATGGTATTTGACTGATTCATCTTATCTTTAGATTCGTACGACACTCATAATAGAACTTATAAGAAACGATAAATAATAATGGAAAGAATCACGCCAATAATACTTGCAATGGTTATCTTAATCGTCAGGCCGAACGTGACTACAAGAAGTCCCAGATTCAGGATGATTGGCTCATCCAGTCCGAAGGACTGTCCGTAGGCCAGCCAGCTAAGAGCCGGTACCCCTTCGGCCAGCATGCCGATAAAGCCACCAAGGACGATTCCTGTTAAAATCAGCAGAAATAAAGCCCAGGCGTTCTTACTCCCTGTTCCCTTCATATGTACTCCTCCTCGTTTTGTCTATCTAAAAAACTCAATACATTTTATCATATTTAGGAAAGAGTGTATATACTTATCCCATTAAAAATTTCTTAAGCCTTTCGGTAGTTTGTCGAAAGATTGGTATTTTTTGACGATGGCTTCTGCCGTTTTTAGTCCATCCATGGCGGCTGATGTAATACCGCCTGCATAGCCCGCTCCTTCCCCGCATGGATAGAGTCCGAAAAGCGTGCTCTGCATCGATTCATCCCGACTGATGCGAACCGGGGAGGAAGTCCGGCTCTCCACTCCTGACACCAGAGCGTCAGGGCGGGAATATCCCTTTATCTTACGGTCAAACGACCGGATTCCCTCTTCCAAAGCCAGGGATAGTTCCGGCGGGAATATCTCTCTGACGTTGCTCCAGGCATAGGCCCCCTTCATTTGTGGAAGAATGTCTCCCGGGCCTTTGGATGGCCTGTTCTTGCAAAAATCTTCAAACAGCTGTACAGGGATCCTGCCCTTACCTAAACGGTAAGCCGCTTCCTCCAGCCTGCGCTGGAACTCCATGCCTGCCAGCACGCCCGTCCCGCCATAATCCTGTGGCGTCACGGTTACGATCACGGCGCTGTTGGCATTTAATCCGTCCCGGTCATGGTAGCTCATGCCGTTGACTGCCAGGCGACCGGGCTCGGAAGAAGCATTGACCACATAGCCTCCTGGGCACATGCAGAAGGTATATACGCCCCTCCCGCATGCCAGATTCTCCGTCAGCTTATAGGAAGCCGGAGGCAGGGTGCCGTCGTTTTTCATTCCATACTGGAATTCGTCAATCATAGCCTGGGGATGCTCCATCCGAACGCCTACGGCAAAGGATTTGGCTTCCATAGGGATCTCGTTTTTAAGCAGCATGGAAAAGGTATCCCTGGCGCTGTGCCCTATGGCAAGTACGGCGATATCCGTCTTAATGGTATCTTCCTTCCCGGCTGCATGATCATAGACCTGCAGGGCGGTAAGGCGGCGGCCCTTCCCGGCAGGTTCTGACAGGATGTCCGTAACCTGGGTGAGGAAGCGCACCTCCCCTCCATAGGAAAGGATGGCCTCCCGGATGTTCTTTACCACACGGGAGAGCACATCCGTACCGATGTGAGGCTTATGCTGGTACAGAATCTCCTTTGGCGCGCCATATTCCACGAAGAGTTCCAGAACTTTCTGGCTGCGTCCGTTAGAATCATGAACCAGGGTATTGAGCTTCCCGTCGGAGAAAGTTCCTGCGCCCCCTTCCCCGAACTGGACGTTGCAATTCTGATCCAGTTCTCCGGTAGCCCAGAATCGCTCTACCGCCTGCATCCGTTCTTCTACGCAGGCCCCTCGCTCCAGGAGAATAGGCCGGTAGCCTAAGACCGCCAGCTGGTAGCCGCAGAAGAGCCCTGCCGGCCCGGTTCCGATGACAACCGGGCGGTGATTCAGGACTTCGGTTCCATCCGCCTGAATCTGGTAAGACAGGGGCTTGTCCTTAAACTGCACATTCTGATTGCGCACTCTTTTCTTGACGGATGATACATTCTTCACCTTTACGTCCACGGCATATACATAGAAAAGTTCCGGCTTCCTCCTCGCATCCAGGGACTGTTTTTTTATTTCATAAGAAAGAAGCGAATCTTCGCTGATACGGAGAACCTTTAAGATCTTCTCCTTGAGATCCGCCTCTGAATGCTTGATATTTAACTTTAACTGATTGATCCGAATCATAGATATCATTCTCCTTTTTTGAACTGCCAAAAAGAAATAAGACCCTTCGCAGAAGAAATATCCCTCTGGTCCGGGTCTTCTATATTCTTTTCTTCTATCCGACTTAAAGTATAGCGTACAATTTTAAATTGAACAAGCACTTTTTTATGACCGGATCTGTCAGAAGTTGACATTCATAGTTAAGATACTCCAGTAGATGTCAGGATCTTCCTGCCGCCGCGCGCCCTGCCAGATATCCGGTAGCCCAGGCCCACTGCAGGTTGTATCCGCCGCATATCCCCTCCACATCCAGGAGTTCGCCGGTAAGATATAAGCCATCTGCGTACCTGGATTCCAGCGTATCCGGATATACTTCGCCAGTACGTACGCCGCCTGCACAGACCTGCGCATTGTCAAATCCATTGGTGTCCTCGATCGTAAGCAGAGTCTGCTTGCAGGCGCGTATCAAATCCTCCCATTGTGGGGGCTTAAGTTCGGATACCGGAAAGTCCTGGCGGATATGGGACAGTTCCAGCAGTCTTGGGATTAATTTTTTGGGGAAGATTCCCGTCAGGAATTCCTGGCATGTGGCATAAGGACATTTATCCAAACGCGCGTCAAAGGCCTTGCGTACCTGGGCTTCCTCCATCTCAGGAAGAAAATCTACCCTTACCTTCATTTCCTTCCCCTCATACAATCCTTTGGCGATGTGGCGGCTGATCTGGAATACCGGGATGCCCGAGATGCCATAGGCGGTAATCTGCATTTCTCCCGTATCCTCTGCCAGAACCTGGCGGCCCTGAATCGCTGTAACCTTGGCGTCAGTACGTACTCCGGCGGCTTTGGCAAAAGGATGCTTCCTTACTTTTAACTGTACCAATGCAGGAACCACGGGGGACAGCGTATGGCTCATAGACTTGGCAAGCGTATAGCCGCTCCCGTCGGAACCCAGGCTTTTGGACGCCTTCCCTCCGCAGGCAAGGATCACCCGGTCCGCAAGGAACTTCTGGCCATTGGCACGAATGGCAAATCCTTTGGCGGAACGTTTCAGGGCTTCTACGCGTACTCCGGTATATACCTTTACCTTCTGCCTGCGTAGTTCCATTTCCAGCAGTTCCAGAACGGAGGCCGCCTGATCTGAGCGAGGATAGATATAGCCGCCCCGGCTTTTGGTGAAAAGTCCCAGGGAAGCAAAGAATTCCAAAGTCTCCCCATACCCGAACTGCTCCAGGACATTCCTGGCAAATTCCGGATCTTCGCCATGGTAGCAGGAAGCATCCATCGCCTCGTTGGTCAGGTTGCAGCGTCCATTTCCAGTGGCAAGTATTTTCTTTCCGATGCTCTCTTTCTGTTCCAGAATAAAGACCTGGGCATCGCCGTCGCTTCTGGCCGCAGCAATCGCTGCTACGATGCCGGAGGCCCCTCCTCCGATGATTCCAATCCGTTTCATATCTACTCCTTATTGCTCCTCTTCTATGGCAATGTTATGATTCCATCCCTTACCAGGTATTCCAGAGACATCAGGATGCCCAGCTTGGCATGAGGCCATGTAAGGCCGCCCTGGAAATACACGGCGTATGGGGGCTTGATCGGGCCGTCCGCGCTTAACTCTATAGAAGATCCCTGAACGAATGCGCCCGCCGCCATGATTACGTCGCTGTCATACCCCGGCATGGCCCATGGCTCCGGCGTTACATAAGAGTCTACCGGGGCAGCTGCCTGGATGCCCTTGCAGAAAGCGATCACTCCTTCCGGCGTTCCAAATTCCACTGCCTGGATAATATCATGCCGGCTTTCTGTTCCATTTGGAACCACTGCGTAGCCAAGCCTCTCATAGATATTTGCAGCAAATATCGCCCCTTTTAATGCCCCGGCTACAACAGTCGGCGCAAGGAATAAGCCCTGGTAGAAGGACTGCATGACTCCCAGGGACGCTCCCACTTCTTTCCCAAGGCCGGGAGACGTCAGACGGTAGCCGCAGGCATCGATCAGATCCTTGCGTCCAGCGATATAGCCGCCGATTGGAGCCAGGCCGCCGCCCGGATTCTTGATCAGGGAGCCGACTACCATATCCGCCCCAACGTCGCTGGGTTCGATGACCTCCACGAACTCGCCGTAGCAGTTGTCGACCATGCAGACGATATCTGGGTTGATCTCTTTTACAAAGGCAATCAGTTCCCCGATCTGCTTCACGGAGAAGCTGGGCCTGGTCTGGTAACCTTTTGAGCGCTGAATGGTCACCAGCTTGGTCTTAGGACCTATGGCTTTTCGAATGCGATCGTAATCAAAGGTCCCATCCTCTAAAAGGTCTACCTGGCGGTAGGACACCCCGTATTCCGCCAGCGATCCGCAGGACGGACGGATGCCGATTACTTCTTCCAGCGTGTCATAAGGCTTTCCTGCCGGGGACAGCAGTTCGTCCCCCGGACGCAGGTTCGCGCTAAGGGCGATGGATAAGGCATGGGTCCCGCATGCGATCTGCGGGCGTACAAGCGCGCTTTCCGTATGGAATACGCTGGCATAGACTTCCTCCAATGTATCCCGCCCCTGGTCGTCGTATCCGTATCCGCTGGCGTAGTTAAAGCACCCCTCGCTCACTCGGTTTTCCTGCATGGCCTGTATGACTTTCAACTGATTATACTCCGCGATCTGATCGATCTGTTCAAAACGCTCTTTCAGTTCTTTCTCAATCTGCCCGCCAAACGCAAGAACATTCTGCCGAATTCCAATCTGTCTGTATATTGCTTCTATCTCTAACATGTCGTATATGCTTCCTTTCTAAAGCGCATCCATAATCTTCGTCTTTACCACGGCACATTTGGCATCGAACTCGGGATTCAGCGAACGAATCTCAAGCACCACGTCCGCGGCCTCCCTGAATTGACGCATGTCGTACAGAAGCGCGGCCCGGTTCAATTCAAACAAGGCCCTCTCCCCTTCTGTCCGGATCAGCGGCTTCAAATCCAGCAGCTGCTGGTAGGTAGATGGCGCGTTATGACTGCATGAATACAATTCCATCAATGTATTCATCTTTTTTAAAAATTTGGAACCCCCGAATAATCTTCTAAACATAGTACTCCCTCCATATGTTTTATCATTGTGTGCAGTATCTTTTCTTCATCATAGCCGTATGCTTCTTTCTCAATCCAGATTACCTGTCTCTCCCTCTTAAACCAGGTGATCTGTCTTTTGGCAAAATGTCTGGTATCACGCTTAATCGTATAGATGGCTTCCTCAAGCGTGCATTCCCCGTCCAGGCAGGCGAGGATCTCCTTATATCCCAGCCCCTGCATGGAAACCATATCCCTGGTATACCCCATCTTCTTTAGCCGGGACACTTCTTCTACCAGGCCTTCCTGTATCATAAGATCTACTCGTCTGTCAATACGCTCATATAACTTCTGACGCTCGTCATTCAGGACAAAATAAACAAAATTATAGGGCGATTCTTTCTCCCGCTCCTTCTCATTGTGCTCGGATATCTTCTGTCCCGTCTGATGGCAGAATTCCAGCGCCCGGATGACCCTCTTGGTGTTATTGGGGTGAATCGCATCCGCTGCTTTCGGATCGACTTGCCTAAGGCGCTCATGAAGGCTTAATGGGCCATTTGCATCCGCATAGTCCGCAAGTTCCTGGCGGTATGCGTCATCGCCGTCATTCTCTGTAAAGTCAATATCGTACAGTACTGCCTGAATATAGAATCCGGTACCGCCTACGATCATTGGAATATGTCCTCTGGAATAGATCTCCTCCATCGCGGCCTTCGCCATTTGCTGAAAGCGCACGACATGGAATTCTTCCGACGGCTCCAGCACATCGATCAGATGATGAGGCACGCCCTGCATCTCTTCCAGCCGTATCTTTGCCGAACCGATATCCATATGCCTGTATACCTGCATGGAATCCGCGGAAATAATCTCGCCCCCGATCGCCTTTGCAAGCCCGATGGAGGCTTTTGTCTTTCCCACGGCAGTAGGCCCTGTAAGAACTACTAATGGTTTCTTCATCTCTATACAATCCTTTTGAATTTCTTTTCCAGTTCCCGCTTCGTCATGGCGATGATCGTCGGGCGTCCATGCGGGCAGTGGTATGGGTTCTCAAGCGTCAGAAGCTCGCCGATCAAGGAATCCACTTCCGTGGCTGACAACTTCATATTCCCCTTCACAGCCGCCTTGCAGGACATGGAGGCAACTTTCTCATCGATCATATCCGGCGAAAGATTTCGGCTCACTTCATCCGACAGGCCATCCAGCATCTGCAGCAGCAAATCCTTCTTGGCAATGCCGAACAGATTGCCGGGCACCGCCCTTACGGCATAAGACTCCTGCCCGAACTCCTCGATCTCGAAGCCGATACGGGTAAACTGATCCATATACTGGTTTAAAAGTTCCGCCTCCTGCATGCTCAGATCCAGCACGATGGGCGGACTGATGAACTGGGAGGTAAATTCCCTGGTCTTCATGCTCTTTAAAGTCTTTTCATACAGCACCCGCTCGTGGGCCGCATGCTGGTCGATAATATAGAGGCTGTCGTTAAATTCGACAAGCCAGTAAGTCTCGAAGACTTGGCCGATGATCTTATACTCTGCCTGAACCTTCCGCTCCACCAGATTCTCTTCGAATAAGTTCAACTGCTGGGCCGCAGGCTGCATTGCAGCCCGTGCCGGAGGCTCTGGACTTTTTGAAGGGCTTGGCGTCCGCTTTAAAAACGTGGGCTGCTGGGCCGTATATTCCGGCGTCTCGCAAACCCGGTCCGAGGGGGCTTCCCTGCGGTTTTCGGACGGCTGGGCAGACACTTTAACATCAGGCTCCTTCTTAGGCGCATCCTGATTCTGCTGGGCGTGATATGCCGCAACCCGTTCCTTCATCTTCTGCATGAAATAGTCCAGGGTGCGTTCTTCCGGCGCTGGAACAGTTTTTTTTGCCGACGGTGCGGGCTGTGCGCTAGTAGTTCTATTAAGAACCACTGGATTATCTTTCTTCTGCGCCGCAGGAGGCGCTCCGCCCTCCTGCTTCCTGGGCGCTGCCGTCTTAGGCGCATCGACTTCCACATGCGGGATCAGCTCTTCCGCATGAAGTCCCTGGTCAACAGCCGCATATATAGAATTATAGACTTCCTGCTGATTATTAAACCTCAATTCCATCTTTGTAGGATGGACATTCACATCCACATGCTCGCCATCAATCTCGATGTGCAGTACCACAAAAGGATATTTATGCTGCATGGTAAAGTCCTTATACGCATCTTCGATGGCCTTGGATATAATGCTACTCTTTACATATCTTCCGTTGATGAAATAATTCTCAAAATTCCGGTTTCCCCTGGATATCAGCGGCTTTCCCAGAAACCCTCTGATTTTAAGTCCGGGGGATTCATAATCGGCTGCCAGCAGATTGGCTGCAATCTCTCTGCCATATACATGATAGATGACATCCTTAAGACTGCCATTGCCGGAAGTATGCAGCTTGGACTGCCCGTTATTGATGAACTGGAAGGAGATCTCCGGGTGGGACAATGCCATTCGGGTCATCAGATCCCCCACATGGCTTGCCTCTGTCATAGGAGTCTTTAAAAACTTCCTCCTTGCCGGCGTATTGTAGAAGAGCTGGCGGATCAGAAATGTGGTGCCATCCCGGGCCCCTGTCTCATCCAGTTCTTCTTCCTTTCCTCCTGCGATCCGGTACCGGATACCCAGAACCTGGTCCTTTGTCTTGGTGATCATCTCCACCTGGGAGACGGCGGCAATGCTGGAAAGCGCCTCGCCTCGAAACCCCAGGGATCCAATATGTACCAGATCCTCCACGGAACGTATCTTGCTGGTGGAATGCCGCAAGAACGCGTTGGGTACATCGGATGCATCCATGCCGCAGCCATTATCCGCGATGCGGATCATAGAGATGCCGCCTTCTTCAATCTCGGTGACGATGGCCGTGGCCCCTGCGTCTATGGCATTTTCCACCAGTTCTTTTACGACCGACGCAGGGCGTTCGATTACTTCCCCGGCGGCGATCTTATCAATCGTAACCGGGTCTAATACTTGTATCTTGTTCATGTCCTACCACCTGTTTTTCAGTTTGTTCTGTAACTGGTACAATGTATTCAGCGCGTCGATCGGTGTCAGGTTGCTGACATCCAGGCTCTTGATCTCCTCAATCACGTCGTCGTCCTTCACCGTATCGAACAGGGACATCTGGGCCAGATCCACCTCGTCATAATGCCTGGTCTTAAGCCTGGGCGGCTCTTGCCCATGGACTGCAATATCCTTGATCCTGGTGGTGATATCCGCATGTACCAGTTCTTCCACGATTTCCTTGGCACGGCTGGTGACGCTTTCGGGTACGCCAGCCAGCCTGGCAACCTGGATTCCATAACTCTTATCTGCGCCGCCTTTGACGATCTTGCGAAGGAAGATGATGTCATCGCCCTTTTCCTTTACCGCAATGCAGTAGTTATTTACGTTGTCGATCTTGCCTTCCAACTCTGTCAGTTCATGATAATGGGTGGCAAACAGCGTCTTGGCTCCCAACAGCCTGCTGCTGCTGATATGCTCGATCACGGCCCAGGCAATGCTCAGCCCATCAAAGGTGCTGGTTCCCCGGCCGATCTCATCCAGGATCAGAAGGCTCTTGCTGGTGGCATTGCGCAGGATATTGGCAACCTCTGTCATCTCTACCATGAAGGTACTCTGTCCGCTTGCCAAGTCATCCGATGCGCCCACTCTGGTAAAGATGCGGTCCACCAGTCCGATATCCGCGCTGGCAGCCGGCACGAATGAGCCGATCTGGGCCATCAGCACGATCAGGGCCGTCTGACGCATATAGGTGGATTTTCCCGCCATATTGGGACCCGTAATGATAGAGATCCGGTTCTTCTTATCGTTGAGATATGTATCGTTGGATATGAACATATCGTTGGGAATCATCTTCTCCACGACTGGATGGCGCCCGTCTTTGATGTCGATCACGCCTTTTTCATTAATCTTCGGCCTTACATAGCGGCTCTGTTCCGCCACAAGGGCCATGGAGGCGAAGGCGTCCAGCTGGGCGATGGCTTTCGCCGTCGTCTGTATCCGCAGGACTTCTTTGGCGATCCTGTCCCGCACCTCGCAGTAGAGCTGGTATTCCAGCGCGTACAGCTTGTCTTCTGCCCCCAGGATGGTATCCTCCAGTTCTTTCAGTTCCGGAATGATGTAACGCTCCGCGTTTGCGAGCGTCTGCTTCCTTGTATAATAGTCTGGCACCATATTCTTAAAAGAATTGGTAACTTCCAGATAGTATCCGAACACCTTATTATAACGGATCTTCAGGTTCTTGATTCCCGTCTTCTCCCTCTCATCCGCTTCCAGCTTGGCAAGCCAGTCCTTTCCATCGGACTTGGCCGAACGGAGCCGGTCCACCTCCTCGTGATAGCCATCTCTGATGATCCCGCCCTCTTTCATTGCCAGCGGCGGGTCTTCCTTAATAGCTTCTTCTACCAGATGGCATAAGTCTTCCAGCGTATCCAGCCTTTCATAGAGATCTTTCAGCAGGGGAGACTTCATCTCCTCCAATATGTACTTGATATGCGGAAGCATGGAGAGGGAACTTTTAAAAGCGATCAGGTCTCTTGGATTGGCAGACTGGTATGTGATCTTGCACACCAGCCTTTCCAAGTCATAGACCGGCGTTAAGTATTCCCGGATCTCTTCCCTGGAAATGGCATTCTGCTTCAGCTCGTCCACCGCGTCCAGCCGGCGTTCAATGGAATTTTTATCAATCAGCGGCTGCTCGATGAATTTTCTTAAGCACCGGGCGCCCATTGCCGTCTTGGTCTTATCCAGCACCCACAATAGAGACCCTCTCTTATGCTTCTCCCGCAGGGTCTCGCACAATTCCAGATTGCGCCTGGTGGAACTGTCTAAGAGCATATATTTGCCGGTTGCGTAGGCAGAGAGTCTGGTAATATGGGATAAGTCCCGCTTCTGTGTCTCGATCAGATATTGAAGCAGGGCTCCGGCGGCGATAATGCCGCAATCATAGTCGCTAAGGCCCAGTCCTTCCATGGCGCTGACATGGAAATGCTCCTTCAGCGTACGCTGGCAGATCGCATCGTCAAAGTACCAGGCATCCAGGGAATAGATGGTGATTCCCAGTTTTTCCTTCATCAGGTCCAGATCCATGCCGCTCATATAAAAAGCCTCATTGCAGATTAACTCTGAGGGCATGAATTTGTAGATCTCATCAAATAATTTCTCGCTGTCATCCAGTTCTGTGACGAAGTAGTCTCCTGTCGTCACATCCGCCACCGAAAGGCCATACCGGTCCGCGATGTAGACCACGCACATGATATAATTGTTCTTCGTCTCGTCCAGAGACTGGGTATCCAAGTTGGTACCAGGCGTTACGATCCTGACGACATCCCTTTTTACCAGGCCTTTGGCTGTCGCGGGATCTTCCATCTGCTCGCAGATGGCTACCTTATATCCTTTGGAAACCAGCCGGTTCAGATAACTGTCTACTGCATGGTAAGGGACTCCGCACATAGGCGCCCGTTCCTCAAGTCCACAGTTCTTTCCGGTCAGCGTAATCTCCAGTTCTTTGGATGCGGTCAGGGCATCGTCGAAAAACATCTCGTAAAAGTCGCCCAATCTATAGAATAGGATGCAGTCCGGGTACTCTTTCTTTGTCTGCATATACTGCTGCATCATTGGTGTTAATTCTGCCACGTTATTTCTCCTCTTTTGTCTACATTTTTACATTTCATTATAGCATTTTTCGATTTAATATGAAAGATACAATTTGTCAAAGTACATGGTAATGGGGCTTCTCATCCCCATAGAGCCAATGCGTAAGATAGCCGCTTAACAGGATCCCAAGAACGCACAGGCCGGAAAATATAACCATAAATGGCAGGCATATCTGCCCGAAGAGCTGGAAGGGCTGATCGCTGTAATCCCATACCGCCAGCCCAAGCCACTTATTGACGATAATTCCGGTAATGAATTCCATTGCGGTTACAAAGACGATGCACCTAAGCAGCTGGCGCCACAGCGCGTCCTGCCAATGCACCATCTTTCCCTGGATCGCAAAAAACACAAAGCAGATTCCCCCCAGAATAAACATGGACCAGTGGGAAAATCCGCGGAAGATCACTTCAAACGAATAATACAGGCATCCGCCGAATGTCCATAAAAATAGATACTCACTTAATTTCTTCATGTAAAAACGCCCTCACTATATGTTCTTACTACATAGTTTGAGCGTTTTGGGTTCATAATATGGGTGGTATATATTTCTTATGCCGCAAGCGCGGATGTGCCGCCTTTTACACTTGTTCTCCCAGATAATAGAAGCCCTTGCATTCAGACAGGCGCACGTCAACTAGCTGGCCGATCAACTCTGACGAGCCTTTAAAATGCACCAGCAGATTGTTGCTTAGCCGTCCGGTGACCATAGAATCGTCATGCTCGCTCTTTGCTTCCACCAAGGCCGTCTGCACGCACCCTTCATGGACGGAGCAAACTTGCGCGGCAATGGCCTGCACTTCCTTAAGCAGCCGGTCAAAACGGTCTTTTACCACATCTTCCGGAATCTGGTCTTCCATGGCCGCGGCCGGGGTCCCGGTCCGTTTTGAGTAGATGAAGGTAAATGCGCTGTCATAGCGTACCGTTCGGACCACGTCCAGCGTCTCCTGGAAATCCTCTTCCGTCTCTCCCGGAAATCCTACGATAATATCCGTGGTAAGAGAGATATCCGGCACGGCCTTTCTGATCTTATCAACAAGCGTCAGATACTGCTCCTTGGTATATCTGCGGTTCATCTTCTCCAGAATCCTGGAACTTCCCGACTGGATGGGCAGATGCAGGTGCTTGCAGATCTTTTTTGAATTGCCCATGACCTCGATCAGTTCGTCCGAAAGGTCTTTTGGATGGGAGGTCATAAAGCGGATCCGCTCAAGGCCTTCGATCTTCTCAATCTCCGTTAGCAGCCTGGCAAATGACATTGGCTCTTTCAGGTTCTTGCCGTAAGAATTGACATTCTGGCCCAGAAGCATGACCTCCACCACGCCATCTGCTACCAGCCGCTCGATCTCCCGGATGATGGCCTTTGGATCCCTGCTTCTCTCCCGCCCTCTTACATAAGGCACGATACAGTAGCTGCAGAAATTGTTGCAGCCAAACATGATGTTTACGCCTGACTTGAAGAAATATTTCCGTTCATTGGGCAGATCCTCTACGATCTTGTCCGTATCTTTCCAGATATCGATAACCATCTCCTGAGATTCCAGCCTCTGCACGATCAATTCCGCAAACTTGAAGATATTATGCGTGCCGAAGATGATGTCAACGAAGCGATAGCTTTTCTTTAGCTTCTCTACCACTTCCGGCTCCTGCATCATGCAGCCGCAAAGGCCGATCATCATATGGGGATTCTTTTTCTTCAGGGGCTTTAACTGGCCAAGACGTCCGTAGACCCTTGTATTGGCGTTTTCCCTGACCGTGCAGGTATTATAGATGACAAAGTCCGCCACATCCTCCGGTGCCTCCTCATAGCCAATCTTTTCCAGGATTCCCCGCAGTTTTTCGGAATCCCTGGCATTCATCTGGCAGCCGAAGGTGGTCACGCAGAAGGTCAGCGGACGGCCAATCTCCAGGGACTTCTTCTGAATGTAGGTTCTGGCCTTTTCTATGTAATAATACTGGCGCTGCGGTTCCTCGCATGGCGCCGCGCTAGACAAACTGATGTCTGGATTCGTCGTATTCATAATCAATTCCTTTCAGTATATTAGTAATCTCTTCTCTCTCTACTTGCATATCCTCGCATAGTGCATCCAGCGAATGATAGTAATCTCTGATTTTCGTATTTACTACGCTTAATAGTAGCATAGGATCTTTGGGAAGCCCTATCTGCATAAGCCTCATCCTTTCTATATTGCCTTTCTATTTGCCGTTCTCGTATACGCTGGTCTCCGTCACCAGGATCTGCGGCCTGATATCGTGTTCATCATAGGGCACTTCATCCAGCACCTGGCAGTCAAATGCGATTGCCATGGTGGGAAGGCAAGGATGCGCGGCAAGATATCTGTCATAATAGCCGCCGCCATAGCCGATCCTGCGCCTGTCACGGTCAAAAGCCACGCCCGGCATAATGACAAGCGCGTCTGTTCCGTCAGCCAAAGTGCCTTCCTCGGGTTCCAGAATCCCCATCGTGCCGGGGTGCAGCTGGCCGAAATTCTCTATATGGAAAAATTCCATCCCGCGTCCCAATACCCTGGGCACCCAGACGTCTTTTCCCAGCCGCCAGGCTTCTTCTATGATCAGCCTGGTGCCTGCTTCTCCCTGATGGTCTACATAGCAGTAGATATCCGTGGCCTCCCGGAAACGCATATGGGAGGTCACCGCAGCTGTTATCCCTTCCGTGGCCTTCTGCCATTCCAAGGGGCTGATTTCTTTTCGGGCTTCCAGAACCCGATGCCTAATGTCCTTCTTGCTTTCCAAACTTCTCACCCAAATCTGTAATGCTTCCATCCTTCTCCTGGATGGAAATATTGTTTAACTGGCTGCGCAGATTTCTCTTAAATGAGTCGATATACTCCCTGCGCAGAATCTGCTGTTCCTTTGACTCTTCGGCCGTCAGGCCCTCTGCTTTGGATTTATGATATAATTCATTGATTCTTGCAATCTTCTGTTCTTCCATAGTTTTGTCCTTCCTTCTTGATTCATTCGGAAATTACGTACTTATATTACACTATCTTACTTTGGAAGTCCACTTCTAGCTTGAATAATTTTCTAAAAAGCCATAAAGTTCCTCCGTGCTTTCCATGTATTTACCGTTACGTATCTCCTCCCGGATGGTTGCCGGAAGTTCATCATACAGGATATCCGTATATTCGTAGGCAGTCTTCTTATCGCTCAGATATACGACCACGTAGCCGTTGACTTCCATCAGATAGTAGCAGTCTTCTTTTAGCGCCTGGCCATCCGCAGAGACTGTCGGTTCCGACTTGGACGTAGCAGGCTCTTCCTGTTCTTTTGTCACTTGCGTCTGCGCGCGTTCCTTTGCCTTCTGATAACTTAGCTGATATGCGCTGGAAACCGCCAGCACCGCAATAATCGCAGCCGCAAAAAAACCAATACCATACTTATTTTTCATAAGGACAACTCCTTTTTTAGTACAGTATCGGTTTGTTTTGCCGGATTTATACAGTTTGCGGACAATTTTTACACGATCTTTACCTATATTGGCCGCGGATCAGATGCAGTTTCCTGCATAAAGATACCATGGAGGCTCCCTTTGGCATATCCAGAAGTTCCTCTTCCGTCACGCCGCCAAGTAGCACCAGTACGGCGCCATATACGATTACTGCCACCAGCACTGCCACAACCGTTGCAATCCTTGCGCCTGCAAACAGTTCAAACAGCAGATGCACCACAACGGCCACGATTCCCATTATGGTAGCGGCAATCGTCGGAATCACGAACGTCTTTTTACGCTCCTGGACATAGCCGATGCGTTCCCGCAGAGAATGGGCATTCAAGATGCAGCTGGCGCCGGAAAATACGATCTTGCTTAGGACTACCGCATAGATGTTCCACTTGAATACCACCATCATAAGGAACAGGGCAATCACGTGGATCACCAGGGAAATGGCGGCATTGCGCACCGGGGTCATCATATCGTCCAGTCCCTGCAGCACGGAGTTTGTAACCGTCGACAGGCAGAAGAATACGACGGACAGCGCTCCAAGCTGGAGCATCAGTGCCGGCTTCGTATTATCCTGGGTAAAATACAAAAGATCCAGAAGCGGCTTGGCCAGAATCACGAAGCCTACCGCGCATGGAATCGCGATCAGCATGTTGAATCTGGATACCATATTGATCTTGTTATGTATCTGCTTGCGGTTACCGGTCTGCACGGTCGCTACCAGGCTAGGGATCAGCGAGGCAGCCAGGGCGCTTGATATGGACAGGGGCACATTGATCATCGTGGTATACTGGCCCCCGAACATCCCGAGGAGTTCCGCGTATTCCACCTTTTTAAATCCCTGGGCAGCCATAATGTTATTAAACATTGCCGTATCAATAAAATCACTGATATTGTAGACCGTCGCGCTTAAGATGACCGGCGCGATGGTGATAAACAGAACCTTGTATATCTTCTTGTAGCCTTCCCTCCGGCGGGTCCTGTCCCGCTTCATCTGGCGCTTGAAGATCCGCTTGTAGGCATAGAATATCAGCGCAACGAACAGCAGCGCCGCCAGGGCTCCCAAAACGGTTCCCACCGTGCCTCCTGCCGCCGCGTATGCCGGTCCATAGGACTTCTTCCCTCTGGTCTCGGCAATGCTCTTTCCTGCCTGCAAAAGGAAGTATGCTCCGGCTATGGATGCTACCGCATTCACCACCTGCTCTACCACCTGGGAGATGGCGGTGGGAACCATGGAGCCATTTCCCTGGAAGAATCCCCTCAGAACGCCCAAAAGAGCGACGATCAGGATACAGGGAGCCAGAACCCGAAGCGCATAAGCGCTCATATCCATATGCATGATATGGGAAGCGATAAAGTCCGCCCCCAGGAAGATCAGAAGGGATACAAATCCGCCTGCCAGCAGGGCAAACGTCATCGCCCCCTTAAATACCTTATAGGCATTCCGGTATTCCCCCACCGCCACTCTGGCGGAAACCAGCTTGGACACAGCCAGGGGAAGGCTGTAAGAAGTCAGCATCAATGCCACAGAATAAATAGAGAAGGCCACGCTGTAATATCCGATTCCTTCCGCGCCTGCTATATTGGTAAGAGGAATCCGGTACACAGCCCCGATAATCTTTGTAATCACCCCCGCAATCGCGAGGATCGAGCCCTGGACCAGGAAATTCTTCTCTTTCTTTCTACGTTGTTCAGCCATACACTACTCCATCTTATCGTAATATATTTAATCTTTCCATAATTTCTTTCTGCTTACGTTCCATAATCTGACGCTCCTCGTCCTGCATATGGTCGTATCCAATTAAGTGTAACACAGAATGAACAATTAAAAAAGCATATTCTCTCAATGCAGAGTGACCGAATTCTTCGGCCTGGGATAATACCTTCTCTTTGGAAATCACGATATCGCCCAGCATCAGTTCTCCCGATTCCGGATGGAAGCAGTCATCGCAGTCTTCTAAAAACTCAAACTGCCCGGGCACGGGATAGTCCGTCATCGGGAAGGACAGCACATCCGTTGGCCTGTCAATGCCGCGGAAGTCCTGGTTCATCACGCGGATCTCTTCGTTCTGCGTCAGCAGAAGGCTGACTTCCCACTCATACGGACATCCGGCATAATCAAGGGCTGTCTCTATCACCTGTCTTGCTATCTTTTCGCATTCTATGGGAAGCCTTGCCTCCCCTTCTTCTTCAAAGTATAGTGTCATGATCTTCTCCTTTTATCCCTGCCTTTATTCTTGCCTCTGCTCTCATAATCTTCATAAGCCTTTACGATCTTCTGCACCAGAGGATGGCGGACAACATCCTTGCTGGTAAGCGTACAGATGCCAATATCCTCGATGTTCTTTACCACCGAGATCGCCACGTCAAGGCCGGATACCTGGCCGGAAGGCAGGTCCTTCTGGGTGGCGTCTCCTGTAATGACGACTTTGGAGCCGAATCCGATCCTGGTAAGAAACATCTTCATCTGGGCAGGAGTCGTATTCTGGGCTTCATCCAATATGATAAATGCGTTGTCCAGCGTCCGTCCTCTCATATAAGCCAGAGGCGCCACTTCAATCAGGCCTTTTTCAGAGTTCTTTAAGAAACTGTCCGCCCCCATGATCTGGTAAAGCGCATCATACAGCGGGCGCAGATAGGGATCGATCTTGCTCTGCAGGTCTCCGGGCAGGAATCCCAGTTTCTCTCCTGCCTCTATGGCAGGCCTGGTAAGGATGATCCTGCCTACCTCGTTGTTCTTAAATGCCGTGATCGCCATAGCCATGGCAAGATAGGTCTTGCCCGTTCCGGCAGGTCCAAGGCCGAACACGATCATTTTCTTGCGGATCGCATCCACATACTTCTTCTGTCCCATAGTCTTAGGCTTGATCGGCTTGCCCTGCAGCGTATGGCATATCACATCCTTGTCAATCTCCAGAACGCTGTCCGGGCTGTCCTCCATCACGAGGGCAAGGGTATAGTCCACGTTCTGCTCTTCCACATTATTCCCTCTGCGCGACAGTTCCGCCAGCTGGCTTAAGACCTTCCTGGCCTGCTCCACTCTGGAAGCCTCTCCCATGATCTTTACGCTCTCTCCTCTGGCGATCAGAGTCACATGGAGCGTCCTCTCTATTTTCTTTGCATAAGCATCAAACTGTCCGAACACATTGCTCTGCTGCTCGGCCGGTATATCCATGATCGCTTCAATTAATCCCATTCATTATTCTCCTGTCTCTTCTTGTTCTTCTTTTACCGGAATCTCCAGCAATTGAGACGGGGCTTGCGTGCCTATCGGCGTGATGACCGTAAGCGTGCCCTTTGCCTCGGCTTTTTCAGGCCCTGTGTATATTTTAACACTATTCTCGATAATTTCTACCCCCTTTTTCTCCAAGTCCGCAAGATAACGCTTGAAACGAAGGCTTAAGATCTGCTGGAGTTCCTTCTTGGTATGCTTCTTCTCTTCGGAACGGTAAGGATTGGCAGTCCGAATGCCATAGGATACCGGCAGGTAAAAGTTCTTGCCTATCCGTAGCTGGCGCTCCCTGGAGTGCATCTCCCACTCCTCATACTGGTTCTTGATCGTAGCCAGCCTGAGAAAACGGTCGCCGACTCTAATATAGTATTCTTCCTTCTGTACGTCCAAATATTCCTTTTCCAGATACGTGACTTCCTGGCTGTCCTCGTAGGAAATGGCCGTCTGTCCCCGGATATCCGCATCGGACTCGTGGTACTGGTATGCGATCGTCTCCCCGGCATCGTCATTGACGGGAACCTGCCCGGATATCAGAATATCTCCTTTCTTCACCTGGTCTCCTTCTTTGACCATTGCAATCCCTTTTCTGGGTACGATGTCTGTTATGACGCAGTCCTGGTCCGCAACAATGTCCGTTGCGTTCTCCTTGGCTTCCTGCTCTTTTTCCTCTTCCGTCTTATTGACGACTGGCAGGGAATCCTCATTTTCTTTTACCTGGATGATCAGGCGGGTGCCTCTTATGGACGCAGATACCCATATGATATCATCATACTCCTTGCGGATATCCTTTACAATGCGGGCGCAATCTACATCCGACTTTGGCATCCCATCCTCTACATTTTTTGAGCCCAGAAATTCCAGAATGGATTCATCGGTCCGCGACTGGTTGCCTGTAATGTCTATATTCCATATAAACCGGGACATCGCTATAATCATGACAATGAAAAGAAAGGCTCCGCCGAAGAACAGTTTCCGCTTTCGATATTTGTGTAAAAAAAAAGGAAGACCGAACCGTCTCACAATTACAACTTTTGTTCCTGTCTTCCTGATAATCGGCTTTAGCTGCCGGAATCCCTTTATCGTAATATTCATTTCGTAAGCTCCGTCCACCGGCTTCAAGCCCCAGAGAAAGATGCCTTTGTGGCTGCATGCATTCAAAAATCTTTCTGCGGAATATCCTATGACCCGGATGCGGATATACCCTTTTATATAACGGATGATTTTTAACAGCAATATTGTCTCCTCCTCTAATGCTGGTATTCAATGGACTCGATATGTCCATTCACTTTCATCTCATCATTGGTATAATATGCCACCTGGAGCCTCTTTCCAGTCACCTTGATCTGTCCATTTTTTGTCTGGATTCTTACCAGCGTATCGGTATATTCGATGATCCCCCTGTAATTTTCAAGGCTTAATTCCATCTGCCCTAAGACCGTCAGAACCGGCATTCCAAGCGCCACATCTTTGGGAAGTTCGGATAATTCCGCCATTTTATTTTTGAAAGAATGGCCATCAGGTTCTGGCCTTGGTCCCTTTTTTTTCGTCTTCATAAAAACGCCATTCATAGAATTTATAGTAATCTATGAGAGATGGACGCCGATTATGCATGGACGGCCCTGGATTTTATAAAGGCGGCCCCTTACTTTAACAGGCAAGGCGTGCTCGTCTTAAAAACGGCCGACAAGGCGGTCAGCACCCACAGCAGGCCTCTTTCCTGCCTTTTATCCCTGCACAGGCTATGTATATTCTCGAAGCTTTTCCGAAGCCGGGATCTTCCCTTTGCCAGGTCGGCAGCTATCTTAAACGCACCAAAGGCCTGGCAGCAGGCAAAAAGAATCAGGCCGCCACTCCTTGCCGCCGGCCGCTTCTTTCCTGCGGCAATATGATACAGGCTGGAAAACAGCCCGATAAATGTTGCTATATGATGAATCCAGATACAGATCGTCCACTCTTTTTCTCGCATTTTCTATACTTCCCTTCCTAACAATATCAAGTATATTGTACCTGATTTTCCTGTCAGAATGTAGGAAAATATATCGCAAGTTTCTACAAACCTCGCCTCTAATATCCCTTCTGCTTTAAATCGCTGACCAGCGACACATAGAATTCCCGGGCATCGAACCCTCTTATGTCCTCCCTGTTCAGATCAATCATATCCCCGTGAGATATCCCCCTTCTCTCGTCTGTGGTAAGAAAGACATAGGACTCCCCCCAAGGGAAGGAAGTCTCGGATACCAGGCCATCATTAGGGCCGTCAAAATGCCGCACCAGCTTATGGGAGAAGTTTAGCGGGAATCTGCCCCCGGATGCCACATTCAGCTTAGATCCTATACTTTGATAATAAACGCCCTGCGCATCCGGAATCTTTTCATTCAGATTCTTGCAGGCTGTTGCGGTCAGGTCAGTGACCGCTGATATGAAATCGGGATTCTCATCCCCTAGTTTCCGAAGCGCCGCATTATATCCCTCTGCCACCTTATCCCTTGCCCCTCCTGGAATCTTATCCAGAAGATAATCCGCAAATTCGCACCCTCTGTGGGGCGTATTAACAGTGGTCAGCGTTGCCACATACCGATCCATTCCCAGGCGGCTGATTGCATATCTGCAATCCAGCCCGCCTTTCGAGTGGGCGATAATATTGACCTTCTCACAGCCGCTCTCTCTGACAATCTCTTCAATCCTCATGGCAATTTCCTTAGCGCTGTCGGCAACAGATGCCGCAGACTGATGATTCCCATAGTAGATGGTCGCTCCATTTTCTTCCAGTTCCTTTGGAATCCTCCCCCAGTAGTTAAAATATTTAAAGTCCCTGAAGAAGACTCCATGTACCATGAGAATTGGATATCTTGTCTTGCAGACTGCCTCGTCCTTACGGTTTTGATTCTTTAAAATCTTCTCATTCTCAAAGGTGCATTCATAAGATGCCACCCGTATGATCTTGCACAGGACAGCCAAATGCACTACTGGCATCCACCCGCAGACCACCCCGATAATCCGCCATTTCAGTCCAATCTGCAAGGAAGTGCAGTATACGCGCAGGATGCCGTTCCAGAAGGTGATCGCTTCCACAAGGATTATACATCCAAGATTCGCAAGCCATAATCCTTTCTGAGCCGGAAAGCAAACTGGTATTGCAGCGAGCATAAGAACTGTGGATGCCACGGCTACTGCCAGAAAATATATTAGAAGTTCGCAGCCGTCCGCGCAGATACGGTAACGCAAGCGCGCCATCCGCCTGTTTCTAATGGTTGGCATTATGTTAACCGCAATAAAGGCCAGCACGCACAGTACGCGCCAGAATAATCCGATTCCTCCGGCCTTTAAGAAAGGAATATTCGCTGTCAGAAATATGATTCCGATACAGCATATCCGTCTAAACATTATCATTAGTAATCTCCCGCCATATGGCTAAGTACGTTTAAATCCTCTTCCCCAGTCTCCATGAGGATCCTTAGATAAAAGTCTTTCAAATTCATCACAGGGCATGGGACGCTCAAATACGTATCCTTGAATGATGTCACATCCGCATTCCTTCAGGAATTCTACCTGCTCTGGCTCTTCCACGCCTTCCGCCACTACGCGGATATGCAGCTGCTTGGCCATGCGGACGATATTTGCGATGATAATCTTGGCCTTCTCGTCATTGTCGCTTCGCTTAAAGAACAGCATGTCCAGTTTCAACACTTGGATCGCAAGGTCTTTCAAGGTATTAAGAGAGGAGTATCCCGCGCCGAAGTCGTCCAGCGAGCAGATGAATCCCCTGGCCGTCAGTTCATCGATCCTCTGGCGCAATAACGAATTGTCTTCAATAGCCAGGCTTTCTGTAAATTCCAGTTCCAGCAGGCCATCCGGTATCTGGTACTGGTTCTTCATATTGGTGTAATAATTTACAAAATCCTCCTGAAATATGCCAAGCCTTGAAACATTCACTGCCAGCCTTATCGGCCTCCCGCCAGCAGCCATATACCCATGCAGCCACTGGCACACGCTTTCCATCATATACCGGTCCAACGGCACGATGAAGCCGTTCTTCTCGAAGAGAGGGATAAATTCTCCTGGACTGATCATGCCTTTTTCCGGATCTGCCCAGCGTACCAGCGCCTCGCCGCCAGATATCCGGTTGTCATCTGCCAACGCTGCCTTAGGCTGGACATAGACCTTGAATCGATGTTCGCAAAGCGCCTGGTTCATATTGGCCTCGATCTCATTTTCGCGCAGCAGCTGGCTGTGAAGGCTGTCCGAATAAAATGCGTATTTAATGTTCTTCTTCTCTTTGACGGTCTTCTGGGCAATTCTTGCTCTATTGTACATCTCATTGACCGTAAGCAGATACTCCGGCATATCCGCACAATAGAACCCCATGCTGAGTACCAGGCGGAAGGATTGCTGCTTGAAGATATGATAATGTTCCAGCCTCTCCGTCAGTTCCTCATACCAGGCTTTCAGTTCCGAGGGTTCTTTATAATAGCGGATGCCTACATAATGATCTGATGTCTCGCGGCAGAATAACTCATCTTTCCTAGCGCACTCATCGAACAGCTGTGCAAGGCTTTTTAACAACTGGTCTCCCGCCTCATAACCAAAGGACTCGTTAAAGAGTTTGAAATTATCGATATCGCAATACCAGAAAGCGATCTTTCGGAATCCTTCTTTCGCCAGCGTCTCCGACAGGTCTTTATTAAACTTAATATAATTATTAATTCCTAACAGTGGGTCTTGATAAGCCAGCCTTTCCAGTTCTCTTTCATTCTTGACCTGCACCCGGGTGATGCAGTAGACCAGGAAGATAAAGATGGCCATTGCTGACGTTACGATGATGATCATGCCGGCAAACAGGTGATAGGCGCTGCCTGTCGCATCTTTAGAAACAATGCCCAGAAGATACCAGTCATTGATCCCCAGAGGCATGTACGCGGCCCAGGTTTTCTTTCCTTCTTTGTTGAATCGAATGAAATCCTCCTCGCCTTCTTTCAGTTCCCTGTGGATATTCTTTAATTCTTCTTCTGTAAAATCACCGATGTCCTCAATATGTTCTATCGCAGGAGAATTTATGGAACGGACTACATAGGCTCCCTGATCATCTATAACATTCGCATATCCGCCTTTGCTGAATATCGGAACATCCAGAACTTCTCTCAGCCTGTCCGTTTTATCTGCCGCGGCCAGTATGCCTACCGTCTCTCCCTGTATCACCACAGGCACTCCATAATAATTCAGATATCCATTGGTGTATTCATCTTTGAAGGTATTGGATATGGCCGTCTCTCCTCCCATTGCCTTTTGAAAGAAACTCTCATCGGAAAAGTCCACATCTCTATGGATCGTCCCATCCAGATCCACCATATCCCCTGTTCCATCCGCATCTACGAATCCCATCTGAAGGAAGGCATTCCTGTCATTGACCTTCTTAATGATCGGCTGCAGATGCTCGATATCCGTTATCTCCATCTGTCCAATAGTCAAAGCCATACCATCCAGAATCTCGATGTTGCCTTTTATCATATTGGAGACGCTATTACGCATGCTTTCTACATTTTCTTTGAAATGGCTGATATCCTTCTTTTCATATTCCTCCATAGAATAAAAGGTAAAGCCTACGCTTGCCGTCAGGAAGCAGAGACAGACCATTCCTATGATCAGATAGTAAGTTTTTAATTTTTCGGTTTTCATAATCTATATCCTTGATGCTATTTTTTTATTTCTATTGTCCATCTTTAAGGCAGATGGCTTCCATACGCACCGGCTGATGGTCGGTGTACTCGAAATCCGTATCCATGTTCCCTACTTTATTCACTTTGATATTATTGGAAACGATAAATCCATCCAATACATATACCTGGGATTCATCATAGTTCCCGCTGTAAGGCCCGTCAAGCAGCCTGCAGGTCGGTACATTGTCGGATACGGCAAAGGAAAATCCTTCTGGTATGTCATCAGCGCCTACGATGCCAGGCACCCACTTATCCTTATTATGGATCGGGTATTTTTCCATTCCTTCAAAAGTCTGATTGAAGTCACCGCCTGCAATCACATAATTTCCCTGCTGGTATTCTGACTCCAGCTTCTCTGCCAGCATCTTGCTCTGGGCGATCTTTCCCTCCCCGCTGTCATAAGCTTCCAGATGGAAGTTGATCAGCACCAGTTCTTTGTCTGTACCTTCCAAAGGCACCCTGGCCTCCAGCATGCACCGCTTCAAGTTGCAAGTCTTGACTGGCCATGAGAAGGATTCGGGAAGCGAGATTCTGGATGCCTCTTTGACATTCAGATCCGTCATCGTCACCAGGCCGCTGGTTACTTTGCCAATCGGCGGCAGCGGATATGGGACGAAGTCACATTTGAAATTACATGCAAACATCCCCTTAAGTCCAAGTTCTTCCTCATAATAGGCCTGTTCATCAATATGATAGGATCGCTTGGAATCCCGGTCCACCTCCTGCAGAAAATAAATATCCACTTCCTGCTTCTTCAGGATGGAAGTGATTCCCTTCAGATTATCCTCCACAAGTTTCTTGCTTTCCGGCTCGACCTTGGAGCCCCCGTCCATAAAGAAGTCCTCGTCCTTGCTAAGTCCCGCATATCCGGTGTTATACGTAAGAATCGTAAATGCATCCCCGGCATTCAGCCTGGCGTTTCCCTTCCCCGGCGCTATATCCTCAATCGGATCCGGCCTGTATTCCCGAATTGTCAGATAGGCGACAGCGGCCGCCAGCAGAAGAACGATCGCCAGAAGCACGCCTCCGATAATCTTCCATACTTTTCTCTTTTTCTTCATACTTTCCCTTCCCTGCTTCCTTTTTTCTCTCATTTATATCTGTTCCGAGAGGATCACTCTTGCCCCGTCGATTCTTGCCAGTCCATTCATAGGTATCGTAAGCGGGTCCTTGATATGTCCGGCCCGCACATTTAGAACGACTGGAATCTGCAAATCTTTCAAAACTTCCCTTACCATTGCCTCCGCGCTCCCTGGCCGCCCCTCGATATCGCAGTCCGTCAGGCTGCCTATGATGACTCCGGCCGCCTCGTCAAGCTTGCCCGCAAGTTTCAGCTGGTATAGCATCCCATGCAGCCGGTAAGGCTTCTCTCCTACTTCCTCCAGAAAAAGGATTTTTTCCCTGGCATCGATCTCATAAGGCGTTCCCATCAGACGGCTGACCAGAGTCATATTGCCTCCCGCAATCCGTCCTTCGCAGACGCCTTCCTTCAAAACCGCAAAGGCTTCTCCATTAAAATTCTTAAGTTCCCGCTCTTTCCCGGGCGAGGCCAGCACATCCAGGAAATTACACAGTGCGGTTTCCGTTGGCGGCCGGCTCGTGCTAAAAAAGGATGGGCCATGGTAGGTCACCAGTCCTGTCTTTTGGCCGATCGCCAGATGCATAGCCGTAATGTCGCTGAATCCGGTGAATATGGGCCTGTTCTTGCTTAACGCGTCATAATTGATCTTATCCAGCAAAGGTATGGTGCCATATCCTCCCCATATGCAGAAAATCCCACGATTCCCGGGATCTTCGATCACCCTGTTAAACTTCTCTGCACGCTCCTTTGGCGTCCCTCTGCGAAATGCCATATCTTCTGACACGGTAACCTTTAACCCCCGCGCCTCAAGATGAGATGCGGCCGCATCCAATGCCTCCTCGGTAAATGCGTTGGCTGGATCAATAATGCACACCTGGTCTCCTGTCTTGAGACCTTCCGGGTATATCGGATTTGACTTTTCTTCTTTGGATTTCATAGATTGCAGACCTCTCCTTATGACTCTCTTAAGCAACAGTATAGCACATTTAACAAATAATTTCTGCCTATTCTTTTTTCATTATAGTCCATAGTTTTTCATATGTACAGAAAAAGCACAGCGGTAAAACCGCCATGCTTTCGATTGCTCACTCTATTTCGAAAGGATTTTCCAACATCCCGTTTTAATAAGTAAAGAGCTGGGTCCAATAATTTCTACCCTCTGCATTCTGATAGAATCCTACTCCGATTTTCTTGAACTTCGGATTCAAGATATTGGCTCTGTGTCCTTCGCTGTTCATCCATCCATTCATAACTTCTTCCGGCGTGCGCTGTCCCCATGCTATATTCTCGCCTGATCCTCTGAATGTAATGCCATTCTCTGTTAAGACGGTACTGAAAGAACTGCCATTTGGCCTAGTGTGGGAAAATGAAGTCTCGATTTCCTTCGCCCTTACAAGAGCCGCGGATTCAATCCCTTTATCAATTGTAAGAGCATCCAGCCCGGCCTTAGCCCTTTCGGCATTTACAAGGTCTGCCACTTTTTCCGCAAAACTGCGCTCTTCCGTTCCTGGCTTTTCGGTATCCGTCCCTGGCTGATCCGTGTCCGTTCCTGGCTGATTGCCGCCATCCCCAGGCTGATCAATATCTGGAGTACCAGTATTTCCACCGTCAGAATCTGGCTGATCCGTGTCAGGAGTATTTTCTCCCGGCGGCGTGATAACCGGACAGTCTCCCCAGTTAATATTCATACCAGGATACTTATCATTTAAACTGGATATCATGTTTTTCAGATCTTCCGGACTGTTTACCTGTCCGCCGATCACTGCATATCCATTCGTTTTTAATTGATCGTAAACCTGGTTCATATCTGCCGCCTGAGCCGGAAGCGCTGCGCTGCCTGCAATCCCCATGGCTGTAATCGTTGCTAATACTGATAATTTCTTCATATTACCTCCTTGCTCTCGATAAATGTTACATTTTCATTATCGATTTATTACATATTTGTTACAAGCAAGATAGTAACACAAGAACTTTAATAATAATACAAGTAATAATTGGCAATTTAAGATTACTTGTGATAGGGCTCTCCGGTAATGATCCGGTAGCTCCTGTACACCTGCTCCAGCAGTATCACCCGCATCAGCTGATGGGGAAACGTCATCTTAGAGAAGCTAAGCTGATAGTCGGCGCGGCTTAGCACCTCCTGGCTTAAGCCTATGGAGCCTCCGATGATAAACGCGATATGGCTGGTTCCCTGTATTCCCAGTAGATTGATCTTCTCCGCCAGTTTCTCGGAGGAAAGCATCTGGCCGTCGATTGCCAGAGCGACGACATAGGCGTCTTCTTTTATGTACTTAAGGATCCTCTCTCCTTCCTTTTGCCGGATCATATCTTCCACCGTGGCGCTTGCATTCTCAGGGGTCTTCTCATCCGCAACTTCAATAATCTCCAGCTTGCAATACTTGCCCAGCCTTTTACTGTATTCCGCAATCGCATCTTTCAGGTATTTCTCTTTGATCTTTCCTACCGTTACCAATGTAATCTTCATATCTTTGTTCCTCTCTTACTTAAGTACTCCGAAACTTTGCAGCAGTATCAGCACGAAGATAATAATGAATATCCAGTTTAAGATCGATGGAGTCTTGTTAAAATCCTTTAAATACACATTGGAATTCTCCAAAGGGATGTCGGGCTCGCTTCGGCTGTTCTTTAACTGGAATCCATCGATGACATGCTTCCAGCCGGTACGGTCCGTGTATACTTGCACATAGGGAGACCCCAGATACTTATAGACAGGAATCCGGTAAGGCTCGCTTTTTATCGTATTGGCAATGCCTGTCTCCGGATCCACGGTTTCAACAATCAGGAAATAATAGGTTCTGCGGTATCTGCGGCTTTCCTGATAATCATCATAATATTCTCTGGTAATGTTCACGATTCTCCCCTGCTGGGGACGGCTTTCATTCACGCATTGCCTGTGAAAATTACGAAAATACATTGCTTTCTGGATCATGCGGAATACCTGTATGAGCGGCATCAGCCCCACAGCCAGGAATATCAGCAAGGTAGTATGAAAGCCGTCCCTGGCAATCGAGGATAGGATCTGCGAATACCAGAGTATGGAAAACAGGATGAGGTATCCAACATTCCTCATCTCTTCATCTGCAGTACGGATCTTCTTTCGCATAACGCCTCCTTATCCCAACGCCACATCCAATATCATCATCAATGCGAATCCCACGGCAAACCCGATTGTTCCGATATTGCTATGCTCTCCTTCCGCTGACTCTGGAATGAGTTCCTCCACTACTACATAGATCATGGCTCCGGCGGCAAACGCCAGAAGATATGGCAGAATAGGCGTAATGTATGCTGCCAGCAATATGGTAATCCCTCCGGCAATCGGCTCCACAATGCCTGACAGGGAGCCATACAGAAAGGCCTTGCCCCTGCCATGGCCCTCGCTGCGGATCGGAAGAGACACGATGAAGCCTTCCGGCAAGTTCTGGATGGCAATGCCGATAGACAGAGCGAATGCGCCAGCTACGGTCACATTGGCATTATTCGTAAGAAGTCCGGCAAAAACAGCCCCTCCGGAGATTCCCTCTGGAATATTGTGGATGGTAACGGCAAGCACCAGCATGGTGGACTTTTTCAACGTACTTCTCGGCCCCTCGGATTCATCGCTCCCAATATGAAGATGCGGAATGATGCGGTCCAGAAGAAGCAGAAATGCGATTCCGATTATAAATCCAATGGCAGCTGGTGCAAATGCAAATTTGCCCATATGCTCGGACATGTCCATGGCCGGTATCAGTAAAGACCACACGGAAGCAGCCACCATGACCCCTGCCGCAAACCCAAGAAGCGCCTTCTGGATTACCGGCTTCAGTTCGTTTTTCATAAACAGGACGCATGCCGCGCCTGCGGTAGTTCCTATAAAAGGGATGATCAAGCCCCAAAATATTGTCATATTTATAACCTCTTTTCTTATAACATTCCTCCTCATCATACCATATCCGTCCTTACGGGTACAGGGGGGAAATTCAATTTTAGGGATCCATAAAACGCAGAATAGAGGCCCCGGCGCTTTTTAAGGCGCCTGGCCCCTATTCGATACAGCCTGATCCCGGCTTTATTTATCTTTTAAAAGTTCATGGATTCCTTTTGCGCCAGCCTTTCCTGCGCCCATAGCCAGGATTACGGTGGCCGCTCCTGTAACGGCATCTCCGCCGGCATATACGCAGGCTTTGGAGGTCTGGCCGTTTTCTTCTTCAGCCACGATGCACTTGCGCTTATTGGTCTCAAGCCCCTTGGTCGTAGATGCAATCAGAGGATTTGGCGAGGTTCCAAGAGACATGATCACCGTATCGACCTCTATCTCATACTCAGAACCTGGAATCTCTACCGGACGCCTTCTGCCGGATGCATCCGGCTCGCCCAGTTCCATCTTGATGACTCTCATGCCTTTTACCCATCCATTGTCATCCACAAGGATTTCTTTCGGATTCGTCAGAAGGTTGAAGATAACCCCTTCTTGCATAGCATGATGCACCTCTTCCACTCTGGCAGGAAGTTCTGCCTCGCTTCGGCGGTATACGATATGCACTTCCGCTCCAAGGCGCAGCGCAGTCCTGGCTGCATCCATGGCAACGTTTCCGCCGCCTACTACCGCAACCTTCTTGCCTGCCACGATCGGTGTATCATAGGAATCATCGAAGGCCTTCATCAGGTTGCTCCTGGTCAGGTATTCATTGGCAGAAAATACGCCGTTGGCTGTCTCGCCCGGGATTCCCATAAACATCGGAAGGCCTGCGCCGGAGCCGATAAATACGGCTTCGAAGTCTTCCTCCTCCATCAGCTGGTCGATGGTAGTGGATTTTCCGATCACTACATTCGTCTCAAACTTAACGCCCAATTCTTTTACTTTCTCGATCTCTTTTTTGACAACCTTTTCCTTTGGAAGACGGAACTCCGGAATTCCGTATACCAGAACGCCGCCAAGTTCATGAAGTGCTTCGAATACGGTCACTTCATAGCCCAGTTTTGCCAGGTCTCCGGCGCAGGTAAGGCCGGATGGGCCAGAACCGATGACTGCCACTTTATGTCCGTTGGTCTTCTCTGCCTTCTGTGGCTTGATATCATGCTCCAGGGCATAGTCCGCAACGAACCTTTCTAGTTTTCCGATGGATACCGGGTCTCCCTTAATCCCACGGATACACTTGCATTCGCACTGTGACTCCTGCGGGCATACGCGTCCGCAGATAGCCGGAAGCGCGGAAGACTCGCCGATCACCTTATAGGCACCTTCAATGTCCCCGTCTTTCACCTTAGAGATGAACCCTGGGATGTTGATCGCCACAGGACATCCCTGAACGCACTTCGCGTTCTTGCAGTTCAGGCAGCGGGCCGCCTCTTCCATAGCTTCTTCCTTATTATATCCATAGCATACTTCTTCGAAGTTTGTCGCTCTTACTTTTGCGTCCTGTTCTCTGACAGGCACTCTTTTTAACACATCTGCCATTAGTTGTCACCTCCGCAATGGCCACATCCACCGTGGTGAGTGTCGCCTTCCTGTAATTTCAGCATTGCACGCCCTTCTTCCGTCTTGTACATCTGCTGTCTCTTCATAGCCTCATCGAAGTTAACAAGGTGTCCGTCAAATTCCGGACCATCTACACAGGCAAACTTGATCTCATCGCCTACATGAAGCCTGCAGGCGCCGCACATGCCTGTTCCGTCTACCATAATCGGGTTCATGCTGACGATTGTCGGGATCTCCAGCTTCTTAGTCAGCAGACAGACGAACTTCATCATGATCATCGGTCCGATGGCAACGCACACGTCGTAGTGATTGCCTTCTTCCACCAGTTTCTCGATCTTCGTCGTGACCATTCCTGCATGGCCATATGTACCATCATCCGTACATGGATAATAATTGCCTGCAACCGCCTTCATCTCGTCTTCCAGAATGAGCATATCTTTTGTCTTAGAGCCGACAATAACATCCACGTCGATCCCATGCTCTTTCATCCACTTGACCTGAGGATAGACTGGTGCCGCTCCGACGCCGCCAGCTACAAACAGGATTTTCTTCTTCTTCAGGTCTTCAATATCTTCGTCTACGAATTCAGACGGACGTCCAAGCGGTCCCGTGAAATCGCGGAAATAATCTCCTGCCTGTAATCCGGCTATCTTCGTGGTAGATGCGCCTACGGGCTGGAATACAATCGTTACAGTGCCTGCTTCTCTGTCATAATCACAGATTGTAAGAGGGATTCTTTCCCCTTTTTCGTCCATCTTAACGATGACAAACTGCCCTGGCTGGCAATGTCTTGCCACACGAGGAGCTTCTACATCCATAAGATAAATCACATCAGCCAGTTTCTCGGCTTTTACTATCTTGTACATCTTATTTCCTCCTAATATTTAATACTCATTTCATCATAATGTATCCGGGCGAAAATATCAAGTATCATTCGACATCTATACATCCGCAAAAACAGCTTATCAAGATTTTTTTGCACATCTTTTTCTTGATAAGCCGTCTTTTTATGTACACTTAAGATTGTACCCTATCCTAGAAGTCTACCTCGGTTCCATAATAGATGCATGTAAACAGTTTCTCCATTGTTGCGGGATCAATTGCCCTCGGATTGGAACCGGTACATGCATCTCCCACAGCAAGTTCGGATATCTTGGCGATCTTCTCCTTAAATTCGTCTTCCTTGATTCCGAATTCCTTCAATGTCGCAGGAATGTCAAACTTGGCATTGAATTCATCAATCTTCTCGCAGAGGCTATTGATCAGCGCCTGTTCAGAAGTTCCGCCAAGCCCCATCCGGCGTGCGATCTCAGCGTAACGCTTTGCCGCCGTAGCGTCTTTTGCATTATATCTGATTACATATGGCAGATACATCGCATTGGCGCATCCGTGAGTGATATGTCCGGTAGAGAAAGCCGCGCCGGTCTTGTGCGCCATGGAGTGAACGATTCCAAGCAAAGCGTTGGAGAATGCCATTCCAGCCAGGCACTGCGCGTAGTGCATCTGTTCTCTTGCCACCATATTGCCATGATAGGAAGCCGGCAGATAATCGAATACCATCTCGATTGCCTGTAACGCAAGCGGATCTGTAAATGCGCAGTTCAAAGTAGATACATATGCTTCAATGGCATGAGTCAGCGCATCCATTCCCGTGTAAGCAACCTGTTTCGCGGGGAGTCCTTCCACAAGTTCCGGATCTACGATTGCCACATCCGGCGTAATGTTAAAGTCTGCAAGCGGATATTTCACGCCCGTCTGATAATTCGTGATGACGGAGAACGCCGTAACCTCTGTCGCTGTTCCGGAGGTAGACGGTATGGCTGCGAATTTGGCCTTCTGTCTCAGTTCCGGGAAGTTAAAAGGCACGCACAGATCTTCAAACGTGGTCTCCGGATATTCATAGAATGCCCACATGGCCTTAGCTGCATCGATTGGAGATCCTCCTCCCATCGCTACGATCCAGTCTGGCTCAAAAGCACGCATTGCCTCAGCGCCTTTCATAACCGTCTCAACAGACGGATCTGGCTCAACGCCTTCAAACAATTCTACTTCCATGCCGCCTTCCTTCAAATATCCGACGGCTTTATCCAGGAATCCCTGACGCTTCATTGAGCCGCCTCCGACAACCAGGATTGCCTTCTTTCCCTTTAGGTTCTTCAGTTCCTCCAGACATCCTTTTCCATGATAAACGTCCCTAGGTAATGTAAATCTACTCATTGTCCGCATCTCCTTTTATATGATATGTTAATTATTTATCAATATTATACATCTGTTAAATTATTAACACAACTATTTTTACAAATTTTCTTGTTTTTATTTTCGTACAAAAATGCAGGCAGTAAAAAAGCAGCCCCTGTCTTCGCCAATGCAAAAACAGTCAGGCTGCTCTCTTTTTATCATCTCTATTCTCCCTGTGAAAGTTCCAATACATAATTGCGGGTAGTCACTCCGCTGGTACGTCCCTTCGCATTGACCAGAATAGCCTTGAATATGGTCTCTCCCTCCGGCATGTCTATCGGTCCGGCATACTTGGTGGAAGCGGTGGTCGGATCGCTTTTGTCCATCGTATAGTAGGCCTCATATCCTTCCGGAACCTTAATCTCTATCTGCGTGGCAGATTCATACTGCCCTGTAGATGGCGATACGGCCGGCGCGTCTTCAATCGGCAGTTCCACCGTATAGGTCTTCTTCACCGGAAGGCTGGGAATTCCCTTCTTGTTGACAGCGATTGCCGAAACTACGGTCTCGCCCTCGCCAATCTGGATTGGCTCCGCGTATTTCGTACTCTTTACCGTCGGATCCGTCTCATCTGTAGTGTAGTAGATGGTGTATCCATTTCCCGCTTTTAAGGAAAGTTCCTGGACATCTTCGAATGTCTCGCTGTCATCCAGGCTGAATTTCGGCCCTTTCACGATATATCCCGCAAGCGTCTCCATGACATTGTCCTGCGCATCTTCCAAAAGCAGCGGGATCTCTGCCTTCTGATCCGTGTCCATATAGAACTGGACGCAGGCTTCATAGATATCCGTATTCTTTGGCTGCTTTTCAATGGCATTCAGGAAGACGGACTCCGCTTTATCCAGATTGTCCTGCTTCGTATATACTTTTGCCAGTCCCGCATAAGCTTCCGCTTTTTTTCCATTTTTAGCGATTGCCTTCTGGAAATATTGTTCTGACTTGTCGTACTCTTTGCTATCTATTGCTTTATACCCCTTATTTACGATTCCCGCATAGGATGTCTGATATATGGCAAAACAAGCTGCGATAACTGCGACTGCCAGCACTGCCAGTATGATAAGCGCTCTTTTTCTTCTCTTGCGGCGCAATGCTTTCTTGCGTTCCGCCTGCCTGCGCCTTCTCTCACGCTCAGGAAGACTGCCTCCTGAAGTATTCCTACGTCCGGAAGTGTTACGGCCTGCAGTATTGCGGCCGGTAGCGCTGCGCCCTGCAGTACTGCCCGGGACTCCGTTTCGTCCTGTCCCCGTCCTGCGCCCTGCGGACGTATATCTTCCTGCGCCGGTGCTTCTTCCCATAGCAGTCGTATTTCTTACTGATTCATAGATGTCATCTTCAGAATAATCATTCTCCCCACTGATGGCACCTTTCACCTGAGCGGTAAGCATATCATCTAACGGATTATAGTCAGGAACAATGCGGACTTCCTTCCCGCATTCTTCACAATACAACATTCCATCCGGTATCTCGTGTCCGCAATACCTGCACTTCATCTTATGATAACCTCCTACTGCCAGTTTTATCATACATCGTTATCATTTCTTTTATAATCCCCTTAAAACAATCCTACAATATTACCTTCTTCTGATACATCAATCCCATTTGCAGCAGGTACTTTCGGAAGTCCCGGCATTGTCATGACAGCGCCGGTAAGCGCGACTACGAATCCCGCCCCCGCACTGACGTATACTTCACGGATATGAATATCGAAATCCGTAGGACGTCCCAGCTTCTTCGCATCGTCTGATAATGAATATTGATTCTTTGCCATGCAGACCGGCAAATTTCCAAATCCCATGGATGCTATCTTGGCCAGCTGCTTTTTCGCTGCAGGCTCATAGATGACTCCCCTTGCTCCATAGATTTCCTTGGATATAGTCTCTATCTTTTCTTCTAATGATAACTCATCTTCATATAATGTATGGAAATGGCTTTCTTTATTCTCTAAAGTATCTAATACTTTGTTGGCAAGAGCGATTCCGCCTTCGCCGCCCTTTTCCCACACTTCGGAAAGCGCGAATTCGCAGCCTTTCTCCTGGCAGAACTGGCGGATGAATTCATTCTCCGCTTCTGTATCTGTGACAAACGAATTCAGAGTCACGACTACAGGGATATCGTATTTCTGGATATTCTCAATATGCTTTTCCAGATTCACGATGCCTTTCTTTAGCGCTTCCAGGTTCTCTTCGGACAGATCCGCCTTTGCAACTCCACCATTATACTTCAAAGCGCGCACAGTTGCAACTAAAACTACCGCATCCGGCTTTAAGCCTGCCTTTCTGCACTTGATATCAAAGAATTTCTCCGCGCCTAAGTCTGCGCCGAATCCGGCTTCTGTAACCGTGATATCGCTTAATTTCAGCGCCATCTTCGTTGCCCTGACGCTGTTGCATCCATGGGCAATATTGGCAAATGGCCCGCCATGTACCAATGCCGGCGTGTGCTCCAGGGTCTGGATCAGGTTCGGCTTGATGGCGTCTTTCAGAAGCGCAGTCATGGCTCCTGTTGCCTTAAGATCCTCTGCAGTCACCGGATCTCCATTAAAATTATAAGCTACGATAATTCTGCCAAGCCGTCTTCTAAGGTCGTGGATATCATCTGCCAGGCAAAGGATTGCCATAATCTCAGATGCAACCGTAATGACAAAGTGATCTTCTCTTACCATTCCGTCCATCTTGCTTCCAAGCCCGACTACGATATTACGCAGATTACGGTCATTCATATCAAGGCAGCGCTTCCATACTACCTGGCGGGGATCGATCTGCAATTCATTCCCCTGCTGGATATGATTATCAAGCAAGGCTGCCAGCAGGTTATTGGCAGATGTAATTGCATGGAAGTCTCCGGTAAAATGCAGATTCAAATCTTCCATAGGAACAACCTGGGCATATCCGCCGCCGGCAGCGCCTCCCTTTATGCCAAAGCATGGGCCTAAGGATGGCTCCCGAAGCGCAATGATCGCCTTCTTGTCCAACTTTGCCAGCGCCTGTCCCAATCCAACGGTAGTGGTAGTCTTTCCTTCTCCTGCCGGAGTCGGGTTGATCGCCGTTACCAGGACCAGTTTGCCATTTGGCCTGTCCTTGACTTTCTCCCATACGTCATCGGAAAGCTTTGCCTTATACTTTCCATAAAATTCTAATTCTTCCTCTTCAATACCAACTGTTGCGGCCACATCCTTGATATGGGCCATCTGTGCTTCCTGTGCTATCTGGATATCTGTTTTCATCGGCTACCAATCCTTTCTTTTGTTTTTTAGACAGTTTCCTCTACATATCGTTCAAACTCTTCCGGGGACATCAATACCTTTCTTGGCTTGGTTCCCTCCTCCGGGCCTACGACGCCAGCCTCGAACAGCTGGTCCATAATCCGGGCCGCGCGGTTAAAGCCTATCTTGAACGTACGCTGCAGCATCCCGATGGATGCCTTGTCCTTGTCTATAATGAGGCGGCCCGCATCTACAAAATGCACGTCGCGGTCATCACCTTCCGCTCCAAGCCCCCCGGACATTCCTGCCGCAGAACTTGTATTGACGTGGTTTACGATTTCCTCATCGTATGTAACATCCCCGTTGTGATTCTTGAGGTACTCTACCACGCCTTGCACTTCCTTGTCCGTAACAAAGGAGCCCTGTACTCTGGCCGGCTTCTGATATCCGGACGGATAGAACAGCATGTCTCCTTTTCCCAACAGTTTCTCGGCACCGTTCATGTCGATAATGGTTCTGGAGTCTACGCCGGAGGATACGGAAAATGCGATCCTTGACGGCATATTCGCCTTGATAAGTCCTGTAATGACATTGACCGATGGCCTTTGTGTTGCCAGTACCAGATGTATTCCCGCCGCTCTCGCCAGCTGTGCCAGACGGCAGATGGCCTCTTCCACTTCTCCGGGAGCCACCATCATAAGATCGGCAAGCTCATCTACGATAATCACGATCTGCGGCATCCGCTCCAGCGCCTTTCCTTCCACCGGCGGCATGGATGCCACTTTTTCATTGTATCCCTTCATGTCTCTTACGTTATATTCTGCAAAAGCCTGATAGCGGCGGGTCATCTCCGCCACGCCCCAGTTCAGCGCTCCTGCCGCTTTCTTAGGATCTGTCACCACCGGGATCATAAGATGCGGGATGCCGTTATATACGCTTAACTCCACTACCTTTGGATCGATCATGATCAGCTTGACTTCCTCCGGGGTTGCCTTATACAGAATACTCATAATCAGCGTATTGATGCAGACAGACTTGCCTGAGCCGGTAGCGCCTGCGATCAGAAGATGAGGCATCTTAGCGATGTCCGCCACGACCACCTTGCCTCCGATATCCTTACCTGCGGCAAATGATATCTTGGACGCGCTGTTCTTAAACTCTTTGGATTCCAGCAGATCCCGGAGCATCACCGCCGAGTTCTCCTTATTCGGCACCTCGATTCCCACGGCTGCTTTCCCGGGGATCGGGGCTTCGATCCGGATATCCGCGGCCGCAAGATTCAGCTTGATGTCATCTGCAAGCCCCACGATCTTGCTCACCTTCACGCCCATCTCAGGCTGAAGCTCGTAACGGGTGACCGACGGCCCGCAGCTGACATTGGTAACGGTCACGTTAACGCCAAAATTCTGCAGCGTCTGCTGCAGCTTCATCGCCGTCTCCCGCAGGTGGGCATCCGATTCTCCGCTTTGCTTACTGCCCCGCTTTAGCAGGGATATGGGCGGATACTGATAGGCTTTCTTTGGCTTTGTAGCGCTTGCGGCTACACTGGCAGCCACATCCGCCACCTCGCTTGCCACATCTGCAGAGGCCATCTTGCTCCTTTTCCTCGGGACCGGCGTCTCATCAAAAGGCGCCGCTTCCATCACCGGCTCTGCCTCCGGCTCCGAAACTGTGGAAGGCATGTCGCCCCGGTTGATTACGAAGCCCGGTTCCTTCACAGCGTGCGTGTCCGGTTCCTGCATCCTGTCCTCTTCCATAGGGTCAATGGTCAATTCCTTTACATTCGGCGACTTCTTCGCTATCGTGGTATCAAAAGAGACGCCCTCCACATGCTTCTCGCTTCGCTTTCCAGATCTGGACTGCTTCGGCTGCGCTTCCTTAATCTTCTTCCGCTCTTGCGCCTGCTCGCGCCTGCGCTCGGCATCCTTCCTTGCTTTGTCGTATGCCTTGCCTCCCTGAGCCTTTACCCCTTTCAGGGCCGACTTCCCGGTAATGATCACAAGGCAGATGATCATCAGGATAACGTCTACCACATATGTACCGGCAATGCCAATGGCAGGTACCAGGACATCCACAAGGATATTTCCCAGCATCCCGCCTTTCTCATCCACCAGCTGCAGAAAAGTGCAGACCAGAACCATTAAGATCAGGCATGTCGCAACTTTCATATACGCATGAAGGTTGCCTTTGTTCGAAATGACAAAAGCAACCGCTCCAAACAGGATGAACGGCATTACAAATGCAATCCATCCAAATATCCTGAATAAGAAATCTGAAATCGCTTCCCCTACAAAACCGCCGATTCCAAAATTACTGATCAGCATCAGGATGCTGACTGCAAGCGTGACCCAGATTATGATCTCGTCCCTGACAAAACTCTGCTGCGTGTTCTTCTTCGTCTGCTTTGTACTCTTGCGTTTCTTGGACTTAGCAGCCATTATACTTCCCCCTTATTACTGGCAATACTATTTATAGTATATCATTTTTAAAAAGGGCTGTCATTACATATTTTCATACTTTTTCTGTCTGCTTTGGTCGATCATTTCGTGCAATTTATTCAATGCCTCGCTCATGCCGCCCACTTCATCTATCAGTCCTTCTTTAACAGCTTCCTTACCCTCCAGAAGCGTCCCTACGTCTTTCACCAGTTCCGTAGGATTGAGCATCAGTTCTTCGATTCTCTCCTGGGTCATATGGGAGTGCTGGGAAAGGAACCTTGTGATCCGATCCTGGGTCCTGATCATATTGCGAAGGCTCTGCTCCACTCCAATGAACATGCCGTTGGAGCGGACCGGGTGGATGATCATGGTGCCGCTTGGAACAATAAAGGAATATTTTGCGGAGACGGCTAATGGGCCTCCGATAGAGTGGCTGCCTCCAAGTACCAGGGACACTGTGGGCTTGCTCAAAGATGCGATCATCTCCGCAATCGACAGTCCTGCCTCCACATCCCCTCCCATGGTGTTCAGAAGAATCAGGACTCCTTCAATCTCTTCGCTGTCTTCTACTTCTGCCAGCATAGGAAGAAGGTGCTCGTACTTCGTGGCCTTCGTGTTTCCGGCTACCGCCTCATGACCTTCGATCTCCCCTATGATCGTCAGCAGCTTGATTCTGTGCCTGTCCTTATTTTCATTCAGATTAATGCTGCCCATTTCCTTAATCTGTTCCGTCTTTTTCTCTTCGCGTTCTGACTCTGCCATAAAAAAATACCTCCATACATTTTTCATTTAGTATGGAGGTATTTGCAATTTTTATACCTGTTCCAGCGCCTGCGAAAGGTCAGCGATGATGTCCTCGATATTTTCGATTCCCACGCTGAATCGGATCAGATCAGGCTGAACGCCGGCTTCTTTTAACTCCTGGTCGTTCATCTGGCGGTGCGTATGGCTTGCCGGATGGAGCACGCAGCTTCTGGCATCCGCAACATGCGTTACGATGGCGATCATCTTCAGGCTGTCCATCATCCGTACAGCCGCGTCACGTCCGCCCTTCAGGCCGAATGTGATCACCCCGCAGGTCCCGTTGGGCATATACTTTTTCGCCAAGTCATAGTACTTGTCTCCCGGAAGGGATGGGCTTGATACCCAGGCTACCTTTTCATGTCCCTGCAGATACTTGGCCGCGTTCAAAGCATTCTCGCAATGCCTCTGCACTCTCAGATGCAGCGTCTCAAGGCCGATATTCAGAAGAAACGCATTCTGCGGCGCCTGGATGGAGCCTAAGTCCCGCATCAGCTGGGAGGTTGCCTTTGTAATGTATGCGCCTTTGCCAAATTTCTTCGTATACACGATTCCATGATAGGTCTCGTCCGGCGTGGTAAGTCCCGGGAATTTATCCGGATATGCATCCCAGTCAAAGTTGCCGCTGTCTACGATCGCTCCGCCGACGCAGGATGCATGGCCATCCATGTACTTGGTGGTAGAGTGGGTTACGATGTCTGCCCCCCATTCGAACGGCCGGCAGTTGATCGGCGTTGCAAATGTATTGTCTACGATGAATGGAACCCCATGGGAATGGGCTGCTTTTGCAAACTTTTCAAAGTCCAGCACGACCAATGCAGGATTTGCGATGGTCTCTCCGAATACCGCCTTGGTATTCTCTTGAAACGCGCTGTCCAGTTCTTCTTCCGTGCAGTCCGGATCCACAAAGGTAGCATCGATGCCCATCTTCTTAATCGTATGGGCATAGAGATTATATGTACCGCCATAAAGGGCAGACGCGCACACGATATGATCGCCAGCCTCCACGATATTCATAATGGCATAGAAGCTTGCCGCCTGTCCAGATGAAGTCAGCATGGCAGCGACTCCGCCTTCCAGATCGCAGATCTTTGCCGCTACCGCGTCATTGGTAGGATTCTGGAGCCGCGTATAGAAATATCCGCTCTCCTCCAAGTCGAACAATCTTCCCATCTGGTCGCTGGAATCGTATTTGAATGTCGTGCTCTGGTAAATAGGCAGCACCCTCGGCTCGCCGTTTCCCGGCTGGTAGCCGGACTGGATGCATTTTGTCTCAATCTTATAATCGCTCATTTATTTCCTCCTGTGAATTTCAAGATAGATATTTGGTCTGCAGATGGCGCACCATGTCCATATACAGTTTTTTACATTCTTCATTCTTTCCGGATTCGGCAAAATGGATGCATGGAGCCAGATAATCCCTGTAAATCCCTTCATAGATCCCGGAAGAATCTTTCTGCATGCCGATCGCAAGCACGATACGCGGAGCGATCTCATAATATTCTTCTACGATACGCTTCCCTTCTTCGGTCTGCATCAGGTAACTGTCACGGTAGTGCCTGAGCATCATCAGTTCATAGCAGTCATCCGGCTTGTTCTGGCTTTCGCACACCGCAGTCGTGATATAGCAGAAGCCTTTCCGGAATCCTCCGGCGATATCCTCAAAAGAAGATCTTCCTAGTTTCATGGATGTAATCTGCTTCTTATTCCACAGTTCCACCATCCGGTCAGCGATTCTTTCGCACTCCGGATCCCGGGAATAGGTAAGCAGCGGGACTATATACACGGCCATAGCCATATTATAATCCACGGAAAACATCTCTTTCTTCCTTTTCGGGACTTCCTGCATCTTCAGATAGGCATATTCTGGTATCACTGACGCCAGTTCTTCTATCAGACCTTCCTTGTCCTCCTCTTCGGCCTCCTCGCACTTCCTGGCAATCGTGGCGAATAGTTCCTTATGCCCTTCATAAAGGCTTTCAAAAAGGGAGTGGTAGGATTTCTTCTTAAAGTATTTGATATTGCCCAGCATCTCGTCGAATAAAGATTCCAGCGCCTTCTTCGTATCTTCCATCTGTCTTCCTCCGTTGCCCGTCAAAGCGGATTATTCATCCCAGTTGTGGTACACATCCTGGACGTCGTCGTCATCATCCAGCATGTCCAAAGTCTTCTGGATGCTTGCGATATCCTTCTCATCCGTAAGTTCCACATAAGTCTGGGGAATCATAGTTACTTCTGCCGCTGCCATAGGAATGCCAGCCTCCTCCATTGCAAGGCGCACTGCGCTGAAGTCTTCCGGATCGGTCAGAATCTCGTAACTGTCTTCCTCCTCCACGAAGTCTTCTGCTCCGGCGTCCAGAGCCAGCATCATAAGTTCGTCGGAATCGCCTTCATACTCTTCTTTATCTACTACGATCTGTCCCTTCTTGTCGAACATGAAGGATACGCAGCCGGGCGTTCCAACATTTCCGTTGCCTTTTGTGAACGCATTCTTTACATTGGAGGCCGTACGGTTCTTATTGTCTGTCAGTGCCTCCACGATGATCGCCGTGCCGTTTGGCCCATAGCCTTCATATGTAATATGCTCGTAATTTGCCGCATTGGCATCGCTGTCGGCTTTCTTAATATTTCTTTCAATCGTATCGTTCGGCATGTTATTGGCTTTCGCCTTCGCGATGACGTCACGAAGCCTGCTGTTATTGGCTGGATCGGCGCTTCCGCCTTCCTTGACCGCTACCGCAAGTTCCTTTCCAAGCTTCGTAAATATCTTCCCTTTTGCCGCGTCGTTCTTCTCTTTCTTATGCTTGATATTGGCAAATTTTGAATGTCCTGACATAGTTCATACCTCACTTTATATCTTATCATTTCGTTGTATATTCGCACTTTTCCTATTCTATCACTCTTCGCTGCGTTTTTCAATCTTAACTCTCTGGATTGTGTTATTATCAACAAAAAGGACTGTAAAGCGGTATCCTTCGTATTCGACCACGCATTGCTCGTCTTCTCCGGGAATCCGGTCCAACTGGTCTATCAGGAATCCGTTCAGAGTCTCATACTCTTCCTTTTCAAATTTTACGAAAATCACGTCTTCCAAGTCTTCCAGATCCATCATGCCGTTTGCGGTATAGCTGCCGTCGGCATTTTTTGTAATCAGCACTTCCTCCTCGTCATGCTCATCCAGGATATTTCCAACGATTTCTTCCAGAATATCTTCCATAGCCACGAGTCCCGAAGTCTGTCCATACTCATCCAGGACGATGACGATATGGTTTTTCTCCGCCTGCATCTCTTTAAACAGGGTGTCAATGCTCTTCGTCTCCGGAATAAATGTAACCGGCCTTATGTAATCCTTCAGATCCTTCACAGGCACCGGCCTTAATCGTTCCTCCAGATAGCAGGTCATCGCCTCCCTGAGATGTATGATTCCTACAATCTCGTCAATGTCTTCTCCGTATATTGGAAATCTGGAGTAACTCTCCTCCAGCATGAACTTCAGCGCCACTTCCAGCGGCTCATTGCCATCCACCGCAACGATGTTCTTGCGGTGGGTCATAATATCCTTTGCGTCCTTATCCATATACCGGAATATATTGCGAATCAGACCGGCTGCTTCCTTAACCGTGTCTTCGTCCATCTCTTCTTCCACCTGGAATATCTGCTTCATCCGGTGAAATAAACCGCCCTCTTCCATAACTTGCTAATTCAAACTCCTTTTCTATGTATGAAGCTCAAAACTGATTTTTAAAGCCTCATCTACTTTGTTCATTATTTCTTTATCCAAATGACATACTAAATCCTTCAGCCGCTGCTTGTCAATGGTTCTTACCTGTTCAAGCAGAATGACTGAATTCTTGACAATCTGATATTTCTTTGCATCAATCTCCACATGCGTTGGCAGTTTTGCCTTATTCATCCTTGAGGTAATGGCGGCACAGATGACCGTCGGGCTGTGTCTGTTGCCCACATCATTCTGTATGATCAGAACCGGCCTTATGCCGCCTTGCTCAGACCCGACAACCGGGCTTAGATCTGCATAAAATATATCTCCGCGTCTTACTTGCACTCTATTCACACTCCGATTTTTCTAAGATAAAATTAGTATTTCCATCTTTTTCGGATGTATTCCATAGAGTTTGCAAATCAGGCAATTAAGCAAACCAATCCATCTGTTCCACAACCTCGCCGTGGCGGATGAACTCTCTTGGGATTCTCTTTCCAAGGTCGCAGACGAACTCATAGTTAAACCGTCCGGACAGATCGCTTAAGATTTCCACCGGAAGTTTCTCGTTCCCGTCGCAGCCTACTAAAGTAACCTTGTCAGCGTACTTTACGTCGTCAATCTCCGTCACATCTACCATGAACTGATCCATACATACCCGGCCGAGGATCGGGGCCTTCTTTCCATGGATCAGGACATAGCCTTTGTTGGAGAGGCTTCTCGGGTATCCGTCCCCATAGCCCACCGGTATGGTTGCGATCTTGGTGGGGCGCTTGGTAATAAAGGTTCCGCCATAGCTTACAGGGGTTCCCTCCTTCACCCACTTGACATGGGCCACATGGCTGATCAGCTCCATCGCAGGCTTCAGCGGCACATTTTCTTTCTTTACCTCGCTGGATGGATAAAGCCCGTATGTAGAGATGCCGGCTCTTACCAGATCCAGATTCGCCTCTTTGACGTCTATGATCCCCGCGCTGTTGGAACAATGGTAGAACTTGAAAGTCACTCCCCTATCATCCAGGGCTTTCTTCATCCACAGATAGCCGTCCATCTGGGAATGTGTAAACGTCTTATCCGTCTCATCTGCCTTGGCAAAATGCGTATACATGCCTTCCATGATCAAGTTTGGCATCTTGCTGATAGACTCGATCTTATCGACGCTCTCATCCTCGATCAGAAATCCCAGCCTGGACATGCCTGTATCCAGCTTGATATGGATATATGCCTGTTTTCCCATGCTTCCTGCCAGTTCAGAGACCTCTTTTGCCATCTCTTCGGTATAGACGGTCATCCGGATCTCATTTTCGATCATAGCCTTTCTCTGATCCGGAAAGATGCATCCGAGAACTAGGATCGGCTTCTTGATTCCGCCTTTTCGCAAAACGACTGCCTCATCCAGCGTAGCAACCGCATAGCCCCATAAATATTCCTTGCCCTCCAGCATCCTTGCGATCTGCAGTGCGCCATGGCCATATCCATCCGTCTTGATGACGGAAATCATCTGCACTCCTTCTTTGATGTTCTTTTTCATCATCTCCATATTATATTCTATTGCATCCAAGTCCACCCTTGCACAGATTCTAGTATAATTGTTCATAATTTTTTTCCTCCTGTTCCTTAAATGCTTCACTTAAATATTCTATTAAATCTCCCGCCATCACGCTGTAGCTGCCCTTTTCCCGACGGGCCAGATCCCCTGCCCGGCCGTGCAGGTAGGTCCCCAGGATCCCTGCCTCCTGGCAATCCATCCCCTGGGCCATAAGCCCGGCCACGATGCCAGCCAGCACATCTCCTGCGCCTGCCTTCGCCATGGAAGCGTTGCCGGAGCGGTTGATATAGGCGCGTTCCCCGGGGGATGCCACCACGGTGCTGGAGTCCTTTAAGACGCAGGTGATATGGTGCTTTTCTGTAAACTCCTTTAGGATCTCCATCCTGCGGCTTTTTAGTTCTAAAACGCTGATGCCCATAAGCCGGGACATCTCCTTCATGTGAGGCGTGATAATCAAATGATCATGGGGAATCCGGTCCATATATTTCCTGTGCTCCGCGATCAGATTCAGGCCGTCCGCGTCGATCAGGCATGGGACGCTTAGATTTTCCAGCGTCGTCTTCAGTATTTTCTTAGACTTTTCACTGGTTCCCATCCCTGAGCCGATACATACCGTATCTGCCCATTTCAGCAGGCGGATAAGTTCTCCCTCGTCAAAAAAATCGTAGGTCTTAACAATCGCCTCCGGAAGAAGCTCCTGCAGGATGATTCGGTTATCTTCGGGCGTATAGATCTGTACCAGCCCTGCCCCTGCCTTATAAGCCGCCTTTGCATTCAGGTAGGCAGCCCCTGACATGCCCTTACTCCCGGCTATGATCAGCAGTCTGCCATACATTCCTTTGTTAGAATCTTCCATTCTTCCAGGCAGCAGTTTCCGGAATTCCTCCGGTTCATAAGTATAAGCCACGCCTACATCCGCTACGGTCTTATCCGTATTGATTCCGATATCTGCTACGATGACCTTGCCGGCGTATCCTTTTCCCGGGTATAGGCCAAGTCCCACCTTTTCCATCTGGAATGTCACAGTAATATCTGCCTGAAATGCCACTCCCAATATGCATCCTTCATCCGCAGAGACGCCGGATGGGATATCCACAGCGAACTTGACGGCATCTGCCTCGTTCATCTGGCGGATAACCTTAAGATAGCGTCCGATGATTTCCCTGCTAAGCCCGACTCCGAAAATAGCATCTATTATGATACTATATTCGCCAGGCTTATACTCATTGCAGATATCGGCCCCTGTTTCTTTTAAAAGCCGCATCTGGCTCCTGGTTTCTTCCGTGCGGTGGGATTCATTTCCCACAAAGCAGACGGTTACAGGATATCCCTTCTGGTTCAGAAGACGAGCGATGGCGAACCCGTCGCCGCCATTATTTCCCGAGCCGCATACGATGCAGGGCCTGCTAAGATCAAGTCTATGCGCTTCCATCACTTCCACGCACTTTAAGGCCGCCCGTTCCATCAGTTCCATAGATGGGATTCCCAGTTCCTGTATCGTATACTGGTCTGCCGCCTTCATCTGCCGGCCATTAGCCAGATATCTCATTCCATCACCTCCATCAATAATTGAACATATAAAAGAACGTGTAAAGACCAGCCTGTCTGCACATGCCTGTCATTACACGTTTTCGTCTTGCTATTTCTTATGTTCTTCGTTATATCTGCTGATATTGTAGGATAGCTGCATAAGACTTTCTGATAAGTGGACGTTTTCCACAATGACATACTCCGGCAGATTCAGGTCTGTGTGCGCAAAGTTCCAGATTGCACGCACGCCATTCTCCACCAGCATATTTGCCACTTCAATTGCTTTGTCCTTTGGAATCGTCAGCACGGCAATCTCTACGTCATTCTCCTGTACGAAGGTCTTCAGCCCGTCCATCATACGGATCGGCACGCCTCTGATGGATACGCCTTCCAGTCTCGGATTCACGTCGAAGATTCCTTTCAATATGAATCCACGCTTTTCAAATGCCGCGTAGTTGGCCAATGCCTGTCCCAGATTACCTGCTCCGATAATGATAATATTATGGTCTTCTTCCAATCCCAGAATCTTGCCTATCTCTGTATATAAATACTTTACGTTGTAGCCATAGCCCTGTTGCCCGAATCCACCAAAGTTGTTAAGATCTTGACGAATCTGAGATGCAGTAACTTTCATCCGCTTGCTTAAATCATTCGAGGAGATACGCTCCACACCATTTTCAAGTAATTCGCCTAAATATCTGTAGTATCTTGGCAGCCTGCGAATCACCGCCTGAGAAATCCCTCTATCTTCCACTCGTATTCACCTTCCCATATCGTTCTAAGAATCATTATATAGAATTGTGGTAGCAAAGTCAAACTTTTAGTTGTATTTTGTCCTATTTTCGATATAATGGAAACGGATATGTATGAAGGAGGATATTATGATATTAGCATGTCACGGGATCAATAAATCCTTCGGCGAAGAGGTAATCGTGGCCGATGGATCTTTTCATATAGAGGATAATGAGAAGGCTGCCCTGGTGGGTCCAAACGGCGCCGGGAAGTCCACTCTCTTAAAAATAATCGTAGGAGAACTGCCGTCTGACGGCGGGGATGTCATCCTTACCAAGGGTAAAAGCCTGGGCTATCTGGCCCAGCATCAGGAAATGATGAGCGGCAACAGCATATACGAAGAAGTCCGGCTTGCAAAAGCGGAAATCATTGCCATGGAAAAGCAGATCCGCACCATTGAACTGGAACTGAAGCATCTAAGCGGCGATGCCCTTAATTCCCGCCTTGAGACGTATAACCGCCTGATGGCGGCTTTCGAGCGCGAGAACGGCTACGCCTATGAAAGTGAGATTACCGGGGTTCTCAAAGGCCTCGGCTTTTCGGAAAGCGACTTTAAGAAACCTGTGGATACCTTGTCCGGAGGGCAGAAAACCCGGGTTTCTTTAGGAAAACTCCTGCTGACCCGTCCTGATATCCTGTTGTTGGACGAGCCAACCAATCACCTGGATCTGAATTCCATCGCATGGCTTGAGACCTATCTGCTGAACTACCCGGGTGCCGTACTGATCGTGTCCCACGACCGGTATTTCCTGAACCGGGTCGTAACCAAGGTTCTGGAAATCGAGCAGGGAATACTGATGACCTATCTGGGCAATTACAGCGAATATGCCCAGAAAAAAGAGCAGATCCGGGATGCGCAGCTAAAGGAATACCTGAACCAGCAGCAGGCAATCAAGCACCAGGAAGCCGTCATTGAGAAACTCCGCTCTTTCAACCGGGAGAAATCCATCCGGCGGGCAGAAAGCCGGGAAAAGATGCTGGAAAAAATGAAGCCGTTGGAAAAGCCGGTGGAGGCAAACACGGAAATCCACCTGACGCTGGAGCCATCCTGTACCAGCGGCAATGATGTGCTGAGCGTCGAGCACTTAAGCAAGTCCTTTCCTTCCCAGCCCTTGTTCTCGGATGTAAGTTTTGAAATCAAGCGAGGGGAGCACGTTGCCATCATCGGTGATAACGGCACCGGCAAGACGACCCTGCTTAAGATCCTGAACCAGGTCATCCCGGCCGATAACGGCACATTTACCCTGGGCACCAATGTAAATGTGGGATATTATGACCAGGAGCACCATGTCCTTCATATGGAAAAGAGCATATTCGATGAGATTTCCGACGACTATCCTACACTGACCAACACGGAGATACGCAATGTCCTGGCTGCATTTCTATTCACCGGAGACGACGTATTCAAGCGTATCGGCGATCTGAGCGGCGGGGAAAGAGGCCGGGTCTCCCTTGCGAAACTGATGCTTTCGGAGGCCAACTTCCTGATCCTGGATGAGCCTACCAATCATCTGGACATCGTTTCCAAGGAAATTCTGGAAAGGGCATTGAATGATTATACCGGGACGGTGCTGTACGTGTCCCATGACCGGTATTTTATCAATCAGACTGCCACCAGGATCCTGGATCTTGTCAACCGGACCTTTGTCAATTACATCGGCAATTATGATTATTATCTGGAAAAAAAGGACGAATTGACAGCCGCCTACGCTGGCGACCCTGACGCGGATGCCGCTGCGGCCAAAGAAACTGTATCCGAAGCCAAATTAAGCTGGCAGGAGCAAAAAGAAGCCCAGGCAAAGGAACGCAAGCGCCAGAATGAATTGAAAAAGACAGAGGAGCGCATCACGCTGCTGGAAGAGCGGGACGGTGAGATCGACTCCCTGATGATGCAAGAAGAGATCTTCACCAATTCCGTCAAATGCCAGGAACTGGCCTCAGAAAAGGCCAGGATCGCCGGTGAATTGGAGGAACTCTACCAGAAATGGGAAGAACTTGCGGAATAAAGCAGAATACGGTCTGCTCAAACAATAGAATCACAATTTCTTAGAAAGCGGCTGACTGCCCGGTTGAACTCTTCCGGGTTCTTAGCCGCTATAAAATGATCTCCTTTTATTCTTACAAGCCTGGCATTTGGCAGGCTTTCACAAATCAGCACAGAGTGGCTGTCCTTAATCATATCATTTTCCCCCACGATCACCAGGGTTCTGGCTTTCACTTCTTTTAACTGCCGTGGACTTAGATCAGGCTGGGTTGTCATAAGCCCCAGCATTTCGGCCTTCTGCCTGGATCTATGATGAAACCTGCCAAAAAAGGATGTGATCTTATACCCCAGGACGATCGGAATCTGCACGCCTGGCTTTACGCCCGCAGGGCAGAGATTGGCTCCATTAAGAATCAGGCTTTCCACTTTTCCCGGATACCTGAGCGCAAAAGCGAGCGCGATATTGCCGCCGTCGCTGAATCCCAAGAGATGCGCCTTTTCCATCCCCTGTTCTTCCATAAATCCGTTCAAATCTTCTGCAAACTGCCTGATTGTAAAAGGCTTCTCTCCTCGTGGCGATTTTCCGTGGCCTCTGGTATCAATTGCAATGACTCTGTAATCTTTTGAAAAATATTCCATCTGATGCTTGAAATAAGTCCCGTCTTCTCCATTGCCATGAAGCAATATCAACGGCTCCCCATCCCCTGCCTTTTCATAATAAAGTCTGATATCCATCATTCTTCCACCTGCTGGCCAGTCTTGTTCTTCCATGGCCTTTCCTTGGCAAGCCATCCCTTTTCTTCCCAATACTTCTGGTCAGCCGGATTGTTTCCATCCCGAACCACCTTGCGCATGATATAGAATAAAATCTTTGTCTTAAGCCCCGGCTTTACAGCGGCGGGCTCTCTGTGTATTTTTAGGGCAAGCTTCCGGATATTTTCCGTCACCTGATCCTTTGCCGCCTGTTCCATATGTTCAAAGCCGGAGGTTCCCACCTTGACTCCAAGGGTGTAAATTCTGGCTACGCCCCAATACAGCAGGCTGTCTTTGATATCTTTAAGCGCAGACCTTATGCCGCCTCCGGCAGCCGTAACGATGCAGATAGCCTGCTTGCCAAACATAGATGCCTCCGGGCGGTGAATCATGCACCGGTATCCATAATGATCCAGCAGAGCCTTCATCGCGCCGGATACGTGCATCACATATACCGGAGAAGTAAATATAAGCAGATCCGCCTCGTCGATCATTCTGGTAAACCGCTTCATGTACATAAGATAGTCCAGGCATCTCGTCTCGCTCTCCCGGATGCAGGCAGCGCATCCCCGGCAGAATTCCGGCATATCCTTGGGAAGGAACAGTTCTGTGAGCTGGTCCCCTTCCTGCATGATCTCTTCAATCGCCAATTTCCCGACCTGATAAGTAGATCCTTTTCTCATCGTGCCATTAATCATCAGTATCTTCATCTTGTCTTCTCCCCTTTTCTTTTGCATTTACATCTGGTGCCTGACAACTGCATACTCGTCCCCATAACTGTAATAGGGACAGTCATGATATGTATTGTTTACAAATTTATAGAGTTCGTCTTCATCCAGATTCATCTGGCATGTGTAGCATTCATAGTCTTCATCATATTCATAATGAGCGCAGGACTCGCAATTACTTTTCATATCCAAGTCTCCTTCCAGGAAAAAAGTATAGCACAATTTTATCTTCCACTCAACCACCTTGGCAGGAAGTTATGGAAAGCAAACTTGACATTTATATATTGCATGCTATACTGGAATTATGGAAAGTAAACTTGACATTAGATAAGGAGGGATATTCTTGAAAAACAGGCTGGAAGAAATCCGCAGAGAACACGGGCTTAAGCAGGAAGAACTGGCCGATATCCTGGAAGTCTCCAGGCAGACCATCGGCTCCCTGGAGAACGGACGGTACAATCCTTCCATCATTCTGGCTTTTAAGATCGCCCGGTATTTCCACATGAATATTGAAGATATTTTTATCTATGAGGAGGAATCAGAATGAAAGAAAAAAGAAATAAAATCATCCTGCTGGCAGCAGGCATTATCCTGTACTTCGTCTTTGGCATGCTGGATAGCATGCGAGCCTTTTCCGCTCCCATACAGACCCTATTCTCCATACTCCACTATGCCGGGATGATCTGCATGATCTTCGGAATCAACTATTTCGGCACTACCTACATCTACAAGAAGCAGGCCCAGCTGGGCCTGCCCGTGCGGGAATTAATCGAGAAAAACGACGAACGCAACATCGCCATCATCAGCCAGGCCAAAGCCAGGGCCTTTGACGTCATGCTCTACGTCATGCTGGGAATCATCTTCATCCTGATCGAGCAGCGCACGCCCCTCATCCCCATCCTCCTAAGCGCCGCCGCCCTAATCGCCATGCTCCTAACCTACGCCTACTACAAACACAAATTCAGCAAAGAAATGTAACCCCAGCGCCCCTCCCTTGTGTCCCCAAAGGAACCCCAGCGCCTCTCCCTTGCTTTATCAGAGAACGTCAGGTGCCAGGAGACGGCGTGGCGGGCAGGCCATCCGTCGAACAAGCCTTTGGAAAGCGTTAGTCCCCAGGAGCCCATATTTAAGCATGAATATTTTGTCACAAACAAAATATTCAAGGACATCTGAAGTGAGAAATTCTTTCAGAATTTCTCGCTGAATATGTCCGGTTGCCTAAATATGGGCTCCTGGGGACTTATGCTTTCCTGGCGAGGTAAGTCGGATGGGTCGCTCGCTACGCCGTCTCCTGGCACCGTCCGTCCTCGAAAAAACAAATCAAGCCACTTAAAGTCTCTCCCCGATAGCCTTAATAAACTCCTCGCTATTTAGCACCGTAGGATTCTCAATCGTAGTGATCAAGGCCAGATCCTTCGTCATCTTTCCGGATTCGATGGTATCAATGGTCGCCTTCTCCAGCCTGTCGGCAAATTCCATCAGTTCAGAATTACCGTCTAATTCGCCTCTTTTCCTGAGCGCTCCGGTCCATGCAAAGATGGTAGCCACAGAGTTGGTGGACGTCTCCTCGCCCTTCAAATGCTTATAGTAATGGCGCTGCACGGTTCCATGGGCAGCCTCGTACTCATAATAGCCGTCCGGCGATACCAGTACGGAAGTCATCATGGCAAGAGAGCCGAACGCAGAAGAAACCATGTCGCTCATCACATCCCCGTCATAGTTCTTGCATGCCCAGATATATCCGCCTTCCGACTTCATAACGCGGGCAACCGCATCATCGATCAGGGTATAGAAGTATACGATGCCTGCCGATTTGAACTTCTCATCATATTCCGCGTCATAGATTTCCTGGAAAATGTCCTTGAACGTATGGTCATACTTCTTGGAGATCGTGTCTTTTGTCGCAAACCACAGATCCTGCTTCGTATCCAAGGCATAGTTAAAGCAGCTTCTTGCAAAACTTGCGATGGACTGGCTCACATTATGCATTCCCTGCACGATTCCCTCGCCCGTAAAATTATGTACCAGTTCCTTCGTCTGAGTGCCATCCTCAGCCGTATAGACCAGTTCTACCTTGCCGGCCCCCGGGATCTTCATCTCAGAGCCTTTATATACATCGCCGTATGCGTGTCTGGCAATGGTGATCGGCTTCTTCCAGTTTTTCACGCACGGCTCGATTCCCTTTACCACGATTGGCGCGCGGAATACGGTTCCATCCAGGATCGCGCGGATGGTGCCGTTGGGGCTTTTCCACATTTCCTTCAGGTCATACTCTGTCATGCGTGCCGCATTGGGAGTAATAGTCGCGCATTTTACCGCGACCTTGTATTTTTTCGTCGCATTGGCGGCATCCACCGTAACCTGATCGTTGGTCTCATTCCTGTACTCCAGTCCCAAATCATAATATTCCGTATTCAGCTCGATAAAAGGCTCCAGAAGATTCTCTTTTATCATCTTCCAGAGGATCCTGGTCATCTCGTCGCCGTCCATCTCGACAATTGGTGTTGTCATCTTAATCTTTGCCATCTTGCATACTCTCCTTCTATTGTTAGTTTTCCATATGAAGATTTTCCATTACCTTCATGATGTGCTGATTTGCCAGCCACTCTGCCTTATCGGGATCCTTATCCTTGATCGCCTTTAAGATGTCCCTGTGCTCTTCTATGGAGCGCTCGGCCCTGTCTTTGGCTCCTACGGACATCATCCTTGCCATCTGGACATATTTATGGAAATCGGATAATACGTGTTCCAGTATACGACTATTAGAGGCTTCGTACAAGACTTTATGGAACTTTCCATCCAGTTCCGACACCTGTTCGGCCTGCTCGGCACTCTTTTTGCGCAGGTGGAATTCTGACAGAAGAATGATCTCTTCCAGTTCTTCGATCTGCCTGCCTGTGATGTGTTCCGTCGCCCATCTGGCACAAAGCCCTTCCAAAAGAGAACGGATCTTGTAGATGTCATGCACATCCTGAGGGGTAATTCCCGTGACGTAGGCTCCCTTGTTCGGTACAATCGTCACCAGTCCTTCCAGTTCCAGCTGCCGCAGTGCTTCTCTGACCGGAGTCCTGCTTACGCCCAGTTCTTCTCCAATACTTACTTCCCGCAGTTCGTCATGCTCTTTGTAGACGCCTGTCAGGATATCCTCTCTGATTTTTTGAAATACTCTTCCACGCAATGAGTGGTCATGATACTCTTCCATTCCTACATCTCCCCAATTAGATTATGCCTAATTCCTGGCATGTCTCATGAATGACTTTCAGCAGTTCCTCATCCGTCAGCGATGTCACGCGGCCGCTCTCGTACTCTGCATCAACCCACTCTTTGACCTTCTTCACCAGTTCGGAATTCTTGTCCACAGCCTTTTCTTCCGGCAGCTTGAAGTAGGTATTGATCCAGTGGGCAATTCCCGCAAGCCCGGAAGTATTGGACACAGCCACCATCGGGGGCCGGTTCAGGAACTTATCTGTATCAAATATATTATATATTTCTTCATTTTTCAATAGACCGTCCGCATGGATTCCTGCTTTCGTCACATTAAAGTTCTTTCCCACAAACGGTGTCTGGGCAGGAACTTTATATCCAATCTCTTTTTCGTAATATTCTGCCAGTTCCGTGATCACCCGCGTATCCATGCCGTCCAGGGTTCCTCTTATCTGCGCATATTCAAATACCATGGCCTCAAGAGGCGTGTTTCCTGTCCGCTCTCCAATGCCGAACAAGGAGCAATTGATTCCGGATGCTCCGTACAGCCATGCTGTCGTGGAATTGCTCACTGCTTTATAAAAGTCATTATGTCCATGGAATTCGATCAATTCGCTGGGAACGCCTGCATGTATCCTCAGTCCGTAGATGATTCCCGGGATAGACCTTGGAATCACCGCTCCCGGATAATTCACTCCATAGCCCATCGTATCGCAGACACGGATCTTCACGGGAATCTTATACTCGTTCATCAGATTCATCAATTCCAGGCAGAAGGGGATTACGAAACCATAGATATCTGCCCTGGTGATGTCTTCCAGATGGCATCTCGGGCTGATCCCCGTCTCCAGGCATTCCCTGACGACAGACAGGTAATGGTTCATGGCCTCCAGCCTGGTCATCTTCATCTTGAAGAAGATATGATAATCCGAACAGCTGACCAGGATGCCCGTTTCCTTAAGTCCAATGTCTTTTACCAATTGGAAATCCTTCTTGCTTGCTCTGATCCAGCTGGTAATCTCAGGAAAATCATAGCCTTTTTCCATACATTTATAGACGGCATCGCGGTCCTTTTTACTATACAGGAAGAACTCGCACTGGCGGATCTTCCCATTCGGGCCTCCAAGACGGTGGAGATAATCGTAGATCTCCACGATCTGCTTCGTGCTGTAAGGCGCTCTGGACTGCTGTCCGTCACGGAAAGTCGTATCCGTGATCCAGATCTCGTCCGGCATGCTGTGAGGCACTATACGGTCATTGAACGCGATCTTGGGGATCTCGTCATAGTGGAAAAGGTTGCGGAAGATGTTGGGTTTTTCAACATCCACCAAGGGGTACATATGCTCTTCCAGCTGCAGCAGGTTCGAATGTTTATCCAGATACACTTTCCTATCTTCCATTTTCTTTCTCTCTCCTTTATAGATATTATGTTTTAGTAAAGTATGAAACTTAATATGTATAATTGTATACAATTATACACCCTTTGTCAATATCTGGATGAAAAAAATAGCATCCAGCCCATTTTCATGGATTGAATGCTATTTTATATTCCCGCATGAAGGCGGCAATCTATGATACAATGAAAAAAGCGATTATAAAGGAAAGTATCATAAGCCCGATACCGGCGCCAGCAAAAACGCGTGTTTCTGCCGGCGGCTGTGCCGGTATTTTTTCGGCGTAGGCTTCTTTGGGCCGCAGAGGATTGTAATAAACGTTAATGCTGCTTCCTATCGGCCATAGGTCTTGCGCCATCTGCCTTATATTCGTCACGGCGCTCCTGGGAATATACAGATAATCCTTTTCCGTCACGTATGCGCCGCTATCTTCGTATAGTTTCCCTGGGGATATCCTGGTCTTCGTGATGATTCCTCGAAACTTCCGGGCCACCGTGTACATCTGCCCCTCTACTTCGTATTCTATCATAGGATTCACCCGTCCGTCGCCACGATATCGATGCCTGATCACCCGCCCGGCTGTCATCTTTGTACAATGACGGATCTTGATTTTTTGGGCCGCCGCTATCCCGATTCCGATCACCAGCAGCAAGGCTCCCAGACCGCCTATGATAAGAATCGCTAAATTCTCAGGCGTCATTTTTAATAAAGCTTAGCGCCGATTTCGCGAGGACGGAATCCTTCATCTTCCAGCGCTTTCATAATCTCATGCTTATGCTCGGTTCCAAACGCCTCCATCGTAATACGCAGTTCCACAGCCGCATTACGGTTGGTACTTACAAACTGGTTATGATCCAGCTTGATGACGTTGCCCTGGGCATTGGCTATGGTTGCCGCAACTCTCACCAGTTCGCCCGGCTTATCCGGAAGCAGTACGGATACGGAGAAGATCCTGTCTCTCTGGATCAGGCCATGCTGAACGATGGAAGACATGGTAATCACATCCATGTTGCCGCCGCTTAGTACGGACACTGCCTTCTTTCCCTTCAGATCCAGCTGCTTTAACGCCGCAACCGTAAGAAGTCCGGAATTCTCTACGATCATCTTATGGTTCTCTACCATATCAAGGAAAGCGCCGATCAGTTCATCATCTTCCACCGTCAGAATACGGTCAATGTTCTCCTGGGCGTATGGGAAGATGGTTTCTCCTACACGCTTCACCGCAGTTCCGTCTGCGATCGTGTTGGCGCTATCCAGCGTCACAGGGCCCCCGGCCTTGATGGCCGCCGTCATGCTGGCTGCCGCTGCCGGCTCCACGCCGATCACCTGGATCTTTGGATTCAGCATCTTTGCCAGGGTGGATACGCCGGTTACAAGTCCACCGCCGCCGATTGGCACCAGTATGTAATCCACCGTAGGAAGCTCCTGCACGATCTCCATAGCGATGGTTCCCTGGCCGGTCGCGATATCCAGGTCGTCAAACGGATGAACGAATGTATAGCCGTTCTCCTCTGCCAGCTGGATTGCATGCGCGCAGGCATCATCATAGACATCGCCATGAAGCACGACATCTGCCCCGTAACTCTTAGTACGGTTTACTTTAATCAGAGGCGTGATCGTCGGCATGACGATGGTCGCCTTGCATCCAAACTTCTGGGCAGCGTATGCCACGCCCTGGGCATGGTTGCCTGCGGATGCGGTAATCAGGCCCTTCTCCCGTTCTTCCTCGCTCATCGTGCTGATCTTGTAATATGCGCCGCGCACCTTGTATGCTCCGGTATACTGCATATTCTCTGGCTTCAGGTATACTTTTCCGCCGGACTGGCTGCTTAAATATTCGCTGTAGACCAGTTTTGTAGGGTTGGTTACCTTTTTTACGATTTCGCTTGCCTGTTCAAATTTGTCCAATGTTAACATTGCAATTCCCTCTCTTTCTCTCTTAGTTTGGTTGGTTTACATTACTCTATGCTTGTCTGAAAAAGTGCATTGACAAAAGTGTCTGCATCAAATTTCTGTAAATCTTCGATGGTCTCGCCTACGCCGATATATTTTACCGGAATTCCCAGTTCCGCCTGTATGGCAACTGCAATTCCTCCTTTGGCCGTTCCGTCCATCTTCGTCAGTATGATTCCCGTAATATCTGCAACTTCATTGAATTCCCTGGCCTGCTGCAGGGCATTCTGTCCTGTGGTAGCATCCAGCACCACCAGGGTCTCCCGGAAGGCCTCCGGATATTCCCGGTCAATGATACGGTTCATCTTCTTCAACTCTTCCATCAGGTTCTTCTTATTGTGGAGCCGTCCCGCCGTATCACAAAGCAGCACGTCCGCATGCCTTGCCTTAGCGGCCGCCACCGCGTCGTAGACTACGGATGCCGGATCTGACCCTTCCTGGCCTCCGATCAAGTCTGCCTGGGCCCGGCTGGCCCACTCCTTTAACTGTTCTCCCGCAGCGGCGCGGAAGGTGTCTGCCGCCGCCAGGACTACCTTCTTATTCTGCGCCCGCAGTTTTCCTGCCAGTTTGCCAATGGTGGTGGTCTTGCCCACGCCATTGACGCCGATGACCATCACTACGGATGTCTGATCTTCAAATTCGTAGGCTGTCTCTCCTACATCCATCTGCTCCTTGATGCTGTCGATCAAAAGCTGCCTGCACTGGGATGGCTCTTTAATATGCTGTTCTTTTACCTTAGCCTTCAAGTCTTCCAGGATATCATAGGTAGCCGTAACTCCCAGATCTCCCATAATCAGCACTTCTTCCAGTTCCTCATAAAAATCATCGTCAATATGGGAAAAGCCGCTGAAAATGCTGTCGATGCCTGATACGATATTATCCCTGGTCTTTCCGAGGCCAGACACTAGGCGCTTGAAAAAACCCATGCTTTCTTTCTGTTCTTCTGCCATATAGTCCTCCTATTGATCTAATTCGTCTTCCAGCAGGCTTACGGATACCAGCGTAGATACGCCTTTCTCCTGCATGGTGATTCCATATAGCCTGTCGGCCGCCGTCATGGTTCCTCTCCTGTGGGTGATGACAATAAACTGTGTATTTTTCGTCAATTTATGCAGATACTGGGCAAACCTGCCTACATTGTTGTCATCCAGCGCCGCCTCGATCTCGTCCAGAAGACAGAACGGGGACGGCTTCAGGTTCTGGATCGCAAAAAGCAGGGCAATGGCTGTCAGGGCCTTCTCGCCGCCGGAGAGCTGCATCATGTTCTGCAGCTTCTTTCCCGGAGGCTGGGCAATGATCCGTATGCCCGCTTCCAGTATATCCTCGTCTTCCATCAGTTCCAGCGTTCCTTTTCCGCCTCCGAACAGTTCCTTGAATACGGTATCAAATTCTTTCGCGATCAGCTGGAATTGCTCCTGGAACTGCTTGCGCATTGCTATATCCAGTTCTTCGATAATCTGCTCCAGGGTAGCCTCTGCCTCCACCAGGTCATCATGCTGGCCTTTCAGGAATTCATAGCGGTCCGATACGTTTTTATATTCTTCAATCGCATTGACGTTGACGTTTCCAAGTCCTCTGATCTCGCTTTTAAGTTCCTGGATGCGCTTCTTCATCTTTGATAAGTCTGTAAGGTTTGTATCCCGCAGTTCTCTTGCGCGGTTAAATGTGATCTCATATTCTTCCCACATGTAATTGATCTGCTTCTCCGAGGCGGCCTCGTAGCCTTCCTTCTGGCTGTCCAGACGGAAAATTTCCTTGTCAAGGTCTGACATATGCTTTGACAGGTCTTCCCGTTTCTGCAGGAATACTTTGTGCTTTTGATTCAAGTCCTCCCGTTCCTGCTTAAACTTTTCAATCTCCATCTGAATCTCGGCAAACAGATCCTTAGAATCCTCAATCGTCTGCCGCAGATCCGCAATCTGGCTTTCTTTATCCTCAATCTCTTTGGATGTCCCGCCTTTGCTTTCTTCCAGTCCTGCAAGTTCTGACTGGAACTTTTCAATCTCATCCCGGATACGCGAGGTATTCTCCATCACAAACGTGAACTTCTGCTCCAGGCTTGCAAATTCCAGATGAATCGCCTCATTGCTCTTAAGCTTCCCGGCCTCCTCCTCGTGTACTGCATCCAGGACTTCCTGCTCTGCTTCAATCTGCCGGGTCAGTTCCTGTTCCAGCGTCTCGGATGTATCCAGTTCTACATTGATGGATTCCTGGTTATCTATGATATCCGTAATCTGCGCATCCAGCTCGTCTGCTTCCTTCTGCGCTGTCTCGGACATCTCTTTGGCATTCTTGATCTTTGCCATAGCCTGGTCAGCATTCATCTTAGCCGTATTCTGAATGACATAGTCTCTCTGCAGCTTGCCGCTGATCTCATCGATCTTCTCATAATATCCGGCTCGTTCCTTCCTCAGGCTTTCCGAGGAGGCTTCCATCTCATCCATTTCCCGCTTCAGCTGCTTCACCGTCTTTTCAAATTCTTCAATCTCCCGCCGCCTGCTAAGCAGGTTGCTGGAGTTCTTGAATGCGCCTCCGGTCATGGAGCCTCCTGGATTGATCAACTCGCCTTCCAGGGTCACGATCCTCAGAGACTGCTTGTACTTCTTGGCAATGGACGTTCCATGGTCGATGTGATCTACCACCAGCGTCCTTCCAAGCAGATAGTCTGACAGGGTCTGATATCTGGCATCCACTTTGACAAGCGTATTGGCTGTTCCAATAACGCCTGGCTCTTTTAACGCCTCCGGTCTGCTGATACCGCCGTTTGCGCGGATGCTGGTAAGAGGCAGGAAGGTGGCGCGTCCATACTTGTTCTTCTTTAAGTACTGGATCATCCGTTTTGCCGTCTCCTCATCCGAAGTGACGATGTTCTGGATATTTCCTCCAAGCGCCGTCTCCACGGCGATCTCATAGTCCTTGTCTACTTTGATAATATCTGCTACGACGCCTAATAGCCCAGGCTCCTTGTCTTTGTTATCCATTACCCGCCGGATGCTGTTGCCATATCCGTCATAACGCTCCGTAATATTCTTCAGGGATTCCAGCCTTGACTGTTCCCTGTGGTACGCGGTCTGCCCAATGCGGAACTGTTCTGTCTGCCTGGCAAGCAAGGCTTGCAGTTCCTGGATCTTCGCTTCATGCTTGCTATTCTCCTCAGACAGGACGATGATCTCAGCAGATACTTCCTTTAACTCCTTTTGAAATCCTTCCAGGCGCTCTTCCTGCTCCTGAATCTCGCTCCTGGCTTCTATCATCTGCTGGGTCGTCCTTGCTTTTCTCACCTGGATCTGTTCCAGCATCGTGTCATACCGCTGGATCTTCGCCTTGGTTGAGGCGCGGCTATTCAGCAGTTCGATAATATCGCCCTTATTCTTTTCAACAGAGGCCGTAATGGTGGCAATCCTGGTCTGTACCTCGATCAGTTCGGCCTTGGCCTGCTCTTTTAACTTCGTCTTCTCTTCCAGCTGGGCATGGATCGCATCCTGCTCGGCCTCCAGTTCTTTCAACTGCTTCTCCCGGATATCAATCTCGGAATCAATGGTCCTTGCACGCTGGTCGTAGTGGGCATCATTCATGCGGGCGCTGTGGATCTGCTCTTTGAGCAGCTCGATCTGGTTCTCCAGCTGCTGCTTGAGCATGGTGGTCTCGCTCAGCTGGCTTTTTGCCTTCTCTATAGAGGCGTCAATGCTATCCACCTGCTCCTCTACCGCCTCATATTCTGTCTTCATGTCCTCATACTGCTGGCTGGCTGCTTCCAGCTCGCTTCTGGTAACAGTAAGTTTCCCGTCAATCTGGCTGATCTGGTCCTGTATGCGGTCCGTCTCCAGCAGGAACATGTTAATATCGTAAGTCTTTAATTGTTCTTTCTTCTTCAGGTATTCCCTGGCTGTCTCTGCCTGGCGCTCCAGCGGTCCAACCTGCTTTTCCAGTTCCGCCAGTATGTCGTTGACACGCAGAAGATTCTGGCGTTCCTCCTCCAGCTTCTTTACCGACATGTTCTTGCGCCGCTTGAATTTGACGATGCCTGCGGCTTCATCAAAGAGTTCCCGTCGTTCTTCGGGTTTGCCGCTTAAGATCTTATCGATCTGTCCCTGGCCGATGATGGAATATCCTTCCTTACCAATTCCAGTATCATAGAACAGTTCATTTACATCTTTGAGACGGCAGGCGCTTCCATTGATCAGATATTCGCTCTCCCCTGACCGGTACAGCTTGCGCGCCACCGTGACTTCCTCAAAATCGATGGGAAGCTGATGGTCGCTATTATCCAGGGTGATCGCAACCGACGCATAACTGAGCGGCTTGCGGTTTTCAGTCCCTGAAAAGATGACGTCCTGCATGCTTCCGCCCCGAAGCTGCTTGATGCGCTGTTCTCCCAGCACCCATCTCACAGCATCGGCGACATTGCTCTTCCCGCTTCCATTAGGGCCTACAATCCCGGTAATACCATTATGAAAATCAAATTTTATCTTATGCGCAAAAGACTTGAATCCTTGCACCTCTATACTTTTTAGATACATTCTTCACCTACTTTATGTTCTTCTCATGCAGTTTCAGGATGCTTTGGTAGGCGGCCTCCTGCTCCGCGGCCTTCTTGGTACGGCCCTTTCCAAGACCATACTCCTCTTCCCCGATGCAGACCATTACATGGAAAGATTTATCGTGATCCGGGCCTTCTTCCCTCACCAGCCGATAGGAAATCGCCTCTTTAAAGTTTGCCTGGACGATCTCCTGCAGGATAGTCTTGCTATCAAAAAAGAGTTTCTTATCCTCCAGGTCCTGCAGAATAAACCGATGTATAAACTCTTTTGCACTAGCAAAACCACCATCAATATATATGGCTCCAATCAGCGCCTCCATCGCATCCGATGTGATAGACTCCCTCTTCCTTCCGCCGGTAGCCTCTTCTCCCTTTCCAAGCAGCAAGTACTCTCCTAAGGACAGTTCTCTGGCGCAGAAAGCCAGCGCCGGCTCGCAGACCATGCTTGCCCTCGTCTTGGTCAGTTCTCCTTCCGGCATCTTCTCATGCTCATAGAACAAGAATTCGCTGGAAACCAGTTCCAGTACCGCATCTCCCAAAAACTCCAGCCTTTCGTTGCACTCGTATTTGGGGAGGTGCTTCTCATTTGCATAGGAACTGTGAAGCATGGCCTTTTTCAACAGCTGCAAATCCTTGAATGTATATCCGATCTTCTTCTCTAATTCTTTCAATTCCTGATTCATAATCTTCCCCATAAAATGAAAAAGCCCTACCGGGCTTTTTCATCCTCTAAATGCCTAGTTATTTGTTGCGTTTTTAATCTGTTCGACAGCGTCGCCTACCGTCATGATCTTCTCAGCATCCTCGTTGTCGATCTCAATATCAAATGTCTCTTCTATTCCCATAATAATCTGGAAGATATCCAGGGAGTCCGCTCCCAGATCATCTACAAATGTAGTCTCCATCGTAATATCATCCGTCTCGACGTTCAGCACGTCCGCGATGATTTCCTGCAATTTTTCAAATTCCATACCAATTCTCCTTTTCTCATACATAGTGTCGTATTTATTCAACGGATGTCACATCCGATTGAATACATTCCTTAATCTTTTCGTTAATCTTCTGTCTTTTGAAGGTTACGCACTGGGCCAGCGTATTGCTTACCTCTTTTGCCATTGCGCTTCCATGCGTCTTCACTACAAGACCGTTCAGTCCAAGAAGCGGTGCTCCGCCATACTCGCTGGCATCGAAAGTCTTTAGCGTTGCCTTAAGCGCCGGCTTGATCAGCAGGGCGCCTATCTTGCTGCGAAGGGTTGTCATCATCCCTTCTTTGACCTTCTGGATCAGCACTGCGCCTACGCCTTCATATAACTTCAGTATGATATTTCCTGCAAAAGCCTCGCAGACTACCACATCCGCCTGCCCGTGAGGAATCTCTCTTGCCTCCACGCTTCCGATGAAATGAATTCCTTTTTCTTCTTTCAAAAGCGGAAATGTCTCCTTTACCAAGGCATTTCCCTTTTCTTCTTCTGCTCCGATATTGACAATCCCTACCCTGGGGTTCTGAATGCCTAGCACGTGTTCCATATAGATGGATCCCATCTTGGCAAACTGGACCAGATGGGACGGGCGCGCATCCACATTGGCTCCGCAGTCAATCAGCAGCGTCACGCCCTTCTCTGTCGGGATCAGCGGTGCGAGAGGCGGACGCTCCACGCCCTTGATCCTTCCTACTAATACCTGGCCGCCAACCAGGATCGCGCCGGAACTTCCGGCAGATACAAAGGCATCAGCCCTGCCTTCCTTTACCATCTTCATTCCTACCACGATGGAGGAATCTTTCTTCCTGCGGATGGCATTTACCGGAGGTTCTGCCGTCTCAATCACTTCGGTAGCGTTCACCACCTCGATCTGTTCTTTATTATATTGATAATTTGCAAGTTCTTTTTGAATAACGTCTTCCCGTCCAACCAGGAATACCTTCATTAAAGGTTCCTTTGCTATGGCGTCTATAGCCCCTTTTATCATTTCTGCCGGGGCATTGTCCCCGCCCATAGCATCCAGTGCTATGTTTGTAATATCAGACATTTCTATTCCTCCTAGCATTGCTAGGATTAATTCTACTAGACATTATTATAAAAATCAATGATTTTATAAAGAAAATAGGAACTGACAGGCAGCACTGCCGAAAAATGCCAAAAAATGCCCCGAACAGACATCGCCTGTTCGGGGCATTTTGCCTTCCTCATTAGTCCTGAGGAATGATTTCTTTTTTGTTGTATGAGCCACAAGCCTTGCAGACTCTGTGAGGCATCATTAATTCGCCGCATTTGCTGCATTTTACCAGGTTTGGAGCACTCATCTTCCAGTTTGCTCTTCTTTTGTCTCTTCTTGCTTTAGAAGATTTATTCTTTGGACAAATTGACATAGGTTACACCTCCTTAAAATTCTTAAATAAATCGCGGATAACTGACATTCTAGGGTCCAGGCCCGTATCTTCGCAGTTACAGGTACCTTCATTCAGGTTCTGACCACATACATTGCAAATCCCTTTACAGTCTTCGCTACACAGAATTTTTGTCGGCCACCCTACTAATAACTCGTTGTAAACTAACTGGTCTACGTCAAAGTTATATCCGTCAATATAATTGGTTTCGTCTAGTTCTTCCATCCGCTCCACATTCTCCGGGTCCAGGCATACCTTTCTCTTAAAATCAAGAGGTATGTCCACTTCCACATCTGCAAGGCAGCGGTCACAGGGAATCGTCACGCGGACGTCGCCCTTTCCTGCTATCTTAAGTTCCTGATCGCCTGCATATTCGATACACAGGGCCAAAGGAGACTTCCAAATGATGGGAAACGTTCCTGCTTCTGACTGGAAACTTGTCATCTCGATAGGAACGGACTCTTCAATTGTGCTATGTTGTTCGGACAGAACATTGGATAGGTCTAATATCATAACTAATACTCCTATTCACACCTAGACTATTATATCATGTAGAATGATTTTGTCAACACCAATCTTCTAAACTAATGCAACTGTTTCCCGTGCAATTGCCAATTCCTCATTTGTAGGAATTACCATTACCTGTACTTTTGAATCTGGCGTGGAGATGGTGACTTCTTCTCCGCGTGAATCATTAGCTGCTTCATCCAGCTGGATTCCAAGGTATCCAAGATAACTCATGATATCCGCGCGTACCGGGCCAGAATTCTCGCCAACGCCGGCGGTAAACGCGATCACGTCTACTCCGTTCATGGCTGCCGCATAGCTTCCTACATATTTTGCAACGCGGTAGGCAAATACTTTCAGCGCGATGGCTGCCGGCTTGTTGCCTTCGCTTGCAGCTGCATCCAGATCACGGAAGTCGCTGGAAAGGTTATTGGAAAGTCCATATACTCCGGACTTTTTGTTGAGCATGTTCATCAGACCCGCAATATCAAGATTCTCTTTCTTAGCGATGAACTCTAAGATGGCCGGGTCAATATCTCCGGAACGGGTTCCCATTACCAGGCCTTCCAAAGGCGTAAGGCCCATGGATGTATCTACGGATTTGCCATTCTTTACAGCACAGATGCTGGCACCGTTTCCAAGGTGGCATACGATCGTCTTTAACTGGTCATACGGCTTTCCGGCAAGTTCCGCCGCTCTCTTGGATACGAAACTGTGGCTTGTCCCATGGAAGCCGTAGCGTCTTACCTTGTATTTCTCATAGTATTCGTAAGGAAGTCCGTACATATACGCTTCCTCCGGCATTGTCTGATGGAAGGCCGTATCAAATACCGCTACCATCGGCGTGCCTGGCATTAATTTCTGGCAGGCATTGATTCCAATCAGGTTTGCTGGGTTGTGAAGCGGAGCCAGGTCATTGCACTCTTCGATCGCTTTCATAACCTCGTCCGTGATTACTACAGAACTTGCGAACTTCTCTCCGCCGTGTACCACGCGGTGTCCGACTGCCCCAATCTCGTCAAGACTTTTTACAACCCCAGTCTTATCGTCCGTCAAAGCATCGATCACGAACTGGATTGCTTCTGTGTGGGTCGGCATAGCCTTATCCGTCTTTGTCTTCTCCCCGCCCTGCGGCTGGTAAGTAAGACTTCCGTCGATTCCGATTCTCTCGCAGAGTCCCTTTGCAAGAACTTCTTCAGAATCGGAGTTGATCAGCTGGAACTTTAAAGATGAACTTCCACAGTTAATAACTAATACATTCATTTGCTCTATACCTCTCTTTTATTATTTTCCGTTCTATTTACTCTTCTGCCATTGCCTGAACAGCCGTAATCGCAACTACGCCTTCGATATCCTTTGCGCTGCATCCGCGTGACAGGTCATTGACAGGCGCTGCGATTCCCTGTGTCAGAGGTCCGTATGCTTCTGCCTTTGCAAGTCTTTGTACCAGCTTGTATCCGATATTTCCGGCATCCAGATCCGGGAACACGAGTACGTTGGCCTTTCCTGCTACCGGGCTTCCCGGAGCCTTGGACGCTCCTACGGATGGAACGATGGCTGCATCCAACTGGAATTCTCCGTCTATAAGAAGTCCTTCTGGCGCATTTTCCTTAGCGATACGTGTAGCCTCTACGACTTTGTCAACATCCGCATGCTTTGCGCTTCCCTTTGTAGAATGGGAAAGCAGAGCGACTACCGGATCTTTCTCTGTCAGCAGCCTGAATGACTCTGCGGAAGAAAGCGCGATGGCTGCCAGTTTCTCTGGATCTGGGTTCTGCTCCAGTCCGCAGTCTGCAAAGACGAATGTTCCGTCTGCGCCCATATCGCAGTCCGGCACTACCATGATGAAAAATGCAGATACCAGCTTGGTTCCCGGCTTCGTCTTCAGGATCTGAAGGCATGGCCTTAAGGTATCTGCTGTCGAGTGGCATGCTCCGGATACCATTCCGTCAGCATCCTTCATCTTAACCATCATGACTCCATAATACAGGTAGTTGGTAAGCAGCAGTTCTCTTGCCTGCTCCTCTGTCATTCCCTTCTTCTGTCTGAGTTCTACCAGTTTCGCGATGTATGCATCCGTTTTTTCATATGTTGCAGGGTCTACAATCGTTGCTCCGGTAATATCGAAAGAACCTTTGTTCTTAGCGATCTCTTCTTCGCTTCCGATCAGAATCAGGTTGGCGGTTCCCTCTTTCAGTACTGCTTCAGCAGCTTCATAAGTCCTGATGTCTTCTGTCTCTGGAAGTACGATTGTCTTTTTGCTCGTTTTTGCTTTTGCTTTGATTTCATCTATAAATCCCATGATTGATAGACTCCTTTCCATTCCATATTTTCTCAGTATTTCTATTATAATACAAAGAGACCATGCAAACAAGGTCTCTTTGTAGAATCTTCTGTCTATTTTTGCATACAATCTCCTACAGGGCAAATGCCGTGCTGACAATGGCAAAGTATACGCTGATGGTACTAATGTCTACCAGGGTAGAAATCAGCGGCGTAGCCATGATGGCAGGATCCAGTCCCACTTTCTTTGCCAGAAGAGGCAGGGTACAGCCTACCACCTTGGCGATCACTACCGTGCATGCCATGGTAAGCCCGATGGTAAATGCCATCATTGCATCCCCTTGTCCCATCAGCAGGATCCGAAGGCCGTTAACCACCGAAAGGATCAGGCTGATGCACACCGCGATGCGCACTTCCTTCCAAATGACTTTGAACAGATCCTTAAACTCGATCTCGCCTACCGCCAGCCCCCGGATGACCAGCGTGGAACTCTGGGAGCCGCAATTGCCTCCGGTACCGGTAAGCATAGGAATGAATCCCGCCAGCTGCGGCATGACCGCAAGGGCCGCCTCATAACTGTTCATGATCATCTGCGTCACCGTGGCGGACAGCATCAGGAACAAAAGCCAGGGAATACGGCTCTTCACATGCTCCAATACCGTCGTGCCAAAGTAAGTCTCCTCATTGGGATTGACACCGGCCATGATGCTGATATCTTCCGTCGTCTCTTCCTGCAGGACAACCATAGCATCGTCAACGGTTACGATTCCCACCATGCACATCTCATGGTCCACGATAGGAAGCGCGATCAGGCCGTACTTGGTGATGGTCCTTGCCACGTCTTCCTGATCATCCGTCGTATGCGCATACAGCATATTCGTGTCCATGATCTCTTCCACCGTCTTGGATTCGCTGGTAGTAAGAAGTTCCTTTACGTCTACCTGGCCGATCAGCTTGCGCTTCTCCGTGACATAGCAGGTATAGATGGTCTCTTTGTTGATACCGACCTGGCGGATCTTCAAGATGGACTCTGCAACCGTCATCTCTTTTCTCAGCGCGATATAGTCTACGTTCATCACGCTTCCCGCGCTGTCCTCCGGATACTGGAGCAGCTGGTTGATCTGGACTCTTGTCTCCTCATCCGTGGCCATCAGAAGCCTGTCCACCACATTGGCCGGCATCTCCTCCAGAACGTCTACCGTATCGTCTAAGTACATCTCTTCCATGACTTCTTCCAGTTCGGAATCCGTCAGTGCATTGATCAGCAGCTCGCGCATATCGCTGTTCATATACGTAAATGTCTCTGCCGCCTCTTCCTTGGCCAGAAGCCTGAATACCATAACCAGATGCTTCTGGTCAAAATTCTCCAGGATGTCAGCCAGGTCAATGGGATACATATTATTTTCGAGTTCTTCCTTTAAATCCTTATACTGGCGCTCTTCCAGCATCTCCAGTATCCGTTCTTCCGTCAGTTCCTCCCGTTCTTCCAGATAGTCCGTTTCTGCAAGATCCGGCATAATCTTTGATTCTTCGACAGAATCTTCAACCTTTTGACGGTCGGCCTTCCAATCCTCGCTCATCTATGCATCCCCTCCTCTCCTGTCATTCATTGCATCCCCAATCTTTCTATAGTATAATCAATTTCAAAAGGATATACAAGGAGATTCTCATGAAAATAGTAGGATTGATCACGGAATACAACCCATTTCACAATGGACACCTGTACCATATTCAAAAAGCAAAAGAGATATCCGGGGCGGATGCGGCAGTCGTTGTTATGAGCGGCAACTACGTGCAGCGGGGCGCTCCGGCCATTATGCCCAAGCATCTAAGAGCGGAGGTAGCCCTCGAAGCCGGCGTGCCCGTCGTCATGGAACTTCCTGTATGCTACGCTTCCGGAAGCGCCGAATATTTTGCCGCGGGCGCCATCTCCCTGTTTGAGCAGCTGGGATGCATAGACTCCATCTGTTTTGGCAGCGAATGCGGAGACTACAAAGTTCTGGAAAGGATTGCCCGCGTGACTGCCGACGAGCCGGAGGAATATAAGTTCTCCCTTCAGGAGGCGTTAAGAAAGGGCATCTCCTTTCCACGGGCAAGACAGATGGCCTTAAAGGCTTATTTAAAGGATGATTCCCTGGATGTGATTCTGGAACAGCCCAATAACATTCTGGGTATTGAGTACATTAAGGCGCTCTACAAGAAAAAAAGCAGCATCAAGACTTATACCATCAAACGCATGGTATCCGGCTACCACGATGAGGAACTGACCGGCAGCTACAGTTCCGCGTCCGCCATCCGCAAGCTGCTGGCCTACGCCAGCAGTTCCATCCATCTGGAGGAGGAAGGCATGTTTGACGAGCCCGCCATGTCCGAGGTGCTGACCCGGCTGGAAGGCCAGGTGCCTCCGTCCTGTATCCGTCTTCTGGAAGAGATGCACCGGACCAGGTATCCAATCTACTCCAATGACTTTTCACTTCTTCTAAAGTACAAGCTGCTGACCGAGACCAGCGATACTCTGGTCAAGTACAAGGATGTGACCGAGGATCTGGCTAACCGGATCATGAACCATGCCAATGATTTCATCACGTTTGACCAGTTCTGCGATCTTCTCAAGACCCGAGATATGACCTACACCCGCATCAGCCGCAGCCTGTTTCATATCCTGCTTGATATCACCAATGAAGACATGCTCTCCTATCAGGAGGAAGGCTACTGTCAGTATGCACGCATTCTGGGATTCCGCAAGGATGCCGGCCAGATCCTCTCCTGCCTGAAGAACAGTTCCTCCGTGCCGATCATCACCAAATTGACCCAGACGGAAGACTTAACCCCGGCAGGGCTAAATATGCTAAGCAAGGACATCTTTGCCTCCAATCTCTATGAAAGCATCATTACGAACAAGTTCAAACTGCCTTTCATCAATGAATATCAGCATCAGATCGTGAGAATCTAGACGTGTTTCCTGAACAGAAAGGCAGGCGCCAGAAAAAGATTACTCTTTTTTTGGCGCCTGCCTTTTTTATGCTTCTCTATTCAATTACCCGGCTGCAGGCTACTGCCATTGCCCCACTGCCGATGTGGCAGGCTACGCTCAAGGACAGCCTGTCCAGCTGTATCTCATAGCCCGGGAATCTCTTCTCAATCTCTGACTTCCATGCCAGCGCCTCTTCATCCGAGCAGGTATAGGCTGCTTCCAGATGTACCTTTTTCCCGGCAAAACGTCCGTTGATATCCTTTTCCATTGCATCCAGCATCGTCTTTTTTGCCGCTTTCCATCCTCGCACTTTGGCAAAAGAATCCAGTTTCTCTCCCTGGATCTGGAGCACCGGCTTAATATTAAGCACGGTTCCAAGCGCTGCCGCGGCAGGCGTTATTCTGCCGCCTTTCTTCAGATATTTCAGCGTATCCACGGTAATATAGATGCTGGCTTCCAGCCGTTCGCGCATCAGAGTCTCCTCGATCTGCGCTGCACTCTGACCCCTTGAAGCCATTTCAATCGCGTCCAGAACAGACTGTCTCTGGGTGACCGATATCCTCTGGTTATCAATTACATGGACCTTTCCGTCAAACTCCTGGGCAAGAGCCATTGCTGTCTCGCAGGAACTGCTCAGGCCGCTGGACATCGGGATATGGATCACTTCATCATAACTTTCCAGTAATTCCTCCCATAATTCCATGACATCTGCAGGCGCAGGCTGCGAAGTAGATATATCCGCATCTTCCGCCAGCCTCTCATAGAACTCTTCCTGGCTCAAAGTGATATCCTCATAATAGAGTTCCCCATTGATATAGAACGGCATCGGAATCACCTGGATCCCCAGCTCCTTCGCTTCATTCTGGGTAATACCGCTATTGCTGTCCGTGACAACTGCTATTGTTCCCATCCAAACATCCTCTCTAATTCTTAAAACTGTGAATCGGCGCAGGGATTCTTCCCTGCCTGTTTACAAAGGCGCTGCAATCATACTCATTCACCGGCATGATTGGGGCATAGCCCAGCAGGCCGCCGAATTCAGCCGTCTCTCCTACGTCTTTGCCAATAACCGGAATCAGGCGGACTGCCGTCGTCTTCTGATTCACCATGCCGATTGCCATCTCATCGGCGATAATTCCGGATATTGTAGTTGCTTTTGTCTTTCCAGGTATGGCGATCATGTCAAGTCCTACGGAACAGACGCAGGTCATCGCCTCCAGTTTTTCCATGGTAAGGGCTCCCATCTTCACCGCGTCGATCATTCCCTTGTCTTCGCTGACCGGGATGAATGCGCCGCTTAAGCCTCCCACATAGGAAGACGCCATGACGCCGCCCTTCTTTACCTGGTCATTGAGCATGGCAAGAGCCGCGGTAGTCCCAGGCGCCCCTACGCGCTCCAGCCCGATCTCTTCCAATATCTCGGCCACGCTGTCCCCAACAGCCGGCGTAGGCGCCAGAGACAGATCCACAATTCCAAAAGGAATCCCCAGCCGTTTGGACGCTTCGCCTGCCACCAGCTGTCCAACCCTTGTAACCTTGAACGCCGTCTTCTTTATCGTCTCGCATAATTTTTCAAATCCCTTGCCGCGCACCTGCTCTATGGCGTGCTTAACGACTCCCGGACCGCTGACTCCTACATTGATGACAGCGTCTCCTTCCGTAACTCCAAGGAACGCTCCTGCCATGAACGGATTGTCATCCGGCGCATTGCAGAAGACCACCAATTTGGCACATCCCAGGGAATCCATCTCCTTCGTCGCTTCGGCGGTGGCTTTCACAATCTCTCCGCTTAAGCGTACCGCGTCCATGTTGATGCCCGTCCTGGTAGAGCCCACATTGATGGAACTGCACACCCGCTCCGTGCACGCCAGCGCTTCCGGAATGGAACGGATCAGCATCTCATCGCTTTTGGTCATAGACTTTGACACCAGCGCGGAATATCCCCCGATAAAGTTGACGCCTACTTCCTTGGCCGCGGCATCCAGAGTCTTCGCCACCTTTACATAGTCTTCCTGCTTCTTGCAGGCCGCCCCTCCGATCAGCGCGATAGGGGTAATGGAAATTCGTTTATTTACAATCGGAATTCCGAACTCTCTTTCAATCTCTTCGCCGGTTGACACCAAGTTCTTTGCCACCGTCGTAATCTTATGGTAGATATTTTCATTGAGTTTCTCAAGATCCGCATCAATACAGTCCAGCAGGCTGATGCCAAGGGTAATCGTCCTTACATCAAGGTTCTCCTGCTCGATCATCTGGTTCGTCTCATATACTTCATATCTGTTTATCATAGTTTGCATGCCCTGGCCTTTCTTAAGTAGTCTTATAATCTGTGCATCTTTTCAAATATCTCTTCCCTCTGGCAGTGAATCGTCACTCCTATGGTAAGGCCCAGGTCTTCCAGTTCCTTCGCAACCGTCGCAATCTCTTTGCTGGATTTGGTAACATCTACGATCGCCATCATGTTAAAATATCCGTCGACGATCGTCTGGGATATATCCAGTACATTAATATTCGTCTCCGCCAGATATGTACAAACCTTGGCAATAATTCCCACCGTATCTTTTCCTACAACCGTAATCACGCATTTCTTCATTGTCTTATCCTCCTACTGTGCCATGTCGCTATAATGTTATAATCTCTGATACCATATCCCTCTTTGCTACCATCATAGGGATATCTTCGCCTTTATATGGGTTGTCGCCGATGCTGACCTCCAGCTTGACCGTCTCGTAGGCCAGTTCTTCGTAATTGTTCTCCTTACTCAGATGGCCCAGCACCACATATTGAAGGTTGTCATGCAGTATATCACAAAGAAGCCTGCCTGACAATTCATTTGACAAATGTCCTTTATCTCCTGCCACTCTCCTTTTAAGAGGATAGGGATAGGGACCTACTTCAAGCATGTGGATATCGTGGTTTGCCTCCAGGACTACCGCATTCAGATCCTTCAGATGCTCTACCGTGTATTCGTCGTATTTCCCCAGGTCTGTCGCTACCGCCACGGATTTCGTCTCATTCTCGATCCGGTATCCAGAAGGCTCCTTAGCGTCATGGGAGATCGCAAAAGGCCGTATGCTCATGCCTCCAAGTGAAAATGTCTCATCCACCGGGACATCATGCAGCAGTCCTTCCGGCATCTTCCCCAGGCTTGTGCAGCATCGGATTCCCTCAATCGTCCCCCGGGTGGCATAGATGGGTATCCCGTACTTCCTGCTGAATACCCCCAGCCCCTGGATATGATCCACATGCTCATGGGTGATCAGAATGCCGTTCAGTTCTTCTCCCTTAATTCCTAATGTATGTAATCCCTGCTCAATTCTCTTCTTGCTGATTCCTGTATCCACCAGCAGATGAGTATCGTCATCTCCTACGTAGATGCAGTTTCCGCTGCTTCCACTGGCAATACTGCATAATCTCATAATCTGTCTATTCTGCCTTTCTTATAAATCTGCTACAATCTGATCCAGCTGCATCTTCGTCTCCTCAAAGACGCCGTTGTTGTCGATGACCCTGTCGCAATGCTTCAGGAAGACATCCTTTGGCAGCTGGGCGGCAATGATGTCGTCCACTTTCCGGGCATCATAGCCTCTTGCGTAGATCAGCCGCTTTTTACGAATCTCGTCTTCCACATAGACATACCACAGTTCATCGCAGATCTCTTCATAGTTATCTTCAATCAAAAGCGCTGCCTCCACGATGAACAGATTCGTATTCTTCCGCTTCTCTTTGGCTATCTTCCTGCGGATCTCTTCCTTCACCGCAGGATGGATAATGCCATTGAGCACGGATAATTCTTCTTTCTTCGAAAATACGATTTCTGCCAGCCTTTCTCTGTCAAGCTCGCCCTTCTCATCCAGGATATCCGTCCCGAAATGCTCCACAATGGCCTCAAAGCATGGGGTTCCCTTTTTCTGGAGTTTCTTCCCCACTTGATCCGCCTGACAGATGGTTGCTCCGTATTTGTTATTGAGGTACTCCAGTATCTGCGTCTTTCCTGCCCCTACTCCGCCAGTAATTCCAATAATCTTCATAAGTCTACACCTCTACTTTGCTTCGTACCAGTTATCTCCTGTATGCATGTCTATCTCCAGCGGCACATCCAAAGATGCTGCCTGCTCCATCTCTTCTTTCAGTATCTTCTTTACCTGGTCAAGTTCCGGCTTGTACGCCTCCACCAGAAGTTCGTCATGAACCTGCAGCACCAGCCTGGACTTCATCTTCTGCTCCTTAAGCCGCCTGCCCACTCCTATCATCGCAATCTTGATAATATCCGCCGCTGTTCCCTGGATGGGCGCATTCATAGCAACCCTCTCGCCGAAGGAACGCTGCATGTAATTGCTGGAAGATAGTTCCGGAACCGGGCGCCTGCGCCCGAACAGGGTTACCACATACCCCATCTCTTTTGCATGCTTCACCGTATCATCCAGGAATATCTTGATGCCCGGATAGGTGGTGAAATAGTCTTCAATATACTTGGATGCCTCTTTCCTGGTGATGCTCAAATCCTGGCTCAGCCCGAACGAGCTGATGCCATATACGATTCCAAAATTGACTGCCTTGGCATTGCGCCGCTGCTGGTCGGTAACCTCGTCAAACGGAATGTGGAACACCTGGGACGCCGTAATCCTGTGGATGTCCTTCTTCTCCTTGTAGGCATCGATCAAATGGCTGTCCCCGGAACAATGGGCCAGCACGCGCAGCTCAATCTGAGAATAATCCGCGTCTACGAAGACGAATCCGTCTTCCGGGATGAATACCTTGCGAATCAGTCTTCCCAGTTCTACACGAATCGGAATATTCTGCAAGTTCGGCTCCGTACTGCTCAGTCTTCCGGTTGCCGTGATCGTCTGGTTGAACTTGCTGTGGATCCGTCCGTCTTCCTGGATATAGCCTGCAAGCCCGTCCGCATAGGTGGACTTCAGTTTTGTATACTGCCTGTACTCCAGGATCTTTGCGATGATCGGGTAATCCGGCGCTAGTTTCTCCAGTACGTCCGCCGCCGTAGAATAGCCTGTCTTCGTCTTCTTGCCCCCTGGAATCTTCATGTTCTCAAAAAGGACCACGCCCAGCTGCTTCGGAGAATTGATGTTGAAGGTTTCTCCTGCTTCCTCATAAATATCCTTCTCCAATTCCACGATCTTGGCACCCAGCTGGTCACCGTAATACTTAAGCGCCTCAGCCTCAACCTTCACGCCGTTTACTTCCATGTCATAAAGGGTAAATACCAGCGGCATCTCGATATCCATAAACAGCCTGTCCATCAGGCATTCCTTCAGTCTCTTCCACAGAATCCCGGATGCGGCATACGCCGTATAGGCTTCATAGCATGCCTTCGTCCAGGCATCCAGCTTATCTTCTATAATCAGGTTCAGCTGTTCCCTTGCAACATCCTCATAGGTATAATTACTTTTCAGAGGATTCAGAAGGTACGCTGCCACCGTCACGTCAAAACAGTTATCCTGGCGGGCAATGCGGATATGCTCCAGAGCCTCCTTGATGTCAAACATGGCAAAGCGCCCTGCGCCTTTTGCTACGCCCTCCAGCTGCTCCAGAAGCCAGGATACTTCAATCCCCTGACCCGCGCGAATGCAGTAGACATCCTTTTTAGAAAAGCAGAGTCCAATGCCGTCAATCCCGGCCTGCCCTGCGAAAAGCGGAAGCACATTCTGGGTATCCTTGAATATGCACGCGCCTATCTCATCGGCTCCTTTTGCAGCCGCGAATATGGCTTCCGCCTCTTTTCTATCCTTAACTTCCCGAAACGCATCCTCCACCTGGTTGGATGGCGCGGTCACGTCAAAACGCTGCAGCAGATTCTTAAACTGAAGTTTCTGGAAGTAAGCATAGGCCTCTTCCGTGTAGATATTCCCAAGTTTTGCCTCATCCAGCTCATATGGAAAATCCGCGTCCACATTGATTGTAGCCAGCCTCTTACTCATGACCGCCATATCCCAGTGCTCTTTTAATGCTTTGGACGCCCTGGGCGGCTTTACCTCGTCCACATGGGCATGCGCCTCTTCGATTGAATGATACTCCGTGATGATCTTTGTCGCCGTCTTCTCCCCAATGCTTGGCACTCCTGGTATATTGTCGGAGGCATCTCCCATAAGCGCCTTCAGGTCGATAAACTCTGTGGGAGTTACCTGATAGCGTTCCTTGACATCCTGGGCATAATAGTCCTCCACTTCCGTACGGCCCTGCTTCGTCTTGGGAATGCGGATCTTCACCTGCTCTGTCGCCAACTGCAGCAGATCCCGGTCTCCGGAGATGACGGACACTTCCATTCCCTTCTGCGCGCATCGCTTGGACAAGGTTCCGATCAGGTCATCTGCCTCCAGCCCCGCCTGCTCGATGATCCGAATGCCCATCGCCTTTAACACTTCCTTGATCACCGGCACCTGCTGGCGCAGTTCATCGGCCATAGGCTTTCTCGTCCCTTTGTATTCCTCATACATCTCATGGCGGAACGTAGGCGCATGTACATCAAAAGCAACCGTCAGATACTCCGGCTTTTCTTCTTCTAATATCTTGAACATAATCGTCAGAAAGCCGTAAATGGCATTCGTATGAAGCCCGTCTGCATTGGTCAGATCCGGGAGCCCGTAGAACGCGCGGTTCAGGATGCTATGTCCATCTATCAAAACAATCTTACTATTCATATCAGATTCTCCACCTATTTTAAAATTACCATATTACTATACACCATATCCTTCGTTTTTAAAAGGAGTTTATTTCTACATGCCGGCAATCTCTTTCAGCCGTTCGATGATTGGCAGATGCTGGGTGCACTGTCCTTCGCACTTTCCGCAGGCAATGCATTCTGCCGCCTTTTCCTTTGGAATGTCCCAATGATTGTCAAGCCTCGCCAGGATTGTCTTGTCATTCCCGGTCAGTATCTTCTGGTTATAGGCATCCATGTATTTGGGAATGGGGATTTCCTTCGGGCAGCCCTTGCAATAGGCGCAGCCTGTGCACAGGTCATTTAGCGCCACTCCCTTGCCTTCATATTCCCTGGCGATCTCTTTTGACGGCTTCTCTTCCAGATGTTCCACCGCTTTTACCGCATCGTCAATATGCTCCTTCGTGGTACACCCTGCCAGAGTCACCGTGATCTCTTTATGGGACGCCACAAAACGAAGTGCCGCCTGGGGAACCGTCAAATCTGTCCCTTCCGTCAGATAGCGGAAAGCGTCCGGGTTGGCGGGAATCATTCCACCTCCCAGCGGATTCATGACGACCACTCCCATGCCTTTATTGTAAGCCGCCTCGATCCCGCTCTGGCGGAAACGATAGTTCAGCGCATTGTACCCTATCAGCATTCCCTTAAACTTGCCGGAATCTACCACTTTCTCTATCTCATTTCCCTGCATATGGGAAGAAAATACGATATTCCTGATCAGTCCGTCCTTCTTGGCTTCTTCAAAAAAGCCGTACAAGGCGTCCATGTGCTTTTCCCAGGATTCCAGGCTGAGCATGCACCACATATGATAAAAGTCAATATAGTCGGTTTTAAGCCTCTCAAGAGAAAGTTCCAGCCGCCTGCGGAAATCCTCCTTTGTCGGATGGTCTCCTACATCCAGTGTGCCCAGATTTGTCTTCGATGTTACATATACATCGCTTCTTTTTATCTGGGATAGTGCGATCCCAGTAACAATCTCGCTCTTATCGTGGCAATAGTTCGGAGCCGTATCCCAATAGTTGATCCCTTTTTCAAAGGCATAAAGAGGAATCTCGGCGCATTTTTCAAGCCTCCCTGCTTTGATATCCTCCTCGTCATACCGCATGGTCCCAAGACCGATCGCCGACACTTTTAATCCTGTATTTCCATATTGCTTGTAATACATCTCTTCCTCCCATCCCGGAGCAGCACGCTCTCCGAGTCTCTCTTTCTTCTGCACTTCGTGCAAATCCGTTATATTATACCATAAACGGCTGAAATTTTGAATAAAATTTCCAGACAAAAGGATTGACAACCCTTCCTTTTGAGGTTATAATTTATCATGTTGCTGCCGGAGATAACGGCGGTACAGGCGGATGTGGCGGAATGGCAGACGCACAAGACTCAAAATCTTGCGGGGGCGACCTCGTGTGGGTTCAAGTCCCACCATCCGCATTCTGGCGAAGCGCTAGATCTCTTTTATAAGAAGAGATTTAGCGCTTTTTTGTTCTTAATTCTGTAAAATTGATGGTTTAAAAACATGCTATATGAAATTATTTCCATATATTTCCACTTTATAGTCCATGATTTTTGAGTTATGTTAATAGGCAAGGGAGTATTTAAAAAACCGCAATTCCAATCTGTGAAATTGCGGTTTTTCTATTCGAGTCCGTTTAGCATCCCCATGGCGCCCAAGCCAAAGGACGGCATTTATCAAGCAATTACAAATTGTCAGCAGGGAACAAGGCATTATCCAGCTTGGTCAGTTCATCCTGCGGAATGTAGTATACTCCGTCAGAGTCAGGCTTTACGTGAACGGTTACGCTCTCCTTCTCTCCGAAAGTCGGACTTTTCACCCTCTCTGCCATAATATCGTACATCCTTTGATAGAAGAGTTCATTAATCTGTTCTTCTGAGGGTATCTCTTCCATATTCCTGACTTCTTCCGTAACCTTTGCGGTCACTTCATCCTGAATGCCGTCAAATCCTGTGAAAGGCTCTACCGTTATTTCGATAGCATAGGCATCGTCATCGGCCTCTTTTGCCTCTCCCACCTCATATTTTGCCTGTTTCACCATATCGACGAACATCTGCCTGTAATTGGCCGACAGTTCTTCGGAAAGACCCAGGTCATTAAGCCCAGACTCCTTCATGGTCGTGTCGATGTTCTCCTCATACAGTTCTTTTGCCTCTTTCTCAGAGGACTTGGTCCATTCTACATAGTCTTTGAACTCCCCCTTATAGTTGGCGTCCAAGACAGACTTGGCATAGGACTGAGCGTCCTCTGCGCTCATCCCGCACCCGCTCAGCACCATCATCGCAAGGATGACCAGCGCCGCAAGCAATCCCTTCTTCCTCATCTCTTTTTCCTCCTTTACCTGATTCATTACCTAATTCATTCAATATAATTCTGAAATTATTCTGCCAGCAATTTCTTTCCGACATCAAAGCAGTCAAACGTCGCAAAATAATCTGCCGGCGTTTCCGCCCTCCGGATCAGCTGCACGGTGCCATCCTCCTTAAGAAGAAGCTCCGCTGATTTTAATTTGCCGTTATAATTATATCCCATGGAGAATCCATGAGCGCCTGTATCGTGAATGACCAGCAGGTCTCCCTTGTCAATCTTCGGAAGCATTCGGTCTATCGCGAATTTATCATTGTTCTCGCACAGCGAGCCTGCAATATCATACTTATGGTCGCAGGGAATCTTTTCCTTGCCCATTACCGTGATATGGTGATAAGCTCCATACATGGCCGGACGCATCAGGTTCACCGCGCATGCATCCACGCCTATATATTCCTTGTGGGTATGCTTCTCATGGATGGCTTTGGTTACAAGGCAGCCATAAGGCCCCATCATGAAACGTCCCAGTTCCGTATAGATTGCCACGTCTCCCATGCCGGCCGGCGTAAGGACTTCCTCATATACCCTGCGCACGCCGTCGCCGATCATGCGGATATCATTGGGTTCCTGGTCCGGCGTATAGGGAATCCCGATCCCTCCGGAGAGGTTGATAAACTTGATATGTACGCCAGTCTCTCTCTGAAGCCTGACTGCCAGTTCAAACAGAATCTTCGCAAGCATCGGATAATAATCATTGGTAACCGTATTGCTGGCAAGGAAGGCGTGGATTCCGAATTCCTTTGCCCCCTTCTCCTTCAATATTTTAAATGACTCAAATAACTGCTCCGTGGTCATGCCATACTTGGAGTCTCCCGGATTGTCCATGATGTCATTACTGATCTTGAACAGGCCGCCGGGGTTATAACGGCAGCTGATGGTTTCTGGAATATGGCCGATGGTCTGTTCCAGGAAGTCGATATGGGTGATATCATCCAGGTTGATGATCGCTCCCAGTTTCTCCGCATAGGCAAACTCTTCCGCAGGCGTATCATTCGAAGAAAACATGATGTCCTCGCCCGTCACTCCAATGGCCTCTGAAAGCATCAGTTCCGTATAGGAGGAACAGTCGCAGCCACAGCCATATTCCTTCAGAATATTGATCAGAAATGGATTGGGAGTCGCCTTTACGGCAAAGTATTCCTTGTATCCCTTGTTCCATGAAAACGCTTCCTTCAGCGCCTTCATATTTCTTCGAAGCCCTTTCTCATCGTAGAGATGGAATGGCGTCGGATATTCTTTTACAATCTCTTCCAGCTGTTCTTTGGTTACAAATGGCTCCTTCTTCATACGTTCTTATTCTCCTCTCGTATTGACAGTAATTTTATCTCATTCGATAGCGCGGTCTTGTATAATTCAACGAAGTTCTTCTGGCCAGAATACAGGCATGTATTCATGCTCCCCTCCCCATACTCGCCGGTAAGGACATACTTGGAGTCTGCGATGATGCCGATCTGCATGCCTCTGTTTTCTCCTACATAAACCTTGGCATTCTCAAAAGTCGCAGGCTGATCCGTAATGATCACCACTTTCTTCTTGCTCTCCATCAACTCTTCCAGTTCCCGTACCAGCAGAAGCAGATAGTTCCGGGTACAGGTAATATAGACTCTCTTCTCTACCTGGGACAGCAGGTTGCGCATCTTGTCCAGAATATGATTTGCGCCCTCTATCGTTATGTATCCTTCCAGATGAGTCTTTTCCGTTGGCTCATGGGATACCAGCCATTTTTTAGACTCCTCCAGCCTCCGTATCCGGTTCTTGCAGAATTCCTCCAAGGGCACCGGCACATATTTGCGCGTGGTTCCCTCTTCTACCAGATAGGATGCGCCCTTCTCCGTCATATTCGCCAATGAATTATATGCATTGGATCTTGATATGCCCGTCAGCTTGGCCACCTCATACCCTGTAACCTTGCCTTCGCCAAGCAGGCACTGATATATGCTGGCTTCCTGTCGGGTAAGTCCAAATTCCATCAAATATTCTACAAATGATATTTTTTCCACCTGATCACCTCGCCTTTCTTCTGTAGTAGTTCTCTATGGGAACACTATAATATATAGAAAGACGGCTGTCAATATGTTTTGAATCTTTTTGGTTGTCGTATGCGTGTCGGGAGGGGGAGGGATTCTTGCGACGCTACTGGGGCTGCGACTAATGCACTGATCTGTAAGGCTGCAGGAGAGTCGCCGATCGCGGCTCCTCTCCTACGGCCTAACATCTCAGGCATGGATTCTCCGCCCCATCCGCTTCCCTCCAGAATCCCTCCCCCTCCCGCCACGCTCCCGTCAATTCATTGGCAATTCTGCCCCGGTTATTGGCTCGAATCATAAAATAATAAAAGCCAGTACCCAGGGGAGACTGTAACATCGTCTCATTCTTCCTTTGTACTGGCTTCTTTTCTTTTATTTTCCATGACTTCCACCCCAAACTTCGAACGGCGTACCCAAACGCAGGCACTCCACGTAAGAATTGCCAACGAATTGCCGGGAGCCGGCGAGGGCAGGAGGGTGATTCCGAAGGTAAGCGGCGGCGTCCGGAATATCCTTGCCGGAGACGTTAGCCTGGTGGAGAGGAGCCGCGATCGGCGACTCTTCATCAGGCTTACGACTCCGTGCAAGAGATGCAGGCGCCAAAGCGTCGCAGGAATCATCCTCCTGTCCTCGCCGGCGGCGCCACAACTTCACAATTCTCCTTAATCCACTACCGCAATCCGCATTATATTGCTGACGCTGGTCTTCTGGGCCTGTACGTTCGGAGAAGGGATCCCTGCCGTCAGCACGATGATATCCCCGGACTCCGCGATCTGCTTGGCACATACCAGTTCGATGGCTCCGTTGCAGATATCTTCCGTGGTGCTGAATTCTATGGATTTTAATGGCCTTACGCCCCAATAGATCTGCATTCTTCTCAAAGTCGCCTCATTTGGCGTCACGCCAATGATCTCGGTCCTCGGCTTGAACTTTGATACCACTCTTGCCGTCGCGCCGGATACGGATGGCGTAATAATGCATTTTGCGCCAAGGTTATTGGCCGTGGTGACCGTTGCATGTCCCAAAGCGCTTGACGTGCTCTTCATCCGGTGTTCTTCCGCTTTTTTGAGCAGCGTTTCATAGTCCAGATGTTCCTCGGTATTCTCTACGATATGCACCATCATCTGGAGCGCTTCCACTGGATATTTTCCCTGGGCCGTCTCGCCGGACAGCATCACCGCGTCCGTGCCGTCGTATACGGCGTTGGCAACGTCGGTAACCTCCGCCCTGGTAGGGCGTGGATTACGGATCATGGAATCCAGCATCTGGGTTGCCGTGATGACCGGCTTATAATTATCATTACATTTCTGGATCATCATCTTCTGCAGATAGGGCACTTCCTCCGCCGGAATCTCTACGCCCAGGTCTCCACGGGCAACCATGATTCCGTCCGCGCAGCGGATGATCTCATCGATGTTCTTAATTCCTTCGGCATTCTCGATCTTAGCAATGATCGGAATATATGGCGCGCCGCACTCCCGAAGGAATGCCTTGATCTCCAGGATGCACTCTGCATTGCGGACAAAGGATGCCGCGATAAAGTCGATCTCCTGTTCTACGCCAAAGCGGATATCCTCTCTGTCCTTATCGGTAATGGCAGGCAGGCGCACCGGCACATTTGGCACATTGACGCCTTTACGCTCCCCGAGTTCTCCTCCATTGATTACGGTACAGACGATCTCCTTGCCTTTCTTTTCCTTTACTTTCAGGCCAATCAGGCCATCATCCACCAGGATCGTGCTTCCAACCTGCACGTCCTCAACCAGGCCTGCGTAAGTAATAGACACTTTGCTCTCGTCGCCTACAATATCCTCTGTCGTTAATGTAAAGAGGTTGCCGGCCTGCAGATTGATCTTCTTCCCATCTTTTAATATCCCTGTACGGATCTCCGGCCCCTTGGTATCCAGAAGGATCGCCACCGGCTTGTTTTCTTCCTCCCGGATCTTCTTTAGCATATCCATCCGGGCTTTCTGCTCCTCGTGATCTCCGTGAGAAAAATTAAATCTTGCGATATCCATTCCATTCTGAACCAGCGCCCGCATCAGTCCTGCATCGTTGGTATTTGGTCCCATGGTACATATAATCTTCGTTTTCTTCATATTCTTTTGCTTCCCTCTCTCATTTCTATTTTACATGTGTATGTGTGAACAGATGATCCTGGCAATACTCATAGTTGCCGTTACATTTCGAGCAGTAACGGAACTCCAGGCTCGGATCATCCAGTTCTGTCCTTCCACAGACAGCGCATTTGTGTTTTGCCCCATTCTCATATACGTGCGTGGGACGCTGCGCCCGCTCCACCTTCTTCTTGTATTCTCTTTTCCGCTTCATCTCTTTAGGAGAATAAGGATTCGTATTCCTTGCGCTCATAAAGAAGAGCAGGACATTTATCACGGATACTGCGGCAGCCAGCGCCGCGTTCGCGCTCCCTCCGTTTCCAAACGGCAGGAAGTAGCTGACAATCGCATAGCCAAAGTAGATGGCGTCAATCCAGGCAATCCATTTCCCTTTGATCGGGATGGCAAAATACAGCATAAACTGTGCTTCCGGAAATAATGCCGCGAATAAAAAGAACATGGACATAATAATATACTGTGAATCCATAACCACCGGCATGCCGGTCAATACATATACTACGACTGCCGCAATCGCGTGAAGCAGGATGCCCTGGATCACGAATACATTGAATCGGAACGTTCCAAGCACTGCCTCCAGCTGCCGGCCGATCAGATAATCTACATACAGCAGCAATGCGCACAGGAATATATTGGTTGACGGAGGAAACGCTAAAAATGTTATAATCCTCCATATCTGTCCATGCATGATCGCAACAGGATCAAGGCAAAGGTATTGAAAATATATCATTGGGTTCAGCATGACAATTACATATCCCAAAGCATACAGTATGACAATATAGTTGATGAGATTCGGAATCGCGAATCTTCCAATCTTTTTTTCCAGTTTATTCAGCCAATTATTCATAAATTCTACTCCCTGCTTTCTTCGTTTCACACTGTAGTCATTCTACCGTTTTGAGGTTTGTTTGTCAATTCTACCATGGAAGTTTAACAGGTTTTTTATATTTCTATCACATTTGCGAATTGTCATTTCAAATATTTTGTCGTATAATGTTACAAGTTGTAAACCAAGAAAACACATATTAATAAGAAGATACCCTTCCTCTTCCCGAGGCCGCAGTTTTAAAAATACGGGCATGTACGGACAATGGTGGGATATACATTTGTAATAAGGAGTTACATATTATGAGCCAGAAAGAATTATATACATTAGGAATTGATATCGGCTCCACTACGGTAAAAATCGCCTTGGTGGATGAGAATAACGATATCGCCTTTTCCGATTATGAAAGGCATTTTGCGAATATTCAGGAGACTCTTTCCGATCTGCTTGGAAGAGCCATCTTCAAGCTGGGCGCAGTCCACGCTTCTCCTGTGATTACCGGCTCCGGCGGACTTACGCTCGCCAAGCATCTTGGCGTTCCTTTCGTACAGGAAGTGATCGCAGTATCTACGGCCTTGCAGCACTATGCGCCTCAGACCGACGTGGCCATCGAGCTGGGCGGCGAGGATGCCAAGATCATTTATTTTGAAGGCGGAAATGTGGAGCAGCGTATGAACGGCGTATGTGCCGGCGGTACGGGCTCATTTATCGACCAGATGGCCTCCCTTCTTCAGACGGATGCCTCCGGCCTTAACGAATATGCCAAGAACTACAAGGCATTGTACTCGATTGCCGCAAGATGCGGAGTATTTGCCAAATCAGACATACAGCCTCTGATCAATGAAGGGGCTTCCAAAGAGGATCTGGCCGCTTCCATCTTCCAGGCCGTCGTTAATCAGACGATCAGCGGACTTGCCTGTGGCAAGCCAATCCGGGGACACGTAGCGTTTCTTGGAGGGCCGCTTCATTTCCTGTCTGAACTTAAGGAGTCCTTCGTACGTACCCTCAAGCTGGATGACGAGCACGCCATCGTGCCTGTCAATTCTCACCTGTTTGCGGCGATCGGATCTGCTATGAACTCGAAAAAGGATCTGGACGTCTCTCTCCAGGAGATGCAGAACCGGCTGGAAGGCAAGATCAAGATGGAGTTCGAGGTAGACCGCATGGAGCCTTTATTCTCCAGCGAGGCGGATTATAAGGAATTTGCCGAGCGCCACGCGAAGCATCAGGTTCCGGTTAAGGATCTGGACACCTATACAGGCAAGGCCTTCCTTGGGATTGATGCAGGCTCCACCACCACCAAGGCAGCCCTGGTAGGCGAGGATGGCACCTTGCTGTATTCCTTCTACCACAATAACGAGGGAGACCCGCTGGGCACGACGATCCACGCGATCAAAGACATTTACAGCAAGCTGCCCGAGGGCGTCGAGATCGTCCACTCCTGCTCTACCGGATACGGAGAGGCCCTGATCAAGGCCGCCCTCCTGCTGGATGAAGGGGAGGTAGAGACGGTATCCCATTACTATGCCGCCTCCTTTTTCGAGCCGGATGTAGACTGCATCCTGGACATTGGCGGTCAGGATATGAAATGTATCAAGATTAAGAACCAGACGGTAGACAATGTCCTGCTAAACGAGGCATGCTCTTCCGGCTGCGGCTCATTTATAGAGACCTTTGCCAAATCCCTCAACTACACGGTGGAGGACTTTGCCCATGAGGCGTTATTCGCCAAGAATCCGATCGACCTTGGCACCCGCTGTACCGTTTTTATGAATTCCAAGGTAAAGCAGGCCCAGAAAGAAGGCGCGGAAGTATCCGATATTTCCGCCGGACTTGCCTACTCGGTCATCAAGAACGCGCTGTTCAAGGTGATCAAGGTATCCGACGCCAGCGAGCTTGGAAATCACATTGTCGTACAGGGCGGCACCTTCTATAACAATGCCGTGCTGCGAAGTTTCGAAAAGATTGCAGGCTGCCACGCCATCCGTCCGGATATTGCGGGCATCATGGGCGCTTTCGGGGCCGCCCTCATAGCCAGGGAACGGTACATAGACTGCGAAGGCACGACCATGCTGTCCATCGAGGACATCGAGGCGCTAGAGTACTCCACCACCATGACCAAGTGCAGGGGCTGCACCAACAACTGCCGTCTGACCATCAACCATTTCAGCGGCGGGCGCAAGTTCATCACGGGCAACCGCTGCGAGCGGGGGCTTGGCAAGGAGAAGGCACAGAACAAGCTTCCCAACCTGTTTGAATATAAGCTGAAACGCTACTTTGATTACCAGCCTCTCGGCGAAGAGGATGCAAAACGCGGCGCGATTGGAATTCCACGGGTCCTGAATATGTATGAGAACTACCCGTTCTGGTTTACCTTCTTTACGAATCTGGGCTTTCGCGTGGTTCTTTCTCCTTCTTCTACCAAGAAGGTATATGAACTGGGAATCGAATCCATCCCCAGCGAGTCCGAATGCTACCCTGCCAAGCTGGCTCACGGTCATGTGCAGTGGCTGATCGATCAGGGCATCCGGCACATCTTCTACCCCAGCGTTCCTTATGAGCGCAACGAGTTCGAGGATGCCAACAACCATTACAACTGCCCGATCGTAACCTCCTACCCGGAGAATATCAAGAATAACATTGACGCCATTGTAAATGGGGACGTGGATTTCATCCATCCATTCCTCTCGCTCTTGAATGAAGAGACCATCGCCTACCGGCTGGTGGAAGAATTATCTTCCAAGTTCTCGATTCCGGAAGGAGAGATCAAGTCTGCCGTGCATGCGGCATGGGAAGAACTGGCGGCCTGCCGCCAGGATATGCGCAGCAAGGGCGAGGAAACCATCCAGTATCTGAATGAGACCGGCAACCGGGGCATCGTCCTGGCCGGACGCCCTTATCATATTGACCCGGAGGTAAACCACGGGATTCCGGAATTGATCAACTCTTATGACATCGCAGTGCTTACAGAAGATTCCGTCTCCCACTTAAATCCGGTAGAGCGGCCGCTCAACGTCATGGACCAGTGGATGTACCATTCCCGCCTGTACGCTGCCGCGAACTATGTGAAGACGACCGATAATCTGGATCTGATCCAGCTGAATTCTTTCGGATGCGGCCTGGATGCCGTAACAACCGACCAGGTGGCTTCCATCCTGAATGAATCGGATAAGATCTATACATCGCTGAAAATCGACGAGGTAAATAACCTGGGCGCTGCCAGAATCCGTGTCCGCTCTCTTCTCGCCGCCATCCGGGTGAGAGAACAGAGAAACGATAATCGCAAGATACAATCTGCCGCCATCACAAAGGTTCCATTTACCAAGGAGATGCGCAAAGACTATACCATCCTGTGCCCGCAGATGTCGCCCATCCACTTCGATCTGCTGGAGGTTGCCTTCCAGGCATCCGGATATCATGTGGAGGTCCTGCCCAACGACAATAAGCAGGCGGTAGATATGGGGCTTAAATATGTGAATAATGATGCCTGCTACCCATCTCTGATGGTAGTCGGCCAGATCATGGAAGCCATCCTGTCCGGCAAATATAACACCGATAAGCTTGCCGTCATTATCAGCCAGACGGGCGGCGGATGCCGTGCTTCCAACTATATCGGCTTTATCCGCCGGGCGCTTAAAAAGGCCGGATTCGGGCACATTCCGGTGATCTCCATCAACCTGAGCGGCCTGGAAGGCAACCCGGGATTCAAGATTACCCCTTCCCTGGCCCTGCGTGGAATCTATGCGGCGATCTTCGGAGACATCTTCATGAAATGCGTCTACCGGATGCGGCCTTACGAGGCAGTGCCTGGCTCTGCCAATGCTATGCACGAAAAGTGGAAGGGCGTCTGCAAGGAGTTCCTCTCCCAAGGCTATCCTTCCAGGAGGCGGTTCAAGCAATTATGCCGGGAGATTATCGAGGACTTCGACAATAACCTGGAGTTGCTGGATGTGAAAAAGCCGCGGGTAGGCGTGGTAGGCGAGATTCTGGTGAAGTTCCTTCCGGCCGCCAACAATCATCTGGTGGATCTGCTGGAAAGCGAGGGGGCCGAGGCCGTGGTGCCTGATCTTCTGGACTTCCTGCTCTACTGCTTCTACAACCAGAACTTCAAAGTGTCCCACCTGGGCATGAAGAAGTCCAAGGCGACCATGGGGAATCTTGGCATCAAGGCGTTAGAATGGTTCCGGGCGCCTGCCACAGAAGCGTTTAAGAAGAGCCGGCATTTTGATCCGCCGGCAAAGATTGACGAGCTTGGCAAGATGGCTTCCGAGATCGTATCTCTTGGCAACCAGACCGGAGAGGGCTGGTTCTTAACCGGAGAGATGCTGGAACTGATCCACAGCGGCGCCGCAAACATCGTATGTACCCAGCCGTTTGCCTGCCTGCCCAACCATGTGGTAGGAAAGGGCGTGATCAAAGAACTCCGGAGACGCCATCCGAACTCCAACGTGGTGGCCATCGACTTTGATCCAGGGGCAAGCGAAGTAAACCAGCTGAACAGGATCAAGCTGATGCTGTCCACGGCCAATAAGAATATGGAAGCAGGCCAGAATTCATAATTTGGCTCCTTAGTAGTACAAACAAAGGCCATCAGACATATGCCGTATATATCTGATGGCCTTTTTCTATTCTAATCTAAGATACAGCGTTACTTCCCCGCCGCCTGTCGCTTCGGAGTTGGAAAGCAGGAGCCTTCCTCCCTGGGCCTTGGCAAACCTGGCCGCCGTATAAAGCCCGATGCCGCGGTGGCTCCTGTCATGGCGGCTTTCATCGCCTTGATAGAACTGCTCTGTGGCATGGGCCAAGTCTCTGGCATCAAATCCCCTGCCCCAGTCCGTCACCTTTGCAGCAAGATACGCCTGCCCTTCTTCCAGGGCAATCTGGAAGTCTATCCGTAACTCTTTGCCTTCGGGATTATACTCCAATGCATTGCCGATCAGATTGTTCCATGCCCGTTCAATCTGGCTGTAATCGCACCTGGCCTCTCCTGCCAGTTCCCCCTTTATGGAAAGGACTTCCTGCCTGGAGGCAGCCGCAAGAATCCTTGCCTGCTCTTCCAGCCGCTCTCCCAGTTCCTGACAGCTGATTTTCTCTTCTCCGACAGATTCTTTTGGAGACACCAGCATTTCTCGAAGCAGGGCAAGATAATGCTCGATTTCCGCTACATTCCTTAGAATATACTGATTATACTCCTGCTCCTCTTCTGCAAGGCTTCCTTCCTCCAGAAGCTGCGCGTTTCCCTTGATGATCGTAAGGGGCGTCTTGATATCATGCGCCAGAGCCGCGATCTGCTCCTGCGTCTCCTTCTCCTGATTCCACTGCTCTTCCAGGGATTCCTTTAACGCGCATTTCATCCTGTATAGGGAATCCATCACCTGATCGATCTCCTTGATATCGGAATGTTCCTCGTCGAATTCCAGATCTCTCCGCTGAATCTTCTGCGTCATCTCATTCATGGCCTCAAGCCTCCGTGACAGATGTTTCCCAAAACTGCTCGCCAGTATAACTGTCTGAACAAGGAACAGCAGGACAAAGAGAATCACTATCATGATCGCTGGGCTTGGCAGGTAACGGTTCCATGCCGCGTTCGTATATCTGGCCTCAATGAAATAGTTAACGATACAGAGTTCCCCATCTTCCTTGGCAATGAAACGGTAGTATCCCTTGCCCCTTGCATAGATATTATCTTCCTTATAGTTCTTCCACGCTTCCCTGGCTTCTATCTCCCCATAAGTCCCATAAAGATAGGTGCCGTCTTTGTCGTAAACGCCGTAGCCGCACCCTTCCGGAAGAATCTCTTTTGTAACCTTGTCGGCTTTTTTGATGGCGGAAACGTTTTCGTTCAGCCGGGTCTGCATATCATCTGCCCTGCGGATGCTTCCTATATTGATCAGCACACTGAAGGCAAGGAAAAGGATGCCCAGGATCAAAAGCGTATTGACGCAGAACAGGCTGATATATCGAATGAATATGGCTGCTATCGTCTTTGGCTTTCTTTTTACTTCCATCGGTATCCAATCCCCCATACGGTCTCTATCGGCGCAAATCCCGCCTTCTGGCACTTGCCCCTTATGTTCTTGATATGTTCTGTAATCGCGGAACTGTCGCCTTCCCCGTCATATCCAAAGACATGCTCATAGATTCTGTCTTTGGAAAACACCTGTCCGTGATTCAATGCCAGGTACTCGCAGATCGCATACTCGCTTTTGGTCAGTTCCAGCGCCTTTCCTTCATACACCGCTTGCTTTGCCTGAAGCAGGAACTGCACGTCTCCCACCGAGACCGCATTCTTCTTCTGTCTTCCCTCTCTTCTTAGATGGGCTGCAACCCTTGCCCGCAGTTCTCCGATTCCAAAGGGCTTGGTAATGTAGTCATCCCCGCCGATGCCAAGGCCTTCCATAATATCCGCCTCCTGAACCTTGGCCGTCAAAAACAGGATGGGGCAGTCTACCTGGTCCCGGATGTCCCGGCACAGGGAAAACCCATCCTGCCCCGGCATCATCACATCCAGCAGGATCAGCTGGTACGCATTCAGATTCAATTCCCCGATCTTCAGAGGATCGCTTAGAAGCGTCACGTCATAGCCCTCCTTTGCCAGCGCATTCTTGATCAGCATCAGTATATCTTTTTCATCGTCAATCGCCAATATCCTAGTCATTGCATTGCCTTCCTTCATATAGTCCGAACCACAGGAATACCAGGATCCAGATGCCTGCCGATACCAGCAGGCAGACCAGCATAGTTTCTCCCTTAAGGCCTGCGGCTGCCATCTCTTTTCTCCCTGAATCATATAATAGCAGATATGAAGCCCATCTTCCAGTGTAAGCGCATGGGACATACTGCCAGATTCCTTCCCCCAGGCCCGTAAGGAACAATGCCGCCACCAGGGACTCGCTGATTCCTATGCACATAGAGATGCCTTTGGATGCCTTCAAGTTCAAAAATAGATGGATCAGATACAGGTTTGCCAGGCTTACCGTCATAGCCACAATGATGGCCATATACGCCTTCTGGCTGACGGATGCCTTTCCCAGCAGGTACCGGTATCCCAGCGCAAATCCCTCCACCGCCAGGCAGATGGCACCAAATCCCCACAAGGCAAGGACGATCCATTTCCCCAGCAGCGGGCTGTGCTTGCGGGTCGTCGTGCTCAGGAACGTTTGAAAATGATTCTGCGCCTCCAATTCCACCGACATGGAGCACAGCACGCTTGCCACCACAGGCAGCGCGATGGCCAGCACCTGTATATAGCCGCTGACCTGCCCCATATCGCCAAACGCGGCGAAACGATAGTAGCCCAGGAAGATGGCCGCTCCTGCCGCGGGAATCAGCAGATGAAGAAGCGGCAGCAAGGTGTGCTTCATCTTCCAGGATTCCGCCCTTAGCGTACGAAATACTTCCCTCATTTAACCTCTCACCGTCCTTTCATATAGTTTCCTTCCGGCTATCCAGAAGATGGCAAGCCATAGCATGGAGGCGGCGATTCCTGGTAACAGGGCGCCTGTATCCAGCAGTTCCGGCGAGAATGTCATCTCACCAGGTCTTGCCGGAAGCCCGTTGGGAAGCACCCCGATCACGCTGCACATCAGCCTGGAGGCAATGGCCTGCGGGATCAGGAAGAAATAGGACTTCAAGGAAGCCGTGGCGGCTATGACGAAGTATGTGCCCATATTTAGAAGCAGCATCGGGAAGATCCCCATAATCTGCTGAAGCATCAGGCAGAATGGCACCTGCCAGACAAACGTAACCAGCAGCAGCGCCGTCGCCGCCACCTGGCTTCCCAGGGACGGATACACTGCAAAAGACATTTGCATGCCTCTTTGAAGGATTGCGGCAATTACGACGGACGCGGCAAATATGACGATCAGAGCCACAGCGGCTTCTCGTATGACATATAGCACCTTGCCGTCCCAGACATGCTTTGGATCTTCCGGCAGCGTAAGGATGGAACGGTTCCCCATCTTCTTATCCCGCTGTCCCGCAAGTCCGCATATCAGGCTTACGAGCCCTGGAAACAGCATCATATACCACCAGTTGTAACTGTCAATGGTGAAGAATCTGCTGGTCAGTACGGCTGACAGGATCACGCTGATAAGCGGCATTAGAATTGTTAATCTGCCGATAGCTGAATGACGATTCTTTAGTTTTTCCGCCTGATAAAATCTATACATCTCTCTCCCTCCCAGCCTGCTCCATCGCAATCTTCATAAATAGTTCTTCCAGATGGTTTTTCTTTGGCATTCCCCCTTGATATCCCAGCGTCCCGCTGGCAATAATCCCGATATAGTCTGCCGTCTGCTCGATCTCGCTTAGGATATGGCTGGAAACAATAACGGTAATCCCCTGTTCCGGAAATCTTCGTATCATCTGGCGCAGATCCTGGATGCCGATGGGATCCAGACCATTCACCGGCTCATCCAGAACCAGCAGTTTGGGTCGGTTCAGCAAGGCAATGGCAATTCCGAGTCTCTGCTTCATTCCCAAAGAGAATTCTCCCGCCTTCTTTTTGCCGGTATCTTTTAAGTCCACCTGTTCCAGCACTTCTTCAATCCTTTCATCTTGCACGCCCAGGATGATGGCGCGTACCTTCAGATTTTCCCATGCCGTCAGGTTCTCGTATACGGGCGGCGTCTCAATGAGCGCCCCGATGTCTGCCAGATCCTTTCTGGACCATGGGTGGCCCTGGAAGCGTATCTGCCCCGATGTGGGCCTTAGGATGCCTGTGATCATCTTAAGAAGCGTAGACTTGCCTGCCCCGTTGGGGCCAAGCAGGCCATATACGCAGTTTTCAGGAACGCACAGGGAAATATTCTTTACTGCCTCCTGGCTGCGGAATGTTTTGGTCAATGTCTGGGTTTCTAGTATAGTATGATTCATATCTGATTCCTCCTTATGAGGACAGTATAAAATGCATTTCTAAAGAATTTATAAGGAAATGGAACGAAATTACCTAATGATACAAAAAAGAGCCGGAAATGCAAGCAGATTATGCTTCCATCTCCAACCCTTATGCGCTTTGCCGTGCAGGCGTGCTAGATCAATACTTTATTCAGGAAATCAATGGTTCTTGGGTTCTGCGGATTGCCAAAAACTTCTTTTGGCTTCCCTTCTTCCACGATTACGCCATCATCCATGAAGATCACCCTGTGTGCCACTTCCTTGGCAAATCCCATCTCGTGAGTAACCACGACCATGGTCATGCCCTCTGCGGCCAGGCGCTTCATGACTTCCAGCACTTCTCCTACCATCTCTGGGTCAAGCGCGGAAGTCGGCTCATCAAAAAGCATGATGTCCGGATTCATGGCCAGCGCCCGGGCAATCGCCACACGCTGCTTCTGTCCGCCGGAAAGCTGCGCCGGATAGACATCTGCCTTTTCTTCAAGCCCTACGGTCTTGAGAAGTTCCTTTGCCTTCTTATCGGCTTCATCCTTTGACATCTTCTTTAATTCTACCGGAGCCATGGTGATGTTCTCCAATACGGACAGATGCGGGAAGAGATTGAAATGCTGGAATACCATGCCGATATTCTCTCTCACCTTATTGATATCAATGCTTTTATCCGATATCTGGTAGCCGTCCACTACAACGGTTCCGTCCGTGATATCCTCCAGCCTGTTCAGGCATCTGAGGAATGTGCTCTTTCCTGAGCCGGAAGGGCCGATGAGGCATACGACCTCGCCTTCTCTTACCTCCACATCCATTCCTTTCAATACCTGAAGCTTGCCAAAATTCTTCTTCAGTCCTTTTACGCTAATCTTACTTTCCATATGACACCTTCCTCTCTACCAGTTTTGCTACTCTGGAAAGGATCGTGCATACCACCAGATAGAATAACGCTACAACAATCCAGATTGCCATAACCCTTGTGGATGAATTGGCAGCAATGATCTTGCCGTTCTGGGTCAGTTCTCTTGGTCCGATTACAGATATCAAAGAAGTATCCTTCAAGGAAATGATAAACTGGTTGATGATGGACGGAAGCATAGTGCGGAATGCCTGCGGAAGGATAATCTTCCACATTGCCTTCTTATAAGGAAGGCCCAGACTCCTTGCCGCTTCCATCTGCCCCTTATCCACTGCCTCAATACCGCCGCGGATGATCTCCGCCATATAGGCTCCGGCATTAAAACTGAGCGTTACCACGCCTGCGACGAAGGCTGATGTAAATCCTCCGATTGCCGGCCACTGGAACTGCAGAAACTGCGTCAGTCCATAGTACATGATAAATACCTGAACCAGCAGAGGGGTTCCTCTGACAATGTCTATGTAAATATTGGCAATGAATTGCAGCGGCTTGATCTTGGAGACATTGAATAATCCCACGATGGTTCCGATGATCGTCGCAAAGATCAGGGAAAACACCGTCATCTCCAGCGTGATCATCAGCGCTTTGCAAAAAGATGGCCAATATTCCTGTAGTACTCGAATGATATCCATGGTAAGACTCCTATCTACTTCTTAATGTATGTATCTAATATTTCATCATATTTGCCGCTTTCCTTCAGGTTTGCAAGTCCAGCATTGAACATCTTAAGAAGTTCCGCGTTCTCGCCCTTCATAACAGCGAAGCCATAAGGCGCGCCTTTTTCCATATCTAAAGGAAGCTTCAGTTCCAGTCCGCGGGAAATCTCATATCCCATAACCGGATAATCTTCAAAACATGCAACCGTATTTCCGGATATAACATCCTGGTACATGGTAGAAGAATCTTCAAACTGTGTCACCGTAAATCCATACTGGTCCGCGATAGACTCCGCAAATGTACAGCCTTCCGTACCGAGTTTGGCCGCTACTGTCTTGCCCTTTAAGTCTTCATAAGAATCAATGTCAGAATCTTTCTTTACTGCCATTCCTACACCGGACTGATAGTATTCATCTGAGAAATCATACTTCGCTTTTCTTTCATCCGTAATAGACATGCCAGCGATCACCGCATCGGCCTGTCCTGCCTCAAGAGCGTTGACTGCCGCCTGGAATCCGACGATCTGCAGCTCGTATTCAAATCCCTGGTCTTCTGCGATTGCAGCCAGGATATCCAGATCGATGCCTACCATATCGCCTTCATCATTCTCAAATTCAAATGGGGCAAATGTCGTGTCCGTGGCAACCTGGTACACTTTCTTGCCGTCATCTTTGCTGTCCTTCTTTTTGTCAGTCTTTCCCGCATCATCGCTGTCTCCGCACGCCGCAAGTGAGAATGCCATCGCGAGACATAAAAATGCTGCCAATAACTTCTTCTTCATACTCTTCTCTCCTTCTGCTTCATAAATCTCATATCCGTAAGTTTATGGATTTTGTATTTAACACTCCTATTATACACTGTTCCGTGCTAAAGCACCAGCATAATTTTTCGAATATTCCCACTATTTCTCACATTTCCACGAGATCTGGGTTCCATCGCTTACTGCCGTGATGGTACCTCTTAGATCCGTCCGGTAGATCTGGACATCATCATTTTCTAATTTGTCCAGAACCTCTGAATGTGGATGGCCATACCGATTCTCTTTTCCGCAGCTGATGACTGCCCACGTGGGATTGACAGCCGCAAAAAATTCATCGCTTGTAGCCGTGCTGCTTCCATGATGGCCGCACTTTAACACATCGCATTCCAGACTGCTTCCAAAGCGCTTTACCATTTCCTGCTCCGACTTCGCTTCGGCGTCCCCGCACATAACGAAGGAATTCTCTCCATGGACCAGCTTGATGCCAACGGATGAATTGTTCAGGTCATCCTGGCTTAAAAGTTCCGGCTTGGGACACAGGATGGTGAATTCCGCATCTCCCAGCGTAAAGATATCTCCTACCTCCGGGTACTTTACGTCCACATCGTATCGGCTGATCTCTTCCATTACCTCCTGGTAGGTCATGGTATCATTGGCTACCTCCGGCATGATCACCGTCTGTACTTCAAAGTTCTCCAGAACATTATCCCCTCCGCCGATGTGGTCTGCGTCCGGATGGCTGAGAAGAAGGTAATCCAGTTTCCCGATCCCTTGCTCCTTAAGATAGGAGACCACCCGCTCTCCCTGGTCATTATTGCCTACATCCATCACCATGTTCTGTCCGCCTGCCTGGATCAGCGTGCAGTCTCCCTGTCCTACATCCAGGAATGTGACTTTCATCTCGCCCTCGGCGATCGTATCTGCAATCTTCGCCTCCGGCTCGCCCAGCATGCCAGCCACATCATCCAAACTTGCATATCCCGTGGCAACCAGCGCGGCTGCAATCACGAATGCCACGATTTTCTTAACGTTCTTCATATTTTTTACTCCCCTTTTCTGTCTTGTCTCCCCCTAATATGTATCAATCCTTCTTGCCGTCTTTATCGTCTTTATCGTCCGTACGCCTTAAGAACTCGACAAAAGCAAAGACAATGGAAATCACGGTAAGCACGGCAACGATCAATTCAGACATATTGTTGGCATATTCTGCCTTTCCCGGCGCTATGGCTCCGAGAATCAGGAAATACACGCACCAGACAAGCCCCAGGCACAGCAGAAGAAAGGTCATATACTTCAGCACAAATGCAGCCTTGTCTACGAATTTGCGTCTCTTTAAAATCTCCCGCTCGGAGTAATTCTTCTTCACGGCCATTTTTACGCCTCCTCCCAGGAAGCCAATAATAATCCCTATTGATATCGCCCTGCTTATCATGTATAACGCGCCCATTTTCTCTTCATCCTTTTCCTTATTTGGATGCTGCTCCACAAATTTGCATCCTGATATAGGATACCATAAAAATGGCAAAACTGCAAAAGCGGAAAGCATTCTGCTTTCCGCTTTTGATCTATACATATTCATTTTCAAAACTTATCAGCACAACTCACAATTCCTGGAATCATTATAAAATAAGTTTTCCTTAGAACTTGCCAGCCTTAGCCGCTTCCTCTACAGAAACCGCAACTGCAACCGTCATACCAACCATCGGGTTGTTGCCTGCTCCGATCAGGCCCATCATCTCAACGTGAGCCGGTACGGAAGAGGATCCTGCAAACTGAGCGTCAGAGTGCATACGTCCCAATGTATCTGTCATGCCATAGGAAGCCGGTCCTGCAGCCATGTTGTCCGGGTGAAGGGTACGTCCTGTACCGCCGCCGGATGCTACGGAAAAGTACTTCTTGCCCTGCTCGATGCATTCTTTCTTGTAGGTGCCTGCAACCGGGTGCTGGAAACGTGTCGGGTTGGTAGAGTTTCCTGTGATGGATACGTCTACGCCTTCCTTGTGCATGATGGCAACGCCTTCGCGCACGTCATTGGCCCCATAGCAGTTTACCTTAGAGCGGAGTCCGTCAGAATAAGCAATTCTCTTTACTTCCTTCAGTTCTCCCGTATGATAGTCATATTCGGTCTGCACATATGTAAATCCGTTGATTCTGGAGATAATCTTCGCTGCGTCTTTTCCAAGTCCGTTCAGGATTACTCTCAGAGGTTTCTTACGAACCTTGTTGGCCTTCTCCGCAATACCGATAGCGCCTTCTGCAGCCGCGAAAGACTCATGTCCGGCCAGGAATGCGAAGCAGTCTGTGTCTTCTTCCAGAAGCATCTTGCCTAAGTTGCCGTGACCAAGGCCTACTTTACGCTGGTCAGCTACGGAACCCGGAATACAGAAAGCCTGAAGTCCTTCTCCGATTGCTGCTGCTGCGTCTGCAGCGTTCCTGCAGCCCTTCTTGATCGCGATAGCCGCGCCTACGATGTATGCCCAGCAGGCATTCTCGAAGCAGATCGGCTGAATCCCTTTTACCTGGTTGTATACGTCAAGTCCGGCATCCTTCGTAATCTGCTGAGCCTCTTCGATAGAAGCAATGCCATAACTATTTAATACTTCATTGATTTTATCAATTCTTCTTTCATATGATTCAAATAAAGCCATTTACTTGTCCTCCTGATTTTCTACTCTTTTCTCGGGTCAATGATTTTCACTGCGTCTGCAACACGTCCATACTGTCCCTTTGCTTTCTCCCAAGCATCGTTCGGAGTATCGCCTGCTTTGATGAAGTCAGTGAATTTTCCAAGGCTTACGAACTGGTAACCGATAATCTCATCATTCTCATCCAATGCGATTCCTGTTACATATCCCTCTGCCATTTCAAGATAACGAGGACCTTTTGCCAATGTGCCATACATGGTTCCTACCTGGGAGCGAAGTCCCTTTCCAAGGTCTTCTAAGCCTGCTCCGATCGCAAGTCCGTCTTCGGAGAACGCGCTCTGTGTCCTTCCGTATACGATCTGAAGGAATAATTCCCTCATTGCTGTATTGATGGCATCGCAGACAAGGTCTGTATTCAATGCTTCTAAAATCGTCTTGCCCGGAAGAATCTCTGATGCCATGGCTGCAGAGTGCGTCATTCCTGAGCATCCGATAGTCTCTACCAACGCTTCCTGGATAATACCGTCTTTAACATTTAATGAAAGTTTACAGGCACCCTGCTGCGGAGCACACCAGCCGACACCATGCGTAAAACCTGAAATATCTTTAACTTCCTTAGCCTGTACCCACTTTGCCTCTTCCGGAATCGGAGCTGGCCCGTGATTTGCACCCTGAGCTACAGGACACATCATTTCTACTTCATGTGAATAAATCATTTTAAAACTCCTTTCAAATTTGCATGATTTTCTGTCGTAAGGTTCGTTATATCTTTAACACCATACTTACTTTATTTTCTCATATTATTCAATATTCGTCAATTGTCACTTTCTATCAAATTCCACAGTTCATTCCCCGTCATATATGGTCGAATTTCAGCCCCGGAATATTCAGAAAGAATCCACCCCCGGGAAAGCCTGTCGCCATCCTCGCTTCGGAATGCAAAAGTGAATCCGATTGCAAGACCGTCTTTTTCCAGCAGGAAGTTGGTCAGATACCGGTTATCCACAATCTCGCCTTCCATCATGCGTTTGAAATATGCGTCTGACAGTTCCTTGGCCGGATAACTATCCGGAACTTGGGCAAGCATCTTTTCCCGCAGCGACTTGACGAAGGCGTCATTGCCATCCACCACATCCTCCACCTGGTACTCTTCTGCAGTGTCGAGGTTGATCACCCGGGTACGCAGGGCTGAATATTCTGCCGCATAATTTCCCGCAAAATAATGGTCGTCATAAGCCACGCTCAAAAGGCCTGCATCCATATAGGTAATCTTATACTTGACCTCGCTTGCAAGATAGGCCTCCTGCTGCTCTTTGGCATATGCCTTGATATCCTCGTCGGGAACAAGATAAAAGCGGTTCGCGTTAGCCATAGCCGCGTCCTTAAGTATCTGGTTCACCTCCGCGTCCTTGCCGCTTAAAAGTCCATGTACTTGAGGATAGCTGATATGGAAGTTTATATTGCTCTTTCCTTCTTTTTTCTCTTCCTCATAAGTCTCTTCTGCAACTTCGTAAGGAAGATTCTCTGCCACATAAGCCTCGATATCTTCTAACTCCACGTCATCGACGGTGGCTTCTTTTTGCCCGTCATCCGAGCCATCGTTCCCATAGTCTTCTTCGTCTTGGGCATCATCGTCTGGCCTGGAGCCAGCATCTTCCGAGGGGAGGGAACTCTCCGTCATCTTCTTGGCCTTGTCGGCCTGGATTTCGGCTGCTACTTTCCTGCCGAGAAAAACGCCGCAGACGGCCAGCAGGACGATCGCAGCAACGACCGCCCCAATGAGAAGGCCCAAAGCCAGCCTATTCTTCTTTCCCTGCGGCTTTACCTGGGACGGCGATATCATACGCTCCATTGGGATATAAACAGCCTCTCCCCGTGTCTGCTCTTCTGCATACGCTGTAAATCCGCAGTGCTTAAAGAAGCCTGTCAACCCGGGGGCAGCCTCCACCGTTATTCGAAGAACAGAATATCTCTGGCTGCAGGCCTGGCACAGCATGTCTATCAGCGCCGTTCCCATCTTATGCCCTCTATGCGCCTCTGCCACATAGACCATAAGAATCCGGCCTCTGTCATCTGCCATGGCCCACCCCAGTAATTCGCTGCCCGCATAGCAGCCGGCAATCGTCACCTGGCCTTTTGCGGCCATCTGCAGCAGCTGTTCCTGCGAATATTCCATCCGGACATTCCCGGCCATTTGAAGCGCCCTGGCTATATCCGTACTTTCAATATTACGTATTTCCATATTATAACCCCGTCCAGAAATCGCTGTCCGTCCTGAATTCTGCGATCTCATCATAATCAAACGGCGCCGTCACCCAGATATAGCCCAGATTGTTGGCGTCTCCTTCTTTGTAATTCAGGTTGTAGCCAATCTCAATTCCATCTGCATCCAGGAAGAAATTCACCTCATACACGCCATCCAGGGAATCTCCTTCCAGCGTCTTTTTCATGGCATCTTTATCCAGTTCAGACAGAAAAGCGTCATTGTCCGCCTCGTCCCTCATAATATCAGCCCACTCAGCCAGAAAGGCATCATCCAGCCTGATGATGTCCTTGACCTCATAGACCCTTCCGTCTTTGAGGCTGATATTGCAGGTCCGCAGGTCCTGGTCGGAATATTCGGCCCCGCCCTGATAGCTGTAATCTTCGAAGGCCACGCTTAACAGGTCTTCAGACGCATAGGTCACCTTATACTTAACATAACTTACCAGCGCTGGCTGGGAAGAAGAGAGCACCCGCTCCTTCATCTCGTCCGAGGGATTGTCATAGATCTTATCTACCGTCTGTAACGCGCAGTTCTTCAACGCCTCGTTAACCTTTTCTTCTGCTTTGGTATCCTTAAGCCCGCTGATGACCGGATAATTAACGTTAAAGTCAATCATCGTAGTCTGTTTCTTATCATCCTGATATGTATATGCATCTTCCTCAAGGTCATAGGATAGTCCGTCCGCGATCTTCTGGGGGATTGCGTCAATCCCGGTCAATTCTCCGGCATCCGTGCTGTTCTGTCCGGCACCATCATCCCCGAAGTAATCATAGTCATGGTGGTCGTCATAATCATGGTCCCTGTCCTTATGGTCATATGGCTGCGTATATAAGTCCTGCTCCCGGAGCATATGTCTTACCTTTCTGCCAATGGCCACTCCTGCGATGATCAGAGCCAGTACCATTGCGATGCACACCGCGGTCACAATGATCACAGGGGCCTTTGACTTTTCTTTCACTGGCTGCATAAGTCCCGGTATCACTTGCATCTCCATAGGAACATAGCGTATGCCATTTACCTGCTGCTCTTCCCCTATCGCCTGCATGCCCATGTGGGCATACTTGGGAACCGCTCCCGGAGCGGCATTCACAGTAATCTTACTGACCCCCAGTTTCTGCGCGCAGTAGTTATAGACGGCCTGGAACAGCATCCGTCCTATGCCTTTTCCCTGGCAATCCTTTCTGACATAGAACAGGCAGATGTGGCCCACGGACTTTACCGCCATGGTGCCACATAATTTCGTTCCTTCAAAGGCTCCGAAGAAGGTAATCTCTCCCTTCTGGTACATGTCTCTGATATTGTCATACTTAATAAATTCCTGGAACCGCGCTACGCCTTCCGGCGTATACGCAGGCGCCACATCTTCTGCAAAGACTTCCCATACCAGATGGAGAGCCGGAAGAATCTCATGCTGCTGCAATATTCTTACGTCCATCTTCTACCTCCTTTTCAATAACTCCTCCCGGAGCAGCGTCAATGCCCTTGCCACCGCATATTCCCGGTTCTTGTCCCTGTTGCCTGTAAAATAGAATTCCTCTACCCTTACATGGCCTTTTACATAGCACCCGATATAGACAAGGCCGACCGGCTTTTCCTCGGTTCCTCCGCCCGGTCCCGCAATTCCCGTTATGCTTAAGGAAGCATCCGCCCCGGCGGCGAGCGCCACGCCTTCCGCCATCTCATATGCCGTCTGAGGGCTCACCGCCCCATGCTGCATCAGCGTCTCCCGTTTCACACGAAGCAGTCGCTCCTTGGCATCATTGGAATAGGTGACATAGCCTTCCTTATAGACATTGGAGGCCCCCGGCACATTCGTGATCCGACCAGCCAGAAGTCCGCCGGTACAAGACTCTGCTGTCGTCACCGTCATGCCATCTTCTTCTAACATCCGCACGATGGCTTCCTCCAGAGTCACATCTTCCTCCGTCGTATAGATCTTATCGCCAAAACGCTGGAAGAGTTCCTCCATCATAGGCGCCATTAGCTCCTGCGCTTTTTCCTCGCTGTCTGCTTTGGCCGTCACCCGAAGATGCACCTCCCCTGTCTTGGCATAAGGCGCGATCGTCGGATTCGTCTGGGCATCCATCAGGTCTGAGATCATGGTCTCCGCCTTGCTTTCCCCGATGGAGCAGATCTTTGCCATCTTCGAATAGATGCCTTCCGGCTGCAGTTTATTCAGATACGGCGCAATGTCCTGCTCGAACATAGGCTTAATCTCATTGGGCGGTCCGGGAAGGAGAATGGCGATCTTCCCATTTTCCTCCAGAATCAGGCCCGGGGCCGTTCCGTTATGGTTATCCACTACCTTTGCGCCTTCCGGCACCAATGCCTGCTTCCAGTTATTCGGCGTCACCTGGTTGCTGTGAACCTGGCGAAAATATTGCTGGATACGCTCCTTGGTATGTGCATCCTCATAGAGTTCCCTGCCAAACACCTTGGCCGTCACTTCTTTTGTCAGATCATCCTTGGTAGGTCCAAGGCCGCCGCTTAAGATCAGGATATCGGACCTTGACAGCCCCAGCCGGATCGCATCCTCCAGCCGCTCCTCATTGTCTCCTACCACGCTCTGGTAATAGCAGGATAATCCAAGCAGCGCGCATTTTTCCGCCAGATATGCGGCGTTGGTATTCACGATATTTCCTAATAATATCTCTGTACCAACGGATATCATTTCTACAGTCATCTCTTACATGCCTCCCTGTGTCAATACTTGTACGTTCTTTGCAACATAGTCAAACAAAGATACGATCGTCAGTATTAAGGATACCCAGATCAGTATGGTTCCAATCATGTCAAATGCGCCGCCCAGGTCCGCGATCAGCACGATGATCATGAACATCTGAGAGACCGTCTTGAACTTGCCCCAATAACTTGCGGCGATCACGATTCCAGCGTCAGATGCCACCAGGCGGAATCCGCTGATGATAAACTCTCTGGCAATAATCACGATCACGATCCATGCAGCCAGTTTCCCGGATGGGATCAGGCAGATCATGGCGGAGCATACCAGCAGCTTGTCTGCCAGCGGATCCATGAACTTTCCGAAATTGGTCACCAGATTCCTTGCGCGGGCAATCTTCCCGTCCAGCATGTCCGTAAGGCTGGCCACGCAGAATATCACCAGGGCAATCCACTTATTGGCTGCTCCTCCTACATCCGTCAGCATGAAAAACACGAAAAACGGTACCATAATCACTCTTAATACTGTCAGCTTATTTGGTAAATTCATTCCTTCAACTCTCCTATCAAATCGTATTCTAATGCGCCGGTCACCTTCACTTTGGCAAAATCTCCCGACATTAGTTCTGCTTCTGTATTTATGAAAATCAGGCCGTCCACGTTGGGCGCATCCTTATAAGTCCTTCCGACATAGGCATTTTCATCGGCCACTTTTCCTTCGATCATGACCAGCACTTCCCGGCCGATCATAGCCTCTGCCTGGTCAAATACAATCTCCTGCTGCAGTTCCATAATCTCCGCCTGACGCTCTTCCTTCACTTCTTCCGGCACCTGATCCGGCATGTCTGCCGCAGGCGTATCCTCTTCCGGAGAATAGGTAAATACGCCCAGACGGTCAAATTCCATCTCATCTACGAATTCCATCAGTTCTTCATGCTGTTCCTTCGTCTCTCCCGGGAATCCGGTGATCAGCGTGGTACGCAGGGCAATGTCCGGAATCTCTCTTCTAAGCCTTCCGATGATCTCTTCCAGCTGTTTCTTGGACGTTCTTCTTCCCATCCGCTTCAGGATATCATCATTGGCATGCTGGATTGGAAGATCCAGGTAGTGGCAGATCTTCTTCTCTTCCTTCATGACCTGGATCAGGTTCTCATCAATCTCTTCCGGATAGCAGTAGAGAATCCGTATCCAGCGGATGCCGCTGATCTTGCACAGTTCCCGAAGAAGCCTGTGCAGGGACTTCTCTCCATAGAGATCCTTTCCATATAACGTGGTCTCCTGGGCCACCAGAATCAGTTCCTTGACGCCCTGCCCGGCCAGTTCTCCGGCTTCTTTTATAAGGCGTTCCATGGGAACGCTTCGGAAGTTGCCCCGGATCTTGGGAATAATGCAGTAAGTGCAGTGCTTATCGCACCCTTCCGCAATCTTCAGATAGGCAAAATGCCCGCCCGTCGTCACCAGTCGCCTCGTATCCACCAGCGGCAGCGCGTCGATATCTTCCACTTCCACATGGCCTTTGCCAGCCAGCGCTTCCTCCACTGCTTCTACAATCTTGTCATAGGATGTGGTTCCCAGCACCGCATCCACTTCTGGTATCTCATCCAGAATCTCCTGCTGGTATCTCTGCGCCAGGCAGCCAGTCACAACCAGCACCTTAAGCCTTCCATCCGTCTTGTACTGCGCCATCTCCAGAATCGTCTGGATGCTCTCTTCCTTGGCATCATGGATGAAGCAGCAGGTATTGACGATAATGATATCCGCCTCCATCTCATCATCCACCATCTGGTATCCTTTGGCGTTAAGAAGTCCCAGCATGACTTCCGAATCCACCAGATTCTTGTCGCAGCCAAGGGATATAAATAATATGTTCATTCGTTCCTCCTTTTGGCAAGTCCTGTTCCCCATCGGGGATTAGAAGAAAGGCAGATACCGCCCCGGCACCTGCCTTCTATTCACATACGTCATACGTATTAATCCTCTTCCTCGCCGACTACTTTGATCTTCGCCTGGTTCAATTCGTTGATTGCGATGGACAACGGCTTCTCTCCACTCTTCGCTGCAACCAGCGGCATAGCGCCGTCTATCAATTCCCTCGCCCTCTTAGCGGTGGCCATCACGATCGAATAGCGGCTGTTTACAACCTTGGTAGCGCCCTCTTCTACGTCTTTGTTAACGACCTTCATTAAATCTGTGTAAGATGGGTGTAACATGCTTGTTATTCTCCTTTCAACTCTTCCTTCATATGCTCTATAAATGCTTGATTACGAAAACTTCTTCTGTGCTCTCCCTGAATGATCCGATGCACCTCTTCTACGCATTCTGCAAGCACATCATTGACAATCAGGTAATCATACTTATCCATGCCTTCGGCTTCTTCCTTGGCCCGGTTCATGCGGAACTCGATCACATCCATCGTCTCCGTGCCACGGCCTACCAGGCGGTGCTTCAGTTCCTTCGCCGTCGGCGGAGTCACGAACAGAAGCAGCGTCTCCGGAAACTTCTCCTTAACCTTGAGAGCCCCCTGGATCTCTATCTCCAGGATCACATCCTTGCCTGCTTCCAGCTGTTCTTCTACATAGGCACGCGGAGTCCCATAGTAATTGTCCACGTATCTAGCATACTCTATCAGTTCATCTTTCGCAATCATTTTTTCAAATTCTTCCACCGTTTTGAAGAAATATTCCCGGCCCTCTTCCTCTCCCGGGCGGGGCTTCCTGGTGGTTGCAGAGATAGACAGCGCATAATTGTCATACTGCTTCAGCAGTTCTTTCATGATCGTGCCTTTGCCGGCTCCTGAGAAACCGGATACGACGATAAGAATTCCTTTTTTATTCATGGTCTTTTCCTCTCTCCCACTACTCGATATTCTGAATCTGCTCTCTTACTTTCTCAATCTCCGTCTTCAAGTCAATCCCAACGTTGGATACTTCCAGGTCATTGGCCTTGGAAAGGATCGTATTGGCCTCCCGGTTCATCTCCTGGGCAATGAAGTCAAGCTTGCGTCCAATCCCGGCCTCTTCGGACTGCAGGGTCTCCTTCATATGTATGATATGGCTGCGCAGCCTTACCACTTCTTCATCCGTGCAGATCTTATCCGCGAATATGACCACCTCGGCGGCAATCCTGCTCTCCTCGATCTGAGCATCCTCCAGCAGTTCCCGAACCTTGGTCTCCAGCTTCTCCCTGTACTCCGCCACGATCTTCGGCGTGCGCTCCTCGATATAGCCCACCAGATCCAGAAGCCCGTCTAGTTTTTCTATGATGTCTTTTTTAAGGTTGCTTCCTTCCAGCGTCCTGGTCTCCACAAACTGGCCGATAGCGCCTTCCAGAGCCTTTTTTAGGCCGTTCCAGAGTTCTTCCTCATCAATAACCTGCTCTTCCATGGTCAGTACTTCCGGACAGCGGGACAGCGTAGATACCCGGATATCATTTTCCAGGGAGAACTGCTCCTTCATCCGCCCAAAGCAGTCCATGTATTCCTGCGCCAGCGACTCATTATACTTCAGGGACATCTGGCTCTCGGTAAAGTCTTCATAGGAAATGAAGATGTCTACCTTGCCTCTCTGGATGCTCTGCTTTAACAAGCCGCGGATTGCTGTCTCGAAAAAATTCAGTTTCTTCGGCATACGGATATTGACATCCAGATAGCGGTGATTCACGCCCTTCATCTCAACCGTGAACTTGCGCTCCCCTTCCATCACTTCGCAGCGTCCGAACCCTGTCATACTTTTTATCATGATATGAACCTCTTCTTATAATATATTTGCTATATGTCTCTTAATTGCCACTGATAATTATAAGTCATTTGGCATATCCCGTCAACTATGTTATAATCTTCTTATTTCAGTAAGAAAGGATGGACATATCTATGGCATTTGACGGAATTACGGTTGCTGCAATGGTCCAGGAACTAAAAAACGCGCTGGCAGACGGACGGATCGCCAAGATCGCTCAGCCGGAGCCAGACGAACTGCTGCTTACCATCAAGACTCCGGAGGGACAAAAAAGGCTCTATATCTCGGCCAGCGCATCCCTCCCTTTGATATATCTGACAGACGAGAATAAGCCTAGCCCCATGACAGCCCCCAACTTCTGCATGCTTCTTCGCAAGCATATCGGAAATGGACGGATCACCGGCATCTCCCAGCCCAAGCTGGAGCGTATCATCATCCTTGATATCGAGCATCTGGATGAATTGGGCGATCTGTGCAAGAAGCAGCTGGTGATCGAGATTATGGGCAAGCACAGCAACATCATATTCTGCGACGATCAAGGCAGAATCATCGACAGCATCAAGCATGTCTCCGCGCAGATGAGTTCCGTGCGGGAAGTATTGCCCGGACGGGAATATTTTATACCGGATACCATGGCAAAGCACAATCCGCTTGCCACCAACGAGCCTTCCTTTAACCAGGCCCTTAAGGAGAAGCCGATGCCTCTTGGCAAGGCGATCTATACCAGTTTCACGGGAATCAGCCCGGTAGTAGCCGAAGAGATCTGCTATCTGGCAGGCCTCGAATCCGGCATGACTGCCGGAGACTTAAGCGATGATATGATGGCTCACCTGTACCGGCAATTTTCCTACTACATGGAAGATGTACGCCAAGGCGCATTCCATCCGGTCATCTATTACGAAGGGAACGCTCCCAAGGAGTTTGGCGCCCTGCCGCTGACGCACTACAGCGGCCTTGCCAGGAAGGAATTTGCTTCTATCTCCCAGGTGCTCAGTACCTACTATGCGACCAAGAATACCCTGACCCGCATCCGCCAGAAAAGCGCGGATTTACGCCATGTGGTACAGACAGCCCTGGAACGGAACCGTAAGAAGTACGATCTTCAGGCCAAACAGTTAAAGGATACGCAGAACCGGGAAAAATACAAAGTCTACGGCGAACTGATCAACGCTTACGGCTACAACCTGGCTCCAGGCTCCAAGAACCTGACTGCCCTTAATTATTACACTGGCCAGGAAGTTACCATTCCCCTGGATCCGACCATGACGCCCCAGGAGAATTCCCAGAAATATTTCGCCAAGTACAATAAGCAGAAACGTACCTTTGAGGCGCTCTCAGATCTCATCCAGGAAACCGCCGATGATATCCAATACCTGGAATCCATCAGCAATGCCTTGGACATTGCGTTAAGCGAGGCAGATCTGGCACAGATCAAGGAAGAACTGATCCAGAGCGGGTATGTGCGGAGAAAGTTCACCAAGAAAAAGGTGAAGCTGACCAGCAAGCCTCTGCACTATGTCTCCAGCGATGGCTACCATATGTATGTCGGCAAGAACAATCTGCAGAACGATGAACTGACCTTCTCTTTCGCCACAGGAAACGACTGGTGGTTCCACGCAAAAGGCGCGCCAGGCTCCCATGTCATCGTCAAAAGTAATGGAGAGGAATTGCCGGATCGCACCTTCGAAGAAGCCGGGCGGCTGGCTGCCTACTATTCCAAGAACAGAGGCAGCGACAAGGTAGAGATTGATTATGTAGAGAAAAAGCATGTGAAAAAGCCTAATGGGGCAAAGCCGGGGTTCGTGGTATACTATACCAACTATTCCCTGATGATCGATTCCGATATCTCCACTATAAAGGCCGTGCAGGACTAACCCGCACGGCCTTGCTGATACTTATACGTCTTGTCTATCGCTTCAAATCATCTCTGATATCCTGCTCCAGCCTCTCCTGGCTATAGGGATCCCCCGTCGGCTCCAGCATCTCTTTCTCACTGTCGCCATAGTACTTGCCATAGTATTTTCCATAATACTTTCCATAATAGCGGCCGGTCTTCTTACGGTCCACCTTATTGAGGACTACCCCCAGGATCGGACACCCAGAGCCTTGGAGCCGTTCTTTTACATCCTGCGCCATACGGTACTTGATCCCTCCGGATTCCAATACCATGACGGCTCCATCGCTATTCTTGGCAATGATCGCCCCGTCAACCACCATTCCAAGCGGAGGTGCGTCAATGATGATATAGTCATACAGGGCGCGCAGAGAATCCAGCATCTTCATATACCGCTCACCGGATAAGAGTTCGGTTGGATTCGGAGCCACAGGACCGGAGAAGATAATATGCAGTTTCGGCACATTGGTGGACATTACGACATCAGACAGCATACATTGCCCGGACAGGAAATGCGTCAGCCCCTTATCCACATGCTGTGCCTGAAGCCTGGAAACCATCACGGATTTCCGAAGATCCATATCAATCAGCAGCACCTTCTTCTTCAGTTCCGCCAAAGACACTGCCAGTCTCGTAGAAATCTTCGTCTTTCCTTCTCCCATAACGCTGCTGGTGACCATGATCACCTGCTTGTCATTGCCACAGAACTGAATATTGGTCCGAAGTGTCTTTACCGCCTCTCTAACCCCATAACTTAAAGGCTCCAAGTTTATCGTTGTCTTTTTCATAATGTTTCTTCCTGTCTCCTATCTAACGTCCGATAATTCGGGAAGGATTCTCCTCGAATATACGAAGAGCCCTATCTCTTCCCCATTTTCGCTCAACATATTTTGCACATTGCCCGAGCCTGGACGGACGATCCTTTATATTGTGGGCATCCGATGCAATAAATTGAACCATATCTTTCTTCATCAGCTTCTTGCAAAACTGCTTCGTCTTAAAGCCGCTCTCGCCAACCAGCGAGTCCGCGTTAATCTGTATCATTGCCCCAAGAGCAATGGCATCCGCTACATTCTCCATATTCTCAAAGAAAGCCTGATACCGTTCTGCATGTGCGATAATCGGAATATAACCGGCCGTAACCAATTCATACAAGGTGCCACGGACTCTGGAATACGGATCCACCGAAGAGAATTCCGTCAATACATATCTGCTTCCTGCCATCGTCGGCCTTCTGCCGCTCTCCAGTACTTCCGCCATATCCGAATGCCGATGGTATTCGCACCCGAGATATACCTCGATGCCGAACGCGCCAATCTCGCTGGCCTTCTTCCTGACCTGCAGGTATCTCTTATACACCTTATCCATCGGCGGCTCGAACATCCCCCTTCGGTAATGAGGCGTCACGATGATCCTTCGTACGCCTTCGGCATAGGCCTTCCTCAGCATGGACACAGTCATTTTTCCATTTGCCGCACCATCATCAATCCCTGGCAGGATATGACAGTGAATATCCGTTAATCTCATATGCCCCGCTCCTCACAACAATACGATTATACCATAAAAAATCTCTTTCCGAAACATAATATCTCAGAAAGAGATTCTTTTAAATACGTATGATTCTTATCTTACTTCTCTCTTGCGGAAGCATACTGCTGCGCCGATCAATAAGATTACTGCTGCTGTTGCTACAAACGGAACTGCCATTCCTTCGCCAGTCTTTGGTGAAGCCTTCGCTCCATCCTTCGCGCCTGGTGCTGTATTCTTGTCTACGACAAATGCAACTGGTGATAAAGAATTGAATGTAGCCGTGATCGTTCCGTCGCCGGCCTTGCTCTCAACTACTTCCCAAGCGCTCTTCTCTGTGTCATAGTGAAGTACTGCAACCTTTGTGCCAGATACTACGCCAGGAACCTTGAATGTAATGGTAAGTGGGAATGTAGCATTTCCATCTACTACTACGTCCTGAACGTCAACCACTGACATTCCTTCAACAAACGCATCGCCTAATACCTTCTTAACGTTGTCAACGTTCTTGATCTCCTCAGCTACAGCCTTGTACTCCTCTGGCATTGCCTGAATCTTAACATTCACAGCGTTACCGTTCTTGTCAACAGCCTTTGTAACTGTATTGACCGTGCCGCTTGCCACCGGGCTTCCTGCTGCAAAAGCAGTCGCGCTCATTGCGAACATCATTACCGTCGCCATCGCTGCCCCAAAGAACTTCTTCATTCTTTTACTCATCGTCTTACTCCTCCGCATTTTAATATAATTTCCGCACAAACCTGTACGTTTTATGCTTACCTTAGTATAACACTAATCCTCAATTTTGTAAAACAAATTCAGGATTATTTCGTTCAGCTTGTCATTATTTACAAGAAATTCGTCATGTTCTGCTCCGGCAGTCATCTCCCCCGGAACATTGATGATCTCAGAATCCAGATCATACTCTGACATCTCCTTCAATTCATCCATTGTCATGCTGGTCACCATGTACTCTCCGGCACTGTCCAGAAGTTTTCCATATCCCCCCAGATCCGAAGACGCCTGCGCTTTTAACTGCTCGAACATGGCGGAGATAAACTGCATCTGCCGCTCCATACGCTCCGTATTGCTGCCGCTGACGCTGGTATCACGGTAGCGCACATAAGATTCCGCCTGTGCCCCATCCAGCACGATCTGCGCTCCTTGCTGGAACGCCGGATCAATATATGTATAATCCTGGGGAACCGTCAGCGTAACGCCGCCCATGGCATCCACGATAGGCTTGATGCCGTCAACGGACACCGAGATATAGTTGCGGATTGGCACGCCGTACAGCAGTTTGGATACCGCCTCGCTTACCAGGCGGCAGCTTTTCTTGTCCCCATCGCCATAGGCGTACTGCAGCGCGATCTGCGCCTTTTCCGTGGCAAGAAACTCTCCTGACTGGTCATAAAGTGCGATCTCCGTCATCGTATCCCTGGATACTGCCAGCCGTTTTGCCGTTTTGGCATTCCGATCCAGGATATATAGTATGATCGTATCCGTCTGGCCGTTGTAACCTGGCGTCGAATTGACCTTTGCCTCCTGCGTCTTATCCACGCCCAGGAACAGGACCGTCTTTAGATCCGTATTATACCGATACTTTTTCCCATTATAAGTAATTACATCGCTTTCCTCGTTATCCGGCTCCTGATCCGCAACTGCCGTTTTCCCGGACTTGTCTGCCTTATCCTTCGCCGCCGAATATATGCCCCACGCCACGACTACCATGATAAGAACGGCAGCCAGACATATTCCTATCTTCTTTTTATTCATCTACCAATACCGCCTCTACTATGTAGCGTTTATTGTTCTCCCCGCCAATGCAGGTGCTCAGCGTCAAGATCTTGCTATCCGCATCCACCGCCACGCTCTCGTCAATACAGTTTCTCATGTCTCGGCTGTTATAGACAGATTCCAGAAACAGCCGCCTGTATTCCTGGGATGAAAAATCATAGGCCTCCAATATATGTACATCATCATATACCACCGCCGCGAAAATCCGGTAGGTCAATTCCTTTTCCGGCGTATAGATCTTTACGTTTGGATGCTCTTTCATATATTGGGGATCCTCAAAGTTATGAAGCCCCATAAACATGGACCCGTCCTTCATGTTATGTCCATAGATGACCGTATTAAAATCCGAAAAATCCTTGGCATTGATCCTTTCTGTATAAATCGATCCTGGATAGCCTTCGGTACCGTCAATGGTGTGGTTCAGATAATAGGCATCGTCATCGCCGCCCTGGACGACCGGATAATTAATCTGCGTATCGGGTATCTCGATCCATGCATAAATATCCTGGTTCGTCTCCTTTAATTTATCAAAGTCGATGGGACTGATATACCCGGGCTTTAGTTTTTGCTTCTTATCTTCCGCCACCTGCTTTTGCACCTTGGCATAGATATTCTCATTTGCAGACTTGCTCACCTCATAGTATACAATGTATCCTATGCACAGCAAGGCCAAGATCAGCAACAAGACTCCTAACTTCTTACGTCCATTTTTCATTATGCTGACTTCCTCTTCTTAGAAGAGCCCTTCTCAAGCGGAACGGCTGCCAATACATTCAATTCCAGATACTTCTTCACGTCTTCTTCCGTCTTAATCGTATCATCCATGAGATGACGGATTACGATCACCGCGATCGCAAGCAGCGCGCCAAGCAATGCGCCGATCGCCGTATTCTTAACCAGGCTCGGGCTGGATGGAATAGTCGGCGTCACCGCATCCTCCACAATGTTCGGCTTTTCCGTATCCATAACTTCAGAAATACGCTCAACCGTAGCCTTTGCCATAGCATTCGAAATATCGCGCGCCATCTTCGGATCCGGGTCCGTAGCCGTAATCTCCAGAATACGGGTATCCGTCGGATTGTTCACGGTAATCTTCTCTTTCAGTTTCTCGTATGTAGTATCCAGGTCCATATCGTCAATGACATCTTCCACAACCGGACGGCTGGTGGTAAGCGTCATAAAATCCGCGGTAAGCTGGGTTCCTATCTGAAGGTCCGTGATCGACGTCACGGTCGTCGTCTTCGTCAGCACATAGATCATTGATGACGCAGAATACTGCGGCGTCACCAGGAACTTGGTGTAACTTCCCACAAGTGCCGCTCCTATGATAAGGCACAAAAGGATTGCCCAGGCCTTTCTCCATAAAAGATGGGCAATTTCCAGAAGATCAATCTCCACCTCTTCATTTTCTCTTCTCATCTCTTCCATAACTATTTCTCCTCATTGTAAGTACAGTTCCGGCTTCTTAAAAGCCGCTTTCCTAGCATACTTTTATTATAAACTATCACGATGTCTTCTTAGAAATCTAACACTCTCTAATATACATCAAAAAAATAGATACTGTCAATTACATTCGCCTTATTGCACTAAAATGCCCGAAAATTGATCTATTTCTTCTGTATCAAGCCGATCCCCATGAAAATCGGATACAGATAACTGGCGCCAAAGCAGCCTAATTTCTTTGGCCCTGTTACGATGCAGGCGGCATTTCCGGTGGTCTTATCCTGGAACTCCAGGGCCTTGCTTAGAGTTATATCAATAAAATCAGGAACATCACCTTCATATTCAACTGGGTTTACGGCTGCCCTTCGTCCACAACCACACCCTTGCTACCGGAAGCATTAATTCGACTTCTGGATCCGTAGGTCAGACCAAACTGTTCGGAGAACCAGTTCATGATTTTCATGTATGTCTGGGTGATTGAAACCTACGTTACCTGCTGCTAATACCGGATGAGATTTTTACGTTTGTGTCGTGTTGTGTGATAAATTCCTCGTCCTCTTTCCAACGCGCATATGCCTAACAGTATCCGGCAAAAAACTGCCATATCCACATCCGCAGATACCCATCTGCTCCTTTTGCTTTGCCAGATGCCACCATTCCTTCCTTGTTTCCAACTATTTGATTGCTGTCAGGGTGGTTTTGTTATTGTGTTTTATGAGGATACTATACCCCAAACTAACCTCGTGCCAGCAACCGCAGTAATACCATCCCTCTCTCTACAACCGGATCACACCTAATCTCACAAACACCGAAAATAAATACGAAGCCCCGAACACGCCCAGTTTCTTCGGCCCTGTCACAATACCTCCCATCTCCACAGCCCTCTTATACGCCAGTTCTACTGTGGATATTGTGATACTCTTCTCTTTCCGGGAGAAATACAATTCGCCACCTTTTACTGTATAAGAAAATTTTAGCCCTTTCGCTGTGGTAAACAGATACCCTTGAAAAGCCACAACCGCTTTCCACAGATTCCCGCAGCCTGGCTCAACTGCCAATGTGGATATGGCTTTCTTCCTTTCTCGGTACCTCTCCACACGCTCCGCATTCTGGCTTTTCTCCGTCAGATGATAGATCGCTTTCGAATACGGCAGATATGTATTTATAGTGGAGTAACTCAAACCCATGATTTCCTGTATTTCCTTCATCGACTTTCCTTGCCCTAGCATCCTCTGAATCTGCTCTGTCTCCGGATATGTTACTACCTTATTTGTAATCAGCAGTTTCTTCACCTTATGCGGCGGAAGGGAAAATTCCGCAGCTGTAGCCTTTATCTCCTGCTTTTCCCGATAAATCTCTGTAACTGCATCTAGTAACTCCTGTGCAAGAAACTCCCGACTGTACTGCTTTTTCCGAGGTCTACCGCGTTTCTTTCCGTATTCCTCTTGTCTATGTTCATTTTCCATGTCAATCTACCTCATTTTGTTAACACAATCTCGCTTGAGTCGGTTTTAATTTTACAAATTAGTCCCTATTTTTCTAACTGTGTTTCTCAATTTCCATCTGTGTTTTCTTATTTTCCATGTCAATCTACTTCAAAATGTATGGAAAAGGCTGACCAAAGCCCGTCGTATTGATTAATCGCGTTTGAACACATCACGCGTATAGACTTTCTCTTTCACATCATCCAGACAAACATCATAGCGGTTCGCAATAATAGCATCACATCTTTCCTTGAACTCTGCCAGATTGTTCACTATCTCGCTTCCAAAGAACTTCATTTTCTTTCCATTCTCATCCACGCCCGGCAGTGTGGGCTCATATACAATAACAGTCGCTCCTTTCGCCTTCACACGCTTCATAACGCCCTGAATAGAACTCTGGCGGAAGTTGTCGGAATTGCTCTTCATGGTTAGGCGGTACACACCAATCACCACATCCTTCTCACGACTCTCATCCCACTGGTTATCATCGCAATACCCATAATATCCAGCCATACGAAGTACCTGATCTGCAATGAAGTCCTTCCTTGTCCGATTGCTTTCCACAATCGCTTCAATAAGATTCTCCGGGACATCCTGATAATTTGCTAAAAGTTGCTTTGTATCTTTCGGTAAGCAATAACCTCCATAACCAAACGATGGATTGTTATAATGCGTACCAATACGAGGATCTAAACATACACCATTGATAATCTGTAGCGTATCTAACCCCTTCATCTCGGCATAAGTATCTAATTCATTAAAATATGATACTCGAAGAGCCAGATATGTATTTGCGAATAACTTCACTGCTTCCGCTTCTGTAAATCCCATAAACAAGGTATCAATATTTTCTTTAATTGCCCCTTCCTGCAGAAGTTCAGCAAATGTATGTGCAACTTTTACAAGTCTTGCATTCTCCACATCTGTTCCGACAATGATACGGCTCGGATATAAATTATCATACAACGCCTTAGATTCGCGAAGAAACTCTGGGCTGAAAATGATATTGTCACAATGATATTTTTCTCTAACCGAAGCGGTAAATCCAACCGGAATGGTAGACTTAATTACCATGATTGCATCCGGATTAACTCCTATTACAAGTTTGATTACAGTTTCCACCGCTGATGTATCGAAAAAATTTTTCTGACTATCATAGTTAGTCGGCGCCGCTATTACAACAAAATCTGCATCTTTATATGCCTCTGTTCCGTCCAACGTGGCAGTAAGATTTAAATCTTTCTCTGCTAAATATTTTTCAATATACTCGTCTTGGATTGGTGACTTTCTATTGTTAATCATTTCTACTTTTTCCGGGACAATATCTACCGCCGTTACTTGGTTATGTTGAGCTAATAACGTCGCAATAGATAAGCCTACATATCCGGTACCTGCAACTGCTATTCTAATGTTTTCCATTCTTTTCCCCCTTTAAATAAAAACTATTTACTTATTACTTTCTTCTATCACAAATACGTGATTTAATACCAATTTATTATCAAAAAATGAAGTCAATTTCGGCATAACAATTCTCTGTCTTATCATATCCAACAACATACAGATTATATATATGCTGACTATCGATATAATGAAATGTACTAAAAACCAATTACTATTATAAAACTTTTCGCACTGTAATATCTTATGATACAAAATATCATTCATAATAAAATCACTATGAATCAAAAATACAGCAAATGCATGACTTGAAAATTGATTTATTGTTTTTGATGTTCCAATTTCTAACTTTGAAAGTATTAAAAATAATACTACGGCTCCTACTATATTAGCAATAAAACAATACGCCCAAACTCTCTCTGTTATGAGAGATAGAACTGTCGTACCTAACGTAGTAAAAAGAAGTATCAACCACAAAAATATCGTTTTACATTCTCTTATATTTATCCATTTTCTAATATACGCTCCAATTAAATATAGTGTAATAAAATTTAAAATACCGTATCCATTATCTAAAATCGGTGAACTTGGTAAAAATGAATACCATAACGAAAACACCGATATCTGTATGATTAGAAGTAATCGAAAATTGTTTTTATTTAATTGTTTTAATACAATATTTATAAACGGTATAAAAAACAATAAAATAATATACGTTTCAACAAACCATCTGCGACCGAATAAAAACGGAAAAATTACCTTTAATAACTCTCCTTTAATACTGTGGCCTGTTATCATACTTACACACAAAAAAATGAATCCATAAAAAACCATCAGCGCATATAAATTTATTATTTTTCTAACTTTAATAGTATATACCGAAAAAGAAAAATATCCTGTAATTAACACAAAGCAATCTACACCAATTATACAAAAACTCTCTAATAAATGTGATACATAATAATTCACACTTTGATTACTTATATTAGCAAGCCCCCCCCCCATATTTCCGTTGAGGTAATGCAAACCAATAATCATACACATTGAAATTATTCTTAATAACTCTATATTTGATTTTCTATCCATTATAACTCCTCCTACAATCAGACAGATAACTATTTCAAAATCTTCTTTTTTAAAGTTCTATACAGCGGTAACGCCCCAGATGTCTCAATTATCTTGAATACATATTTTTTAAAAAGCATTTTACCAGTAACTATTTTTGATGTTTTTGCATACTTTTGATATAATTTATCTATTGGCATTGCATCTATATTTTCCATTACCTGTTTTCTTTTCTCGCCCAATTGACAAGAATGATGATATGCAATATTCTTATTTACTTCTGTTTGAAAATCAACATCTGCAAACGTCATTGCATCTGCACTTTCCAAAAAAATGCCATTACCTTTATCTGTATTTACAATTACTATGGACAAACCTTTATCATCATTATCTTTTTCTAAAATACCTTCTGTTCTTCCCCACCAATCAGCTAATAATATGTCGCAATGACTTAGATATTTTTCTCCTTTATATTGGCAGTTATAACAACTTGTCCTCAAGCAGGCATTTTTTAAAAATATATTTAGAAATGGGTCATGTAATTTCGTACTTATATACTCTTTACCATTTTCAAATGTCAATTTCATACTAAAATATACCCAACCATATGTTTTATCTCTAAAATTCGCCGAAATCACTTTACTTTGAAATTGCTTTTCCTGCCATTCAATATACTTGTCCCAAACTTTTGGTGAAGGAACACCATGACAAATAAAACTTACCGTCAGAAGATTTTTATAGTCTTTTCCTAAAAACGTGTGAACTGCTCCAATTTGACATGGAGTACCCGAAAAAAGCACTTTTCGATTATCTTTTAAATCCTGTTTTAAACTTTGATAAATTTCCTTGCTAATACTACTTTGAACATATTTAGAACCTCTAAGGCCTAACAATTCTTCTTTTGTTTCCGCCCGCATATGTCGCACTCTTATCTCTTTATCTATCATTGCTCCATATACTACTCCATTTTGCTCTATAATCTTTTCAGCTATCACACTAAAAATTCCACCCGAACTACTAGATAGTCTAATACTGTCCTCTTTACAATACGCGGCGTATGCCTTTGGGCTCTTTTCATTTCCCTCTATCATGTGATTTAAATGACATTCTTTCAAACAAATCTTACATTGAATACATTTATTTTCATCAACTTTTGGAATTAGGAATCCTTCATTATCCCTTATCATCTCTATACAATCTGTTGGACAAACAACCGAACATATTCCACACCCGGTGCATTCCGAATTACTTGTTATATTCATTTTATTTCCTCTTTACAAATGACAGAATCAAATTCTTTTCACTACTATTTAAAGCAAACACCCAAAGCATTGCAATATACACTGCCATCATTACAATTGCTGAAATCAATAATACAAAATAACTATTTACTGTCACAACTCTTGTTATAATAATTCCAGTCACTCCCATTAGTGTTGCTGGTAAAAATAATTGAAGCATTTTTCTCCAAAACAGAATGACATTTAAACAAATAACCTTATGGTAATATATGTTCATAATAACTCCATTAGCAATAATCAATGATAAAGCCGTTCCTATTGCACAACCAATACCACCATACTTTTGACACAGCAAAATACTCAACAATAAATTTATGCCTGCCATTCCTAAATATAAGCCAGCACGGAATTTATGTTTTGCCATAGCTGTCTGTATAGATATACCTGCGTTTTGAATATATGGTATTGTAGCTGGTACCATTAACAATAAAGCAATATAAAATGCTTCACCATATCCATCGGGTGTCCATATATTTATAAAACATTTTCCTAAGCATGTAAAACCAATAATAATTGGTAATAATATCATCAATTGTACACGTCCGATTTTTATAAACAATTCTGTCAACTGTTCATCAGTACACTCTTCTGCTACCATTCTATTAATCCTGGGCACAAACACATTTGATACACCCGTTGAAATCTGCATATATATTGTATTGATTTGTGCCGCAACACTATACACTGCTGTACTTGCAGAACCTTTAAATCTTCCTAATATTAATTTATCTATGCTCCAATTGACTTGATCTACAATTGCACTTATTGCTATAAAACCAGAAAATGAAGCAATTTCAAGAAGTTGAGCTTTTTGCGGATTTTTCATATCAAAACGTACTTTTAATTTTTTGATACAATATACAGCATAAATGGTATCTGTTAATACAGTAAATCCTACTGAAATAATCGACATTGCGATTGACCGATAACCAAGCAAAAGAAATATATAAGTTACCATAGGACTCATAACCGTTTTTAATATATTTATTCCTTTTTGAAAAACAAATTTTTCATGGGCAGTTAATATTGATGCAAACAAACTTGTACCAAGATTATATGCCATACCCACCGCCAAAATTGCCATAATAATCTGGGTTATCCTTAATTCATCCTCCGTTAATCCGCCTTTAAAAATCTTAGTTGCACTAACACATAAAATTAATCCTGAAATCAACGCTAAAATTCCTATAACTAAAAAGACTATCATAAACAGTCCATTAGTTTTAGCTAATGCTTCATCGTCTCTTTTCGCTTTGCATCTAGCAAAAAACCTTACATAACTACTTGAGAATCCCAAATTGAGCAATGAAACATATGAAATTGTCGTTGCTGCAATACTGTAAACACCATACTCATTTTTTCCTAATAAGTTTAACATGGCAGGTGTATATACTAATGCAATAACAGCCCCTAAGCCGGTTTGAATATATGATAAAATGCTACCAGTTTTCAATTCATCTATTGGTTTATTCTTTGATAACATTTTGAATTATTTCTCCCGCTTTCCATGCTTTTTCTATATATGATGGCATTATCTCTTCCAAATGACTTCGTATTTCTTTTTCATTTTCGTACATCCATTGAAATGCATTTACCAGTTCTTCATCGTTTACAATAGTCTCAACCGGAACAACATAATTTTTGTAAGTTCCAAATAAATCTTTTGCAATGCCTTTGGCTTTTACAGAATATCCACATACAAGTGTTGGCACTCCTGTAGAATATGCAGCTATTGTCGCATGGGTTCTTGCCCCAATAAAAAATCTACATCGAGATATAGAGTCCTTTATCCTACAACAATCTCTTTCATCTGCGACAATAATTCTTTTTCCATATTGTTTAGAATAATAGTACAATTTTTCTAATTCCACCCTATCATCCGTTGCGGAAGCCGTTACATGAGGGACAAGTAGAATATTACACTCTGTTTGTTTCAAAATATAATCTAGCATTTTTTCAAATGACTTTCTCACAATATCGGCATTTGCAGAATAATGCATTATAAGTGGACTAATATTAATACCTATTGTATTCTCTGGAATAACCAAATCATTATTTTCACTCGGTAAAGTAAATGCTGGATCAGGAAAAAGAACTACATTTGTCAGACCTCTTTCATGTAATGCTTCATAAGTAATAGACTCACGTGCAACTATCTTTGTATAGTTCTTTAAATCAAAAAGCATCTCCTCATTTATCGCTGACGGTTCGATGGAGCAACCCCATAAAATTGATTTTTTATTTTTTAAAGTTAATGCTTTGTGAACTGCATACAGTCCTGTCGGCCTGCCATAGCAATAATTATCTCCACCAATTGATATAAAAAGTTTAGTCTCTTTAATTAATACTTTTTGTTCTTTAATAAAATTTCTTGCTAAAATATCTGTTGCATCTGTTCCAAACAATCTCCTCTTAATTTGATATTCCATCCATGCAAATGATCCACGTTTCAAATTTGGCATTGGACATTGTTTTGTTTTTTCATACCAATAACATACTTTGTCTTCCCCAAAGCGTTCATCTTCTTTATTATATTTGGTAATCAATATTTTTGTATCTGAACTATACTTTTTTATAATTTGGGATGTTGATATTGCTATTGCTTCACATCCATGATTTTTAGATGACGGATGGGGATACAAACATATATTATTCATTTTCAATCAACTCCTTAATCAAATCTACTGCCGAGTGTGCATTTTTAATATAATTTGGAATTACCATCTGCAATTTCTTTCTTATCTCTTCTTCATGCTCATTTATCCACGAAAATGCTTCTACCATCTGCATATCGGAATCCAAATTTTGCGTTGATAACACATAATGCTCATCTGTTCCAAATAGATCCGTTGCAATTCCTTTTGCCTTTACAGAATATCCTATTGTTAATGTTGGAACCATTGTTGAATAAGCTGCAATAGTCGCATGTGTACGAGCTCCTATAAATAAACGACATTTGGAAATTATATATTTTAACTCCATAGCATTATACTGGTATCCAATCAATTGGCACATTTCCGGATGTTTTACATACTGTAAAAACTCTTTCATCACCGAGTAGTCTCCTTCACCTGTTTTTCTATTACACACATGAGGGATCAGCAAAATATGTTCATTACACTTCTCAGTTAAATAATCAATCAAATTTACTACATTATTTCTAATCGCTCCAGCATGATGTTCTTTTCCTATCACCATTGGACTAATGTTTAATCCAACCCATCCACTTGGTACTTTTTCATTATCTTTCGGTGCTTGTCTTTTCAATGTAAATGCTGGATCTGGTATCAACTTTATATCAACTTTAATTCCCACAGACTTTAATGTATTATATGAAATAGATTCTCTAACCATAATAACATCAAATTTATTCAAATCTTCTACAAGTTTAGGATACATCAGTTTTTTTTCAAAAGAGGAGCCCCAATGTACCAACTTGGAATGTTCCTTTTTATAATGGAAATGGTGGATCAAAAAACAATCTGTTTTTGTATTATAACAAAAATTATCTCCACCTATAGATACACATAAATCAATCTTTCCAGCCTTTCGATATAATCTATGATTTTTCCACCAGCACCAGCCCAAAGCTCCCCCAAATATTTTATATAGTCCATAATAAACGAATGTACCTAATTCTCCATCGTGAGGATAATAACTTTTCATGTACTGATTTATCGTACTTAATTTCGGCATGGAAACCTTACCATAATCATTAGACATTGCAATCGTTGTTGCTGATTGGAAAGCCTCTTTAGTCATTTCAGAAACAGTTCTAATAATCGCTTCACATCCTCTATTATCCGGGTTTCCAAAACCGCAAAACATTATTTTCATCTAAATCACCTCTAATTTTTTCTTTTGTCTCCGAAATACTCTTATATAATGCCATTTCAATAAATTTCCAAGCACTCTAACACTATATTTTATTTTCCAAAACTCTTTTTCTGGCAAATTATGTATTTTCTTCCACGCTAACATACATCCATACGCTTTTGCAGATTTTACGAATGACTCCTGAAAGGCTGCTGAAACGGCGTAATTAATCAATGTACTCTTGGGATTATTCCAATGTGTCTTCATAATATTACGAGTTAATCCATTATTCTGATATTCCGCCTCATAAAGAAATACATTTTGTACATACATAACATATTCTTTGTCTATTTGATTATATATAACACTTTCGGACATGAATTTTTCTCCCACAATTTCCGGGAACAAAAATTTTTTCAATATATCTGTTTTATATACCAGCATTGTTTCTCCAGTTAAACATCCACTATTATAAAGTCCCATTAAGGAACTTTTACACGGTGGATTTTTCATCAATCCACCTACGCCATCTATTTTTTTGGGGGATACTATACCACAAATTTTAACGTCATTTTTTATTCTTTCCCATGCTTTTTTTGTTTCACAAATAGCTTCTGGAAGAAGCCAATCATCCGAATCCACGCAGACAAACAATTCTGTTTCGCAATTCCTTACCCCTGTATTGTGAGCGACATATTTCCCTTGATTTTTTTGAAAAATATATTTAATATTCAAAATATTATCTTTTATAAAATGCTCAACTACATTTCTTACATTATCCGTAGATCCGTCGTCTACAATTAACCAGTCAAAATCTAAGTCTGTTTGTTTAATTAAGGATTCATACAATCTTCCTAACAAGTTACTTCTATTATACACGGGTGTAACTATTGTAATTATATTCTTTTCCATCGTATTTCCTTCCATTTCATCTTCATATAGAATATAAGAACCATCGCTAACATATAATAAAATTGCACATCTCTCATTGATCCGCTTATCATTTTATAAGAAATTAAAATAATCGTTGGAATAAAATACAATAAACTAAACTTTCCGCATCTTATAACGTATTCTATTCCTGTTTTCAATATAGCAATAGCATATACTATAGAGCCAAGTATTCCCAATGATACCAATATATCGTAAAACAGGTTGTGTGAAGTAAAATTAAACACATCTGGGTAATATGAACCTGCTCCAAACATAAGAATCGATGGTTTTGAAAGAAGTAACATTTTTGCCGAGTTTAAAAGCCCTTCTCTATCAGCATTACCTAATTCAAATCGACGCTGAACTGCTAATATAACCGGATTAATATATTGAGAAAATGAAATTACTGCTATTTGAGAAACAATAATTATCCCTAGGACAATTCCGCAAAATCGAAGAGGTTTTTTAGTCTGTGCAAGTATAAATAAAAACAAGAATATGCCTACCTCTATGTAGAATGCTCGTGCAACACACATCATTCCACAATATGCAAAAAATACAATCGTACATAAATAAAAAATACGATGTTCTTTTTCTTTTTCGTATATTAAAATGATACACATTGCAATTCCTAATATAGTATCTAATGCAATGCCATTTCCACCAGCAACCTCTGCATAAGCCTTACCAAATGAAAAATAAGACCCTGTACTCAAAAAAGTTCCATACATAGATGGGGTCAAACTTTGTCCATATAAAGCAAACTCTTTAAATACATTTATCAAACAAACGCACCATATCGCAAGACAATAATAATAAATCATGCCATTCAAATTTACATATTTACTATCTTCTATCAGTGTAACAACCATAACCAATAAAGAAATTGTCCATAAAAGATTGTCTCCGACCTTTGTTACCCCCCAAACAAAACTAACAACCATGTCCCAAAAAAACAATACAAAAGGAATACATTCTATCACACGTAATTTTTTTGAACGCTTTAAATAAAACCGAAATATCCATAATATATAAACGAACATCAAATATGACATATTTGTAAATCCAAGATCAACTTTTAAAACCGCTCTTAGAAATTGAGTTCCCAACAGGTAAATAAAAATATCCTCTTTTCTTGCCTTAGCTACAACAAAAAGTGAAATTAACGTAGCTATATATCCAAACATTTGCGAATTACTTATCGAAAATAGAATTCCACATAACAAACATAGATAATAGCATCGAGTCACCCATACTGGTGTTTTTTTATTCAAATCTATATTTTTTTCCATAGTCGGTCTCCTATCTACTAAAATTTCTAATGCCTACTTTAGATATTAACTCTTTACACTTTTTCATTCCACTTGGACGTAATATAATATAAAAAAATCTCCTTACAGCTGTAGCCATTTTTTGAGAAGATGAGTTCCATGATGCAGCATATAAATGTTCCGTATATGTATTCGTAGAATAATCAAAAATACTATATAAGCCATCTCTTGGACAAAAATATGTCGTTGTATAAACTCGAAAATCACCAAACTTGCCATTCTCTTCAGCATTTATTTTTCCATATTCGCTTAATATTTCTTCAAAATAATCGCCTACAACTTTTAAATTATAACTTCCATCTTTATTAATAAACGATGTATGATTGTATAACTCTAATACTTTGCCTATTATTTCATTATTTTTATATGGAACATATAAAACAAGACCTGGTCCTATTTTACCAGTATGCTCATATCCAGTAAATCCTTCCCCTTTCTCTACAATAGGTTGTAAAGATTTTAACATCTTCACATCTGTATCAAAATACAATCCTCCTTCGTTCAATAAAACATCAAATCTCAATACGTCTGCAGCAAATGCATACTTTTTGGCATCGTATGCCTCTCTACAAAATTTATTTATATCTATGTTTAAATTGCCTTCGTTCCATTCTATAATTTCCCAATCTGGCATATATTTTTTCCAACTTTTAATGCATTTTTTTATTACATATGGCTTTTTCTTGCCGCCCAACCAGATATAGTGTATTTTTTTTACCATCTATCTTCTTCCTTTTTTATATAATTTTAAATATTGTTCAGCCATTGTTACCGAAGAAAACTTCTGAGACTTCTCAAATGCCATAGAACCCATTCTTTCTCTCTTATTTTTATTATTTGCCATTTCCAATAAAGCATTTGCTATTTGAGTCACATCGTTTTCTAGCAAAATGGCACTCTCATCATTTTGTAACATATCCGGGACACCACCTACTCTAGTTGCAATAATAGGCAAGCCTGTTCCCATTGCTTCTATCAGTGTCATTGGAATACCTTCATATATAGAAGGCAAAATAAATATATCTGCATCATGTAAATACTTATATACATTCTTTTTAAGTCCTAAAAATTTTACGCAATCTTGCAAATTATTTGTCTTTACCATATCTTCTATACTACTTAACAAGTCGCCGTTCCCAATCAACTGTAATTCGGCGTTTGGATATTCCTCATGGACGATTTTAAAAGTTTGTATTAGGCCTTTATGATTTTTTTGTTCAGAAAATCGTCCAATGTGCAAAATTTTTAATTTCCCACTAATTTCATAAGAATTTTTAGGTATGCATTTTGACAAATCAATACCATTCAAAATTACTGGAACTTTATTAGAAGGCAAATCGTATTCTTCCAATATTGTTGCCTTGATTTTATCGCTCAAAGCAACCGGAACAACATGACAAAACTTGTAAAATGTCTTTGCAGCAATTCTTGCAATTTTATCATTTTCCTTTTGAGCCACATTATGTACTGTATGTACTCTAATCCGTATTCTTGCCAAAACAGCTGCAGGTATAGCATATTGCATAACGTATCTATGCGTATGAATAACGTCCGGCTTTTCTCTTTTTAGTACTTTTTTTATTTTATTAATCATCGAGACATCTAGTCCTGGTCTTTTTGAAAGATACTCTATTTTTACGCCTGCTTTTTCTAATCGCTCTGTAATTGCAGAATGATAATCATACAAACTTATAATCACTACATCTTGCCCTTTTTTTATCAACTCATACGTCAAGTTTTCACACATAGTTTCCGCACCCGCCAGACCAAACTCTGGCATTACTTGAATTATCTTCATATAATCACACTACATATCCTATCTTTCTATTTTTTAATTTTCTTTCATTTCCTTTTTTTCATTTGAAACGCCGAAATTAATTGTATAAGTTTCATCAAAACAATTGAATTTTTATTAAGTTCTTTTTCTATATACTCATCAAAAGAAGAAATAACTTTTACCGGAACTCCCACTGCCAATGAATTACTAGGTATATCTTTTGTGACAACACTGCCTGCAGCAATGACAACTTTATCTCCTATATTTACTCCTGGCATAACTATGGTTCTAGAACCAATGAATACATCATTTCCGATATGTACCTATGTACCTCTCCCACTTTGGTAAGGCCTAGTGTTTTTTTGTTGATGCATCATGTGATAAAGTGTAAACATTTGGGGCTAATGTAAAATTATTTCCGATAGATATGAGTAAACAAAAACTTCCATCTATGATTGAGCCAAAACTGATAAAGACATCATTTCCTACGATCAATCCACTTTTTATGAGTTTTTCTAAATCCATTGTTCCACGAAATTTTGCTATTATTCTTCTAAATATGTTCATAACTTCTTACCTCTATTTTACCAATGCAATTTCATCGTCTATTTTTCTAAGTTTCTGCATTGCTTTTACCACAAATGCTCTTTTAGATTTAAAACATGAATTTTGATATTTTTCCCATTTATTCAATCGCTCTTCAAATTGTTTGTTTCCAAATAGGTTTACCATAACTTTGAGTTGTTCCAAATGAAGATCATGATAAAATGGACTTGCAATATTACCATTCAAGTCATAATTACTCCAATATCCTCTATCGTATTTCACAAGAATATCAGCCAATGTATTTACCGTTATATCCAAATTTCTTTTTAGTTCTTTGTTATCCAATATAGTACATATATCGTATAATCCCCAGATAGAAAACATCATACCATTTAAAATAGTCAATTCATCGAATGCTTCTTCTAATGTAATCTGCCCATTTTTGTAATATGCTGTTCCCCCCTGTTCTACTGGCTTCAACATGAAGCGAACCGCCTTTTCTGCAGACTGTAAATATTTTTTATTACCCGATTCTTTATAGGCACGACATAGTAAAGAGGCTCCTTCAGACTGAGCCATAGAAGAATATGGCGTTTCCGGTGTTGACCAGCCAAATGCATTCCATGATCCATCTTTCTGCTGATTCTCTATTGCCCATTTTACTGTAACAAAGAGTTTTTCTTTATACGTTTCATTTCTTGTTTCCAAATACAAATCATAAGAACCTAATCCATACTGAAAAATTGTAATTGCAAAATAGATATGCTCTCCTCTATTTGTTTCATTATATGGAACTCCATTATCATCAATTAAAGCAGCTCCTGCTACTTTATGACGCAAATCACTATAATAGCCTTTGATGGAACCTTTTTCGTAATATTTTCCTTCACACTGACGCATATGGAAAACACTGTTTCCGGTCACCATCTTTGCCCATCGTTTTATAATATTTAATTTACCAACAATGCCTGGAACCATATCTATACTCCCCTTTTCACAAGTCCGTTACCTTAATTTCTTCACATAATCACCTACTACCACGGAAGGTGTGTATCTTTCTGCCTGCCGAATACACTGATGTTTCATGCGATTCCACATAGTATTTTCTTTTGCTATCTTTTGCAGAATTTCTATAAATTTTTTCTTGTCTTTATAATCATAAGTACGCCCAGTCACCTCTTCAATCACAATCTCCGAATTATACTTCCAATCACTAGCCACCACTGGTACCCCTGCCGCAAGTGCATCAATCAATGTACCGGCAAAGCCTTCTCCTTCGTAATATGTCGGGAATACAAGGGCATAATAATCCTTTAACACTTTACTACTCTCTCCAAAAGGAACACAGCCACGATAAGCAATATAATCAGGAAATTTAGAACATAATAATTGAAATGTTTCTTTATACTCCTCGTCCACTTGTCCATATATATCTAACGTGTAAAGAATTTTTCCTGCTGCTTCATTGATTGTCCTAACAGCATCAATCGCATCTTCAATCCCCTTCTGCTTCATTACTCTTGAAAAGGTACATAATTTTAACGGTTTAGCGTATGCCCTCCCCCCCGCAAAATCTGATACTACTTTTTGTACGGTGAAATTTTCTGCTTTCTTTATACAAGATAATTTCATTTTTAGTAACTCTTCTGGGGCATCTGCAAGTCCCTGTAATATTTTCTTCAATTCGTGAGGATATCCAAATTCAAATCCTTTTCCTACAATCCCTTCATCCACTACATCTGAAAAACTTTCCCATCTAGATGAAATTACAGGAATACCTGCTGCATAAGCATCAATAATTGTCCCTGGAATACCTTCTGTAAAAAAATTTGTTGGAAAAACTAACGCATAATAATTCTTTAAAACGCCTACGCTTTTAGAATATGGCACCTCTCCTTTATAATTTATATATAATGGAAACTCCTTTTTTATCTTTTCAAATCGCTCTACATAGCCACGGTCAATCTGTCCGTAAATATCTAAAGAAAATTCTATAGAATTTCTTTCCTCATTGATTTCTTTTACAACCCGAATAATATCTTCAATTCCTTTTTCTTTCATTACCCTGGAAAATGTACAAATAGGTAATGGCTTATTATACTGATAAACTAATTCATCTTCAGTCAGTATTTTCAATTCTTTACAGTTTGGCATTACAGAAACATTTTGAAATCCCATTTTTTCTAATGCCTTTTTCATCGTATTTGTTTCTACTTCAATATGATCAAATGCTTTCAACATACATTGAAGCCATTTTTTATCAGATATAAACTTCGGGAGCCACCCGCCAATCACGATATACTGTAAGGATCTGTGAAAAATCAAATTCCAGAAAGTAAGTACTGGGGTAAAGAACATCAAGCCATTTTCAACTGGCATGATTACAATGTTTTTATTTTTCTTCATCGCTGCACCGGTTTTAAAAAATAATTTTAGTAATTTTTTTTTACCACCAGCTATATCAATCATAGATACTTCTTGCTTACCTAATTGATTCTGCAATTCGTTTGTAATTATTTTTGTTTTAATAGTTTGTCCATTGAGTAATTCTTTTCCAAAACCAAAATGCCCTATCACGCATATCTTTTTCATTTCTTCTGGTCTCCTTAAAACAGATACTTTTTCAAAGCATTCACAGTGAAGCACAAAATATGCCATAATGCTACAACTTTATTTATTTTTTCGTCCTGTGTTTGGATTTCCCATACCTGCTTAATACTTTTAAATTTATTTGATGAAAGCGATCCAGCCGCAACCCTATATTGTTCCAACGCCTCATCAATTCCCACAGCAGTACTTCCATCTCTAAGCAACTTTAACCACGTAGCATAGTCCTGTCCTCCACGACGTATCGGCATCTGGAAATTCCCCATTTTATTTCGATCAACAATCACTGTTGAAGTTGCAATCATTGTATTATGCAGAAGAAACTTATAGTTTACACTCTTTTTAACTTTTCTCTTTGGCTTAATAACCTTCCCTTTTTCATCAATCATTTCGATTGCTGTGTAACTCATTGGAGCATTTTTTGCTTTCATCAATTTGATTTGACGAGTTATTTTATTCTTCTTCCAAATATCATCTGCATCAAGAAAAGCCACATATCTTCCTGTTGCTAACTCAAGTGCTGTATTTCTTGCAACTCCTGCTCCCATATTTTTCGGCTGACGATAATAAACAATATTTGGATACTGTTTCTTTAATTCTCCTATAATTTCTGCCGAATTGTCTGTAGAACAGTCATCAACCAATACAATTTCCATCTTTTTATATGTCTGCAATGCTGCCGATTCAACGGTCTGACGCAAATAACGTGCCGCATTATAAACAGGTGTAATGACCGACACTATTTCATTATCATAAACTTTCATTTTCTGTCCCATAGACATTGCCCCTTTAATAAATCGGAGTATTCCACTCCTTGTATTTCTCAATTTTTCCCATTACAGCATCCAAATATTGCAGATATATTTTTTTAGTCACTTCACCTGTATCCCCTTTTCCAACAGTATATTTGTCTACACTTAGCACCGGGGTAATCTCCATAGCAGAACCGCATAAAAATGCTTCATCACAGGTATATAATTCTGTTCTATCAATTGTTCTTTCTACTACCGAAATGTTTAAATCCTCTGCCAATTTTATTACTGTATCTCTTGTAATACTCTCCAGAACACTATCTGTCAAAACAGGTGTAACAAGTGTTCCATTTGTTACCATAAAGAAACAGGAACCTGGTCCCTCTGCCACTTTTCCAAATTCATTTAAGAAAATGCAGGTATCATATCCATTCCTAAGTGCTTCTCTCTGTCCTATTCTGCTGTTAATATAATTTGCACCGCATTTAATTCTCGGAGAAAGGTTCGTATCTGAAATTCTCCTCCATGATGTCACACAGCAATTTAAGCCTTTTTTGTTATACTCTGCACTCGTTCTTCCTCTTGGAATCGGTGCTACAAACATATCGACAGGTTCAGAACTTCCCCATGAGCCAAATCCATCTACAAATACAGTCTGGCGAACTGAAATGTTTTCATCATATCCATTTGCTTTTACCGCATCAATCAATGCCTGTTTGAAATCATTTTCACTATACGGGCAATCAAACTGAATCAGTTTGATTGAACGCATTAGCCTTTTATAATGATCTTCTAAACGGAACGCATATAACTGTTTCTCATCATCGTTCCAATAGCACTGAATACCTTCAAACACATTGAGTCCAAATTGTGCTGTCGGTGCAAGAATATTAATTTTTGCCTCATTTATGTTCAGAATTTCTCCTTTATACCAAATAAATCTATTCTCTACATCTGTTTTCATAATCTGCTACTCTCCTTATTCCCCTGCATCATGTCCTCATCCGACAAATGCGCAATACGAATGATTTCTTCTTCTGCAAGTCTTGCTGCTTCTGCATCATCCATGGATTCATCTACCTTATTTTCATATATATTTTCTTTTTTTTTAACTTTCAGAACAGATTCAAAAAGAATTGCTATATCAACTAAAACTCCATACTTTTTAAATCGTTCTACATACAAATTGTCATATGTAACTTTGTCATCCCAGTTAATATCGTTGCGGCCTTTTACCTGTGCTAACCCTGTCAGTCCTGCCTTCATTTCAAAGCGTTTTTTATATTTCTTGTTTAGCGTATCAAAATCACCTAATTCATAGGTAACACATGGTCTCGGTCCTACTACTGACATATCACCTTTAAAAATATTTAAAAGCTGCGGCAACTCATCAATACTGTTGTCTCTTAATTTTCGTCCAACTTTCGTTACCCTCGGATCGTCGGCATAATTAAACAACCCGGAACCCATCTTTTCAGCATCCACAACCATTGAACGGAACTTTAACATCTGAAATACTTGACCATTTTTTGTCCTTCTTCCTTGTCTGAAGAAAATCGGACCTTTTGAGTCTTTTTTAATCGCAATCGAAGTACCAATCCATACTGGAAGCAAAACAATGATTGCCATACCAGACGATACAATATCAAATATTCTTTTAAGCGCTAAATTAAACTTATACATCTTAAACCCTCTTTAAAAAGAAAATGTATGAAACAAATCATCGAATGTTTCACCACGTTTAATTACTTCCACCGTGCCTGCACATATATCAAGTATTGGGAAGTTTGGCATAATAAATGGCGGCTTCATAACTATGGAATATGATCCACAATTGCTAAACATAATAAAATCGCCTACTGCTAAATCACCTTCATAATTTCTAAATAATACATCGGATTCAATACAAGTATAACCCACAATGTCCGTATCAGAGCATTTGGTTCTATTTACGCCATTTTTAAATATTTTCATTGGTGGATTTATCCCTGCCATACTAATATTTTTCTGGCTTCCAAGCATTGTAACAAACTGCTTACCTCTTACGTTTTTAATACTTTCTACTCGTCCGACAAATTTCATGCTATCCCCGGCAAGAGCTGAACCTGGTTCTACAAGAAGTTCTGGCTTTTTGTCTGGAAAACGCTCTGCAAACAATGTTGCAGCCGCTTTAGCATAATCCTTATATTCCGGAATCGGACTGCCGAACTGTCTCTTTAAATCCTTTTCCATATTCCCGAATATGCCACCGCCCAGATCAATTCTGTCCGGCACATATCCAAGTATAGAGGCTACCCGATCAGTCACATCTAACATTCCCTTTGCTCTGGCACCCCAAAATTCTACATTCCTTTTTGCAAAATGGCATTGCAGATTAACCAGATATACATTAGAAGTCTCTTTCACAAATTCAACTACCTTGTCAAAATCTTCTGTTTCTGTATCAAATCCAAAGCGTGAGATAACTCCATCACCCACATCAAAATTACAGCGAATACCTACGTTAATCTGATGTTCCGGATATTTTCCGGCAATTTCACTAATTGCCTTTAATTCTTCTAGTGAATCAATATTAACGGTTCCTCCTATTAGCAAAAGTTGCTTTACTTTTTCAGAATTTTTAATTGGTCCATTCCAGATGATTTTTCGAGGAGCAACGCCTATACGCAATGCAATTTCCAATTCCATATCTGAAACTACTTCTGCATATCCACCATTTTCATTTACTATGTTACAAAGTTTCGGTGTATAATTTGTTTTATAAGAATATGCAATATTAAAATTGGAATATACGTCTGAAAAAGTTTTTGTTAAATCCTTGTAATTTTTCTCAAACTGTTCGGAATCTAATAAATAAAATGCATTTCCGTACTGCTGAGATAACTCTACAAGTTTCTCTGTATCAAGATTCATTAACTGTTTCTCCTATCTTCTTTAATCTTCTCTATTATCTTCTCCACACTATCAACAACTTCTAAGTGATTTTTTTCAAGAATATCTTTATTACTACCCTCGATGCTCTTTTCATACTCACGCAATTTTTTCATTTCTTTAATAAATGCGTTTCTTACTTCATCCACTGTATCATACTCATCTATCATGCAAAAACTTCTTGACAGGATTGCTCTTGTACTACCAAGTCGATAATGTTCCATAATCACTTTTTCTGCCGGAATCATTCCTCCTCCCAGTTTTGCAATGCCGCCAAATCCATACGGCTTTCTGGCAGCTTTTATTTTTTCGCAAATCGCTGCTACTGTACCATCTGTTAAAAGTTCAAACATAAATGTCTTTCCGTATGATAGATGCAAGTCATTTAATCCTATATGTATTTCATCAATCCCCGGAACGAGAAGTGTCTGATTTAGACATTCGTGAGCCTCTTTTGTCTCCAAAAGTAAGACTGTTTTTACCCTTCCTGCTACCAACTTTGCAAATGTTTCCACTTCTTCTACTGTTTTATAATAAGGAAGCATAATAATGTCTGCCCCACTATTTATTACAGTATCAATTTCCTGTTTTGAGTCTGTGTTGATTGGGTTTATTCTTACCTGTATTTTTGTTTTTTTCAACACAGGTTTTATTGCTGCAATATCTTCTATTCTGTGTTGAGATTTAACGGAATCATAGTTTTTCTGGCGTTCTTCTTTGCCCAAAGTTTCTAAATCAACCCATACCCGTTCTACACCAGATTCTTCTACTATCTTTGCAACATCAACACTATTTGTTATATACATTAATTCCAACATAGTCCTTTTGTCTCACCTCTTTATTTTTCATATTCAAAATATTTGTATTATTATATCTTTTGTCAAATAAGCCGCCAAAAGCCTACCGTTTCCTTATCATCAAGAACCAGTAGACCAAGTCATAATCATATTAGTTTTTCTACCCAAGATTAAGAGGGTAATTTTGAATACCCGAGAAACTATATTCTCAAATTTTTCAAACCGATAGTTTTCAGAATTAAGCATATCCAATCCTCTCATTCCCTGTTATTTATTACTTATATGTTACACTATATATTTTAGAAATAGAATCTTCTCTCTTCCAAAAAGTCTTATAAATACGACAAAAGGCTCGCATTTCTATCTGTTGGATAGAAACAACGAGCCAGGTCAAAACTTCATCCATTAACTTTTCTCGATTTTGGGTTAGTTTCCTATTACTAAGAAGTCATCACAACCTCTTAGTAATAGGAAACTAATCCTTTATCTATAAAAAATCAAACCGAAAGATGGAGACCTAAACTCTGGAACCAGCGTATAATAAGGTTTTTCTCTTGGTTATCCCTATTATATTGCTATCATATTATCTTCTGATTTTACCCTACCAGTTTGACAGCCATATATCATTCCTCCACCCGATAAGTTGGCACAATCTCCGCCACAATATCTTTCATATTCACCGCTTCCCTATAACTAGCCTCATCTAACTGCCTAAGTTTCACTCTAAACCACTCATCGTCCATCTCAATTGGCTTTCCAATATGAATCAGTGAGTTCTCCGTGCTTTCCAAGCCTTCCTCGTCCATCAGCATTTCTTCATATAATTTCTCGCCTGGCCGGAGTCCTGTATACTCAACCATAATGTCAACATCTGGCGTATATCCAGATAATTTTATCAAGTTTCTAGCCATATCATCAATCTTTACCGGCTCGCCCATATCCAGTATGAAGATCTCTCCGCCCTTGGCATAATACGCCGCCTGAAGAACCAAAGATACTGCCTCCGGTATGGTCATAAAAAAGCGTATGATATCTTTATGCGTTACCGTAACCGGCCCGCCATCCGCGATCTGCTTTTTAAATAGAGGAATCACGCTGCCGTTGCTTCCTAATACATTTCCAAAACGGACCGCAACAAAGGTGGTATCCTTATACTCCCGGTTCATCATCTGTATTACCATCTCGCAAAGACGTTTCGATGCGCCCATGATGTTGGTCGGATTGACTGCTTTATCCGTAGAAATAAGCACAAACTTTTTAACGCCAGCCCTTGCAGCCGCCGTTGCTGTTTTATATGTACCCAGCACATTGTTCTTGATCGCCTCATTCGGGCTGTCTTCCATAAGCGGCACATGCTTATGCGCAGCCGCATGAAATACGATATCCGGCTTATAGGTCTGCATCAGCCATGCCAGCCGATTCGTGTTTCTGACAGATCCGATCAGCGTCACCAGATTCAAGTCCGGATATTTCCGGATTAACTCCTGTTGTATATCATAAGCATTATTCTCATACATGTCAAATATGATTAACTGCTTAGGATTTGAGGTTGCTATCTGCCTGCATAACTCGCTTCCGATCGAGCCGCCCCCTCCTGTTACCAGGACGATCTTATCGCCAATCGCGTTTAATATCTCTTCATTATTAACCTTGATCTGTTCCCGTCCGAGCAAATCCTGGATCTCTACATTCTTTAATGTGCTGACGCTCACTTCTCCATTCAGCAGCTGGTATACCCCTGGCACCGTCTGAAGGCGGCATTTTGTTTCCTTGCAGATGTTCAGAATCTCTTTTCTAGTCTTCGCGCTGGAAGTAGGAATTGCATAGATAATATGGTTCACTTCATATTTCTCAACCATTTCCAGTATGTCATTCCTGTCCCCGACAATCGGAATCCCTTCCAATACCCGGCCTCTTTTGTTCGGATTGTCGTCAATCACACAGCACACCTTTGTGTGGAAGCGGCTGCTGTTAATCAGTTCCTTGATCAGAATCTGTCCTGCCTCTCCGCCTCCGATAATCATAATCCTGTCCTGCTCATCTTTTCCTTCATCCTGCCTCTTCCTATTTGTATAAGAGCGAAGCAAACGGTAGGAAAATCTTGTTCCTGCCGTCATGCAGAAGCAAAGCACATACCCCATAAAATAATAGGAACGCGGCATGCGAAGATGCATAAATAGCATCCCTGCCACATCCACCACCATTATGACCAGATATGCCGTGATGATCATCCTTAATTCTGCCACGCTGGCCAATCGCCAGATACTATGATACAGCCTGCAGATGTAAAAGATCACAATTGTGGACAGAATCCAATATGGCATGGACCATAGATATCCTTCCAGATAATTCACCGGAATCCGTGAAAATATAAAATCAAAACGTAACAATAGCGCTAAGAAATATGAAATCATTACACTTAGCGCATCTACAAACATTATCAATATTGCCCTATGTACCCAGAGCACATTGCTGCCCTTTTGCTTTTTAACACTCATGTCTATCTACCTCAAACCCTCTATAGCCTGCCCCTGATAATCTCCCTCTCATGAAAAAAACTGGCTCGCCCTCTTCCAACAGCCAGTTCCTCCATATTCTAATTCTCGCCGCGGCGTTTAATACAGGCGACAATTCCTATTATACCGATAAAAGCGGTGGCAATCACGGCATTTATCGGATCAATGCACACACTCATTCCTTGACTGGAAGTATCCACAATAGAATTCTGGGCAAATATAATAGTGGCAGAACCTAATGCCAGGCATCCCAATGCTCCGAATGACGCCAGCATCTTACCATATTTTTTCATGCGTAAATACACCCTTCCCTCATTCACAATAAAAACCTCCCCGGCGCGTTACCAAAGAGGCTCATGATCCAATACTATGTAATATCGAATTATGCAACTGGCTGTCGTACCTTAACGGTTTAGACCCTCTAGTTTTGCGCCATCAGTTTTCACTGAATTTGCTTTTTATAATCTTGTATTATTATATACCTGCCCAGATTTTAAGACAAGCAATTATTAGGGTTATGTACTTATTTGCTCATTTTTTGTAAAAAAGCGGCAAAAATAGTAATTTCTTTGACTCTATACACATTCATTTTAGCATAAAAAGTTCGAATTTACTACTATCCTTTTTATTCCAGTCACATTATTTCAATCTTTTCCAAATTATGATAGTATGAATTTGATGGCGGCCATTAAAAGGAAGGAATCTCTAAAATGGATGTTATCAAAATATTAGTCGGTTTGACAGTTTCTGTATTGGCTTGGAAGATAAGCGGATTTGATTTCCTCGCCATGTGCTTCTACATAGAAATTGCAATCACTCTAAATAGAAGTTTTTCAAACATACTTAAGATAACACTACGTTTATTGAATAAACATTTCCGATAAGTCCAAAGTATTTGGTTAAAATACATTCCGACAAAAAATCGAAAATACGATTTATCCGAAACTTATAAACGTACCGCCATCGTACTGATGATATATTTTATCTTTGACAAAATCAATCGGTACTAAAAAGTTAGTAATTCATCGACATATCTTGACATCTGATTTTATATTTCTCAACAATATTCTCCATAATTCGCTTTATTAATATATGCAAATTCTACAAAATAGTATATAATATACTTAGTTTCAGTCATAAAACTGCTAACATAAAATTCATGAAAAACATAAGCGAAAGAGAGGTAACAGGAATGATTGATTTTAAGAACAGCGAATATGTAAAAATGAAAGAGATAGACCCCGGGTCAATATTTGCAGAAGTCCAGCCACTATTAATCAATGGCGAAGAGGTCATCGGCGCTTATAAAGCCATGAGAGACTACTGTGTATTTACGAACAAGCGGGTAATCGCAGTTAACGTACAAGGAGTGACTGGTAAGAAGAAAGACTTTTCCTCCCTTCCGTATTCTAAAATAACTGCTTTCTCCGTAGAGACTGCAGGCGTATTCGATATGGACAGCGAACTGGAAATGTATTTCAGCGGTCTTGGCAAAGTCAAGTTCGAATTCACCGGCAGAAGTAATATCGTACAGATCGGCCAGATTATTGGTACCTTTGCATTATAACTTCGCAAGGGGAATTGAACGATATGATGGAGGACGGTCTTATTCTCGAATATGATATCATCGAAGCAAAGATGAAAAAAGAACTCAAAGAAGCAGAGGCTAAAGCCAGTGCTAAGGCAGAAACCAAAGCCCAGCGGGATACCATCCGCAAATTATATTCCAAACTTCAGGATGCCGCCAAGGTGGCCGATCTTCTGGATCTGCCTGTCGACACGGTGGAGGAATCGTTAAACTAAGAAGACAATTAAGGAGCGTGGATATCAGTTTTCCACGCTCCTTTCCTATGCCTTTTTATTTGTACCTCTATTCATCCTTCTTACTGCATTCCGGCCAGATAATCCACGAACTGCTGCGCCGTCCTCCCGGACAGGCCGCCGTGGCTTAATTCCCACTTGTTGGCTTCCAGAAGGAGTTCATCTTCCGGCATGTCTATGCCGCTTTTCTGCGCCAGTTTTCGGACAATCTCCTGGAATTCTTTCTTATCCGGCTTTCCGAAATAGATGGTCACGCCGAATCTGGCCACCAGGGAGAGTTTTTCCTGCACCGTGTCATTGGTGTGCAGTTCTTCATCCCGGTCCGCCTTATCCTTAAAGGTCTCCTTGATCAGATGACGCCTGTTGGAGGTGGCATAGATCAGCACGTTTTCCGGCTTTCGCTCCAGTCCGCCTTCAATCACGGCTTTCAAGTATTTGTATTCGATCTCGAATTCTTCAAAGGACAGGTCATCCATATAGATGATAAATTTATAATTACGGTTCTTAATCTGGGCGATGATATCGTTCAGATCCTGAAACTGGTGCTTATAGACTTCTATCATGCGAAGGCCCTGGTCATAATACTGGTTCAGGATCGCCTTGATAGAGGAAGACTTTCCGGTCCCTGCGTCACCAAAAAGCAGGCAGTTGTTGGCTTTCCTTCCTTCTACGAAGGCTTTTGTATTGTCGATCAGCTTCTTCTTGGCAATCTCGTATCCTACCAGGTCATCCAGATGCACATGGGCGATCTTGGTAATTGGCACGATTTCGGTGCCCTCTTCCATATGCTCGATCCGGAAGGCTTTGTGAAGCCCGAATTTGCCCACGCCGAATTCTTTATAGAACTGGGTCAGGATCGCCTTGAACTCCTCCGGCGTTTCCGCCTTGGCCAGGCTTCTGCTCAGGTCGCAGATACGGTCCCGGATTCTCTGGTTGAATATCTTGCCGTGTCCGCTGGTACCTGCATAGTCCCGGATCATAGACAGGCAGTCCACGCCCATGGTCTCTTCCAGCGCCCGAAAATCATAGTCAAAGAGTTCCTTAAAGATAGCGAAGTCATGAAGGGCTACTTCGTTGATGCTTCCCTCCACCGGCCCGACGATCTCGCAGGAGGTGCTGTATGCATTTTCATGGCTGGCAAGAAGGTAGGTCAGGTAATTGTGCCACAGGTTTCCTTCGAATCCGTGGCTGACAGCCAGTTCTAATATCTCATTGACCAAATCAAAGAGGAGGCCCTTCATGTCTTCCATATTATAATAATCGTTGGCGTAGTTCTCCATCAGGAAGGTCATATCGTTTAATATCTGGCCTTCTTCCATATGTTTGTACAGCATCAGTTCATTCGTTCTCATTTGGCTCACCTCTTAATAATTTCCCAGTATCTTCAGATTAATGCTTTCTTCCCGCAGGCCGCGGATCGCGTTTTTTACCGCCGGATCCGCCAGATTTCCTTCAAAGTCGATAAAGAAGCGGTATTCCCAGTTCTTCCCTTCTACCGGCCTGGATTCGATCCTGGTCATGTTCAGGTCATTATATATGAAATGAGACAGCAGGTGGTACAAAGAGCCGCTCTCATGCGGCAGTTCGAAGCAGATGCTGATCTTCTTCGCATCTTTCAGGAAGATCTTCTGGTTGGTGACCACGATGAATCTGGTGGAATTCCCATGATCATCATTGATATTATCTGCCAGCACCGCCAGGCCATGCACCTTGGCCGCATAGGCGCTGCACACGGCCGCCTGGGTCTTATCCTGCTCATCCAGCACCTTCTTTGCCGCAATCGCCGTATTGGCCACGCTGATCTGCTGCCAGTCGCCGTGCTCGTCCAAGAAGCGGGATGCCTGCATCAGAGCCACGCCTTTTGAGTATACCCGCTGGATATCCGCCAGTTCTGTTCCCGGTAGTCCGGCAAGCGTATTGACGATCGGAATGATCGTCTCTCCTACGATATAGTTTTCAAATTCCACCAGCAGGTCATACATCTCATCCACAGAGCCTGCCGTAGAGTTCTCGATGGGAAGCACGGCAAAGTCCGCCGCTCCTTCTTCTATAGCTTCCATGGCATCCCGGAAGGTCCGCACGTAAAAGTTGTTGCAGTCCTCCCCAAAGTAATTCTTAGTAGCCGCCTGGCTGTATGCGCCCTCCGTTCCCGGAAATACGATCCTCGCGTTCTTGTCATCCAGGGAGGATACCCCGATAAATGGAAGCCTGCCCAGGGCCCCTGCTTTGACCAGCTGCTGATACTGCAGCTTCCTGCTCATGGACATCAACTGGTCATAGAGTTCCTGCACCGCTTTCTTATTGAAGTCCGTGGCTACCATCCCGGCCACATCCTGAAGTTTGTCCCGCTCTCTCTGGCGGTCCAGCACTTTTCTTCCATTCTTTACCTTATATTCTCCGACTTCTTCACAGATGCTCATTCTCTCCTCAAAGAGTCTGACCATCTGTTCATCAACCTCGTCTAACCTTATTCTCAGTTCCTCTAACGTTGGCATATCTTTTTCTCCTTCTTTACAAATCAAGTTGTATTATAATACATTTTTGGTATAAAATCTACCTTCCGTTGCCATACTAAGACACATGAAGCATAATTTCTTAACCTGCGGAACCTGTGGGTGGTGCATGGAGATTCTGTTCACCGGCCTGCACTCCCTGCAGAACGAAAATCACAAGCTTACCGGGAATACTTCCATCTGGATGTTCCCTATCTATGGCATGGCCAGTTTCCTTTCTCCCATCTGCAAACGTTTAAAAGGCAAGAGTCTGGTGTTACGGGGAGGTGTATATACTTGCTGCATTTTTATTGGAGAATATATTACCGGCTCTTTCCTGAGGAAATTCGAAGCCTGCCCCTGGGATTACAGCGAAGCCCGGCTGAATGTTAATGGGCTGATCCGCCTCGACTATGCGCCTCTCTGGTTCGGCGCAGGATTGTTGTTTGAAAAAATTCTCTGCAGACGTTGAAAATCTTTCATATTTATTATATGATGTATGAAAGATTTTCAATATGGGAGGAAAACGAGATGAATACCACTGAATGTATTAGAACCAGAAGAAGCATCCGGAAGTTTAAGCCGGACCCGATAGACCATTTTCTATTAGAATCCATAATATCTACTGCATCCTATTCTCCTTCTTGGAAGAACAGTCAGATCGTCCGTTATATCGCAATTGAAGATTCTTCTATTCTTAATTCAATCATAAACAATTACACCCCAGATTTTAATTCTAATATTATCCGGCAGGCACCAATGCTGATTGCTGTATCCTTTGTCAAAGGCTGCTGCGGTTTTGAGCGTGACGGCTCCTTTACCACAAAGAAGGGCGACCGCTGGCAGATGTTCGATGCAGGCATTGCTGTACAGACGTTCTGCCTTGCCGCCCATGAGGCCGGACTTGGAACCGTGATTATGGGAATCTGGGATGAGGATGGCATCACAGAACTTCTGGATCTTCCAAAGGACCAGGAACTAGCTGCTCTGATCGCCATCGGCCACCCGGACATCCATCCGGATGCGCCCGGGCGCAAATCTGTTGATGAATTATTAACATATCGATAAGAGGAGGTTTATATGAGACATTTGATGAGTCCACTGGATTTTTCCGTGGAAGAATTAGACAAACTTATGGATCTTGCAGGGGACATTGAGGCAAATCCTGAAAAATACGCCCACGCGTGCGAGGGTAAGAAACTGGCAACGCTCTTCTACGAGCCAAGTACCAGGACAAGGCTCAGCCATGAGGCTGCCATGCTGAACCTGGGGGGAAGCATCCTCGGATTTTCTTCCGCTGACTCCAGTTCCGCAGCCAAGGGCGAGAGCGTTTCCGATACGATCCGTACCATCTCCTGCTATGCGGACATCTGCGCCATGCGCCATCCCAAGGAAGGCGCGCCTATGGTGGCATGCCGCCACTCTTCGATTCCGGTGATCAACGCGGGGGACGGCGGGCATCAGCACCCGACCCAGACTCTGACCGATCTTCTGACCATCCGGTCTTTAAAGGGTCATCTGGATCACATGACCATTGGCCTGTGCGGAGACTTGAAGTTTGGGCGTACCGTCCACTCGTTAATCCATGCTCTGGTCAGATATCCTGGAATCAAGTTCGTGCTCATTTCCCCGGAAGAGTTGAGGCTTCCAGGCTACATCCGCTCTGACGTGCTGGATCAGAAGCAGGTGGAATATGAGGAGGTCGTCCGCCTGGAGGATGCGCTTCCGAAACTGGATCTTCTGTATATGACCCGCGTTCAGAAGGAACGTTTCTTCAATGAGGAAGATTACGTGCGCATGAAGGATTTCTATATCCTGGATGCCAAGAAGATGGAACTTGCGCCAAAAGACATGTATGTGCTGCATCCCCTTCCGAGGGTCAATGAGATCTCCGTCGAGGTTGACAAGGATCCAAGAGCGGCGTATTTTAGGCAGATGCAGTATGGCGTATACATACGCATGGCATTGATCTTGACGCTATTAGGAATCGAAGTATAGGGAGGAAATCAATTATGGTAAAAAACACTTTGAATGTAGGCCGGATTGATGAAGGCTTTGTATTGGATCATATCCAGGCAGGCCGATGCATGGATATCTATAAATACCTGCATCTGGATAAGCTAGACTGCTGTGTCGCGATCATTAAGAATGCCAAGAGCAACAAGATGGGCAAGAAGGATATCATGAAGATTGAATGCCCTATAGACTTCATTGACCTGGACATCCTTGGATTCATTGACCACAACATCACCATCAACATTATCCAGGATTCCCAGATCGTTGACAAGAAGCGTCTCCATCTTCCAAAGGAGATCGTCAACGTGATACGGTGCAAGAACCCCAGATGCATCACTTCCATCGAGCAGGAACTGGATCACATCTTCGTGCTTACGGATAAGGAAAATGAAATCTACCGCTGCAAGTACTGCGAAGAGAAGTATGACGGCCGATAGGCGCCGCATCTTTATTCATAAGCAGGCAGACAACTTTACAGGCCATGGACCGGCAGATGTTTTTCATCCTGCCAGACCATGGCCTGTTTTTATAGTCCTGTTACATTTTTTATTCTAAAGGCAAGCAAGACGATAAGCCGGGTTATGTCGTTGAGTAATCATCTATCTAGACCTCCCGTTGCCGGAAGGTTCCAGCGACCTACCTAAGACGTGACGGGCCGCCACATCGTCTTTATCCGGTCTTGCTTCGGATGGGGTTTACATGTGCCCCTGCTGTTACCAGCAAGGCGGTAGTCTCTTACACTGCCCTTCCACCCTTACCTGCCGGGAACAAACTGTCCCCTCAGGCGGTATATTTCTGTTGCACTGGCCTTGGAGTCGCCTCCACCGGACGTTATCCGGCATCCTGCCCTGTGAAGCCCGGACTTTCCTCACCTGCGGCCTTTCGGCGCTTGCAGCTGCGATTACTTGTCTTACTTGCCTTGGTTACTATATCATAATTTTTTCCAAAAAACAAATAAAATATGATTTACGCAGGGGTCCCTTCATCCTCGATCAGCGCATCCCCGTCGGCAGCCGTGGTTGCCAATGTATCGCACCGCTCATTCTGGGGATGCCCGTCATGGCCTTTGACCCAGATGAACTGAACCTGGTGGGGGGCCTTCGCCTTCAGAAGCCTCTGCCACAGGTCAATATTCTTCACCGGCTCATTCTTTCCCCTCTTCCAGCCCTTCTTGATCCATCCGTCAATCCAGTGCTGGTTGAATGCGTCCACCACATATTTCGAATCGGAGTACAGTTCCACCTGGCAGGGCCGGTTAAGTGCCTCCAGCCCGGCAATCACTGCCATCAGTTCCATACGGTTGTTGGTGGTCCGCTTATAGCCTTGGGACAGTTCCCGGGTATGTAATTCCCCCTTGGAATCCACATACTCCAGAACCGTGCCGTAGCCTCCAGGCCCATCCGGGTTGCCCCTCGCCGCCCCGTCCGTAAATATCTTTACCTGCATCTTCCTACTCCTTCCTCTCTTCCAGTTCAAACACCTGCTGCGTCCTGGTGATATGCATGACCTTCTGCCGGTATCCTTCCGATTCCGGCCGTTCCATCAGACGCTCATAAGCCTCATATCTCCCCCACATATGCATTGGGAATACATGACTCGTATCCGTATGCCGCATGAAATAGTCCATTCCCCAGAAGAACTGTTCGCCCTGGCGAAGATCCAGAGGAAGGAACGCCACATCAATCCTTTCGCCCTCGATCTTGCCTATCTCATACTGATAATTGCGGCGCATCATCTCATTGTAGGCCTCGCTTTCATCCTCCCAGTGCCACCAGTTCAGATCCCCCGCGTGGAATATGGTCGTCTCTTTGAAGCGCACAAAGAACGCCACGCCCTCATCCGTAGAGCGAAGCGTCCGGATCTTCATCCCATCCAGTTCGATCTCCTTGCGGGGTTCCAGATAGATCGTTCTGCCTTTTGGCCCCCGGTCCGTAATATCGCTGGACAGAATATATTTGACATTCTCATATGCATCCGACCACCGGAATATCTTCCTCTTAAAATGATCATAATGCCCATGGCTTGCGAATACATACACTTTTTTCTCTGCAGGTATATCTGGAAGCCGCCCCTTATAGTAATCAAATATCATGACCACGTCTTCATGCTCGATTGTAAATCCACTGTGTTCCAGATACGTAATTTTCATTTTTATGCCTCTCCCTTGATCACATTCACAGCATGTACCAGTTCGGGAAGCAGATATCTGAGGCTTTCCTTTACCGCCCCGGCCTTGCCTGGGAGATTCACGATCAGCACATCCTGGCGGATTCCCGCTGCGGCCCGGTTGAGCATGGAACGCTTGGTCAGCTTCATGGTGTGCGCCCGCATCGCCTCCGGTATCCCTAGAAGCGGCCGTTCAACAACGTCCATAGTAGCCTCCGGCGTGCAGTCCATAGGGCCGCATCCGGCGCCTCCCGTGGTCAGGATCAAGTCTGTCAGATGATTGTCGGCCATCCTCTGCATCACTGTTGACAGTACCTTCCGGTCTGTAGGCAATGCCCGCATGAATACGATCTCAAGCCCTGCCTCCTCTACAATCTTCTTAATTACTTCTCCACTTTCATTTTCTTCCCTGCCTCTGTATATGTCTGTGTTTGCTGTAATAATTGCGACCCTCATACTGTACCTCCATACTTTTCTCTGTTGTTTTCTATTAGAATATTAACCCTTTTACAAAAATAATGCAATGATTACGGTGCAGATTCCTGCAACTCCCATTGCCACTCCGCTTACGGCTCCTTCTACTTCCCCCATCTCAAGCGCCTTGGACGTCCCGATCGCGTGGCTGGCCGTTCCAAATGCCACGCCGATGGCCACCGGATCCTTTAGTTTCAGCATCTTGATAATAAACGGATGGAGGATGGCGCCTCCCGTCCCGCAGATAATGACCGCCATCATGGTAATGGACTCTATCCCTCCAAGCTGGGAGGACACATCCAGCGCGATCGCCGTGGTCACCGACTTTGGAAGCAGGGAGTGCATCATGTCTGCGTGCAGGGCCAGCAGCCTGCATAATGCCACCGTGCTTCCCATCGATAGGATGCTTCCCATCAGGCAGCCAATCACGATAGGAAAAAACTGCTCTTTGAGCACCTTTCTCTGGCGGTAGATAGACAGTCCCAGCATGGCTGTCACGGGCACCAGGAACATGGAGACAAACTGGGCGCCTTCCATGTAGTCAGCATAGGATATATGCAGGATCTTGAGCACCAGCACGCAGATCACCATGGCAATCAGAAGCGGGTTGGCGATGGGCGTCCTGGCCTTCCTTGCGGCCACGCCTCCGATATAGAATGCCATCACCGACAGCAGGATTCCGAACAAAGGATTGGACCATAGACTACTCATCTGCCTGTCCTCCCTTCCCCGCCAGCCACTTCATGCACATCTGCACGATACGCACGCTGGCATAGGTTCCCAGAAATGTCATCACCAGCGAGATGCACACCACGATCAAGAATCCTGCCAGCTGGCCTTTCAGCAGCCCGAAATCTTCCACCATGCCGATTGAAATCGGCACGAACACCAGCGCCATATTCGACAGCAGGAAGTCTCCGGTCTCCCGGATATGCTCTTCTTTTAGTATCTTCGTAAACAGCAGAAGCGCCAGAATCAGGATTGCCATAACGCTGCTTGGAAATGCGATCGGCAGCAGCGACACGATGAATTCCGCCGCAAGGCAGATTGCCAGGATGATCCCCAGCTGCTTTAATATTTTTGCACTCATAACTTTTCCTTCTCTCATTTGTGTAAAGACTATCCCGGTTATTATAGCAAAAAAAAGCGTCAGGTTCTACCCCTGACGCCATTTTTACCTTTACTTCCCCGCATCCGTCAGAATCCCGGGCCGCACTCCCAGCCCCATGGTGGCATCGATCATCGCCCCATGCAGAACGGTGGATTCATCCTTCATCAGCTCGCACACCCAGTAAGCGATCTCTTCTGGCCTTGTAAGCCGCTTCTTTGCCTGCGACTCATCGAACTTCCTGCGTTCCTCCGGGGACATCCACTGAAGGGTGCTGGAATAGAACATGGGCGTCTCCACCGACCCTGGACAGATACAGAATACGTCGATGGGCGTGTGGGTGTTCTCCACCGCCACCTGCCTTGCAAGGAAAGCCACGGCCGCCTTGCTCATGCCGTCGCTGGGCGTAAATTTCGGAAATGCGCTGATTCCTCCGTTTACCGAGGACAGGAATACGATCTTCGTCTTCTCCGTCTTCTTTTCCAGCATGCCTTGTATCTTCTTATAGATCCACAGAGGCCCTAGCGCATTCACGGTCATAAGCGCCAGGTCCTCCTGGGCGTTCAGAAGACCGCCTTCCTCCGTATACTCTTTGACCGTCCCGGAGCCCAAGGCGGCGTTAAAGATTACGCCATACCACTCATGCTCGGTCAGGAAATCCGCCTTCTCGATTTCTTCTGCCTTTCCCTGATCCAGCTTGTGTCCGTAGACCTGCCCCGGATACCGTTCCATCAGTTCCTTTGCCTTTTCTTCGGACCTGCGGTAGGTAAAATGCACCTCATATCCTTGCCCCGCCAGTCGTATCAGCGTCTCAAGCCCCATCCCCTGGGTCGCGCCCGTCACCAGTACCTTCTTCATTCCTATTCCTCCTTCGCCTTGCTGCCCTGCAAACTTCCCGGACACTTTTTGTATAAGTATACTATATACAACTTGACGACCAGAGTCAAATGAACCTGCATCCGGGCCTAGATGATGATGCACACCAGCCCGCCGTTGCTGTCATTGACGATCTTCTGCATGGTATCCTGCAGTTTTTCCTGGCTCTCGTCATTGATCATTGCCATTTTATTCTGCATGCCATCCATCACCAGTTCTTCGATGGATTTGCCAAAAATATTCGTACTCCAGATGCCTCCCTCGCTCTCCTTGGCATCCTTGATATAGCGGATCAGGTCTTCTGCCTGCTGCTCGCTTCCCACGATAGGCGCTATCTCCGTCTCGATATTGGCGCGGATCAGATGGATGGACGGAGCCTCGGAATGAATCTTTACGCCGAACTTATTCCCCTGCTTGATGATGGCAGGCTCTTCCAGCACGATCTCTTCCTTCTTGGGGCTGACTACGCCGTAGCCCTTCATGCGCACCGCTGTAAATGCATCCCGCACGCCTTCATACTCTTCCTTTAACCGGGACAGATCCCGCATGGCCGCAATCAGCTCATACTGGCCCGCAATATGGGTGCCCGTCAGTTCGCTGAGCATCTCGTAGTAGAACCGGTCCGCCACGCTGATCCGAACTCTCACGCAACCGGTATCCATTTCGATCTGGTCTACCTTCATCTCGTCAATATAAGGACTATCCGGCGTCTGAATTCCCGCGGCTGCGTCCTTGATCTCGCCGAACCGATCCATAACTTCTTTAATATGTACCAGCATATCCTGCTTGATTCTATGATCCCTTGGAAGCATCTCCACCCACTTGGGAATAAAGAACTGCACTTCCGATACCGGGAATTCATACAGCACCGCTTCCATGATCTGGTAGATATCCTCTTCTTTTAACTGTTCGCAGTTTACCGGCATGGCTTTGACGCCAAAGTTTGCTTCCAGTTCCGCTGCCACCCCTCTCGCCTCGTCATTAAAAGGCTTCTTGGAATTCACCAGCACTACGAAAGGCTTTCCGATGTTCTGCAGTTCCCGGATGGTCTTTTCTTCCGCCTCCTTATATCCCTCCCGCGGGATATCGGTAATGCTGCCGTCCGTGGTTACCACGATGCCTATGGTGGCATGGTCGTGGATGACCTTGCGCGTTCCGATGGTGGCCGCTTTTGTAAATGGGATCTCATAGTCGAACCAGGGCGTCTTCACCATGCGTTCTTCATTGCCTTCCACGTGTCCGGAAGCGCCGTCTACCATATAGCCGACACAGTCGATCAGACGGACATTGACCGTCACATCATCCGAAAGTTTGATCTGCGCCGCTTCTTTTGGCACGAATTTGGGCTCTGTGGTCATGATGGTACGCCCGGAGGCAGACTGCGGCAATTCATCCTTGGTCCGCGCCTTGCCGTTCTCATCCTCCATATGAGGGAGTACCAGCATATCCATGAAACGTTTGATAAATGTGGACTTCCCTGTCCTTACCGGTCCCACCACTCCTATGTATATCTCTCCATTTGTTCTGGCTTGTATATCTTTGTACAACTGAAACGTATTCATTCTAATACCCCCTTGTTATGCTGATATCAATGTATGCCGCATATTCCGGTTTTAGACTAAGTTTTTATAGGCGCAGACTATCATTTCTCTGAATAATTGTAATTTGACTTTCCCTTCCTATTGATATTACAATAACAGCAGCACAAGCAATAGATACAGCAACGAAAAGGAGAGACTCTATGAATACGGTAAAAGTAAGAAATCTGGAATTAGGCGCGGGCATTCCCGCCATCTGCATTCCCAATGTGGGAAAGACCCGGGATGAGATATTGTCTTTCGCCGGGCAATATAGGAATATGCACATGGATCTGATGGAATGGCGCATGGACTGGTACGAAGATGTGGAAGATACGGACAAGGTACTGGACGTACTATCGAATCTCAGAAGTCTATTAAAGGACATGCCGCTTCTTGCCACCTTCCGTACAGTGAAGGAAGGCGGAGTCCACGGCATGCCCAGGGAAACATACATTGCGCTCAATAAGGCAGTTGCTGCCTCAGGTCATGCAGACCTTATCGATGTGGAGATATTCACAGGCGACGAGGATGTCCGGGACATGATCGCGTCCATCCATGCCTGTGGCGCCAAAGTCATTGGCTCCAACCATGACTTTGACAAAACGCCGGCCAAATCAGACATCGTCTTTCGGCTGCGCAAGATGCAGGACATGGGGGCTGACATTCCTAAGATTGCCGTCATGCCAAAGAGCCGCAAGGATGTCCTGACCTTGCTTGCCGCCACGGAAGAGATGGCTTCCTGCTACGCCGACAGGCCCATCATCACCATGTCCATGTCAGGGCTTGGCAGCATCAGCCGTATCTCCTGCGAGGTATTCGGCTCCTGCCTGACCTTTGGCTCCGGCTCTAAGGCATCCGCTCCCGGCCAGATTGGCGCAGAGGAACTGTACCAGGTTCTCCATACCGTGCATCAGGCGTTATAAGAGGAGTTCTTTACTCCTCTTTCCACGCTTCTGCCGTTCTTTCGATGGCCATGCGGCGGATTTCCTCATCTCTCTTGCGATCAATGGCTTCCAGTTCTTCCGTCGTAGGAACGCCCAGCTGCTTCTTCTGGAATTCCATGTTGGACAGAATGAAGTTAAGGGCAAATCCCACCAGAAGCGCCCAGCCGGATCCTTTAAATGCCAGCACCGCAGCCATGATCCCGGCAATACTCTTGTCTGTGTTGGACTTGCAGTATTCCATGCCGATCCTTGCGCAGACATAAGCCTGGAACAGCAGCGTGATGGCGGATCCTACGCCCATGATCGGCTTCATGAAGGATACGATCGGCACCAGGATCACGCTTAAGAAGGTAGCCATACGGAAGGAACTCATGCCTCCGATCAAGGACTTCATGGCCTTCTTTCCTTCCCGGTAACGCATTGCAACGGAAACCGTCATGCCAACCCACAATGGGCCGGACAGCGGCGGAAATGGCGCGAATATGGCAAGGATCAGGTTCCGGAGGCCGCTGATCAGGTTGGAGCGGCTGGAATTAAAGTCAATATACTCATCATCCCTGCTCTCCTGCGCTTCTTTTACCAGCGTCTCGCTGGTTACAAAGTCTCCGAACGCCAGGACATAGCAGATCAGTGCAAGCGGCAATGCCTTAATAAACATGGACAGCGGCGGGAACCCTACCGCGAATATGCTGACTGTATGGAACATATTCGAAAAATCTGGAATTCTAATGACTGACCCCATCTCCAGAACGGGCTTCGCCAGTTCTCCCAGGGCCACGCCAAGAAGCATGGCGATCAGGTATGGGAACAGATTTCCATACTTAGCCATCACATCCAGAATCTTATATTTCCCTCTCTTCTTCTCGCAGAAGGGCGAGAAGCTTAAGAATGCCAGAAGCAGAGTTCCTGCCAGCGTCGCTACGGGAGCCGTCAGCAGCTGGCTGTCTTCTGCCAGCTGTCCCTGAATAACGGTTATCGGCGCAGCGAGAAGGATTCCCCCCTTGACCGAGGTCGGGACGCTTCTTACAAACTTGTCTGCCAGTTTCGTGACACCCATAAACAAGAATATGAATGCCACCAGAAGTTGTACGGCGATCATCGCCTGGATGCGCTGCGGCCCTTTTTCGAACCCGCTGATGAACGCTAAGGTAAATGGCAGCGTCGGCGTGATCCAGCCAGGCACCACTGGATCTCCCAGCCAGCCGTGAAGCATGTATAAGGCCACTTCCAGAATAACGCAGCTCCATGCCAGTTCATAGGGCAGCCCCAGATAGTCTGTCAAGTATGGGATTGAACTAAGAGCTGTCGCTCCCAGGATCAGTCCTTGAAAGAACTCCACATATTCCACGCGGTAATGTACGCCTGGTATTCTCCATTGGAAAGGCCCAAGAGGAATATAGGGGAGTTCATTTGATTTTCTCGCTCTTCTTGCACTCATAATCGAGTACCCTCCTTAATCTTCTTTCGTCTATTTTTTAACAAATCAAGTCAATAAGGAACTCTGCCTTTGGAACCAAAGGCAGAGTGACGCACGGATTATTCCGACATTGCGCTCTTTCCAAATATTTTCTTATGCTGTCCCACCAGATAGAACATCATCACCGTCGCGATAACGGATGCTGCAAGCAGCAGGCCCATCATCGTGTAGATGGCTGACGTCTCGCCGATGGACTTGGTCATTGCGGATACGATGTATGGAAGGAAGCAGCTTGCCAGTCCCATCCATGTATAGTAGATTCCGGTATTTCTTCCCTTCGGGCCTGGACACATCAGCTGGCGTACGCCAAGTCCTGTCTGAAGCGCTCCGCCGGCCGCAAAGAATCCAAGCAGGGCAATCGCTACATAGATGACTCCTACATTCTTTACAAGAAGCACGATCGCCAGCGCAACTGCCGTAAACACGGAATCAATCAGAACTACCTTCAGCGGATTCCATTTCAGTTTGCCCATCATGATTGCCCAGAATACGACGGCAATGATCGAGCCAACCGTATAGATGGATGTCATGCCTGCCGCCTGCATTTCCGTCAGTCCGCAGTTTGTCATGCCAAAGGCCTTGGTATATTGCTGCGCGCCATACATGATGAACATGCACAGGAATCCATAGAACATAGTAATAAAGTTTACCAATCCATTCGGCTTAACCAGCATGCTGGCTTTTGCCGCGTCGATCTCGGCCTGGGCTGCGTTCTTCGTCTCCCCATCCGCGGTCTTTACCGTCTCTTTCATATCATCGTCATAGGCAAATGGAGCAATGACTGCCAGTACGACGCATACAACGGACATCACAAGCGGAATCCATACATTGATGTGCCAGTTCCCGGAGTTGGAGAAATGTACGGCCATCAATGGATAGATAATGCCGGATACGGATACGAATGCCTTGATCCCGATTAACGCAGAACCGGCAAATCTTGGCTCAACAGCTTCCTGTACCGCCGGATATAAGGATGCATCCCAGAATCCGGAAGTCGCCACGCCTGCCAGGAATGCGCATACGCATGCTACCGTGAAGTTTGTTGAGAACAGCAGGCCAGCAAAGCACACGATATAGAGTATGCCTCCGGCAACCGCCATTTTCTTACGTCCTATTTTATCAGATATCTCTCCGCCAAGCCACACGGTCAGGAATTTTCCAAAACCTGTCGCTGTGATGGCCAGAGATACTGCTGCTGCTCCTGCCACTTCGTCTGTATATCCCCATTGGGTGAAGAAGTTTACTTTATTCTGTGACAGAATAATTGCCTGGATGCCATGGGTAAAATATGCCATATATACCATAGCCATAGAAAGAATATACTTCTTTGCTCTCATCCTCTCATTCTCCTTTTCTCTATCATTCTCTTTTGAATTCTGCTATTTGGCCTGCTCAGCCTGGAATTTATTATATTCCTCAAGCGGCATCTTCTTGCCTACGAACAGTTCGTAGTTCACCGCTCCCTGCTGCTGGAGCATTCCTTTTCCGCCAATCGCCTTGCATCCTGCCTCTTCCGCCTCCAGGATCATCTTCGTCTTCTCCGGGCTGTATACGGTATCGGCCACGACCAGATCCTTGCGGTATAAGGACTTGTCGATGAGAGAGATATCATCGTGAGGCTTCATTCCCATCGTCGTCGCATTGATGACGATATCGCAGTTATTTACTGCCTCGGCAAGTTTTTCCTTGTCTTCCAGGTCATTCACCGTAACGACGCACTCCGGGCATTTTTCGGCAAGCTTATCTTTGGTGCCCTCGGCCCTGTCAAAGAATTTATCCTTGACATTGAAGATGGCTACTTCTTTTGCGCCGTCTAATGCCAGCTGTACCTGGATTGCCGTTGCGGCCCCGCCTGCGCCTAATACTACCGTCTTTTTACCTTTTACGTCAACCCCGTTGACTTCCAGATTTTTTACAAATCCTACGCCGTCTGTCACATGGCCCGTAATCACGCCATTGTCATTGACGAATACGTTGCAGGCTCCGATGATCTCGGCTGCCGGTGATAATTTGTCTACCAGTTCTGCCGCAATGTTCTTGCAAGGCATCGTAAAGTTTCCTCCGCGCATATTCAGCAGGCGGATGGTTTCAAATACCTTTGGCATCTGCTCTTCTGTCACGTCAAATGCCAGATATGCATAATCCAGCCCGTCGTGCTGGAAGCTGAAGTTGTACATTGCAGGAGATCCTGAATGTCCAACCGGCGTTCCGAATAGTCCCATTAATCCTGTGTGTCCGGATATTCTCTTTTCCATCGTCTTATATTTCCTCCTTATATCTGCATTGCCGCTGCGTATGCTTCCTTAGTAGCGTCCAGTGCCCGGCGCGCTCTTGTGGCATCTCCCACGACATATACTTCCTGTCCTAACTCTTCCAGCTGTTCTGCAAATGGATTGTAGTTTCTGAATCCCATGGATAATACGACAGAGTCGAATCCTCTTACTTCATGCCGTTCTCCGTCCGGAGACTCATATTCCACGCCGTCATCATAGAAACGGCATACTTTTGCATTTACAATCTGCTCTACTTTATACTCATCGAAATCCTTCATCACATATTTGCGGTGCTCGGTGATCATGTCTGCGCCCATCTTGTCGCGGAATTCAATGATGGATACCTGATGCTGCTGCTCTCCTAAGAAGGCTGCGATCTCGCATCCCACCATTCCGCCGCCGACTACCAGAACCTTTTCTCCTGCCGCTCTCTTGCCATCCAGAAGGTCGGAGCCGTGGATGATTGCAGGATTGTCGATTCCCTCGATTGGAAGAATCAGCGTCTTGGAACCGGTGGATACTACGACTGCATCCGGTTTTTCTGCTTTTACAAGATCCAGGTCTGCCTCCTGATTCATCACGATCTTAACGCCTGCCTTCTGGCATCTTACGATGTAGCTTCGGATCATGTTGGAGATATCGCCTTTTCCCGGAGGGTACGCAGCCAGACGCATGTTGCCGCCCAGTTTATCCGTACTCTCATATAAGGTTACGTCGTGGCCTCTTTCCGCGCAGATGAATGCCGCGCACATGCCGGCTACGCCGCCGCCGATGACCATGACCTTCTTAGACTTCTCTGCCTTCGGATACCCTTCTGACTCATGACCCAGGAATGGGTTGGTCAGGCAGCAGATAGGCTCTCCTTTGTACATATTGGCCACGCATCCCTGCAGGCAGGCGATACATGGAGTCAGATCCTCAAGCCTTTCTTCCATTGCCTTTTCCGGCATATGGGGATCTGCCAGTGACTGGCGTCCGAATGCCACCAGGTCGGCACGGCCTTCCTTAACCAGAAGTTCTGCATACTGAGGCTCTGTGAATCTTCCGACCGTGATCACTGGTATGCTGACTGCCTTCTTGATCTCGGATACCAGATCTGCTGAGAATCCTCCGTGGATCGTCGTAGGCGCCCACATATATTCGTCTTTGATATGTACCGCGCGGGATACGTGAAGCGCCTGAACGCCGCATTCTTCCAGATATGCCGCGATGGCCGCGCTGTCATGTACATCCAGTCCTCCCAGGACTTCATCGGCACTGTTGATGCGGGCGATGATCGCTACCTTGTCTCCAACCGCCTTCTTCACTGCTTCTACGATCAGGCGCGGGAAGCGCATCCTGTTCTCGAAGTTTCCGCCAAACTCATCTACGCGCTTGTTGGTTCTAGGAGACATGAAGGAACTTACCAGATAGCCGTGAGCCATATGAATCTCTACGGCATCCGCGCCGCCTTCCATGGCGCGTCTTGCTGCCTCTGCATAGCCTTCTACCAGTTCATATACCTGAGCAGTAGGCACTTCTTCCGGCGTGTCTCTTCCTACCGTAGATGGGATGGCTGTTGCCGCCTGGATTGGCGCGCCTGCATTCTTTGCATTTCCTTCCGGCCCTGCGTTCTGCAGCTGGATAGAGACTTTAGCGCCCTCTGCATGACAGGCATCCGTAATCTTCTTCAGGCTTGCGATGCTGCTGTCATCGTACAGGCAAGGCTTTCTCGGGCCTCCCTTGGCTCCTTTATGTACAACAGTCGCCTCGATGGTAACCAGGCCAAACTGGCCTTTCGCACGTTCCGCATAATATGCGACAGACTGGTCGCTCCAGCATCCGTCCGCATTTGCGAAGTTATTGCCCATCGGCGGAACTACGAAACGGTTCTTTACAGTCATTGGTCCAATCTGGATTGGCTTGAACATATTTTCAAATTTCATATCATTTCCTCGCTCTCGATTTATTGCTTGTCACAAGAATTATCACTTATGTATTCTGTATCGTTTTAGGCTTCCAGAATCTCCGGCCATGCTTCCTTCAATACTTTCACGGTATTGTCATAAGTATGCGCTGCAGCTTCTTTCAGGCCTCTTGACAGGATCTCGTCAGAGATGACCTCAACGCCTACCACCTTAGGATCGATTCCAGCTTCCTTGATCATCTTTACGAATCCTGCCGTATCCTTTGCTCCGGTTCCTGGCGCAAGACGGTCATGCATGGATTCGTCTCTTAAGATCGTCTTTGCGTATGGTCTCTCGTAAGCATCGTTGATCTGGATGGAGATGACCTTCTTAGCCTGCTCTTCTGTCAGGATATCGTAGGACTGGTCGGCTCTTACCCAGTGCCATGTATCCAGGATCAGCATCGCATTGTCGCATCCGGATGCCTGAACTACGTCAAATCCTTTTTTGAGATCCGGGATTCCGCTGTATGGCATTGGCTCAACGCCGATGATGTACTTGCCGGCTCTCTGGCATAATTCTTTTAACTTTTGAGCCGTATACTCCACAGAATAGTTTTCCATAAGCCCGCAGTTGATGTGGCCTACTCCGAAGAGTTCGCACATATGGAAGCACATCTGCTCTTTGTACTTCTGCTCGTAGGAACGGTGTTCCTCTGCCCACTGTACGATGTACTCTACCTCGGTAACCTTGATTCCGTGCTTATCCAGGATTGCTAAGATGTCTTCATCGTGAAGTCCTTCATTCAATGCGTCCACATAGGTCTCTGCCCTCAGGCCGATTCCCTCATACCCAGCCTCTTTCGCTGCGATGACCCGTTCCTCAAATTTGCACTGGTCTCCCAAGGTCCATGAACTTACTGTAATTGGATTTTTTCTTGACATAATACGTTTCTCCTTCCATTGTTAAAATTGAACATGATTCTTCTATTTTGCTGGTTCAATCTTGTGATTTTTACTATGCTTTGATTATATTCCATCGTTAAATTAAAAACAAATTGTTAATATTGACCGAATCCATAGATTTTGTTTATAGTTCATGTTAGAATATAGTCAAAATCGGAAAACGAGGGAGAAATCATAATGAATCTTTACCACCTTAGATACTTTGTGACGCTGGCACATCTGGAGCATTATACCAAGGCCGCGGAAATATTAGCGATTACCCAGCCAAGCCTTAGTCATGCCATCGCATCCCTGGAAAAGGAACTGGGCGTAAAGCTCTTTGAAAAAGAAGGACGCAACGTTGTCCTGACCAAATGCGGCCAGGCTTTCCTGACTGATGTGGAACATGCGCTTGATATGCTGGATTCCAGCGTCAACAAGCTGCAGATGACCGGAAGCGGCGAAGGACGTATTGACATCGTCCAGCTCAGAGTGCTCAGCAGCATCATCGTCCCCGGCTTCGTAAAAGGATTCCTGGATTCCAAGCCGGACAAGAATATCGACTTCCATTTTCATGGCTCCACGGGTATGTCTACCGACATGATCCAGGGCCTGAAAGACCGGAAATACGACGTTGCCTTCTGTTCCATGCTGGATCATGAGCCGCTTATTGAGTTCGTGCCGATCGCCCGCCAGGAACTGGTCTTAGTCGTACCGAATGGACACCCGCTTGAGTCCAGGGATTGCATAGATCTTAAGGAAACTCTTGAATATCCTCAGATTGCCTTCTCAAAGCGCAGCGGCCTGCGGCCTGTGATAGACAAGCTGTTCGAAAAATGCGGCGGCCGGCCGGAATATGTATATTCGGTGGAAGAAGATCAAGCCGTGGCCGGGCTTGCGGGGGCAGGATTTGGCATCGCCGTGGTCCCCAATATGCCGGTGCTTAACTATATGCCGGTGAAGATTATACAGATTGAAAAGCCTACCTGGGAGAGGGTCTTCTACATGGCCACTCTCAAGAATGTCTACCAGGCGCCAGTCATAAATGAATTCAGGAAATATGTGATAGAACATGCGGATTTATAATGCCTATTGGAATACCTTTTTACACGCAAAAGCACCCGGTACATCGAATCTGTACCGGGTGCCTTATTTTATTATGCCTTATCCTATTCTTTCCATGGCAGCGCCGTATGCTCGGCCTTGCTGTCTCTTAGCATCAGTTCATTGACCGCTTCTCTCGGATCCTTTCCTTCGAAGAGGACTTCATTGACCTTGTCGATGATTGGCAGGGAAACTCCATATTCCTTCCCTAGCTTGACTGCCGCTTTGGTAGAATATACCCCTTCTACCACCATCTTGACCTCGTCCATGGCTTCTTGCATAGACATTCCTTGTCCAATCAGATAGCCTGCCTTACGGTTACGGCTATGCACGCTGGCGCAGGTTACGATCAGGTCGCCAATTCCAGTCAGGCCGGTAAAACTCTCAATGGCCCCGCCCATCTTGACGCCCAGCCTTGCGATCTCCGCAATGCCTCTGGTAATAAGCGCCGCCTTCGTATTATCTCCATAGCCAAGGCCGTCTGCAATCCCTGCAGCAAGGGCAATGACATTCTTAAGCGATCCGCCCAGTTCCATCCCCAGCATATCCGGACTGGTGTACACGCGGAACACCTCGTTCATGAACATATCCTGCAGATACTCCGCCGTCTCTTTTGTCTTTGCGCCGATCACGACGATGGTCGGCAGCCCTCTGCCTACCTCTTCCGCATGGCTTGGGCCCGATAATACGGCCACATTTGCCTGCGGGATTTCTTCTTCAATCTGCTGAGACAGCGTCATCAGAGTACTCTCTTCAATTCCCTTTGCCACATCCACGATGATCTGCCCTTCTGCTACATAAGGCTTCATATTGCGCGCCGTGCTTCGCGTAAATGGAGACGGCACCGCCAGAACGATAAAGTCTTTCCCCTTGATGGCGGATTCCATCTGCGATGTAAACTCCATATCATCCGGAATCTTTACGCCAGGCAGTTTGGACTCATGCTCCCGTTTTGTGGAAAGCATCTTCACTTCGTCCTCATTGATAGACCATACCGTCACATTGTGCCCGTTCTTGTGGAGCAGAAGCGCCAGCGCGGTACCCCAGCTGCCTGCTCCCATAATACCTACATTTGCCATAATGTTCACGTTCCTTTCATACTTTGTGCTATTTCTTGCCGACACTTAGCTTATTCTCCGTGCCGGTTAATAGTCTCTTAATGTTCTCCCTGTGCTTAAAGAAGGCAGACAGCATCAAAAATGCCGCGATCCCGTACATCTCGTAGAGATAATTCTGCGCCACATGGAATCCCCCCATCTGTCCATAGACAACTACTTCCACAAGATAGATGATGACCACCAGAAGCGAGCCAAGCGACACATACCTGGTGATCCCCACGACTCCCACGAACGCCACCAGGCAGATCAGTACCATCCACACATTGGTGGTGCTCAGAATCAGTCCTCCTGTAGCCGCAATTCCCTTGCCCCCTTTGAATTTGAGGTAGAAGGGGTAATTGTGCCCCAGCACAGCTCCCATGCCCGCATACATGGCAAGAAGCGGTATCATGTCCGCCTGGCTCTTCCCATAGATCAGGTGCACCACGACCACCGCAAACACGCACTTAAAGCAGTCGCCCAAAAGCGTTACAAGGCCGGCCTTCCAGCCCATGGTGCGAAGGGCGTTGGTAGATCCCGCGTTGCCGCTCCCCTGCTTTCTGATGTCTACGTGATGAAGCTTGCCGTACAGATATCCGGTCTGCAATAATCCAAATGCGTATCCTATAATCACACATATGAAACGTTCCATAACTAGCGATCCTTATCCTTTCTTTCCCGTACAAAGAACTTCAATGAAGTTCCTCTGAATCCAAATGCCTCGCGAATCTTATTCTCCAAATACCTGGTATAGGAGAAATGCATCAATTCCTTGTCATTCACGAATATGACGAATGTCGGAGGCTTCACAGCCACCTGGGTAATGTAATACAGTTTCAGCCTTTTCCCTTTGTCTGACGGCGGCTGCTGCATTGCCACGGCCTCGGCCATGATCTCGTTGAGCACGCCGGTGGCTACCCGAAGCGTCTGGTTTTCAATTACCATGTCTATCTTGTCATATAATTTGTTCAAACGCTGCCCTGTCTCGGCAGATACATACATGATCTCCGCATAAGGCATGAATGACAGCACGCGGCGGACTTCGCTGTCATACTCCCGCATCGTCTTGTCATTTTTTTCTATAGCATCCCATTTATTTACCACGATGATGATGCCCTTGCCCCGCTCATGGGCAATTCCTGCAATCTTTGCATCCTGCTCTGTCACGCCTTCGGTGGCGTCGATCACGATCAGCACCACGTCTGCCCGCTCTACCGCCGTTACCGTACGGATAATGCTGTAGCGCTCCAGTTCTTCCTTAATCTTGTTCTTCCTGCGAAGGCCGGCGGTGTCTATGAATACATATTCCTTCCCATTGTGCACGATATCTGTGTCGATCGCATCCCGGGTCGTTCCCGCGATATCCGATACGATGACGCGCTGTTCTCCCAAGAGCTTGTTGATGATGGAGGATTTTCCTACATTCGGCTTTCCTACGATTGCTATCCTTGGACGCTCATCCTCTTCTTCCTCCCCGGCATGATCCGGGAAATGCTCCGCCACCTGATCCAGCATATCGCCGATCCCCAGGCGGGACGCCGCGGAGATGGGCACCGGATCGCCGATTCCCAGATTATAGAACTCATATACATCCGGCATAAACTTGTCAAAATTATCTACTTTATTAACCACCAGGACTACCGGCTTGCCGGAGCGCCTGAGCATGTCCGCCACCTTGGAATCCGAATCTACCAGTCCCTGGCGCACGTCAGTAATGAAGATGATCACGTCTGCCGTGTCGATGGCAATCTGTGCCTGCTCGCGCATCTGGGACAGGATGATGTCTTTGCTCTCCGGCTCGATCCCGCCTGTATCAATCAGCGTGAAGTCCTTATCAAGCCAGTTCACATCCGCGTAGATACGGTCCCTGGTCACTCCGGGCGTATCCTTGACGATGGATATCATACCACCTGCCAATACATTAAAAAGGGTCGATTTTCCAACATTGGGTCTTCCCACAATTGCTACTACTGGTTTACTCATTTTATATCTCCTCTATCTTACTTTCTTCGTTGACCATACTCCATTATACATTACCTTTCCCAAATAGTCCAATCTGTAGTTGACCTTTTTATAGGAAAAGTGATATAAATATTAATAGTGATTACTATAAATTCGAAAGATACAGGAGATTATCATGCCAAACATTAAGTTAATGGAGACGGCGCTTCCCGTAGCGCCCCTAAAGATCGCGGCCCTTGACTCATGCAAGGAGATGGGCCAGAAAGTAAATGATTATATTGTCAGATTCAGGCAGGATACGTTAAAAGAATCTTTGGATTCTCCGCTTTTTTCCAGCTATCAGCTGGACAATTACCTGATCGACTGCCACTGCCCCCGTTTCGGAACCGGGGAGGCCAAAGGAATTATCGGAGAGTCGATCCGCGGAAAAGATCTGTTCATTATGGTCGATGTCTGCAACTACAGCCTGACCTATACCGTAAATGGCCACTTGAACCATATGTCCCCGGACGACCACTATCAAGACCTAAAGCGCGTTATCTCAGCGGCAAACGGCAAGGCTCACCGGGTCAATGTCATCATGCCGTTCTTGTATGAGAGCCGCCAGCACAAGCGCACCAAGCGCGAATCCCTGGACTGCGCCCTGGCGCTTCAGGAACTGGTCGACATGGGCGTCACCAACATCCTTACCTTCGATGCACATGACCCGAGAGTCCAGAATTCCATTCCGCTGCACGGCTTTGACAACTTCAATCCTCCTTACCAGTTTATGAAAGCCCTTCTTCGGGCGGAGCCGGAACTGATCGTCGATAAGGAGCATCTGATGGTAGTCAGCCCGGACGAAGGGGCAATGCATCGTGCCGTTTATTTCTCCAACGTTCTCGGCGTCAACATGGGAATGTTTTATAAGCGCCGTGACTACTCAACCGTGATCAACGGTAAGAACCCCATCGTGGCCCATGAATTTCTGGGCGATGATATCAAGGGAAAGAATGTCATTATCGTGGACGATATGATCTCCTCCGGGGAAAGTATGCTGGATGTGGCGAGACAGATCAAGGACAGAGGCGCGGACCGGGTATTCGTCTGCACTTCCTTTGGATTGTTCACAGAAGGATTTGATATGTTTGACGAATATTATGAAAAGGGCTACATCGACCGCGTGATTACCACGAACCTTACTTATCTTCCGCCGGCCGTGCATGAGAAGCCTTACTTTGTAATTGCGGATATGAGCAAATATATCGCGCTGATCATCGATTCATTCAACCACGATATCACCATCGGCGCTGTCCTCAATCCGACAGACAAGATTCACAAATTATTGGAAAAGCACCGCAATTCCTTGTAATTAATTTAACAACCTTTGCAGTCTCATATCTTTTATATACAAAGAAAAAGGATGTCTCGTCTAAATCGATGAGACATCCTTTTATGTTCCTCTCAATACTTTCTTAATTAGCGCTGCTCCATATATGTGGTTAAAGCGGTTTCTTCGGTAAAGTATTCCTTGAGTGCTATGATTAAACCCTTCATCAAAACTCACTTCCTTTATACTGAATTCGTATTTCTCATTCCGTTAAAAGATTAACACCTAGCACTCTATTTGTAAAGATATTTTTTTAACAAAGTTCTTCCAATTTTTTGATACTTTTTTGTGTATTTTTTAACATTCTTTTTCTGCCCCGAAAGGACTAGAAATCCGTATAGCTAACTCCGTCCTTTAGTTCGACACCTTTGGCTCTCGCCATCTCGGAGACGGTTACCAGCTGGTAACCCTCATCTATCAGCTTCGGTATCAGAGCAAGGGCTGCGTCCACGCTCTCCGTATGGATATCGTGCATCAGGATGATATCCCCGTCTTTTACGCTTCCCATGACAGAATCGATCGTGGCCTGCGCATTTCTGGTCTTCCAGTCCAGCGTATCGATATTCCACAGGATCATCGGCATTCCCACGCATCCTTTCATCGTAGAACTGATTGCCCCGTAAGGCGGACGCATCAGGGTGGCTCCCTGCCCTACGATATTCTGGAGATTGCCATTGGTCCCTCCTACTTCATTCTGTATGCCGGATGCATCCAGTTTTGACAGATCGGCGTGGTCGTAGGAATGATTGCCTAATTCGCAGCCCACTTCCTTCATCCTCTGAATCACGCTTGGATAGGAAGGCACCTTCTTTCCCAGCATAAAGAATGTGGCATGGGCATTGTACCTCGCCAGCGCCTCCACCAGTTCGCCGGTGCGCGGGCCAGGGCCGTCGTCAAAGGTCAGGGCTACCATCGGCTTGTTTGGGTCTATCGTGCTCTCTTTCTTGGAGATAAGCACGCCGTTCTGATCAAATACGCACAGCGTAAGCCCCAGCCACACCTCTCCCGTTGCCATCTTTCCGTCTGTTCCAAAGTAATAGGAAGCGCCGTCAATATCCTGCCAGCCGATAGAAGCCTTGCCGTCCGCACCCAGATAATACTTTCCATCGTCGCTGTCAAGCCATCCGGTCTTCATAATTCCATCTTTGTCAAAGTAGTATCTGGATCCGCTGATATCCTGCCAGCCGGACGCCTTCTTTCCATCTCCGTCAAAGTAATAGGTGTTCCCTTTTGAGACTACGAAGTCATTGGTGACATAGGTTCCATCATAGCGCTTAAACTTGTCCCCGTCCCACTCTCCGACCTTATTCTTGACCTTAAGGACGCCATCGGCAGTATCGATTCTGACCAGCCCGATCCAGTCCTTTTCCAGGAATCCTTTGACCGCATCCTCCAGATTCAGAGTAACCGGATAGTCTCCTTCCACAGCCGCATCCGCCTCGCAGCCGATGGTATAGTGCTTCCCTTGTTCTAATTCTTTTGCCAGGTCGCTGACCTTATATCCGGTTCTTGCATCCAATACGGCCTTCGTATTCCCCTTGGTCTCCACCGTGATCCCGAACTTGGGAAGTTCTTCCTCCTGCAATATGGAATCGCTCTTTACCGCAAGGAATATCTCCGCCTCCTGCTGGGATGCCGCCGCAGTCCGAAAAAGCAGGAACGGAAGGGCGCAAACTACAAAAAGAGCAAAAATCCGCAAAGGGACTCTCACTCTTCTCGCTTTTTTATGTATATGCTTTTTGTGCTCGCTAATTCTTTCATTTGTCATCTGTATGTCTCCCCTACACATCATCAAACATCAATCTATGGATTCTATGTAGTTGAGTATAACGTAATTCGACACACTTCGCAATGAATCTTATATGAACAATTCTTAATAATTATTAAATATTTTTAACCGGTTATTCGATTACGCGCACGCGCAGCACTTCTCCGACTTTCCTAAGATCATCTACCACTTTCTCAGGAACCGGGCTGTCGATGTCTATCATCGTGTAGGCATAGCCGCCCTTGCTTTTGTTGCTCATATCCGCAATATTCATATTGTCATCCGCCAGAATCTTCGTAAACTGCCCGATCATGTTCGGCACATTGTGATGCAGCAGGACGATCCTGGTATTCTCGCCCCGATATCCCATATCGCTGTCGGGATAATTGACGGAATTCTGGATATTGCCATGCTCCAGGTAAGCACGGATCTGCTTTGCCGCCATTCTGGCGCAGTTATCCTCGGACTCTTCCGTGGATGCGCCCAGATGGGGGATCACGATGGCTCCCTTTACCCCTGCGATGACAGGCGTCGGGAAGTCCGTCACATAATGCTTCACCTGTCCGGCCACCAGCGCGTCAACCATGGCCTCTTCATCTACCAGCAAGTCTCTTGCGAAATTCAGGACTACCACGCCTTTCTTCATCAGGCTTATGGCATCGGCATTGATCATGCCTATCGTGTTTGTGGTAGCCGGCACATGGATGGTAATGAAGTCGCACTCTTTATACAGTTCATCTACCGTCTTCGCATGGATAATATTCCTGGACAGCCTCCATGCAGAATCAACGGATACGTATGGATCATAGCCATAGACATCCATTCCCAGATGCATGGCCGCATTGGCCACCAGCACGCCGACAGCTCCAAGTCCGATGACTCCCAGCTTCTTTCCTTCCAATTCGCAGCCTGCGAATGCTTTCTTGGCTTTTTCCGTCTCTTTTACGATGTTGCCGTCTTCTTCGTTTTCCTGCACCCAGTTGATGCCGCCAATGATGTCTCTGGAAGCCAGCAGCATTCCCGCGATCACCAGTTCCTTCACGCCGTTGGCGTTAGCCCCCGGCGTATTGAATACCACAATGCCCTGTTCTGCGCATTTATCAAGCGGGATATTGTTCACCCCCGCGCCTGCTCTTGCTATGGCCTTTACTTCTGGTCCGAACTCCATCTCATGCATGTTCGCGCTTCTTACAAGGATGGCATCCGCATTCTCCGGATCTCCAGCCGGCGCATAATCTTCCGTAAACTGTTCCATACCCACTTCGGATATTTGATTTAAGCAATAATATTTATACATAACTATGCATTCTCCTCTTCAAACTTCTTCATAAATTCCACCAGTGCCTCTACGCCTTCCATCGGCATCGCATTGTAAATGCTAGCCCTCATGCCGCCCACCGAGCGGTGCCCTTTCAGGCTCTCGAATCCGGCCGCCTTGGCTTCCTTTACAAACTTCGCATCCAGCTCGCTGCTTCCCGTAACGAAAGGCACGTTCATGATTGAACGGTCCTTTGGCTCCACAGTGCCTTTAAACAGCTTGCTCTGATCCAGATAGTCATACAGGATCTTCGCCTTCGCTTCATTGCGCTCTTTCATTGCCGCAAGGCCGCCCTGCCTTTTCAGCCACTTGAATACCTTGCCGCAGATGTAGATTCCATATGCCGGCGGCGTATTGTAAAGAGACTTGGCATCTGCATGGGTCTTATACTGGAGCATGGTAGGCGTCCCTGGGAGCACATCCTCGGTAATCAGGTCTTCCCGGATGATCACGATCACGGTTCCGGCCGGACCGATGTTCTTCTGCACCCCTCCGCATATCAGGCCATACCGGGTCACATCCATCGGCTCTGACAGGAAGCAGGATGATACATCGGCAACCAGGGTCTTTCCCTTGGTATTCGGAAGTTCCTTGTATTTGGTGCCATAGATGGTATTATTCTCACATATGTACACATAGTCCGCATCTTCTGAAATGGGAAGATCAGAGCAATCCGGGATATAGGAGAATGTCTTATCCTCTGAGGATGCCACGATATTGACCTTTCCGTATTTTTTTGCTTCGGCGGCTGCCTTCTTGGCCCACTGTCCGGTAACGATGTAGTCTGCCACCTTGTTCTTCATCAGGTTCATAGGAACCATAGCGAACTGCTGGGACTCCCCTCCCTGCAGGAATAATACCTTATAGTTGTCAGGTATACCCATCAGTTCCCGAAGATCCGCCTCTGCTGTATCAATAATTTCCTGGAACGACTGCGAGCGGTGACTCATTTCCATAACGGACATTCCGGTCCCGTTGTAATCTAGCATTTCTTCTGCTGCCTCTTTTAATACTTCCTCCGGTAATACTGCCGGTCCTGCTGAAAAATTGTACACTCTGCTCATTGTTGTTCCTCCATTTTCCTTGTTCTGTTATTTCTGTTTTTCCAGGTCCTTTTCATCGAATGCTTCATTGATCGGCGCGCCTGGGGCTACCATAGGCCATACCTTGTCATCGCTGTCTACCTGGCAGTCAATGACAACCGGCCTGTTAAGAGTCAGGGCCTTTTCAAATGCTTCTTTGAATTCTTCCTGGGTGGTTGCACGGATTCCTTCTGCCCCCATAGCCTCCGCAAGTTTCACGAAGTCCACGGCGTCATTCAGAACCGTCGCCGAGTAACGCTTTCCGTAGAACAGATCCTGCCACTGGCGCACCATTCCAAGCACATGATTATTGATGACCACCTGGATGATTGGAATATTATGGCGCACGGCGGTAGCGATCTCGTTCATATTCATACGGAAGCATCCGTCACCCGCTATATTGACAACTGTCCGATCCGGCAGCCCCGTCTTGGCACCGATGGAGGCCCCCAGGCCGTATCCCATGGTTCCCAGGCCGCCGGACGTCAGTAATGTCCTTGGCTTTGTAAATTTATAGAACTGGGCTGCCCACATCTGATGCTGGCCGACTTCGGTCACGATGACGGCATCCCCCTTGGTCTGTCTGTAGATTTCCTCAACCACATATGGGCCGGTCAGTACGTCCGGATGATAGGATAATGGATATCTCTTCTTGTAATCCATGATCTTCTCCACCCATTCCGCATGATTTTGCTGCTCCATCCTCTCATTGAGGATACCCAGCACGGTCTTGATATCGCCCACTACGCCGTCGGTGATCAGTACATTCTTGTTCATCTCCGCAGCATCGATATCAAACTGCAGGATCTTGGCGTTCTTGGCAAACTTTCTGGCGTTCCCTGTCACGCGGTCGCTGAATCTTGCTCCGATGACGATCAGCAGGTCGCACTCGCTGACGCCATAGTTGGCCGTCTTCGTGCCGTGCATTCCCAGCATGCCTGTATATAACGGATCGGTGCCCGGAAACGCGCCTTTCCCCATAAGGGAATCCGTTACCGGAGCATCCACCTTCTTGGCAAATGTATAGAGTTCTTCGCTGGCGCCTGAGAGTACTGCGCCTCCTCCTACAAAGATATATGGCTTCTTTGCTTTTGTTATGATTTTTAATGCCGTCTGGATGTCGTCTTCGCAGATGTCTTTGGAAGGCTCGACAGGCTTGATCGCCTCTTTCTTATATTCTGCCTTATTCGCCGTCACATCCTTAGGAATATCGATCAGTACCGGGCCGGGGCGGTCCTTCTTCGCGATCACGAATGCCTTTCTTATGGTCTCCGCCAGATCTTTTACATCCTTGACGATAAAGTTGTGCTTCGTGATCGGCATCGTGATACCTGCGATATCAATCTCCTGGAAACTGTCTTTTCCAAGAAGTGACACGCCTACATTACAGGTGATCGCTACGATCGGAATGGAATCCATGTAAGCCGTCGCGATTCCCGTAACCAGATTCGTCGCTCCCGGGCCGCTGGTTGCGAAGCAGACGCCTACCTTTCCCGTTGCCCTGGCATATCCGTCAGCGGCATGGGCGGCTCCCTGCTCATGGGAGGTCAGGATATGGGTGATCTCATCGCTATGTTTATATAATTCATCGTATACGTTTAAAATAGCCCCGCCTGGATAGCCAAACACGGTATCCACGCCCTGCTCTTTCAAACATTCGATTACTATCTCTGATCCTGTTAATTGCATACCTTTTGTTCTCCTATTCTATCTTAATTCTTCGGTATTTCCAGGATGGCTCCTCTGTTTCCTGAAGTTACCATGGATGCGTATCTTGCCAGATATCCTGTGGTTACCTTCGGCTCTCTTGGCTGCCATGCCTGCTTTCTCTTCGCCATCTCTTCGTCGGATATATCCAGTTCCAGCTTCAGGTTCGGGATGTCAATCTTAATCATATCTCCTTCTTCCACCAGTCCGATCGGTCCTCCCACTGCCGCTTCCGGCGATACATGGCCGATGGAGGCGCCTCTGGAGGCTCCGCTGAAGCGTCCGTCCGTGATCAGCGCCACGCTGGATCCAAGTCCCATGCCTGCAATGGCAGAAGTAGGATTGAGCATCTCCGGCATTCCCGGACCGCCTTTCGGTCCCACATAGCGGATAACTACCACGTCTCCCGCCACGATCTTGCCGCCTTTGATCGCGTCGATCGCATCCTCCTCGCAATCAAATACTCTTGCCGGGCCAACATGCACCAGCATCTCTTCTACGACTGCGGAGCGTTTTACCACGCTGCCGTCCGGCGCCAGGTTGCCTTTGAGAACTGCAAGGCCTCCCGTCTGGCTGTATGGATCGTCAATGGGACGGATCACCTGCGGATCCTTATTCACCGCATCTTTGATGTTCTCTCCAACCGTCTTGCCAGTAACCGTCAGGCAGTCTGTATGGAGCAGTCCTTTCTTGTTCAGTTCCGCCATCACCGCATATACGCCGCCGGCTTCATCCAAGTCTTCTATGTAGGTAGGCCCTGCCGGTGCCAGGTGGCAGAGGTTCGGGGTCTTTTCGCTGATTCCATTCGCAAAGTCAATCTCAAAATCCATGCCGATCTCATGGGCGATCGCCGGAAGGTGCAGCATGCTGTTGGTAGAGCAGCCCAGAGCCATATCTACCGTCAGGGCGTTGAGGATGGCATCCTCTGTCATAATGTCTCTTGGACGGATATTCTTCTCCCACAGTTCCATGACCTTCATGCCTGCCTGCTTCGCGAGACGAATCCTTGCAGAGTAGACTGCCGGAATGGTTCCGTTGCCGCCAAGTCCCATGCCAAGCACTTCCGTCAGGCAGTTCATGCTGTTGGCCGTGTACATGCCGGAACAGGATCCGCAGGTCGGACAGGTCTTATTCTCGAATTCCTGAAGATCATCGTCCGTGATCAGGCCCGCCGCGTTGGCTCCAACTGCCTCAAACATGCTGGAAAGGCTGGTCTTCTTTCCCTTGACATGGCCTGCCAGCATAGGGCCGCCGCTTACGAATATGGTAGGTACATTGATTCTGGCTGCCGCCATCAAAAGTCCCGGCACATTCTTGTCACAGTTGGGTACCATGACCAGGGCGTCAAACTGGTGCGCCAGAGCCATGGCTTCCGTGGAATCCGCAATCAGGTCTCTGGTTACCAGAGAATATTTCATGCCGATATGTCCCATGGCGATCCCGTCGCATACGGCGATGGCCGGAAATACGATCGGCGTTCCGCCTGCCATGGCAACCCCCTGCTTCACTGCATTTACAATCTTATCCAGGTTCATATGCCCTGGCACGATCTCATTATAAGAACTGACAATTCCAACCAGCGGCCGCTCCATCTCCTCCGGCGTCAGGCCCAGGGCGTTCAACAATGAACGGTGGGGCGCCTGCTGCTTTCCCTTTGTAACTGTATCGCTTCTCATCCTACTACCTCCTGAATCTTTCTCTATCTGTCTATATCTTATGCTATCCTTGCTTCCTATTGTCTTGTGCCCGCTAGATACGCTCCGCGATCAGGCTTCCCATTTCCTCGGTGCCTACCTGGGTCTTGCCCTCTGACATGATGTCGATGGTGCGGTAGCCTTCTTTTAAGACTTGGGCGACTGCCGCCTCGATCGCATCCGCTTCCTGATCCAGATCGAAACTGAACCGCAGCATCATTGCCGCAGACAGTATGGTGGCGATGGGATTGGCAATACCCTTGCCGGCAATGTCCGGAGCCGATCCGCCGCTTGGCTCATAGAGTCCGAACTTGGTCTCATTGAGGCTCGCGCTTGCCAGCATCCCGATGGATCCGGTAACCATGCTGGCTTCATCCGACAGGATATCGCCGAACATATTCTCCGTCAGTACCACGTCAAACTGCTTCGGATCCTTCACCAGCTGCATTGCGCAATTATCCACCAGCATATGCTCCAGCGCAACCTCCGGATAATCCTTAGCCACTTCTTCCACGATCTTTCTCCAGAGCCTGGAGGAATCCAGCACGTTTGCCTTATCTACGCTTGTCACCTTCCTGCCGCGCTTCATGGCAATATCGAACGCCCGCTTTGCGATCCGGCGAATCTCATTCTCATTATATGTAAGGGAATCAAAGGCAGTCAGGACGCCGTCGATCTCTTCTGTCCTGCGCTCTCCGAAATACAGTCCTCCGGTCAGTTCCCGCATAATCATCAGGTCAAATCCGCCCTCGGTAATCTCTTCCTTAAGCGGGCATGCGCCCTTCAATTCATCATACAGGATGGCTGGCCTTAAGTTGGCGAAAAGATTTAACTCCTTACGAATCTTTAAAAGTCCGGCCTCCGGCCTTTTGGACGGTTCCAGCTGATACCAGGGCGAGGTCTTTGCATCTCCCCCGATGGAGCCCATCAGCACTGCGTCGCATACTTTTGCCTGCTCCACCGTCTCGTCGGTCAGCGGAATCCCATGTACATCTATAGAGGCTCCGCCCAGCAAAAGCTGGGTATACTTGCAGGCGTGCCCGTATTTCTCTGCCGCTTTATCCAGAACCTTCATTGCTTCCGTCACAATCTCCGGCCCGATTCCATCCCCTTTTATCACTCCAATATTCAGGTTCATACTCATTTTCCTTCCTCTGTTAAAAAATCTATAAAACATATAATATCCTATTTTAATGGTTGTTTCAAGACTTTAATCAACTAAATTGTCATCTGTCTGTTTTTTTAGGTTCCCCGGGCCAAATCCATAAGGCAGCAATTCTGCCAGCATATACGCCTGATAATCGCCTTCATCCTTCGCCAGAATAATCCTGAATTCGCCAGGATCGCAGAATTCCATCATGACCTGGCGGCACACGCCGCAGGGCGGGCAGTAATCATGCTTCCCCTGCGCATCCTCGTTCACGATGCAGATGGCGGCAAAGTCTTTCTCCCCCTCGCTGACTGCCTTGAAGATTGCCGTGCGCTCCGCACAGTTTCCCGGGCTTAACGCTGCATTTTCGATATTGCACCCCGTATAGATCTTCCCACTTTTCGTAAGGAGGGCTGCTGCCACCTTGAACTTAGAGTAAGGAGCATAGGCATATTCCAGTGCTCCAAATGCCTGGCGGATCAGTTCCTCTCTCATACTTTCCTTCAGTTTCATTCCCTAAGTCCCTCTTTCTTCGCAATCTTGACAATCCGGCTGGTTCCCAGGCGGGAGGCACCAAGCCTTAGAAATTCCTCGGCGTCCGCGATGGAACTGATTCCCCCCGCCGCCTTAATCTGCACGCCTTCTCCTACATGGCGCGCAAACAATGCCACGTCTTCAAACGTCGCGCCGCCGCTTCCAAATCCGGTAGAGGTCTTGATAAAGTCCGCTCCAGCCTCGGTCACGGCCTGGCACATCCGTATCTTCTCCTCTTCTTCCAGGAAGCAGGTCTCGATGATCACCTTCAATATCCGGCTGCCGGCCGCCTCTTTGACGGATCGGATCTCCTGCGTGATCCGGGCGTACTCCCGATCCTTCACCCAGCCCATATTAATGACCATATCCACCTCATCTGCGCCGTCCTTTACCGCCTCTGCCGTCTCAAATACTTTGGCTGCCGTGGTATTGTATCCATTGGGAAAGCCGATGACCGTGCACACTGCCATGCGTTCCTTTACATATGCCTTAGCCTGCTTTACATAAGAAGGGGGAATACATACCGATGCCGTCCCATAGGCGATGGCATCGTCGCACAACGTCCTGATCTCTTCCCATGTAGCCGTCTGTGACAGCAAGGTATGATCTACATGTCTTAATATTTCCTGTATATCCATAGCATCCAACACTCCTTTTCCTTGTACTGTTATAATTCCAGCGCGATCTCCATCATCTGTCCGAATCCTGACTGCCGTTCGCTGGCGCTTATGCTCTCCTGCCGGAACAGATGGTCTGAGATGGTCAGCATGCATAACGCCTTCTTCCCTGCCCGTGCCGCGTTCATATAAAGGGCTGCCGCTTCCATCTCCACAGCCATCACGCCCATTTTCCTCCATTTCGCATTTACTTCATCGTCATCATTGTAAAAAATATCAGAGGACAGGATATTTCCCACCTTTACGCTGACTCCCTGGGCCCTTGCGGTATTCACCGCCTTCTCAAGCAGCCCGTAATCCGCGATCGGCGCAAATGTGCCGGGCAACTGGTACTGTGCGGCATAGTTGGAATCCGTGCAGGCTCCCATGCCGATCACTACGTCCTTTAACTGGATATCGTCCCTTAACGCGCCGGCAGAGCCAATCCGTATGATTGCCTCCACCTCATACCTATGATAAAGTTCATACGTATAGATTCCGACGGACGGCATCCCCATGCCGCCCCCCATAACCGAGATTTCCCGGCCTTTATAAGTTCCTGTATATCCCAGCATATTCCGCACCGTATTAAAGCACCTGGCATCTTCCAGATAAGTATCTGCGATGTATTTCGCCCGAAGCGGGTCTCCCGGCATCAGTACCGTGCTGGCTATCTCTCCTCTTTCTGCTGCATTATGTGGCGTTCCCATATATCTTTCCTCCTTATTCCTGCTTCTTATCTTCTCTAATCAGCGTCTTAAGCGCCTCGATCGCCGTGCGGATAGGCGCCTCCACGTCATGTGCCACCGGATTGGGGAGGTTCTTCTTCGCCCGCTCCTGATTGGCCATCACCAAAAGCACCGTGCCTACCCTGACTCTCAGACAGCTGCCCACGATATAAAGGGCTGCCGACTCCATCTCTGATGCCAGGCATCCGCATTTGACCCAGGCATCCCATTTATTCATCAACTCATAGCCCACTGGCTTGGTCTCTGGCGAATGCTGCCCATAGAAAGCGTCTTTGCATTGTACCACGCCTACGTGGTAATCCTGCCCCAGTTTCTTTGCTGCCTGGATCAGGGCATTGGTCACCTGGATGTCCGCAACTGCCGGATATTCGATGGGGGCATACTCTTTGCTCGTTCCCTCCATCCGGATCGCGCCGGAGGCGATCACTACGTCCCCGCTCTTTACCTCCAAAGCCATGCCGCCGCTTGTGCCTACCCGGATAAATGTATCCGCTCCGACTCTTGCAAGTTCTTCCATGGCAATGGACGCGGACGGCCCTCCGATACCGGTGGAGGTCACGCTTACCTTCTCCCCTTCCAGATAGCCGGTATAGGTCACATATTCCCTGCTGTCAGCTATGAGTTTCGGATCTTCAAAGTGTTCCGCGATCTTTGCGCAGCGTTTCGGATCTCCCGGAAGGATCACGTATCTTCCCACTTCTCCCCCCGCTACCTGGATATGATACTGCCTGTCCTTATCTTCAGAGTAATTAATCATAGGCTTTTCACTCTCTTTCTATGTTCTTATTTATGCAGACTTGCTGCCTATATCATACCATTATGCCGCTGATTCCACCAGTCATTCATCGAAACTGGTAGTTTTTCCTCCCTGTTTCGCTTATAATAGATAGTAGATATGAATGGAACTTTGGAAACGATTATATCCGGCAAGAATCAGGAGGTGCCTGCATGGCTTTTACAATGAATATTCAACTGATCTATTTACTGCGTCTTCTGGGGGCAGCACTTTGCGGCGCGATGATCGGCTATGAGCGGGAAAGCCATATGAAGATGGCTGGCATCCGTACGCATGCTATCGTGGCTCTGGCCTCCTCCTTAATGATGATCATATCCAAATATGGATTCTATGACATACTTTTTATGGAGCATATCGGACTCGACCCCTCCCGTATTGCCGCCGGAGTTGTCACTGCCGTCGGCTTTCTGGGGGCCGGCGTCATCTTCACCCGCCATATGAATGTAATGGGCATCACCACTGCTGCCGGAATCTGGGCAACGGTAGGCATCGGCATGGCGTTCGGCGCAGGCATGTATATCTTAAGCGCCGCTTCCACCCTGCTCATCCTTCTGTTCCAGCTTCTGTTCCATACCCGGCTGCTCCACCCCAGAAGTTCATCCATCGAGCAGATCACCCTGCTGGTAGAAGGAAATGAGGACATCAAGGTCCTGCTAAATGACATCTTTGCCACCAAGAAGATAAAAATCTCCAATATCACTGCCAAGCGTGTGGACGCAGCAACATTAGAGATCAAGCTGTATGTACGCTTCCCCGAAGCCTACGATATCTATGATATCTTTCAATTACTAAAGGAATACCCGCAGATCAAGTCCATCGACATCTGATCTTGCCACTGGCAGACGGGGACGCCCCCCACGATCCTTTGGATCATGGGGGACGTCCCCATCTTCCTATGTTGAAAGGGCTTTATTTTAATATCTTAAGGTTATATCGATCCTTCTTTCCTGCCTGCCGGGGACTTCCTCCCATCTTCTGCAGTTCTTCCAGACGCATCTTCTTTCTGCGGATCCGCTCTCCAGCTTCTCCCTGCGGACGGTAGCCTGCGAATTCCTCCTCATATGTGGACCTGCGTCCATTCTTAAGATAATCGGCTCCATAACTCATATGGATGTCCAATTTCAGGTATGCACATAAAAAGGAGTTCCAGGCCCTGTGAAGCAGATTATTCTTAGCATCCGCCCGGCTGCCTATATACAAGATAAGCAGCGCTCCGATCAAGATTACGCATGTGACAATTACAAATATTCGAATTGTTTCAGGCATACCAACAACCCCTTTCTCATCTGTATAGGTAAACATGCTCCTGTTGTCTTTATATTAGTCTTTTTGGTTTATTTAGTCAATCTATTTATGTAATTTTGATAAAATTTCTGATTTTAATTCAACCTCATAAATTTCCTGTTATTGCACATCCTATCTATGAGGTGATAGCAAATGATAGACAACGAAGAACTCCCCATTGGCTTTACCATGTCTCTGGCCCAGCATTCCGACATCCTCAGCCGTTTTGCCTCTCTTCCGAAGCAGGAGCAGGAAAGGATCGTGGATGGAGCCCGCCAGGTCAAAAGCCGGGAGGAAATGAACAGTTACGTAGAAAATATGTTTCAGGGATAGAGGTTACTGCTCTGTCCCTGATTTTTCTTTTTGCCTGTTCCTATAGTGAATTGCCTCCGGATCCTTTATCTGTCGGACGCGGGTCCACTCCTTCGTTTCATCGTCGCGCTGTACTTCCGAGCGGTTCTGGGAGAGAAATCTGGTCAATTCGTAGCAGCTGACCCATATCTCGTTATTCCCTTCCCTCTGGGATTCGTCAAAAATCAGCTGCAGGCCGAAGTGCAGATGATACTCATCAATGTTATTCGTATTCTCTTCCGTGCTGTAGCCGGTTCTGCCTATATATCCGATGACATCCCCTGCCTGCACCACCGCTCCTTCCTTTAATCCTTCTGCATAAGGGCGGTTCTGCCTTAGGTGGGCGTAGTAATAATAGCGTCTGCCGTCAAAACTGCTGATCCCGATGCGCCAGCCTCCATACTGGTTCCATCCAAGCGCTGATACATAGCCGGACTCCACGGCGATCACAGGGGTTCCTACCTGCCCCATCATATCATGCCCCAGATGATTCCTCTTATATCCATAACTTCTGGATACGCCAAAGTCATCATAGTCCGAGTAGGGAAATTCCTTTGCGATCGGGCTGTAGGCCTTCAGCCCATAGACTTTCTTCTTTGGATGCACATACTGGAACTCTCCCACCATCCCGTCAAGGACCGCGCCATATGCCTCCCGGTAGTAGGAATAATACTCCATATCCTTCGTCATTTCCTCAACCGTCTGGCTTCCATCCAGCAGTTTTTCGGCGATGTCCGCCAGATCTTCCTCCTGGTACCGGGTGAAGTCTCCCCCATACCTGGCGCCTAGAATTGCCAGAAGATCCACCCAATGAAGATGCGGCTCCTTTCCGTAACTATCCAGATCATACTGATATGCCTTCTTCATTGCCTCGCTGGTCACGTTGAATTCCACCCATTTAATGTAATCCTTCTCTTTTTCCTGTACCGGCTCCTTTCCGGGCTCGCCCGAATCCCCGGCTTCCGCTCCTGTATTCTCCTGACGGATACTCCTTACCTGGCTATCCGTATCGGCATCCCCCCTATTCCAGCTTAAAATGCCTCCTCCTGCCAGCATAAGGCATAAAAGGAAAACTTCCAGCATGATCCCCTGTTTCTCGCTAATATGCATCTTCCTATCTCCCCCGCAACCTGCACTATTCTTATCATAACAAAACTATGCCAGGATAAGCCCCGCTATGAACGTAAATGCCATGCACGCGGCAATGCCGGCCGCCGTAGGCACCAGAATGGAAAGGAGCATCCACTTAAGGCTTCCCGTCTCTTTGCGTATGGTAAGGCAGGTAGTAGCACAAGGCCAGTGCATCAGTGAAAACAGCATGGTGCTGATTGCCGTGACCCAGGTCCATCCATTCTGGGACAGCAGCGTCCACATCGCCTGGCTGTCTCCCAGTTCCAGCAGGCTGCCCTGGGCCAGATAGCACATGACCACAATGGGCATTACGATCTCATTGGCCGGCATCCCCAGGATAAAGGCCAGCAGTATGATGCCGTCCAGCCCCATCAGCCGTGCAAATGGGTCCAGGAAGTCGGCGCAGCAAGACAGCACCGTAGCATCTCCTACCTTAAAATTCGCCATCAGCCAGATGACAAGCCCTGCCGGAGCCGCCACCGCGATCGCCCTTCCCAGCACGAAGACGGTCCTGTCAAGCACGGAACGTACGATCACTTTGCCAATCTGCGGCCTGCGGTACGGCGGCAATTCCAGGGCGAACGATGAAGGAAGCCCTTTTAAGATGGTTCCCGACAGGATACGGGATACCAAAAGCGTCATCAAAATTCCCAGCACAATGACGCCTGCCAGCAGCAAGGCCGATAAAAAGGAGGAAAATATGCCAGCCGCATTTCCAATCAGAAACATGGATATAATGGACAGGAGCATGGGAAATCTGCCATTGCAAGGGACAAAGTTATTGGTGAGAATGGCGATCAGCCGCTCCCTGGGAGAATCTATAATACGGCATCCCGTCACTCCCACAGCGTTACAGCCAAATCCCATGCACATAGTCAGCGCCTGCTTGCCGCAGGCATGGCATCTCTGGAAGCAATGGTCCAGATTAAATGCCACCCTCGGAAGGTAGCCCAGATCCTCCAAAAGCGTAAATAACGGAAAGAATATGGCCATTGGAGGCAGCATGACGGAAATCACCCAGGCGGCAACCCGGTATACGCCATAGATCAGCGGCTCATATATCATCTTCGGAACGCCGGCCGCCTGCACCGCTAATACCAGCTTATCCTCCACCCAGAACAGCCCATCGGAGAGCAGTTGGGACGGGTAGTTCGCTCCGCAGATGGTAATCCAGAACACCAGAAGAAGCATGAGGAACATGATCGGGAATCCGGTCCTCTTGCTGGTAAAGATCCAGTCCAGCCTCCTGTCTCTGCGGTCATAATCCTTCTTCCCGTACTGTACCGTCTTCCTGCTGATCTGTTCTGCCCTGCGGATATAGGACGCGGCGATGGCGTCACTGATCTTCTCCTTGGAATATCCGGCTTGGGCCAGGTATTCAACTGCCTCCTTCAGCGCGCCTGCAACCTCCGTATCCTCTACCAGGGAATATCCCAGATATTCCTCCATGGAATAAAGAAGATTGCTGTTCGCATCCAGCAGGCGGGCACAGAACCATCTGGTGTTCTCTTCTCCTTTTGTCGCCCACTCCACCGCTGGCTCCAGCATGCCGATCGCCCTTTCCACGGGTCCTTCATACACAAAGGCCAGGGGCTTATGATCCTTCTGCTTTTCCATCTGCTGCAGCGTTAAAAAAATGCGTTCCAGGCCGATTTCTTCTCTTGCGGTGATTCCGATCACAGGCACGCCCAACTCTTTTGAAAGTCCCTTGATATCTATATGAATCTGCTTTTTTGCCGCCTCATCCATCAGATTTACGCATACGATCACCTGCTCAGCTGCTTCGATAATCTGAAGCACCAGATTCAGGTTCCGCTCCAGGCAGGTGGCATCACAGACGGCAATGACTGCATCCGGATGTGCAAAGCATATGTAATCCCGCGCAATCTCCTCTTCCTCGGAATGCGCCATAAGCGAATAACATCCCGGAAGATCTACCAGTTCATACTGCCTCCCATTATAGTCGCATGTGCCTCGGGCATTGCTCACCGTCTTCCCCGGCCAGTTTCCCGTATGCTGCTTCAGCCCGGTCAGCGCGTTAAACACCGTGCTCTTTCCCACATTAGGATTCCCCGCCAGTGCAAGAACCTTACCCATTCTGACACCACCGCCTCTCTTCCATACGCAGGTAATGAATCATATGATCACCGCCTTATTTCACAAAAAGCCCCAGCAGTCCTGCTTGGGCCATAGCCTTATAATAGTATATGAAAGTTACGTCTGTCCTGTGCGGTCCAATTAAATATTCATAATATGCTGCGCCCCTCCCTCATGCGACCAGTCTGATCCTCACCTGGCTGGCATCCTCTTTGCGAAGCGCGATTACCGTCCTGCGAATCAAATATGCGCATGGATCTCCGAGAGGGCTGATGCCCACGCATTCTACCAAAGTACCTTCTATCAGCCCCATGTCCTGCAGACGTCTGCGCATATCCGTATTCATGCAGATGTCTGTTACAATAGCCCTTTCCCCCGGGCTTAAATCCGCCATATGCCTGCAATGCTTCATCCCGTCACTTCCTATATCTGTAAAAGGCTCTGCGATAACGCGAGCCTTTAGCCTTATTCTACTATATGCGAAAAAGAGAATTGGGGTTCGAAATAATAGTTATATATTCGCAATCACCTTCATACGTTTATCTGAATCGACTTTTCGGGAGAATTGCCATGCTCATCTATACCGTTAAGCCAGGAGATACCGTCGACAGCATCGCTGCTGCCTATGGCATTCCTGTTTCTACAATCGTCTATCAGAATCAGATTCCCTATCCATACCGGCTTGCCATAGGCGAAGCCCTGCTGCTTCCAACGCCTGCGGGTATCTCTTCTCCCCGCTCTACAATCTATGCAGGCGGATATGCCTATCCCTTTATCAGCCCGTGGGTTCTTCGGGAGACGCTCCCTTATCTCTCCTATCTCTATATATTTTCCTATGGATTTACAATGGAAGGAGAGCTGATCGAGCCTTTGCTGGATGACGCCTGGATGATCGAGGCCGCCAGAGCCTTTGGCACAGCGCCAATTCTTACCTTGACGCCTTTTGGGCCGGACGGGCGTTTTAATAATTCCTTGATTTCCCAGGTTGTAAATGACCTGGATGCCAGAAGACGTCTTAAAGATGCGATTGTGGAGCAGATCACGGCCCGGGGATTCCAGGGGCTGGACATCGACTTCGAATACATCCTCGCTGAAGACAGGGACGCCTTTGTAGACTTCGTCGCCTATATGCAAGAAGCCGTAAGTGCCCTCGGGTATCCGACCAGCGTCGCCCTGGCACCGAAGACCTCGGATACCCAGACCGGACTTCTCTATGAGGGCAAAGACTACCGGAGACTGGGCGAGACTGCGGATTATGTCCTTTTAATGACTTACGAGTGGGGCTACACCTATGGGCCTCCCATGGCGGTAGCCCCGCTTAACAAGGTCCGGGAGGTGGTGGAATATGCGGTCACCGTGATCCCCCCTTCCAAGATCCATCTGGGGATTCCCAACTATGGATATGACTGGGCGCTGCCCTTCGTCCGAGGCACCTCCCGCGCCCGTACCATCGGCAATGTGGAGGCCGTGCAGCTGGCCATCTCCCAAGGCGCTGCCATCCAATTTGACGACATCGCCCAGTCTCCTTTCTTCCGCTACTGGTCCAACGGCACGGAACACGAAGTGTGGTTCGAAGATGTCCGCAGCCTGAATGGAAAATTCGACCTTGTCGAAGAGTTCGGCCTTAGGGGCGTATCCTACTGGCAGATCATGCAGCTCTTCCGGGCCAACTGGCTCCTACTGGCTGACCGATTCAATTTGGCACACCAGTTGTGACGATTTTACGCACCAGTTGAGGCAAGTTGACACGTAACAAAATGAAGATGTGCACGTAACACTTTTGAAAAGTGTTACGTGCACATCTTCATTTTGTTACGTGTTCAATATACGCTTGGCGTTCTCCACGCGTTCTGTTGTGGGGGGCTCGACCCCTTCCAGAGGATACTCAAGCCCCAATTCTTTCCATTTATATACGCCCAGCGTATGGTAGGGAAGGACTTCTACTTTTTCTACATTCTTCAGGGTCGCGATAAAGTCATGAAGTCTTATGAGATATGCATCTTCATCACTTCTTCCTGGCACCAGGACGTGACGGATCCAAACCGACTTTCCTATATCCGAGAGATATTCTGCCAGTTCCAGGATGTTCTGGTTGGATTGTCCGGTCAGAATCTTATGCTGCCCGTCATCGATGTGCTTGATATCCAGCAGTACTAGATCGGTGTACTCCATCAGTTTTTGGAACTTTCCAAAGAACGGCTCTTTTTTCGTAAATGGATTTCCGCTGGTATCAAGGGTCGTGTGAATGCCTTTCTGCCTGGCTCTTTTAAATAGTTCCAATAAGAAGTCGATCTGCAGAAGGGGCTCGCCTCCGCTGACTGTGATCCCGCCTTTGCTTCCCCAGTAAGCACGGTACTTTAGCGCCTTGTCTATCAGTTCATCCGCAGTATAAGGGGTTCCCGCCTTCATATTCCAGGTATCCGGGTTGTGACAGAACTGGCAGCGCATGGCGCAGCCGGAGGTAAATATCACGTAGCGGATGCCTGGTCCATCTACAGAGCCAAAACTTTCCAAAGAATGAATGTATCCTTTTGTCATACTCTTGCTCCTTCTTACATTCTATCGTGACAGGTTCTGGCGATAACGTCCATCTGCTGTTCCCTGGTCAGATCAATGAACTTAACCGCGTATCCGGACACGCGGATCGTGAAATTGGCGTATTCCGGCTTTTCTGGATGCTCCATAGCATCAATTAGTTTCTCGGTGCCAAACACGTTTACATTCAGATGATGCGCTCCTTGGCTGAAATATCCGTCCAGCACGCCTACCAGATTGTCCGTGCGCTCCTCATCGCTGTGCCCAAGCGCGCCCGGGCTGATAGTCTGCGTATTGGAAATCCCGTCCAGGGCAAGTTCGTAAGGAAGCTTCGCCACAGAGTTCAGGGACGCCAGCAGCCCGTTCTTCTCCGCGCCGTATGATGGGTTCGCCCCAGGCGCCAGTGGCTCTCCGGCTTTTCTTCCATCCGGCAGCGATCCGGTAGCCTTGCCATATACCACATTGGACGTAATGGTAAGGATTGAGGTTGTGGGTTCCGAATTCCGGTAGGTATGGCATTTCTTAAGTTTGTGCATGAAGGTCTTGAGAAGCCAGATCGCGATCTCATCCGCTCGGTCGTCATCGTTTCCGTATCTTGGGAAGTCGCCCTGCGTCTCAAAGTCCACCGCCAGGCCATCCGCGTCCCGAATCACCTTGACCTTGGCATACTTGATCGCGCTCAAGGAATCGACCACATGTGAGAATCCGGCAATCCCGGTGGCGAATGTACGTCTAACATCCGTGTCGATGAGTGCCATCTCCGCTGCCTCATAGTTGTACTTGTCATGCATATAGTGAATCATATTCAGAGTATCCACATACAGTTTTGACAGCCATTCCATCATAGCGTCATATCGTTCCATAACTTCATCGTAATCCAGATACTCTGAGGTGATCGGCCTGTACGCTGGCGCTACCTGCTCTCTCGACTTTACATCGATGCCGCCATTGATGGCATACAGCAGGCATTTCGCCAGATTGGCGCGGGCGCCGAAAAACTGCATCTCCTTGCCTGTCTGGGTAGCTGACACGCAGCAGCAGATGGAATAGTCGTCTCCCCATACCGGGCGCATGACATCATCATTTTCATACTGGATGGAACTTGTGGTCACGGATATCATGGCCGCATACTTCTTAAAGTTCTCCGGCAGGCGCGGGGAATAGAGCACCGTCAGGTTCGGCTCTGGCGATGGGCCCATGTTTTCCAGAGTATGAAGGAATCGGTAATCGTTCTTCGTCACCATAGAGCGTCCATCCTGTCCGAGTCCTCCCACCTCCAGGGTCGCCCAGACCGGATCTCCGGAGAAGAGTTCATTATATGACGGGATTCTTGCAAACTTCACCATCCGAAACTTCATAACCATGTGGTCGATCAATTCCTGGGCCTGCGTCTCGGTAAGCGTTCCCTTTTCCAGGTCTCTCTGCATATAGATATCCAGGAATGTGGATATGCGTCCCACGCTCATAGCCGCCCCGTTCTGGGTCTTGATGGCTGCAAGATAGCCGAAATAAAGCCACTGCACTGCTTCTTTCGCGTCCTTGGCCGGCTGCGAGATATCATAGCCATAGACCGACGCCATCTCTTTCATTTCTTTTAATGCCTTGATCTGGTCCGCGATCTCTTCCCGCAGACGGAAGTCCGTGCCCTTCATGCCGTGCCTCTCGCCGCGGATAAAATCCTGCTGCTTGCGCTCGATCAAGTAGTCGATGCCATAGAGCGCCACGCGCCGGTAATCCCCTACGATGCGTCCCCTGCCATACGTATCCGGCAGGCCCGTAATAATCTTATTGTGGCGCGCCCTTTTCATCTCCGGCGTATAGATATCGAATACGCCCTGATTGTGCGTCTTATGGTATTTGGTAAATATCTCGTGAAGTCTCTCGCTTGGCTGGTATCCATAGGTGGTGCAGGCTTGCTCGGCCATATGAATACCGCCGTAGGGCATAAAAGCGCGCTTCAGCGGCTTGTCCGTCTGAAGGCCCACCACTTGCTCCAGATCCTTCATATCTTCCTCAATATATCCAGGGCCATAAGCCGTAAGCCCGGATACGATCTCTGTCTCCATATCCAGTACTCCGCCTTTTGCACGCTCTTCTTTCTGAAGTTCCTGCAATCTGCCCCATAGTCTGTCGGTTGCTTCAGTCGCGTCCGCCAAAAATGACGCGTCGCCTTCATACGGAACATAGTTGTTCTGGATAAAGTCTCTTACATCAACGTCATCTTTCCATAGCCTTCCCTTAAACCCTTCCCACTGTTCATACTGTGCCATTCTATTTATCCCCTTTCGTGTATCAGGTTTTCATTTTCCCGCACAGTATATCATCCGGAAATAAAAATATCAAGCCTTATTCTGATAATTATTCTCATTACTAATCATGTATGCAATTTTGTGCAATATGCTTTAGACTTATAGCATTTATTGATAGTCCAAATACTGTTTGCCCCAATTACACATTTCGACCAGTATCGGCGAGAGGGTATTGCCAAAATCCGTAAGCGAATACTCTGTTTTTGGCGGTACGACAGGATATACCTTTCGATTTATCAGTCCATCCTTTTCTAATTCACGGAGTTGCTGGGCCAGCATCTTATCAGTGGCCTTAGGCATTAACTTGTGAATCTCGCTATAACGCAATGTCTTCCCCATCAAATGCCACAGAATGACCGATTTATACTTGCCGCCGATCAGCTGGATCGTAGCTTCGACAGGACAAGTAAATTCACCGCATTTCCTATTCATCCAATCACCATACTTTCTTTTTAGGTAGTATATAACTTAATAGTGCGTTCTTGTCGTATACTCTATTGCAGGTATAATTATAGTATAGGTTAACCTGATACACAACGACAAATCAAGGAGGATTTTTTATGAATTTTTTGGATATTGCAAAAACACGCTATTCTGTAAGGAAATATACAGATAAGAAAGTAGAGGCAGAAAAACTTGATCAAATTTTAAATGCAGCACATGTAGCGCCTACCGCCGCCAATCTGCAGCCCGTGCGCTTGCTGGTCGTACAAGAAGAAGAGGGTTTAAAAAAGATTTCCAAGGCCGCCAATCTACATGGGGCGCCTTTAGCGATCCTTGTCTGCGCCGACCATTCCAAGGCATGGAAACGTCCTTTTGACGGCAAAAAAACTACGGATATCGATGCTTCTATTTTGACAGACCACATGATGCTGGAAGCTACGGAACTTGGCCTGGGTTCTGTATGGATATATTTCTTCAAGCCAGACATTATAAAAGAAGAATTTCAACTGCCGGATTCTCTTGAGCCAATCAATATCCTGGCTGTCGGCTATGCCAATGAAACGCCGGCAGACCCAGAACGCCATCTGGCAGCACGTATCCCATTGAGCCAATTGGTATCCTATGAAAAATTTGATTAAACCATCTATAAAAGCACAGGGGCAGCGTGATTTAGGACGAATCACGCTGCCCACATTCTTGCTATTTCAAATTATTTCAGATGCCAGATATCTTTATTGTATTCCGCTATCGTCCGGTCGGAGGAGAAGTATCCTGCCATCGCGATGTTGGTCAGCATCTTCTTGCTCCATGCCTTGCGGTCCGCATAATCTTCGTATGCGCGGTTCTTGGTGGCAATATAGTCCTTCAGGTCCAGAAGCGTCATGAACCAGTCCTTCTGGATCAGTTCCGCATGAATCTGAAGCAGATGGTAAGGATCGCCGATCTTCATCATCTCCGGGCTGATAATGAAGTTGATCAGGGAGCGGATCTGCTCGTCATGAATATAGTAATCCACTGCCCGGTAGTCCCGGTTCGCATAATGATCAATGACCTGCTGGCTGGACTCGCCGAAGATATAGATGTTGTCATCGCCCACCAGTTCGTGGATCTCCACATTGGCCCCATCTTCCGTTCCAAGCGTTACCGCCCCGTTCAGCATAAACTTCATATTGCCCGTTCCGGATGCTTCCTTGGAAGCCAGGGATATCTGCTCGGAGATATCACAGGCAGGTATCAGATGCTCTGCCATGGTTACATTATAATTTTCCACCATGACTACCTTGAGGTATGGCGCCACATCCGGATCATGATCTACCAGTTCCTGCAGGCACAGGATCAGATGGATAATATCCTTTGCGATGGTATATGCCGGCGCTGCCTTTGCCCCAAAGATCATGGTAATCGGTATCTGCGGCTTCTTTCCGGCCTTTATTTCCATATATTTATAGATCACATACAGGGCATTCATCTGCTGCCGCTTATACTCATGCAGGCGCTTGATCTGGATATCGAAGATAGAATCCGGGTTCAGTTCCAGCCTCTGCGTCTCTTTTAAATATTCTGCCAGCTGCACTTTCTTCTGGTGCTTCACATCCAGGAGCTTCTCTAATGCGATCTCGCTGTCGATGTGGCGCAGCAATTTCTCCAGCTTGTTGGCATCTTTTCGGAAGTCTTCCTCCACATACCCGCTGATCCAGCGCACCAGTTCCTTATTGCAGTGCAGAAGCCACCTTCGGAAGGTAATGCCGTTCGTCTTGTTGTTAAACTTCTGCGGATAGATATCATAGAAATGCTTCAATTCGGAATTCTTCAGTATCTCTGTATGAAGAGCCGCAACTCCGTTGACGCTGTGCCCGAAGTGGATGTCCATATGTGCCATGTGGACGCGGTTCTGCTCATCTATAATGGCAACCCTTGGGTCCTGGTATCTTCCCTTGACGCGCATATCCAGATCCTTGATAATCGGCACGATCTGCGGCGCTACCTGCTCCAGGTAATCCAGCGGCCATTTCTCCAGCGCTTCTGCCAGGATCGTATGGTTCGTATACGCGCAGGTCTTCTGCACGATCTCGATGGCTTCATTAAAGTCGATCTGATTCTGCACCAGCAGGCGGATCAGTTCCGGAATCACCATGGACGGGTGGGTGTCATTAATCTGGATTGCCACATGCTCATGCAGCCGGCGAAGGTCATATCCCTTATCCTTGCATTCCTTTAAGATCAGCTGGGCTGCATTGGATACCATAAAGTACTGCTGGTAGATCCGAAGAAGGTTGCCTGCCTTGTCGCTGTCATCCGGGTACAGAAAGAGCGTCAGGTTCTTGCCGATATTATGCTTGTCAAAGTTGATGCCATCCCCGATGATGCTCTCATCCACGCCTTCCACATCAAAAAGGTGCAGCTTGTTCTTCCCATTCTCATAGCCGGCAACATCAATGTCATACAGTCTGGATGTCAGGGTAAAATCACGGAATGGCACTTCGAAACTAATTCCCGTATCCGTAAGCCAGCTCTCAGGCTCTATCCAGGGATTTGGCACTTCCTTCTGCTTATGGCCCTGAAACACCTGGCGGAACAGGCCCATATGGTAGTTTAGGCCGATTCCGTCGCCGGCAAGGCCCAAAGTAGCGATGGAATCCAGGAAACAGGCAGCAAGTCTTCCTAGTCCGCCGTTTCCAAGGGACGGTTCCGGCTCCACTTCCTCAATCCGGGATAGTTCCCTGCCATTTTTCTTCAGGACTTCCGCCACCTCTTCATAGATGCCAAGATTAATCAGGTTATTAGACAGAAGCTTCCCAATCAGGAATTCCGCGGAAATATAGTATAATTTCTTATCGCCCTCAATCACCGGCGTCTCTTTCAGTCTTTCTTTCGTATAGGCAAGCAGGACATAATATAGTTCCCTATCGCTTGCATCTTTCATCTCTTTATTTAATTTTGTCTGCACCAAGGCTGTCAATTCATTTTCTAACATAATCTTCCTCCTTTTGCCATTTCCTCTACACTCTACCACAAATCCAGGTTTTTTTCCACTATCCCTTTACCGCCCCCGCGGCAACACCCTTAATGATATGCTTCTGGCTGAGCAGATAGAAGATGATGATTGGAAGAATGGCCAGTACCAGCATTGCCATCATGGCGCCCATATCAACGGAGCCATACCCGCCCCTCAGATATTGGACCGCGATGGGGATCGTCTTATAGTCGCTGCCAATGACCAGATAAGGAAGCAGGTAGTCGTTCCAGATCCACATGGCATTTAGGATGGCGATGGTGATCACCGTCGGCTTCAATATCGGAAGCACGATCCTGAAAAATGTCTGAAGAGGCGCGCAGCCGTCAATCATCGCCGCCTCTTCTATCTCCAGCGGGATGGACTTGATAAATCCGCAGAACATGAATACCGAAAGGCCGCAGCCAAACCCCAGGTACAGGAATATGATTCCCACCGGATTATCCAGATACAGCATGTTGGCGATCTTCGTCATCGTAAACATCACCATCTGGAAGGGCACGATCATCGCGAAGACGAACAGATAATAGAGCGCCGTGGTAAAGCGATTCTTAACCCTCACGATATACCAGGCGGTCATCGAAGTACACAGGATGATGAGGGCTACCGAAAACACCGTGATGAATAAGGAATACCCGAATGCGGACAAAAATCCGGTCTTTTCTATCCCTCCCGCGTAATTCTCAAGCCCTGCAAACAGATCGCCAATCGGCAGGGCAAAGGGATCATTACTGATATACAGCTTGCTTTTAAATGAATTCTGCAGCACCACCAGAATGGGCAGCAGGAAAATCACCGCCAGAATTCCGATTCCCACGGTCAGCGTCACGCCTGCTCTCCGGGACAGTTCGCTTACGTCCTCCTCTTTCTTTGCTTTTGGCCTTCCCATCAGTTCTCCACCTCCCTGCGTCTGGTAAAATAAAGCTGCAGCAGCGCGATCGCCGCGACCATCACGAAGAATACCACTGCCTTGGCCTGCCCTACGCCTTCCCAGCCGGTTCTGCCATAAAAGGTATTGTAGATGTCAAGCGCCAGCATCTGCGTCTGCCTCCCCGGCAGTCCGGCCGTCAGCGCCAGATTCTGGTCAAACAGCTTGAAGGAGTTGGTAAGCGTCAGGAACAGGCAGATGGTGATGGAGGGCATGACCAGCGGGATCGTAATCTTTCCCAATATCTGAAGATTCGTAGCCCCGTCTATCTTTGCCGCTTCCATCAGTTCTGTGGAAATGTTCTGGATGCCAGCGATATAGATGATCATCATATATCCGATCATCTGCCAGCCCATGAGGATCACCAGCCCCCAGAAGCCGTACTTTGCGCTGGTGGTTATGGTAACCCCGGATCGCAGAAGCACCGCGTTGATGATCAGCTGCCAGATATATCCCAGCACGATGCCGCCGATCAGATTGGGCATAAAGAATACGGTTCGGTAAAGATTGGTTCCTTTGATTCCTTTTGTAAGCGCAAGCGCTAGAAGAAAAGCGCCTGCATTGATCAGGATGACTGAAACAACTGTAAATCTTGCCGTAAAGGACAACGCTGACAGGAAGTCCTGGTTTGAGAACATCCTGGCATAATTGCTGATGCCTGTGAATCTTGCATCGATCACGGTTGTAAAGTTACAGAACGACAGATAGATTCCCATTATGAACGGAATCAGGAACGCGACCGCAAATGCCAGCAGGGTCGGAAGCACGAAAATAGGAAAATATCTCTTTAAGGTCTTCTGCATAACTTGCTCCTTCCCTATTCACCGTCCGATGAATTGGCTTTTTCCGCAGCCCAGTCCTTTTTCATATCAGATACCACCGCTTTCCATTCCTTGCTTCCCTGGGCGTATTCCAGCAGGGACGCGCCGAAATTATCCTTGAAGGTCTGGCTTGGAAATGAGGTGAAATTCCAGGATATGGTTTCAAGTCCATTGTCATTCATATATCTGACCACTTCTTTTGCCAGCGGATCATCCGGCTGCTCATCCTCGCCAAACGTCTTAAATGGGGAGATGAATCCAAGCTTGACCATTTCCTTCTTGCCCTTCTCCTCATTGGTCAGCCAATTCAGGAATTCAATGGCAGCCTGCCTCTTGGCTTCATCCACCTTGCTGTTGACGCACCAGAAGTTCTCTGTGCCGATGCACAGGCCCTGTTTCGCATCCTCATCCATTCCTGTATAGATTGGAAGGAATTTTACATCCTCTTCCTTTACGACATTGCCTTTAACGTCAGAGACTTGTCCCCATCCCCAGTTGCCGTTCTGGACCATGGCTGATTTGCCAAGGGCGAATTCCGCCATGGAGTCTTCCACCGTCTTGGAGCCTACAAGTCCAGGTTCCGTACAAGAGTTATTCAGGTACAGATCGAAGATATTCTGAAAGTTCTTGTTGTAGGTAAAGTCAATCTTCTCTTTGTCTGTCACGCCGCTTTCCTGATACTCGTAGTAGATCGGAACGTTGGCAAGATGGGTCTGCCATCTCCAATCCTCCCCTGCCGCAAAAGAAGTGGAGGAGAATACGCCTTCAATGCCCAGTTCGTCCTTATGCCTGGTCATATCTTCCACTACAGCTTTCAATGTTTCAAAATCTTTAATCTCTTCTGCTGAACCGATCTCTACCGCCTTTTGCGGCAGTGCAAAATACTTCTTCATGATCGCATCGTTATAAATGATGCCATATCCCTCTACCACGTATGGGATTCCATAGACGCCCTTGCCATCCACGCCCCGGATCGCCATATCCTTGTCTGTCAGATTATTATAAACTTCCGTATCTGCCAGATCCAGGCAGTAATCTTTCCAGTTGTGATAGCCGATGGGTCCGTTTACCTGAAACAGGGTCGGCGGATTCTTCTTGGCAACCTCGGACTTAAGCGTTGATTCATAAGTGCCGGAGGCAGCTGTCACCACCTTTACCTCTACCCCGGTTTCTTTCTTATACTCTTTCGCGATCTCTTCCCACTGCTTTGCCACCTCCGGCTTAAAGTTCAGGTAATAGACGGATGCTTTTCCTTCCTCCTTCTTTCCGCATCCGGTCATAGCCATGCCGGCGGTCATAGATAATATCAGTCCTGCCGCCAGGATTCTCTTTAATTTCATAACAGTTCTCCCTTCCTTGAAATATTTGGAATACATATTGTAAGTATTCCTGTTTTCAAGGAAAATATTACTTTATAAAATCAATTCAATCCCAAATCCCCTGTCAGACGTAGATGCCTCGTCGATCTTCACCTGGATTGCCAGTTTTTCCGCATACTTCTTTACAAAATAAAGTCCCATGCCTGTAGAATTCCGGAAGTCTGTCCTATGCCCGGTGAATCCCTTATCGAAGATAAAGGGAAGATCCTCATAAGGCACGCCATTTCCGTTGTCCCTGACTTTGAGATGTGCCTTGCCTTCCTCCTTGGCATCCATCCAGCCAGCCACGCTTACCTGGCCGGATTCCTGGTCTGCATACTTGAGAGCATTGCTGAAGATCTGTGCAAGCATGAAGGCAAGCACCTTCCGGTCGCTTATCACTTCTATGGACGCAATATCAGTCTTTACGTCAATTCCCCGTTCCTTTGCGATGGGAAGGAACTCATCCAGACTCTCTCTGACGCAAGTCTCCAGATCCAGCCTCTCGAACTTATAATCCACATGATCCGCCTGAAGCCTTGCATAGTACAGGATTCTGTCCACATTGCCGCTGATGGCATGATGGACATGAGCCATCCGGTCATAGACATAGGGAGACATCTCTTCCCTGTGGTTATCAAGCACCAGCGTAGCCAGGGATAACGGCGTCTTGACTTCATGCGTCCATGCCTCGATATACTCCTGATAGTCCTGCATTTCCTGCTTCTGACAGTTCCTTGCCGCTTCTTCCAGTTCTTCGCGGCATGCCTGCAGCGCATCCATCTGCCTCTCCTGCCGCTTCTTCCCTATGATGCACCCGGACGCGATGACCAGCACGGCAAAGATGGCAGCCATCACAGCGATGCTTCCGAAGGCATCCGGCGCGGTCAGCCATAGTACGAAGGTAAAGAAGCCTTCGCTTGCAGCCACCAGAATGATCCACGGCAGTTCCTGCCTGATCTTCCATCTATTCTCCCTCATATCTTTCCACCTCCAGCCGATAGCCCCGGGCGCGCACCGTGCGGATCGCCTCCCGCAAGCCGATGTGATCCATGCTCTTTCGAAGCCTTGCCATATTCACTTGCAGGATATTGTCATCCACATATTCGCTGCCGCCCCACAGCCTTTCGAATAATTCTTCTTTTGGAACCGTCTGTGGATAATATTCCATCAGCATCTTAAGAATCTTTCCTTCTGTCTCCGTCAGATCCGTATGCCTGTCCTTAAAGGCCGCCCTGCCTGCGTCCAGATCCAGGATGAGGCTCCCTGCCTGCAAGGAATCGTGCACTCTTCCATAGGTCTTTATCAGGCGGGCCACACGGGCTATTAGCCGGTCCGGATGGCACGGCTTCGTAAGAAAGTCGTCTGCCCCAAGTCCCAACGCATGCAGTTCATCTGCCAGGGCATCCCGGGCCGTCAAAATCAGAATAGGAAATGCCGCCCTTGCCTTCAGCCGCCTGCAAAGCTCGAATCCGGACCTTCCAGGCAGGTTAAGATCCAGCACCGCCAGATCCGGGGCGTACGCAAGGATTTCCTTTTCTGCCTCATCAAAGGAAGAGATACCCCATGCCGAGTATCCCTTCCTTTCAAATGTCGTTACCAATTCTTCTCTTAGATATCTGTCATCTTCCACTACTATAATCCTGCTCACAAGGCATTCCTCCCGTCTGTTGCCCGAAGCGTCCGTATCTCCCGGTGGCTGGCGCTTATGACAACATGGATATAGATCCATTCAAACACAAGAAACAGTAGAAATGCAACCCCTGCCATCAAAAAAACTTTGGAAGCAGCCGTCCCCGCCGGCAGCCTCATAAAACTGCCAAACATGGACCACACTGCAAAAATGGAGTTGATGGCCGCCACGCCAATGGCCAGCAGGAAAAAGATGCCAATCTGGCGCTCCGCGCACCTGCACAGTTCCCCTGTCCCTGCCCCCAGCATGAGCAGCGTCCGGTACCGCTGCCTGCACGCATGCTGCTGCATCAGATACTTAAGGCCGATAACCGTATTGGAGATCAGCAGGAACAGCACGCCGAGATAGATGGACAGATAACTGGATGCCACTGTATAGAACAGGTTCCTGCCGATCCCGCTGAGATAGCTTTCATATTCCAGTCCGGTAGAGGAAAGTCTTTCATCCACCTTCTGAATTGCCTGCATAAGCCCTAGCTCATCTACGGCCTCCTGGCTCACCGTCATATTCCAGCAGAAGGGCTCCTGCCCGTCTTTGGTCCAGGCCAGATACTTCTCATCCGGCACGATAAAGGCTATATAGAGCGTAATTTCCCTGTCCGCTACCACATTATCGCTGTAAAGTTCTGGAACCAGCCTGTAATCCTGCCCGTCGACGCTCACTTCGGGCCTGCTCTTTAACGTGTGTTCCAGAAGGTCTGTAAATGCCCGGTCATCCTTCATGGATGTATACAGCCCGATCCCATCCGGTCCCAGTTCTATGGGATCTTTTCCTATGGAGGCGCGCAGCTGGTTATAACTGGCCTCGGATATGACATATTCCAGTCCATACCCCAGATGATCCTGAAGGCTGCTTTTCTGCGTACTATCCGGCTGCTTCAGGATCGCTTCCTGCAGGCCTTTTAAGGAATATGCATGCGCATCTATATCCATATGTCCGAGATACATCGGATAATACCCCGCTATCATGGACGGATCGTCAAGCCTTCGGATGCCTTCCTGAATCTCAGCCTCTGTCCCCTTGACCGAGAAGTCCGCCGTCCTTGTCTCGCCCGAGCCTCTTCCTGCCGCCATGCCAATGCCAAAGGAGATGCACGCAAGCGCCAGCAGAAGCAACAGCGAGGCTACAGCCAATGCCTTATACTGATCTACCACGCTTTCCTGGATCTGTCTGCCAGTAAAGGTATAAAGGCCGGCCTGGCTGGGCCCCTTTCTTTGTATGCGCTCTCCAATCAAGGAGCCAATGCCTTGAAACACCAGGAAAGTTCCGCTTCCTCCAAGCAGAAAGATCAGCGCGATCACTGGCAGGCCAAGGCCACGAAGAAGCAGGATCCCTGCCCCGTAAGCCATCAAAAGAAGAAGGATCCCAAGAATCAGGCTGGCTTTCCTCCTCTTTTCGCCCGCCGCTGCCTGCCGTTCTGGCCCGACTGCCTGCATCAGCTCCATTGGCTCTTTTCGGCTGTACTGGGCGCACAAGGCCAGCATTGCGATACACTGCACAAGGATGAATCCTGCCACGGTCCACAGCACGGCAGGGAAGGACAGGGATATCTTATGCCCGACGATGCCAAGCCCGATCACCTTGGCTGTCGCCAGGCTGATTCCTTCTGTAAGAAGCAAGGCTATCGGAAGACCGGTCAGGATAGAGACCAGGCTGTTCCACAGCGTCTCTCCCATAAGCATGGCAAACAGCCTGCCGCGGCCCATCCCCAGCATCAGGTAAAGGCCGAATTCTTTCCTTCGCCCATCCATCTGATAGCGGTACGCGAAGTAGACCAGGAAAAATACGAAGAACAAAGATACTGCATATACGACTGGAATCAGCAGCATCAGCCTCTCTATCGCATCGCTTTCCAACGTCTTGAGGAAGCGAATGACATCCTGGCTCTCAAGTGAGAGCAAAGTATAGAAGGCTACGATCGCAGCCACCAGAGTTCCAAAAAACAGGCTGTTATTCTTCCGGTTCTTTGCGGCGCTTCGCCGAATCTGCCTAAAGAACATTTGCGCTTCCTCCTCCCAGCTGTGCCATGACTGCCACAATCCTCTCATAGAAAGATTCGCGATCCTCTTTGCGGGGATTCCTTCTGAGTTCGTGGAACAGGCGGCCATCCTGTATGAACAGAATCCTGGTACAGTAGCTTGCCGCATTGGCATCATGGGTCACCATCATGATCGTCTTCTTCTGCTCCCGGTTGATAATCGCCATCTTATCCAGCAGAATCTTCGAATTGCGGCTGTCCAGGGCTCCAGTAGGCTCATCCGCCAGCAGGATCTCCGGCTGCGTAATCAGCGCTCTGGCAGCCGCCACGCGCTGCTTCTGTCCTCCGGACATCTGAGAAGGGAACCGGTCCAGCACTGGAACAATGTCCAACCGGCCCGCCAGTTCCATAAGACTCCCCTGTGCCTGCTTTTGCGTGATACCATGAAGCGCCAGCGGCAGCACGATATTCTCTCTCGCCGTCAGGTTATCCAGAAGTTCAAATTCCTGATACAGATAGCCGATCTTTCCTCCCCTGTATTTTGCAAGCCTGGCTCCCTTGAAGGCAGAGATATCCTCGCCGTTTAGCAGTATTTCTCCTGACGTGGGCCTGGTCATGGTGGCTATGCAGTTTAAAAGCGTGGTCTTCCCGGAACCGCTGTCTCCCATGATCCCAAGAAACTCTCCCTCCAGCACGTCAAAGCTGATGCCCCGAAGCGCTGCCGTCCTGCTCTCGCCCTTCCCGTAATTCTTGGTGACATTCTTGACCTGAAGTATCTTGTTCCAATCCATCGTTTCTCCCCCTTGCCTTTCTTTGTTTTTATTATAGCAAATGGCTGTACCGAATCATACTTACAGACGATGTAAGGTTTCAATAAAAAAGGAGACGTCTTAAAAACGTCTCCCTGTCAGGATTCTCTTCTATCATGCGATTCTTACTCGGCAGAAGCCTTCTCTACCTGAGCGATCGCTGCTTTCTGCATCGGAATACGGCAATTCCGGTTGCTTCCGAATTCTACGATAACATCATCATCGCTGATATCGATTATAACTCCATAAAAACCGCTGGTCGTAAGAACGGTATCCCCTACTTCCATCTCAGAAATCATGGACTGAACTCTCTTCTGTTCTTTCTTCTGTGGCCTTATAAAGATAAACCAGAAACCGCCAAAGATTACTGCATATACTACAATCAGTAATGCCCAACTTCCTCCTGAACTCTGTGCTGCTAATGTGTACATACTAATTCCTCCTAAATCTCATTAAACACTATTGCTATCATACACAATAATGCCGCATTCATCAAGTCATTTTGTATAATTCATGTAAATTTTACATTTATTCCCTACCGGATATAAGCCCTTCCAGCTTCTCTTTTTTATACTCCTGATACCGTCCTTCTTCAATTGCCTGGCGGATCTCTTCCATCATGGAATTGTAGAAATACAGGTTATGCAGCACGCACAGCCGCATTCCCAGCATCTCTTTTGCCTTCAGCAGATGGCGGATATAGGCTCTTGAATATGTGCGGCAGGCAGGACAGCCGCATCCTTCTTCGATCGGGCGCTCATCCAGCTCGTATCTGGCATTGTAAAGGTTTAACTTCCCGTGGCTGGTATACACGTGGCCATGCCTGCCGTTTCTGCTGGGATATACGCAGTCAAAGAAGTCTACGCCCCGGTCCACGGCCTCCAGAATATTGGCTGGCGTTCCCACGCCCATCAGATAAGTGGGCGCATTCTGCGGAAGGTGCGGCACGACAGCGTCCAGAATCCGGTACATATCCTCATGGGACTCGCCGACAGCAAGCCCTCCAATGGCGTACCCGTCCAGATGAAGATCTGCGATCTCCTTGGCATGGCGGATACGGATATCTTCATAGATGCCTCCCTGATTGATTCCAAAGAGCATCTGCTCCTGATTGATCGTATCCGGCAGGCTGTTCAGACGCTCCATCTCTTTCTTGCAGCGTATCAGCCACCGAGTCGTCCGATCCACCGACTTCTCGATATAGCCCTTCTCGGCTACGCTTGACGGACATTCATCGAAGGCCATGGCGATGGTAGAGGCCAGATTCGACTGAATCTGCATGCTCTCTTCCGGGCCCATGAATATCTTCCTGCCGTCAATGTGGGAGTTAAAATATACCCCCTCTTCCTTGATTCTGCGAAGTCCTGCCAGAGAAAAAACCTGGAACCCGCCGGAATCCGTCAGGATCGGCTTGTCCCAGACCATGAACTTGTGAAGGCCTCCCAGTTTCTTTATCACTTCATCCCCTGGCCGGACATGCAGATGATAAGTGTTGGAAAGTTCCACCTGTGTCTTGATTTCCTGTAAATCCGTGGTCGAGACGGCTCCCTTTATGGCAGCCACTGTTCCCACATTCATAAATACAGGGGTCTCAATGACCCCATGTACTGTATGCAATCTTCCTCTTTTGGCAAGACCATCCTTCTTTAATAATTCATACATGATCTTATCCTCATTTTTCTATATTCTTCGTAGTCTAGTAATGGCACACCACCGGCGTTCCCGCTGTGATCAGATTATAAAGCTGGGATGCCACGTCATAAGGCAGGTTTACGCATCCGTGAGAGCCATTGGTCTGATACCTGGATCCGCCGAAGGATGACTGCCATGTAGCATCGTGGAAGCCGATTCCTCCATTGAAAGGCATCCAGAACTTCACCGGCGTCTCATACTCGTAGGTTCCATCCGGCTTCTTGGTTCCTCTCAGTACCTGATCCAGCGCCTTATATGCCAGGGAATAGACTCCCTGCGGCGTTCCGTTTCCTTTATTCGGATTCCCGGTCACGATTCCTGACTGCAGTACTACCTGGCCGTTCTGAACGAAATACATCATCTGGTTCGACAGATCCACCTCGGCGTAGGTGCTGCCCACGTCATTTCCTTCGTGGCTTGCAGCGCGGCTTGCATAATTAGGCTCTCTGGTAACCGTCTCCGCATTCTGGATATTAGCGATCAGCGCATTGTACTCTGCCTCCTGATCAATCTTCCATCCATAACTTCCGCCTTCCACAGTTACCGTATTGCCGGTTGCCGTCGTAAATGTCCTGGGCTTGCCCTTGGTATCGTACTTATCCGCCAGGGACTGGATAAAGGCTCTTACTGCTTCCTCATTAAAAGTCACGTTCATATCTGCATCCACGGTTACCCACTGGGATATAACGGAAGCGTCCACCACTTCCGTAGCCGGATTAAAGTCATATGTAACGTTTGCTCCCAGATAACTGTTCATGGCATCTGTAGCCGCTACGACTTCCTGTGAATCAGATACAAACCTTGGCAATATATAGCATCCTGCCTTGGACAGGTCCAAAGTCGGCTTGAATCCATTGATGGCTTTGGTCACGGCCTCATTAAACTTCTCCGTATCAATCTGGGTGCCTACCACTTCTGGAACCACTACGAACTTGTCATTCTGGAATTCCGGATGGGCATCCACGGAAGCGGTCTGGTTCTCCGGCTTCAGGCATTCCAGGCCTTCCGTTATCTTTGCAAGGGCATCCTTGTCATATTCTACGCCAATCTCTGCTGTAATCTTCGGATGATTCCACAGGGAAGCGATCCAAAGGAAATTATTCTGCTTTTTAGCCAGTTTCTCAAGCTGTTCGCCCGGAACATACTTAAGAGAGATATCAGAGCCGCTGATCTTCTCGCTTCCGCCGTCAGATTCTTCAAGCGTTAAGACATAATCCGCCACCTGCTGCTTCATATAGGCCTCCACCTGGCTTACGCTTTTCAGAGAGAAGTCCGTCCCATTGATCTTCGTAAAGAACATGAAATGGCTGCTGAAGAATATGGCAAATCCCACATAGATCAGGACCAGGACTCCGATAATGCTGCCTGCCACGATCGCCGCCGTCTTCTTGCGCTTCTTTTTCTTTTCCGCCTTCTCTATATCGGTCTCTTCCATATCGCCGTCTTCCAATTCATCATATTCTAATTCTTCGTCTTCTATATCGTCATACTCTTCCAGACTGCCTTCTTCGTCTAACTCATCGAATCCGTCTGTCTCAAGAATATCGTCAGCATCAGATACGTCAGCGCTATCATCATCTTCCATATTAATTTCTTCTTCCTGGGAATCTTCATAATCATCATCCGTTTCTTTAAAAGCATCAGAACTATTGAGGTCGTCATAGATTTCTTTCATGGTCTCTTCAATAATCTCGTCTGCTCTTTTTCCTGTATCACCCATAGATATTACTCCTCTTTCAAAATTTCACACGCTAACATTATAATATGCATATATGCAAAAGTACAGGAAAAATCACAAAAAAATAATGAAGATTTCCTGAATATTTTATAATTGCAGGCTTGCCTCCTTTCTAATATAATAAGAATATCTATTATATATGAAGGAGACTTACTTATGGCTGGATCAACTTATGGAACCTTATTTACAATGACTACCTGGGGGGAATCCCACGGGCCGGCAATCGGCGTCGTCGTCGACGGATGTCCGGCAGGGCTTCCTCTCTCAGAAGGCGATATCCAGGGATTCCTTGACCGCAGGAAGCCTGGACAGAGCAAATATACCACTGCACGCAGCGAATCCGATCAGGTGGAGATTCTCTCCGGCGTGTTCGAAGGGCGCACCACCGGTACTCCCATCTCGCTCATGGTGCGTAACCAGGACCAGCGTTCCAGGGATTACGGGAAGATCAAGGACTGCTACCGCCCGGGACATGCCGACTATACCTTTGATTCCAAATACGGATTCCGCGACTATCGCGGCGGAGGACGCACCTCCGGCAGGGAGACCATCGGGCGGGTTGCCGCCGGAGCCATCGCTTCCAAGATGCTGGATCAGCTTGGGATCCATCTAAGAGCCTACACCAAGGCGATCGGCAGCATCGTGGTTCCCGAATCTGCCTATGATTATGATTGCATTGTCCATAATAGTCTATACATGCCCAGCGACGATTATGCACAAAGAGCGTCCGTTTACCTGGAACAATGCATCAAAGAGCAGGATTCTTCCGGCGGCATCGTGGAATGCCGCATCGACGGCATGCCTGCCGGCATCGGCGATCCCGTCTTCCAGAAGCTGGATGCCTGCCTTGCCAGGGCATTGATGTCTATCGGCGCGGTAAAGGGCGTCGAGATTGGCGACGGCTTTGCGGCCGCCGCCTCTAAGGGAAGCATAAACAACGACGCTTTCTTAACCTGTCAGGGCAATATCTGCAAGAAGACCAATCATTCCGGCGGAACCTTGGGCGGCTTAAGCGATGGCAGCCCCATCATCTTAAGGGCGGCCATCAAGCCTACGCCCTCCATCTCAAAGCCTCAGCAGACGGTAACCCGAAAAGGCGAGGAAACCACCATCTCTATCACCGGCAGGCACGACCCTGTCATCGTCCCAAGAGCCGTGGTGGTGGTGGAATCCATGGCCGCGATCACCATAGCGGATCTTCTAATGACCGGCATGTCCAGCACCATGGAGAACCTTCTGAAAATCTATCAAAAATAATCCCAGTCCGGGCACGCAGCTTCTCCTGCGCCCGGACTTTAACTTTTTCCCCAAAATCTCTTGATTTTTTATAAATATATAGTATAATGAGCCTTGCACGCAAGTTAAGAAATACTAAACTTTATGTTTATTTTTACTGTCATGCAGCAAACAAGGAGGTACTTATGGAAATAGGCCCAAAATTAAGAGAACTGCGGATTGCCAAGAATCTTACCCAGGAAGAGCTGGCGGACCGCGCGGAACTGTCCAAAGGATTCATCTCCCAGCTGGAGCGGGACCTTACTTCTCCTTCCATTGCCACCCTGGTCGACATTCTGCAATGCCTGGGGACTACCATCAATGAATTCTTCAGCGAAGACCCGGAAGAGCAGGTCGTCTTCCACTATGAAGATTATTTTGAAAAAGAAGATACGGAACTTTTGAATAAGACCGAGTGGATCATCCCAAACGCCCAGAAGAATATGATGGAGCCTATCCGCCTCACGCTCAAGCCAGGCGGTTCCACCTACCGGGATGTCCCCCATGAAGGGGAGGAATTCGGATATGTGCTAAAAGGTACCGTTAAGATCCATATCGGGAAAAAGGTCTACACTGCCAAAAAAGGGGAATCTTTTTACTTCACCCCACATTCCGAGCATTATATAGAGGCCCCCAACAGTACTGGCGCCACCATCATCTGGGTCAGCACGCCGCCCAGTTTCTAAAGATAAGAATAAATGATACGGGAGGACTACCATGTCACACAAATTAATCGATATTGTAAATATTTCAAAATCCTTTGGAGATAACCTGGTCCTGGATGACCTGAACCTGTATATCCGTGAAAATGAATTTCTGACCCTTCTTGGGCCCAGCGGCTGTGGAAAGACCACCCTTCTTCGGATCCTGGGCGGCTTTGAGTCCCCGGACACCGGAAAGGTCATCTTTGACGGAAAGAATATTACGGAACTGGCCCCCAACAAGCGGCAGCTCAACACCGTATTCCAGAAATATGCCCTCTTTACCAATATGACCATTGCCCAGAATATCGCATTTGGCCTGAAGATCAAGGGCAAATCCCAGTCCTACATTAATGACAAGATTCGTTATGCCCTGAAGCTGGTAAACCTGGAAGGATTTGAAGACAGGACTCCCGACTCCTTAAGCGGCGGCCAGCAGCAGCGTATCGCTATCGCACGGGCCATCGTCAATGAGCCTAAGGTTCTTCTTCTTGACGAGCCGCTGGGCGCTCTGGACTTAAAACTGCGCCAGGATATGCAGTATGAATTGATCCGCCTGAAGAATGAGCTTGGCATCACCTTCGTGTATGTTACCCATGACCAGGAGGAAGCCCTCACCATGTCCGATACCATCGTAGTCATGAATCAGGGCTACATCCAGCAGATCGGAACGCCGGAGGACATTTACAATGAGCCTCAGAACGCTTTCGTTGCCGACTTTATCGGCGAGAGCAACATTCTTCCTGCCACCATGGTAGAAGACCGGCTGGTTAAGATCCTGGGCGTCAATTTCCCTTGCGTGGATGAAGGCTTTGGACGCAACAAGCCGGTGGACGCCGTTATAAGGCCAGAGGATATTGATCTGGTGAAGCCGGAAGAAGGCATCATGGAAGGTGTAGTCACCCATCTGATCTTCAAGGGCGTGCATTATGAGATGGAAGTACTGGCCAATAACTACGAATGGCTGGTACACAGCACCGATATGTTCCCGGTAGGAACAGAGGTAGGAATCAAGGTAGATCCTTTCGATATACAGATTATGAAGAAACCTGAGTCTGAAGATGCGGAGGCGGTTACAATTGAGGAATAAGACAAGAAAATTCAAGCGGCTGCTGGCCGGACCTTATCTCTTCTGGTCAGTATCCTTTATCATCATCCCTCTCCTTATGATCTTTTACTATGGGCTGACCGATAAGGACGGGGCTTTTACATTATTGAATATTGCAAAGATTACGACGCCAGAGAACCTGAAAGCCCTGGGGCTTGCCCTCCTGCTTTCCTTTGTAAGCACCGTGATCTGCCTGCTCCTGGCCTATCCTCTGGCGATGATCCTGTCCAATCTGGGCGTTAACCAGTCCAGTTTTATCGTGCTGATCTTCATCCTGCCCATGTGGATGAATTTCCTTCTGCGCACCCTGGCATGGCAGAATCTTCTGGAGAAGAACGGGGTCATCAATGTGATCCTGGATTTCCTGAACCTTCCTGCCCTGGAGATCATCAATACGCCTTATGCCATTGTCCTGGGCATGGTCTATAACTTCTTGCCCTTCATGGTCCTTCCGATCTATAACGTGCTGGCCAAGATCGACAAGGATGTCATAGCGGCCGCGAGGGACTTAGGTGCCAATAATGTGCAGACATTTCTGCGCATCATCCTGCCCTTAAGCGTGCCTGGGATCATCAGCGGAATTACCATGGTATTCGTGCCTGCGCTGACCACCTTCGTCATCTCCGATTTGCTTGGCGGAAGCAAGATCCTGCTGATCGGCAATGTCATCGAGCAGGAATTCAAGCAGGGAAGCAACTGGCATGTAGGAAGCGGATTGTCCCTGGTACTTATGATTTTTATTATCATCAGCATGGCATTGATTGCCAAATACGATAAAGATGGGGAGGGAACTGCATTTTGATCAAGAAATTCTTACAGCGTTTTTACCTGGTGCTCATCTTCGTGCTTCTGTACGCTCCCATCGTAACCTTGATGGTGCTGTCTTTCAATAAATCGAAGACACGCTCCAAATGGGGAGGATTTACCACCAAATGGTACGTAGAGTTATTCAAGAACGAGCAGATTATGAACGCCTTGTATACCACCCTGATCATCGCTCTTCTGTCCGCCCTGATCGCGACGGTCATAGGAACGGCGGCGGCAATCGGAATCCAGGCCATGCACCGGAAGTTCCGTACCACCATGATGGGCGTTACCAACATTCCCATGCTGAATGCGGATATCGTGACCGGCATCTCCCTGATGCTGCTCTTTATCGCATTTCGGTTTTCGCTGGGATTCTCCACCATCCTGCTGGCTCACATTACCTTTAATATCCCTTATGTGATATTAAGCGTCATGCCCAAGCTAAAGCAGACCAATGTAAGCACTTACGAGGCGGCCCTGGACCTGGGGGCTTCTCCGGTATATGCCTTCTTCAAGGTGGTATTCCCGGATATCCTTCCAGGCGTATCATCCGGATTCCTGCTGGCCTTTACCATGTCGCTGGATGACTTTATCATCACGCATTTTACCAAGGGCCCTGGAGTGGACACCCTGTCCACCAAGATATACAGCGAAGTCCGAAAAGGCATCAAGCCGGAAATGTACGCGCTGTCCACCATACTCTTCCTGTCCGTGCTCCTGCTGCTCATTCTGGTCAACATCTCGCCGGATGAAAAGCCGGATAAGCACAAAGCCGTTACCGCCAGAAGCATAAGGCGCCATAAAGCCGGCCGCTTCCTTCTTCGCAAGGTCGTTCCCGTCATGATGGCAGTGGTGGTAATCGTGGGCGGCTTCTTCTATGGCTCCAAGGCAGCCACAGGCGGCGATAACCAGGTGATCGTCTACAATTGGGGAGAATATCTGGACCCGGAGGCTATCACCATGTTCGAGAAAGAGACGGGGATCGAGGTCGTCTATGAGGAATACGAGACCAACGAGATCATGTATCCCAAGATCCAGTCCGGCGCCATTGCTTATGACGTGGTCTGCCCTTCCGACTACATGATCCAGAGAATGATAGAAAATGACCTGCTGGCAGAGATTGATTTTGACAACATCCCAAATATCAAGAATATCGGCGATACTTATATGGAGCAGTCCAGGCAGTTCGACCCGGAGAACAAATACTCCGTGCCATACTGCTGGGGAACGGTAGGCATCCTCTATAACAAGACCATGGTGGATGAGCCTATCGACAGCTGGTCCGTACTGTGGGATGAGAAATACAAGGATAATATCCTGATGCAGGACAGCGTGCGCGACGCGTTTGGAGTCACGCTGAAATATCTCGGCTACTCGCTTAATTCCACCGACCTGGATGAACTGGAGGCGGCCAAGAAGCTGCTGATCAAGCAGAAGCCTCTTGTGCAGGCCTACGTTATCGATCAGGTGCGAGACAAGATGATTGGCAATGAGGCCGCCATCGGCGTCATCTACTCCGGTGAAGCCATCTACACCCAGTGGGAGAATCCCAACCTGGAATACGTAATACCAAAAGAAGGCTCCAATGTGTGGATCGATTCCTGGGTCATTCCAAAGAACGCCAAGCACAAGGAAAATGCCGAGAAATTCATCAACTTCATCTGTCGCCCGGATATCGCGAAGATGAACTTTGACTACATCACCTACTCTACGCCGAACGAGGCCGGACGACAGCTGATCGAAGACCCTGCGCTTCGAAACAGCCCTATAGCCTTCCCAGATCCGGAAGAACTGGCGAACTGCGAGACCTTCAAATTCCTGGGAGATGAAAACGATGCCCTCTACAATGAACTATGGCGGGAAGTCAAATCAAAATAACTATAGCGACGCATAAAAATGGGGATGCCTTACGCATCCCCATTCCTTATACATTGAAGCAGCCACCGCCGATGAACTCCCGCAGCAGGGAATTGGTAGGCACATTCTCGCTTCCGATTCCCACAAAATAATCCAGGAACTTCAGAAGCCTCTTGGCTTCCAGATATTCCGGGCAGTCCCGGTCAATCCCAAAAAGCAGCGATTCTACGTAAGGCTTCAATACCGCCAGTTCATAGATCAGCGCGGAATTGAACATGACGTCCGCCTCTTCCTGATAGGGGAAGATGTTGCGCTCCTCTCCTCTTCTGACAGACGGCCACATGCTGATCGTCCGCTTAGCGGAAGATCCCCGGGTGCGGGCATCCCTGACGATTCTTCGTATCAGGCGGCCATCCGTGGTGGGAATCCGGTTGTGCTCGTCTATGTTCAGCTGTGTCAGGGCGCTGATGTATATCTTGAACTTGTTCTCATCCGGCAGACTCTCCGTCAGTTTGGGATTCAGGCAATGGATGCCTTCTATCACCAGCACGTCATTTTCTCCCAGTTTCTTAACGTCGCTCCCATATTCCTTATGTCCCGTCACAAAATTAAACCTTGGGATCACCACTTCTTTTCCTGCCAGCAGTTCCTTAAGCTGCCGGTTAAATAGTTCTACATCCACTGCCTCCAGGCATTCAAAGTCATATTCCCCGTTCTTATCCCTTGGATTGACTTCCCGTTCCACAAAATAATTGTCCACCGCGATTGGGTGGGGAACCAGCCCGTTGGCCCGAAGCTGGACGGACAGCCTGTGGGAGAACGTCGTCTTTCCTGATGACGACGGGCCTGCAATCAATATGAACTTTCGTTCTCTGCGTTCGGCAATCTGCGCCGCGATCTCCGCGATCTTCTTCTCCTGCAGCGCCTCCTGAACCAGTACCACCTGTAATCCGTCGCCGTTGGTAATCTTGCCATTCAGCGCGCCAACCGTCTCTATCCCCTGCATATCGCCCCACTGGGTAGATTCTTTGAGTACATGGAACAGCTTATTCTGAGGCTCGAATGGAGGCACCTCTCTCGGGTTCTGCTGGGTAGGCATCTGCACCACAAACCCTTCATCATACAGATAGAGTTTGAAATATCTAAGATATCCGGCGCTAGGCACCATATAGCCATAATAATAATCTTCAAACTCATTCATGCTATATATGTTAACCTTGGATACCCTCCGGTATTCAAACAGTCGCTCCTTGTCATGCATCCCGTGCTGTCCGAATAAGGCGATGGCATCGTCCGTATGGATGCTCCGCTTATGGATCGGCATATCCATCTCCACCATCTCGCGCATTCTCGCCTCCACATGCTCCAGGAATTCCTGATCCAGACGAATCGTCCCCTCAATCGTACAGTAGTAGCCCTTGCTGACAGAATAATGGATTCGGACCTTATCGATATCATCGTGGTTTGCTACATCATAGACCGCTTTTACCAGCATCAGGCTCATGCTTCTTTTGTAGGTCTTATGCCCGATTGGCCCGGAGGTAGTCTCAAACCGCATGACGCAGTCTCCTTCCAGCGTCTTATGCAGTTCCTGCAGCCGGTCGTTGATAAATACCAGCACGATATCATCCTCATAGTCCTTCTGGTGCTCTGCGGCAATCTGGCGGTATGTAGTTCCAGCTTCGTACTGCCGGATTTCATCCCCTATCTGCACGCTGTACATCTTCTTCTCCATCTTATAACCGCCTCTTTTCTTTGATTTCTTTCCTGCTACATGATTGTAAATGGATGCACGATCGGAGCCGCCATCACCTCCACATCCGTCAGATGACTGCCCAGATACTGCCTCATATCTTCCATAAATATATGCTCGATGCCATAGTGACCTGCATCAATGACTGCCAGTCCCTGGGCCACCGCGTCAATTCCTTCATGATGGCCGATATCTCCTGTGATAAGGACATCCGCCTTCTTATCAAGCGCCGCCCTTATCATGCTCTTGCCAGATCCAGGGGAGATGGCGATTCTGCGCACTCTGGCATCAAGATCTCCAAATATCTTGACGGAGCCCAACCGGAAGGAATCCTTCACCTCCTGGCCGCATTCCCGCAAGGTAACCGGACGATCCAGATCTGCCACTCTCCCGATCCCCTCCTCGCCGTTATCCGAAGGTCCATTCTCGCAGGTGGCTTCCAGAACCTCTGTCTTAGAAAGATGCATCTTCTCTCCTGACAGCCGGGCCATTCCCAGCACGTCGTAGTTCGTATGCATTGCATAGTAAGAGATGTCGCTTTGGATCAGCTTCAGTATCCTGCTTCCTATAAAATCCAGATTATTGATTTTTTTTAATGCGCCAAATATCATAGGGTGATGGGTCACCAGCATGTCAGCCTGGCTTTCGATCGCCGCGTCAATGACTTCATCCGTCGCGTCCAGGGCAATATAGATCCGCCTTACTTCCTTATCATCTCTTCCCACCAGCAGGCCTACATTATCCCAATCCAGCGCATACTCTCTTGGATAAGCCGCTTCGATCACATCCATTACATCCTTACACAGCATATGCATTCTCCCTTCTTCCTGTGCCTTATCTGTCAAAATACTCCAGCGCCTCCTGAAGTATCACGATCTCCTCGCGTACCTCTTCCATACGCTTGGCAGCGCTTTCGCTGCCTTTTCGCCTGCTCAGCTGGCCAAAAATGCTTTCCCTGATGCCCATCTCCCGGTCCAGGTACTTCTTAAGCACTGGATGCTTCCCTTCCAGCAGGCATTTGCCATACAGGTATTCGCACTCCGTATAGGGCGCGCTGCTTCCATGCTCCACTTTCATTATAGGGTAGAACTTGCCATCCTCTTCCACCATATCCTCATCCACGATCTTCATCTGGTTCTCCGCCACGTAACGGCGGACTCTATGTATCTCTGACTGGGGCTGCAGGATGCAGGACTTAAGCGTATCCACCACCGGCTTTCCCTCTCTTAGTATCTTGATAACCAGGCCGCCTCCCATCCCGGCGGCAATCATTGTGTCCACTTCTCCAGGCTTCACTTCCTTAAGCCCGTCAGACAGCCGGGTCTCGATCTGTCCTTTCAGCCCGTGGCCCACAATATGCATTCTGGCCCTCTCCAGAGGCCCTTTATTGATATCCAGGGCAATCGCCCTTGCGGCTATATTGTTCTCGATCAGATAGATGGGAATATAGCCGTGATCCGTTCCAATATCTGCAACAGAGGCGCCCTCTGTCACAAGACTTGCAACTTTGGTAAGTCTTTTTGATAGTTCCATAGGCGCCTCTTTCTTAATCCAGATAATCTCTCAATTTTCTACTACGGCTGGGGTGTCTGAGCTTGCGCAGCGCCTTCGCCTCAATCTGGCGGATACGCTCGCGGGTTACGTCGAATTCCTTTCCAACCTCTTCCAGGGTACGGGCGCGCCCGTCATTCATTCCGAACCGCAGCCGCAATACCTTCTGCTCTCTTTCCGTCAATGTGTCCAGAACCTCATCCAGCTGCTCCTTTAACAGTGTCTGTGCAGCCGCTTCCGCTGGCACTGGCACATTGTCGTCCTGTATGAAGTCTCCCAGATGACTGTCTTCTTCCTCGCCGATAGGCGTCTCCAAAGATACCGGCTCCTGGGAAATCTTCAGAATCTCCCGGACCCTCTCAACCGGCATGTCCAGCTGCGCCGCAATCTCTTCCGGCGTAGGCTCGCGTCCTAGTTCCTGCAATAATTGTCTGGACACGCGGATCAGCTTGTTGATCGTCTCCACCATATGGACCGGAATCCGAATCGTCCTTGCCTGGTCTGCAATCGCTCTTGTGATGGCCTGGCGGATCCACCATGTGGCATATGTGCTGAACTTAAATCCCTTATGATAGTCAAACTTTTCAACCGCCTTGATCAGGCCCAGATTGCCTTCCTGAATCAGGTCCAGAAACAGCATGCCGCGCCCAACATAACGCTTCGCAATGCTGACAACCAGACGCAGATTGGCCTCTGCCAGACGCTTCTTGGCCTCTTCATCGCCGTCAGCCATCCGTTTCGCAAGATCCACTTCTTCTTCTGCGGTCAGAAGCGGAACCTTTCCAATCTCTTTCAGGTACATGCGGACTGGATCCTCAATGCTGATGCCATCCGGCACGCTCAAGTCGATCTTTTCCATGTCCACATCGTCTTCTTCCGCAATGACGATATCCACATCGTCGATATCATCATCCTCGTCGCCGCTGATCCGCAGGACATCAATGTTATTGGACTCCAGATGTTCGAACACTCTCTCCATCTGCTCGGCCTCAAGTTCCATATCCGAGAAGAAATCATTGATTTCCTGTAATTCCAGAATACTTTTCTTCTTTTTTCCAAGAGATACCAGTTCTTTTAATTTCTCCTCGAATTTCACTGTGTTTTCTTCCATGTAGCGTCCATCCTCTCATTGCTTGTTTATATTTTATCCTTAATTAATAGAAATATGCAGTTTTTGAAGGTCCTGTAGTTCCCTTTTTGCATTCATCAACTGCTGAAGACCCTTGATATCCGTGGGGTCCAGCTTCTTAGTCGCCTCTTCTATACTATGATTCTTAATCCGGATAACCGTTTCCTGCAATGCCTTTTCCTGCTCTTTTGCCGTCGTCAGTTCCTTGATCTTTGTGTGGAACAGGCTGGCTACCTCGCGGTGTTCTTCTTCATCCGTAAAATGATTCATGATCCTTGCCGGGTTCACGTCATGCTTCTCGTACTGCTCATAGAGCAGCTGTGCCACCGTCCTGTAGATTCCTTCTGAAAAATCCGCAGGCGTGATATACTTCTCAATCTGATGGAATACCGCCTCATCTGATGTAAGCCAGGTCAGCAGTATCTTCTGGGACTTGAGAATCCCATCTTCCTTCTCCTTCTTCTTGCCCTGGGTGCTCTTCGGCCTCTCCGCTGGCTTGGCCAGTCCTGTCTGGATCGCCATCCTGCCCACCAGCTTGCGCAGGTCTTCGAACCCTACATGATAAGCGCCAGCCACCGCCTCTATATAGTTGCCGCGCTCAATCTCTTCATCGAATTGTGCAAGCCGCCTGGCGACTTCTTTCATGAAATCAGTCTTACCTTCCGGAGAATGCATGTCATAATTCTTCTCCAGAATCTCCAGACTGAACATGAATCCATTCCTCGCCTTGCCGATCCGCTCTTCAAAAGCCTCGGCTCCCAGATTCTTGATAAACTCATCCGGATCTTTATAGGGCTCCATCCGAATGATCCTGGCTGTGATGCCCACATCCCTCAGTATCGGGATAGCCCGAAGCGCTGCCTTGGTGCCGGCTTCGTCGCTGTCATATGTAAGATAGACTTCCTGCACATACCGCTTGATCAGCGATGCATGTCCCGGCGTAAGCGCCGTTCCCAGGGAAGCGACCGCATTGGTGAATCCCGCCTGGTGAAGGGATATCACATCCATATATCCTTCACAGAGAAGGAAATAGGACTTCTTGGTACTCCTCGCCCGGTTCAGTCCGTAGAGGTTACGGCTCTTGTCGAATATCATGGTCTCCGGCGAGTTCAGGTATTTGGGCTTTCCATCTCCCATAACACGGCCGCCAAAGCCTATGACGCGGCTGTTGGCATCCATGATCGGGAACATGACCCGGTTCCAGAACTTGTCGTAAGCCCCCTGCCTTTCATCTACGGTAATCAGTCCGGCCTTTGCGATCATCTCATCCTGATATCCTTTGGAACGAAGATATTTGTAGAGGTCATTGCTGTACTTGTTGGCATATCCCAGGCCAAACGCCTTGATGGTGTCATCCCCAAGTTCCCGGTTCTTAAGATAGGAGAGCGCCTGGGCGCCCTGGCTGCCTTTTAGCTGTGCGTAAAAATACTGCGCGGCTGCCTTGTTGATCTCCAGCAAGATAGCCTTGGTGTCCGCACGGGCCTTTGCTTCTTTTGAGTATTCTTGCTCCGGAAGTTCCACGCCTGCTCTGTCCGCCAGATACTTAAGCGCTTCTACGAAGGAATAATTCTCATACTCCATCAGGAATGTGAATACATTGCCGCCGGCCCCACAGCCAAAACAGTAATACATCTGCTTCTGCTGGCTCACAGAAAAAGAGGGAGACTTCTCATTATGGAATGGACAGAGTCCAAAATAAGAACTTCCCTTTTTCTGAAGTTTCACATAGCCAGAGATTACATCTACAATATCATTTCTTGATCTTACTTCTTCAATTACTTCATCGGAATAATACATAATTTACACCCTCATATATAATATTCGACAAAAGTACTTGATTTCCTTTAAATTTTCCAAGATTCCGGAATAAAATATTCCTCGAACTTCTTGATCGCGTATGTATCCGTCATTCCCGCAATATAATCACAGACAATCCGCTCCGGCGTACCCCCTTCTTCCTCCAGCATTTCAAGGAACTGATCCGGAAGCAGCTGGATATGCCTCCGGTAATAATCATAAAGATTGGTCACCATGTTAATGGCCTTCTCTTCCTCGCCTTTAGCCACCGGATTCTTATACACATTTTCAAACATGAAGGCGCGAAGGTCCATGGTAGCCCGCTCCACTTCCGGAGACATCCGGATCTCCGGCTGGTCCATGCTGTTGATGATCACATTATGGATCATCGTATCCAGGCGAACTCTGGTAGAATTTCCAAGAATCTCCCTATATGGCTTCGGAATATCTTCCTCTTTGAGCACGCCTCCCCGGATCGCGTCGTCAATATCATGGTTGATATAGGCAATCTTATCCGACAGGCGTACGATCTGTCCTTCCAGCGTATGCGGCGTACCCGCGGATTTATGATTCAGGATTCCGTCACGCACTTCCCAGGTCAGGTTCAGTCCCTCGCCCTGCTTTTCCAGACGTTCCACCACCCTTACACTCTGCTCGTTATGCTGGAACCCCAGCGGGCATACCTCGTCAAGCGCCCGTTCTCCCGCATGGCCGAAAGGCGTATGCCCCAGATCATGCCCCAGCGCGATCGCCTCCACCAGATCTTCATTGAGACGAAGAGCCTTTGCTATTGTCCTGGCATTCTGGGATACCTCCAGCGTATGGGTCAGCCTGGTCCTGTAATGATCCCCTTTGGGAAGAAGGAATACCTGCGTCTTCTGCTTCAGCCGGCGAAATGCCTTGCAGTGGAGGATCCGGTCCCGGTCCCTCTGGAAGACGGGACGGATATCGCATTCCTCTTCCGCGCGGTCTCTTCCTCTTGAATCCTTGCTTAGCGTTGCATAAGGACTCAAATATTCAATCTCCCTAAGTTCTAACTGTTCCCTGATCGTCATTGGACTGCTCTCCCATCCGTCTCCTAATACCTGTTATGTACATCTTCCGCAAAACACATCAAATCCCTGACTTCAATTACCCTTCCATCATCCAGGACCGCCCTCCCGCTCATCTTGCCAAATACCTGATGCTGGTCTGTCACGATGACAAGCGCCGACGTCTTCGCTGCCCGGTCAAGCACCGGCAAAAAGTCCATCTCAAAACGACCGTCGCTGGATGTAAACTTCCAGGGCTTCCTATAATCATCTTTCGGGATATGGAAGGTGATATCATCCAGTTTATGACAGACGCCATCATAAAATAACATATTCTCGCTGGCAGCGCTGGTATCGCCAAATCCATATCCGATATTGAACCCGAAAGGCTTCCCCTCGACCGTGGCGTTGCCTGACCCCCAATACCAGCGGTTGTCATAGGTCCAAACGCCTCTTCCCCAGTCCAGCGTCCCATAATCCGTATCCCTGGAAAATGTATATCTTGTCCCATCATATTCCATATAGCCCGAAGCCCTCATGCAGTTAATCTTCTGATTATAATAGAAGGCCGTCTTCTTTTCCTTCCATGGCGTGGCAATCACCATAGTGTCCATCTTCGGCTGTTCCAGCCTGATATCGCAGGTGAACGGCTTCCCTTTGTAGAAATCCAGGAACTCACACTGGATCTGCCTGGATCCATCTTCTACTGTGAAACTCATCTTCAGTCGTTTGTCGCTGTAGACGGTATTGCCCTCCTCAGAAGTAGCCGGAAGGCCAAACCGTCCCATGGGAAACGGGTTCAATATGGTCTCCGTATGCTCCCATCCTTCTTTAAAGTTCAGAAGCGATACGGACTGAAGACCGATATACCCGTCATCCGATATGGTAAATGCCCCGGCAAATTCTTCATTGAGCACCAGATAATAATCCCACTCCTTAATGCGGAATCTTGGCGCCTTTATCTGGCTTCGGTCATATCTTTGCACCAGCTGCCTGGACCATCCCGGCTCCCTTAAGGAGCCGTCCTCTTTTAGCAGATCCTGTCTTCTGGTCACCTCATGATTTCTCATAGCCTACCTCTTTTTCTTCTCTTCCTTTAATCTTGCCTCTATCGCGTCAACCACCGTCTGAAGCACCTTGATCCTGGCATAGTATTTACAGTTTCCCTCTACCACGATCCAAGGCGCGTCCGGCGTAGAAGTACGGATCAGCATCTCATTGACCGCCTCCTCGTACTGGTCCCATTTTTCTCTGTTACGCCAGTCTTCGTCCGTAATCTTCCACTGCTTATCCGGGTTCTCCTGCCTTGCCCGAAACCTTCTCTCCTGCTCGTCTTTATCTATCTGCATCCAGAATTTTAAGACGATCGCGCCTGCGCTTGCCAGATCATGCTCCATATCATTGATCTCTTTGTAGGCACGCTGCCACTCCTGCTTCGTACAGAATCCTTCAATCCGCTCTACCATGACTCTGCCGTACCAGGTCCGGTCAAATATGGTAATATGTCCGGCTTTTGGCATATCCACCCAGAATCTCCACAGATAATGATGAGCCCTTTCGATATCATTCGGGGAGGCTGTGGGATGCACTACATAGCCTCTCGGATCCATCTTTTCTGTCAGCCGCTTGATGGCGCCGCCTTTGCCGCCTGCATCCCATCCTTCAAATCCCAGCACCACCGGAATCCTCCTGCGGTACAGTTCTCCGTGAAGCTTCTCCATCTTCTTCTGCAGCTGCTCCAGCCGCTTCCGATATTCTTCTTTGGAATAGGACAGGCTTAAGTCCGCCTTGGCAAGAATGGATTCGGTCAGTTTCTTATCCTGTACCGTCTCCTTTTCTGGTTCCGTACTCTCCTCTTCCTTAAACTGCCCCAGGCGTTCCTTTCTTCTTACTTCCTCTACCTTCCCGGCCAGCGTCTGGGCGACAATCGCATAGATCTTAGCCGTGGCAAACCTGCGGTCGACCGCTTCCACGATGTTCCAGGGCGCATGCTCCGTGTCCGTGCGCATCAGCATCTCTTCATTGATCGCCTCATACTCGTCAAACTCCTTATTACGCTTCAAGTCGCCCTCGCTTACGCGCCAGGACGTCTCCTTGGAACTTAAAAGTTTTTCAAAACGTTTTTTCTGCTCCTTTTTGTCGATCGCCAGGAATATCTTTATGATTACCATTCCATCATCCGTCAGCTGTTCTTCGAAAGAGCAGATAGACCGGTAAGCATCCGCCACTTCTTTCTTCTTGGTCTTTTTGTCAAACCGGTCAATCAGCACTTTGCGGTACCAGCTGCTGTCATATATGGCAATCCGTCCCTTTGGCGGCATCTTGGTCCAGAATCTCCAGAGGAATGGATGCATCTGCTCTTCCTCCGTCTCCTTCTTAACCGCATGTACTTCGAATCCTCTTGGATCCAGAGCCTTTATCAATTCTCCGATCTGAACGCCCTTGCCGGCTGCGTCATATCCCTCAAATGCTATCATGACCGGAATCCCCAGGTCCTTGCATTCCCTTTGGAGTTTCCCGATCTTCGGCTCCAGTTCCATAATCTTCTCTTTATACTCCGACTTGCTAAGCGTCTTCGTTAAATCCAGTTTCTCCAGCATAGGCATTCCCTCCCTGCTCTTTAGGTTTTCTGATTCTTATGCCCATTATACACCATATACGCAATAAATTGAGTATTTTTAATTAAATACAGAATTATTCGTCTTCATCTTATATTAACTGGACATTAAATGCCGTAGTCTGAGGCGGAATACTTGGTGTCTGGAAGTTAGCATGGGTGATGCGAACCATCTGGCCTGGCCAAAGCGAGCTGAATCTGATCGGCGCCCCAAAACGGCTGGTAAATGAAGTCGTATTTGTAATGATAAACTTCATCTGATTGTCACTGTTGTCGGGATCTTCCGTAATCAGAAAGTTATTGTCAAAATCAATCATTATAATCCTGCCTATCGTAACCGAGGACGAAGGCCTGGGGCTTCTTAGAACAGTAACCAGGAACGCATTTGCCTGAGGCGGAATGCTTCTTGTCATACGTGCGGAAAATGTAGCATTTACCCAGGATCCTGCCTGAATGCAGCACAGGCACATACGCTGCCCGAAAGAATTCAGGATCACAGTGCCTCTGTTAATATTCAGCTGGATATCCTGGATGGAAGTTATATTGTTTCTTTCCCGCACGGCATAAGAAACAAGGATTTGCCCTCTCGCATTGTTAAAACAGGATACGTCTTCCACAAAGCCATTATTTATCCGCATCGTGTTTCCCTGCTGGATCATAATACCACGAGGATCATTATTCATAACATGTTACCACCAATCGTTTTATTACAATATATGCGGATTATGGCGAAAAGGAACTTTAAAAGAATGGCCGGCTGTGGCCAGAAAATGCAAAAAGATAATACAAAAATCCCCTAATCTACCGGAAATCCAGTAAATTAGGGGTGTTAACTGCGGAAGATGGGACTTGAACCCACACGAGCGCATTGCTCACAAGATCCTTAGTCTTGCTCGTCTGCCAGTTCCGACACTTCCGCAAGTGACGCTTGAACCGTCCGAAGAATATATTACTATATAGGGCCTAAAATGTCAATAAATAATTTCATTTTTTTAAAATTTTTCTCCGGATATATCGGAAGGTTTTTTCCTCTCCTTCCTCTGCCAGCATCTTCAATAAAAAGTGAAGCAATGCTGCTGTCTCCGGGTGTATCATCTTGCCAAGCTTGGCTGCTCCTTTTTCATAATACTCCAGCGGCTGCCGGTCGGTATAATTACTGCCCTGATAAGTCTTAGATGCTGCCACCCGGTCCATAAACATCTCGATTACATATTTTATGGGCATCTTCTGACCCACAATGCCTTCTCCCGGATCGACGCTGTAATCAATCCAGTACTCATAGTGATGCTTATTCCTTCCCTTGTGATGCAGCCAGGCTTTGGAATAGCCTGTCGCCTCCCTCTCGGCGTTATTCGGGCTCCTGGTCCCTTGATAATACCTGCATCCCACCAGAAATTCTGTGGGCGAATACTTCGACATGTCGTGAAGCAGTCCCTGTTTATAAAGCCCAACTTTAAAACAATGCTTCATGACCAGTGATTTATGATGATTAATCGTGCGCAAATGCTGCCAAACTTTCATACTTACTCCTTTTTCTTTCCCTGTTATCCTATATATCTGCTAATAACAAACAAAATCAAAAGATGGGCCGGATAAAAAATATAGAAGAAATACTTCATCTTCCTGCCCCGGCTTCCATTATATAATGCGATCGGGATCATGGCAAATGCGCCATATCCCTGTAGGCTTCGATTCCAGATCAGATTCCAGGCCGCCCCGCATCCAAGTTTCGTCCATCGGAAGTTCCGCAGCTTGTAGAATATGAATGCCAGCAGGATTCCCCTGAATCCATAGTCGGTATGGAGCATCTCCGCCAGCCACATGACCAGCAGGACCTCAACAGCCTTCTGCGGCCATTCTCCGCCTTTTTCCAGGACATACATCATAAGCACTCCCAGAAAAAGCGTAAAGAATACGTTCTGATGCGTGAATTCCAATACTTTTCCCTTAAAAGCCAGATCGTAAGGAATCTCCGATATGAGCGCAAATGCGCCCAGCCTTGCCATATACTTGAAGATATTGCGGGTATGGAAGAACCCTTCTATCAGCAGAAAGCAGAATATGGGAAAAGAAATCCTCCCTATATATCGGAACGCCATCTCTGTAGGATACAGGATTGCCCCCATATGATCAATGACCATCGTCACGATGGCAATCCATTTCAACTGATATGAAGTAATTCCAGCCTTCCAATTCATGCCTTCCGTGCTATTAGCCATGTCCCTTACCTGCCTGCGAGCATCATTACTGTCCGTTCGTCCAGTTCTACGCTTCTTTGATTTTTAAGCAATTCCGCCTTCTTAAGAATTCCATCTTCTGTAGAGGCAATCTGATACCATTTCTTTCCTTTTGGCAGTGCGGGCAAGGCAAATGTATGCTTCAGCCAATGCATATTGTAGGCCACAAAGCAATCTTCTCCTTCAAGAACTGCGCCGCTATAGTACACGCCCAGCTGGCGGCTGGATACTTCCGACGGCGCCTGCCAGGCATTTTCCCCATGATAAGACACATCAGGCACGCCGCAGCAGGTCTGATCCATTCCCCGAAGTTCTTCCTCCGGGCAGAAAACCGGATATCCTTTGCGGATGGCGATCAGCCCTTTGACAAAAGCAAAAAGTTCCTCTTCCCGTTCCAGTTTCCGCCAGTCCAGCCATCCCGTCAAATTATCCTGGCAATAGACGTTATTGTTCCCCTTCTGGGAATTGGCAAATTCATCGCCTGCCAGAATGCAGGGCGTCCCCTGAGCCAGCAGCACAAGGGCGAACGCGTTCTTCATCTGCCTGTCGCGCAGTTCCAGAACGCCTTTTTTTCTTGTAGGCCCTTCTGCCCCGCAGTTCCAGCTGAAATTATAGTCCGGCCCGTCTTGGTTATTCTCTCCATTGGCTTCGTTGTGCTTGCCATCGTAGGATACCAGGTCGCACAAGGTGAAGCCATTATGGTTCGCTATATAATTAAATATTCCTTCTTCTCTGGAATTATGCCGAAGCCAATGCATGACCTCCGGCACCATGCCCTCGTCCCCTTTTAGGAAACGGCGCATGACGGTCTGGAAGCCCAGCTGATGGACCATGATCTTGGTCTTTTTTAGAACCGGATCTGCATAAATCCCTTCCATGGGCGCAACCACAGGGTTCAGGATGAATCCGTCCACATGGTATTCCATCATGTAATACCGCAGGCACTCTTCGATCATCTGCTTGGGGACTGTCCCAGTAAAAGGCATCTCCAGCACGACTTCTATTCCTGCCTTATGGCAGGCCTTCACCATATCCTTCAATTCCCGGACAGCATCACCGGATGCGGAATACGACGCCTTTGGCGCAAAGCAGTAGGCATCCCCGTATCCCCAGTAATTCCTGTATTGCAGGCATTCTTCAAAATCATATACCGGCATCAGATGAATCTGGTTAATCCCCAGTTCTGTAAGATAAGGAATCTTTTCTACTACGCCGAGAAATGTTCCTTTATTCTTTACCTGGGAAGAAAAATGCTTTGTAAACCCACGCACATGCAGGCTGTAGGCAATCACTCTGTGGTATGGAAGCCTCAGGGGCCTGTCTCCCTCCCAGTCATATTCCCTGGCATAGAGGATCCCGCGGACTTCGTGGTTCTGCATCTCTCTTTTCCTGCCCCACACTTCCCTGCCTGCAAGCGCTTTCGCATAGGGATCTGCCACGACTTCTCCGTCGATCATATAATTATACTCATAGTCGGATGGCGCAAGCCCCTTAAGGGCAAGATAACGCACTTCCCCTACAGCCATATCCATCGGATAGGCCGTGCAAGGCTCGCTCTCCCCTGCCCGGTACAGCAATAGCCGGCATTCTTTTCCCTCCGGCACAGCCACGGAAAAATTCACCTCATCTTCTGAAATTGTAACGCCTAACGGCAAGGGCCGCCCCTCTATCTCTTTCATGCCTAATCCTTCCTGTCGTCCGTTTATGATTATTGCCATCCGTCGGTTCCATACATGTCCACATTGTCTTTATTGATCATGAATACTTCTTCATAAGTCTCCTTCTCATAGTCATCCCCATCCAATATACTGATGGCAACCTCAGAGGCTTTCTTTCCAATATTAATCGGCGATTGCGCCGCTGTTCCCGCAATCTGGGTTTCCGGCTTCTTCAGTTCCTTCTTAATATCCGGGGAGCCGTCCACCCCATAGATCATCACTTTGTCAAGGCCCGCCAGGTTCACCGCTGTCTTGGCGGCTACCGCCAGCTGGTCATTGCCGCACATGATGGCGGTCACATCCGGATATTCTGCAAGAATTGATTTGGCTGCTTCCAAAGCCTTGTCAAACTCTCCCTTGGTATCTTCTCTTGCCACTACCTCAAAGCCCTTCTCTGCTTTGGATATGGCTTCTTCAAACCCGGTAATCCTGTCATTGATGGAATTCTGGGTCGGGCATTCAAGGATTGCCACCTTCCCTCCATCCGGGGCCTTCTCGATCAGATCCTCGCCGCAGATATAGCCTGCGTTCTGATTGTCGGAGCCAATGTAGGCGTCCACATATTCCATCTCTTTTACCTGGGCATCCACGTTGATGATCTTCACATCCGCGTCCTTAAGCGCCTTCAGGGACGGCGTGATCGCCTCCCAGTCCACCGGGCACAGGAAGATCGCGTCGATCCCCTCATCAATCATCTCCTGGATCTGCGCCGCCTGCAAGTCTGGATCTGTTGCCGGATCCTTGGTGATCATCCGGTATCCTTCCTTCTCGATCGCTTCCCTTGTTGCAGCCTCCAGGGTAATAAAATATGGATTCTCCATGTCTATGGCTGAAAAGCCAAATGAATATGTATCTTCTTCCTCTTCTGCATCTTCGCCATCCTGCGAGTCTTCCTTCACCGCATTATCCTCCGGGGTACCCACGTTCTTTTTACATCCAGACAAAGCGAAAATGCATACGAGCATTAAAGCCAATACTCCTAACATTCTCTTTTTCATCATAATAGTCTTCCTCCTTATGCATTGTTTTACACGCACAGGTACATTTTACAACATTTTTACTGTTTTGGCTACTCTTTTCATTTCCCCTTGCTTTTTGCAGGTTCCTTTGGTACAGTTAAAGTATTATTATGCAAAGGAGAGTACTACTATGGACGAATACATGACCGTGGAACTGACACTTGATAACGATGAAGTCGTTGAATGCGCGATCCTCACTTTATTTGAGGCAGGCGGCAAGGAATATATCGCCCTCCTTCCTCTGAATGAAGACGGGGAGACCGAGGACGGAGACGTATATCTTTACCGCTATACGGAAGATGCCGACGGCGAGCCTGAACTTGAGAATATCGAAGATGACGATGAATATGAGATCGCTGCCGATGCTTTCGACGAATGGATGGATACCCAGGAATTCGAAGAATCAGGCGACGATGAATAGTTCGTTTACAAAGCGGGAAGGGCTTAGGCTTTTCCCGTTTTTTTCTTTTACATAACTTATGATAAGCTTTCTCTTGGCCCGCGTCATAGCCACATAGAACAGCCTTCTCTCTTCTTCGATGTCATCCGTCGACTTTGCCTTCTTATACGGAATGCTTCCTTCATTTCCCTGTATGATGAAAACCGTGTCGTATTCCAGCCCTTTTACGCCATGCATGGTCATCAGCGCCACGCCTTCCCCTTCCTGGCTGCGGGATTTTCTTGCCTGCTCTGCCAGCATTTCCTTGTATCTTTCCACGTGCTCGAACCATTCGTCAATACTCTGATACTCTTTGGAATTCTGCTGGATCTCTTCCAGGACTGCCATCAGCTCTTCCGGCTGCACCTGCCGATACGCGGCGTATTCACGCAGGTATTCGTCATATCCCATACTTTTTCGGATATACTGGATGGCCGCATATGGCGTCTTATTACAGATCATCTTCATATCCCACTCCAGCTGGTCAATGCGGTTCTGCATCCACGCCTTGTCACAGTAAAAATTCCGCAGAGTCTCATAAGTGACCTTGCTTTCGCTCATGCTGTCACGTCCGATATACCGGTTAGGGCGGTTGGCGATCTGAAGGAAATATTTGCGTTCCTGCTCTCCCTTAGCCAGATGAAAATAACTGCTGATATCCGTTCCGATAAAATGCTCGTAGATATTATTCAAGTGCTCTTTCATCGTAAATGGAACCTGATACTCCATCAAAGTCTCTGACAGCATCCTGGCATCCAGGCTGGTACGGTACAGCACGGCCATCTGGCTATATGGGATTCCCTGGCTTTGATATTCCTGTATCCGCTCCAGCACATATCTGCTTTCTTCTACCGGATCTTTTACTTCTTGTACATGGATAGTTTCTCCGGCCTTCTGCTTGGCTGCGATCTCCTTGTCAAACCTGGTCTTATTATGTCCGATTACCCGCAGCGCGCCATTGACAATGTGAGCGCTGGACCGGTAATTCACATTCAGAAGAATCTGTCTGGCATTCGGATAATCATTTGCAAACTCCATCATAATGCCTGGCTTTGCCCCCCGGAACCCATAGATGGACTGGTCATCATCCCCTACGATAAACAGATTGTCTTCCGGCGCCGCAAGCATGCGGATCACGTCATACTGGGCCTGGTTCACATCCTGGAATTCATCCACCAATATATAGCGGAACTTTTGCTGCCACTTTTCGAGGATATCCCGCCTTTTTAAAAAGAGGTCCCTGCACATCAGCAGCATGTCTTCAAAGTCTAGCTTGCGAAGTCTTTGCTTCGCCTCTTCATAGGCCTGGTATAATTCCCGGAACGGTCCTGCCCCGAATCGTATGGATTCATAGGTCTTAATATCCAGGCAATTGTTCTTTACATTGCCAATCTCTATAGCCAGATCCTGTAGATTTTCTTTTTCTTCACTGGCATCTTCCAGTTCTTCCCACTCTATCTTCGCCGCAGCCTGCCTGATCAGGCCGTATTTTTCCTCTTCCGTCAGCAGATTTGCCTGATTCAGGCTATATGCCCATTTCAGTATGCCATAATAGATGCCATGGAAGGTACCGAAGGTAACTGGCTGCGCTTCCTCGCCAAGAAGCCTCCTGGTACGCTCCTTCATCTCCTTTGCCGCATACTTAGTAAAGGTAATGACCAGAATTTCTTCTGGCCTTACCTTGTACTTTCTTATCAGGTATTCAATTCTCTTTGCTATGGTAAGAGTTTTCCCGGAACCGGGACCGGCGAGGACCATGCAAGGTCCTTCCTTGTGGGCGACTGCATCTGCCTGAGCATGATTTAAACTCATAGATTCCCCTTACTTGCTTAATAATTCAATGCCTCTTCTGATACGTGCAAGAGATTCCTCTTTGCCGAGAATCTCCATAATCTCCGTTGCTCCTCCAGGAGTGTTCTGCTTGCCGGATACCGCGGTTCTTACCGGCCACATCACAAATCCGGTCTTATAGCCTTTTTCATCCACGTATCCTTTCAAAGCCGCAAACAGCCCGTCATTGCTGAAGTCATCCTGGCCTTTTAGAATGTCAAGCACATCTTTTAATACTTCCAGAGAGTTTTCTTCATTGGTCTTCATCTTCTTGTGACAATACATGGATATGTCATACTCCGGCAGTTCCTCAAAGAAATCGATCTGTTCCCGGATATCCGGGAATATCTCAATTCTCGTTTTTACAAGGGACGCGATCTTCCTAAGGTCATAAGGCTTTGTAACCACTTCCTTGATATAAGGCTCTGCCATGCCATAGAACCTGTCAAAATCCATGGCTTTCAGATATTCTCCATTCATCCATTTCAGTTTCACGACATCGAACACGGCCGGCGACTTGCTCATATGGCGGTAGTCGAACGCCTTCACCAGTTCCTCAAGAGAGAATATCTCCTGATTGTCGGAAGGGCACCAGCCCAGCAGAGCTACATAGTTTACCACTGCCTCCTTGACGAATCCCTGGTCGATCAGATCCTCGTAGGAAGAGTGCCCGCAGCGCTTGCTTAACTTCTTGTGGTTCTCATCCGTAATCAGCGGGCAGTGCACGTATACCGGAACCTCCCAGCCAAATGCCTCATAGATCTTATTATACTTGGGAGCAGAGGACAGGTATTCATTTCCCCTGACCACATGGGTGATTCCCATCAGATGGTCATCGATTACATTGGCAAAATTGTACGTCGGATATCCGTCTGACTTGATCAGTATCAGATCATCCAATTCCTCGTTGGGAACAGAGATATCGCCATAGATCTCGTCATGGAATGTGGTGGTACCCTCTGTCGGCATATTGAATCGTATGACATAAGGCTTGCCAGCCGCCAGATTGGCTTCGACTTCTTCCTTGCTAAGTCCCAGGCAATGCTTGTCATAGACCACGATCTCCGTACCGCCATCTTCAGATACCTTGCTCTTTAAAGAGTCCAGCCTCTCCTTGTCGCAGAAGCAATAATAGGCATCCCCCTGATCGATCAGCTGCTTCGCATACTGCAGATACAGGCCGGAAGCATTCCTCTCGCTCTGTACGTAAGGGCCTACGCCGCCATCCTTATCCGGGCCTTCATCATGGATAAGCCCTGTCTCTTCCAATGTATGATAAATAATCTCCAACGCTCCATCCACAAAGCGTTCCTGATCCGTGTCTTCAATTCTCAGCATAAAATCTCCGCCCTCATGCTTTGCGATCAGATAAGCATAAAGCGCTGTTCTTAAGTTTCCTACATGCATCCTCCCTGTGGGGCTTGGTGCAAATCTTGTTCTTACCTTGCTCATGTCAGTCTCCTAATTCTTTTAATATTTTTTCCAAAGTATTATCCACCCTGTCATTGATGGAAATATCGGCAAGCCGATCGGAGAAATGGGGTACCGCATTGACCAGCACCAGTTTATCTCCGTCATAGTATTTTACCAGCTGGGTGCATAGATAGGACTTCAGGTTGGTTCCCAGCACCAGCAGCACATCGGCTCTTTGTACTTCTTCTGCCGCTCTTGTCATGATCCGGTTGTCTACCATCTCGCCAAACAGGCATACATTCGGCCGCACCGGCGTCTTGCACGCCTCGCACAGAGGTACTTTTCCGGTATCCCTGACGAATTCCATGGAATACTTCCGTCCGCAGTGCGGGCAGTAATTATCAAATACATTTCCATGCAGTTCGATTACATTCTTGCATCCGGCTCTTGTGGGAAGGCCGCAGATCCTTCTCGTAATGATGGATTGGAACATTCCTCTGCGCTCCAGCTCTGCCATCTCATAAAAGCACTTCCCCGGCGGCCTATCCAAGGTACTCAGCAATTCATTGCGGTAGAACTCGTAGAACTGTTCTTTCCTCGTGGAGTAAAAGGAACTGGAAAACATCTCTTCAATGGAATATCCGTATCTTGACTCGATATCATAGGACTCTTCGCCATCTCTTATCGCCGGATATTCGCTTTCCTGCAGCATCCCAACTCCGCTTAAGACCGTGGTATACTTGCTTTCCTTTAGTATCTGCACTAACGTCTTTCCTAACATATGCTCACCCTCCTTCTTGCTGTAATCAACCCCAGCTTTCTCTCTGGATTGTAAACATATTGTAGCACATCCGCTTCGCCTACATCAACCTTTTCTAAGCCTTCTTTGCCTCCAATACTTGATTTGGAATGCTTCTCTTGGAATGGATACGATGAATACGATTCCAAGCACGATGCCAAACGCGATCTTCACCGATTCCAGGCCTTTCTGCGCCGCCAGCGCCAGCTGGTTGGTCACCAGATAGTAGGCCGTATAATAGATGCCGGCGCCTGGCACCAGCGGAAAGATTCCTGATACCAGGAAGATGGTGATCGGGCACTTCATCTTAACCGTAAGCATCCGGGATATCAGCACCACTACCAAAGCCCCCAGAAAAGACGCAACCGCCGCGGAAGCGTATCCCTGCATTGCCTTGAATACCAGCCAGCCTGCGGTTCCCGTCATCCCGCAGCTTAAGTAAAAGCGTCTGGGGACATTGAACAGCACGGCATATCCCATGGTTCCCATGAAAGGGCAGACTATATTTATCATAAACTCATGCATCATAATACCAGCCCTCCGATCATGTTATTATATACGCTTAAGGTAAAGCCGACCCCGATGGCGATATAGACGAAGACCAGAATGGCATCGATCATGCGCACCGTGCCCGACAGGAAATCACTGTCCGCAATATCCCGGATGGCATTGACAAATGCCACTCCCGGTACCAGGGGCATGATGGATCCGATAATCATCCCCTCCATCTTCACCTCGCCAAAAATCGGTACATGCTTGGCGCAGATGGCAAGAGCCGTGATGATCACGCCGCCTACAATATTAATAATGATCTTTGACATATTGTGCTTTTTCCCTGCCAGCACCCACATGTACAGTATGCACCCTATGCAAAAGGCGATCATGCTTTCCAGCGCCGTCGCTCCAAGAAGATATCCGAAAAAGCCGCTTCCGACTCCTGCCGCCAGGATCTGGAAATAATCCTTTTTGGGCGGTATCCGGTCAATCTCTTTCAGTCTCTCTACCGCCTCTTCCATACTTACGTATCCGCTCGAGATCTCCCTGGATAGATCATTAACCTCTGCCACAATGCCAAGATGAGGCGCGGACAGCGGAACATGCTTCACCTTCGTATAGGCTTCCTCCAGGCCGTTCTCCGCGCTAATGAAGATACCATGGCTTAAGGTAAATATATCTACATGCTCCACATGGAACCGGTGGCAGATTCTGGTAATCGTCTCTTCCACGCGGAATATCTCAGCGCCATTCTTAAGCAGGATCCTTCCTGCCTCCAGGGCAATATCTACCACTTTCTTTACGTCTATCTCAGAATCCAGGCTCTTCTTCAGGTACACCATATCCGTAAGAAGGACCCCGTCTTCATAGATCGGCTCCCGGTAGTTATCCGTAAAAAAATTAGCCACAATATGGGAATTGGCAAATCCGCACTTTTCATAGAATCCAATAGACTTTGCGCAATTCCCTGTACCTACATACATGGTATCGCATCGGTTGCTGTAATGCTCGCAGATAAAATGGATCATATACTTTCCATAGCCTTTTCCCTGGTCGCCTTCCCTGGTCGCAATATTTTTCAGCTCGCATTTCCTGTTTTTCAGCAGTTCTACGACACAGACTGTCCGGACCTCGCCCTGATCTATCAGAATGAACATCTCTCCTTTACCAAGATATTTCTCAATCATATCCTCCTGCGGGTCCGCCAGCAGCAGCATATCCATATAGTCTTTTTTGCCTTCGGTTATCAGTTGAATATTCATAGCCTGCTCCCTGTAAAAATTTAATCCAATCTATTATAGCACCGGCATTCCAAAAATTATAGTATATTTTTGTAAAGTTTTAGGGCAGGACCTTTCAAACTGCTAAAGATCCTGCCCTCTATAGATTCCTCCCGTTGGGATAAGCCACCAGTTCCCCTGAGGAAGAATATAAAATTCCGTCCTTGCTGTAGTAATTAGGATTCCCTGGCGCCACTTCGATGTACATCAGAAAGTACAGATGATCAAAGGTTTCCGGCGCGATATAAGTAATATTGGTATAGATGTAGACTTCCATCACAATATCTTCCAGGCCTTCCAAAGAGCCATACTCTATTCCTGTGCAATCCGGGCTCCTTGGGAATGCCAGAATTCCATCCGTTGCCACGGACAGATCCGTATAATCTGTAATGTGTCCCTTGTCATTGCAGATAAATCCGTCGAATTCTTTCCATCCAGCATACAATTCTAATGCCTTCTGATTCTCTGCCAGCCCATCAAAGGGCTTTGTGCAGGCAGCATCCAGATACCATCCGTCAAATTCCTTTCCAAGCCTTCTTGGAATCTCAAGGGACGCTGCATCGAAGTTCTCTGGCTCCACCGTAAATGTGGTAAGTTCCGGAATGCCACCATTGCCATATACGGATACCGCCAAAGCCGTTATGGGTACATCATCTTCCTCCCCTTTGCCATCATCGGTCAAGTCTGCCTCCGGCATCTGCAAGGCTATGTCCGGTATTGAAGTCGCAAAAGGCAGCGCCTGACTGTCCTCGTCCACGGACACGGGAGCCTCCTCCATACTTTTTCTAACCGCAATCAGACCTCCAAGCCCTGAGATATCGATCACTCCTATCGCCGAATCTGGAAGTGCCTGCACAGGCATCGACATTCCTGCATCCAATATTTCATATCCATTTCCAGCGCCTCCCGACATCTCCGCATATGTCAATCCCTGAACCCTTGCATAGATATATAGGGTCGCTAATACTCCAGCAAGCAAGACTCCGTCCGCAATCTGCCTCCAGCGAACGTGGGTCCTTGCTGCCGGAACCGTCATTTTTATAACTGCTTCCATTCTCTTAATACCTCACGGTTTTATTATAAAACCATAAGGAGATAAAAGAAAGTGGCATCTTGACACCTCAAGACGCCACTTTCCTTAAACAATCTGGTGTTATCACCGAATAAATGCTAATTAATATATCCTGCCTTTTTCAGTTCTTCTTCTGCCTTTGCAAGATTCGCGTCAGATACCAGGATAATCGGTCCTGTGCAGCCCATACCACTCTCTGCATAGACGCCGATCTTCCAGAGGGCTTTTACGCCGTCTTCCAGATCCATGATCTCGATTCCTGCGATCTGCGAGGTTACTACCTCCTTCGGAGGCGCTGTTACTTCTTCCTGCGCTGCAGCCGGCTTATCGGCAGCCTTTCTCGCTGCAAGGATATCTTTAAGGCCTGCCTTGTTGGCAGCCTCGAATTCCTTCTTTGCAACTTCGAATATCTTGCCTCTTACCAGCTGTGCCGCATAGCGGATTGCTCCAGCGATCAGCGGCGCGCCGGAAGCACGGGATACGATCATGACCAGCTGGTCATAGCCTTCGCCGATTCCCGGGCCATATCCATATCCGGATGCCTCGAAGCTTCCTCCTGTCGTATAGGAAGACAGCATTTTTATCAAGATGTTTCCTGACAGTGAATCACATACCATGATGTCCGGAGAGCCCTGAAGGACATCGTTTCCTCTCATGACGCATCCTCCGTCTGCTCTTGCCGACTCCGCAAATGTAATGTCATAACCGTTTTCTTTCAACTGCTTTAACGCGATCTCCGTCTGGCGTGCTCCGTCTACATTCAGGATGCCTACCGTCGGGTCCGCATTGCCGCAAGCCTTAGCTGCGATGATTCCGTAGATGGCATTCTTGATCATGCCCTCGATACGGTCAGCGCTGGAAGTGCCTGTGGTGGTTGCCACATACATCTCTTTTCCCTTAGCTGGCGTAATCGCACGCCCCACAGTGGATACGCCAATCGGGAATGGGAAATGCATGGTGACCGCACCGTCCACTTCCTTATTCTTCAGAAGTTCTTCCATCTTCTTGTGGCCTTCTTCGTCATTAGCCACTTTGACCGTCGTTACTCCCTCGGCCTCCAATGTACCGATGTAGTATACGTCAATCCCCTCTTTTGCCGCGGCAACTGCCGCTTCCATGGCGTTCGCTTCCCCGTGCTCGCTGCCCATGCCAGTGAGGGCGATCTTCGGCCTCTTGCCGAAACTTCCTGTCTCCAGGCCTTCTGCCATCTCCATGAACGTGGTGGCAATCATCTTTTCAATATTATTTGCCATAGTCACCACCCCTTACTCTGCCATCAGGGTAGAAGCAAAGTCTTTCATAGCCTTGGCAATCAGTCCCTTGACTTCTTCTTCGGATACTCCGGCTGCTGCTTCTTCCTGTGCAGCTGTGTTACCGTGGATTACAAAGGAAACGCCGTCAAACAGGTTCGTCATACGTCCTAAGAACAGACTTCCCTTTCCGATAATCATAGCGTTCTTAATCTTGCCTTCCTTAATATCTTCGCAGGCAAATCCTACATAAGGCACTCCTGACGGAATGTGTCCCTGTGTCGGAGCCCATCCGGTAAGGCCATGCTCCTTCGTAAAGTTGGCCAGTTCTTTCCTGTCAAGCTCGCCACGTTTTACTGCAAGCGCTGCAATCATCTTATAGTTAGCCATCGGAACATCTCCTGCTCCTGCTGGCTTCGTGATATCCGGATTCTGCATTTCCGGTGAATACTTGTCGATATCCGTAAGTTTCATTCCGACTCTGTCAAGCGGATCTGATACCAGGCTTCCGATAACTGCCTGCGGCGCAGATCCTGTTCCTACGCAGTGGCGTCCAAGCATGCCTAAGTCGATCTCAGGGCTTACGCCGTCATTCTCAGAGATAACTACGGCAAATCCGCCAAGGCAGTCTTCCAGGATTGGAAGCCCTTTCTTGATGTGATCCTTGCCGTTCATTCCAAGTTTGGCAGTACATCCGCCAGCTGTAACGATAACCGTCTTATAAGCGCCGGACTTAACCAGTGCAGCCGCTTCAATAATCGCATGGGTAGGAGCCGCGCAGAATCCTCTTGCGTCAGATCCGGATGCGCTTACCAGGCCTGCGATCTCGGCCGCTGCTTTTGCAAAGTTACCGCCGCCGCGCTGGTTCATATCGCCGCAAGCTTCCTCTGCGCAGTCGATCACGTATTCTACGTCTGCCTTGTCAATTCCCGCGTTGCGTACCGCATAAAGAATAGAAAGAACGCTGGATGCCTTGCTCATCAGGTTCTCGTGCATTACATGAGCGGATAAATTCACATCGATATCGTGCGCAGGCTTCACGCAGCCTACCAGCTTATCTTCAAAATAGAGCCCTTCTGCATGGTCGTCTGCCATCAGATGCTCGATCTCGGCAAGTTCCACTCCATCCGTAATCTTCTCGACGATGTCTTCAGAGATGATCGGATTCTTGGCAAATGCGTCTTTATACTTTGCTACAAATTCTTTGTCCAGTTTTACTACTTCGAACATGTCACTGGCCTGTACCAGGAAGAGGAACTCTTCCTCCGGCATAATCTCGCCATATTTTCCATAGCGCTGGGCGCCTTCCTTTTTCTTATCATACCATGGGAACTCTACCTCTGACAGTTCGTCCGGGTGAACATTGCCGATGTATGTCTGATTCGGCCAATAGGCTACCGCATCCTCATAAGAGCGCAGATGCTTCGGCACTTCTTTCAGATATTCGGAATCCGGATTCACAATTCTCTCTGTTGTCTGGGTTGTTCCATTATATAAAACCATATCAGGAGTATGTACTAATACGTAGCTTGCTCCTTTGATTACACTATTCATTGGTTTGCCACCTTTCTTCAGCTCATTCATAAGAAAAGGGACAGACCCTTAGCGGGTACGCGTGGCCTGCCCCTCCTCAATTGCCTGACGCGGATTACTTAAGCCTGCTCAACCTGGTCTCTGATTGCTGTCATCTCTGATACGATGTCATCTACATCAAGAACCATTTCCATCATGCTGATCTGCTCATCATAAACTGCTTCGTCAAATTCTTCTTTGATCTCAGGTTCACATACGTGATATACCGCGAGTCCAAGCTGGACCCCTGTCAATGGACCTGCGAAAGTTGGATCGCCTAAAGTAACAGTCTCAGCTGCAAGTCCTGCAGCTTCGCCTTCTGCTGCACCAAGAACTACTACTAAGTTCTCTGCACCATACTCTTCTGCGAATTCTTTAACTCTCTTCTGATTCTCTAAGTCCATTGCGCCTGCGCTCGTTCAGACGAAACATTCCGTGGATGAAAATACGATCTCAGCGCCAGCAGTTTTCACGCACTCAGCGATTGCAGGGCCTGGAATTCCATCACGGTCTCCGATAATTATTGCTTTTTTGCCTTCTAAAATAGCCATAATTATGCTTTCTCCTTTCTAATGTGGTAAACATGTTGTTTATCTATGATTCAGAAATCATCCTTTAGATGTATTTCTTAATCATCGCTTCAATATTTTCTGGAGTAGCGTCATCCTTTACTACTTCCTCAACCTTGGCTCCATCCTTATAGATAGCCATAACAGGAAGGCCCAGAACCTTCTGTGCGATTGCAAGACGGCGTGCCTTTGTCGTATTCAGGGATGTGAATTTCATCTTATCTCCATAGGTATCAGCAAATTCATGTACCTTTGGCATCAATGCCTGGCATGGCACGCATCCGTCTCCGTAGAAGTCTACGAATACATATCCTTCTGCCTTTAATACTTCTTCCTCAAAGTTTTCCTTCGTTAAATCTAACATGGTAACATCCTCCTTAAAAATAATCTGACATGCTTCTTTCTACCTGTACTGCTGCAATTGCTCCATCGGCCGCTGCAGTCACAACCTGTCTCAGACTCTTGATGCGCACATCTCCTGCTGCGTAAACGCCCGGGATATTGGTGTGCATATCTTCATCCGTCTTAATATACCCTCTTTCGTCCATATCGATGATGCCTTCGAACAGTTTGGAATTCGGAACCGTTCCGATGAATCCAAACAAGCCGAACATGCCATCTTCCGGATCAGCCTCGACCTTTCTCGTCTCGCCTGTCTTGACATTCTTTACGATCATTCCCTGAAGAATGTCATCTCCATAGACTTCCTCTACAACGGAATCCCAGAAGAAATCGATCTTCGGATTTGCAAATGCCTTTTCCTGAATGGATTTTGCGGCACGAAGTTCATTCCGTCTGTGGATGATGGTTACCTTTCTTGCGAATTTCGTCAGATACATTGCTTCTTCCACCGCGGAATCTCCGCCGCCAACAACGTATACTTCGAAATCTTCAAAGAAGTTCGCATCACAGGTAGCGCAGTAAGATACGCCCTTGCCCATGAACTCTGCCTCGCCCTTGCATCCGATCGGCCTTGAATATGCTCCTGTCGCGATGATGACATTCTTGCCCTGGTATTCGTTCTTTTCGCTCTTTAATACCTTTACATCGCCATCCAGCTGTACTTCCTTGATCGTGTCGGACACGCGCTCTGCGCCGAACTTCTCTGCCTGCTGTGTCATTCTTGCGATCAGGGATGGGCCGGACTCGCCTTCTACGATCTGTCCCGGATAGTTCTCAATCTCATCTGTGATTGCAATCTGTCCGCCGTCCTGTCCCTTCTCAATGATCAGCGTGGAAAGACGGCTTCTGCCTGCGTACAGCCCTGCCGCTAAGCCGGCAGGACCTGCACCCAGGATAATAACATCATAAATCTTGCTCATTTTCCGTTATTCTCCTTCACCTATATACTAGTCAAATATTGTCTGTCCGTCTACTTCTGTTGTCAAGGCCTTCAATGCCTTTTCAACGATGTGGCGGCGAAGTTCCTTCTCCTCGTCTTTATCCAGAGCCGGATTGCCAAGAGGATGTGGAATTGCGATAGCCGGAACGATTCTGTTCGCGCCTACTGTCATAGAGATAGGCGTTACTGTACAGATGTGTACGACAGGGATTCCTGCTCTCTCTACTTCTTTTACCATTGTTGCACCGCAACGTGTACAGGTACCTCACGTGGAAGTGAGGATTACTGCGTCTACTCCGTCAGCCTTAAGCTTTGCGGAGAATTCTGCTGCGAATGCCTTTGCGGATGCAACGGCTGTACCGTTTCCTGTCGTAGTGTAGAACAGGTGATGCAGTTCTCCAATGATTCCTTCCTTCTCCATGTCGCGCAGAACGTCTACTGGCAGCACGCGGTCAGAATCCTCGTTCGCGTATACCGGGTCGTATCCGCCGTGAGCGGTCTCATAGGTCTCTTCTGTCAGATCCATAACGCCTGCGATATCATACTCTCCGTAGTGGGAAGCGCTGGAACTTTCGATGTGATCCGGATTGCCCTTCGGCACGATTCCGCCGGAAGTAACCAGTGCGATCTTCGCATGCGCGAGATCTTTAATTGCCGGATTCGGATCAACCCTGTCGAAGTCTGGCATCGGATACTCTGTAGTATACGGCTTGTCATTCAACTTTTTAATCAGCATCTTGACTGCTCGCTTAGATCCTCTCTCCTTCTCAAAGAAGTTCACACGTACGCCGTTCGGGATATATCCTTCTTCAGCGGAAGCGCCGATCGGCTCTCCTTTTGCGATCTTCAGGGTCAGAGGAGCCATCTTGCTAACGGCGTCCCTCATGCCTGCCGCACTGTTCTTGGTAGATACGATATATACCTTGTCTTTGAACATATCTGCGCCAGGATTTTCGATATACATTCCTGTAATTGCAGGAATCCCCAGTTCTTCCTGCACCGCCGCCGCGATCGTCGCGCAGGCAACGCCGTAACGTCCTGCGTTAAATGCAGGCCCTGCTACGAATATGTCAGGATTCTGCTCCTTTACCATTGCAAGGACATCTGCTTTTGCCTTGTCCAGATTCTCATTGAAGTAAGAGTCTCCGCATACGATCGTAGCGATGATTTCTGCCTCGTCTTTAAAATTCGCCATGAATGCCATACCCGGTCCAACTACCTCGCCCACGCGAAGTTCTGCCGGATAATCTGCCTTTTCTTCTCCACCAATCTGTGCAAAGAACTGATTGATGTAATGAACAACTTTAATTTTAGCCATTATATTATCCTCCCTTCCTTATCTCGCGCTCAGTTTATTGAAACCAGTCTCGTTTGTTGCACCTGTCAGTACCTGAAGCTCGACTTCCAGGGAGCCGTCTTCGCGAAGGGTCTCCTCGCTTGCGCCTGCAATCTTTGTAACATAGTCCAGGGTTCCAATGACTTTATCAAGTTTCGGCAGGATAATTACCTGATTTGCATTACCGCCGGTTACAACTGCATCTGCCGCCGCATCTGCATCTGCCAGTGACTGGGATTTTCCATCGCGTCCAGCATACTCGTCTGTAATGATGACGGTCTTAACGCCTTCTGCCTCGATCTTCTTGCAGTTCATGATCAGGTCCGTATCCGGATTGCCGAATCCTTCCTGAGATACGATGGCTCCATCAAGATCTAACATCTTGCAGAGTTTTGCTGTCCAGTCGGATGAACGCTGCTTGTCTGCCAGATAAACATTCTCGTTGGTGATAATGTGGCATACAAAGTTCAATGTCTTTCCGTGCTGTTCGAATAAGTCTTCAACAACCGGATTATTCAGATGTACATAAGTCGGGTTCTTGTCGCACGCGGATACGCAGTTACCGGATACGATGGCTCCATCCATAACTTCCGTTGGGCTTAAAATGGTAGGAACAATCTTCTTAGCGTCTACGCCATATACGTATGTATCATGCAGAAGTCCCTGGCTCTGAAGCATCTGTACATATGCAACCCTTGGAAGTTCCGGATATTTCTCAAGGCCTTCCTTGATCGTGCATGTCTCATATACCTTCGTCTCGTCAGGCGTCAGGTCACGTGCCAATTCCCCAATATAGGCAGCAACTCTGAATCCTGCGAATCTTACGGCCTTCTCGTAATCATGCTGTTTGATTCCATCAACCGGCTCGCATACCATAACCAGGTTGAGCGTCTTGGAAAATGGAGTGTAGTCTGCTCCAGGACCGGTCATATCGATGATTCCTTCCTGGAATCCTACGATTCTTCCTGCTGTTACTACAGCCATTCCCTTTAATGCATATGTCTTTCCTTCGCCTACCGTATCAACCTTTGAGATAACGCCCGGGAAGATTCCCCCTCTTCCTTCAACTTTCACTCGTGGCTCAATAACGTCTTTAACCGGCGTAATTCTTACTGATTCTCCTGGCTTTGCAATGTCAAATGATACGCTCTTGATCTTCTCGTCTTCAAGAGCAACCGCCTTAGCGGCTTCTTCGGATACATAGAGGATTCCGTCTTCAATCTTGGACTCTGAAGCAAACTGGATATCCTTAATGTAAATGTGTCCCATTTCTAATCTCACTTGTGATTCCCTCCTTCAAAAGAATATTAATATTGTTTAAGCTGCAATGCTTTACAACCTCTCTCAAAAAGACCTACCAAGCATCTGCCGATGCCAATCCACTTTCTATCAAGGTCCAGTCAATCAGCTGAAAGTCCGCGTATACCTCAGGCTTGTACTTGTCCGACCTGAATTGGAACTTGCCGCAGGCCTGTATGGCATTTTCAATAATCGACAATGACCTTTCGTCCATCTCCCCCTTTCCCTTTGACAGCATAACTGATTTGTATGGTGTTTCATTAGGCTTCACACTTCCGGATAAGGGATGTGATAAAAGCAAGTGCCCTTCGTGGATTCTGTCTCTGACTTCCTTAAGAACCTCTTCATAGGAAATCTCTTGATATATTACATTGTGCGTCTCGCCAAGCTTTTCTAAAACCAGTGGATTATTGGTTATTATGAAATAATTGCCCTGACTCATCGGATCCACCTTCTCCTTTCGGTACATTTTCGTTAGGTTTTTAAGCCCACTAAAAAAGGACGATTTAAACACATCTTGTGTATATATCGTCCTTTCTGTCTTTTGCCCTGATAATATGTTTTAAAAATACGCTTTACCATACAGCACAAGATTCAGAATGTGGTACGTTTCCCAGTCCTTTTGCCTGAAAGTTTCACCTTGCATGCGCTCACCATCACACGCCCGGCTTGCCTCTTCGGCGGCTGGATATTCCAACTCTCTCTTGAGAAACATCATCCCACTTTTCAATTTTACTTATAGACAATATGAATATAACCTATCGCCTATCCCTATAATAACCTATCGTTAATTTTTTTGCAACCTCAAAGGAAAATCAAACTTATTTTAGTTGTTTTCCATAAATTTCTAGGTGGATTTTTATGCAATATTACTTTTTCTTATTTCTCAAAAAGTTTTGATAGTAATCGTCGTGCACCTTCTTGATCATGCCGCTCAGGGCGAACAATGCCAGGATATTCGGCAATACCATCATAGAGTTGAAGCAGTCTGCCATGTTCCATACAAGGTCAACCTGTGCAAGTGATCCGAGTACTACGCATCCGGCCACGAGAACAGAATATACTTTGACTGCCTTAGGTCCGAACAAATATTTCACATTGGCCTGGCCAAAGAAATACCAGCCTATGATCGTAGAGAACGCGAAGAAGAACATGCATACCGCAATAAAGATGTCTCCGCCCTTCCCATACAGTGTCGAGAATGCGTACTGGCTCAGTTCCGCTCCCGTCTTGCCGGTAGGGATTGACTTGGTCGTGATGATCACAAGGGCAGTCAGGTTCAGCACGATGAATGTATCGATAAATACGCCTACCATGGCGACAAATCCCTGCTCTACCGGATGATCTACCTTTGCCACCGCATGGGCATGCGGTGTCGAGCCCATACCTGCCTCATTGGAGAACAATCCGCGGGCCACGCCTTTGGTCAGCGCCAGCTTGATCGTAGCGCCGACAGCGCCACCTGAAATGGCCGCCGGGTTGAATGCGCCAACTACGATTGCGTGGAATGCGTATGGTATATTCTTATAGTTATAGATGATTACGATCAGCGCGCCAACTATGTAAAGGGCTGCCATGATTGGAACAATCGTCTCTGTTACTTTCGCGATTCGCTTCATTCCGCCTACAAATACGAACAATGCCAGAATGGCAATAATAACTCCCATAGCCACCTGCGGAATACCAAATGCTGTATGGAAGGCTGCCGCGATAGAGTTAGACTGCACGGCATTTCCCATAAATCCAAGCGCCAGGATGATCAGAACGGCAAAAATGCCAGCCAGCACCTTTCCAAAGGTCCCTTTGAATGCAGCGCGGATATAGTATACAGGTCCTCCTGTAATCTCACCGTCTTTTCCTACCTGCTTATACTTCTGTGCCATGATGGCCTCTGCGAAGATTGTAGCCATTCCAAGGAAAGCCGCGATCCACATCCAGAAGATGGCTCCCGGGCCTCCTACCGCCAGCGCTGTAGCCGCTCCCGCGATGTTGCCGGTTCCTACTTGTGCGGCAATCGCTGTCGCCAGCGCCTGGAAAGAAGACATGCCGTCTGCTCCCGCCTCGCCTTTCTTGTGGAACAGTCCCCCAAATGTCCGCCTCATGCCTTCGCCAAATCCCCTCACCTGGATAAAGCCAAGACGGAATGAAAACCACAGGCCTCCCAAAAGGAGCGCGATGATCAGAATGTAATCCGCAAGATAATGCTGGATTGTCAAGACAATGTTATTCAATGTCTCCATGTTAATAGTTCCCTCCTTCTCTCATAGATATCAGTGATGATTCCTTAGAACCATTTGATACGTCTATGATAAAATATTATCAATATTTTTGCAATACCATTCTGCACGTTTGAGTACTTTTGGTGAGATTTCTTCAATTGTGTTAATTGCATGTTGAATTTACGTTATGTTAGAATATGAAATTTGTGGAAAGCTTCCAATTTTTTAGGTAGAAATTTGGGGTGTGGAGAACGCGGGATGGGGCGGGTGGGAAATTGCTGCGACGTTGCGGCGCCTACATCTCATGCACCGGGATGTAAGCCTGTGTAAGAGTCGTCGGCTGACTCCTCTTTCACAGGCTAACATCGCGGGCATGGATATTCCGGACGCCTCCACTTACCTCCGCAATTTCCCACCCGCCCCATCCCGCTCCCTTCACCTCGTTGGCAATTTCTTTAAGTAACACCCGCAATGATTTTCTCGCGGCTATTCCTCCACTGTAATTTCTCCCGATAATGCAGATGCGTAATTGCCTGCCACAGCCAGGCCGGCCGAAGCGGCGGGGTGGATTCCGTCGAGCAAGCCTATGGTCTTTGTTGCTGAAAAAGCCGCCAGAATGCGGTATGGTAATTTTATCTCAGATAAAATTACCAAGAGTCTCTGAGGTGCGAAATCCTTTCAGGATTTCACGCCGAATAGACTCGGTTACCACATTCTGGCGGCTTTTGAAGTTACAAAGACCAGGCGAAGCGAGTCGGAACCCTCCCCGCCGCTTCGGCCGGACGTCCTGTTCAACCAGACACGCCCTGCATCACCAGATATCCCTTACACGTTAATCTCTGCCGTCATTCCCAGCAAATCCTTGTTCTCTTCCAGCATAGGATTGACTACATTCTTAAGGAATGCCTCTACCTGTACACAGGCACGGCCCGTATACTTGGTTGGATCCATGGTCTTTTTCAGTTCTTCTTCGCTTAAGTTAAACGCCGGATCTTTAGCGATCAGTTCCAGCAGATTGTTATCCAGGCCCTTTTCTTTTACATTCCTGCCTGCTTCCATGGACAGTTCGCGGATTCTTTCGTGAAGTTCCTGTCTGTCTCCTCCTGCCTTCACTGCATCCATCATGATATTCTCTGTTGCCATAAATGGGAGTTCAGACATCAGGCGCTTTTCAATCACCTTCGGATATACTACCAGGCCATCCACCACGTTCAGGCAAAGATCAAGGATGCCGTCAATAGCCAGAAAGCCTTCTGGCACGCTGAGACGCTTATTCGCGGAGTCATCCAGGGTTCTTTCGAACCACTGGGTCGCGGATGTGATGGCCGGATTCAGGGCATCCACCATTACATAGCGTGACAGCGACGCGATTCTTTCGCTTCTCATAGGGTTTCTCTTATATGCCATTGCGGACGAGCCAATCTGTGTCTTTTCGAACGGCTCCTCCACTTCCTTCAAATGCTGAAGCAGGCGGATATCATTGGAGAATTTGTGAGCGCTGGCCGCAATTCCCGCAAGGACATTGAGCACTCTGGTATCTACTTTGCGGGAATAAGTCTGTCCGGATACCGGATAGCAGGCCTCAAATCCCATCTTCTCCGCGATCATCGGATCAATCTTGTCAATGGTCTCCTGATCCCCATCGAATAACTCCAGGAAACTTGCCTGTGTTCCGGTCGTTCCCTTTGATCCCAGAAGTTTCAGGCTTCCCTTTACATATTCCAGATCTTCCAGATCCATCAGGAATTCCTGCATCCATAAGGTAGCGCGCTTTCCCACCGTCGTAGGCTGTGCCGGCTGGAAATGGGTAAACGCAAGCGTCGGCAGACCTTTATACTCATCTGCGAATTTTGCAAGTTCTGCTATTACATTTACTAATTTCTTCCTGACAATATCCAGGGCTTCAGACATCAGGATCATATCCGTATTGTCGCCCACATAGCAGGAGGTCGCCCCAAGGTGTATGATTCCTTTCGCTTTCGGGCACTGCTGTCCATAAGCATATACGTGTGACATTACATCGTGGCGGACAATCTTTTCTCTTTCCTTTGCCACGTCGTAATTGATATCATCTGCATGTTCTTTCAACTCTTCAATCTGTTCATCCGTGATTGGCAGGCCCAGTTCTTTTTCTGTCTGTGCAAGGGCGATCCACAGTCTTCTCCAGGTACGGAACTTCTTGTCCGGGGAAAAGATATACTGCATCTCCTTGCTTGCATACCGCTCAGAAAGAGGGCTTTGGTATCTGTCATTTGTCATCGTCATTGTTCTCCTAATCTTTTTTATAGAAAGCCGGGCATGTTACTCGAATGCATGGGATACATCCCTGCCCGGTACCTCCATGGGATAGTTGCCGGTAAAGCAGGCGTCGCAGTATCCCAGGCTGCCCACCATATTTTTTAATTTATCAATCTCCATATACCCCAGCGAATCTGCCCCTATCAGTTCCCGTATCTCCTCCGTGGTATGGGAATGGGCGATCAACTGCTCATTGGATGGTACATCCGTGCCGAAGTAGCAAGGATACAGAAACGGCGGGGAGCTGATCCGCACATGAACTTCTTTCGCGCCTGCTCTTTTCAGCATCTTTATAATATTGGCACAAGTGGTTCCCCGCACGATGGAGTCATCCACCATGACGATCCTCTTGTCCTTTACGACTTCTGCAATTACATTCAACTTAATCTTAACGCTGCTTTCCCGCTGGCTCTGCTTGGGCTTGATGAACGTTCTTCCCACATAACTGTTCTTGTGAAAAGCCATTCCGTAAGGAATGCCCGACTGTTCTGAATACCCCTTTGCAGCCACCAGGCCCGAATCCGGCACGCCCACCACCAGATCCGCGTCGACTGGATAGGACTGTGCAAGCGCTTTTCCTGCAATAATTCTGGAATGGTACACGTTTACCTTGTCAATCGTACTGTCCGTCCTGGCAAAATAGATATATTCAAAGATACATCTTGCCTGGCTTTCCGGCTCAATAGCCATCGACAGATCAGATTGTATGCCATCCTTTGTAATCGTCACAATCTCGCCTGGCTCTACATCTCTGACAAATTCCGCGCCCACCGCCGCGACCGCGCAGCTCTCCGAAGCGAGAAAATACGTATTTTCCCTCTTTCCGATACACAGCGGCTTCAGGCCAAATGGATCCCTGGCTCCGATCATCTTGCGGGGCGAGCTTACTACCAGCGCATACGCGCCTTTAATCTTGCCCATGGCTCTTTTTACAGCCTCTTCGGCCGTCGATACGTTCAGGCGCTCTCTTGCAATATGATAGGCGATCACTTCCGAGTCTATGGTCGTCTGAAAGATCGCCCCCGTATATTCCAACTCTCTGCGCAGTTCGATGGCATTGGTCAGATTGCCGTTATGTGCGATTGCCAGCGTTCCTTTTACATAATTGATAACCAGCGGCATAGCATTTTCAACTTTGGAGCCCCCGGCAGTGGAATAGCGGACGTGTCCCACCCCGAGGTTGCCTTTTAATGTCTGAAGGGATTCTTCATCGAAGACTTCATTGACCAGTCCAAGGCCCTTCTTGGAATGCACCTTGCGCTCGCCATAGGTATCCGTCACCGCGATACCACAACTTTCCTGTCCTCTGTGCTGCAACGCAAAAAGCCCATAGTATACGGACGGGGCAACGTCGCCCCCATCCATATCATAGGCTCCAAATACGCCGCATTCTTCTCCCAAACCGGTTGTCACTTTCTCCAATTTGTTCATGAATGCAACTCCTTACTTTATGCCGATTCTCCTGAATACTTCCTGATACGCATCCTCTACATTCCCCATATCCCTGCGGAAACGGTCCTTATCCAGCTTCTCATGGGTATTGATGTCCCACAGTCTGCATGTATCCGGAGATATCTCGTCTGCAAGAATGACATTGCCGTGGAATCTTCCAAACTCGATCTTAAAGTCGATCAGCTCGATTCCAGCATCGGCAAAAAACTTCTTCAGGACTTCATTCACCTTAAAGGTGTATTCTGTAATCTTTTCAATCTCTTCCCTTGTAGATGCGCCAATCGCGATTGCCATATAGTCATTGATCAATGGATCTCCCAAGTCATCATCCTTATAACTGAACTCAAGCGTAGGTGCCAGCAATTTTGTTCCTTCTTCAATGCCCAGCCTCTTGGAAAAACTTCCTGCAGCCACATTACGCACGATCACTTCCAATGGCACGATCTCCACTTTCTTTACGGCAGTCTCCCTGTCGCTTAGTTCTTCTACATAATGTGTAGGAACGCCCTCTTTTTCCAGGACCTGGAAAATGTAGTTTGTCATGCGGTTGTTGATTACGCCTTTTCCAACAATCGTTCCTTTTTTCTCGCCATTAAATGCTGTGGCATCATCCTTATAATCTACAATTACAATATCCGGATCATCTGTCTTAAAGACCTTTTTTGCCTTGCCTTCATACAATTGTTCTAATTTCTGCATGATAACACCCATCCTTTTCTCAATTTTATCATCTGGTTTGCGCGTCCGTCGGACACGTTGTGCACGTATTAGTATAATACAAGGCAGATGGAAAAGCAATATTCTGCCTTTTATTAATTATCACCAAATTTTCCTAAGAACTCCTGCATTCTTTCATTGGAAGAACCAAAAACATCATCCGGGGTTCCCTGGACGGCTATGTATCCATTGTCCATAAAAATGATATGATCCGATACGTTCCGCGCAAAATTCATCTCGTGCGTAACGATCACCATAGTCATGTGCTCTGCCGCAAGATCCTTGATTACCTTCAGGATCTCTCCTGTCAGTTCCGGATCCAGGGCCGACGTAGGCTCGTCAAAAAACAGGATATCCGGATTCATCGCAAGGGCCCTTGCTATGGATACCCTCTGCTGCTGGCCTCCTGAGAGCTGGTACGGATAGGCATCCTCCTTGTCCGACAGCCCCATCTTGGCCAGTAGTTCCCTGGCCTCTTTATAGACTTCCTCTTTCTTACGTTTCTGTACGCGGATAGGGGCATCCGTGATATTTCTCATAACGGAATAATGAGGGAACAGATTAAAACTCTGGAATACCAGTCCAAACGTCCCTTCATAGTGAATCTCGCCTGCGTCCGGCGTCTCCAGGTTCGTGGCGCACCGAAGCAGCGTAGACTTTCCAGAGCCGGAAGGCCCGATGATTCCCAGCACCTCCCCCTTTTCTACCGTAAGGGAAATGTCTTTGAGCACTTCCACCCCGTTAAAGCTCTTTTTTATATTTTTCATCTCTAACAAGCTCATGGCATGTCCTCCTAACGATAGTAATTCAATTTCTTTTCCAGCGCTTCCATAACGACTGCAACAATCAGGTTAAATACATAATAGAAGATTCCCGCGGCTACGAAAGGCACCATGGAAGTCTGCGCGGCCGCAATCTGCTTCGCGATCGTAAACATCTCGGCCACTGCCAGCACGAACGCAAGAGAAGTATCCTTGACAAGCGTGATAACCTCGTTCGTCACGGACGGCAGGATTCTCTTGATCACCTGGGGAAAGATGATGCAGAAGAAGGTCTGTGGCCTGGAATATCCCAGCACTTTTGCCGCCTCATACTGTCCCACGGACATGGACTCGATGCCGCCCCGGTATATTTCCGCAAAGTATGCGGCATAGTTGATCGCAAATCCAATCAGCACGGCAGTCATGCGATAGGTGCTGGAAATCCGGATTCCGAAAATATAGTACGGCCCAAAATAAACGACCATCAGCTGCAGCATCAGCGGCGTCCCTCTCATAATTGATATGTATATCTTGGCGAGCCATTGGACCGGCTTGATCTTCGACATCCTTCCAAATGCCACTACCAGGCCAAGAGGCAATGAAAATACCAGCGTCAGCACAAATATTTCAATCGATATCAGCATTCCGCCGCTCAACTCTCTAATAAGCGTTCCAAAATCCATCAGGTTTTCCTCCAACTTCTCAAAAGACGCGGCAAAGGAGCCAGTCCCTTATATCTGGGGCTGACCCCTGCCAGTCATTCACGTATTTATTATTTCTTTCCGATGCAGAGGGATCCTGGCACTCCAAAATCTTCATACTTCTCTGCAATCTTTGCAACTGTTCCGTCTTCCGCCATCTCATCTAATGTGGCCTGGACTTTGTCTCTCAATTCTTCATTCCCAAGCTTGAATCCTACAGCATACTGCTCAGAAGAGATCTCTTCGTCAAGTACCTTGTAATCATCCGGATTCTTTCTGGAATTAATCTGGTAGTATGCAACGCCGATATCCATTGCGATCGCGTCGCACGCGCCGGATTCCAGATCCATGAACGCTGTATTGTATTCCGCAATCTCTGTCAGGCTTCCAAATGTATCTGCCAGTTTCTTCTGGTCTCCCTGAAGGGCTGCCAATGCAGATGAATCTGCCTGGGTCTCAACCAGTTTTCCAGAGAGGTCATCAAAACTATTGATACCGGAATCTGTTGCAACAACCATCACCTGCTTGTTGTCGATATATGGGTCTGACCAGGTATACTCGTCCTCGCGGCCGTTCATGGTGAAACCGTTCCAGATACAGTCGATGGTTCCGGAATCAATCTCCATATCCTTGGCATCCCAGTCAACCGGCTGCTTTACAAGCTTCCAGTCGTTTCTGTCGCATACTTCCTGTGCAAGTTCCAGGTCAAATCCGACATATTCGCCATCGTCATCCTTATATCCATATGGCGGGAAGGAAGCGTCGAATCCCACGATCAAGGTCTCGTCATCGTTCTCGACCTTTGCCTCTTTCTTATCTTCCTTCTTGTTGTCTGCGCTCTTGTCTTCCTTGCTGCCGCAGCCTGCCAGAACCGTTGTTGCCAGCATGGCAAGGGCAAGCAGCAATGCTGCTCTCTTCTTCATACCTTTTCCTCCTGTATTACAGTATTGTGGAATCGCAATCACTGTACTCTTTTATCATGTTATCAATTGATTACTTTACCACACTAAATCGCTCTGTTATATTAGCATATTCCCCGGCTTTTGTCAATCCTGCGATACTGCTTTTTCCATTTCAGGAACTGTTCTTCCGGCATATCGATGTCCACTTCCTGGCGCGCCTTCTTAATCTCTTCCCGGAGGACGGAATCCATACTCAGATAGATAGGATTGCCGGAAAGCATCTTCACGTACTGCGCCTCAGGCAATGCCCTAAAGCAGCAGTAGAGATAGGATTTGAGCATATCCGGCTCCTCGCAGATGCGGTAAGCTTCCTGATACATGCGGGCCGCCTCTTCATACAGGAACAGGTGTCCATAGGCTGCTCCAAGGCAGGCATACACATGCCCATAGAAAGTCTTTTCCACAGAATCATCCCATTCTTTGTTGATGATGGACTGGTACACCAGTATGGCAGTCTCATACTCGCCGCTGCCCTGCAGGCTGTCTGCCTTATACTTCGTCCTTTCCACATCCTTCTGATTCTGCAGATGTTCCAGAATATTCTGGATCCGGTTGATGTCCGCGGCTGCATATATGGTAGATTCCTTCAATATGGTCAGCACGAACTGCTCCATGGAGCAGTTCTGACGCAATTCTTCCCGCAGCGTCTCCGCAAGTCCGGAAAGTTCCAGTTCATCCCCGATCCAGTCGCACAACTGCCTGTTAATGATCGTATAATCAATAAGATAGAGGTTATTGCAGATATAGTAACATAACTCCTCTATCGTATATATTCTCATATGAACCCTGGATATCTCATAGGGTTGTTTCGCGCGCTTCTTATGACATAGAATTAAACTGCCCATTGATTCCTCCTAAATGTAATACCTTTTCCACCTGAAATCCTGTCGGAGGATAGAACTCTCCGAACCCTACATCCTTGAACGTCAGCTTACAGGTACGCTCATCCATAAACAGCGCTTCTATCTGAAGGCGCAGGGAATAGTCCCGCCGCTCCGGCAGGCCTTTTAAAGATATGGTCTCCACTTGAAGTTCTTCGCCTGCCAGCGTCTCCACATGAATCTCGATGTCGGACGTATCCTCCAGAATCACTTCCCATTGCCCGTCCGCCTCGTACCAGTGCGTTCCCCAGGCGACGATGGGATGCCATCCTTCCTGCCCATTCACCCGCATGCGCAGGCAGATCTGCTCCGTCATCTTTGTATCGTCCAGGTATACAGGCCCCTCATCATAATCCTTGCACTTGCGCATGGATGTATAGCAGGCCCCCCTGCTGTACAGGTTGTTGCCAAGAAATGCCCTCCGGCCATTACACAGCACCTTCAGGGAATTGGGATACCAGTTATTCTCGAACCCTTCCCCCGTCAGATACACGGAAGATACCACCTTCTTTTCAAACACGCTCTGGATGAAGCCCTTGAACCTTTCATCCGCATCCTTTGCCTTGTCCACATTCAGCACCGGATAGATGGCGGCCAGTTCTTTCATATGAGCATTTGCCACTTCGTCGACGGTTACGAACATATCATTTCCCCGTCCGCTGATGGTATTCAGTTTTCTGAGCATATACGCCCGGATCTCCTGGGCATCGCAGTAGAACAGGGCAGACTCGTACTGCCACAGTTCCTTGGGCTGGTAGAACATGTACTGGCAGAAGCTTTCTTTATAATCCTGCACATACACGTACTCCTTCGGCACGCCCAGATGGTGCCCGATTCCTTTCAGCATCTTCGACATGTCAATGTTGGTAAAAGGCACCGAAAAAGTAATGAATGCGATATCTTCGAATTTTTCCAGCGTAAGGCTTACGAATTTGGCCAGAAGCCACACCGCGTCATGGGTCTTGGCTCCTACCCTCACCTTTTCCTGCCTTACCGCCTTGCCAAACAGGTCCGCTACGGTACAGCCTTCATTGATGGCCGCCAGCCGTTTGGCTTCTTTCCCGTAGACCCAGTGGTCTTTATAGTATCCCAGCATCAGAGGAATCTGATAATTGTCTACGGCTACTTCCAATGTCTCCGGCTCGTCTTTGGTCTCATCGTAATAACTGATCTGACAATGCTTTTCATTCAGGTCATACCCCAGAATACTGCCTGTTCTCACTATCATATCCTCCTTCTTCTAATATATCTTGAACATCTGGTCCGCCAGGATTTCTTCTTCCTGGAATTCCAGCATCGCCTGCCTGCGGTTCGCAGGGCCCATCAAAGCCATTCCGTTCAGCCTTCCAAACTTGCCGATGTCAGGAAATTCTCTCTCATTGCGCAGTTCCTTTTTCTCCGTCGTGATCGTGTCTTTCCCATTCGTCTCCTGGAAATAGTAATTGATGGATTCATCCTTATATAATACAAACTGCTTTACATACAGATTCTCATACATTGGCATCAGGATTTCCGACTGATAGCCCAGTCCTTCCCGCATTCCCTGCTTCATCTTATGATACAGTTTTACCCTGCTGCCAGGCCTGGACTGATAGGAGATCATCACCTTGTCATAGAGTTGGACTTCCCTCAGCCATTCTTCCTTATACTTCAGGTAATAGGGAAATACGATCTGCTTCTCGCACATCTCCCGCAGGACGTAGTGAAGCACGTCTTCTAACTCGGCCGTATAGTCACGGCTGGAATAATATTTTAGAAGCGCGACCTTGCAGATATCCGGCAGATACTCCTTCTTGTCGCACTCGTTGGCTATCATATCGAACACGCACAGGTCCAAGTCCCTTCCGAATACGACGTATTCTCTGGAAACATACGCAAGATAGGCCTGTTTCAGCCGGAAATACACGCTGTCAGACAGATAGTAGTCTTCAAATATCTTTTCCTCCGCAAAAAGGTTCTCCGAAAAGACCATCTGCGTAATAATGCGCTCTCCAACCTTATAGGAAGGAATCGCGTATTCTCTTAAGACCTTCCACAGCCGCTTCATATCCCTGGTGGCCCCGCAGTAATAGTTAGCCAGATACATCAAAGTCACCTTATCATACTGCTGCATTTTAAACAGTTCAAAGCACAGATAATTCAGGAATTCATCTTCCTCATAGTTGTCTTCGCGGATCCGCTTGCTGCACAGGCGGAAGACATCCTTCTCATCAAAAGCGCTGATTCCTTTGATCCGAAGATTCTCAAACGTCGGCTCTTCCTTTTCGTTCTCCTGCTTCCACACGCCGGTGGATGCCGCATACTTGCGGCACATATCTAAGAATCTTGGCTCGTAGAACAGCCTTCTGGTCTCATAGGCGATGGAATCCGTATAGTGACGCCCTTCAATAGACTCCCATACAATTCTGGATTCCTTATCATACAGGTAGATAACGGCACCTTCATCCTCATCGTAAGGCACCCGCTGGCGGATGGCGCCATCCTTTTCAATCACCAGGACGCAGTTCATGTTCGGCACCTTTGTGGTGATCTCGTAAGAATAGCAGATATCACGCATGGCCTCCATGCGCTCTGCCGTCATCTCTTCTTCCTGGCAGAACCTCTTGTACAGGATTCGCAGAGGCTCCGTAATATGCCGCTTTAGCAGCTGGTCCCAGGTAAACGCGACCATCTGCTCCCGGTAATTCAGGTACAGATCCCCCGCAGTCTCTTCATAGGTGACCAGATTGGCATATAGAAATGCCGCCTTCCGGTAATTCAGAGAATTCCCATGCATGAAGTAGAGCAGGATGGTCTTCGGAAGCGGCCCTCTTGCGGAATTCTCGTCTATGGTCATCATATAATACTCATACAGCTGGGCAATCTTAAGTTCAGCGTCCACCGCCCTCTGATACCACACAAAATAGCGCTGCTGCGTCTTGTTTCCCTTGATCAGCAACGTACAGATCGTATTCAGTATCATAGGCTCGCTGTACATCTTGTAGATGCGTTCCAATATCCGGAACATGGCATCGCTGTAGTTCTTCTGCTGGCTGGCAAAATTAGACACATACAGCGCCAGTTCCTTCGTCATCAGACGATACTTGGAAGCAAAATTCAGAACCTGTATTTCAAAAGCGCCCAGTTTTTTAAGAAGCGTGGGCTTTTCCTGATAGCACATATAGGCTTCCAGATAAAACAGGACCTCATGGATGCCATACTGGAACTGCTGTTCCAGCACTTCGATCTTTTTAAAAGGATTTTTATACCGCGGATCCAGATACAGGATCATGCGAAGGAGGGCCCAGGAATCCTGATGCCGCATATAGGTCTTCCCAATCTCGTCAAGCACCCGGTCAACATGGTTTCCCTGGCCTCTGATCTGCGCGGTCAGATATAAGTAATAGCAGTTCGTCACCGGATCCTTGCCGATGGCGAACCGGTTGTAATTATAATTCTCCAGAATCCATTTGGCTTCCTCGACTTTATTTCCAATCAGGTAAATATGGGCCTGCAGGAGCTGGTATACTTCATTCTGGGGTTCCTTTTTTCTCAGGACGGCCATCTTCTCAACCGCGCTCTCCACCCAGTTGTTCAGTTCGATCCTTCCGCCCACATAGCCGATATATTCCTTCAATATCTGCGCGCTTAAAAGTTCCGGGATTCTGTGATCCTCGTCATACTCCTGATTCTGCAGCACCTCGATCTCATAGGTCAGCGTCTCATAGGGAGTCACGAACTTCAAAGCGCCGTAATTCCTGCCGCCATGAAGCCGTTCCGGCCGAACCACATACTCGATCTCATGGGCATTGCCCACGAAGTCCTCCGTGCTGATCTCCGGGCGCAGAACCTTGATGAAGCTTCCCTCTGCCTCGATCCGGATGGGCATATATCCCCAGGTGTTCTTCATCAGCGTAAGCGTTCCCTTCGTCGGCTCCCCGATGTCTTCAAACAGCATTCCCTCCCCGGGAAGGGTCAGAAAGATGCACTCTTTCTGCTTGATGCCTACCAGGAATTCCTCCATGGCCTGCTCCCCAAGGGACCATTTGCGCATATTGTCGTACAGATAGAATATCCTTTCATTCTCATACTTCAATATCTCATAGAATTCCCGGGAGCGGAACAGCCTCCCTGCTTCTGAGAAATCCTTGATCGCCAGTTTCCGGAAATCATCCGTACTCTGCACCTTCCCATAGGAGGTCATGACATACGGCTTTTCTATAATGGCGGTAAAAGACAGTTCATACTCTCCGCCGGTACACACGACGGTAAACTTGCCTTCCTCCACATGGCCAGGGCGCAGTCCCCTGCCGTCATACGTAAACTCTACCTTTGCGGGATTTCCCTCAAATCCCTGGTCTTTAAAATGAACACGAAAAGAAGACGGGTATACAAGTCCCCGTATCGTCCCTTTGCTATTCGTCTTCATTGTAAAACTTCCCCTGTATACTTCCCCTTCTCCTATTATGAGAACCAGATTTGTTTCATCAAATATGACATCAGGTCGTATTAACTGAAAGTCTCCTTTTGAAAATTTCTGGATTTTATTTTTCAAGTCTGACACCTGCTTCTTTCGTTGCATTTTTCAAAAAACATACTATAATGAATTATAGCATTGTTTCATAAGTAATGGCAATGCCGGAAATACAAAATCTCGAAAATATATGAATAGGATGTATAGATATGGAAAAGAAGCCTGAATTTCACGGAAGCGATCTGGAAAAGATCGCAAGTTATTATCACATGCGCAAGGAGGATATCATCTGCTATAGCGCCAATGTCAATCCCCTCGGATTGTCAGAAAAGGTAAAGAGCCAGCTTGCCGCCAATCTGGATGTCATCACCCGCTATCCTGACCGGGATTATACAAGTCTTCGTGAGACCATCGGAGCCTACTGCCACGCCGATCCCGGGCATATTATGGTTGGCAATGGTTCTACGGAACTGATCTCTCTTCTGATCAGCCAGCTCTCACCCAGGAAGGCGCTGGTCCTTGGACCCACTTATTCAGAGTATGCCAGGGAACTTTCCCTGATCGGCGGCGCTTTACAGTACTACCATCTGAAGGAATCTCAGGATTTTGTGCTGGACATCCCTGATTTTCTTCAGGCGCTGACGGATGACATCGGGCTGGTCATCCTCTGCAATCCCAATAATCCCACCTCTTCCGCCATACATCAAGCGGACATGGAGCGTATTATAGGCGCTTGTAAGAAAAAAGGAATCTTCGTCATGATTGACGAAACGTATGCGGAGTTCGCCCCCGATCCGTCCGACATTACGGCAATCCCTCTTGCCAGCAGATATGATAACTTTATGGTAATCCGCGGCGTCTCTAAGTTTTTTGCCTCCCCGGGCTTAAGATTCGGGTATGGAATTACCGGCAGCAAAGAACTCCTCAATGCCCTCCTTCTCCACCAGAACCCCTGGAGCCTCAATAGCATCGGGGCCTACGCCGGAGAATTAATGCTCAAAGACAGCGCGTATATTCAGGCCACCTGGAATCTGATCGACTCCGAGCGTACCCGCGTCTGCCAGGAGTTAAATGCCATAGACGGATTAAAGATATATAAGCCTTATGCCAACTTCGTCCTCATACGGATTCTGAAAGACGGCCTTACTTCCTTTGATCTGTTTGAGGCAGCCATCCATGAGAACCTGATGATCCGGGACTGTTCCTCTTTCGAAGCCCTGGAAGGCGAGTATATCCGCTTCTGCTTCCTGATGCCACAAGAGAACGACCGGCTGCTCGACTGCCTGAAACGTGCGCTTAAGGCCCGGCAATAAGACCGGTGGCGAGAAAAGAAAGGCCGCCAAGTGTGGATATGATATGCCCCTCCACGCTTTGGCGGCCTTCCCTGTCTTTTTTCCTTCTTATTTCTTAAGGATCAATGCCACAAATGTCAAGTCTTCTGTGCCTGTATTCTTAATTCCATGGCCATCTCCGTCCTTGCAGAAGAATACATCTCCTGCCTCTGCGGGGATTGCCTTGCCATTGTCTTCGTACATTCCGGTTCCGCTAAGGATGTAATACGTCTCTGTCTCCCCATGATGCTCATGATGTCCCAACTCGCAGTTGGCAGGCACCGTCACCCTGCTGAACATCTTGCAGTGCTCTCCTAATTCCTCCTGGCTTAAAAGTCCTTCCTTCATAATGAAGCCGGCTCCGCCATTTACACGCTCTACCTTTACTACTTCTCTTTCTCCTGCTTTTGTCATTGTGCTGTTCCTCCTCTTTCTTATCATAATTTATCAGAATATTTATATTAGATATATTCTTTCTGCTCAAAATACCTCATCAGGATATCCGCGCAGTTCTCCACGCCCAGATCAGAAGTATTCAGAATCATATGGTAGTTATTCACGTCGCCCCAGGCTTTGCCCGTGTGCTCATGATAATACCTGGAACGCTCCCTGTCGTTCGCGTCAATCTTCTGGGCAGCCTCTTCGTATGTAAGAGATTCCTTCTTCATAATACGTTCGATCCTGTCTTCCTTGTCCGCGCACACATAGATATTGAACACGTTAAGCCTGTCTTTCAAGATCTCTGACGCACACCGCCCAAGGATAATGCATGGCTTCTGTGCCAGCCCTTTGATCGCCTCCACTTCGGATTCATAGGTATTCCTGCTTAGTTCCTGTTCCACGTTTACCTTGTCATATACCGGAATCCCAAGCCTCTTTGACAGTTCCTCTGCAATAACGCTCGCGCCGGTACCATATCTGCGGCTCATCGTAATCACCAATTTCATACCAATTCCTCCTTCGTTAAGTGTTTTATGTAAGTAGGTATTATTATACCACTAAAATCATAAAAAGGCACTAAACTTTTACGCCAATAAAACGCGGGCAGGGACGCACGATTCCAAAATGCTATGTCCCTGCCCGCATGACCGGCATTGATTCTAATTCACGATTTTATAGTATTCCCTGGCAGTCAGGCCGTACACGATCGCATAGAACACTGCGAATACTGCCACCGTGATGATGGTGCACGCCATGAACAGCGGCACGTTCACAAGGTTCAGCACGGCCAGCAATTTGGTGATTACCTTAAAGGCCACGATGATATGGATGATAGCCGTGATAAGAGGAAGGAAGAACACGGTAAGCACCTGGCTTCTGATGGAATGCCTTACCTCTTTCTTGCTCATGCCGACTTTCTGCATGATCTGATAGCGCTCCTTGTCATCATATCCCTCGGATATCTGCTTATAGTAGATGATCAGCACAGTCGCCATCAGGAACATGACGCCCAGATAGATGCCGATGAACAAAAGGCCGCCGTACAGCATATAGAACCCTTCCCGGTTCAGTTCCCGGCTTTCGCAGAATGACGGAGTGGTCTCGGACTCTACCCGGCTCTTGATCGATTCCTCCGCTTTCATGCACGCCTTCTGGCTGCCTTCCAGATCAAATGTGACTATATAATGTATATTGACCTGCTGCTCCTTCCATTCAATCTGCATCTGGCTGTCAGCATATGCCTCGTCTAGAAACTGCTGCATGATATTCTCGTTATTGACAACCATGTAAAAGGTAGGCGCCAGCCGTCCCTGGCTCTTCTTGGCTAGTGGAAACTTCTTTAACTCCTTGACCACTTTAAAGCTGGCCGATCCAATCTTTGCCGTATCTTTGCCATAAGTGTCTTCTGTATCCACAAATACCATCATCTCGTCTTCTGCCAGAGAAATGTTCTGGCCAGCCAGATTGTTATACTCATCCTGGCTGATGAAGATCAGCGAGCACAGATCTTCCGCCGCATAGTTTCCGTCATTCATCAGGGAAAAATCACTTCCCGTACGGATGGAGGACAGGCTTGCTTCCCTGTGGCTGACCTGGTTCTTTATCTTCACGCCTGCATTTGCGGCCTCTTCCTCAATGATCTGGTCGATCTTATTCATATTCTCTTCAGTGGCATTATAATTCCTTGCCTCGAATTCCGTCGGGAATCTGGTTTCCAGCACGTCATTCATTCCGGTATACAGCGAGATCGTGGTGGATATCATCACCAGCACCATGGTACTTAAGATACAGATGTTGGCAAGTCCTACCGCGTTCTGCTTCATCCGGTAGATCATGCCTGATATAGAAGTAAAATGGCTGGTCTTATAATAGTAATTCTTATTCTTCCGCAGAAGTTTCAGCAAAGCAATGCTGCCCGCTGTAAACAGCGCATAGGTTCCTATAATGACACAGATGACTGCCAGAAAGAACAACGTGATCGCGGTAAGCGGAGATTCCGTTGTGATCGCGATATAATATCCGATTCCGATGGCAACCACTCCAAATATGGTCAGCAGCCATTTTGTCTTTGGCTCTTTTTCTCCCTGGCTTCCGCCTCTTAGCAGTTCCACCGGGTTGGAAAGACGGATCTGGAGCAGATTATAGATCAGCGTCATGGCGAATATGACGGTAAAAAGGAGCAGCGTATTCAGGAGTGCTCTTACTGAGAGTTCAAATACCATATTTACGTCATAATGGATGATCTTCAAAAGAGCCAGGAACATCAGCTTGCTGAATATGATTCCTGCTACAAGTCCGACGACAATGCTTATAACCGCTATTATCAAAGTCTCAATGGTCAGCATCCTGGCAATATGCCGCTTGCCCATTCCCAGTATATTGTAGACGCCGATTTCCTTTTTCCTTCTCTTGATGAGGAAACTGTTAGTGTAGAACAGGAAGATTACGGCAAATACAATGATGACTACCGTCGCCCAGGAAAGGCAGAGCCGCAGATTCCCGTCTCCCACGCTCTTATTTCTGGACAGGGCGTCTATGATATAGAACATCATGACCGTAAGGATCGCCGTCAGCATATAAGGAATATAGGTTTTCCGGTTATTCTTCAGGTTGGTGACCGCAAGTTTTCCATAAACTGAACTATTCAACCTGCTCACCCCCTGTAGTCAACACGGTGAGCGTGTCAGAGATCTTCTGGAACATCTGCTCATTTGTAAGATTTCCTCTGTAGAGCTGATGGAACACTTCCCCGTCCTTAATAAACAGTACCCGTTTGGCATGGCTTGCGGCCTTGACGCTGTGGGTAACCATCAGGATGGTCTGTCCGTCTTCGTTGATGGCGTTAAAAAGCGTCAAAAGCTCGTCTGCCGCCTTAGAATCCAGCGCGCCAGTAGGCTCGTCTGCCAGGATCAGCTGGGGTCTTGTGATGATTGCCCTTGCGATCGCTGCCCTCTGCTTCTGGCCGCCGGATACCTCATAGGGATATTTTTCCAGCAGTTTTTCAATGCCAAGGCGCTGCGCTATCGGCTTGATCTTCTTCTCCATCTCGTCATACTTCTTCCCGGACAGGACCAGCGGAAGGAAGATATTATCCTTAAGAGAAAACGTGTCCAGAAGATTAAAGTCCTGAAACACGAACCCCAGATTCTGCCGCCTGAATGCCGCCATCTCTTTTTCTTTGATCTTTCCCAGATCATTTCCTTTCAAGTACACCTTGCCTCCCGTCGGCTTGTCAAGAGAAGCCAGGATATTAAGAAGCGTCGTTTTCCCAGAGCCGGATTCTCCCATAATCGCTACATATTCTCTTGGTTCTACGGAGAAACTCACATTCTTTAATGCCTCCACCTGATTTCCGCCAAACCGGGTAGTGTATATTTTCTTTACATTCTTTACCTCTAATAAAGCCATCTCATATTCCCGTCCTTTCATCTATTCTTTGTTTATTACAAATCATATTATAGATTATCCAGTATTCTGCTTCCATCGAATCAGGTTACATTCTCCTGGCCCAACCTTACAAATTTGTCACAAATAAGCACTTTGATTACTTATAAACAGGATTTTTAAGAAATCTGATGTAATATTCCTTCCTTCAGTTTCACAGCTTTTTGTTCTTTTAGGATATCATAAATACGCTTCTTATTATATTCGTTTTTATAAAGATATTATTAGAATAATTTTTTATCAATGTGTTAGACCTCCAACAAGTTTTATAAAAAGAAGGGTGCTATTATAGAGGCATCAAAAGGAGAGCTGGTGTAAAAATGAAAGAAGATAGCGAAGATACGTTAAAGTTCTACGGCCGCCAGGGACTGGCAGTCTTACCCATCGTCTTGTATGTCATCCTAAGCGGCGTGATCATGATCGCGACACACTGCTACTCAATGAAAGTGCTGATACTTGCTGCCATCATCTCCATCCTGGCTGGCTTCATCTTCTGTAAGAATAAGATCGATTTCTGGAATGCAGTAGTCAGAGGGCTTGCCAAGTACGGAAATGCACGTTTGATTCTTATATTCATGGTAATTGGTATTTTTTCCAAAGTTCTGGTAATCGGAGATATCGGAGGCGGCTTCATCTGGCTGGGCGCCCATCTGGGACTTCAGGGAGGAACCTTCGCCCTGTTCGTCTTCATCGGAAGCGCAGTCATCTCCATGGGAGCCGGTGCTCCTATCGCGGCGCTGCTTGCCGTCGTGCCTATCTTCTATCCGGCAGGCATTATGATGGGTACCAATCCTGCCATTCTCATCGGGAGCATGATGAGCGGAATCTTTTTCGGAGATGCGCTTTCGCCAAGTTCCCAGGTTATACATACCACGATCGCATCCCAGCATGATGCTGATACGCAAAAAAGCGCGGACTTGCTTGAAACAATGCGAGAACGCCTTCCTTATATCCTGTTTGCAGGCGTCCTGTCAGCTGTCCTCTTCCTTATTCTCGGAGGAAGAGGCAGCGCAGGAGGAGACATGGAAGAAGTTGCTTCCATGTCCAATGTTAAAGGCCTACTGATGCTGGTTCCTATTGTGGTCCTGCTCATCATTTGTTTTAAGACCAAAGACTTGTTCGTTGGCGTGACCGGAGGAATCCTGACTGGAATCGTGGTGGGACTTGTAAGCGGCCTCTACCAGCTGCAGGATCTGGTGGCAATTGATGCGAAGACCCAGCAGCTGCACGGCGTATTCTTCGACGGAATAGCCAGCGTTACTGATATTATTATATCCACAATCCTGCTGTATGGCCTTATACAGATTGCCGTGGAAGGCGGCATGATGCGAAAATGCTGCAACTTCCTCATGGCCAGCAAGATGATCAAAAAGCCGGCAGGCGCTGAATCAATCATTGCTCTGGGCGTAGGGATCGTCAATATCTTTCTGGCCGGCTGTGTCCTGCCCAGCATCCTGATGTTCAAGGATGTGGCGGACGAAGTTGGGCAAAAGGCCGGCATTAAGGCCAGCAGGCGAAGCATCCTCCTGACTGCCATGTCCACAAACATCACAGCCATCATTCCGATCAACTCGGCATTTGTCATGGGGGCTGTTACCGTAATACAGGGAATGGCAGAAAAAGACAGCCTGCTGCCCCTCGTAACCCCTGTTCAAATCTTTGTCTCTTCTTATTACTGCCTGATCCTTACCATTATCTGTATCGCCTGGATCACCTTAGGCTTAGGCAGAAAGAAGTCATAGAATATCTGTAACTGTAAACACAAGCAAAGGAGTGGTAAACATGAACGAGATGTACGATGTCATTATTATCGGCGGAGGCCCCGCCGGGCTTTCGGCAGCCATCTATGCCGGACGGGCGCAGCGCAAGACGCTGCTGATCGAAAAAGGCAATTATGGCGGCCGCGTCAATGACACAAGGGAAATCCGCAACTATCCGGGAACCATAACCGACAGCGGTTCCGGACTGATGGAAAAGTTCCGGGCCCATGCCCAAAGCTATGCCACCAATCAGTTCAAGCGTACGACCGTAACCGAGATCCTCAAGGAGGAGGACGGTAATTTTCTGGTCCGTACCAAACGGCGCGGCGACTTTGAAGCCAGATGCATCTTCCTGGATATGGGCACCAAACCCAGAATCCTGGGTATCCCTGGCGAAGTTGAATTTGCCGGGCATGGCGTCGCCTACTGCGCGACCTGCGATGCCGAATTCTTTAAGGGAAAAGAGATCTACGTGCTGGGTGCCGGGGATCAGGCAATTGAAGAGGCTGATTATCTGACAGACTTTGCCACAAAGGTCTCCATCATCGTGCTGCACGAAGAAGGGCATCTGGACTGTAATGAAGTGGCGGCGAAGACAGCATACGAGAACCCTAAGATCGAGTTCATATGGAATTCTACCCTGCAGGAGATCAAGGGAAAGGATAAGGTAGAAAGCCTTGTGATCAAAAATGTAGTGACTGGAGCCAGCACGGAAGTACAGACGGATGGCATCTTCTTCTTTGTAGGTATGATCCCGCAGACAGATCTGGTCAAAGACCTCGTAGAATGCGACGCAAAAGGCTATATCAAGACCAACGAGAAGAAAGAAACCAATGTCCCGGGCCTCTATGCCATCGGCGACTGCACGCAGACGTTCCTGCGCCAGATCGTCACCTCTGCTGCCGACGGCGCGGTTGCCGCAACCGCCAGCGAGCGCTATGTAAAAGAGAAGAAGCAGCTGGATGCCCTTCTGGCCCCTGACGGCGGCAAGATCGCTTTCATCTTCTACAATCCTTATGACAGCGCGCAGATCGAGAAAGCCACCCAGATTGAACTAAGCCTGAAGGACAGCTATCAGATTGTCCGCCAGGACATTACAAGGCAGACATTATTATATGACCGGCTGGATCTGCATGCATCGCCGGCCTGCGCTTACTATGATAACGGTAAACTTATAAAAGTGGAACAATAGAATGGAGGAATGAATTATGGGACAGCCAAGTGTTTTCCCTCACGGAGTAACAGTCTATAACCCGGAGAAATGCTGGAACGGATACACCATCGTGCCGCTGATCAACGACGGCGTGCTGCTCTTCGACATGAACGGCAACGAGATCAGAAGGTGGAATATGCAGGCCATGCCGCCTAAGCTTCTGCCCGGCGGATACGTCATGGGATTATCCGGCTACCGTCATCCTGATTATGGAATGCAGGACGGCGTCAACCTGATCGAGATCGATTATGACGGAAATATCATATGGGAATTTGACAAGTTTGAGGAAATCAACGACCCTGGAAGGGATCACCGCTGGATGGCGCGCCAGCACCATGACTATCAGCGGGAAGGCAATCCGGTAGGATATTATGTTCCCGGCATGGACGCAAAGCCACTGGAAGGCAATACTCTGATCCTGGTACACCAGACGCTGCACAATCCCAAGGTATCCGACAAAAAACTGCTGGATGACTGTATGATCGAGGTGGACTGGGAAGGAAACATCCTGTGGAAATGGTCCATCACCGATCACTTTGACGAACTTGGATTTGACGAGGCCGCCCTTAATATCCTGGCCCGGAATCCAAATATGCGTTCATCGGACGGAGGAGTTGGCGACTATCAGCACGTCAACTGCATGAGCTACCTCGGGCCTAACAAATGGTATGACCAGGGCGACCAGCGTTTCAAGCCTGACAACATTATCTTTGACTGCCGCGAGTCCAATATTCTGGCGATCCTGGATAAAGAGACCGGGCATATCGTCTGGAGGATCGGGCCGGACTTTAACGCGACTCCCGAACTCAGGAAATTAGGCTGGATCATCGGACAGCATCATTTCCATATGATACCAAAGGGTCTTCCGGGAGAAGGCAATCTGCTGGTATTCGACAATGGCGGCTGGGCCGGCTATGGCGTGCCAAACCCAGGCTCCAGGAACGGCTCGAAAAATGCCTTGCGTGATTACAGCCGCGTACTGGAATTCAATCCGGTTACTTTGGAAGTCGTATGGAAACTGACTCCCAAGGAACTTGGAAACGCAATCCCTACGGATGCAAGCAAGTTCTACAGTCCCTATGTTTCCAGCGCCCAGCGCCTGCCAAATGGAAATACCCTCGTGACAGAAGGAAGCGACGGGCGTATAATAGAAGTAACAACGGATCATGAAATCGTATGGGAGTGGATCTCCCCCTACTATACGCACAACGAGACCGGCCCAAAGAACAACATGATCTATCGCGCCTACCGCTATCCTTACAGTTATGTGCCGCAGGAGCCTGCGCCAAAGGAAATACCGATTCCTCCGATCAACAACATTGAATTCCGCGTGCCAAACGCTGGATCATTTGGCGCCAAGACGTTTGTCAATGTAGAAGGAACCCTTCCTTATTATCAGGACGTTGCCCTATGCGTAGCGACGGATGACGAGGAAGACCTGTCAAAGCGAGAGAAGATCTTCCAAGTTGACACGGATGTATTTAAGCCGGTCAACTCCATGTCAGATTGGAATGACATGGTACTGAAACAAGACGATAAGCCTGTTCTGATCTTATTCGGCGCTGAACGCTGCGTACACTGCAAAGCACTTCATCCGGTCCTTGAGGAAGCCTTGAATGAAGAATTTAACGACAGCTTCCATATCCGCTATGTCAATGTGGATGAGAATAAGGATATCGTGGACGCATGCAACGTACAAGGCATACCTGTCGTAATGGTCTGCCAGCACGGAAAAGAGATACAGCGTTTCAATGGAGAACGAGACTACGATGATGTCTGTGATTTCCTGGATCAGGCACTCGTATAAAAGCAAGGAGGGACTCTGGTGGATACGACATTTGCCTATCAATGCCTGCATCATAAGACCTATGCTCAATACTTGCGTTATGAAACCTATAAGACAGCATATGTCATTCATCCAATAGGTGCCGCGATCAAAGAGTTCGGCATCGTACTGGATGGCTGCCTGAAGGCGGAAAAGTATACCGTCAATGGCGATGATGTATTCTGCGCATACTTTGAGGATAATGACATCTTTCCAGAGTTCCTTTATTTTACCGGGAATAAAATATATTCCTATTCCCTCATCGCCGTAAAAAAAACAGAAGTCGCCTGGATGCCGGCTTCTGTTTTTGAGCGTATGATACAAGAAGATCACGATATGCTCTATTCCTTTATGCTGTATATCGCCCATCGGGGAATGAAGAACCAGACATTGCTGAACTGCCTTCATTATCAGACCATTCACCAGCGGATCGCCTTCTGGCTTCTTAGCATGAATAACCTGTCCCAGGATGAGCATATTCCCCTCCCCAGATCTCAGACAGTCTGGGCCAATACTCTCCATGTATCCCGCTCTTCCTTAAACCAGGAACTCAAGCATATGGAGAACGCGGGATATTTCCGCATCAAAGGCCATGTATTGATCCTGCTTGATCAGCAGGCGTTGGAACAGCTTCTGTGATTTGCCGGGCGGCCGCTTACTCTGGATCAAGCATATCCCTTTCAAGATAGAGGAATACTTTTGTGCCCTCTCCCACCTTCGACTCTATACGGATGCTGTGTCCCAGCCTGTCCAGAATCGTCTTGCACAGATACAGCCCGATGCCGGTGGATTTCTTGTCCCTTCGTCCATTAAATCCGGTAAATCCCTTTTCAAACACCCGTGGAACATCCTCTTCCTGGATCCCGATGCCCGTATCTTCAATGACCAGCTCCTTCTCCTTCATATAGACAGACACCGTCCCTTCGCTGGTATACTTCAGCGCATTGGACAATATCTGCTCTACGACAAAGGCCAGCCACTTCTCATCCGTCAGGATCATCTCCTCTGGCATGTCCATCCGAAGCGCGATCTTTTTCAGGATAAACAGCTGGGAGTATTTCTTGACTGCCTGCTTCACGATATCGTCCGCGGCATACCATTGAAGCACCATATCCGAGGACATGGACTCCATCCGAAGATAGGTCAGCACCATTTCCACATATTGCTCGATCTTAAATAGCTCCATCTTCAAAGTCTTAACCGCTTCTTCGTTTTCTTCCGTCAGTTCCTGGGACTGCAGAAGGATACGCATGGCGGCGATCGGCGTCTTGATCTGATGAGCCCACAGCACATAATAGTCCAGCATATCCTGCCTGCTTAGCTGCGCCGCCGACTCCAGTTCGCTTCTGCTCTCAAACAGCGCATTTACTATCTGCTGGTAGTCCCATTCTGCCAGGGTATCCGCCTTCGGCAATTCTTCCCATTTTACCTGGAGGATTCCTTTCATCCTTAACAGTTCCCTGTGCTTTCTTCTGCAGTTCATAAAATCCGCCGCCACAAATCCAAGAATCCACAATAGACTCAGAAGCAAGGCGTATTCCAGCGCATCCATTGGGATATTATACAAATAGAATAGCAAGGCAAATATGGCCATGATCCCGGCGTACATGCCTATTCCCCTGATATGATCCCTGATATATCTTCCTGTCAATCTCATGCCTGCACCATATATCCTATTCCTTTTTTCGTTACGATCCAGTCTTCCAGGCCTGCAATGCCAAGTTTCTTCCGAAGCCTCGCGATATTCACCGTCAGCGTATTCTCGTCAATGAACTCGTCGCTCTCCCACAGCCGGGTGATCAGATCATCCCGCGGGACTATCTTGCCCGCATTCTCAAGCAGGGTCTGGAATATCTTAAATTCATTCTTAGTCAGCTCGATCTTTTCGCCCTGGTAGGATAGAGATGCGTCCCCCAGGTTCAGCAGCAGCCCATGATGCTCAATGATATTGGCAGAGCCATGGAATGCATAGGTTCTCCTTAGCATTGCCTGGACTTTCGCCGTCACCACGTTCAGGTCAAAGGGCTTTTCAATGAATTCATCCCCGCCCATATTCATCGCCATAACAATGTTCATATTATCCCCCGCCGAAGAGATAAAGATGATGGGCACCTTTGACAGCTGACGGATCTCCTGGCACCAGTGAAACCCATTAAAAAATGGCAGCACGATGTCCAGCAGCACCAGCTGCGGATCATATTCCGCAAATATTTCCATTACGTTCTTAAAGTCTTCTACGCATGCCACTTCATAGTCCCATTTACGCAAATGGGATGCCAGCGCTTTTGCGATGGTCATGTCGTCTTCAACCACTAATATTCTATACACGGATTTTCCTCCATCCTGCAAGTTAAAATAAGAGCAGAAGACTTAATATCCCCTGCTCTTTCATCCTATACAATTCTTGTGGTTTTGTCAAATTAATGGAAGTAGTGGTCTCCAATCCTCATGCCATAGCCGCCCTGGTCAAAATACAGGCATCCGCCCACCGGATTGGCTCCTGACAGCGCGTCTGCCGCCGCCTGCATGGCCGAATCGGTATAGCCGCCGGAACTTCTGACTTTGTCCAGCCATCCTGTGGATACCGGGCCAAACTGGCCGGGCTGGTAGATGACTTCCTCTATGCTGTTCGGATAGATGCCGCTGTTTACACGGTTCATAACCACCGCTCCTACGGCTACCTGTCCCTCATAAGGCTGGTTTCCGGCCTCGCAGAAGATGATGGACGCAAGAAGCGTCTGGCTTTGCTTAAGAACCGCGGCTCTTTGAGCCTCGGCTTCGCGCTCTGCCTGCTCTCTCGCCTCCTGCTCCCTTCTTGCCGCTTCCTCGGCTGCTATTTTCACTTCTTCGTCTACTGCCGAATTGGCACATGTTACTATATTGGCCGGAACTGCCTGCAAGGCATTCAATTGTATTTCAGACGCTATATTCTCCTTCGTACTTACCGCAGTCTTTACTTCCGGCTGTAAAGAGGCTGCCTGACTGGTAAATCCTACTGTCATCAATGAACAGGCTGAAAACAGCGCGAACATCGAACTCAGTCTCTTATTTTTTATCATGAATTTATACCCTCCTATTGTTGCAATGCATGAACATTGTCTTAATAAAGTATATTCAAAAATTTCAACTTTATTACAATTATTACAAATTTGTTACATTTGCAACGGTGGGTATCGTAACATATCTTCACATTTCTGTCAAATCTAAATAGATTCCCGACGGCAGTAAGTCACTGCGGTCAACACCAGAAACAACGGAATCTCAAGGATTGCGGCGCCCATGATCAGATACGGCGTCCAGATATATCCAGTGCCAAGGTGGATAAAATGCAGTCCCATCAATTCATAGAAAAAACTATTCGTCAAGCCGATTCCCCCTGATGGGAATATACATCTTAGAATGTCTGCCACATTGCTGCTTGACACCATATAAATGATGGTCGGCAGCATGCACAGGACAATGCTTCCTATGATGGCAGCCTGCACGTTCCTGCACCTGGAAGACAGATATAGGGCAGCACAGACTGTGGCAAGAAGGGAGCATAAGCCTGCCAGCACGACAGTTGTCCAGGCCTCTCCCAGCGTCATCTGCGGCATCACGAATGCTGACCGCAGCATCTGCAGGGAAGTTTGAAGTCCTTCCCATCCGAAGGCCTGATTCGTAATCAGAAGGAAGACCGCGGTTCCTGCGCAGAACGTCGCCAGGAAAATGATCAGCATGGCCCCGATCTTTGTAGCAGCCAGCCGCATGCGTCCATACTTAGCGCAGCGAAGGATGCTGTCAGCGCCGGTCTGATACTCTGCGCAGAACACAGGCGCTGCGATAACCGCGAAGATAAACATCAGAAGAAACAGATACAAGACCAGATAATCATAGGATTCCGAAGAAAACCCCGGCACATAGGTAAACGGCGTCTCAATATCCGCGCTGAGTCTTTCGATCTCTACCTGCTCTTTCTCATCCTTTCCCATCTGTTTCAAACGTTCCCGGTATTTTTCATAAAACCCGGTAGCATCTTCGGGAGAAATATCCGCGTCCGTCATGGTATCCACGTACACCTGAGAATCTGCAAGCACCCTGGCTGCCTGTTCCAGAACCGGATACTGGGGCGCTATCTTCTCATTATACACCTCCATCGGAACCTCCGGAGGAAAAGCGCTTCCATATTCCTGATAGCATTCCCGAAAGTCCTTGACTGCCTTTGCCACCTTTTCCTCCGTTATCAACCCGGCTATGGCCTGCTCCTGCTCCTTCTTATTCTGGATTGCTTCTATCCCTGTAAGCTTCACCGTATTCCCCTTTGCATCTGTCTTATAGGAAGTCACGAAAGATATGGGAAAATATGCCAGTACCGCTGACAGGATCAAGGCGGCAGCAAGAAGCATCCAGGTTGAGCGGGTCTTAACAAGCCTCTTTAGTTCTAAGCATAACAGTCTCATCTTACTACCTCCTCTCTTGCATGTTCCGGAAACAGCCACAGATATAAGTCTTCCATTCGGGGCTCCGCTTTTACTGAGCCTGGTATAACAGCCGAATCCGCCAGATAGCGAACCTGCAAGTCTCCATCCTCTTTATTATAGACATTTAGTATTGGCACCCTCTGTTCAAAAGCTGCAAGCTCCCTGGGATCGATCTGGGCATTCCATACCTTCCCGTCCACTTCCCGTACCAGTTTTTCCGTCTCCCCGGTGGCAATGATCTTCCCTTCTTTCATGATTGCATTGCAGGTAGCAATATATTCCACATCTGAGACGATATGCGTAGATATCAGCACGATCCTGCCCCTGGCAAATTCTGAGAGAAGGTTGCGGAACCGGACTCTCTCTCCTGGGTCCAGCCCGCTGGTAGGCTCATCTAAGATCAGCACTTCCGGATCATTGAGCATTGCCTGCGCAATTCCAACCCTGCGCTTCATGCCTCCGGACAGTTTGGATATCTGCTTCTTTCTTACCTCCTGAAGCGACAGCATTTCCAGAAGCCCTTCAATCTTCTTCTTTGTCTCCGCCTTTCCAAGGCCTTTGAGGGCCGCGATATATTCCAGATACTCCCACACATGGAAGCCTGGATAGAATCCAAACTCCTGCGGCAGGTATCCAAAGACATCCCGGTAGGCTTCCTTTAATGTTCCAATCTCAATGCCATCATACCGGATGCATCCTGATGTAGGCTTTTGGATTCCTGCTATCATACGCATAAGGGTGGTCTTTCCTGCGCCATTGGCTCCCAAAAGCCCCCATATGCCGGGCGTCAGCGTCAGGGATACATGATCCACTGCCCGCTTGTCTTTGTATTGCTTTGTAATATCACAGATTTCTAATTTCATAAGCACTCCTTTCTGGCGAGGATTGTCTGATAAACCAGTATACAGATACGGCTGCCGCCGGCAGCATGATCAGCATGGCTATGCGCCACGCGGCCATCGTTTCGTAGACCTGGGGCATCGCCTTGGCTAGAAGCAGCAACGCCGCCATAAGGCCCGCACAATATCCTTCGCAGATTCCGGTCCCCACATCCTGATTCCCGGACCTTCTAATTCCATTCAGTATCCAGAAGCATCCGCTGCCTGCCACGAGAAATGGAAGAAGGAAATACAGCATCATATCCATGCCCGGCAGTTTCAGGCCAATCGAGGTCACAACGGCACAGATGGAAAATACGGCCATGCTGCCTGCTGCCATCAAGATCATATTCGCCATGACAAGGCTTGTATAGGACAGTCTGGTAGACGCTTCGATCTCATACATGCGATACTGGAATGACCGTTGCATGAACGGTACCGCCAGCATGATCTGAGATACCGCCAGCCCTCCCAGCAAAGCCGGGATATGGCGGATGCCGAGATACCCAAGATCCCCATCCAGCGTACTATATAAAACTACGAATACTGCCATAGCCATAAGTCCCTGCATCGCCCAGAGTTTTTTTGCTACAAACGGAACCTGTCGAAGGAGGAATCTTATAAATCCGATCTTTCTTCCTCTCTGCTTAAGCGCCTGCATCTGCCGGATGGATTCCAGCATCTGCTCTTTATGCGCGTCTGTATTCTCTGGAAGTTTTGCTTTCAGTGCCGCAGCCAGTTCTTTTTCTAACGTTTTTCTCAACGCGCTTCCTCCTTTCCGATCTTTTCTTCAATCTTTTTTAATCCGGCTCTTTGCCGGGATTGGACCGTTCGCATCGGGATTCCCAACACCTTGGCGGTCTCCCGCAGGGTAAGATCATGGGCAAAACGCAGGTATATGACTTCCCTCTGGTCTTCGGGCAGCATCTCCACGATCTGCCGGAACCCTTCCTCGGATTCAGAATGCGCAAACCCTGCCTCCTGATATTCGATCTGTTCCGTCAGATGCATTTCCCTGCTCTGCCTCCACGTGTCCACGCAAGTATTGGAAGCCACCTTATATAGGAATGCCCGGAACTTCCCCTTATTCTTATATCTTGGGAAATAGCGGATCACCTTAAGAAACGTCTCCTGCACGGCATCTTCTGCCGTTTCCCGATCCCTGGTGTGGTACAGGCAGTAGCGGAGGATGTCGTCGTAGTACATGGCAGCCAGTTCTTCCCAGCATGATGCATCGCCTTTTTCAATTTTCCGTAACAGTTCATTTTCGCGCGTCAAAACCAATCCTCCTTAAGGGCGTCCCCTATATAGATAACGGGTGAGGAAAGCAAAATGATCAGATCATCTGCAAACTATTTAAAAAACTCTCTTTCAGGAATACAAGCCTGTCATATCGCTTGTTTCTCTGAAAGAGAGTTTGAGACTCCGGTTCTTTTATCTTTATATCCTGGCGATATCGATCAACGTCAGTTTCTTGATATCCGTGTTCTCCAGGCTGGTGATCAAAGCCTTTGCCGTATCAATGGCCGTAAGCACATTGACGCCGGTCTCGATGGCATTTCTGCGGATAACGAATCCATCCCTGGAACGGTCTGCTCCCTGAGGCGGCGTGTCTATGACAAGATCAATCTTATGTCCCAGAATCAGATCCATAAGGTTCGGGGACTCCTGCTCGATCTTATTGACCGCATTGGCCTTCACCCCTCCTGCCTTCAGGGCTTCGGCCGTTCCTCTGGTGGCAAATATACGGTATCCGATCCGCTCAAACCTGCGCCCGATCTCCACCGCCTCTTCCTTGTCCTCATCCCGCACCGTGAGGATCATATTCTTATACTTTGGAAGCTTGATGCCCGCGCCAAGGAAGGCCTTGTACAAGGCCTCGTCAAAGGTCCTTGCGATTCCGAGGCATTCGCCGGTGGACTTCATCTCAGGCCCAAGACTGATATCCGCTCCCCGGATCTTCTCAAAAGAGAATACCGGCATCTTGACGGCAAAATAATCCGCTTCCGGCTGAAGCCCGGGTTCATAGCCCAGCTCCCGGATCTTATGTCCGATGATAACCTTCGTTGCCAGGGGAACGATGGGGATTCCCGTCACCTTGCTGATATACGGAACCGTACGGCTGGATCTGGGATTTACCTCAATCACATACACATCCTCCCCGCACACGATAAACTGGATATTGATCAGCCCAATGACATGCAAAGAGCGCGCCAGTTTCTTCGTGTAGTCCTCAATCGTACGCTTAGTCTTCTCTGATATGCTTTGTGCCGGATACACGGAGATGCTGTCGCCGGAATGGATTCCGGCCCGTTCTATATGCTCCATAATGCCTGGTATCAGGATATCCTCTCCGTCGCATACGGCATCCACCTCGATCTCCTTTCCCTGGAGATATTTATCTACCAGAATCGGGTGATCCTGGGCAATTCGGTTGATGATGCCGATGAACTCGTCGATATCATGGTCGTTGATGGCAATCTGCATCCCCTGGCCTCCAAGAACGTAGGATGGCCTTACAAGAACCGGATAGCCAAGCCTCCCTGCAACTTCTTTGGCCTCTTCGGCCGTAAATACGGTCCCGCCTGTAGGCCTTGGAATCTGGCACTGCTCCAGGATCTCGTCGAACAGTTCCCGGTCTTCCGCTGCGTCTACATTCTCTGCAGATGTCCCAAGAATTGGAACGCCCATCTTCATCAGCGCCTCCGTCAGCTTGATGGCCGTCTGGCCTCCAAACTGGACCACAGCCCCGTCCGGCTGCTCCAAGTCTACGATGCTTTCCACATCTTCCGGCGTAAGGGGCTCGAAATACAGTTTATCCGCGATATCAAAGTCGGTGCTGACCGTCTCCGGGTTATTATTGACGATGATCGTCTCATACCCTTCCTTGGCAAATGCCCAGGTACAGTGCACGGAGCAGAAGTCAAACTCGATACCCTGTCCGATACGGATCGGGCCGGAGCCCAGAACCAGGACCTTCTTCCTTCCGGAAGTCTGTACCGCCTCATTCTCACTGCCAAACACCGAATAGTAGTAAGGAGTCTCTGCCGCGAATTCTGCCGCGCAGGTGTCAACCATCTTATAGGATGCCGTAATTCCATACTCCAGCCGCATATCATGAATCTGGCGCTCTGTATTGCCTGTCAGCCTTGCGATCACGCTGTCCGGGAATTCCAGGCGCTTGGCTTCCCTCAATGTCTGTGCGTTTAAAGAATGGTTCTGCAATTTTTGCTCCATTTCTACAAGAATGGCGATCTTGTCGATAAACCATTGATCAATCTTCGTGATATAATGAATCTCTTCATACCCCATTCCTCTTCGGATGGCTTCTGCGATCTTCCAGATGCGGCGGTCGTCTACGACGGCCAGTTCCTCTTGCAGTTCCTCATCCGTCAAATGGGTAAAATCATAGGACATCAGGCTGTCCACATGCTGTTCCAGCGAACGGATAGCCTTCATCAGCGCCCCCTCAAAGTTATCGCAGATGCTCATCACTTCCCCTGTCGCCTTCATCTGCGTGGAGAGCGTACGCTTCGCGCTTATAAACTTATCAAAAGGAAGCCTTGGAATCTTTACCACGCAGTAGTCCAGCATAGGCTCAAAACTTGCATACGTCTTCCTGGTCACTGCGTTTCGTATCTCATCCAGCGTATAGCCCAAAGCAATCTTGGCCGCAACCTTGGCAATGGGATAGCCGGTGGCCTTGGATGCCAGGGCTGAAGAACGGCTGACACGCGGATTTACTTCAATCACGCAGTACTCAAAGGTCTCCGGGTGGAGGGCATACTGCACGTTGCATCCCCCGGTAATGTTCAGCTCGCTGATGATATTCAGCGCAGACGTACGCAGCATCTGGTATTCTTTGTCGCCCAGCGTCTGCGAAGGCGCTACTACGATGCTGTCTCCCGTGTGCACGCCTACCGGATCCAGATTCTCCATATTGCACACGGTGATGCAGTTGCCGTTTCCGTCCCGCATCACTTCATACTCGATCTCCTTCCAGCCGGCAATGCACCGCTCGACCAAGACTTGCCCCACGCGGGACAGGCGAAGCCCATTCTCCAGAATTTCCACCAGCTGCACTCTGTCTTGCGCAATACCGCCGCCGCTGCCGCCCAGCGTGTAGGCCGGACGCAGGACCACCGGATAGCCGATCTTTTCCGCGAACTCGATGCCTGCCTCCACAGTTTCCACCACCAGGGATGCCGCGCAGGGTTCCCCTATCTTCTCCATGGTAGTCTTGAATTCCAGACGGTCTTCCGCCTTTTTGATGGTCTCGGAGGTGGTCCCGATCAGACGCACATTATTGCGCCTTAAGAAGCCATTTTCCTCCAGTTCCATGGCCAGATTCAAGGCAGCCTGGCCTCCCAGGGTAGGAAGCACGCTGTCCGGCTTTTCCTTTAAGATCAGCTGCTCGACTACTTCTACCGTCAAAGGCTCGATATATACCCGGTCCGCAATGTCCTTGTCCGTCATGATGGTGGCAGGGTTCGAATTCAGAAGCACCACTTCCAGCCCTTCCTCCTTTAAGGAACGGCAGGCCTGCGTGCCGGCATAGTCAAATTCTGCGGCCTGGCCGATAATGATCGGGCCGGAGCCGATTACCAATACTTTCTTTATCTCTTTATTCCTAGGCATTATCTCGCTCCTTTCATCATATCCATGAACCGGTCAAACAGATAGCCGGAATCCTGCGGTCCCGGGCATGCCTCCGGGTGGAACTGCACGGTGAAGATATTCTTCCCCTCATAGGAAAGCCCCTCATTCGTGCCATCATTCACATTTACAAACGCCTCTTTCGCAATGGATGGATCCATGGTGGACGCATCCACCGCATATCCATGATTCTGGGACGAGATATACACTCTGTTGCTGCTCAGATCCTTGACCGGATGGTTTCCGCCCCGATGGCCATACTTTAATTTGTATGTCTTTGCGCCATTCGCAAGAGCCATCAGCTGATGCCCCAGACAAATAGCAAATATTGGAATGTCTGAATTGTATAATTTCTTGATTTCCTGAATAATAGATACGCAGGTCTCTGGGTCTCCGGGACCGTTGGACAGCATGATTCCGTCCGGATCTGCTTTTATGATATCTTCGGCGGAAGTATGGGCCGGATATACCGTCACCTTGCATCCTCGCCGGCTTAAAGATCGGGCAATGTTATTCTTTGCTCCAAAGTCCATCAGAGCGACTTTTGGTCCATTGCCTTCTAAGACGTATGGTTCATTGCATGAGACTTCTGATACGACGTCGCCAACTATGTAGGCCTTCAGCCTGGTTATCACTTCATCGATGTCATAGTCCTCATTGGTTGTAATCATTCCGTTCATCGTGCCTTTTTCCCTTAGGATCTTGGTCAGCGCCCGGGTATCGATCCCTGCGATGCCGGGAATGTCCTGCTTTTCCAGGAACTCCTGGATCGTACCCTGCGAGCGGAAATTGCTTGGCATTCGGGATAGTTCCCTTACAATGTAGCCATCGGGCCACGCCTTCTTCGATTCCATATCCGGCGTAATGCCATAATTCCCAATCAGCGGATAGGTCATTGTCACTGCCTGTCCGGCATAAGAAGGGTCGGTCAACACCTCAAGATATCCGGTCATTGAAGTGTTAAACACAATCTCGCTAATCATATCCCTCGTGGAGCCAATACTGGTTCCGGTAAAGACGGTTCCATCTTCTAGTATTAGAAATGCTTTCATATATCCACCCTTTCCCTTCCTTTTGCTGCTATTGCGGGCTCCCTTCCTGTATCTGGGAGCCTAAGGCTGCCGCTTTTTGAAAAACAGGCAGTCTGTGCGAGCACACAACTGCCTGTTCCTCTACCATTTTATCGTCGACAATCCTTGTCTTCACAAATTGTAAAAATTATACTACAAAAAGGATGGATTTTCAACATAATTTTTATTCGTACTGCCAGAATATCGTAATCTTATTCAATTCCGGCTCATCCATGTATTGATATTTCACCTCCCCAAGCCCATACCAGTCTGCCAGATTCTGGGCGGCTCTTCGCACGACGTCCTGCAGGATGGAGTCATGGGCCTGGCCGTACAATCCGCTGTCGGCAAACTTAAAGACCACTGGATTGGACCTGGATGATATGACTTCATTCATTTTCTGAAGCGCCTCTTTGCTGTCATAAGATTCATAATACATGCCATTGACAACATAATAGTTTTCCGCCATGGACTGACAGGCCGGCAGCGCTACATCCTGATCCGGCGTATGGGTCTTGAACAGTTCCTCATCATTGCAGCACATGTAGTCATAGCTGATCATCTGCTGCTGATTCACCTCTTCCCCTTCCGCTGCCTGGAATACGGGATCTCCCCACGTAGTGTCCACATAATAGTAATTACCGCTGCATCTGACCAGATTCCATGCATGGCTCTGGCCATCCAAGGTAGTTCCTGTCACATAAGTGCAGAACACGCCCAGCCTTTCCAGCAGATACTGGGTAGCCTTGGAATATCCCGCGCATACGGAACGGCGGTTGACAAATACGCTGTATATGTTTTGATTGTCTGCTGCCTCAAGGTCATAATCCACCGTATTTACAATATATTCGTAGACATATAGGATCTTCTGGTAATCCGTATCTTTCGCAGGCATGGATGCCAGACATTCATTCACCGAAGCTTCGATCTTGGCCTTCATTGCCTCCTTCTGCCCTGCATCATACAGGTAGACCGGCTTAAGAACCGTATAGGCCTCGCTTCCCTCATAAGAAGTCGAAGTCGTCATCCCGTCGCACCAGAATATCTCCGGGAAATCTTTCAATACGTACTGAAACAGCATATTCGTCCTGTCCGCATCGGATGCATGGACATAGATCTCCTCTACATTCTCCTTCACTCCCTGGACAATCTCTTTATACGCCTGCTTCTCTCCATCTTCTAATTGCTGGTAATAATATTTCTGACTCAGCTCGTCATCCGATATGCCCACTTCCTGGTAGGGAATGCTCCCCTTCTCCTTCAGGCCCTTCTCGATTCCTTTCTGCACGTCCTTGCCGATACAGGCAGCGCAGGCGGCCACGAGAAAGAGGCAAAGAACCGCCATTCCCCACGTCACGATATGTAGATATCCCTTTTTCTTCCTTCTTCCCATATATGCTCCTTATATGCTCTTTATTGCCTTCCTGCATCCGTCTTGCCGGCGTATCCGCCGATTCATTAAAAACATTATATTCGCTTTGGCCTGATTGTACAATAGAGTAACTTTTTCTCCCTTATTTCATATGATAACAGTAATAGAGTCTCTATGAGGTACTTATATGAATGTCGTAAATCCAACCCAGCCAGACACTCCTGATAAAGGGCGGCTGCAGATTAATATTACATCTGATGTCACCGCCAGTCCTGTGGCTGACGCTACCGTCTCTATCTCCTATACCGGAGTCCCTGACAGCCAGCTGGAACAGCTGACCACCGACTCTTCCGGACAGACAGAGACGATCGAGCTTGCTGCCCCGCCTTTGGATTACAGTCTGAACCCCGCGATCGAGGAACAGCCCTATTCTGAATATACGCTTCAGATAGAGGCTCCGGGATATGAGCCTGTCAGCATTGCCGGCGCCGAGATACTTCCTACGGTAACTGCCGTGCAGAACCTGACGCTGAAGCCCATGGACTCGCCTCAGCCCTCTGAACGGATATTCGTCATACCTGCACATACATTATATGGAACTTACCCTCCTAAAATACCCGAAGACGAGATAAAGCCAGTAACCGAGACCGGCGAGATCGTCCTGAGCCGCGTCGTCGTACCGGAGTTTATCGTCGTCCATGACGGAAGCCCCAGGGATACCACTGCCAGCAACTACTATGTCAGATATAAGGATTATATTAAGAATGTGGCCTCCAGCGAGATCTATGCCACCTGGCCAACTAATACCATACGCGCAAATATCCTGGCGATTATGTCCTTCACCCTGAACCGGGTCTATACGGAATGGTATCGCAACCAGGGCTATGATTTCACCATAACCTCCTCCACCGCGTTTGACCACAAGTGGATTCCGGAGCGCAACATCTTCGACACCATATCCGTCATTGTAGACGAATTATTTGCGGACTATCTCTCCCGTCCCAATGTCCGTCAGCCAATCCTCACCCAGTACTGCGACGGCAGGCAGGTGCAGTGTCCCAACTGGATGACGCAGTGGGGCTCGAAGGCTCTGGGCGATCAGGGTTATTCTGCCATTGAAATCCTACGCTACTATTATGGGGACGATATGTACATCAATACGGCGGAAGCCATCTCCGGCATTCCATCGTCCTGGCCCGGCTATACGCTGGAAATCGGATCTTCCGGCAGCAAGGTGCGGCAGATGCAGGAACAGCTGAATGTCATCGCCGGCGCCTATCCTGCCCTTCCCAGAGTTGACGCCGATGGCATCTACGGTCCCGCGACTGCCGCTTCCGTGGAAAAGTTTCAATCTATATTTGGCCTGCCCCAGACCGGAACCGTGGATTACAGGACCTGGTACAAAATATCCGAGGTCTATGTGGGCGTATCCCGCATTGCCGAACTACAGTAAGCCATATAAAAGAAGCCGGATGCCGGAAAAGACAGAAAGTCTTGCCTCACTGTCTTTTCCGGCATCCGGCTTCTTATTGACTTCATCAGAAGAAGACTCTTCTGATATCATTGTACATGACAAACACCATCAGCACCATCAGGAGGGCGATCCCTACCAGATGCACATATCCTTCCTTCTCCGGAGGAATACGTTTGCGGCGCACGGCTTCTACAAACAGGAAGACAAGCCTTCCTCCGTCCAGAGCCGGCAATGGCAGAAGATTCATAACCCCCAGGTTGGCTGACAGAAGAATCGCGATATTCAGGAGCTGGACGCTCACCGCGAACCCTCCATAAGATTTGCTTGCCTTGTAGGTATCATCTACCACATCTACAATTCCTACCGGGCCTGAGAGCTGGTTGAGCCCGATCTTCCCGGTCAGAAGCATCTTCAGGCTTTCAAGCGTCGTACATATCCAGTACTTTACCTCATAGGCACCATATTGCAATGCGCTTAGAACCCCCGCTTTGGTATAGCCGCTGGAGGATATGCCGAACCGGTAATAGTTCAGTTCTTCATCCATCTTCGGCGTCAGGGTGGCTGTCTTTGTCTCTCCATCCTGGATAAATGTTATCTTCGTCTTCTCTCCTTGATGGAACTGGTTATAAGTATTGATCTCCCGGAATACGTTGATCTTCTTATCTCCCATTCTTACGATGGTATCCCCTTCTTTGATCCCCGCCTCCGCCGCGGGATATCCCTGCTCTACCTCGCCGATCACGGGTTTGTCGTATCCGATCATTCCGGTCAGTATAACAGCAAATACCAGGGCCAGTATGAAGTTAAAGATGGGTCCTGCCGCTATGACAGAGATCCTTGCCCAGACAGATTTATTGTTGAAGTTGTTCGGAGAGTCTGTCGCCTCCTCATCTTCTCCCATCGCGCAGAATCCCCCGATCGGCAGTAGCCTGACAGCGTATTTCGTCCCTTTGTATTCCCGGGAATACAGCAGCGGTCCCATGCCGATCGCGAATTCCTCAACGTCTATCCCATTCTTCTTCGCAAGTACAAAATGCCCCAGTTCGTGAAAAAACACGATGAAGCTAAAGATCAATATTGCTAATATAATACCCAAGTTGTAAACTACCTCCTGCTGTTGATTCTTTCATAAGTTGCCGCTTCCGTATCCAAAATCTGCTGAAGGGTCGGATTCTCTATGTTTTTATGGGCCTGCATACAGTCCTCGATGATTTCCATGATCTCCAGATATTTTATCTGACGGTTTAAAAACTGGCTGACTGCCAATTCATTTGCAGCATTAAATACCGTAGGCAGTGTTCCTCCGGCCCTTCCGGCCTCGTAGGCAAGAGCCAGCCCATAGAAGGTACGCATATCGGGCTTCTCGAATTCCAGCCTCCCAAGGTTATAAAAATCAAGCCGCTCGCCTGGAAGATAACGCCGCTGCGGATAGTAGAGCGCATACTGGATTGGAAGCTTCATATCCGGCGTCCCAAGTTCTGCCATGATCGCGCCATCTACATATTCAACCATAGAATGAATGATGCTCTGGGGCTGCACGATCACCTGTACCTGATCCACATCCACCTGAAACAGCCACTTTGCCTCGATGACTTCCAGCCCTTTATTCACCATGGTAGAGGAATCTATGGTAATCTTCTGCCCCATGGACCAGTTGGGATGCTTCAAGGCATCCTCCACCTTGATATCCAGCAGTTCCTCTTCCGTCTTTCCTCTGAAAGGCCCTCCGGAAGCTGTCAGAAGAATCTTGTGTATGGCCTTGTGCTCATTTCCCTGCAAGGACTGGAAGATCGCGCTGTGCTCGCTGTCCACCGGAAGGATGGATACGTTCTTTTCGGCGGCCAGCGGCATGATAATATGTCCTGCCGTAACCAGCGTTTCCTTGTTGGCAAGCGCAATGTCTTTCCCCGCCTTGATCGCCTCAATGGTAGGCCGAATGCCTATCATCCCCACTATGGCTGTCACTAGTATCTCCGTATCCTTAAGGATTGATACTTCAATCAGTCCATCCATCCCGGATACGACCTTCGTATCCGTATCGGCAATACGCGTCCGCAGCTCTCTGGCTTTCTCCTCGGACCATACGGCCGCCAGTCTTGGATGGAATTGTCTGATCTGCTCCTCCAAAAGAGTGATGTTGCTTCCTGCCGCCAGCCCCAGGACTTCAATATCCCCATTTTCCCTGACCACCTCAAGCGTCTGGGTTCCTATGGAGCCGGTGGATCCTAATATGGCTATTCTTTTCATAAATTACCTCTCTTAGATATTATATGGCAATACTTTCTCTGTCAGTATCAAATATTTCCGGCAAGCAGCGCCGCCAGGTAATAGATGACAGGCGCCGTAAATATAACGCTGTCAAACCGGTCAAGGATTCCTCCGTGGCCAGGGATCAGCTTGCCATAATCTTTAATGTCGTGGTTGCGCTTAATTGCAGAAGCCGCCAGATCGCCCACTTGGGATATCATGCCTCCTGCGGCGCAGATGATCGCATAATGAAGCGGATTGGCCTGCGCGCCTCCCCATTGGTTCATAGCAAGCGCGAACAATACGCCCAAAAGAGCAGCGCCTGCCACCCCGCCGATTCCGCCTTCCACCGATTTCTTAGGGCTTAGTCTCGGCGCCATCTTGTGCTTGCCAATCAGCATTCCCACGCAGTAAGCACAGGTATCGCATCCCCAGGAACTCAAAAAGATCAGCCATACGACTACGCCTCCGTCAGCCAGCATCCTGGTCTGGTACACGAAGGAAAGCATGACTGCCACATAGAAGAATCCAAAGAACACCGTCATGACCTGCTCTGCCCGGTATGCGGGAAAGGTAAATACATAGACTGCCATCACCAGGATCAGGAACAGGATGGAGAGCATTGTCATATATTCCATATGCCCTGTAAGCAGCAGCCCATAATAAACGATTGCCGCCAAATAGCCTGCAGTTCCCAGCGCCTTCTTCTGCACTTCTACAACCTTGTATAACTCCGTAAGCCCGATCAGGCTGATGATTCCCAAAAAGGCAAACAGCAGATTGCCTCCATAGCCGACCGTAACGATCAGTACGATCACCAGTACGATGCCGCTTAACAGCCTTGTCTTAAACATCTTCTTTCTGTTCCTCCTTTACTCCTCCATACCGCCGGTCCCTTGCATTGTAATGCTCGATCGCCTTTGCCAGTTCTTCCTTCGTAAAGTCCGGCCACGGAACATCGGTAAAATAGAATTCCGTATATGCCAGCTGCCACAGCAGATAATTGGATAGCCTCAGTTCCCCGCTGGTGCGAATCAGCAGATCCGGGTCGGGTATATCATGGGTATCCAGATAACTTTCGAAAACCGCCTCATCAATCTGTGCCGGAGCAAGCCTTCCTTCCACGCAGTCTTCCGCCAGTCTTCTGACGGCCCTTAAAATCTCATCCCTGCTTCCATAGTTGATGGCTATCTGGAAATTAAGCCCGCCATTATCCTTCGTGGCCTCGGTAAGTTCCTGGATCCTGCTGCGGATATCCTCATCCAGACGGCTGATGTCCCCAAGCACCCGTACCTTCATATCATTTTTCGCAGCGGTCTTTAGGCAGGTCTTCATATAGTTTCTGAGAAGTTTCATAAGCGCGTCCACTTCATCCTGCGGACGGCTCCAGTTCTCCGTGGAAAACGCATATACCGTAAGATACTTTACTCCCATCCGGTATGCATCCTCGCAGATGCGCTCCACATTCTTGCTTCCCTGAGCGTGGCCGTAATTGCGGGGCATTCCCTTTGACTTGGCCCAGCGCCCATTTCCATCTAATATAATCGCAACATGCTGCGGTATATTCATTTGGCTGATCTCCTTCCATGAATGGGGGGACAGGCCCCAGTGTACTTTGGGCCTGTCCCCATCCTCATTAAACCGTCATTACTTCTTTGGATTTGGCCTCCACTGCCTCGTCTACTTTTTTGACGAACTTGTCCGTTACTTTCTGGAGTTCCTCTTCCATATCCTTGATCTCATCCTCGGACACTTCTGATCCTTTCAGCTTCTTCAACGCGTCGTTGCCGTCACGGCGGATATTGCGGATTGCCACTTTGGCGCCCTCGCCCTTCTTCTTAACATCCTTTACCAGTTCTTTTCTTCGTTCTTCCGTCAGTTCCGGAAACACGAGCCGGATGGCGGATCCATCGTTGGTCGGATTGATGCCCAGCTCGGAAGTCTGGATGGCCTTCTCGATTGCCTTTACCATCGATTTCTCCCATGGCTGGATAAGAATCATGCGCGGCTCCGGCACGGATACGTTGCCCACCTGCTGGATCGGAGTCGGAGTCCCGTAATAATCTACCATAATCTTATTCAGTACGTTGGGATTGGCGCGTCCCGCACGGATTGTTGCAAGGTCGCTTTCAAGGCTTGCCATCGTCTTCTTCATCTTGTCTTCATATACCTGTAGTCTCTCATTCATAATTACTTCTCCTCTCTTATTATGATACAGTTACTTTCGTTCCTGTAAAGGTTCCTGTCATCGTCTCCACAATACTGTTCTCTTCGTTCAGCCCGAATACAAGCATAGGCATCTTGTTCTCCAGGCACATGATGGATGCCGTAAGGTCAACCGCCATCAGTTTCTTATCTATGATCTCCTGGATCGATATCTCGTCATATTTCTTCGCCTGCGGATTTACCTTCGGATCGCTGTCATAGATCCCATCAATGGCTTTCGCAAGCAGCATCGCATCCGCCTCAATCTCGATGGCGCGGAGCACAGCTCCTGTATCGGTAGAAAAATAAGGATGCCCGGTCCCTCCTGCAAAAAAGATGACCTTTCCTTCATTTAAAGCCTCCACAGCCGCATCTTTCGAGAACAAGGTGGTAAACGCGCCACATACGAAAGGCGTAAATACCTCTGTCTTCATCCCCGCATAGCGGAAAATATCAGATACATAGATACAGTTCATGACTGTGGCAAGCATTCCGATCTGATCCGCCTTTACACGGTCAATGGTCTCGCTGGTACGCCCTCTCCAGAAGTTTCCTCCTCCTGTTACGATCGCTACCTGGATTCCATCATCCACCAGCTGCTTCACTTGTCTGGCGACTCCCATGCAGGTGGCCTCGTCAAATCCGGTCTTCTTCTCCCCCGCGAGAGCTTCTCCGCTGAGTTTTAATAGTACTCTTTTCATAAGTTTAAGCTCCTTACTTCTGTTATCTTTATGCCTTCGCATACTTACAGTAAAGTATAGCATAGGAATTTGAAAAAGGGAATATGCTACTTTAGCATTCCCTTTAATTTATACTGCTTCATTATCCGGGCATACATCCAGATCAGAAGCGTTCCAGCCAGGACCCAGGCAGCCGGGCTTGCCAGGCAGATGCCTGCATAGCTGCCAAAATGGGAGGCTGCAAGGGCCGCCCCGCTTCTCCCTATCAGTTCCGCAATGCCCGCTGTCATCGGAAGAAGGCCGTATCCCATCCCCTGTATCCCATTCCGATACAGGTTGACAACGGCCAGCGGGATAAAGGAGATGCCAACGCACTTCAGATAGATATCCACATATTCCATGATCCTGCCCACATTATGGGATACAAACAGAGCTGTCATATATTTCCCAAAGAAGAAGATCAGGATTCCTGTGGCCACGGCATAGACGGCACCCATCCAGGCAGCGCTTCGGAATCCCTTGCGTATACGGTCAATCCGGCCTGCTCCTACGTTCTGGGCACAATAGGTCGCCATGGCTGTCCCAAGGGCCACATAAGCCTGGGTAACCACCTGCTCGATCTTGCTGGCAGCCGAGAATCCGGCAACAGCTACCGATCCCAGCATATTCAGGGCAGACTGGACCACAATGGTTCCGATTGCCGTTATGGAGAACTGGAAAGCCATAGGAAATCCAATCTTCATCTGCCACTTTGCAAGATCCCAGTTCATCTTCCAGTCTTCTTTTCCAAGATGCAGTTCAGGAACCTTCCGTATAATGTAGAGCAGGCACAAAAGCCCGGATACGCCCTGGGATATGACGGTCGCATATGCCGCTCCGGCCGCGCCCATACGGAACTTGATAATGAGCAAAAGGTCCAGCACGATGTTTAAAAGCGCTGCCAGGATCAAGAAATACAAAGGGCGCCGGCTGTCCCCAAGAGCCCTTAGGATGCTGGCCAGAAGGTTATATAATGTCTGGGCGGCAATTCCGCCGCAGATGACCATAATATACCCATATGCCTGGCCATACATATCCGCTGGCGTATGCATCCAGCGCAGGATGTCCTTCATCATCGCCATACTGAGAATGGTAAGAATCAGGGATACCGCCGCGGACAGAATCGCCCCCGATGCCACGGACTGGCGCATGGCCTGCAGGTTCCCCGCCCCATAGTGCTGCGCCGTTATCACCGTAAATCCGGCTGTAAGGCCAAGCAGGAATCCGATGATCAGGAACATCAGCGTCCCGCATGCGCCCACGGCTGCCAGAGCCTCATTTCCTACGAATTTTCCTACGATCACCGTATCTGCCATGCTGTAGAGCTGCTGGAATATATTTCCGACAAAAATAGGAATCGTAAAATTCAGTATCATTTTTCCCGGCTTTCCCGCTGTCATTTCCTTGTTCATCTCTCTGCCTCCTGCCCGAACGTGTAAAAGACCCCGACAGTCATCAGGGTCTTTGCCATTTAAAACTTTTTCTATTATATAGAATGCAGGAATCAATTGCAATATCACTTCTGTCCAAAAATGTGCGAAAATCCGGCTGATCCCTCGGTACATTTATACCGGCTGCCGCTTTTTTCGCTTATTCTTCTCTTCCCAGTGAATTCCATAACTTAGAATTTCCTTAAATTTGTCCAGGGAAACTGGCTTGGATATATGGCCGTTCATCCCAGCCTTCTGGCATTTCTTTACATCCTCCAAGAATGCATCCGCCGTCAGGGCGATAATCGGCAGTTCGTCAATCCCTTCCTTGCCGAGCCTTCGGATTCGTCTCGTCGCCTCATAGCCATCCATGTCCGGCATCTGTATGTCCATAAATACCAGTTCATAATAAAACTCCGGATTCCTCTCGATCATCTCGACGGCCTGCTGTCCGTTTGCTGCCACTTCTACCTCGGCTCCCAGCATCTCCAGCATCTCCTTCGCGATTACCTGGTTCAACTCATTGTCATCTACCAGCAGGACCTTCATGCCCGCAAATGCTTCATCCGGCTCGATCTTTACCGAAGTCTGTGCCTTATGCTTCCCGCTGCTTTTTGTCAGGTAAAGGATCACGGTAAATCGGCTGCCTTTGCCAGGCTCGCTTGCCACCCGTATCTCCCCATTCATCATCTGGACCAGGTTCTGGACGATCGTAAGTCCAAGTCCTGTTCCAGGCTCCTTGCTGATCCTGCTGTCGGCGACTCTGCAGAAAGGCTCGAAGATACGTGCAATATCTTCCGGACAGATTCCAATACCATTATCTTCCACCGTAAACTGGTAAGTCCCCACATCCCTCTGATCCTTCTTTAATTCCTCCAGGGACAGCCGGATGCTTCCGCCTTCTTTTGTATATTTGGACGCATTATCCAGCAGATTGACGAGTATCTGGCGGATTCTCTGCTGGTCTCCTACCACCGACATATGAATCCCATCTTCAATCTCCACGGACAACTGCTGCCGCCTTTTTCCCAGAACCGTCCTAAGCATGGCTGTCACGCTTTCAACCATATCTTCCAATTCAAATTCCTGTTCTTCAGGCTCCGTCTTTCCGCTTTCAATCCGGCTTACATCCAGCACGTCGTTGATCAGTCCCAGCAGGTGCGAGCTGGATGCTTCAATGTTCTTAAGGTACCCTTCGATCTTCTCCGGCTCCGCAATGTGCGCCTTTGCAAGCGTCGTCATGCCCATGATCGCGTTCAGCGGGGTTCGGATATCATGGCTCATCTTAGAAAGGAAATCGCTTTTCGCCTCGCTTGCCGCTTTTGCCTTCTGCAAGGCTTCTTTCAGAAGTTTCTTTGCCGCCCGCTCTTTCTCCAGATATTCTTCCTGCTGCCTTCTTTCCTCATCAATATTCTTAGTCAGCGTAATTTCAAGGATATCATCCGTATAAGGACTTTCCACCCGGACTACTTGTACGGAATTCCAGTGATATTCCCCATCATCGCCTAGCTGGCGGACCTCCATGACAATATGCCGCTCGCCTCTTTCAAACGCCTCCAGAATCGACGGCCTGGAGAATCTATCTAGAAACGGCTGCCTGTAATCCGGATCCATGGTAGACGCGCCAACCTGTATCAAGTCGTCAAAATTTCCTGCCTCCGGCGCCTTTTTGGTCTTGAACCGGTCATACTCCATCATATAGTATGAATTCTTCGTCAGATTCGCTGCGATCAGCATCTCGTAGGCTTCCTTCGCGGCAGTGGCCAGCTGGCTCATCTCTACGTTTCGCTCCATCTCATGAAGGTATTCTTCATGGATGTCCGTAAATACCAGGACGCACCAGCAGTCTTCCTGTTTATCTTCAATGCGCGTGGCAGTGAATTCTACCATGTGGTAAGTTCCGTCATCTACCATGCGCCTTATTTTTTTGGATATCTGTCTCTTATTTTCTTCTGTGAATAGCCGCAGCATTGCCTCTCTTGAAAAAAAGGCATTGAAAAGCTCCAAGTCATCCGGGTGGATCGTCTTGCTGGCGTAGATACGATTCTCCCTTCCAAACTGTCCCTGCTTGGGAATATTCGTCCATTGCATATCGCTTTGGCAGTTTACATAATAGTCCTGAGACAAGTTTGCAATAATACATTCCTTAAAAACAGTAACCAGGCTCTTAGAGTACATGTTTTCAATCTCTTCTATCGCATGAGTCTCTTCAAAGTTTAATTTATGGGGCGTAATCGTGATCACATAAGCGGGTATTCCATCCCACACCGTCTTATTGGCAATGATGTCCACCACCCTGCCAAAAGGCGTGTTATAATGGATGACATGGCTATAATCCTGATCTCCCATACTCAGCAAAGGACAATCCTCGCAGTTTTCATGCCATAGTTCGCTACAGCATGCTCCGACTTTTACATCCGGGCTAGCCTCTTTCACGCGCTGGTTAAAATACAGCAATCTATGAGTTTCCTGTTCGATAATATAAATATACAGTTCTGACAATGAATCCAGAACCGTAGCAAGATTCTCTTTTTTCATCTTTTGCCTCTTTTCCGCCTGGCCAGCAATTATTAGTTCCATTATATCGGATTTGGCCTTAAAACTCAATAAACTAAGAAACATGTTGTGCAACTGAAAAACAAAGGATATAATGAAATAAAAGAATTCTTCTTATTATAAGGAGCAGTCATGAATCCCCATAACTACATCAGCCGTTTTCAAAAATCTATTTATGCCCAGTCTATACGGCGCGGGCTGACGCTTGCAATCCCATTTCTTATTATGGGTTCCTTTGCCCTGCTCTTTCTTAACTTTCCAAGCGATACATACCAGCGTTATCTGGAAGCATGGATGAATGGCGCTCTGACCGATATTTTAACTACGGTATACTCCATCAGCCTTGGCTCTCTTGCCCTGGTGCTTATTATAACCATCAGCCTGTCCTATGGCCTCCTTGCCGAGACGGACACGTTCATGCTGTACCCTCTGGTCGCTATAAGCTCTTATCTGGCCTTCTGCGGCGGCATAATGGATCAGCCGGACTATATCTTTGACGCAGAATGGGTGTTTACCGCTATGTGCATCACTCTGCTCTCCTGCATACTGTTTCAGTATTCCCTGCGTATCGGAAGCCGTTTTGAAAGGCTGCATACGACTGGCGCGGAGTACCTGTTCAACATTTCCATACAGAGCCTTTTTCCTGTAATCGCCGTTATCGTATTCTTCGCGGTGATTGGCTACCTTCTACGCCTTTGGGGCGGCGGAAATAATATCGTAAACTTTGGCTCCTATCTGTTCCTGAGACTTTTCGACGGAATCAGCGGTAATATTTTCGGCATCCTGCTCTATGTGATCCTTACCCATGCCCTCTGGTTTCTTGGCATTCATGGAACCAATACGCTGGAAGCTGTATCTCGCAGCCTATTCGAGCACAACATAGATATTAATCAGGCGCTTGTAAATTCCGGCAAGATTCCCACGGAAATATTCTCAAAGACATTTTTGGATACTTTTGTATTCCTGGGCGGCTGCGGCTGCGCATTGAGTTTCGTCATCGCGCTGTGCCTTGCTTCCAAAAAAAGCCACAACCGCAAGATTGCCTACGTGGCATTGCCTTCCGCTTTATTTAATATCAGCGAGATCGCTGTATTTGGATTTCCTATTATTTTTAATTTTACTATGCTCGTTCCATTTATCCTGGCTCCGGTCGTACTGACTTTAATCAGCACGTTTGCCACTTGGACAGGACTTGTGCCAGTGGTCACCCAGTCGGTGGACTGGACCGTCCCCATCATTGTCAGCGGTTATAAAGCTACCGGCTCCGTTGCGGGCAGCCTTTTGCAGATTTTCAACATCTTTGTCGGCGTGCTGATCTACATGCCTTTTATCCGGCGTGGGGAGTTAAAAGAGACTAACCTGTTTAAGGAGGCCATCTGGCAGATGGAAAGGGATATGGCAGCTGGAGAAAAGAATGGGCATATCCCGCGCTTTTTAAACCGGGAATCTTCCACCAGCCATTACGCCAAGACCCTTGCCATGGATCTGCATAACGCCATGCGGCGCGGGCAGATACAGTTATTCTACCAGCCTCAGATTACCGCGCAGGATACGCTGCATGGGGCTGAAGCGCTGATGCGCTGGAAGCATCCGGTTGCCGGCTATATTGCTCCTCCCCTGGCGATCGCCCTGGCATATGAAGATGGCTTCCTCAATGAACTCAGCTACTATCTTCTGAACAGGGCCTGTAAGGATGCGCAGTTGATGGATTCGTACTTAAAAGACGACATCCATCTGTCCGTCAACGTCTCTCCAAAGGAGATGCTGGATAGCGAATACTTTGACAGGGTAACGGATATCCTGAATCAATATGAGCTGCGGCATATCCATCTGAATCTTGAGATCACCGAGCGGGCTGCAATGGAAATGTCCGACGCCCTGGATAAGGGGATGGAGCGCCTGAAAAACCTGGGAATCGAATTCAGCCTGGATGATTTCGGGATGGGCCATAATTCCATCCTCCAGCTCCAGGAAAATACCTACTGCGAAGTAAAACTGGACGGCAGCCTGGTCACCCAGCTGCCCGGCAATGAGCGTTCCAAGGATATCATCTCCAGCATCCTTCGCATGTCCAATAGCCTGAACTGCCGTACGGTAGCAGAATTTGTAGAGACGAAAGAGCAGCGGGATATGCTCCTTTCGCTAGGCTGTACGATTTATCAGGGGTATTATTACAGCCGTCCAATTGAATTAGGCGCATTTCTTGATTATCTCAAATAATAAGAAACAGGCAGAACGCTTTCATGTGGCAGCGCTGCCTGTTTCTTACTATTTGCTATTTATCATATCCAGGATGACCTCCGCGATCTTTGACGCGTCTGTATTTTCCTCAGGGCAGCTGCAGACATATTTGGGATACTCGCTATTTTTAAACCCTTCTAATAATACAATATCCGCGTCAGGGAAGGCCTTTATCAACTCTTTCACGCTGATCTTTTCTTTGGCATCCCTTTCAATCCTCCATCTGTGGCCTGAGAATATGGCTGTACCCAAGGCTCCTGCCTTTCTATGCCGATACGTATCCGTACCTGGCACATCCGGCTCAAAGTCATGGGCATCATGCTTAATAGTCGCCACTTTATATCCATATCCCGTGAGAATAGGGATCAGATTTTCGATCAGTGTCGTTTTCCCGGAATTCTTATATCCGCTTATCGCAAATATCAGCTGCCTATCGTCTTTTACAGAATCCTCACGCATACTTCCTCACCTCTCTTAAGTCCCGGACTTCCTGCCGGGATGTCGATTATACAGTTACAGTCTTTTAAGGTGCTTAAGACCCCCGAGGAAGCAAGGCCTTTTGAAAGCCGGACCTCCTCTCCCGTTAATACTGCCCGCAGGAATCTTCGCATCTTGCTGGGTTTTGGAAAATCTTCTGACATTACAGCACTTTCTTCCTTCGCCAGAAACCCTGCATCTCCCGTTAGATAAGACAAGGCCGGACGGACCAGAAGTTCCATCCCTGCCCCTGCCCCAAAAGGGTTTCCTGACAGACACAGCACGCAGGTGCTGTCATACATGAACGCCATAGCCGGAGAGCCCGGCTTAAAGCGGATCCTCCAGAACAGTTTCCGGCAGCCCAGATTCTCTGCCACATCATGCATGATGTCTTTCTTTCCCACCGATACTCCGCCGGACGTAATAATAAGATCATGGCTTCCTGCCAGTTCCCTGATGCAGGCTGCGACCTTGGCCGGAGCATCCGGCGCCTTTCTGACCGTCAGCTGCGTGATTCCTAATTCTTTAAGCCGCCCGGCAAGAAGGAATTGGTTGGATGTATAGATCTGGCCTGCCTCCAGATCCTCTCCCGGCATCCGAAGTTCGTCTCCGGTGGCTATGATCGCGATCCTCGGCTCGCGAAACACGGCTACGCTGTCGTATCCCATGCTGGCAGCAAGGGCGGTACTAGCCGCATCCATCCGCTCGCCCTTATGCACCAGGCAGGCGCCGGCCTTGTAATCCTCTCCCTGGAAGCAATAGTTATCATATGGATTTACCGGTTTAAAGATATGTACCTTTTCTTCTCCATAATCCGTATCTTCCTGGCGGATCACTGCATCTGCCCCTTCCGGAATAGGGGCTCCGGTCATGATCCGCACTGCTTCTTTCGGCCCTATCCTTCGTAGCGAATAGCTTCCGGCAAAAATCTCGTCTACAACATTCAGTTCTGCCGGATTCTCAGGCGACGCGCCTTTAACGTCCTCTCCCCGCAACGCATATCCATCCAGAGGAGATCTTGCAAAAGGCGGCTGATCGATGGGGGAATACAAGTCCTGCGCCGTCCGACGTCCAACTGCCTCTATCAATCCGGTCATCTGGGTGTCCGTGATCCTTGTAATGTGCTGTTCTAATATCTTTAGAGCCTCCTCCAGGGAGATATTGATCTTCGCGCCGGTAAGAAGGCTATAATCCTCCTCAGAATTAATGTTGGCAATCTTCCAGCCATGATCCTCCACAGGTACCTTCTCGTAAGGAATCCGTAACGACTCCCACACCTTCCTTATCCGGTAATCCTTCGCTTCTTCCATCTGCTTTAATGCCGGCCACATTTCCTTCGTATAGATTCCCGGAAATGATAAGTTTCTTCCTTTCTCGCATGGAATTACCGGTCGCCCCGTCTTTCTATATTGCTCTGCCATCCACAAAGCCATGTCGCCTGGAAACGGAATCATGTCGCAGGGCACTACCAGCAAGGCATCCTCGCCGCATTTTTCCAGGCCGCTTAAGATTCCGCCCAAGGGACCCATGTCTGCATATTGGTCAATGACCAGATCTGCATCCAATGCCTCATAAGGGGCTGCCTGTTCCACCGACAGGTAGACATTCTTGAAAGCAGGCATGCGTTCCCTGATGTGAGCATAGAATGTCTGATTCTGGTAGGTAAGCAAGGCTTTTTTCCTGCCTGCCATCCTTCGGTTATCGCCGCCTGCCAATATATATCCTGCAATCTCTTTCTCCATGATACGATCCTTCTTCTTTATTACTGCCATTGTATGGCCTTTACATGGCACGCTCTTACGCATGCAGGCTCTCTGCCTTCCTTAAGCCGATCGATGCATCCGTCGCATTTTTCCATCTTGCCATCCGCATCGAAGCGAATGGCGCCATTTGGGCAGACTTCCTGGCACTTCCTGCACTTCCTGCATTTATCCCGATCCGTCAGTATCAGCCCATACTGCTCATCTTTATATATCGCTCCAAACGGACAGGCTTCCAAGCATTTCCCGCAGTGGCTGCATCCGTCGCAGACGTTTTTCTGCATCTTTGCATCCTCAGACAGCGTCTTTTTGATGCTGCGAAAACTATACGCATGCTCTGCCTCGGGAGGGTTATGTTCGGCTATACATGCCACGTAGCAGGCATAGCACCCAATACATAGATCTTCATTAAACTTTATCATACTGGCACTCTTCCTCCTTCACCGCCTCTATCCTGCAAAAATAGCCTTTAAATCCCGGAAATCCTGATATTGGATCCAGATAATCCTTTCCGATCAGCTCATTGGCGTCTCCCTTGGAACTTCCGTGATAGATGTAGGCAATGCCCGGCTGCCCGGCTATATCGTAGGCTGCAATTCCCTTCGCCTCCCCAGCCGGAGTAATCAGCCTTACCGGACTGCCATCCGCTATGCCATAGCGTTTGCCATCTTCCGGATGGATCTCTACCAGCGGCTCCTTCTCAATGCCTGCCAGCCATGGCATACGGTATAGCCTGGCATGGAAAAGCTGCGGCTTCCGGCTGCCTGTATTCAAGATAAGTGGATAGTCCTCCCGGTCAATGCTGGTTTCTATGCGATAGTCATGGTAAACCGGCAAGCCGTCATAGCCATGGCTTGCCTTGTATTTCTCAAGCACCAGGGATTTTAGCTCTACTTTTCCAGAGGGTGTGTAAAAAGGCTGTGTCTCATAAGTCTTTTCTGCCGGAGGAATCAGATTCTTCCCTTGCATGCCCTCCGGATGGCTTTTTAATTCTTCCAGTGTAATCCCCGCAGGCTTAAGGATATGCTCCATGTAAGAATCATATCCTTGTAAAAGCACTTCGTCCTTAAGGCCCATCTTCTTCATTACACCCATAATAATCTCAATATCGTTCTTTGATTCGCCCAGCGGCTGGATCGCCTGGTTGGAAAAGAAGAATCTTCCGCCTCTTAGGACATGCACCTCTTCCCTCTCATAGGAAGTGCATGCCGGAAGTACCAGATCCGCCATCTTGCTTGACTCGGACATGAATAATTCCACATTTACATAGAAGTCCAGCTTCCCTAGCGCTTCATTTAGCCTCTGCGGCTGCGGCCACATGCGGTGGTTCAGTCCCATGGCAAATACAGCCTTAATCGGGTAAGGGTCTTCCTCAAGTATGTAGTCTGCCAGCCTGGTGCACTGCGCCTCGTCGCAGGACAGGTCAAACCAGGCCGGAAATTCCTTCTGTCCGATGGCTTCTTCCTGATCATAGCGCCGGACTTTCCCAAACTCATTTACCGGGCAGGAAGGGGTGGGACGCTGCCGATTGCCCCCTTTCACATCATAGTTTCCGGTAATGGCGATCAATGAGAATACGGCCCGGTAATTCTGTACTCCATTCAAATGATGGACCACCGGAGATGCCGAGAACATGATTCCGGCAGGGCCTTCGCCTGCATAGGTTCTGGCCGCCAGACGTATCATGTCTTTGGGGACTCCTGTAATCTTCTCCGCCTTCTCCGGCGTAAAATCCTGTACATAGGCTTTATATTCATCAAAGCCATAGACATACTGCTCTACAAACTCCTTATCATACAGATCTTCCTCTATTATCACCTGCGCCATGGACAGAGCCAGCGCCCCATCCGTGCCAGGGATCAGCTGCAGATGAATATCAGCGTCATGGGCGGTCACCGTATGCCTCGGATCCACATCGATTATCTTGACGCCCCTCTTTTTCAAGCTTTTATACATGCCGCTCATGGGCGTATTGGAATGATAAAGGTTGGAACTCCATAGCATCAGCGTCTTGACATTGGGCATATCCGGCCCGCAGATTCCATTGCCATATATGGAGCGCCAGGCAAGCGCCGCAGCCTGGAAGCAGGTGCTGGACTCGGTACAGAAGTTCGGCGACCCGTAGGCATTGGCCATCCGCAGCAGTGCCGGACGGAACCACTTGGGATAGCCTGCATAGAAAACGGTAGATCTGGCTCCATAAGACTCGCGGATTCGAAGCAGGTTCTCTGCGATCATCTCATAAGCTTCATCCCAGGAGATCCGCTCAAATTTCCCCTCTCCTTTTTCCCCTGCCCGTCTCATAGGGTAGAGGATTCTTTCTTTGTTATAGACATACTGGAGCGCTGCCGCCCCTTTCGCGCACAGGCCTCCTGACTGGGCCGGCGTATTTCTGGCGCCTTCCACGCCTACCAGTTTTCCGCCTTCTACATAGGCGTCTACTTCGCAGCACGGGCCGCAGGTGGAGCAGGTTGTTTTTACGATCCTTGTCTTGCTCATTTTCTTACACATCCTTCCGACTGGTATCTGCCAATCTCGCGGTTGATCCTGTTTCTTAACGTAATCAGGTACATCTCTGATTTGGGATAGGTGCAAAAAGTAAGGGGTTCAAATAGTTCTCCTTCGATCAGTTCCATCACATGCGCCTTGCTGGTCAGGGATTCTAATAGTTCAAGCGCCCTCAGATCCGCCATTGCCTCATCATGCACCATCATTCGGATGGACTCCTCCGGATGCCCATCCGCCCCCGGGTACACCAGGAATGGATCTCCCGCCGGAAACGCGTTGCCTGCATCCGTCACTTCATAGGGATTGATGTGCTCGATGGAAAATTGGCTGTTATAGAAGTTGTATCCCCAGTGCAGGATTCCAACAATATCGTACTTATACAATTGCACCCCATAGATACGGTTTCTTGCAGATGGCATGGACATGAACCGGTTGCTTACTTCATAGTACTGTCCGGTGCAATAGTAGGTCCACATGTCCGTAAGCCCATGCTCCAGGAATTCCTCAATCTCATTATTGCCGGGTATGGGCTTTTCAACCAGGCCGTGACGGTAGAATTCATAACTCGACAATGCGTCAAACGTCTGGAATCCATCCAGCAGATTTCCCAGAGATTCCCTGGCAGCCCGGTAGGTATTAAGATCTTCTTCCCTTGGCTCGTCTGAGATGTGGAAATATGTGACGTCCGCGATCTCCCATTCCCGTAACTTCTCAATCAACTGCGGAAGGAAGCATTGGAGGAATCTGGTATACTCTCCCACCGCAGGCGTATGCCACCCGAATATCTTCTCTTCCTTCCCGTCGCGCATTGCCACGACTTTTGGCGCGTACTTTGCTCCCCACTGGGAGAACAGATGGGACATCTCAAAATACTTGATCCTGCATTTCTTGCACAGATCCACCCATCGCTTAAGCTTATCAAAGCCAAACAGGTATTCCCCGTCCTTTACTTCCACGTCGATCAGCTGAGTCGTGGTTCTTTCCAGTCCTATCGCCGTATCCAGAGGAGAGGTGAAAAGCGGAGTAAGCATCATATTACAGCCTCTTTTCACATACTGGCGGAAATAATTCTCAAGGATCTCCCAGTGTTCTTCCGAAAATACGTCAACCTGGTAATAATCTGCCAGGCAATCCGCATGCATCCATTCGGTATGTATGATCTTCTGCTGTGGCAGGCTGGCGCCGATGATGGTAATCTTCATGACGCAGGAGCATACTGCATGGCCCTCTTTTTGCAGGCTGACTTCGATTGCGTACTCTCCGGGCGCAATCTCTTCTGTTACCTCCACGTCAATCCACAGGCTTCGCCATTGGTTGGAGCACACGATTGCTTTTTTGTCCTTTAAGTCCCTTAATAGATCCGGATACAGTCCCGAGGTTGTCCTTAGATAATTGTCATCCACAATTCCATTGGTGGCCCGTCCCACCGGAACCTGCTCCACGCTCCTTACCCTGATCCATTTCTCCAGCGGTGATGTAATCTTCACGTCCAGGCGTTCCCGCATAAAAAAATCCCCGGTATACGCGGCCTGAAAGGATACCGTCTCTCCCCACAGCGCGCTTAGAAGCAGGCATTCCGGCCTGTATACGGGCGTCTCATCCGGAAATACCTTCACAAGCGAGCTTAGCAGCTTCATTTCATAATGTATCTCTGTATTTTTCTTCATTCTGATTTCCCTCTCATTTACTATTCGCACGTGCTTTATTTTATGCCGCTCATGGTCATTCCCTTGATAAATTGTCTTTGGAACAGGACGAATATAAGAATCATCGGCATCATGATCATGGCAGCCGCTGCCATGGTCGCCGCCAGATCCACCGAACGCTGGCTGTCAAACATCACCAGGCCAAGCGGAAGCGTCATCTTATCAATATCGTTGAGCATCAGGAGCGGATTCAGATAATCATTCCAGTTTGCCATGGCAGTAAAGATTCCGATCGAGCCGATCGCCGGCTTGATATTCGGCAGGATCACGCTCCAATAGATTCTAAGCGGCCCTGCTCCGTCCATCTTAGCCGCCTCGCACAGGCTGTCCGGCACATCCGTGATAAACTGCCTGGCCAGATAGATGGCAAACGCGCTTACAAGCCCGGGCACGATCAGCGCCCATCTTGTGTTGAACAGATGCATCTTCTGGATCATCAGGTATCTGGGTATCATCGTCACCTGGGGCGGAACCATCATAGTCGCCAGCATCAGAAGAAACAGGGATCTTTTAAACTTAAACTCGTATTTTGCAAACACATATCCAATCAATGTGCTGGTAAGGATTACGGCAAAGGTAATTACAACTGTTATTACGATGCTGTTGACAAGCCAGTCTCCAATCGGCGCTTTTTCAAAAGCGCTGCGGTACCCTTCCACCGTCCACTCTGCCGGAAAGAATTTCGCCTTATTCTTATGGATGTCCGCATTGCTTTTAAAGGAAGTCACCAGCATCCATGCCATGGGGTACATCATGATCACAGAAAACACGCCCATAAATGCGATAATCAGGTAATGATACCTTTTATATACGTTCTTGCTTCTCTTCATCATTCATAACTCCAATCTGATCGCATCATCTTATTCTGTACCAGGGCGACTACGAATACGATCAGGAATAACGCGGTTGCAATCGCAGAGGCGTATCCCATATCAAAACTTAGGAAACTGGTCTTAAAGATATAGTTCGTAAGCACCATCGCAGAATTGTCAATCCCGCCCTTGGCTGCAAATATGCGAAACTGTGCAAACATCTGGAAATAGTTGGCCATCGTCATAATAGCCACAAACGCAAACGTACGTCCCATCAGAGGCAGCTTGATGGAGATAAATCTGCGGATTGGGCCTGCGCCGTCTATGGCAGCTGCCTCATCGAACTCCTTTGGCACGTTCTCGATCCCTGCCGTAAATAGCACCACGTTGTATCCGATATCCGCCCACAGCGTATAAACGATAATGATGATCATAAGCGGAAGCGTAGTCAGAAACCAGTTCTTGGGGCTTCTTCCGAAGAATGCCAGAATTTGATTGATCATTCCCCCATCCGTGCCTACGATTCCATACTTCCATACCATAGAGGTTCCTACCATCGGCGCGATACATGGGATAAATAGGATCGTCCGAAAAAGAGTCTTTAATCCTTTGGATGGCAGCACAGAGATGATTTTCGCAAGAAACAGCGTGATCACTATATTTCCAGCCACGGCAATCACACAGAAAAAGACGGTGTTTCGCACCGCTTTCCAGAACGTCTCATCCTGGATCAGCCTTTTATAGTTGTCTATTCCCAGAAACAGATTGTGCGTGCTGGCAGGGTTATAGTCATAGAACGATATCCCCAGGCCGTATGCCACCGGAAAGACTGCAAAGATAAGCATAAAAACGAATCCGGGAATCAGTACTGCAGCCACAAAACGATTATTTTTCATTGGTTCATTTCCTTCCGTCATATGAAAGGGGCAGAGAATCCCCCCAAAGAATTCCCTGCCTCTTATCTATTCATCCATCGAATAGCCTATCTGGCATTCCTCTGTTATCTTCTCAGACGCTTCCTTTAACGCTCCTTCGATATCCGGATTGTCTGACTGGCAAAGCCCGATAAACATCTGGTCGAAGATCTCACGCATATCGGAGGTATTATAAGGTCCCATCCACTGTCCGCTAGGAAGAATATCCAGCAGGAACGCGATATTCGGCATTGCCTCCTTATACTCTTCGCTGTCCAGCAAGGATTTTCTCGGCGGAAGCTGGTTGCATGCGATATTGTGCTGTACCAGATTCTCCGGCTCGCTGAAGAACTTGACAAATTCCCAGGCAGCGTCTTTGTTCTTTCCGTTATCCGGAACCATGATTCCCCATCCCGTCTCGGATGCAAATGCCATCTTCTCGCCATACTGCGGAACCGGCACATATTCGAAGTCTTCTCCATATGTCAGATCATAGGAATCTGTTCCCTCGCCGATTGCCCAGGAGCCGACAGAAGACATGTAGCCCTTATCCTGATAGACGTCGTTGTAGCAATATTCTCCGGCAGTCAGGTTGTCCAGATCGCATTCGCCGTCCTTCACCATGCTCAGGATCTCTTCCATTGCCTTGATGCCTTCCGGCGTGGCAAAATTAATGGAATCATCTTCTTGCAGATACTGGCCTCCCTGCTGAAGGATCATTGCAAGATAGTTGCAGATCAGCGCATCCGTATCAATCATCTCGAAGCCCTTCATCTCTACGACCTCGCCGTTTTGCCTGGATACTTCCTTGGATACCTTGCGAAGGTCTTCCCAGGTCTTAGGATATGAGATTCCCGCATCGTCAAATAGTTTCTTATTAACGATCATACCGCCATATTCCAGATTGAATTCCATCGGAACGCCATAATACTTGCCTTCCTTCTGATAGATTCCAACCGTCGGCGCCAGATAGTCTTCTTTTAATTCCTTGGAAAGATCCTCCGGCACTTCGGACAAGGCGTCTGACTGGATGAATGAAGGCGCCAGGCCTCCCCATACCGCTATGATATCAGGGCCGGACGTGCTGGAAGTCAATGCTGTCTGAATCTTGTCATTATAGACTTCGAAGGGATACTCCTGCACCTCTACTTTGTAATCCGGATTTGCTTTCTCGAACTTCTTGCCCATCTCTTTGTAAGCCTTTACCCAAGGGGCATTGTCATGGCACCAGAATGTAAGCACCGTCTTGCCATCCCCGTCCGAGGCATCTTTTTTGTCATTCTTTGATCCGCATCCGGCGGCAAGAGAGCCAACCATAGCGGCACATAATAATACGCTTAACAGTTTCTTTTTCATAAGATCTTCCTCTCCTATATATTCTTTTGTCTATAAGACATTATATATGACACCGCAAAGGCACACAAATTGATAATCTATATATTCTTATAGGGAACATCTATAACACCAATTCCAATCCCCACATCGTTTCCCTTCATCAGATACTGTTTTGCCGCTCTTCTAAGGGAGGTATCTTCCGGATATCTCTCCTTATCTTCCAACACCTCCCCGAATATCCTCTGCTCCGCCTGGGGATAATCGTAGTGTACCTTGACGACTTCGAACCTCTCCTGAAATCTTATGATATTGCTGTCCGGAGGCAGCATTTCCTTAAGACGAGGCGACAGCAGCCAGGAATCACAGATATATGCCTCATATCCTCCTTCAAAGAATCGTACGGACCATGCAAAGGATTCTTCGCATTCCTCATAATTCAAGGGAGTTCCTGCAGGGATATGCACATTCAAGACATGCGTTCCTGCCGGTATGGTTCTATTCTTTCCTTGTAAGGGCTTATTTATGACAATCGGCTCAAACTGGAGCCTTCCCAGCCGAAAGAGCTGCATTTTCACGGACTGGCCCAGCCACCAAAGTTCTTCCAGCCCATACACGCCGTGCTTCCGATAGCATTCCTTGCACCAGATGGTAATATCATAGAAGGTCTGGTCATAAACGCACGCTTCTATTCCCTTCTCGCGATATCTGTCATGTACTTCGGCCGCAAGGCGGATATAGAATCCCAGCGCCCACGCGTGCTTGTCCGGCAGCTGATTCCAACGCGCAAGGAATTCCTCCATGTCTTCATAGAACAACGTGCTCCACGCTTCAAACGCAACCTGCGTCAGATCCATATGCCGTACGGTTTTTCTTGCCTCTTCCGGAAGGCTGATCCTCTGCATTACTTCTTCTATGCCTATCATCTTGTCTAACTTTGCTCTCCTCTTAATCTATTCGATCTATTTCATTCCTTAAGATTTTATTCCTTATCATGTTATCATAACCATCTGGCTATTCCTAATTGATTTCCTCAATATACATATAGTCAAAATCTATAAATGGAAAATCCGCCGGCAATTATGCCAGCGGACTTCTTTTATCTCCATATTTATAGATCGGCAGGCTTTTCCTTCCTCAATTCGCTTTCCACAGCAATTTCCCATGAACAAAAGCCACGTCCAGCCGTCCAGTATCCTTAAGCCAGGAAAGATAAGAACGCACCGTGCTTCCGATTAGTACATACTGCTCAAAATTCATTGACAAGGAGAAATCATTGAAAAGCCGCTGCAATATATCCTCGAAGCACAGCGCCTCCTTGCAGACACACAGAATCTTCTCTGCAATCTCGTGCACCTTGTCAATATTTGCCTGGGCCAGGGGCGCGATATCCTCCGTCGCTTCCGCGTGGGCCGGAACAAACATGGCGGCCTCCATCTCTTTTACCCTGTCAAGGGTATCAAGGTATGCCCCGACATCATAGAGGAAGCTGATCTGGTACTTTTCCAGAGTCTCCCTGCTGGACAGGCAGTCTGCAAGATATACCACGTCATCCTTGGTTCGAAATCCCATCATGTCAAAAAAATGTCCGGGAAGAGGAATCGCTGTCATTCCATCCGGAAGCGTATCCGGCGTAAGATATTCGGCCTTGCACTCCTGCGCCATGAGAAACTTATGCCTTAAATCCTTAGGAGGAAACCCGCCATATAAAAAGGCGGGCTCAAGCACCGTATGATTGGTAAATCCACATTCAATCCCAGGCGCAAATATCCGGCAGCCGCTCTGGCCTTGCAGGTATTTATTCCCTCCGATATGATCGGCGTTGGAATGGGTATTGTAGATTGCGGCCAGAGTCCAGTGATTCCTTTCCAGAATCTGGCGCACCTTCCTGCCTGCATCCTTGTCATTTCCGCTGTCAATCAGACATACAGCCGTCTCATTCAATCGGAAAACGCCAATCTTCGCTGGACTTTGAATATAGTAGCTGTCTCCCTTTGCTTGTACCAGTTCATACATTGTTCTTATCCTCCACCTCCACAATTCCACCGTCCTTGACCGCAATAGCCATATCATCCTTCACATATTGAAGAAACTCTTCGCCTAGGCAGTCGATCACCGGCATCTTCACATCCGAAAGCCACACATCCGCAAGAATCGTCCCCGCCGCGGCCAGAGAATCAATGGGCTCGGAGAACAGCATGCAGGCAGGCTGCCGTTTCATAGAGCAGGCACAGTACAGCACCAGCCCGCCAGTCGTGGAACCGATCGTCCTCGGCAGGCAAAGCGCTCTTCCCGCCATCTGCTTGCCATATAGGTCCGCATTATTCTGGTCTCCGCAGGTGGCTTTCTTATCGCCAAACTGCAGCGCCTTTTGAAAAGAGGCCAATGTATTCAGGCCCTCATGGGATACTAAGGCTTTTGCGGTAATACTTCCCGGCGTAACGACTCTTCCCTGAAAACGCTTCATGATGCGCTCCCTCCCTTCGTAATCTGTTCCAGAATCTCCTCATCCGTATAATACCTGGCACTTGTATAAGTCCGAAGCTTATTGCTTGACGTAATGACAGGCATGCTGGCACTGAGCGGGTTATTCATATACATCAGCGGGCAGATATAGGAGATAACTACCCCTGCCTTTCTAAGCCTGGAGGCGTAAGGCGTCTCCTCAAACTTCTTAAGGACTGCCGGCGCAGCAGTAAAGACGGTAGGAATGGCCACCCGTTCCTTCCCGGCTTCCTTTAGTCCCTGCTCGATCTTCTCCGTCCATTGCGTCAATTGATCCAGGCTCATATGAGGACAGCCCATAAAGCATAGTTTCGGCCTGGCATCCTTCTTCTTCCAGATCACCGGATAACTGTCATACACCCGCTTCAATTCCGCATCGTCAATGATATATACGTTTGGCTCTTCCACAAGAAGTTCCCGCCCCTGCTGTATGGCCTCCGGCGTAATTCCTTCCACGTGATACAGCCCTACCGCGCCGTTGGACGCCGTGGCCGCTCCAAAATCCTTCAGGTAGGCCTTGGTTCCTTCATCCAATGTTCCAAGCCACCTATCCAGTCCTACGATATAGGGCACATCTTCCATCACTTTCATGCCGATGGCAGAGCCAAGGAGCTGGGCCTCCGGCTTTTTGGCGGTCCTGATCTCAACAATCCATCTGGCCTTGCGCCCATCATCGGTCAGAAGTCCGAAATGGGGCACGTAGCCCACGACGGAGCCCATCAGATCGATAATCCCGGAATTTCTGTTGCATCTGGCTCCCAGCACGGAATTCGCGTATACTACCGCGGAAGATTCTGACCAGGAAAGAATGTCTCCCTGCTTAGGCGTATTTCCCACTTCGTCCATATAGCAGGTACAGGTAAACGCATCTTTCTCAACCAGGCCTAATTTCTCCAGCTGGCCTTCATAGTACTCCTGCATGCTGTACATAAAATGGTTGAATACGATATTCTGCAGAAAAGAACTAGGCACATTCTTATCCATCGGCCTTGGATCCGCAGTAAATTTCTGTGAAGACGCGCACCCGGCATGGATCAGCTTCTCCATCAAGTCATAGACTGGTCCCAGCGCTTTCAGCCCGAAAGAAGTTACCAGGTGATTATACTGGCTGGTAATCGGCACCATCCCGTCCGCCCCGAACAATTCGCCATAGCGGACCAGGGTTTCCATCACCTTGGCCATCACCTCGCCCTGACTGCCGTTGAGGATCGCTTCCTGCTCTTTTGACAGTTTCATTCTATCATTCATCATCGTTCTCTGCCCCCTATCAGACCTTCATCGCCGCCTCGTATGCGCTCCAGATAACTGACCTGAGATTTCCTACTTTCAGACAGTCTCCTACCAGTTGCACCCCTTTCCCATTTCCTTGCAGAGGATTGGGTATATAGCCCGCAGAACTGATGACAGAATCACAGGCAATCTCCACTTCTTTTCCTTCCTTCGTGGCGCAGATGATAGAGTCTTCCTTTACTTCCTTAAGCGTGGTTTCCAGATAGACCGGAACCTGATGAAGAGCGAACCATTCCCGCAGATAGGAACTGTTCGCCAGGCAGACGCCCGTCTGGGAGACCAGATCATCCTTCATCTCCACAATCACCGGCTTCTTTCCTTTCAGCGCCAGTTCATAGGCAATCTCGCTTCCCGTCAGGCCTCCGCCGATCACCGCCACCACGTCTCCGACTTTGGCTCCGTTTAAGTACTCGCAGGCCTCGATCATCCGCTCATGGCCGGGCACATTTTTCAGAATCCTTGGAACCGCGCCCGTTGCGACGATCACCGGGTCACTGCCAAACTGAGCCATGTCCCTGACCGCTTCGCCCAGATGGACTTCGATATTTTGCACTTCCATCTGCCGCCTGTACCAGGCAAGCAGATCCCTCAGCTTGTCTTTGTAAGATTCCGCGCTTGCCGGTATAAATGTACCGCCAAGGACATCGCTCTTTTCATGGATGACCGGTTCATGGCCTCTTAGCTTCAGAACCCTGGCAGCCTCCATCCCGCCAATGCCGCCGCCGATAATATGTACTTTCTTAGAGGACGGCGCTTTCTTAATATAGTGCTTATCCCACTGCATGGTCTCGGCATTTACCGCGCAGCGTGCCAGATGCAGGCTGTCCGATAATTCCTGGTCATTGGGTACCCCTTTGTAATGGCACATATTAAAGCATCCGTTGTGGCACAGGATACAGGGACGGATATCTTCCTCCCGTCCTTCCATCAGCTTGGTCACCCATGCCTGATCAGCGAGGAACCTCCGGGCGAATCCCGCGCCGTCGATCCTGCCTTCTGCGACTGCCTCTGCCGCTGCAAGCGGATCCATCCGCCCTGCGCATACAACCGGAATATCCACAAACTTCCGGATATGCTCCACATCCAAAAGATTACAATTCTCCGGCATGTAGATTGGCGGATGCGCCCAATACCAGGCATCGTATGTTCCATTATCGCAATTGAGCATATCGTAGCCTGCATCCTGAAGATACTTCACCGCCTTTTCGGATTCCGCCATATCCCTTCCTGCCTCCTCATAGTCCTCTCCCGGCAGCGCGCCTTCCCGGAATCCCTTTGTCATAGAGCGGACGCTGTACCTTAAGGATACTGGAAATTCTTTTCCACATTCCTTCTTAATAGCCTGCACGATCTCCACCGCAAAGCGGTAGCGGTTTTCAAAAGATCCTCCATACTCATCCGTGCGGTGATTCACATACTTCAAAGTAAACTGGTCCAGCAGATAGCCCTCATGAACCGCATGGATCTCAACGCCGTCCACGCCCGCCTCCTGCAGCAGTTTCGCGCATTTGGCGAAAGCTTCCACAAATTCATGGATTTCCTCCACCGTCATCTCTCTCGAAGGAACCTTGTCTGACCACCGGTTTGGAGAAGGGCTTGCCGTAGCCGTGATCTTGTCCAGATCCATGAACGGCTTGGAGACCACCCTTAAAAACTTGTTGGCGTAAAGGCTCTCCATCATCTTGCTGATCGTAAAAGACCGGCCAAATCCGGCCGTCAGCTGGACGAATAGTTTTGCCCCTGTCTTGTGAAACTCAGGCATCCAGGCCTTCAAATCCTCGTACATCTTCTTGTTCTTATATAGCCATTGCCCGAACATTGGATTGTACACCGGCTGGCATCCTGGCAATACCAGCCCCGCATTATTCTTGGCAGCCTCCATGATGAAGCGTGCCCCTTCCTTGTCAAAATGGTTCTTTTCCATCCACCCCAGAAGGTTCGTTCCTCCCATGGAGGTCAAGACGATACGATTCTTAATCTCGCAGTTTCCAATCTTCCATGGCGTAAATAGTGGTTCTAGCCTTGCGTCCATTCCCATGCCTCCTTTTTCTCCGGCCCCGCATGAACGGGGCTGGTACATTCTATGTCTTGTATCCATTGTACCATAGGAAGGAATGGGACGCTATTTATAACGAAAGTTCATAATAATTTGCTGCCTTCTTTAAAAGTGATTCTAAAAGTTTTTGCATTTTTTCTACGATCGGATGGCTTCCAAGTCCATATTCTTCTGCCAAAGGCTTCATTTTCGGAAAGGCCAGCCAGGTGCTTCCTGCTTCATCTTCCCAAACAGCAATCCTAAGCGGAAGATGAAGCGCAATACTTTGGTCAGCCTGCATAAGAATCGTACCTACCTTTGGCGCGCCGAATACCAGTACTGTGGTAGGACGCAGTTCAAGTCCTGCCTCTTTTGCATTTTCTGCATGATCAAATTTCGCAAATACCGGAATATCCAATGCATTCAATTGCTTTTCAAGACGCTGCACCGTCTCCTTAACGGATAACTGCCCTTCCAGCAGATACAAGCGGGTATCATCATAATTTGTAGACAGCAGATCCCCAAAGGCTCCGGCGATCTTCCTGCCCAGATTGGTAAAATCCACGCCCTCCTTATTTGCCATCAATGTCACGCAGACTAATTCCTCCGGATGCGTAAAACGGCTTAAAAATGAGGAGTAGCCCGCTATCGAGCCCTTGATGTCCATAAGTCCCCTGTGATTATAAAATTGCCATCCCGCACTGGCCGGTACAGTTCTCCCATCCGGCAGTTTCCACGGCGCATATACCACCGCGCGATTCTGAGGTTCCTGTATCAGCACGCCCCCGGCAAGCCCGATATCCCAAAAGGAAATATCCTGCGCAGATGCCCACACATCGCCAAATCCCCGAAGCGCGGAAGAGGGGATCACCGGATATTTGCTGCCATCATCCCGATAGCTGGCTGCTGTCTCCGCTGGGTCAATATACCTTTCATCTTTCTTAAAGATCTGATGAACATATTCGCTTAAACTCAAATCTTCCTGTTTGAACTGTTTTAAATCCCCAGTAAAGGAAGTATGCGAAAGCCCCAGCCGTTCAAACTGGTGCTTCTTTACATATTCCTGATAGGCAGTTCCTGAAACTCTTTCAATTATTTCAGTCAGAAGAAGGAAATTTGACGCACTCTGCTTTACCTCTGTTCCAGGCTCGAATTCCAAAGACTGATCTTCTATCAGTTCAAGCAGTTCCCCAAACGTCCACTCCCGCTCTGAATCAAAGGCTTCCTTTGTTCTGTAATCAGGAATCCCTGCCGCGTGATGGAGAAGCTGACGCACCGTAATCTTTTTCCATTCCTCCGGAACATTCTGTATCCATTTCCCGGCATGATCGTCCAAATCCAGTTTTCCCGCCTCATAAAGCTGCATAACTGCTACGGCTGCATACCCCTGGGAAATAGGGCCTGCCGGCCACAGCGTATTCACGGAAGCCAGGCGCTTCTGCTTTTCATCTGAATATCCATACCCCACAACCCTTGGAATATAGGGCGCCTGGACAATCGCGAGCGTCAAGCCTTTAATCCCTTCTTCTTCCATGAAATCCCATATCATCTTATCCACGGTCCTCCCCAGGTAAGAAACATCTGCACTTCCTCTCAGTTTCATCACTTCATGTTCTTTTGTATTCATATGACATGCTCCTTTCTGTTACTTATACGGTTACAGTTTATACTGTAATAATATAGGTTACATTTAGATCTGTCAAGTATTTCTTACCTGGCTGAACAATTTTTCAATTCTTTTTCTTCGGATATCCCTTTCCATCATACGCATAGTATTCTTGATGGTCTTTCATGTATCTGTCTATCGTATCTCTGGCCAGATCCGGAAGATCGGTAATAATCCCGGATGCCCCCATCTCAAGATAATTTTCCATATCATCAAAGTTATTAGAGGTCCAGATATACACCGCAAGCCCGCTGTTTCTAGCCTTTTCCATAAACTTATTGCTTGCCAGTCCTTCTTCCACTGCCAGGAAATCAATGTTATATTCCCATACAGCATCCTCCATCTTTCCCACGCCTCCATATATGCAGTAGCCTATCCACCATTCAGGATGCTCCGCCTGCAGCTGATATACGCTTTCATAATCAAGCGACATAAAGATGCACTGGTTCTTTGCATTACATTTTTCCACAGTCTCTATTACCTTGCTGACGAGTTCATCCCGATTCTCTGCTGTAGGCTTTAGCTCAACCAGCAGCCCGGTCTTGTCTTTCGTATTTTTGACTGCTTCAACCATTTCCTGAAACGTTGGTATCTTCCCCTTTTCCCCATTGGAAATAACTGTCAGTTCCTGTAATTGATCTGCCGTCAGGTTCTCTACCTTCTCCGGCATATCTGCAAGTCTCTGCAAATCTTCATCATGAATCACCATAGGGACACCGTCTTTTGAAAGCTGTACATCAATTTCCGCATAATCCGCCCCAAGTCCCGAGGCCCTCTCCACTGCCGCAATCGTGTTTTCCGCTTCGAATATACATCCTCTATGCCCAATTGCCCATGGTTCATGCATCAAAGGTGCTTCGTTAAAATAATCCGAAGCCGCTGCTGCAATTGCTATAAGAAGCATACCGGCCCAGATCTTTTTAGAACTTCTGGAATTCCAGATTTTCTTGCATAGTCTGGCCAGACATCTTTCTTTTCCAGCCTTCGCAGGCAATCTTTTCTTTAATCCTTTTTCCCCGCCTGCCCGTTCTGACAAATAAGGCAACTCCCCATATTTATCCAGCAATCGGATAATCCATAAAAAGACCAGCACGATTGCCACACATTGAATCAGAGCAAGAACAATCCAGCACGCAAGCCCTACTCTGTAAGTATGGGACCGCAAAAAATATTTCAGCACAGATAGATTAAAGTCCTGGCTCTGGATCAGCTTTCCCTGTAAAGATTCCAGAATCCAGTTCTCCAGATATATCCAGAATATAAAAATTGCCCACAGCAGAAATCTATCTTTCCAACTGATTTGACGGTACCAGATAAAGTTTTGCTTTACGGCCTTTGGGAAACTCTCCCGCCTTAGAACCATGGCAAATGGTACTAAGAGCAATACAAGAAACACCACGATGTACCCTGCCTGTATCGCCCAAATCCCCAGATTTCCCATGCTTGTCCTCTGCAGTTCGCCCACTACAAATCTTGGAATATCAACTTTAGGGACAAGGGAGTTTAAATATCCTGCATGCACCAAAGGCAAGAATAGTACAAAATATATGGCTGATAGCGGAAGGGAAAAATGCTTCATTCCCTCCATCGCCTCCTTAGAACTTTTCAAAATATCCCCCAGGCTCATCCTTTCCCTCATTCTGCTAAGATATACCGCAGTAATAAGGCAGCTTATTTCATAATAGCACCACAGCGCGGCGGCCAGGAATATTATGACCGCAAGCACCAAGCTGACGGGTGACAGAATGCTTAAAAACATTGCTTCGTTAAATACAGGAATATCATCCAGAACCCAGGTAGTAAAAACCCAGTCCAAAAGCGGCCCTATCACGAAAAAGGTGATCAACTTAAAAAACACTTCTACTTTCAGTACCGCAAGGCATCCCCGCTTCAGATATACTGCATACGATTTTTCTTTCTCCATCCTAAGATTGTCCTTTCCTGGCTATACTTATATAAAAAGCTTGCAGATTTCTTCACCCCGAGTTCTGCAAGCCGTAATCTGACATATTCTGACTGCTTATAGTATATCATGTCCTTTAAACTATATCTATGCAAATCTATTGATCTAAGTCTGTCCGCTCTTTATTGGTATTGTAAAACGCTCTCCTTGGCCGGTACTGCAAAATCCTGTAGGATTCGTCTTTTTCAGTCATATTTCCAAGATAGATCCAGCCCTCCCCTTGCTCTTTTATTGTTACTTCGTGTTTAAAAGAACAATCCTTACCTCCTTCCGTAAAAACAGCTTCTACGAGCAAAGTCAAGGATCCATCCTCATTTTCTATATAGTTTACAACTTCCGGAAACGGCTGGAATTGCGGAATACGGTTCCAGCATTTAATTGATTCCCAAGGATAAACGCCTCTTTCTTTATCGTATCGGGCAAATGTTTCTAATTGTTCTGTTGAAATATCAAAAAATGACTGTACCACCTCTTCAAATTCTATTTTGGGAATACCGCCATCACATGCTTCTTCATCCATCTTTTCCCCATATTTCATCTGGTATAAGAATTCATATAGATCATTAAATTCCAGATTTCCCATGCTGTTCACATCCCAATCTGTCAGGAATAAGTTATTGCAAAAGTAACTCACTGGTATAATGCATTTATTTCCGAGTTCCCTGCATTTTGCGTCTAACGGCAGAACTCTATAAAACACATGCATATCCATCTCTTGATTTCTTGACAACGCTTTTTCCCATATGAGCCATCCTTTCTGCGTATATTCCCAATCATACGCCTGTATTTTTTCCACTTGCTGGATCTGGGCTTTCGCATTATCATTCAGTATTGCACTCACAGATGTCACATACAACTTTTGCTTTTTAAATTGAAGCCGGATATATCTTACGATTCCACTGGTATTTATTTCGTAAAATTCTGTCTCTGCGTTCTTTCCCCTTTTCGCCTTATTTAACGCCTGATCCACTTTCTCATAATTCTGCATGTTGTAGTCGGTTCCTCCACAGGTGATTGAAAGCCCGCCTTTAGCCGCATCTTCGATCAACTGATGTACGGTTTCTTCTTGAAGCGCAATATCCGATGCATCATTTTTACCCGCTTTGCGGTAAACCGCCTGGCATTTTTCTGCGGCTTCCAAAACCGATTTTGACAGTTCCTCTACTTCTTCCGGCTTCATCTTGATATTCTTCAGTTCATAATCTTCATTTTCATCTTGTTCTTCCCCACTCCCAAAATCATTCTTATGATCAGATGATTCGGCAATATAAGTGCTTTCCTCCTGTTCCGGCGCGGCGCACCCAGACAGGGATAATAAAATCAACAGCATAATTCCTGTTCTTCTTATATTCATAATAGTCTCCCGCTAAAGTCTTACATTTGTAGTATACAATATTATGTTCCTTTCCCAACTTTTTGTCAATAGAATTCTTGACGTTTACGACTCTATCTTTTATAATTACTACACAAGTAAGATTAAAGGAGCAGAAATCATGGAAAAATTACCTCAAATTTCAGAAGCTGAATATGAAATCATGAAAATTGTATGGGAGGATTCTCCTATCAGCACGAATGATATCTGTGCAAAAGTACCTGCTGTTCATAACTGGAGTTCCAAAACGGTTCACACCTTATTATCCCGCTTAGTCTCAAAACATGTAATTTCTTATGAACAAAGAGGGCGCATGTATTACTACTTTCCGATCATATCGAAAAGCAAATATTTATCACAGGAAAATCGCTCATTTTTAACGCGTTTTTATGATGGCGAGGCAGCCCCACTATTGTCATCGCTGTTATCTAACGCACAGTTATCTGATCAAGATTTAAGAACTATGTACCATTTGCTTTATTCAAAATTGAATGGTGGTGATTAAATCTGATGTTTGCACTACATTTTCTATTGTGTAATCTTGTAATTACTATTTTGCTGGGATTGATCCTCTCGGTGAAAAAGATTTTTAAAAAGCATCTTACTATAGGCAGCCAGTATCATCTATGGTATATTTTTGTCTGTGCAGCGATAATTCCCTTTATACCTCTTAAAAGCATTCCTCCTGCTTTGCTGCTTCAAAGAATACAATATTTATTCTACCCAGAGGCTGCTAGTACGCTTGGAAGTTCTGTGAAACCATTAGATAATGCGGCTTTGCCTGCTCAGCTGGGTATATCTGATTTTGCGGCATCCTATGACAGTTCTGCTCTGAGTCAGTTAAACAGCATCTTCATTTCTATATGGATCATAGGCTGTTTGATAACCACGTTATATTTTGCATATCACATTATAAAGATTTATTCCATCAGAAAATCTGCGTATTTAATATCGGAAGAAAATGAACCCGATTTGTATAGACAGTATTCTGAATGCTTGAATGAGCTTCGTATCAGGCGCAAGGTTTCTCTCTATGCTTCCTGCAATATATCCAGCCCGGTATCCTATGGCCTGCTCCATCCAAAGGTTATTATTCCGCAAGACATGGACATACTTTTATCGGATGAAGATGTTCGGTTCATCTTCTTGCACGAGCTGCTGCATTATAGGCATAAAGATGCCGCATTGAATTACATTACCTGTATCCTGCAAGTTATCTATTGGTTCAATCCATTTATCTGGTATGGATTCCGGGTATTGCAAAAAGATCGGGAAATTGCTTGTGATAATTCCGTGATTCATATTGTTGGAAAAAGCCAATCTACAAATTATGGCTATACATTAATCAGATATGCCCAGAGGATGCCGCACAATGCCTTTCTCTCCCCTCTATCCCGTTTGGGCGGAGAAAAGAAGGTAATGATTCAGCGGATCAAGGAAATTGCCAGCTATAAATCTAATACTCCAAAGCAAAGACGGAAAAGTGCCGTATTATTACTATTGATTTGCACAATGGTCTATTGCCTAAGCCCTTTGCTGACCGTATACGCTTCGCAAGATGCGTCCTATAATTTTCAGTCTCAAAATGTAGAAGCCATGGATCTGTCCTCCTATTTCAAAGGAACGGACGGAACATTCGTCTTATATGATACAGTTAGCGATCAATATCAGATATACAATCAGGAATTGAGCACCAAACGCATCTCTCCTGATTCTACGTTTAAAATATATAGCGGACTCTTTGCATTGGAAGAAGACATCATCCATAATGATGCCTCTGGTCAAAAATGGGATGGAACTACTTATTCCTTTGATACCTGGAATAAAGATCAAACCCTTGCAACCGCCATGCAAAATTCCGTAAACTGGTATTTTCAAAACCTGGATATACAGTTAGGATATCAGAAACTCTATTCCTATTATAAAAAAATCTCTTATGGAAACTGCGATCTGACTGCTGGTATTAACTATTATTGGGCGGAATCTTCCTTAAAGATATCCCCAGTAGAACAAGTGATGCTTTTATCAAATCTGCTGGAAAACAAATGGGCTTTTGAAGAAGAGAATGTTCAGGCGATAAAGAATTCTTTATTTATTTCTGATACCCCCATCGGAAGATTGTATGGAAAAACTGGCACAGGGGTAGTGAACGGGCAGAGTTCAAATGGGTGGTTTATCGGCTTTCTTGAACGCGGCGAACGAGTTTACTGCTTTGCCACAAACCTGCAAAATGCCGATAATGCTACCGGCAGCAATGCCTCCGAGATAACTGTAGAGATTTTAAATTCTATCACAATCTGAAACTGTCAATTCAAGAAAAAATCGAGAATGTAAAACTTTTTCTGTATGAGGGGCGACTTTCGAAGTAGTCCAGCATGACCGAATAACAGGCGGATTTACCGCCTACAATTGACATATCTTTTTGTAACTGTTATATATAAAGCAAGGGCAAAAAGCCTATTTTTAAGACTTTTCGCCCTTCATTATTTTATGGTGGCAACCATACATGGCAGTTTTCCGAATAGAGAAAACCCGTGATTATACCGTAATGGCAAATCACCATTATCAGCTCTTTTTCCTCGGCTGTCACCCCAAATTTCATTTGGATTTTTCTCTTTCTGTTTGCCATAGTATTCCTCCGTTCTTATAAGGGTTTGGGAAACTCCCAACAAGCATTTTTCATTTCCGGGCAAGGGACCTGAAAACAGGAAAAATAGCAAGCGGGTACTCGCTTGCTATGCTTGCTGTTCTTAGTTCTCTCGTACTTAGGTAATCCCCAAAGGAACGGTTTGGCTACCATCTTCAATAGAGAAACGCTACAAACCATATGGGCTCATAGCGTTTCTCATGCCATATTCAGTTGTATGTTCAGGCTCATGCTTTGCCCTCTGTTTCGACTTCCTTAATCTCTTTTGCCGTGGCGGTGACTATTCGTAATCCCTGGTCGCTGACTTCATCCAGCAGACTGTCAAGCTGTCTGCGCTGCGTGGATTTGTCTGTTTCCTTATTGGGAAAAAAGAATGTGTCTACCGAAACATCCAAAAGAGTGACAAGCTCATAGCTCATTTGCCAATGCGTTCCTTGAATATCCCTTTGCCTTTCGTGCCTCTTTTATAGCCAATCCGAAAGCCTTAAAATCAAACTTTTCTTTTGCTTCCTTCATAATATTTTACCCTATTATATTTTACCATTCACCCATGTGCTTTGGATATGATTACTCATACATAGTATTGACTGTGATAGAGCATATAATTGCTGGAATTTTGTTGTTATTATTCGTGTGTCCGTATATAATTAGATAAAAAGTTAAAAAGGATGGTCGGCAAATGGATTATATATCAGCCCCGGAGGCAGCTAAAAAATGGGGGATTTCAGAAAGACGAGTGCAAAAACTCTGTGCAGATAGCCGTATTCCCGACATTTCAAAAATAGGATATATGTGGCTTATTCCTAAGGATGCCGAAAAGCCTATTGACGGAAGAACAAAACGGAAAGCAGGTGAAACTATTGAACGGTAAAATATTGCTTGTTGACGATGAAAAAGATATTGCAGATTTAATAGAGGAAACTCTGCGGCAAGATGGCTTTCAGTCCATTCAAAAAGCACATACCGGCATGGAAGCATTACAGGCTTGCAGGGAGTTTAAACCCGATGTAGTAGTGCTTGATATTATGCTACCGGATATAGACGGTATTGAGGTCTGCAAAAAACTACGAGAGTTCTCCCTTTGCTCTGTTCTGTTCCTCTCGTCAAAAAATGATGATGTGGATAAAATTCTCGGTCTCTCCTGCGGCGGTGATGACTATGTAACAAAGCCATTTAGCCCACGTGAAATCGTCTTTAGAATAAAGGCACAGCTCCGCCGCCAACAGTATCAATCATCCACACAGTCAAATAGTAATGATTTGTTGACTGTAGGGACGCTCACACTTGATAAGGAAAGTTCTCGCATTTATAAGGCAGGACAGGAAATTGAACTAACCGGGCGTGAATTTTTTCTGCTTTCCTACCTTATGGAAAATGCGAATAAGATTATCAGCAAGGAACGGCTGTATGAACAGGTTTGGGGCGAATACAGCAGTATTTGCGACAACACAATCATGGTTCATATTCGGCATATTCGAGAAAAAATTGAAGATACTCCATCGAGTCCAACACAACTTGTTACGGTAAAAGGACTTGGATATAAGCTAAAGAAAAGGACTGATTAAATGAAGAAATCCGGTTATCGCACAGTGTTTCATATTTACCTCATTTTCTTCCTATCTCTGCTTGGTACAATCCTTGCTGCGATTGGTCTTTTTATGTTGCTGATTACCATTGGGAAACCAAATGGAGAAACTGTAAGAAGTGATTGGCCCAGTGCATTTACAGAGGACCTAAAGGAACAAATTATTTTTATTGATGATAAGCCACAGTTAAAACAGGCAGGTCTTGAGCTGCTACGGGATAATCAAATTGGATTGCAAATATTAGATGATGCAGGTAACGAGATTTACGGTTTTCAAACAACAGAGGATAGCGTTACCCATTATGAAATTTCAGATCTTTTGCAACTTGCCAAAAAGGGATATAGTAATTCGGAGAAAAGCACTTCTTTTGTTGGTACAGTAACCTATGGGGAAACGGACTATACTTACATCACACAGTTCCCGATGAATATTAGAAAAGTCACCATGTATTTAAACGGAGAACGATTTACAGGCGGCAAGACCATTGTATTTTCCACCGTGGGCATTCTCTTGCTTGTGATACTTGCTGCCGGAATTGCATACGGATTTTTGACAGCAAAAATGATAAGCCGCTTGGCTATGTCCGTGAGAGATATATCAAAACGCTCCTATCTGCCATGCAAAAATAACGGAACTTTTGGGGATTTGTATGACAGCTTAAATTCTTTAGATACGGAAATTAGAACAAGTGATAGACTTCGGGAAGAAACAGAGAATATGCGGCGAGAATGGATTGCAAACATCACGCATGATTTAAAAACACCTCTCTCACCAATTAAGGGATATTCTGAAATTTTACTGAATGATACGCCTAAGACAGATGAGCAATGCAAACGGTATGCAGGTATTATGCTAAAAAATGCTGCCTACATGGAAAACTTGATGGACGATTTAAAACTGACATATAGGCTTGAAAGCGGAATGGTTCCCATCAATCGGCAAGAACAAAACCTTGTTCGCTTTTTAAGGGAAATGACCATTGATATACTCAATCGCCCAGAATATGAAAACCGCTGTATTGAGTTTGATAGCACGGAAGAAACAATTTTATTTTCCTTTGATGAGAAACTTCTGATTAGAGCATTTCAGAATTTGATTGTGAATGCTTTTGTGCATGGTGATAAAGATACCGAAATCACCATGCAAATATCGACTTCTGTGCATGAAATAAACATCACATTAAGCGACAACGGAAAAGGCATGACCGAAAAAGAGACAGAAAAGTTATTTGAACGCTATTATCGAGGTGCAAGCACTGACCAAAAGCCGGAGGGTACTGGATTGGGACTTGCCATTGCAAAAAATATTATAGAGCTACATGGGGGAAATATTTCTGTTTCCAGCGTTCCCACTGTTGGAACCACTTTTCTTATGTGCTTTCCCAGGAATTAAGGTTAATTAAGGTTTAGAGAAAGATAGTTTAAGGTTGACAGCTTATCATTTAAGTATGATAGCTGCCAACCTTTTTTCTATTGTTTGGGGAGGTGAGAAAATGAAGTTGAGAAAGGTTTATCCCATCATTCTTACTGCGGTAATAACGCTCCTTATCGGGTTTGCATTTGTGGCTTTTCTGTTGCGGCCACAGCCACTCGATATTGGAACGGTTGATTTGAATACTGTTTCAGATGGCGAATATATTGGGTTCTGTCAAAATAAGATTTTGTTTGCCGTGGTCAAGGTAGATGTGCAAGACCACAAAATAATTGCTATTGAGGTTTTGGAGCATAAACCATCTTACATGGAGCAAGCAGAACAGATTGCAGGCAAGGTGCTTTCGGGACAGTCACTGGAAGTGGATGCAATATCCGGTGCTACCCTAACAAGCGATACCGTCTTAAAGGCAATCGAAAACGCATTAAAGAAATAACTCACAGAAAGCAGGTGCAAATTTGAAAATAATTTTTAAGTACATTTTAACCAATGTAAAAGAGCGAAAGGCACGAACCGCTGTCATGCTCTTATCCATTCTTCTATCCACAATGTTGCTGTTTGTATCCCTTTCCATCGGAGTATCCTACGAAAGTGCACAGCGAAAAATGGCTCGAGGTATGGCGGGAAGTGCAACCGTTTCCGTCCAAATGAAAGATGGAAACATCAGTTTGAGCGACATTCCCGATTTATCACCCATAAAAGCAAAAGTCGGTATGCTTGAAGGTACTGCCCTATACCATGAAAGCGGATACTATGAAACTGTGGATTTAATTGCTGCTGACCTTGATGCTTTGGGGCAGATCAATAAACCTCGCCTGCAAAATGGCGGTGAAATATCTGATTTTTCCGGCAATCAAATTATTTTGCCGGATCGGTTTACCTCAAAATACGATATTCAAAAGGGTGACACCATAACCCTGCAAATAAGCGGTACTCCTACTGCTTTTGAAGTGGCTGAAATTGCAGCCTACGATACGGTTTTTCTTCGGCATACAAGGGGAGCAACTGCACTTTTGCCGTATTCCACCTTAGCAGAAATCTTAGGACAAGCAGACGGATACAGTCAAATTTTGATTGAACCTTCCGAGGGAACTAGAACAAGCGACCTCATTGCAGAGCTGAACAAGTCACTTACCAATGGAGAGTATGAAATCTCTCAGATCGTCAACGAAACACAGATAGCTGCTGATGCAAGGCAGAAATCTATGCCGTTCTTCCTCATTAGTTTTTTTGCACTGACTATGAGTGTTTTCATTATTTATAGCAACTACAAAGTGATTACATTAGACCGCTTGCCCATCATCGGGACATTCCGTAGCATTGGTGCAACGGAAAAGAATGTTACTCGCATTTTGCTGTTGGAAAGTCTGCTGTACGGTTGTGTAGGTGGAGTAGCAGGCATCCCTGTGGGGGTTTTAATACTCAATATAATTTTGCAAGGCATGGGTAAATCGTTATCGCAAGGAATAGAAATCCCCATTGTTGTTTCTGTTTCCGGCATCTTTCTTTCCTTTTCTGTGGCAGTAATTGTTTCGTTGCTTTCCGCATGGCTGCCTGTACGCAGGGCGAGCCGTTTACCCATAAAGGATGTTGTACTTGGCACTGTGGAAGAAAAACACACTCCCCATCGGTTGATTATCGGAACGGGAATTGCCCTTTTCATTATTTCTGTACTGCTACCAAAAATTGCCTCCGGCAATATGCTTTACTTGGCAGGTGGTTTTTCTCTCTTAGGTCTGATTGCCGCCACGATACTGATTATCCCACTGTTCACCAATGGGATTGCCACAGTCTTGGAACGCTTATATGGAGTGGTATTTCAAAACGAGGGCAAACTTGCCGCCAGAAATATGAGGGGAAATAAAAATATCACACAGAATATCACGCTGCTTTTTATCAGCATTTCCGCTATCATCGCCATTAGCGTTGTGGGGAACTTTGTCACTACTTATATCAGTGATGTTTTTCATGGTGCAGAACTTGAGGGCTTTGCAGATGGAGAAATGGATCAGAGTTTTATAGAACAAGTAGAGAATATGGACGGAATTGAAAAAGTATTACCTCTCTATGTATTCAATAACGGTGCGACCTTCTCACGCATGGAGGCTACCGATAATTTGGAATGGTACAATTCTATGCTTGCACTTAACTATACAAAAGAAGCCATGCAGGAGCAGGCAGTTTCAGCTTTTGGTTCGGGGGAACGGTCTATTATCCTAAGTGATAGTGCTATGAAACGCATAGGACTTTCCGTAGGCGATACCATCACTCTGCCAAATGGAAATACCGAAAATTCTTATAGAGTGGTAGGCAGTTTTAAATCAAGAGCAACAGATGTGGAGGCAGTCATTCCCAGTGATTATGCCGTTTCGGATTTTGGTGCAAAAGCCTATGGTTTCCTTGCCTATACTGCTGCTGACCCCGATGCTGTTATGGTTCAAATCAGAGATTTATTCGGAGAACACTCTAACTGGAGCCGAACAGTAGCGGAATTTAATGCTGATGCTTTATCTACTGTGGGAGCATTTCTGAAACCCATGCAAAGCATGACCTACTTTATTTTACTGCTTGCAACCGTTGGGGTTATCAATAATCTGCTGATTAACTATATTCAAAGGCGGCGTAGCATCGCCATGTATAAGTCGGTGGGACTCAGTAATCGCCAAAACATGAAAATGACATTGATTGAGGGATTTTCTTCGGGGCTTATTGGTGCGGTCATCGCCATTTTTGTTTCCTATATGGAAATTCAAACAATTTTCCTTGTAGCAGGTCCGAAAATTGCAATGACACCAGAATTGGATGCAGGCACATTCATAGCGGCAGGCACACTCGGCATTGTGGTTACCCTGCTCGGCTCTATTGTTCCTATCCTAAAAAGCAGAAAAATGAAACTCGTGGAAGAAATTAAATTTGAATAAAAGAATGGAGGACATACAAAATGCAATCATCTGCCAATAGAATTGCCATTGAGGGAAAAGGCATTGTAAAAGATTTTAGAATAGGTGACACCACCACAAAGGTTTTGAAAGGTGTATCGCTAAAGGTTCTGCAAGGGGAATTTGTTTCTATTATGGGGCAGTCCGGCTCTGGTAAAAGCACACTGCTTTATATCCTCGGTGGGCTGGATACTCCCACTGGAGGCTCTGTTCATATAAATGGTACGGATATTTCCCAGTGGGGTGACGAGAAGATGAGCAAAATAAGGCGACAAAAAATAGGCTTTGTTTTTCAGTTTTATAATCTTATCCCCAATCTGAATGTAGAGGAAAACATTATGCTCCCTTTGCTTTTGGACGGTAAAAAAATGAAAGATCATAAAAAGCAGCTTAACCACATTCTGAATATTGTGGGGTTATCGGATAGGCGAAAGCATACCCCACGGGAATTATCGGGAGGACAACAGCAGCGAGTAGCAATCGCCCGTGCCTTAATTACAAATCCAGAAATCCTGTTTGCTGATGAGCCAACAGGAAACCTTGATAGCCAGACCGGGACTGAAATTATGAGCTTACTTCAAGAGATTAATCAAAAAAGCGGGCAAACCATTGTCATGGTCACCCATTCGCCGGAGGCTGCAAAATGTAGCAGCAGAGTTATCACCGTGATGGATGGAATGATTGCTTAAATCAATATAGTATCAGCCGCACGACGGTAAAAGAAAAAAGCCGTCGTACAGCAGACTTTTTCTCACGCCCGTAAAACGGTGGCTTTGAATAATCAGAGCCGCCGTTTTTTTGCACTTAACATAATTGTGACGACTTGCAAGACCACGGCGGTATCTAAGGAGGTATCGCCGTGAAAGACTTATATCGACAATATCCGACTATCAGTAGCTTATCAAAAAAGCCTGTACCCACCAACGGGGTACTCCGGCTATCAAGATGAACACATATATCACCACACAATAGTCAATACATCATTTATGCCCGATTGGATTTTTCAGCGGTTGCCAATTTGCAGTTTCCATGATTACCCCTGCGAAAGGGGGGTGAGAAAATGAAAGACTCCTACGAGCAGCGGGTTCATAATCAGTTTGGCGGTTTTTGTACCAAGGTTTTGAAGAACGAAGTCTGCCGTATTCTGAACGAATACGCAAGGCAACGGAAAAAGGTTACTCTTTGGAAAAGAAAAGCGGTATAGCACCTTAAATGCTATACCGCATATCCTAAATCTAAAAAACATCCTTACGAAACCCTTGCTAATAAAGGGAATACGGTGCTTTTCACTGTCTCAGAAGATCCAGATTAGTTTCCACCCATCTGAGCCGCAACTTCAGCTGCAAAGTCTTCATTCTTCTTCTCAAGGCCTTCGCCTGTCTCGAAACGAACGAACTTCTTAACGCTTAAGTTCGCGCCTGTCTCTTTCGCAACCTTTTCTACATACTTGGCAACCGTCAGGTCTCCGTCCTGTACATATACCTGGTCAAGCAGGCAGATCTCTTTGAGTTCCTTATTCAGACGTCCAACGATCATCTTCTCAATGATGTTGTCCGGTTTTGGCTTATTGCTTTCCTCGTTCTCCTTCTTTGCCTGTGCAAGAAGAATCTCCTTTTCATGCTCCATGTATTCCTCTGATACTTCTTCACGGGATACATACTTCGGAGACATCGCCGCAACCTGCATTGCTACATTCTTCAGGCATGTCTTGATCTCATCATTGACTACGTCCGTGTCAGCCTCTACAAGAACGCCGATACGTCCGCCGCCGTGGATGTATGCAACTACGCATCCATCGGATACGACTTTCTCAAATCTGCGGATGCTTAAGTTCTCTCCGATTACGGAAATCTTCTCTGTAAGGGCATCCTTTACAGTCTTGGATGCATCTTCCTTCCAGTTCTCAGCCATGAATGCATCCATGTCTGCTGCTTCCGTCTCCATTGCCTGCTCTACGACAGCCTTTACAAATCCCTGGAACTCCGCATTCTTTGCAACGAAGTCTGTCTCAGAGTTAACTTCAACGATCGCTGCTACTTTATCATCTTTTACTTCAGCCATAACGATACCTTCAGCCGCAATTCTTCCAGCCTTCTTCTCAGCCTTAGCCTGTCCGTTCTTTCTTAAGAACTCTACGGCTGCGTCCATATCGCCGTTTGTCTCGTTAAGAGCTTTTTTACAGTCCATCATTCCTGCGCCTGTCATTTCTCTTAATTCTTTTACCATACTAGCTGTAACTGCCATTTTAATTTCCTCCATATATTAGTATTGAAATGAATCGCTTATTCTTCTACTGCTTCCTCGTATGCTTCCTCAGCAGCCTCTTCATATACTTCATCGCCTGTCATTCCCTGGTTTGCCTCGATAACAGCGTCTGCCATCTTAGATACGATTAACTTAACAGCACGGATCGCATCATCATTTCCTGGAATTACATAGTCAAGCTCTTCTGGATCGCAGTTCGTGTCTGCAATTCCGATAAGCGGGATTCCAAGGGTGTGTGCCTCCTGTACGCAGATTCTTTCTTTCTTAGGATCAACTACGAAGATTGCATCCGGAAGTTTCTTCATTTCCTTGATGCCGCCTAAGTTCTTCTCAAGCTTCTCCCATTCTTTCTTTAACTGGATAACTTCTTTCTTTGGCAGTACGTCGAATGTTCCGTCTTCAGACATTCTTTCGATCTCTTTCAGACGTGCGATTCTGCTCTTGATCGTCTTGAAGTTTGTAAGCATTCCTCCAAGCCATCTCTCATTTACATAATACATTCCACAACGCTCAGATTCTACCTTGATTGCATCCTGTGCCTGCTTCTTTGTTCCAACAAACAGGATTGTTCCGCCATCTGCAGCGATATCAGATACTGCCTGATATGCCTCGTCTACCTTTCCTACAGACTTCTGCAGGTCGATGATGTAGATGCCGTTTCTCTCTGTGTAGATGTATGGAGCCATCTTAGGGTTCCATCTTCTTGTCTGATGTCCAAAGTGAACACCTGCTTCTAAAAGTTGCTTCATTGAAATAACGCTCATGTTTCTTTC